>Ga0065720_1002087_pt1 | contig 192210 bp, 171 predicted proteins | sample Thericmetagenome_FD_59107 | JGI IMG/M metagenome (GOLD analysis project Ga0065720, IMG submission 59107) | Thermophilic microbial communities from the Joint Bioenergy Institute, California, USA of rice/straw/compost enrichment - eDNA_2 v2... | ecosystem: Engineered > Solid waste > Grass >...
ATGAAGCGGGCTATTCGCTCTCGTGAAGCTTCGCGCCAAGCCAGCGGCCGTCCCTGACCAGTTTCGCCACCACCTTGCGAAGCTGTGCCCTGAGAGCCAGGGCCGCCGGTGACAGCTCATGGTCGGGCAGGCTCACCAGCAGGTTGCTGCGGCGGACTTCTTCCATAGCAATGGGGATGACCGCGAGCTTCCTCGTCGCGTCGCGCGTGAGTGCGGCGCCGGGCTGGATCGTGGCGCCGAGACCTGCCGAAACGACATCCATGATGACCGCAAGCGAGTCGATCTCCATCTGGACGTTCGGGCTGGACCCGGCATTGGCAAACGCACGGTCCAGACTGTCCCGCAATCCATGCCCCTTGCTGGGCTGGATAAGCGGCAGCGCGACCACCTGTTCGAGTGACAGCTGCTCGGTGCCGGGCTCGATGCCTGCTTGCTGCAACACCTCGCTGCGTCCGATCAGGAACAGGGTTTCATCCAGGAGAGGCATCACGTCGCGGATGGGAAAGCCCGTCTCCGGGTTGAACAGGATCGCAAGATCGATCTGGCGGGACTTGAGCATGGCAGACAGGTGCCCGGACATGCCCTCTACCAGCTGCAGGCGGATATGCGGGTAACGCCGTTTCATCGCCTGTATGAGCGGCAGCGCCAGCACCGAGGACGTCGTCGGCGCGAGGCCGAGCGAGACGAGGCCCGACAGCCGCGCGCCTTGCGCCGCCTGCACCGCGGAATCAAGATGCCTCAGCGCGAGCGTCGCATGCTGGCAGAAAAGCGCCCCCGCCTCCGTGGGCGTCACGCCGGACGCGCTGCGCACCAGGATGCGTGTGGACAGCTCGCTTTCGAGCCGGCTGATCTGCTGGCTGAGTGCGGACGTGGCCACGCCGAGCTGTGCGGCGGCCTTGCCGAGGCTTCCGCACTCCACCGCTGCCAGCAGATATTTCAATTGGCGCAATTCCATGAGGCCATGTCTCCACGCTTGCCACTGCCCGCACCGCGTTAGGTATCGCAAGCTTGACGAAATGTCTTTCCTTCTCAAGCGCAGCCATTGTGGATGGGCCGGCTTTCCGCTCGCACAATGGCCCCGGCTGCATCATCCGCGCGCAGCTGCCGGAAGGTTTTTCACTGTGCGAACGTAAATCCCGCTACCGCCGTCCCGGTATCCGCACGAAACCAAGTGTCGAACCGCCCGCAATCAGCACTATGCCGAAGCCAGCGATGACCAGGGCATACGACCCTGTAAAATCGTGGACATAGCCAGCCAGCGCCGGCGCGAGCATCGTCCCCGGCACCTGGACCATCATCAGGCTGCCCTGGATCGTACCGAAGCTCGACTGGCCGAACAGTTCGTTGCAGATGACGAGCACGAGGACCATCGGCGCACCGGCGGCGGTTCCGAGCGCGCACACGACGACGAGCACGGACGGAAGTCCGGGCGCCAGCGGAAAGCTGCAGATGGCAAGGCCTTCCAGCGCGATAAGGCCGCCGAGCAGGGCGGGAAGCAGCCGCGGGTGCATCCGGTCGGCAACAAAGCCCGCCAGCAGCCGCACCGGAATGGTCATGAGGATCATCGCGCCGAACAGCGTTCCTGCGAACACCGGATCGAGCCCGTGGTCCGTCATCAGAGGCAGCAGGTGCACCGTGAGCCCGGTGGTGACGGAAGCCTGCGCGCAGAGCGCCACCGCGATGAGCCAGAAATTCGTGTCCCGCAGAAAGGATTGGCTTTTGGGCGGCACGGTGGAGGCGTGGGAAGCAAGGGGCGCCGGCCTCTCCCCTTTTACGTTTTCCGCGATCAATTCTCGCCGGAACCAGATTGCCGGTATCGGGATCAGTAGGAGCAGGATTACTGCCCAGGCAAGACATGTCTGGCGCCAGCCGATGCTTTCGACCATGAGGCTGACGACCGGCACGATCAGCGTCGCCACGACCGCCGATATCGAGAACCGCACCGCCAGTGCCATGCCGCGCTTGCGCGCGGCGGTCGCCACCACGAGCTTGTCGAGCGCGACGGTGAACCCCGCCGCCGTTCCCGCTGAAAAGAGCAGCGACCAGGCGGCATAGAGGCCGAGTTCCGTCTGGACGAAGGCGAGCACGAACAGGCCGAACGCCGAAAGCATCATGCCGCCGATCACGATGAGGCGCGGCCCATGGAGGTCGGTGATGCGCCCGACCAGAGGAGAGGAAAGTCCGCTGACGAGTCTGCCGAGCCCGATCGCCATCGAAACGGCGCCCCTCCCCGTCTCCAGGTCGACGGCGAGGGGTTTCAGGAGAGCGGAAACCGCAAAGGCGCCGAACCCGTGCCCCAGTCCGGTGAGTACACCGGTGGCCGACACCAGCGCCCAGCGTTTTCGCTCGCCCTCGCTCATAGATAGGCCAGCCAGAGCACCAGCGGCGGGAACAGGATGAGTGCCGTCACGTGCAGGACGTCAGCCGCAACGAACGGCATGGCGCCCCGGAACATCGTTGTCATCGGTATGTCCTTGGCGATGCCCGACAGGACGTACACGTTCATGCCCACCGGCGGCGTGATGAGTGCGATCTCCGTCATGCGCACGACCAGCACGCCGAACAGGATGGCGTCGAACCCGAGCGACGTGACGATCGGGAAGAACAGCGGCACCGTCAGCGTCATCATTGCCGAGGCATCGAGGATCATCCCGAGGAAGAAGTAGATCAGCAGGATCAGAAGCAGCACCACCATGGGCGGGAAATCGCCTGTCGCCACGAAATCGACGACCCGCATGGGGATGGTCGTTGCCGTGACGAAGCTGTTGAAGACCATCGCGCCAAACAGGATGCCGAAGATCATGCCCGTCGTCTTGAGCGTCGCGTAGATGGCGTTGCGGAAGCTCTGCAGGGTGAGCCGCCGCCGGATCAGGGCGATGAGAATGGCTCCGGCCGCCCCCACGGCCCCGGCTTCCGTGGCGGTGAACCAGCCCCCGATGATGCCGCCCATGACCAGCACGAACAGGGCGAGAACCTCCCCGATCTTGGTGAAGCTCAGGAGCTTTTCCCGCCACGAATACTTCGGCCCGCGCGGGCCTGCCGCGGGATCGACTCGACACCAGATGCCGACCGCGATCATGTAGAAGAGCGCGAGCAGGATGCCGGGGATGATGCCGGCGGAGAAAAGCCGCCCGATCGAGGTTTCGGTGAGAATGCCGTAGATGATGAGCATCCCGCTGGGCGGGATGAGCGAGCCGATGGTGCCGCCCGCCACCACGCTGCCCGAGGCGAGCGACAGGCTGTAGTTGTGCTTACGCATCTCCGGCAGCGCGATGAGTCCCATCGTCGCTGTGGCCGCCAGGCTGGATGCATTGACCGAGGCAAATCCGGCGGAAGCGCCGATGGTCGCCATTGCCAGACCACCCCGCCGCCGGCCGATCCACTTGGCGGCAAAGTCGAACAAATCCCTGCCGATACCGGCCGAAAACAGGATGTGCGCCATGAAGAGAAACAGCGGCACCGTGCCGATGGCATAATTGGTGGCAAGGTTGTAGGTGGTCACGCCCGTCCGGACGATGGCGGCGTCAAAACTCACCAGGAACGCGAACCCTGTGAAGCCGACAAGGCCCATCGCGAAGCCGATCGGCATGCCGAAGCCGATCAGGCTGAAAAGGACAAGAATTCCGATCAGGCCAACGGTCGGCGCGGTCATTCCTTCGGCTCCGCGTAGTGTTCTGATTCATCTTCGACCGGAACGCCCCTGAGCAGCTTGAAGCCCTGCCAGAGCAGCACGATCACGCACAGGATGACAGCCGCCGCCATGGCCCAGCGAAATGGAGCCACCGGCACATTGATGATGGGCGAGAGCTCGTTCTGCGCCATCCTGCGGATCGCCTCCTTGATGGTTGCCCATGCCACCACGACCCAGAACAGCGACCCCACGATCAGCATGAGGCCATGGATGAAGTGGCGCAGCCTCGCGTTCGAGATCCGCTCCACGAAGATCACCGCCCGCGTGTGCTCGTTGTACATGGCGGCATAGGCGATCGAGATGCTCACCGCAGGGATCAGCAGCAGCTCGGACAGCGAATATGTGCCCGGGAACGCGATCCGCATGGCGCGCAGCACCACGGTAACGACGGTCAGTCCCATCAGGCCGAGAATGGCTGCAATGCCAATGACGCCGGCCGCGCCGCAAATGCGTTTCAGGGTCGTGTCTATGAAATCCATGGTCCGTCCGGTGACGCCTTGCCGCTCCCGGGCTTGCCCGGACAGCAAGGCGCTCTCCCGCCCTAGTCGTTGATGGCCGCGCGGATCTTCTCGAAGATTTCAGTGCCCGGCAGCCCCTTCTGGTCGAGCTCTCTCGCCGTCTCCCGCGCGGCAGGTTCGAAGGCGGCTGAATACTCGGCGATCACCTCAGGCGCCACGGCATTGAACTGGACGCCGAGCTGCTCTCCGTAGGCTTTGCCTTCATCCTCGGCGGCCTGCGAAAGCTCGTAGGTCGTCCTGGTGAGGAAATCGATGTTGTCGAGAAACACCTGCTTGATGTCGTCGGGCAGGCGAGCCCAGGCCGCCGCATTGATCGCGCGTGACGGATAGGCGCCGCGGCTGTGCGGCAGTTCCGAATAATACTTGATCACTTCCGCGAAGCTCAGGGACTTCAGGGCCTCGTAGGGAGCGATGACGCCATCGAGAACGCCGCGCTGCAGCGACGGGTAGGTTTCGGTCATCGGCATGGTTACGCCCTCTGCGCCGGCCGCCTTGAGCGCGCCGATATAGTCTACGGCTGAGCGGATGCGCAAACCCTGGAGATCCGACAGCTGGTGGAACGGCTTCTCCCGCAGCATCAGATGCATCGGCGTGCCCACGTTGTAGCCGAGCACCTGCGCCCCGCCGAGTTCCTCGGCAAACTGCGGATACTCCTTCCAGAGCTGCATGTAGACTTCGAGAACCTTCAGCGCGTCGCCATAGCCGTAGAAGAACTGTGGGGTGAGCCGGTTGAGGTCATAGCCGGACGTCGCATAGATCGGCGCGATATAGGCCATGTCCGCCACGCCCGCATTGAGCTCGTCTATGCCCTCACGGCTGTTGATGAGTGCGCCGCCCCAGAACGCGGTGATCTTCACGCGGCCGTTGGTCTGCTCTTCGATCCGCTTGATCCACGCCTCGTCCGCCTTCCCGTACGGATGTGTCGGTGAATAGGTGGTCGAGTAGGTGAGCTCGAACTCGGCCGCGGCCACGGCGCCGGATGCGACAGCCGTGCCCAGCGCCGCGAACAGCGCCATTGCTATTGATCTGATTGTCATCTCCTCCTCCCTCTCTTCTGACAATCCTTCGCCTCAGGTTACCCTGGGCTTGAGCCGGTCGATTGTCTCCCTCGACAACCCCAGTTCCGACAGCACCTCCTCCGTGTCGGCTCCGGGCGAACGGCCCAGGTTCCGGATCCTGGTCTCCCCCGTTAGCCGGACGGGCTGGCCGAGCTGACGCACGGTGCGGCCGGATGGTCCTTCCAGTTCCATCACCATGCCCCGCGCGCGCACATGCGGGTCAGCCAGCGCCTCCGATATGCCATTGACCGGAGCGTACTGCGTTCCGGCTGTTTCCAGGATCCTGATCCATTCCTCGCGGGTGCGGGAAGCGAACAGTTTCTCCAGCTCGGCGCGGATTTCCCCGCGGCGCGCGGCGTCATTCTGGCTCTCGATGAATTCCGGCCGCCCCACCGCCTCGCAGAACGCCCGCCAGTACCGGGGTTCCATGTCGGTGGTGCAGATGAAGGCTCCATCCTTTGTCCGCCACAACCCGATGTCGGTGCGCCGCGTGCCGCGCGGCGGGATGGAGGAAAGGTCCGGATGGCGCGACAGCACGTTGACGAGCAGGCTCATCGCGCAATCGGTCATCGCCACGTCCACGTGCCGCCCCTCTCCCGTGCGTTGCCGCTCGATGTAGGCGGCGAGCGTGGCGAAGGCGGCATGCGTTCCCGTCACCACGTCAGCGGCGGGTATGCCAGGGAAGCTTGGAGCCTCCGGATTTTCACCGACGCGCGACAGCACACCGGATATGGCTAGCGCGATCGGATCATGCCCGGGCTTGTCGCGGTATGGACCGGTCTGCCCGCAAAGCGTGAGGCTCACGTAGATGATGTCGGGCTTCACCGCCCTGAGCGCCTCATAGCCGAGGCCGATGCCGTCGAGCACGCCCGGCCGGTAATCCTCGACGACGATGTCGGCCGTGGCGACCAGCGCCCTGATGGCCTCCTGCGCCGCCGCGTCACCAATGTCGAGCATTACCGAACGCTTGTTGCGGGCAAGAATGTCGGTTTCGCGGAGCGCCCTGCGCTCTTCGTCCGAAAACCTGTCCCAGCCGAACACCTTGGCCTGCTTCGCGATTTCCCGGGGGTTTTCGATGCGGATGACGTCCGCCCCCATGTCGGCGAGCAGCCAGGTGCAGTAAGGCCCAGGCAGAAACTTCGAGAAATCGACGACCCTGACACCTTCCAGCGCGCTCATTGCTCACCCCATCCCGTGAAGGTTGAGGCAGGGACCGGCTTGCCCAGCGTACGCCGAGGGGCATCGGTTTGCGCCGAGCGGAACAGCGGTCCCGGCACCGACACGGCCTTGCCAGTCTCTTCGTCCGTCACCGTGACGAACAGACCGCGCGCCTTGAGATGCTCGCTGTCGCGCACGTCTTCGGGGCTGTAGATCACGGAGAGGCCCCAACCCAGCTTGAGCGACCAGTTGCCGAGCTCCTCGCGCGTATGACCGGCGAAGAAGTCGGCGATGATGGCTTCCCAACGCTCGATGGTTTCCTGCGGAGTGTTCGCCACGAGCGTGTTCTCCCAATCGATCCGGCTAAGCTCGCCGGCTGCGCCCTTTTCCTCCATGACGGAGACGACTGCGCGCATCATCGACGGATTGTCGATCATCGACCAGGTGACGTATCCGTCCTTGCACGGCCAGATCTGACGCACGCCCGACTTGCCACGCACCAGAAGGTTACCATGGCGGCGGCCGATCCTGCCGGTCCATTCGTACATGATGGCTTCGCGGTAATTCGCCAGCGTCGCGCTCTGGAACGCGGAAAGATCCGCCTTCTGGCCCCTGCCCGTGCGCCGGCGGGCGTAGAGACCGAGCAGGGCGGCGGTCGCAGCCTGGATGCCGGTTAACGCATAGGCCTGCTGGCCGGGGAACTTGAGCGGCGGGCGGTTCGGCTCGCCTGTGACGTGCATGAGCCCGGAAAGCGCAAAAAGCGTGAGATCTGTTGCCGGACGCCCGGCATATGGTCCCTCGGCGCTGAAGGGCGAAACGCGGACATAAATGGTGTTGTCCGATACCGCCTCATCGAGGCCGAAACGGTCTCCATTACGCTGGCCGTCAAGCACCACATCGGCCTTCACCGCAAGCTTGCGGATCGCTTGCCTATCGTCCGGGGAGAGGATCGTTTTGCCATGGTGCCAGGCAAGCCGGCGGGCTCGGTTGGTGCAGCTATCGGGCAACACCACGGCCACGTCAGCGCCGAGCTCCGCCAGCATGCGGCCGCCGAAATCGGTCAGCCCGTCGGCGATCTCGAGAACCCTGAGTCCAGCCAGCATGCTCATGCGAGGCTCCCTTCTGCTATCAGAGCCTCGACTTCCGCCGCATCGAGGCCCAGCATGTCGACGAAGACCTCGCGGTTGTGCTCGCCAAGGCACGGCGCTCGATCAACCCGGGCGGGCGTCCCATGCAGGAGATAGGGAGGGGCAGGCATGGTAGACGGCCCCAGCACCGGGTGATCGAGCTTCACGAAATGGCCAGTGGCTCTGAGCTCAGGGTTCTCGAAAACGTTCTTGCCGTCGAGCACCGGGCCAGCAGGAATCCCGGCGGCGGCAAGCCTGTCGAAAAGCGCGAACTTGTCCTCTGTGCTGGTGGCAGCACAAATGGCCTCGCGGTCGAGGCTCCCGATGCCAAGCGTGCGCTTCAGCGCCTCGGCCTGCGCCTCGTTCTCGATGGCGATGGCGATCCACTGGTCGTCGCCCAGCGTTGGAAAGACACCGTGGACCAGGAAACCGGCGTCGTCGTTGCCGGTCTTCTCGATTTCGTCCTGCGCGTAGAGGTCGGCGATGACATGCACCATCGGCTCGATCTGCGAGACGTCGATGTGCTGGCCCTCGCCAGTGCGGGCGCGATGTTCGAGCGCGGCGAGGATCGCGACGGTAAGGAACATTGGAGCCACCACGTCACCATAGGCGAGCGGCGGCATTTGCGGCGGGCTCCCCGCCTCGCCGGTCAGCCACGCGTGACCCGAGTGCGCCGCGGCGGAATTGCCATATCCGCGGAACCCGGCCATCGGCCCCGTTCGACCGGCGACCGACACGCTGGCGAGGATGATGTCAGGCTTGTTCTTCTTGAGCTCCTGGTAGCCGAGCCCGATGCGCTCCATGAAGCCATAGCCGAAATTCTCGACCACCACGTCCGCCCAGGCCACGAGCTTCTTCGCAGCCTCGATGCCGCGCGGATCGGACAGGTTGATGGTGACGCTCTTCTTGGAGGTGTTCGTCTGCGCAAAAAAGGCCGAGCCGTCAACGTCCTTCGGGTCGCCGGCAAAGGGCGGAGACAAGCGGCCGAGATCAAGACGTCTGCGGGATTCGATCTTGATAACCGTCGCGCCGTTGTCGGCCAGATCCTTGGTCGCCCGCGGACCCGCGCCAACCCAGGAAAAGTCGGCAATCTTCAGCCCATCCAATGCACCCACGGCGCTCCTCCCCTTCGCTCGCCAGTGTCGTATGCCAATCGGGATGATAGTTAAGCGAATGAACTAAGTCAAACGCCTTTCTCCGCCAGAACGGCGTCGAGAACCGCGCTGACGCGGGCCACCATTTCATCCCTGTTCCACTGGCGCTTGTCCACCATGTCGGACCAGACCTCGATGACGCGAACGCCTGCTTCCTCCAGGGCTTTTTTCGCAAACAGCGAACCATGGCCCGAGAAGCGGTCGTGCTCGGGAATGAGCATCAGCGCCACGTCGATCCGGTATTTCTTTGCCTGCTCGACCAGCCAGCTGTTGACCCACGGCGGCTGGTGCAGCTGTTCGTTCATGGCGGACACGCGCGCCGCCAGCGCCCGCAGCGGATCGCCCTTGATCTCGCGGATGTAGCCATCAGCCGCAAAGGGCAGGTACATCGACCAGGCGAACACCGCCCCGTGGCTTTCCTCGAAGGCCGAATAGAAGCTCGTGTCGAACCAGAGCCCGGCGCCGATCCACATCATGCGGATGCGCTCGTTTTCCACCACGGCTGAACCCGCCCTGACGCGCTCGGCCAGCTCATCGCGGAAGCGCCGCGCATGCGAAAGCGCCCATTCCGATCCGCGGTGCCACTGCGGGATCATCACGTTCGGGATCTGCTCGGAAATGCGGATCGGGGAGCGCGGCGCACTGGCAAGAATTTCCGATGCCTCCTCGAAGATGCGCTCCTGCTCGTTGATCGCTTCCATGTACCGGGCGAAGCCGTCGTGATCGAACGGGCGGCCCGTGAGCTTCTCAAGCTCCTCGACGAGCGCCTCGAACTCCGCCACCATGAGATCGAGCCTGTCGCTCCCGTAAAAGCTCTCCCAGTCGCTGCGCGCCAGCCGCCACCATTCAGGATGCGGGTCTGGCACCGCCGGCGACGACAGCAGGAAGAGCGGCGCGCCCGTCCGTTCCGCCCACAGCGAGAAGATCTTCTGGTGATCATCGGCGCTCTGGCGCGCGCACAGGATGGATGGCTTCGGCAGACCGCCCCACGGCTGCCGCTCCCGATCGCCTTCCAGCTCCGCGATCAGGGGAAGGCTGGAATAGCGCGCGAGCCGGTCATGGAATCCGAGGGTCTCCATGTAGTCGAAGTAGTATTCGGAAAGCTGCTTCGCCGCGATGATCGCCGACCACCACTGGTTGGTCACCAGCGGCACGTCCATGTAATGAAAGAGCTCATGCGGCGTGTCGGCATTGACGAAGGCGTATTTTGCCCCCGACGTGATCTGCGCCTGCAATCCCTTGGCCCATTCCCGCTGGTGGTTCGTCGCGAACTTCGTGGATTCGAGCGGCACATAGGTACTGGTCATTTGCGGGCCTCGAGCTTGGCGGAGATGAGCGCTGCGGCACGCTCGTGCCAGGTGTCCTGATCCGGCTCGCGGAAACCCAGGTTGACGAAGGCGATGCCCCTCTCCCCGAGAGCGGAAGCGATTGCGGGGATTTCCCAGCCAATCGTGTCGTCGGTCGGCGCAAGCTGGCAGAGCACCAGTTCGCACCGGGCTTCTGTGACGGCGTCCAGCAGAGCCGTCCGGAAAGCCGTGGTCGGGGCGATGCGCGGACACGAAGGATCCGCCGCCGTGGCGCGCAGGATTTCGGGCAATGTCAACTTATCGTTCCCAGGGCCCGGCCAGACGGCGCCCCACGGCTGCCAGTCGCAGACGATAGTCCCGAAGCCCTCGAACAGCTCGTAGGAAGCGGGAGACAGAAGCGGCGACCCTATGACCCCGATGCGCAGGCCGCCACGCGCTCCGCCTTCAATCTCGCCGAGCGCGGCATCGAGCAGATCCGCATGTTCGCCCGCCGTCATGAAGCGGCCGGCGTTGCGCCAGCGCATTGCCACCGTGCCGGATACCCCCGACGCCCCTAGCCTCTCCAGAGCCTTCCGGCGGCGGCCCTCCGCCGCCGCGGCCTCCGCGATGGCTTGGTCATCCGGCCGGTTGAGGCCAATACGGTTCAGGAAATCGAACAGCTTTTCAGCCTGGATCGCGTTGAAGCGCTCGACTGCCGGCGTCGTGGCATGCACCAGATTCCACAGGAACATCGGCGGAACCGCCGCCGGAGCCCGGCCCTGCCGCACCCATTCGCAGGCGTACTGGTAGGCGACCAGCGCCGGCGCGTCGTCGCGGGCGAAGACAATCCCGAGGAAATCGGCGAACTCTCCGTTCATCAGGCGGTTGAGGAAGATGCGGACTTCCTCGTCGACGAATGGCTCTATGATCTCGTCGATAGCCGTCTTCTCCGACAGCTGCCCCATCGACAGATGGACCGGCACGCCGCCGGCGGCCGCCACCAGCGTCTCGGGGAAACCATTACCGAAAATGCCGATGCGGGGCAGGCTGGCGGCAGGCTGATTCCGGTCGCGCGCCTCGAAGGCGTGTTCCAGCCGGCTTCCGGCAGCTCGCCGGGATTCAAACGGCGATGGTTGCGGCAAGGTCTCCTCCTTTTTTTTAGTTCATTTTTAGAACTAATTTGAGGGACGTCAAGCCGCCACGTTTGACAGCTTTCGGCGCCGGCGATAGTCAGCNGGCGGATAGTTCTGGCGCAGGGGACAGTCAGCGACCGGCCGAAGGAGGGCGACAAACATGGCGGGCACATCGGACGAGGTGCAGCAGGACCGGGTGATCCTCGGCCCCCTGCGCGAAAATCTGCCGTTCCTGACGCGTGCCCTGCGAGCCTATATCCGCGCCGAGAACGCCGAGTTCTTTGGTGACCTCGCCACCGAGCACGGCGAGATTGCGGTGCTGAGTGTCATTGCCCTGAACCCCGGCATTTCCCAGAACGACCTCGCGGCAACGCTGGTCTTCAAGAAATCGGCCATCACCAAGCTGGTCAAGGAACTGGAAGCACGCGGCCTGATCGAGCGCGCCAAGGCCGCCGCCGACAAGCGCTTCAACGCCCTGCAGCTCACCGCCGAGGGACAGGCGCGCTACGAGAAGATTTCGGAACGGGTCACCGCCCAGCACGCCGCGATCTTCGAGACCTTCAGCGACAGGGAGCGAAGGCAGTTCTTCGACCTTCTCAACAGGCTCTATGTCCATCTTGGCGAGCGGCAGGCCCGCCGGACAGGTACATCTGCGGCCATCGCCACGGATGGCGACGACTGATCCGGCTTGACATACCCCTTCCATTAGTTCAATTGATGAACTAAAAAGGGAGGAGCAGGATTGGCACAACCACTCGCAGGCGTCCGCATCGCGGATTTCAGTCATGTGATCGCCGGGCCGCTGGCCACCCAGTTCCTGTGTCTGCTCGGGGCGGAAGTCATCAAGGTCGAGCCCCCCACCGGCGACGTTCTGCGCAACTACACCCAGCGCAGGGAACTGCGCGGAATGGCCGAACCCTTCATCGGAGCCAACGCCGGCAAGAAATCTGTCATCCTCGATCTGAAGACCGATTTCGGGCGCGAGGCGGCGCGGCGGCTGATTGCCACCTCCGACATCATGGTCGAGAACTTCCGTCCCGGCGTGATCGACCGCCTCGGCCTGGGTTATGAGACGGCCCGCGAGCTCAACCCGGGCATCATCTTCTGCTCGATCTCCGGCTATGGCCAGGAGGGCCCGATGCGTGACTACCCGGCAATCGACCAGATCATCCAGAGCGTGTCCGGACTGATGGGCCTTTCCGGCGAGCCGGACAGCGGACCGATGCGGATCGGCTTTCCCATCGTCGACACCTACAGCGCCCTCCTTGCCGCGTTCGCTATCCAGGCGGCATACATACAGCGCGAGCGGGACCCCGAGCGGCGCGGCCAGTACATCGACATCTCCATGCTCGATGCCTCGCTGGTCATGATGTCCTCGGTCATCAATCCGCTGGTCATCTCCAACATCGAGCCCAAGCGCACAGGCAACCGCGGTTTCTCGCTCGCCCCCACCGCCGACACCTTCGAGACCGCCGAGAACGCAATCACCATCGGCGCCGTGCAGCAATACCAGTACGAGCGGCTCTGCGCGGCCATCGGGCGGCCCGACCTGCTCGCTGACCCGCGCTTTGCGGACCCGGATTCCCGCATGGCCAACGACAAGGAACTGCAGGAAGAGCTGGCCAAGACCTTTCGCACCAGGACGGCGCTCGAATGGGAAGCCATCCTTTCGGAAGCGGGCGTACCCGCCGGGGCCGTGCGTCCCGTGCGCGAGGTGCTGAAGCTGCCACAGCTGGAGGGCCGCGACCTGATGCTCGAGATCGACGTGCCGAACCCCGCCGTCTCCCGCACGTCCATCCTCAACGCCGGTTTCCGCTTCGCCCATGACGGTCCCGGCGTCTCTGCCCCTCCCCCGCTTCCGGGCGAGCATACCGAGGAAATCCTCGCCGGACTCGACCTCTCCTCCTCCTGACGCCGGCGGTGGATTTCCTCGGGCGCCCGGCGCGGCCGAGGCTACGCCGACGATCAGGCTCGCCGTGGGCACGATGCCGTCATTGGCTCCGCGGCAACCCGCTTCAGAGCCAATTCACCCCCGTGAGTTGCGCAACGTCCCCCGGATGCTAAGCTGGCACAGGACAGGGAGCGGATTTGGCGAAGGCGGGAAGCCATGACGGAGCGAAGATGGCATCGGTAGCACTTCTTGGTCATGATTGCGTCGGCAGTGCCCTCCGCCGTGACGGTAACACGCCCACTCTTGTTCCGCATGGGTCCTCCTGCTTGACCGCTCTTGCGCGCCACGGGCGCGGCGGGGCAAGCCAAAGAAACCGATCTCTTCTTCCCGCCTCCGCTCCTTCGCGCTGGGCGCCTAGCACAACCCGATGCAGATACTCTCGTCACGCACCTTCCTCGTTGCGGTCGCAACAGCCGGCCTGATCGGCGGCTTCGTCTTCTGGCTCGCCGGCACGCCCTCGGCGGACTGGATTTGGTCCGCCGGCACGGCCATCGTTCTCGCCGGGCTGATGCTGGAGATCGTCACCACCCTGCGCCGCGGCGAAGTCGGCCTCGACCTGGTGGCCGCTCTGTCCATGCTGGCGGCCATCATCTTTGGTGAGCCGCTGGCGGGCAACATCGTTGCGCTCATGTATTCCGGCGGTCAGTTCCTCGAAAGCTACGCCGAGGGTCGCGCGCGCCGGGAAATGACCGCACTTCTCGACCGTGTTGCCCGTGAAGCGAGCCGCTATGTCGATGGCACCATCGAAACCGTACCGATCAGCGAGCTCCGGCCCGGCGACCGCATCCTCGTGCGCCAGGGCGAAGTGGCGCCGGTGGACGGCGTTCTGCTTTCTGAAGGCGCCACGCTGGACCTCTCGGCCCTCACGGGCGAGAGTCTGCCGGCAAAGCTCCGGGAGGGCGATGAGGTGCTGAGCGGCTCCGCCAATGTCGGCGCACCCTTCGATCTGCGCGCTACCAGGGCGGCCGGGGAGAGCACCTACGCGAACATTGTCCGGCTGGTGCGGCAGGCCCAGGAGCGCAAGGCGCCCATCGTCCGCATCGCGGACCGCTTCGCGGTCTGGTTCCTGCTGCTCACCCTCCTGATCGCCGGCGCGGCCTGGTGGATCACAGGCGACAGGATCCGCGCGCTGGCGGTGCTCGTCGTGGCCACGCCCTGCCCGCTGATCCTCGCCCTGCCGGTTGCACTCATCGCTGGAATGTCGCGGCTCGCCCGCGAGGGCGTTCTCATCAAGAGCGGCGGCGCCCTCGAAATGCTGGCGAAGGTGAGGACAGCCATCCTCGACAAGACGGGAACGCTGACCTTCGGCGAGGCGCATATCGTCGCCATGCGGACGGTGGACGGCTGGGACGCCACCGAAATGCTGCGTCTGGCCGCTTCCCTCGACCAGGCTTCTGGCCACGTCATTGCCAGGGCGCTGGTGCGGGAAGCGCGCGGCAGGGGCCTGCATCTGTCCACCCCCTCCGGTGTCACCGAAGTCGGCGGCACCGGCATACGCGGGACCGTCGAAGGGCGAGACGTCGTGGTGGGCGGCAGCGGCTTCATCCACGGCATCGCCCCGGATCGCGATCCCTATTCCCTGCGCGATGGCCTGCCTGAGGGAGCCGTCGTCGTGGCCGTGGCGGTCGACGGTAGGCTCGCCGGTATCATCGTGCTTGCGGACGATCTCAGGCCCGACGCGGCCTCCGCGCTGGACAGGCTCCGGGCCGCCGGAATGGACCGGATCGTCATCGCCTCTGGCGACCGTCAGGATGTCGTCGATGCCGTTGCCAACCAGCTGTCGGTAGCCGTGGCCCATGGCGAGCTGTCGCCGGAGGCCAAGCTCCGGATCGTCGAACAGGAAACGGCGGGAGCCCCTGTCCTGATGGTGGGCGATGGCGTCAACGACGCGCCCGCACTGGCCAGCGCCACCGTCGGCGTCGCCATGGGTGCGCGCGGCTCGGCGGCCTCCGCCGAAAGCGCCGACGTGGTGCTTCTGGTCGACCGTATCGACAAGCTTGCCGTGGCGGTGAGCGTTGCCCGCCGCACGCGCCGCATCGCCCTCGAAAGCGTCATCGTCGGTCTCGGATTGTCGGTCGTGGCCATGGTCGTCGCGGCCTTCGGCTATCTTCCGCCTGTCGCCGGCGCTCTCCTGCAGGAGGTGATCGACGTCGCGGTTATCCTGAACGCGCTTCGGGCGTTGCGGTGACGGTCGGGCTTGGCCTCGGCTCGACCGTCTCGCTAGGATGCGAACCTGTTCAGTCGGAACCGGAATGGGGGCGCAAGCCTGCCGGCGCGACACTGCATGCCTGCCGCCCAGCCGCGCCATCATGGCGACCTCGGCCAAGGCCGCGCACCTGCCGGACGTTGCGAGAGCCGGGACTTGCCGGTCAGCGACCTACAGCGTTCCCGCCTCCCTTCAAATTCACCGGATCAGTAGTCCATTGCCTCTTCAAACAGCGCAGCGAAATCGTCCCGCGTGATGGGGCGCGGATTGGTTGCCGTGCTGTGGTCGAGGAAAGCGCGATCCACCATCGCCGGCAGGCAGTCGCGGGGCACGCCCATTTCGGCAAGCGTCCGCGGCAGTCCCAGCTCCTTCGTGAGCTGAGCAATGGCTTCCGCCAGGTCGGCCTCGGGTGCCAGCTCCATGGCCTTCCGGATTTCCGCATATTTCTCCGGCGCGGACGGCTCGTTGAAGCGCAGCACCGCCGGCAGCAGCACCGCATTGAGCGTTCCGTGATGAAGCCGTGGCTCCTGCAGTCCGCCCAGCGCATGCGACATGCTGTGAACGGCGCCGAGGCCCTTCTGGAAGGTGAGACCGCCCTGCAACGAAGCCATCATCATCTCACGGCGCGCTTGCCGGTCGGACCCGTCGCTGACGGCCTGGCGGATGTGCCGCATTGCCCGCTTCAACCCGTCGATAGCGATCGCCTCCGCCGGAGGATTGTCGCGCGGGCTGAGGTAGGTTTCGATGCAGTGCGTGATGGCATCCATGCCCGTGGCTGCGGTGAGATAGGGCGGCAGGCCCAGCGTCAGTTCCGGGTCGCAGATTGCCACCTCGGGGATCATGTGCGGCGAGATGAAGCCGAGCTTGCGGCCGTCGTTCAGCGTGATCAGCGCGGCCCGTCCCACTTCGCTGCCGGTTCCCGCCGTCGTCGGAACCGCAATGACCGGCGGCTTTTTCGCGGTGATCTTGCCCATGCCGCCGAGGATCGCCGCATACTGCTCCAGCGGCTCGGCATGGGTGGCAAGCAGCGACACGCCCTTGGCGAGGTCGAGCGAAGACCCGCCCCCGACCGCGAGGATCGAATCGCAAGCGGCGCTGAGGAAGAGATTGCGGGCCTCCAGCACCGCCGCCTCGGTGGGGTTCTCGGGCGTTCCGTCATAGACCGGCAGCTTCGGGTCGAGACCGCCTGTCTTGAGAACGTACTCGATGATCCCGGCGCGAACGATCCCAGCGTCCGTGACGACCAGCGGGCGGCTCGCGCCAAGGATCGCGAGCTCCTCGCGGATGAGCGCCGTGGCGCCGAAATCGAACTGTATGCGCGTCAGATAGGTAATCAGGCCCATGCGACTGTCTTTCCTCCCAGGTGCATCTGCTTCCTCGTCTCCGGGCGGCCGGTGACCGCATCATCGGCAATCCCCCTGCCTCGCACACAGGCGGCCGGCCCCCGCCGGCGCACATACTGGCGGATCGTCGCGGGAATTTCGAGTGCGCTTCCACCGGAAAATGCCGCCCCGCGGCTGACGCCGCGCCGTTCGCCACGGAGCATCCATTCGTCTCACAACGGTTCGACGAGCACCGGGCCTTCCGGCCTGAACGTCTTGAGGTAGTTCTTCTTCTGGTCGAGCCCCCGGAACCTGTCCATCGGAATCCGCTCGGCAGGTTCCAGCTTCCGCAGATCGGTCACCTCCCAGAAGATTGCCCAGTGTCCGAGGTTGTCCGACGGATCGTTGAACGTGGACTTGGGACGGTACTTGAGTCCGTCTCGGTGTGCGCCGTTCCGCGACTCCACCCAGCGCAGATAGGTCGCAACCCAGGTGACATGCGGCACCGGCGCGGGCTGCCCGTGCGAGGCATAGATGAACACCTGGCACGGCCTTCCCTGCAGCATGGCGCTGAGCGCGTCGAACCTTTCCCACGCCATGCTGCCGAAGGCGACGCGGCCATACTGTTGGACGGTTTCCAGGCCGGACTCCAGGTGCATGATCGGCACGGGCGCAAGCAGCGCCACGTCCTCGCGCTCCACCCAGCTCTTGCCATTCCGCCAGATGGGAATGGTCTGAGGCGCTTCGATGTCGACCTTGACCGAGAACCGGCTCGATACCTGCGTCAGCCGCAGCGCTATGCTGCCGGAAATCTTTGTCCACTTCTCGTAGGATACGAGCAGCGGTTCCTCGCCGAGCTCCTGGATATGTGCCGTATTCGTCTCCGGAAACGCCTCGATGAGCCGGAAACGGCGCTCAGCGATGTTGAATGTATCCTTGGGTCCGATCTGTATCACGAGCCCCATCGCCTACCCCCCTGAATCAGCATCAGGAACGGTGCAATGGTTGCCCTGCCGGTCATCTCTGCCAATATCCGGCTGCGGATCATTTTGTCGCGCCAGGGACGGCGCTGCCCGCCCCCTCGCGCCCCCTCGGCCCGGCAGAAGGGTGCCATCACCGGGGATGCCCCCGCATGCGCGAATCCGCCTGGCCGGCCCCCTGTGACCTCCGGCCCTTGGATTTTTTCGCGCATGCGGGGATGCCTTGCGATCTGCAAGCGCACGTGCCTGCGATCAGGAGGCGACGCCCCGAAGCCTCTCCGTTCGCCGCCGCAACAGCTCGACGGTGGCCAGAAGCGCAACGGAGAGAACGACGAGGATCGTTGCAACCGCCAGGATGGCAGGGCTGATCTGCTCGCGGATGCCGTTCCACATCTGCCGCGGAATCGTCTGCTGTTCAGGTCCGGCGATGAAGAGCACGGCCACCACCTCGTCGAAGGAGGTGACGAAGGCAAACAGAGCGCCCGACACGATGCCCGGGAAGATGAGCGGCAGAACGATGCGACGGAACGTCGTCCACGGATCGGCCCCCAGGCTTGCCGCCGCCCGCGTGAGCGACCGGTCGAAGCCCGACAGCGTCGCCGTCACCGTGATGATGACGAAGGGGGTGCCCAGGATCGTGTGGGCAAGCACCACCCCGGTATAGGTTGAGGTGAGCCTGCCGCACTCGAGCCCGATCACGTCGCACGGACTGGAGAAGAAGAAGAACATGCCCGTGGCGACGATGATGATGGGGACGATCATCGGCGAAATCAGGATCGCCATGATAAGCCTGCGGAACGGCATCTCCGGCCGGGAGAGGCCGAGCGCCGCCAGCGTCCCCAGCACCGTCGACAGCAGTGTGGTCCAGAACCCGATGATCAGCGAGTTCTTCGCCGCATCCACCCACGTGGCATTCGCCCAGAGATCGCTCCACCACTGGACAAGTCCCGTCTCGTCCGGGTTCTGCATGCCAAGGGCTCCGAGCATCCGGTACCAGCGCAGGCTGTAGCCCTCCGGGTTCAGCCTGAGCATCTCCTCGGTGAACGTGAAGTAGGGCTCGGCATTGAACGACAGCGGAATGATGACCAGGATTGGCGCCACCAGGAAGGCGAAGATCAGGGCGCAGACCGCGATATAGGCGTAGTAGAAGAGGCGGTCTGACACGGTGGCATAGGCTGGAAATCTCATTGGCCCCTCCTTACCCCAGCTTGAGCTTGTCGATGCCGATCAGGCGATCATAGAGCCAGTAGAGCACCAGCACGCCGGCCAGCAGCATCGCTGCAAGCGCCGCCGCCTGGCTCCAGTTCGACCGCGACATGTGGAACTGGATCTGGTTGGAGAACAGCTGTCCGTCCGCCCCACCGACCAGCGCCGGGGTGATGTAGTAGCCCACGGCCAGGATGAAGACGAGCAGCACGCCGGCCGCGATACCCGGCAGCGTCTGTGGCAGGTAGACGCGCCAGAAGGCCGTCCAGGGCGTCGCCCCGAGACTGCGCGCCGCGCGCACGTAGCTGGCGGGAATGACCTTCATGATGGAATAGAGCGGCAGCACCATGAACGGCAGCAGGATATGGACCATGACAATGATCGTGCCCGTCTGATTGTAGATCATGGAGAGCCGGCCGCTGTCGTCAATCAATCCCGTGGCGACGAGCAGGCTGTTGACCACGCCCTGCCCCTGCAGGAGGACGATCCAGCTCGTCGTTCTTACCAGCAGCGATGTCCAGAACGGCAGCAGCACCAGGATCATCAGCAGGTTCGACGTCTTCGGCGGAAGCGTCGCCAGAAGGTGCGCGATCGGAAACGCCAGCAGCAGGCAGATCAGCGTGATGATGCCGGAAAGAATGAAAGTCTTGGCATAGAGCCACAGATAGATCCGCTCCCCGGACGGCAGGAGCTCGACACCGCCATCCTTGCCGTAGCGCATATCCATGCCGGTCAGATAGAAGTCGAGCGTCCAGGGAGAGGCAGCGTTGCGCATGGCCGTCCACAGGAGCGGATCCTCCCAGCGCGCGTCATGCGCCAGCACCGCCTCCTTGAACGGCGGCTGCAGGTTCTTCGCGGCGCGCGCTGTCGACGTAAAGAGAGACCGTGCGCCCGGAACGGAGTAGTTGATCCGCGTTCCGGCTCCGCCCGCGGTCTTGGTCTGGTTCATCAGTTGCAAGTCGGCCACCAGCGCGGCATAGGCCTCCTCGGTCGGCGCGGTGCCTTCCGGATTGATCTCGAACCAGGCCGCCAGGTTGGGCGCGTTGCTTGAAAAGCCGTCGTGATAGACCGAGCGCATCATCAGCTGCCCGATCGGCACCAGAAACGTCACCACGATAAACAGAAGGAGCGGCGACACCAGCAGCAGCGCTTTGATCTTGGCCTTCATCTGCGCGCGGTGGAGTGACCTGCGAAGGGTCTCCCCGTCCTGCGATACATCGACCGGAGCCATTGAAAAGGCGAAGGAATTTGCCATCGGTTTCTCCCGCGAACCGCAATGGGGCGCCCGGGGACAGGTGACCCCGGGCTTGCCCGCTCAGGCGATCAGTTTGTCGCTAGCCATGCGTTGAACTGCTCGTTGAGCTCCGTGTCGTGGTCGACCCAGAAATCCAGCGAGGTCTCGAGCGCATTGACCATGTTTTCCGGCGCGGTCGGCAGGTTCGGCCCCATCACGGTAACGCCGTCCTTGTAGATGATTTCGACCGCATTGGACGACTTGCGCGCGGGCCCGTAGGAAATGTACTTCGCCTGCGCCGCCAGCCCGTCCGTCGAGGTGGCGAACTTGAGGAACTCGAACGCCTCCTCCAGGTTTGGCGCGCCCTTCGGGATAACGTAAGTATTGAGCTCGGAGATCTGGCCATCCCAGATGATCTCGAACGGCTTGCCCTCATCGACCCGCGCGTTGAAGATACGGCCGTTGTAGGCGGTGGTCATGACCACCTCGCCGTCCGCCAGCAGCTGCGGCGGCTGCGCGCCCGCTTCCCACCAGACGATCTGGGGCTTGATCGCGTCGAGCTTGGCAAAGGCGCGCGCGCGTCCCTCCGGCGTGCGCAGGAGGCCGTAGACCTCTGCAGCCGGCACGCCGTCAGCCATGAGCGCAAGCTCGAGCACGGCCTTCGGGCTCTTCTTCAGGCCGCGCTTGCCCGGGAAACGCTCGAGATCGAAGAAGTCGGCCGCCTTGGAGGGCCAGGCATCGCCGAACCGCGATGCGTCATAGGCGATGATGTTCGCCCACAGGTCGGTGCCGACAGCGCAATCGGTCAGACCGCCCGAGAAGAAGTCGTCGACTGCCGGGATTCCGTCATTGCCATCCGGGAGAATTGCAGGATCGATCGTCTCCAGCAGGCCCTCGTCGCACAGACGGATTGCGTCGGCCAGCTCCATCGACGCCACGTCCACCGTGACGTTGCCGGCGTCCACCTGCGCCTTGATCGGCGCGGCCGCATTGTCCGTGTCGACCATGACCGTGCGAATGCCGGTCTTGGCCGTGAACGGCTTCAGGTGCGCCTCGTTCTGGGCAAATCCGTAGGCTCCGCCCCACGACATGACCGTCACGTCGGCCTGGGCCGCAGAAAATGCAATGCAAGATACACAAAGAGACAGCGCTATCTGTTTCATGTCCTCCTCCCCTCGTCGTCCGGTAGATAGATAGCAGGATGAAAGTCACTCGATATTCAGGTTCAGGCAGCCTCCAGTGCCCGTGCGTCCTGCACTTTCCAGCTGACCTGGACCCTTTCACCGGGATTGAGACGGCAATGGTCCGGTGAATTCGGTATCTTCACGATGAAGCTGTCGGTTCCGCCCAAACGCAGCCGCGTGCGAAGAATGTCGCCCATGTAGATGATCTCCAGGACTTCGCCTTCCATCGACGCTGTCGTGCCGGGCTCGGAAGCAGGCCCGAAGGAGACCCTCTCCGGCCTGATGGAAACAACCGTCCGGTGCCCCTTCGACATGAAAGTGGCAGGCGTTGCCTCGATGACCTCCCCGCTGTCCAGCCGCACGGCCGCCCGGCCGCCCGATACGTTCTCTATGGTACCGAGCAACTTGTTGTTCTCACCGATGAACTGGGCAACGAAGCTGTTGACGGGCCGCTCGTAGATATCCTCCGGCGAAGCCAGCTGCTGGATCCGGCCATCGTTGAAGACCGCGATCCGGTCCGACATTGTGAGCGCCTCGCCCTGGTCGTGGGTCACGTACACCATCGTGATCCCGAGCTCGGTATGGAGACGCTTGATCTCGAACTGCATGTGCTCGCGTAGCTGCTTGTCCAGCGCGCCCAGCGGCTCGTCCATCAGCACAAGCTTGGGGTCGAACACCAGCGCGCGGGCAAGCGCGATGCGCTGCTGCTGGCCGCCTGAAAGCTGCGCGGGTCGGCGGTTGATGAAGGCGCTCATCTGCACCATGTCCAGGGCGCGCTTGATGCGGACCTCCCGCTCCTCCTTCGGCATCTTGCGGACCTCGAGCGGGAAGGCGAGGTTTTCGCCCACTGTCATGTGCGGGAACAGGGCATAGTTCTGGAAGACCATGCCGATGCCACGCTTGTGCGGAGGCACCTTGTTGATCGGCCGGGTGTCCAGGTAGATCTCGCCGCCGGTCGCCGTCTCGAACCCGGCCAGCATCATCAGCGTGGTCGTCTTGCCGGAACCGGACGGCCCCAGCATCGTCAGGAACTCGCCCCTCCGGACGGAGAGATTGAGATCCTTCACGATCAGATGCTCGCCGTCGTAGGTCTTTTGGACGTTCTTGAACACGACGTAGTCGTCGCTTCCGAAGCGTTCGTGCCTTTCAGTCATGCCCTGCGCAGAAACGCTGGCCTCGGACTGAGTGTTAAGCATCAGACACCTCCATACCAACAGACGTCCACCGCTTCGGCGCAGGCAGCAGCTGCTCGGCCCAAAGCGCATGTGAAAGCAGGGCTTCGTCCTGTCCCGCTCGCGCGAGAAGCTGTATTCCGACGGGCATTCCAGACGGCCCGGTGAAACCCGGCACCGTGATCGTGGGCAGGCCGAGAAGGCTCCACAGCCTGCTGAAAATGGGATCGCCGGTCGAGGCAAGTCCCTCGGGCGCCTCGCCGGGGGCGGCCGGAGCCACGAGCACGTCATATGTCTCGAAGACCGTGTCGATACGCCGGCGAAGTTCCGCCGCATCCCGCAGGCTTTTCTGGTAGTGCGCGTAATCCATCTCGCGCCCGAGCTCTATCATCTTCATCAGTACCGGGCTCAGATCCCGCTCGAGCACATCCCCGTCGGGCGAAATCATCGCGGCAGCCTCGAAGGCCATGATTTCCGCCTGCAGCCGGACGCCATCCACGAAATCGTCAAGGCCGACTTCCTCGACCTCCGCACCCGCCGACAGCAAGACAGCCGACTTCAGCAGCGCGTCCTGCGTTGCCGCCTCGGCCATGTCCCACCACGGCGTGCGGCAAACGCCGACGCGGGCGGGCGCCTTCGGCTCCGCGACCCGGTCTGCGGCCATGATGACCGAATGCACCTGCGCCGCGGTCGGGACATCCCGGCAGAGAAACCCGAGTGTGTCGAATGACGGAGCGAGGCCCCTGACGCCCGCAAGGCTGTAGCGGCCATGGGTGGGCTTGAAGCCGACGACGCCGCAGTAGGACGCCGGGCGGGTGATGGACGCGGCGGTCTGGGAGCCAAGCCCGACATCGATGAAACCGGCGGCAACCGCCGCCGCCGATCCGCTCGACGAGCCTCCCGGCGTCCGGTTGAGATCGAACGGATTGCGCGTCGGTCCGGGCGCGAAATAGGCAAACTCGGTCGTGACCGTCTTACCGAACACGACCGCACCGGCCGACTTTAGCCGGGCCACGACAGCAGCGTCCTGCACCGGCTGGGTGCTGCGGCGGAAACGCGTACCGCATTCGGTCGGATACGGCAGCGCGTCGATGATGTCCTTCACGCCCAGAGTAATGCCGGCCAGCGGCCGGTTGCGGAACCAGTCCGCCCTGCCCTCGACCTGGGAAAGCACCGCGCTTCGGTCGAAGGTGACAAAGGCTCTGATCCTGTCCTCGAAACGGTCGATCCGCTCGAGGCAGTCATTGACGTGACGCCGGATGGAGCCAATTCCATCGTCTCTCATGCCGGCCTCGCGCTTGCGGAAACAACGTCTTGCATCGGCTTACCAGGTCCCGACATTCGGCATGGACGCCCAGGGCTCCTGTGGTGGCAGCCTGTCGCTCTTCTGAAGAAGTTCGATGGAAATTCCCTCGCGCGTGCGAATGAACGCCATGTATCCGTCGCGCGGAGGACGGTTGATGGTAATGCCCGCGTATTTAAGCTTTTCGCAGAACCGGTAGATGTTCTCGACCTCGAAGGCGAGATGGCCGAAGTTCCGGCCGCCCGTGTAATTCTCCGGATCCCAGTTCCAGGTCAGCTCCAGAATGGGCGCGTTCGTCTGGGCCGCTGCCTCGAAATCATCGGGCGCTGCAAGATAGACGAGCGTAAAGCGCCCTTCCGGGGATTCCCGCCGCCGGACTTCCCTCAGACCGAGAATGTCGCACCAGAAATGGAGCGCCTCGTCCAGGTCCGTTACCCTGATCATCGTATGGAGATAGCGCACGTTTTCCTCCCCAAACCAGCGGTTATCGGGCGTAGCCGGGAGCCCAGTCGGCTCCGGTCGTCACGACGCAACCGCCGCCCACGCGACCGCGCTCGCCGAGGCGGTCGATCATGCCGAGCAGGATCACCGGCCCGATGCTTGAACCGAGAACGGCTGAGCAATCGGTCGCGGCTAGCCGTCCGAACAGATCGAGCGTCCCGGACAGGAATTTGCGCGGGCGCTCGGTTATGCCGGCCGGCAGATGCGCCGCCAGCGCCTCGCGCACCGGGACGGCCTGATCCAGAAGCTGGCCGCCGAGCCCCATCACGTCGACGATCGCGCTGTCACCGAGCGCGGGCAGCCCCTCAGCACCCGCAAATCTCGGTTCCACGGTGCCGTGAATCCTCGGAGCGGGATTGACGTGCCAGCGCGATGCGTCCCCCGCGAGACGGAAGCCGAACTGGACGCCGTTGCCCCCGGCATTGACAACCAGGGTGGAGCCGGGAACGCCAGCGGCCGCCCGCGCCACCAGGCCGCACATCGCCATCCACACATTGAGCGCGAAAGCCGGAGCGCCATCCAGGAAGGCTTCGATCGCCGACGTGTTTGACCGCCCTCCGTCGCGATCGAGCAACGCGGCGGCAAGCAGCCGCGAGCCTGCCACCGTGCACGAATGACAATCGTCCTGCTGCGCTATGGCTTCCCGTAGAACGGGGCCGAGGGGAAGTGGCCGCTCCGTCAACAGGCCATCGATCCAGGGCGCGAGAACCCCATCCAGCCATTCGAGGTGCGCGGGCAGGTCCGGATGGAGAATACCCAGCCGGGTGCACAGCTCCATGCCCTCGTTAAGCGGGCTGTAGGCGGCACCATCCCCCGCCTCGTCCCTGACCTCGATCAGCATCGTCGAAGGGCCCGCGGCTCCGGCGAGGGGGACATAGACATTGTATTCCTGCGCCGGCTCGACAGAAATCGAACCGTCCTGCAGAAGCATTTCGGCGCTCTCGACGTTCTCCGCCCACTTTTCGCGAAGTATGATCGAGATCAAGGAGTTGCGGACCGGAACTGGTATGCTTGAAAAATCCCGGAATTTCGGTCCCGCATGCAGAATGATCCGGCCGGAAAGTCCCGGCAGACTGGAAAGACGGCGCATGCCCGTCCATACCGGCCGCACGGCATTCATCCTGGAAAAGGCGATCGCGTTCGGATTCTCGTTTGACATCTGGTTTCTCGGTGCAGCCATTTCCCCTGCGGCTCTGAGGCCGTCTTACGAAGCGCGAATCCAGGATTCGCTGTGAGCCAGCGCTGCCGACTGCGTCCGACGGTCGAAGAAGTCGCGTTCGACTGTCTGTCCGNGAAGTTGNCGTCCGTTCANGATGATCGCCGCCGATCCAGCGGGCTGGAAGATAGAGAACATCTCGTGCATGCCGGTCTGGNTGTCGCGCGGGGGCTGCGCCACCGCGAACATGTCCTGCAGATCGTTCCANCGCATATCGACGCGATTGTCCCCGGCAATGGCGATTTCCGTAACATGTTTTGGATAATCAGCTTCCACCGAGAACACGGCTCCGTCAATGATTGGCAGCGCGTCGAGTGCTTCGCCAGCGGGACGGAACAGGCCGAACTTGCGGACGAAATCGTTGATCAGGTATCGAGCGAGCGGTGCATTGTCCGTGTAGCAGAGCCGCGTGGGGTTCTCCACGCCGATCTTGCTGTACGGGTCCTCTAGAACCAGCGTCATGTGGCCCCGGCCGTAATCCGACGCGTTGATCCGGAAGAAGAGCGCCAGCGTCGACCAGTCGCCGGCCGGATCGAGCTTGAGATAGATGGGCGGATTGTCGCCGGTCCAATCCACCTTTCCAGTCCTGACGTAGTCCATGGTTAGCTCCTGAACCTGTTATCCAAGCTTTCGACGAAGTTCGTTGAAGTCCGAGGTGGGCGCCCAGCCCAGCAGCCGGCGGGCCTTGGCGTTACTGAACACGGAGGCACGAGGGTTGCGTTCGAAATATGCGCGGTCGATCGTCTCCGGCAGCGAGCCGAGGATGCGTTCCGCCCAGGCAAGTGTCGGTTCGGGGTGCGAGCTGTCGTCAGCGCCGATGTAAAAGCTTTCGCCGTTTATACCCGGAACCTCCGCCGCAGCTTTGAAGGCCCGAGCGAGGTCTTCGGCCGTGATGTAGTAGAACAGCCAGCGGCGATCCGGCGCGTCAACGAACTGGACATACTGCTCCAGGGTCTCCGGCAGGATGACGGCGAGCGGCCGGATCATGACCACTTCCATCGAGCCGCGCCGCACGAAGCTCTGGCCCATGAGCTCGGCGATCTGCTTGCTAACGCCATAGGCGTAGACCGGGCGGTTGTCGTGGGTTTCGTCGATTGGCAGGGTCTGAGGCTTCCAGTCGGGCCTCATCTCCTGCAGACCGCAGATGGAGATCGAGGAGCAAAGCACAACGCGCCGGACACCGGCCTCCTCGGCGGCCTGCAGGACATGCCAGCTTCCGCGGGTGTTTACGTTGATATACGCCTCATCCGGGCAGCCCCAGTCGTAGTCCAGCGCGGCCAGATGAATGACGACATCGGCGGACTGGAACGCCTGCCGGAGGTCGTCCAGCTGCATCACGTCGGCGCGAACCCAATTGACGCCGTCTTCCGCATTCGACGGAGGCGCAAGATCCGCGTTCAGCACCTCGTGGTCCCGCGCCAGGCAGGAGACCACATGACGGCCAACACGACCAGAACCACCAGTAACGACAATCTTCATTCGTACATTCCTAGATATCCAACTCGAGAACATCGCTGACGGCGCGCGAGACGCAGACCATCATGTAGCCGCCCTCCTCACGCTCCTCCGGCGTGAGCACGCTGTCGCGATGTTCAGGCGTACCGGACAGGACCCGAACCTCGCAGGTGCCGCACACGCCGTCCCGGCATGAGCTCTCAACCTTGATCCCCGCCTCGCGAAGGACCTGCAAAATGCTCTTGTCGGCCGGAACGTGCAGGCGCTTGCCACTCGAACGGCAGATGATGTCGAAGGGCCTGTTACCGCCCGTGACCACTGGCTCCGCTGCGAACCGCTCGAAGCGGAACTGCCACGGCGCGCCGGAATTGCGTTCCTGCAGGGCGTTCAAAAGAGGCTTGGGACCGCACGAGTAAACGATCGTTTCGGAGCCGAGCGGCGCCAGCAGCGAGGCGAGATCCAGGAGCCCTGCTTCCTCATCGAAGTGATAATGGATGCGCTCCTGGGGCAGCCCCGCCAGATCGTCGCCGAGCGGCAGGCGCTGGCGGCTCCGAACAGCCACCACCATCCGCCAGTCGCGGCCCTCGGCCTCAGCCTGCCGGGCCATGGGCAGGATCGGCGTGATGCCGATGCCCCCCGCGATGAACAGGGTTCTTTGCCCCGGCTGGAACGGGAAGTGATTTCTGGGCATCCCGATCGTGATTGGACCGCCCTCCTTGAGCTGGTCATGGATCCAGCTCGAGCCGCCGCGGCTATTGGGATCGCGCAGGACCGCGATCTGGTACTCTGACAGGTCTTGCGGATCGCTGCACAGCGAGTACTGCCGGACAACCGGCTCCCCGTCCCCGGCGGCGATGGGGAGCACCAGGTCGATGTGCGCGCCCGGAGCCCAGCCGGGGAAGCGATCCGCTCCCTCCGGCTTGAGGACAACGCGAAGGATATCCTCCCCCGCATTATCCAGCCGCTTCACCCGCGCAGCGATGGTTCCAGTTCCGCTCATGCTGGTCACTGGGCACTGACGCGGGCGCGTGCATCTTCGGCCGCGTACTTCTGTACGAGCCACGTCTGCAGACGCTTGATGACCTCCTCTTCCGTGGCCAGCGGGCCACGGGCCGAGAAACTGGAGTTGTAGCCCTTCTGGCAGCTGCGCCAGGCCCAGAGGTCCTCCTCCATCACCGGCCAGAGGTCCTTCACCTCCCGGTCGTACTTCTCGCGGAAGTCATCCCGTGCGAGCGTGGTCTTGGGATACATCCAGCTGACCGCGTAGAGGGATTTCTGGGCGCCGACCGGCAGCCAGAGGAAGTACTTCACCTTGTCCGGCATCGCCACGATCAGCAGGTTCGGCGCAACCGTAATGTAGCTGAGCTGTTTACGCTGCTCTTCCGTCAGACCGGGCAGCGGCGGCTGGATGATGGATTTCGTGTAGGTCGGCGCGGCATCGACTTGCGAACTGCACAGGTTGTAGGAGACGATGCCCTTCTCGAGATCGTTGAACTCGACCTGCTCGTTCAGGGTTGAGCCGCGGACCAGCTCGTACATGTCACCCCAGGAGCTGGAATGCAGGTACATGCAGTGGTAGCACTCATCGTTGAAGATCTTCCAGTTCCAGTCGAACTCCTTGAGATCGAGCGGATCAGCCGGGAAGAGCGAGGCCATCTCATAGTTCCGCAGCTGCTCGCTCAGCTTGCCCAGACGCTCGTTGACCGGCGGCAGTTCCTCATTGAAGGCGATGAAGATGAAACCTTCCCACACCTCCGTGCGGATGCGCGGCAGGCAGATCTTGGCTGCCGCCTCCTTCTCCGCCTCCGAGCCGGTGTCCGTCACGCCCGGAGCCGAAACCAGCTTGCCGGAAAGATCGTAGGTCCAGGCATGCAGCGGGCAGCGCAGGCGGCGGACATTGCCGCGTCCCTCGGCCAGGATCATGCCGCGGTGCTGGCAGACATTTGCCAGCACCTGCACCTGGCCGTCCCTGTCACGCACGACAATCAGCGGATCGTTGCCGACCTGGATCGTGTAGTAGTCGCCGGAGTTCGGGATCTCGTTGACATGCCCGACACAGAACCATTCCCGCCGCCACACAGCGTTCATCTCGAAGTCGTAGAATTCGGGGCTGGTAAACACCGCAGCAGGCAGGGCAATGACCGGCTGCGCCTCCAGAGTGCTTGAGCGGAGCTCTTCGAGGGGGATCGGAGAAGTGAGAAGATGCTGGTTCATTTCAATATCCTGCACGCTTTCAAACGGCTGAAATGTCAGGATCAGACTAGCGACCAGCTTGCCCGGATGGGAAACGCGAATCCCTCAGCGACCGATGAGATTTTTTCAACTTCGGCTTCGCAGAGCCACTTGCAAGAAGAGCAAAACTAAGCAGGATAAATATCGGCTGAGAGGACCGTTCGCAGCGGCAGCAGGAGGAAATGGAATCCGGTTTTCCCACCGGAACCGCGAAGAACGGAGGGCTGGAGCTGTTCGGGCTTTCCTAGGGTATTCGGACCGCTCCGCGGACGAGGAGGGAGCTACCGCATGGCGACGGCCAACCTGATGCACCTGAATGCCCTGAGGGTATTCACGGTTGCCGCAACCCATCTGAATTTCGTGCAGGCCGCCAGGGATCTGAACGTTTCCCCCTCGGCCGTAAGCCATCAGATCCGCTCGCTTGAAGAGTTCCTGGGAACCAAACTTTTCCTGCGGGAATCCCGCCAGCTCGCCCTGACCCGCGAGGGCAGCCACCTCTACCAGCGATTGATTGACTCGTTCAGGAACATCGGCGCAGCCGTTGAACAGGTCAGGCAGCAGAACAGCTCCCAGCAGGTAAACCTGATCTGCCGCCCCTTCTTCTCCAGCTTCTGGCTCGCCTCGAAACTGCAGTCCCTCTGGGCCGCCCATCCCAAGATATCGTTGAATCTGATTCACCAGAACACGTTATCATCCTCCGATTTCGAGCGGGCCGATCTGGCGATCATCTGGGGCAAGCAGCCGCCCGCCGGCGTGTCCTTCATTCCCCTCATGGCGGGCGGTCTGACGCCCATCATGCACGTCTCCCTGGCCAGCCGGGCCGGCGTACCGAAGACGCCGGAAGATCTAAGGCACTTCACGCTGCTGCACGAGGAGAACAGGCTCTCCTGGAACGAATGGTTCGAGCTGGCCGGTACCGATCCGGTGGACGGCAAGCAGAACTATTTCATCGATGACACCAACGTCCGCTACCAGAGCATGGTAAGCGGACAGGGCATCATGCTCGGCGCGTCCAGGCTGCTGCGCTCGCAGATCGAATCCGGCGAGCTGATCCAGCCGTTTGAGGCCGTCCTTCCCGACTACCGCTACTGGCTGGTCTGGCCCCAGGGCAAGCTGCTGTCGGTGCGCTGCAAGCAGCTCATCGAATGGCTGCAGCAGGAAGCCGACAACATGTCCAGTTACTTTCATCGCATCACCGCCGTCGGCATTCCGGCATAACCGTGGCGGGGCACTTTTCCTCGCCGGAGGGAGCAGATTCGTGCGGCTTCAGCGAGCGGGAGCGGTTTTCCCGCCTTGAGCCATGCAAAAAACGACGGGGCAGTCTGCGCTTCCCGGCACATGCTTTCGTCTTTACCGGGAGCCCATCCTTTGGCATCAAGGATGACAATTCGCGAGCACATCGATGCAGGGGGCCGGTCGAACGTGACAATCAAGGCACAAATCGTCGTCAGAATCGGCTCTTGGCCGGTACGGGCCCATGCTCCAGCCTGTCTTGATCTGCCGCGGCCGCTTTGCCTCTGATCGCCTTGGGGCGCTCGGGCCGTCTTCGGAAAACTGGCCCGATCCGCGCCATCGCCTGCACGATTCCAACCAAGATCCTCACGACACGCCGGAGCGCGTGCGCGAAATTTGGCTTCCTCCGTCATGATCCGGCTTCTTTTCCTGCTTCTCGGGGCGCGCGCGCTCAAGCCCGTCTGGCCCTACCTCATGACCGCCGGCATTCTCTGGATGCTGCTCGGGGCGCTCATCCTCTATGATCTCAGCGACGGCGTCCTGACCGTGGTCCTGGATGCGTTTGCCCTGTTCCTCGTGGTTGAGGGACTGGTGGAACTTGTGGCTGCCGCCTCCCAGGGATTGCGCAGGCACTGGATCGACGCTCTGCGCGGTATCGCCTTCCTGTTCGCCGCCTTCGTGGTCTTCGACATCCCCTGGGACAACAACATTGCTGCGGCCCTTGTCTTCGGCACGGCCTTTCTCGCCGACGGTGTNCTGCGTATCGGAAGCGCCTGCTTTGTCCACGGCCCNCGCTGGCGCCTGGGCATCCTTGCCGGTCTCACCGAAATCAGCCTGTCGCTGATGATCCTCTTCGAGTTTCCGGTGCCTCACCGCTTCACGGTGCCGTTCTGCTTCGCGCTGCTGCTCCTGACGTCCGGTTACGCCCTCGTGCGCATGGCCTTGCCCCTGCGGCGTCTGCGCGATGGCGCTTCCATCACCACGCTCCCGCTCTATGCGGCGCGCAACTGGCAGGGCGGCCGGATCAACCTGATCGTTCCCGAACCTCCGGCCACGCCCGACCCCAACCAGATCCTCAACGTGTATGTCTGGACGGCCGTCGGTTCGGCAAGAGACCCCCAACGCCGCCTGCTGATTGACCGCTACATCGCCGCCGTCGACCGCAACGGCGTGATCTCCACCGGCCATGCGGCGCTGGAAATGCCGCCGGACATCTACATCAGCCACTATCCGGCCAACGACATCGACCACAGCCCCGATGATTTCCGGGCCCTGCTGCTGGCAAGCCCAGAGAACAATGTTCCCGGCCGCTTCAACGAGTCGCTTGCCGTCGAGTCCGCGAACTGGTGCAAGCCTGACCAGCAGGTGAGCTTCCGCCGTTTCAATCCGCTGGCGCTCCGAGCTTTCTGGCGGGAATACTCGAAGGACAATACCTACAATCTCACCGCGCGCAACTGCTCGACCACCGTGATCCAGGCGCTCGACGCCGCGATCGAAGGCGCCGGATACACCGGCCGGCTGCTGCGGGACAGCTTCCGGATCCTGAGCGACCCGCACTTCTGGATCATGCGCATCCTGCGCGGGCGCGCCGAGGCGATGACCTGGACCCCTGGCCTCGTGCTCGACTACGCCCGCATGCTGAACCAGGTCGTCGAACACAGCGAGCGCCGCTGGCGCACCCGCATCAGCGAGGCAATCCGCTCGCGGCGCGCCCTCGTCCGCCGCACCGAACATTCCCAGGGCGAAAGGATCACCGCGTGAGCGCCCCAAGAGCGACATCCGCCGTCATTACCCTGACCGCCGCGATCTTTGGCCTGACCTATGGCCTGAGCGCCCCGCTCATTGCGCTTGAACTGGCTGAGGATGGCTACACGGAAACGCTGATCGGCGCCAACAGCGCCATGCACGCGGTCGGCATCCTGGTCGTCGCCCCGCTTCTGCCCGGGCTTTCCCTGCATCTCGGTTTCCGGCGGCTTGCGAAACTGGCCCTTCTGGCGGCAGGTGGCCTGCTGGCCCTCTTTCCGGTCACGCCGTTGCTGTGGCCCTGGTTCGTGCTGCGCACCGCACTTGGTGCCGCGTCCGAGACCATCTTCGTGGTCTCCGAGGCCTGGCTGAACCAGATCACCAGCGAGGCGACCCGCAGCCGCACCATCGCCATCTATGTCATGGCCCTGTCGACCGGCACCGCGATGGGCCCCGCCATCCTGTCTGTGACCGGACGCGAGCACGAGCATCTCGCCTTCGTTATCGGCGCGCTCATCGCGCTCGTCGCCTGCGTCGTTCTCGCCATGGGAAAGCCCATCGACGTTCCGCCGGAGCGGCCTTCGACGCAAAACCCCTTCAGCTACCTGCGGTTGATCCCCGTGGCCGTTGCCGCGTCCGCCCTGATCGCCGCGCTTGAGGCGGCGGGCCTGAACCTGCTGCCGATCTATGCGATCCAGCTTGGCTGGGAGGAGCAGTCGGCCACCTTCCTGCTTACCATCCTGCTCGTGGGCTCGATCCTGCTGCAGGTGCCGGTCGGCTGGCTGGGCGACCGCCTGAGCCGCCGTCTTCTCCTGGTGCTTCTGGCGATCATCTCGACCGTCGGCGCGCTCGTGTGGCCGCTCGCCCTCTCGCACGACTGGCTTGCCTTCCCGCTTCTCTTCCTCTGGGGCGGCGCCTTCGTCGGCATCTACACGATCACCATCGCCATCCTCGGCGACCGCTACCACGACAGCGAGCTGGTGAGCGTCTATGCCCTGCTCTCCATCGCCTGGGGTGTCGGCGCCCTGCTGGGTCCGCTGGTCGGCGGGCTTGCGATGGAAATCTCTCCGCACGGCCTGCCGGTCTTCGCGGCGATCGCCTGCGGCCTCTTCGCCATCTTCGCCAGCTTGGACAGACCTGTTGCTCGGACGGTAAGCAGGTGAACCGTGCTCAATAAGGGGGCAACCATGAGAACAGCGGCTTTCGCATTTCCGGCCATTCTGGCAATGACGCCCGTGCCAGCGCTGGCTTTCTGCTTCGAGCCTTCGCCTCCTTACTGCGCCAGGAGCTTCGGCTCCTTCACGAGCGAATGGGAGTATGATTCCTGCCTCAGCGAGATGAAACGCTATCGGGAGGACGTGGAGGACTACCTCTCCTGCAACAACCGCGAGGCGGAGAGAGCCGTTGAGGAGGCTCGGCGGAAGAACCGGAATGCCATTGACGAGTACGAAGACGCGGTCGACCGTTTCAACAGCCGCGTCGGGCGCTGACTTTCTCTTGCCTCCAGGCTGGTCTCCGCCTCGCGAAATCGCCGCCCAAACTTCCGATGGATTGCAGGCTAACTTCCGGCTACAGTGCCGCAACGCGAGGAAACGGTGGAGGAGGAGACCGTGATCCGATATCTAGCCACGCTGGCGCTGCTGGCGTCTGCCAGCGCGGCGAACGCCCAATCGCCGGACTTTTGTGACTACCGCGAAGCGCGGGCCGCCTGCACCGCCGATCTCGTCCTCGACGAGGAGAAGGGGGAATACACGGTTTCGGCACCCGGCCAGTGCCTGAAGATCACCGTCACGGTCGACGGCGCGCCGCATGAGCATCTCCTGCCTGCCGGCGGATCGGCATCGGAGCAGCTGGCATCGACGGGTGATCCCAAGGAGCATGAGGTAGCCGTGTCCTCTTGCGCGATGTATCCATCGAAGACGGCGCGTGTCTACGAGTGTTCGCCCGCTGTCGTCGACGCGACCAACCGGTGCCGCATTGACGGCATGAAGGCCTACAGCCAGTGCAACGCCGCCGCTGCCGATGGCAAAGGCCCCGCGGACTGCGAAGAGCAGGCGCTGCAGGCAACAGAGAAATGCTTTGCCGCCGCTGCGGACATCGGCAATCAGTGCCTCCACGCCAACGCCTTCTCCGCCGTGCGCGACGGCAAGGGCGTGAGAATCGTCCGCCAGACCTCCTACACGCTCCAGCAGTAGAAGGTAGCGGCAGCAGGCGTGCTTTCAGCAATGGAAGGCGGCCGCTGGCTCGCCTTCCATTTTCAGCCTTTGCTGGCTTTATTTCCCACCCTCGAGCGTCGTCTCGGGAATGGGCTTCCACACACCGTTCTCGTCCGGTGTGAGCTGCGGGATGTGGGCAAGATTGTGAATGAGCGCGCAGTCTTCGCCCAGCACCGGCTTCCAGTCCCACGCTTCCGTGAGGATCACGCCCGCGCCGACCACATTGGCGCCGGCGCTGCGCACCAGTTCGATGCAGCCCTTGAGGCTGGAGCCGGAGGCCACCACGTCATCCACCACCACCACGCGCTTGCCCTCGAGCAGCGGAACCGCCCGGCGGTCGAGCAGCAGACGCTGCTCGCCATGCGATGTGATGGACGAGATGCGCTGGACCAGCGCGTCGCGCAGGTGGATCTTCGGCGACTTCTGGATCACCACATAGCGGTCGAGGCCGAGTGCGCGGGACAGCTCGATGGCGATCGGAATACCGAGCGTGGCCGGTCCGACGACGACATCGGGATTGAGCGGCCGCAGCTTTTCAGCGAGCGCCCGGCCTGCGTGCTCGACAAAGGCCACGCCCATGTCGATCACCATCATCAGGGAGATGGCGAAATCCGGCTTGATGGCGACGATCGGCAGGTCGACCTCGAATCCTGCGACATCGACACGCCAGGTCTGGCCGGTCAGGGGGGAGGAAGTGCTTTCGTCAGTCATCTCGGTTCTTTCTCTGCAGTCAGGCGCGGCTCGACCATCAGGCCGACGCTGCGCCAGGTGGTACGTTTGCGGCTCATGTCGAAGCCATAGATGGAAAGGGACAGCGATATGGCATGCGCCATACGCACCGCCTGCACCAGCAACGGGACGCCGCGCGCCAGCGCGAAGCGGAGCCGCACCGGAAACGGCACGTTGTCGATCTCCATGCCGCGGGCCCGCTGGGCGTCGGCGATGCGCTCGAACTCCTCGCGCAGCATCGGGATCAGTCCGAAGGTGAGCGACAGCACCAGCGTAACGGCCGGGGGCAGGCGGGCAGCACTGGCCGCCGCCAGGATGGAGCCCGGCGAGCTCGTCTCCATGATGAAGAAGAAGGCTGCCGTAGTCGTCACGAGCCGTGCCGCCATGCCGGTGGCCACCGGCACCGCCTCGGTGAGCGCAAGGCCTTGCACGAGCAGATTGACGATCCAGCTTGCCATCACCAGAAGCACGAGAAGCGTCGCACCCTTGACGTATGCCCTGACGCCCGGCACCTGTGCGAGCTTCAGGAACAGCACGGCAAGAAGCGCCAGCGGCACGCCGAAACGCCAGTCAGGCGCCAGCCAGGCCGCGAGCGTGACCGCGAAGGCGGCCGCAAGCTTCACGAAGAAATTGACCTCTTCCAGGCGCTTCATGCCGCTTTCTCCATCAGCACCGGCGGGCGCGGCCACCCGAGGGAGGCGAAGGCTGCGGAAGACCAGCCCTCCCCGGTCGAACCGTCGAATACGACCTCGCCCCTGTCGAGGATGAGCATCCGCGACGCGACTTCCTCCACCAGGTCCAGGTCATGCGAAATGAGCAGCACGGCCCGCCCGCCCGCGATCGCGTTCTCCAGGAACCTGTCGAGCATCTGCCTGCCCTGAACGTCGCGCGCAAGCAGCGGTTCGTCGAGGATCGACACGGGGGCCTGGGCGGCATGGGCGCAGGCAAGACCGAGAAGCGCCTGCTGGCGCGCGGAAAGGCCAAACGGATTGGCTTCGCTGAGCGTCTCGAGGCCGTACTGCGCGAGCGCCTCGACGGCCCTCGCCTTCTCGTCTGGCCCCGCGGCGCCGCCCGCGGTGATGGCGAACAGCACTTCCTCGAGAACCGTCATGTTGAACAGGATGCGCCGCATGTTCTGCGGCAGGTAGGCGATGGAGCGTGCGCGCCGCGCGACCGTCCAGCCGGTGGCGTCCCCGCCCCTGATGCGGATCGTGCCGGCCGCGGCCTTCGCCATGCCCAGAATGGACTGCACCAGCGTCGTCTTTCCGGTCCCGTTGCGTCCGATGAGCGCGACAATCTCGCCCGCGCGGATCGTGAGGGATACGTCCCGCAGCACGGGGCTCCCGTCCTGGCGGGTGAGCACGGTACGCAGTCCGGAAACGCCGAGCAGTTCGTCGCCGGGCGCAACCCGCTTCAGGTAGGCAGGCTTGCGCACAGGCGGCAGGATGCCCGCGTCCAGCCAGGGAGTCTGCTGCCCGAATGCGGCAGCCATCTCCATGGGTTCCGAAAGCCTGCCGGAATGCAGGAAGCGCACCGAGCGGGTGACCGATTCCAGCGCGCCCGGATCCTGTTCCGCCACGAGCAATGCCGGGCCATCGCCCGCCACGGTTTTCAGGATGCGCACGAGGCGTTCGCGCGCTGCCGGGTCGAGACCGGTGGTCGGCTCGTCGAGAATGAGAAGCTCCGGCGTGGCCGCCAGCGCCGCGGCAATGGCCACCATGCGCCGCTCACCGCCCGACAGCGAGAGCACGCGGCGGCCGCGCAGCGCGTCGAGCTCCAGCGTGCCGAGCATGGTCTGCAGCCGCTCGCGGATGTCGGCACGGGCCATGCCCCTGTTTTCCAGCGGAAAGGCGATCAGGTCTTCCACGCCGAGATCCCAGAGCTGTTCCTCCACGTTCTGCATGACCATGCCGATACGGGCGAACAGCGCGTCCTTGGGCAGCGAGGCAATCGGCGCGCCATCGAAAAGAACCGAGCCGGAAAAGCGATGAGGTCTCACGAGCCGCGGCACGACGCCCGCGGCCACGTTGAGAAGAGTGGACTTGCCGCCGCCTGCCGCTCCACACAGAAGGAGCTTATCGCCTGGAGCAAGCTCCATCGAAGCGTTTGCGACGGCCACCTGGCCGTCGCTGTAGGCTACGGAAATGTCCTTGAGTGCAAGTACCATCTACCCGGCACCCGTCAGAGGCGGGTGAACCCGGACGGATGAGCGCCCTTCAGAATCTTGAGCGCCGGAACGACCAGCAGCGGCGTGCCGATGAGCATCGGAACGATGTCCGACAGGCCAAGGTAGGTCACGGCCCACCAGAACGGGAAGATGCCCAGGAAAGTCAGGCTCGCGGACACGGCGAACACCATCACCAGACCGACCACGAGGCAGACTACGGCAATCTTGAAGAGGGTGCCACGGTTGAACTCGGTCCGGGCCGGGTCAAACATGACGCCCGGAACGAGGCCGGTAAGGCCGACCATGATGCCGTCGATCAGCAGCGAGTGCGCGGGAATGAACGTGCCGGCCAGCAGCGACCAGACGATCGTGCCCAGATAGCCGCAGATGAAGCCGCTCTTCCAGCCGAGCAGAATGCCCACGAGCGGCGGCAGGAAGGCGAAGATGCGCCACTGGATCACGCCCGGAACGAGCTGGATCGGATTGGCATAGGCCCAGAGCACGCCTGTGGCGGCAGCGGCCACGATTGAAAGAACGATCGGAAAGAGGGTGTTGTCGTTTCCAACCTGTGTATGAGTAGTGTCCTGCATGATGGTGTCGGCCCCAACGGTCTCGGATACATAATTTAAGAAGCAACTCGTATGCCAGTCGGGCGCAGGCATTCGTACCGTGGGCGGTCGTTCTTACGACAGGGCGCGGCGAGCGAAGGATGTGTTGGCCAACTGGCAACGGTTCAGACACGAGAACCTTGCGCTTCCCGCCGTGGCGATGGCACAGATTGGCACCAAAAGACAAGCATTATCCGCGCATATTTTTTGTGCATCGCACAACTTTTCTGCCGTTTTTCGGACCTCAACGCCGGCGCGGCCTGGAAAAAGACACGGACAACACCCGGGTTTGGCGGCCTGAGTCGAACTGGCACGGCTGATGCTTGCAGTCTCCCTCAGGAGGGAGGCTCCGATGTCCAAGGCATCCACGATCGAAATCGTGTCCGTGACGAAGGTCTATGGGACCACCACGGCCGTCCGCAATATCAGCCTGAAGATCCCCGGCGGCAGCTACTGCTGCTTCCTCGGTCCGTCCGGCTGCGGCAAGACCACCACACTGCGCATGATCGCCGGCCACGAGGTCGTGACCTCCGGCGACATCCGGCTCGGCAACACTGTCATCACCGACCTGCCACCCGCCAGGCGCGGCACCGCGATGATGTTCCAGTCCTACGCGCTGTTCCCGCATCTCGACCTCGTCGACAACGTCGCCTTCAGCCTGAAGATGAAGGGCGTCGCGAAGGAAGAGCGCCGCGCCCGCGCGCTCGAGATGCTGAAGGTGGTGCATATGGACGCCTACGCCAGCCGCCGGCCGGCGCAGCTGTCCGGCGGCCAGCAGCAGCGCGTGGCGCTTGCCCGCGCCCTCATCACCAATCCGGAGGTCCTGCTGCTGGACGAGCCCCTGTCGGCCCTTGACCCGTTCCTCAAGATCAAGGTGCGGGCGGAGTTGAAGAAGCTTCAACGGCAGCTCGGCATCACCTTCGTTCACGTCACCCACAGCCAGGAAGAGGCGATGGCGCTCGCCGACCTGATCGTCGTGATGAACGATGGCCGCATCGAGCAGGCCGCCCCGCCGCGCGAAATCTTCAAGCGCCCCGCGACAGCCTTCGTCGCCCGCTTCATGGGTGACCACAACGTGATTTCCGGCAAGGCGGCCGAATACCGGGATGGCACGCTCTCCCTCGCCGTCCCCGGCGGCGCGACCTTTGCCGCCGCGGGCCGGGCCTGCGAGCCGGGCGCGCTGGCAGACATCGCCATCCGCACCGACCGCGTGAGGATCGGCGAGGCGCGGGCACCGGGCCTCGGCTTCATAGGTATCGTGCAGAACATCGAGTATCGCGGCGCCTCCGTGAAGCTCAGCGTCTCCGGCGCCGGCATCGACGACTTCACCGCCATCCTGAGCGACGACGCCTTCTTCGCCAATCCTCCGAAGATCGGCGAGGCCGTGCCGCTCTGCTGGGAGCACAGGGACACGCTTGTGCTCGAACCCGGCACCGCCTGACAGACAAGAAAAGCCAGTCAGAAAACCAACAGGACAGAGGGGAACTGAAATGACCAAGACCAAAGAGAAGAAGGCAGGAATCAGCCGCCGCACGCTGCTCAAGTCTGGTGCCGCCGCCGCTGGCCTTGCCGCGGGCTCCGGCGCCATCACCGGCTTCCCGATGATCTGGGCGCAGAACCCGATCACCCTGCGCCAGTTCGGCACGGGCGTGTCGAACCTCAACGCCATCGCCGAAAAATGCAAGGAGGACCTCGGCATCACGCTTGAGATGACGGCGATGGACTCCGACGCCGCCGCCCAGCGCGCAGTCACCCAGCCCGACAGCTACGACATCGCCGACGTCGAGTACTGGATCCTCAAGAAGATCTATCCCGCCGGCGTCATCCAGCCGATGAACACGACCAAGCTCAAGTACTACGACAAGATTGTGCCGCTCTTCATCACCGGCAAGCTGACGCCGGACTCCCAGATCGCGCAGGGCACGGCCCCGCACACGGTGAATTTCGTGGAGTCGCCGGACGCCAAGACCTTCGCCAAGGAGCCCACCGAGTGGCTCACCATGATGCCCACCATCTACAACGCCGACACGCTCGGCATCCGCCCCGACCTGGTCGGTCGCGAGATCACCTCCTGGGCCGACATCATGGACCCGGCCTTCAAGGGCAAGACGGCCATCCTCAACATCCCGTCCATCGGCATCATGGACGCGGCGATGATCATGGAGGCCATGGGCGAGATCAAGTACGGCGACAAGGGCAACATGACGAAGGAGGAAATCGACAAGACGATCGACTTCCTCATCAAGGCGAAGAAGGACGGCCAGTTCCGCGCCTTCTGGAAGACCTTCGATGAAAGCGTCAACCTCATGTCCTCCGGCGAGGTGGTTATCCAGTCCATGTGGTCGCCGGCCGTCGCCGCTGTTCGCTCTAAGGGCATCCCCTGCGTCTACCAGCCGCTCAAGGAAGGTTACCGCGCCTGGGGCGGCGGCCTCGGCCTCGCAAGGCACCTGTCGGGTGCCAAGCTCGACGCCGCCTACGAATACGTGAACTGGTACACCTCGGGCTGGGTCGGCGCTTATCTGAACCGCCAGGGCTACTATTCCGCCTGCATGGAGACCGCCAAGCAGTACATGTCCGAGGACGAATGGGGCTTCTGGGTTGAAGGCAAGCCCGCCCAGGGCGACATCCTGAGCCCCGAGGGCAAGGTCATGGAGAAGGCGGGCACGGTGCGCGACGGCGGCTCCTTCTGGGACCGCATGGGCAATGTCGCATGCTGGAACTCGGTCATGGACGAGGACCGCTACATGGTCCGCCGCTGGAACGAGTTCATCGCGGCCTGACACACGCGGGCACCGGCCACGCCGCAGGCCGGTGCCTTTCCGCAGGCGCAAGGCGGCGGGTGTCGAAAGGCATTCGCCCGCCATTGCATACAGGGATCTCGATGGTTCCGGCAGGCCGCCCGCGCCGGAGCCGCACCGTCTACCGGAGGTCGCCGTTGGCTGTGACGATCGAACATACGAGTTCCGCGGGAGGTGCTGGCGCCGCCGCCTCGCCCCGGCAGAAGGCGCGGGCCGCAATCGTGCCCGCGTGGCTCGCGCCCTATCTCCAGGCGGCCCCACTGGCCGTCATCCTCGGCCTTTTCCTTCTGTTGCCGCTGGTCATGATCGTGGTTGTGTCCTTCTGGGACTATGACTTCGCGACCATGTACCCGGACTTCATTCTCCTCAACTACGAGGAGACGCTGGGGTCGTGGGTCACCTGGAAGACCTATCTCAACACGCTGAAATTTGCGGCGCTGGTGTGGGCGATCACTCTCTTCGTCGGCTTCTGGGTCGCCTATTTCCTCGCCTTCCACGTGCGCTCTGCCGGCATGCAGTCGATCCTCTTCCTCGTATGCACCGTGCCGTTCCTTACCTCCAACATCATCCGCATGATCTCCTGGATCCCGGTGCTCGGCCGCAACGGCCTCGTCAATTCCGCCCTGATCGGCATGGGGATCGTTTCCGAGCCGCTTGAATGGCTGCTTTACTCGGATTTTGCGGTCGTGCTGGCCATGATCCACCTCTACACGCTCTTCATGGTGGTCCCGATCTTCAACACGCTGATGCGCATCGATCGCGCGCTGATCGAGGTCGCTCGCGACGCCGGTGCAACCGGCTGGCAGATCCTCTGGAACGTGATCGTCCCGCTCGCCAAGCCCGGCATGGCGATCGGCACCATCTTTGTCGTCACCCTGGTGATGGCCGATTTCTCCACCGTCCAGGTCATGTCCGGCGGCCAGAGCGCCTCCGTCGCCCTGATGATGAAGAACCAGATGGCGCTGATGCAGTATCCCGCCGCCGCCGCCAATGCCGTCGTGCTGCTCGCCGTGGTCCTGCTCATGGTGGCCGGCATCCTGCGGGTCGTCGACATACGCAAGGAGCTGTGACCATGCGCGAGAAGCGGACCTTCGGTTTCTACGTCCTCGCCCTCTTCTTCATCTTCTTCGTGGTGTTCCTCTACGGCCCGCTGTCGGCGATCATCATCCTCTCCTTCCAGGGTCCCGACGGCGGCCTCACCTTCCCGCTCAACGGCTTGTCGCTGCACTGGTTCAGGAACCTGTTCGAGACGCAGGCGGTGGGCGACTTCGGCGGCAGCTTCCGCCGCTCGCTGGCGCTCGCACTCCTGGTGATGGCGATCACCGTCATCGTCTCGCTACTGGCTGGCCTTGCCTTCCGCCGACGCTTCAGGGGAGCCTCGCCCCTCTTCTACCTTCTGGTCGCAAGTCTCGTCGTGCCCTCGATCATCATTTCGCTGGGCATCGGCGTGCTGTTCCAGCAACTGGGTCTGAAGCCCGCCTGGTACAGCTCCGCCCTCGGGGCCCACCTCACCTGGACGCTGCCTTTCGGCACGCTCATCATGTTCGCCGTCTTCAACCGCTTCTCGCCCTCCTACGAGGAAGCCGCAAGAGACCTGGGCGCCTCGAGCTGGCAGACCCTCGCCCATGTGGTCCTGCCGATCATCGCCCCGAGCCTGATCGGCGTCGGCCTGTTCGGCTTCACCCTCTCCTATGACGAGTTCGCCCGCACGCTGATGGCCGCCGGCACCTACAACACGCTGCCGCTCGAGATCTATGCCATGACCACCAACGTGACGACGCCGGTGCTCTATGCGCTAGGCACGGTGACCACGCTGTTCTCCTTCCTGGTCATCGCCATTGCCCTGGCGGTCATCACCTATGTCAGCCGCAGAAGGCGGGCGCGAGCCTGAGATGAACCCGATGCGTCTTCTGGTGGTCAACCCAAACACGACTGCGTCCATGACGGCGACCATCGCTGCCGCCGCCTGCAACGCCGCTTCCGCCGACACCGAGATCGTGCCCGTCACCTCTTCCATGGGGCCTGCCTCGATCGAAGGCTACTATGACGAGGCGTTTGCGGTGCCTGGGCTGCTGCTCGCCATTGCCGAAGGCGAGGCAAGCGGAGCGGACGCTGCCATCATCGCCTGTTTCGACGACACAGGGCTCGACGCTGCCCGCGCCATGGCCGGCATTCCCGTTCTCGGCATCTGCGAGGCCGCGATCTCCCTTGCCGCCTTCGTGGCGCAGCGTTTCGCCATCGTCACGACGCTGGAGCGCTCGCGCGTGCCCATCGAAACGCTGGTCCAGCGCTATGGCATGGCCGCCCGTTGCAAGGTCCGGGCCGCGGACATTCCGGTCCTGTCCCTTGAAGATCCGGCCTCCGGCGCCACCGAGCGCCTGCGCGCGGAGATCCGCCTTGCCCTCACCCAGGACGGGGCGGAAGCCATCGTGCTCGGCTGCGCCGGAATGGCCTGCATGGCGCGAGAGCTCCAGGCCGAATTCGGCGTGCCGGTGGTCGATGGCGTCGGCGCTGCGGTCAGGCAGGCCGAGGCCCTTGTCGCACTCAACCTCAGGACCTCCAAGCGCGGCGCCTATGCCACCCCGCTTTCCAAACCTTATGCGGGCATACTCCAATGCTTCCAGCCTCCGATCCGCCCATGACTACCACCACCGACATTCGCACCCTTTCCGCAGCAGAAATGGAGGAACTTGTGGCCTGGGCCGCCGCCGAGGGTTGGAACCCCGGCCTTGCCGACGCGGCTGCTTTCCGGGCTGCCGACCCCGAAGGTTTCCTCGGTCTTTTCGTCGACGGAGAGATGGTGTCCGGCATATCCGCTGTGGCCTACGGATCGGACTTCGGCTTCATCGGCCTCTACATCTGCCGGCCCGACATGCGCGGCAAGGGCTTCGGCAAGGCGGTGTGGGACGCCGGCATGGCGCGGCTCGCGGGCCGCACGGTGGGCCTTGACGGCGTGCCTGCCCAGGTCGCGAACTACCGGAGCATGGGATTCGAGCCCGCCTACAAGACCTACCGCTTCAACGGCCGTCTCGGGCACCCGATTGGTTCTTCGATCGATATCCAACCGGTGACGCCGGATCTGTTCGATGCAATCGAAAACTTCGACTGCCGCTTCTTTCCGGAGACACGTCCGGCCTTTCTGCGGGAATGGCTGATGGCGCCGCGCATCGCGCTCGCAGCCGTCGAAGGCGATGCCCTCCGCGGCTACGGCGTTACCCGCGCCTGTCACGAAGGTTTCAAGATAGGCCCGCTGTTCGCGCAGGACGTGAAAACGGCAGCCGCCTTGCTCGCAGCCCTTGCGCGGGCCTGCGGCGGCGGAATCCACATCGACGTGCCGGAGGTGCAGGAGGAGTTTTCGCGCCTTCTCGCGCAGGCTGGCCTTGCGCGCGGCTTCGAAACGACGCGCATGTACCGCGGCCCCGCGCCCGGGTTCGATCTTGCCGGTGTCTTCGGCGTCACCACGCTGGAGCTTGGCTGATCCGCCCCGCCGTGGAGCTTGCCACGGCGGTAGCCCTTACGCCGCCTCGTTATCCTTCAGCTCGCCGGTGGTGAAGAGCGCCTGATAGATGGCGTTGTCGCGCGCCAGTTCCTCATGCGTACCCTGGCCGACCACCTTGCCCTGGTCGATGACCAGAACCATGTCCGCCTCCTGGATGGTCGACAGGCGGTGGGCGATGACGATCATCGTCCTGCCCTGCTTCATCTGTTGAAGATTGCCGCGGAGGAAGCGTTCCGTCTCGCCGTCCAGCGCCGAAGTCGCCTCGTCGAGGATGAGGAACGGCGCGTCCTTGAGCAGGCCCCGGGCGATGGCGATGCGCTGCCGCTGGCCGCCCGACAACTTGGCCCCGTTGTCGCCGACGGGCGTGTCGAGCCCCTGCGGCAGTTTCTCCACGAACTCCATCGCGCCGGCCCGCTGGAGCGCCTCGATGATCTCCTCCTCGCTCGCTTCCGGCCGCCCGAGCGCCACGTTGTCCCGCACGGTGCCGGAGAACAGGAACGTGTCCTGCGCCACATACGAGATGCTGCGCCGCAGCTGCGACAGACTGAACTCCGTCTGTGGCCGACCGTTGAGCACGATCCGGCCGGATGACGGCGTGTAGAGGCCCATGATGAGATTGACGATCGTGGACTTGCCCGCTCCTGAGCGACCGACGATCGCCAGCATCTGGTCCGGCTTCGCGGTGAAGCTGATGTTCTTGATGGACGCGGCGTTCTTGCCGTAGCTGAACGAAACGTCCTCGAAGCGAAGGCCCCGTTCCTCGCCACTCGCCCCGGCCAGCGCGGGAACCGCGGGAACGTCGGTTTCGAGGTCGGTGTCGTCCTCCAGCAGGTCGAACATGTCTTTCACCGGCACGATGTCCCGCTGGATGCGGACATTCATGTTGCCAAGCCTGCGGGCCGGCTCGAAGGCGAGCAGGAAGGCCGTAATGAAGGCCATGAATTCGCCCGGCGTCTTGCCGTTCTCGAGCGTTTGCCAGCCGGCGTAGAACACGAACGAACCGATGATGATGCCGCCCAGAATGTCGAACAGCGGGCTGGTGATGGCCGCGATGCGGGTGATCGAGTTCTGGCGGTTCTCCATCTTGTCCACCGCCTGGCCGATCTTCCGGCGCATGGTGTCTTCCAGCGTGAAGGTCTTGACCACCTTCAGGCCCTGCAGCGCCTCGAGCGCCACCACGTTCACCCCGGCGATCAGGTCCGCCTCCGCCTGGGTGATCTGCTTCACCGCCCGCGTGAGATGGTACAGCGCCACGATGATGACCGGCGCCGCCAGCAGCGCGAAAACGCTCATGAAAGGATCCTGGTAGATCATCACGCCGATGAGCACGATGAGCGTGAACAGGTCGCGGAAAAAGTTGGTCGTGACGACGGTGATGATGTTCTTCGCCGCCCGCGCCGAGTGAATGGCCTTGGACACGACGGCACTCACCTGGCGGCCCGCGAAGTAGCTGAGCTTCATGTGCAGCAGCTTGTCGAACTGGGCCCGTTGCAGGTCGGCCGTGAGCGCGGTGCCGATGGATCCCATCAGAACCGCCTGCAGATATCCCGCCACGCCCTTGATCGTGAAGGCCGCCATGATGGCGATGCCCACCCCCCAGATGGCAGGCTTGTCGCCGCTGACGAAGATCTCGTTGACCATCGATCGGGTGAGCCAGGCGATGCCCCCCGTCGAACATGCCACCAGAATCATGCAGAAGACCGCGGCGAAGAACCGGAAGCGGTACTTCAGCCCGTAGTCGCGGATGAGAACCCGCACCAGCCGGGCGGTCTCATTGAACGGGATCTGCCTTTTCGGGCGCTTCTTCGACAACTCTCAACCTCGCGGGACGTTGGACAGGCCGCTGGGCCGTTGGGCGGACTTATTAACAGATCAACAACACGCAGCCACTGCTTTTTTCGCATTCCACGCGTGCATGGCCCTGCGCTTCTCCCCCGGCGCGGGTGGCTGTCCCAACCGTCAGCCCTCTCCTGTCGCGCCGCATAGCCATCCGACAGGTCTCGAATGACACAGGCTGCCGTCTTCCGCAACCGCTGGCACGGCCGGGAGACTGCAGACCGGCCCCCCGCCCTGCTGTTGGCCAAACGAAAAGGCGGCGCGCCTCCGGCATCGCCGCCCGTTCCATACAGGTTCATCCCTGTCTTGTGCCGATGTTCTGTCTCGGACGTGTCCGTCCGGAGCAGCAACCGGCGTTGCGTGTTACTCGCCAGTGAGGGCGACCAGCCGCTGGTACGCGGCGGTGAATCCCTGGAGGGAAACGTCGATCTTCACCGGCTGGCCGGTGTTCGCCGTCATCATGAGGGTGGCATTGGCCGCGCCCTGCAGCTTCTTGATGACGGAGTCGGAAAGCGTGAGCTCGACGAAGCAGCCATCCGGCAGGCAGGTGCTGAAGGAGCCGCTTGCCACGTCCTCTTCGCCGACCTGGATGCGGGCGCCATCCGACAACCGAAGACCGAACGGGAGAATGAGGGTGGCCTTGTTTTCCTGTCCGACCCGGCCGATGGCGAAGGTCATCACCCTCTGGCCAGTCTCCTGCTGCAGCAGCTGCTGGCTCATCTGGCAGACCTGCGTCGTGGTCTCCCCTTCAGTCCTGTTGGCGCACTGCACCGTCCAGGTGTCATAGGTCTCCGACAGCGCCGACGGTCCCGGACGGTTGGATTTCTGGGCCGGAGCGCCCGTCGTCGCGGCGGCCAGGACAAGAACGGACAGTAAGCCTGCTATGTGTTTTGACCTGTTCATTATAGCCTTGCGTGTTGGTTGCTGCCTTGATTGAGCGTCGGACAGGAGCCCAGTCTCAGATTCCTGCCACAGCGCGAGAGAACGGCGCAAGATGTGTCGTTCTTTGACATAATCATTTACCACATTATGCGCAGACCGACCGTACCGCTGAAGGCGCTGCTGTCGCCGAAATGCTTCAAGTCGGTCCTGACATCGGCCTCGCCGTAGAATGCGTAGCGTCCATCCGCCCAGCGGATCGTGCCGCCAAGTCCGAGCCCGCCATAGAGCGCGTGACCTTCGCGGCGAAACTCTACGCCTTCCACCTCCACCTTCGAGCCGCTGCTGAAGTCGTAATAGAGATTGGCTATGCCGTAGAAATTCGAGCGCCCCTTGCCGTTGCCGTCCTGCCACTCGACGTCGCGACCCACTGCCACTCCGAGCCGTCCGACAACCTGCTCGCCTCGCACCAGGGATACGGGCGCGCCGAAGATATCCGTGAAGCTGTCAAAATCGACCGACGAATATGCGACCTGCGCCTGCGGCGTCACGGACCAGCTGTCGGGCAGTGCGAACCGGTGGCCGACTTCGAGGCTCAGCGCGCGGCCCTTGCCCTTGTTGTCGGTGGTCATGTCGCGACCGACGGTGGAGGAATGCAGATCGCTCTCGTACCAGCTGAACTGCGCCTGTCCGTCGGCGTAGAAGCCGTTTTCACCATACCAGGTTAGCGTCGCGCCGACGCCGTAGCCGGTCGTGTCGATCGTGCCCTTGCCGAAAGGCGAGCTGACCCGCGCGGAGACTGCGCCCTTCCGGGCATTGACGCCCGCCATCAGCCGCCCGGCCTCTGTCTCGAAGAGCACCATGTCGGCCCCAGCCTTGAGATCCCAGCTATTGGACTTGTAGGACGTCATGCTGGTGGAACCAAAGGCCGCATGCCGGTCGTGCGCGCCGCCGATGCGCACCCAGATGCCGCTGCCATCCTGAGCGGACGGCTGACCGCCTGCCGCGGCCCATATGCGGTTGCCGATGCGCTGTTGGAGCGTGTCGGGCCCGTTCAGCCCGTGCAGCACGCCTGCATAGCTCTCGTAGAGCGGCACGCCGGCCTGGTAGAACGGCGTGGGCCCCATTCCGGAGCGCAGATACCAACTGCCGTCGTCCGGATCGGAAATTCCGTTCTTCATCAGCCGGTAAGCGTAGGCGCCGGCCACGATCACCGGCTCGCCATCGATCTCGTAGTCACCGAGGAGCCGGAACGTTCCCTGCGACTCTCCGCCTACCTCGACGATCCTGATCCCTTCCTCGGTCAGGGCGCCTTTTCCGCCAAGATTGATGACCCTGACGAAGGTCGTACCGGATGTGTCGGCCCGAACCACCAGACGGTCGGTTTCGGAGCTGTCGTCGCCCAGCACCGTCTCGATCTCGAGCTGGCCGCCCACGCCCGTGTAGTCGCCGTCCACGGTCAGCACGCCGATGCTGTTTCCCGGGGCCACGATGCCTGCGTTTTCCAGCCGGCCCACCGATCCGTTGCCGCCCAGCAGGCCGCCGGTTTCCACCACCACCGTTCCGCCGAGCGTATTGTTCATGTAGACGCTGCCGCCGTGGATCGAGAGGGTGCCCAGGAAGGCGGAGCTGTCGCCGGTGAACTCGGTCTCCCCGGCAAAGTGATTGATGATGCCCCTGTCTCCGGACCGCAGCGCCGGAGCGAACCTGTAGTCGGTATCGGTATGGTTGAAATTGATGGTGCCGAAACCTTCGCCGAAGCTGATCTCCGACACCTGCAGAATGCCTGCCCCGAGCGCCGGGTTCTGACCGAAGGCGCCGCCGATGTTGAGCGTGGCGCTCTCGGTATTGCTGCTTGCCAGGGTGAGCGTCCTGGGCACGCGCAGCATGCCGCCGTTATAGAGGGTGATGGATACGTTCTCGCCGCCGATCGCGAGTTGTCCGTTGAGGGGTAGGGAGAATTCGGATCCCTCCCCGGCGATATAGACTTGCGACGCGCCGGAAAGAGTCGCGCTGGCGGCGTGGAACCGGCCGCCCTCCGCGATGCTGATGACAGTGTTTCCGGAGATGTTCGCGTCCACCGCCTCGATCCGGCCATCGCCGACGATGGTGATCCATGCCGAGGCATTGGCATTGAAGCCGGTGGCCACGAACGTGCCGCCCTCCTCGATATGGATCTGCGAACTCTCTTCAAAGCTCACGTAATCGGCGATGAACTGGGCATCCTTGGACAGATACACCTGCGTCGGCTGCGCCGACTGGCCGATCACGGCCGTCGAGGTCTCGAACGTTCCGCCGGAGATGTACATGTATCCGTCCAGATCCGTAGTCCGTGCGGACAGCTGGCCGTCGGNCAGGATCGCGATCTGTCCCGAACCGAAGATGTTCAGGTCACGCTCGATCTGGAGNTGACCGCCACCGGCAACTTCCGCGCGCGCGGTGCCGGTGAAGTGCGCCGTGTCCGTGACGACCCTCCCCTCATCGAGGATGTGGAGGAAAGACGTGTCCGAGACACTCAGGCTGGCTGTCGCTTCCAGCGTTCCGCGACGCGAGATTTCGACCTGCGCGGTTCCGCTGATGGAAGCCATATCCGTCACGAAATGGCCTTCATCGGTAACGTTCATGCGGGAGTTTCCGGCGAGCTCCAGCGCGTTGACCGCGCCCCGCCCCCCTTCGGAGAGGCTGATGCTTCCGGTTCCGTCCGCCACCACCTTGTCGGTCTCGAACTCCGCACCGCCCCGCACCGTCAGCATGCCGTAGTTCAGCGTGGTCTCCTGCGCCACATGCATCGTCGAGCCGGTGCCGGACACATAGATGGTCGCCACGCCGGGATCTTCCTGCGCGCTTTCACCCATCTGCAGGCTTTCGGTGTCAATTCTGCCGCCGTTGACGGCCCAGACCGCAGCGTTCTTGTGACGGATGTAGAGCTGCCGGGCAGACAGCAGTGAACCGGCGCCGGAAACGTTCACCAGAGCGGCAGTGCCGCCAGGCAGCGGTTCGTGCCCCTTCTCGCCGACCTGCACGAGATCCGCGGCGATGGTGCCTCCGCCCGTGGCCTCGAGAACCGCGTTCTTCTGATGGTGGATCAATATTTCGGGTGCCTGCAGCCGGGAGCCGGTCCCTGAGACTTTCACATCCGATTCAACTCCGGCGTCCTGTGCGAAGTACAGGTGCTTCTCGAGTTCGACCTGCGCCCGGTCCTGGACGACGACCGAAAGCTTTCCGCCGCGATTGCTGTCTCCAAGCTCCAGCCGCTCCGCCTGCACGGACCCGTTCGGGCCCGTGACCACCAGGGAGGCATCGGGGGTGACACCGCCCGTGAGCACGATACTGCCGCCACCCTGGCCCCAGTACTGGCTGTTGTCCATCCAGAGGGCGGCCCCCTCCAGCTGGAGGCTGACGCCCGGAGCGTAAACCTGCTGCGTTATGGTAAGCGTTCCGCCGCCCCGCACATGCGCATGATCGGACTCCTTGACGTTGATCCGTTCGATCGTGGCGTCAACGGTCGTGCCCATGAGATAGATCGAGGAATCCCGGTGAAGCTCGAGGAAGTCCCCGGTTATGTGGTAGCCGCCCGTCCGGAATATGACATCGCGGACGGTCACCACGCCATCCCCCAGCACCACGGTTCCCGGCTTTCCTGCGAAGACCGCCGAGGCGCTATTCTCCCAGGACAGCGGGTATCCCGTTCCATCCGGCATTTCGTTCCAGGCGGTTACAAACCGGCTCCATTCGCCGTTTCCGCCCAGGTCCTCGCCCGACCAGTCCGGCTTCCAGTAAAGCGTTCTGCCGTTGCTGTCGTCCGGCGCTTCGATGATGACCTGACCCATCGCGGTGCCGGCTGTCAGGCCCACCCCCAGCAGGACAGGCAGCGCCCGGAGGGCAGCGCCCGCGAAGACTTCAGCCAGGCATGGCGCGCAGCTCGCTGCCCTGCCCTTCCACTTCGTGATTCTCCCGCCCCACAGCACGCGGGAAAACCGTCGCCCGCCGGAGCTGCTGGTTTCATCGCCCGTGCCGTCCATGCAGCCGTACCTGAGATGATCTGACTCTTGCCCGCCCCAAACCATGTATTGAACCGTCTAATGACGCCGACAATATCTGCCGCCTCGACGAGGTTATCCTCCCGCTTCAGATATCTATCTCGCCAACCTGCGAATATGATGACGTGTACACGCACGATATACCCGGACTAAACTGTCATTNTAGGTCACGCTTATGATANTCAAGTGCAACCCCCATTTGAGGTATATACATGCTGTAACTGCCTGCAGCGATAAGACCCCTCGGTCTTGTGGAAATGCGGCCTTCGCCCGGAGAACCGGAGCGGCCTGTACACGCTAAGCCGCTACGGTTCCGGTTCGTTGCCTCACCACGACACCCGCAGGCCGACCGTGCCCGTGACCGCATTGCCGTCGCCGAAGTGTTCCAGATCGGTGTTGAGATTTGCCTCGCCGTAAACGCCAAAGCGTCCATCCGCCCAACTGATGCTGCCGCCGAGGCCGAGCCCGCCATGGAGCGTATGACCGCCCCGGACGAACTCCGTTCCGCCCACGTTAGTTTTCAGTCCGCCGCTGAAATCGTGGAACAGGTTGGCGATGCCATAGAAGGTCGAACGGCCACTGCCATTCTCGTCCTGCCACTCGACCTCGCGACCCACCGCAAGGCCGAGCCGGCCGATAACCCTGTCGCCGGAGCCCGATGATACAAGCGCGCCGAAAGCATCGGTGAAGCCGTCGAAATCGACCGACGCATAGGCAAGCTGCGCCTGCGGCGTTAGCGACCAGCCGTCCTTCAGCGCAAAACGCTGGCCGATTTCGAAACTCAGCGCGTGGCCCTTGCTCCTGTTGCCCGTGACCAGGTCACGGCCGAGGGTTGAGGAATGCAGGTCGCTCTTGTGTCAGCTGAACTGCGCCTGGCCGTCCGCATAGAAACCGCTCTCGCCGTACCAGGTGAGCGTCGCTCCCGCACCCCATCCGCGCACGTCGATCGAACCGTCTCCGTGATGCGAGCGGATGCGTGCCGAGGCCGAACCACCGTGCACATTCACGCCGCACACCAGCCGGCCGGCCTCCGTCTCGAACAGCACCAGCTCGGCGCCTGCCTGCAACATCCAGCCATTGGAGCTGTAAGATGCGTGGCTCGTTGAACCATGCGCCGCCTGCTTGTCATGCGCGCCGCGGATGCGCGCCCAGATGCCCTTGCCATCGTCGCCGGCTTTCTCTGCATTGCCTGCCTCCCGCAACCAGGAACGGTTGCCCGTGCGCTGCTGCAGCGTATCGAGGCCACTCAGCGCGTGCAGCACGCCGGCATAGCTCTCGTAGAGCGTCACGCCGGGCTGATAGGACGGCTCGGACCCACCCTTCGACCGCAGATACCAGTCGCCGTCATCGGGATCGACGGTGTCGTTCCTGACCAGGCGGTATACCTGGGCACCGGCCACGAGAACCGGCTCGCCTCCGATCTCGTAGTCACCGAGCAGCGTGAACGTACCGTTCGACTCCCCTTCGACCTGGACGATCTTGAGTCCAACGTCCGGGGCCGCCACCAGTCCGCTCCGGTCAGTAATCCGCACGAACGTGTTGCCCTTCGTGCTTCCCTGCACGATCAGCAGGTCGGATGTCCCCAGGCCGCCGGCCAGCTCCGTCTCGATTTCGAGCACGCCGCCGTTGCCGGCATAATCGCCCGCGATGGTCAGCGTGCCGACACTGTAGCCAGGCGCGATCACGCCGGCATTCGCCACGCTGCCGATGAGACCGCTGCCGCCCAGCCGCCCGCTCTCGCCCACGAGGATGGCACCGCCAAGGGCATTGTTCACAAGCAGCGTGCCGCCCAGCACGGAGGTTGTACCGGAAAAACCTGAATTGTCGCCTGTCAGGTTGGTGATGCCGGAAAGCTGGTTGATGGTGCCGCGGCCTTCCTGCCATGAGACCATCGACGCGGAGAAAACGTATCCGGTCTCGTTATGATTGAAGTTGATGCTGCTCCCCTGCCCCTGGAACGAGACGGCAGACGCCAGCAGCGTGCCCGCCGCAGCAGATGGAGCATGGCCGACCGCTCCACCAATGTTGAGCGTTGCCACCTCGGAAGCAAGTGTCAGCGTGCCAGGCATGTTCAGCGCGCCGCCGTCGCGAAGCGTGATCGCGACGTTCTGCCCACCCAGGGTGAAATCTCCGCCATCGCCGATCGTGAGGGCCGCTTCCGGCCCAGTGATAAGCAGCTGCGAGTCGAAAAGGCTCACCTTTCCGGCCTCCAGCCTCCCGCCTTCGATGCGCACCTCAGAGCGGCCGGCAATGTATGCCTCCCCCGCTCGAACCTGACCGCCCTCCGCGATCAGCAGTTGCTGAGACCCCAGGGTGGCGATGGAGTTTGCCCCCAGCTTCGCCTCTTCTGTCACCAGAAGCCGGGACGTGTCGTACATGAGAACGTTGCTGGTGGTAAACGTGCTGCCCGCGGAAAGGGCGATCCGCGAACTGCCGCGGGTGCGCGTGATCCCGGCGGTAAACTGCCCGCGATCGGAAACGTTGAGCAGTCCCTCATCGCTGAGCTCCACCATCTGCGTCACTGCCGGCCCGCCCGTCACGTTCACCTGCGACGAGCCGGCGATGCTGATGTTGCCAACCGTCAGACCGCTCGCGCCCGCAACGTCAATCCGCGAATTTTCCGAGAGGTAGGCCGAGCTGACGGTGAGCTGACTGCCGTTGGTGGCGCCCATCGCCCGAGACGTTTATCGTAGCGGCCGTGTCCTCCCAGATCGGGTCGAAGCCAGGCTCGCCCCCGATCTGCAGATGGGTGGCGTCGATCTCACCGCCGTCGGTCACGCTCACCGTGGCGCTCTTCTGATGATAAACGGCAAGAGTCTGCACGCTCAGTCTCGATGGGTTGAAGGCGGCCTTGCCCGTGACGTCCACCGTCGAAACGAGGTCTTCACCCAGGTTGAAGACAAGGTCGTTGACCCGGGCCTTGGCTCCACCCTCCAGCACGAAGGCCGCACGCCCGCTGCCGGTTACGAATTCCCCAAGCTCCACCAGCCCGGTGGTCATGGATGCGCTCTGGCCGGTGAGTGTCAGGCTCGCGCTTCCATCCTCGTTTCCGGCGATCAGCAAGCTGCCGTCGTCTCCACCCTCGTAAACGGCGTTGCCCTGCAGGGCGACGCGCGTTCCCTCGATCCGGACTTCGACACCGGGCGCCTGGAGAAGTTTGGCAATGACCAGCCTGCCGCCACCGGCGATGCGAAGAAGGTCGGACTCCTTGACGGCCAGGGTGTTCTCGAACGTCGCGGTGATGTCAGTGCCAGCGAGGGTAATCGTCGGATTGGCAGCCAGGGATACCGTCGACCATCCTTCGAACCTGTAACCGTCCGTCTCGAACACGAGGCCATGGGCGACCATTTCGCCTTCCACCACGGTGACCGTTCCCGGCTTGCCGGAGAAGACGGCAATGCCGCCGCGGACATTGTTCCACAAGGTGTAGGGCCCACTTCCATCCGGTTTGGTGCTCCAGGTCGGATCGGTCGTGTTCCACAAACCGGGCCCGCCGGGGCCGCTATCCCTGTACGGAGCCCACCAGCGATAGAGCTCGGCTTGATCCTCGGCCCACGCATCTGTGCCGGTGACAGCCGCCGCCAGCAGCGCCGGCAGAGCACGTCTGGCAAGTCCTGTGAAGATTTCCGCCACGCCCGGAGCGCAGCTTGCCGCCCTGCCTCTCCACTTCACGACTCTTCCGCCGCATAGCAAGCGGTGGAACCGCAGGCCTGCCTGCTTTCCGCGTGCATCCGCCGCCTGGGGCAGCGCGTTGAATCCGAGATGATTTGCCTGTTTCCCACCCAGAACCATTGCAACGATACTGCCTGTTGCCGCAGACAATCCCGATATCCCCGATCGCGGCCATCCTCCCAGTTTCGGTCATGTGCGCGACCGGTCCGGAAGTGTCTGCACTCCTCCTGTACAAATTCAGCTCACGGTGTTCCGCGATATGCGTCGTGCTTGCGACATGCGACTGGAGCCCCGCGCTAGTCTGCACCGTGCCCACCCGCACTACCAGGCGATGCGCAGGCCGAGCGTGCCCGTGACCGCATTGCCGTCGCCGAAGTGTTCCAGATCGGTGCTGAGATTTGCCTCGCCGTAAACGGCGTAGCGACCGTCACCCCAGCTCAGCTTGCCGCCAAAGCCCAGCCCGCCACGGAGCGTGTGTCCATCGCGCCGGAAGCCGACCGTATCCACCCCGACCTTCGAGCCGCCGCTGAAGTCGTGGTACAGATTGGCAATTCCGTAGAGATCCGCATGCATCCTGCCGGTCTTGCCCTGCCACTCCGCTTCGCGGTTCACCGCAAGGCCGAGCCGGCCGGCGGCCTGCTTGCCGCGCTTCAGCGCCACCGGCACGCCGAACGCATCCACGAACCGGTCGAAGTCCACCGACGAATAGATGAACTGCGCCTGCGGAGTCAGCGACCAGCCGTCCTTCAGCGCAAAACGCTGGCCAACTTCGAGGCTCAGCGCATGACCCTTGCCTCTGTTGCCCTTCACCACATCCACACCGGCGGTGGCAGAGTGCAGATCGCTCTCGTACCAGCTGAACTGAGCCTGGCCATCGGCGTAGAAGCCGTTGGCGCCATACCACGTCAGTGTCGCGCCAACGGCGAAGCCGGTGGTGTCGATCGTGCCGTTGCCGTGCGGCGAACGGACCCGCGCGGAAGCCGTCCCGCCCTGAACGCTGAGGCCGCCCACCAGCCGCCCCGCCTCGGTTTCGGCCAGCACCATGTCGGCGCCCGCCTGAAGCGCCCAGCTGTTCGCGCTGAACGCCGTCCCGCTCGTGGAGCCGTGCGTTGCATGCTTGTCGTGACCCGCGCGAATGCGTGCCCAGACGCCCGCGCCGTTGTCCGCCTGAGGCAGCTCCGCTGCGTCCTCCCGCTTCGTCCAGACGCGGCCACCCGTACGCTGTTGCAGCGTGTCGGGCCGGTTCAGCTGCTGCAGAACCCCCGCATAGCTTTCGTAGAGCGGAACGCCGGGCTGGTAGAGCGGTTCAGGTTCGGAGCCAGGGTCGGAATTGATCGGCTGCGAACGGAGATACCAGTTGCCATCGTGAGGGTTGGAAACACTGTTCTTGAACAGCCGGTAGGCATAGGCGCCCACAGTGACCGCCGGTTCTCCCTCGATCGTGTAGTCGCCGATCAGTGTGAAGACACCTTCCGACCTGCCCCTGACCTCAATGATCCTGATGCATTCAACGGTCTGGGCGCCCTGGCCGCCGCGATTGACCACGCGCACGAAGGACTTGCCGGACGTGTCGCCCTGGATCACCAGCCTGTCGGTCGGTGAACCATCGCCGCCCAGCGAGGTCTTGATTTCCACGGTTCCGCCACTGCCGACGTAATTGCCGGTGACGGTGAGCGTGCCCCAGTTCTCGCCCTGTCCCGGCGCAACCACGCCGGCGTTCTCCAGACTGGCCACGGCGCCATTGCCGGTCAGCCTGCCCTGAAGGTCTGCGATGACCTGGCCACCCAGCGATCTGTCCACCTGGAGCGTACCGCCCAGGACCAGGGTCTGGCCCACGAAGTTCGAGTTGTCTGCTGTCAGCACCGTTGTACCGGCGTAGTGTCTGACGGAGCCGCTCGCACCCTCCAGCGGCGCGTCGAACTTGTAGTCTTCGTTCGTATGATTGAAGATCAGCGTGGCGCCCGTGCTGCTGAACATGATCGCCGTCACGTCGACGACTCCGGCCGCCCTGGCTGCATCGCCCTCCGCGGCACCGATGTTGAGAGTGCCACTGCCCGAGCGGCCGAGCAGGATGCCGCCATCCTTGGTCTTCGCGGTTACCGTTCCGCCGTCCGACACCGTCAGCGCGGCATCCTTGCCGTCGATCCACAGGCTGCCGCCGGACACGTGGAACTGCGAACCGACGATGTCCACTTTTGCCGCGTCGAAGAGAGCTGCAGCCGCAGCGGCGAACCTGCTGTCTCCCTCGATCCTTACGCGAGCCGCGTCCGACACGACGACCCCTCCACCGGTAAGCCATCCCTGATTGGAGACCAGCACCCGCGACGCGCCGCCGAATTCCACGGCCGTCAGCGCCAGCGTTCCACCCGAAACGGCGATGACCGCATTGCCGTCGATGGCTGCCTGGACGGCCGAAAACTGCCCGCCGTTCGTAATCACCACTTGGGCGGCATCGGAAAGGCTGGCCTTGTCCGCGTCGAACTTACCGGTGCGGCTGATTTGGATCTGCGCCGTCCCGCCCACGATTGCCGTTGCTGCGTCAAACGTGCCGCCGTTCCAAACCCCAAGCGTTCCATAGTTCAGGCTTGCGGTGTTCCCGACCACCCATTTGGCATCCGTCCCGGCGACATTGATGGCGAGCACACCCCTTGTATCTTCGCCCGCCACCCCCGTCTGCAGGTCGCCCGTCCAGAATGATGCGCCTTCCAGGACATTCACCTCGGCATTCCTGTGACGAATGCGGACTGTGCCGGCCTCCAGGATACTTCCCTCGCCGGAGACGGTCACCGCCGCGACGGTTTCACCCCCGTCGAGCGGAGTGTCGGGCCCTTCGCCGAGCTGGAAGTCGCTCGTCGAGACGCGGCCCCCGTCCTTCACCTCGAAGGTCAGGCTTTTCTGGTGCTGGAGCCTGATTGAACGCGCCGTAAGCTTTGTCCCACCGCCGGACACGTTGATCGTCGCCACCTGATTGAGATCGCGGGCGACGTGAAGGTGCTCGTCCAGATTGACCTGGGCCACGCCATCGACCGTGAGCGCCACGTTTCCGCCACTCGTCTCCTTACCCATTTCGATCCAGGAGGCGTTTACATGTGCATTGAGGCCGGAAACGGCGAGCGACGCCCCCGTGCCGTCCTGATCCGTCATCAGGACACCGCCGCTCGGTGCGTCAAGCGCGCTCCTGTCCAGGACCAGCTTGCTCCCGTTCAGCCTGACATCACCCGCAGTGGTCAAATCACCCGTAACGACAAGGGTGCCCCCACCCTCGATGACGATCGAAGAACCGGGCACTTCGCCAATGATTTTCGATCTTGCCGTGACCTCGTTGTCCACGCCGGTGACCCTGATCGCGGAGTTTCCGATGAGAGTCAGCGATCCCCCGTAGAGCTCATAACCTTTGCTGTCGAAGGTGAGGCGGCTGGCGTGAATGTCGCCATAGAGCTCCACGGTCCCGGGCGTGCCGGCAAAGATTGCTCGGTCGAAAAGGTCCGTCCATGGAACGTATGGGCCGCTCCCGTCGCTGTTCTGCGACCAGTTCGCGGTAATGTCCAGATCCCAGCGGCCGGCCCCGCCGAGGCTGCCGTCGGGCGCCCAGAAAAGATCGGCCGCGGCAGCGGAACCGGCTGCCATTCCTGCAACCAGCAGTGCCGCCAGCCCGAGTCCGCCCATGCACGTGAAGAGCTCCGTCACCGATGGAGCAAAACTTGCGACCCGGCCCTTCCACTTCGCAACCCGGCCGCCGCGCAGGATGCGGGAGCATGACAGTGCTGACGTCTTGTGTCCGGCTCGACGCGTGGCCGGAGCAATCGAACGATTGAAGGCTCCCGTGAGATGCACCCTGTGAACCATGACCAATTCCGTCCCCCGTGGCTGTGACAGCACTGCGCTGTCCGGCCCTTCTCAGTTTGACCGGCTGAAGCCATGCTGTGGAACCCGAGATTCATCCGGGCCGTATAGGCAGCACGGCGTGCCAAAATGACATAAACGTCACGTTTACATCACGTGAATGCAACCCCCATTTGGGGTAAAGCGATAGCGATATCGCTATCAACATGTGCAATACTGGGACAGGATGTCCCCAACGGTCTGCTACCCGGCTCCGCGTTTATCAGTTGGCCGCGTGAAAGACGCCAGCGTTTACGCNCGGCCCCGAGAGGGCGAACCCGTCCGTGAACGGAACAGCCACCGTCATCGGTGCTCACGCGGATGAGCCCGGGGGGGCGGCGCTTGCGGCCCTGCCAGCAAAGAATTGCGGCCCTCCGGTTTCTTCGAGTTTATTGAAAACCTCACATGGGGTTGGGCCCTGATCCCGCTCCTCGTAGTATTCGGCTTGTTCATCACGATGATGAGCGGNTTCGTTCAATTCAGATACTTTTTTTCGGATGTTCCGCGTCCTTTCACCGCGGAACCGGACCGGCAACGCGAATTCCATCAGCGATCGCGAGGCCCTGCTGGTGTCTGTCGGCGGACGTGTTGGCGGCGGCAACATCGCCGGTGTCGCCGTGGCGATCTCCCTTGGCGGACCCGGCGCGGTGTTCTGGATGTGGGCCGTGGCCCTGATCGGCATGGCGACCAGCCTGGTCGAGTGCACCCTCGCCCAGCTCTACAAGCGATCCAATGGCGACGGTACTTACCGCGGCGGACCTGCTGACTACATCGTTTACGGCCTGGGGCAGCGTTTCCGGTGGCTCGCTGTCCTGTATGCCGTCTGTCTGCTGATGGCCTTCGCCTTTGGCTTCAATGCGTTTCAGGGCAACACCTTTGCCGGTGCGGTCCACGAGAGTCTGGGGATCGATCGCATGTGGGCCGGGATTCTTCTGGCGGTGCTCACAGCCGTCATCGTCTACGGCGGCATCCGCCGCATCGCCAAGGCTTCGGACGTGATCATTCCCATTATGGCTTTTGTTTACATCGGCCTGGCGCTGGCGGTAATCGTTACAAACATCACCGAGCTCCCGCGCGTGCTGTGGTCGATTGTTGCCAACGCCTTCGGGCTGGAACAGGCGGTCGGCGGAGGGATCGGAGCGGCGGTTTCGCAGGGCCTGCGCCGCGGACTGTTCTCGAATGAGGCCGGTCTCGGTTCGGCCCCCAATGTTGCCGCCACCGCCGACGTGCGTCACCCCATCAGTCAGGGCATCACCCAGTCCCTGTCGGTGTTCATAGACACGATCGTCATCTGTTCGTGCACAGCCTTCATCATTCTGCTCGGCCCCGTCTACCAGCCTGGGATTGAGGTGGATGGCATCGCGCTCACCCAGCAGTCGCTGGTGAGCCAGGTCGGCAGCTGGTCGCAGTATTTCCTGACCGTCGCTGCGCTGCTCTTCGCGTTCAGCTCCATCATCTACAACTATTACCTCGGAGAGACGGCACTGAAGGTCATGACGGCGCAGCCCGTGCTGGTCCATGTGCTGCGCTGGGCTGTCGTGGCGGTTGTCTTCCTGGGAGCGACGGCCCCGGGCGCAACCGCGGTGTTTTTCTTTTCCGACCCGCTGATGGGCCTGCTGGCTGTGGTGAACCTCATGGCGATGATCATGCTGTTCCCGACCTGCCTGCGCCTTCTGGAGGACTTCCGCCAGCAGCTGAAGGCAGGCATCGAGCGGCCGGTCTTCCAGCCCGCCGCCTTCCCGGACCTCGATCTCGACCATTCCGCCTGGCCGCACGCCAAATTGGCTCAGAAGCAAGTTGCGTCCGCGCTGAGTCCAGCGGCCTCGGCGACCTGAGCCTCACGGTGCCGGCGTCCGCACCAGGGATTGCCGGCACGTCACCTCAGGCGATAGGCGCCGCCGTCAGCCTCGCGCGGCCATTGCGATGGCGAGATCGTTCCACACCTGCTGGCGGCGGAACTTGCCCTTCTCGATCTCGAACCGGTCGACGAAGCGAATGTTCTCGAAGGGTGTGCCGTCCTGCCACTCGCCATAGAGTGTGCCGGTGACGATCACGGTCGTCACCGTGCCGCGATAGGCCTCGTCAATGCTGTCGATGCGCTTCTTCACCCAGCGGTATCGCGTCGCCGAGAAAGCGACCAGGTCCTCGAGCCTGCGCATTTCCGTCCCGCCGCTCGCACCCGGAAACACCATGACGAAATCCTCCCCGAGGAACGTCTTCGCCTCGTCGAGCTTTCGCTCCTCCATCAGCCGCAAAAACCGCTCGACCAGCTCCCCCGCGACAAGCTGGGCAGCCCCCGGCCGCCTGCCGGTCCGCCCGCGCATGTAGCTCGCCGGCTTCACCTCGTTCTCGATCACCGTGATGGCATCGAGCGGCGCGTCCAGCGTGGCCGCCACCGCATCCGTGATCCGCTCGGCCAGACGGACCCGTACATCCTCCGGATAGCCCTCGATCAACGTCACATTGACGACCGGCATGAACCCTCCTCCACAGCCACCACAAACCGGTTGACATATGGCATAATGGTATATTGTTATACCATAAGTCAACGCTACGGGATCGATGAGTGAGGCGTTGGCGGGGGAGGCTTTTGTGGACAGCCAGCTGAAGCTCACAGGTACCGAAAAGGACCAGTCCCGCGAACCGGTGATCGCGCGGCGGGCGCTGATCGACCCCACCTCGCGCGTTCCGCTCTACCATCAGATCCTCATCATTCTGCGTAACCAGATCTTTTCCGGCGAGCTTCGCCCGGGCACACTGCTGCCCGGCGAGGAGGAACTGGCCGAGCTCTTCCAGGTCTCCCGCATCACGGCCAAGCGCGCTCTGAACGAGCTGGCCGACGCCGGCCTCGTCGTGCGCGAGCGCGGCCGCGGGACGCGCGTCTGTGACGCTCCACCGCCGCCCCGCGTAAAGACCTCCGTCGAAGGCTGGCTCGAGAACATTTCGCTCATGGGCGTTGCCACCGACGTGCGCGTGCTCGAGTTCGACTACATTCCGGCCGTGCCGGAGGTTGCCGAGGCGCTGCAGCTCGCGCCCGACACCACCGTGCAGCGGACCGTTCGCGTGCGCCTGCTCGACGGCGAGCCCATGTCCTATCTCATCACCCACGTGCCGGAGGACATTGGCAGGTCCTTCGACCGGGATGAGTTGGGTGCATTTCCGCTGCTGACGTTGATGGAGCGCCACGGCGTGCGGGTTGCCGATGCCCGCCAGTCCATTTCGGCGACGCTTGCCGACCCGGAGGTTGCGCGTGCGCTGGAGATCCACGCCGGTTCGCCGCTGCTGGATGTTCGCCGCATCGTGCGGGACATGAACGACCGCCCGGTCGAGTTCCTGCGGGTGCTCTACCGGCCGGACAAGTACCAGTTTGAGATGAATCTGAAACGCGTGCGCCGGAAGGAGGGCATGCGCTGGCAGTCATTCGCGCCGGATACGCCGGCTCGGACGCAGGGGAAGTAAAATAGCACCTAACGTGAGGGGAGCACGACAATGAAGGAAATTTTCGGCAAACACATCAAACGCCGCCAGTTCCTGGCGGGTGCGGGCACGGCCGCGCTGGTGACCGGCTTTCCGGCCGTCCTGCGCGCTCAGGAACCGGAGCCGATCAAGATCGGCCTGGTCCATCCGGTGACGGGCTTCGTCTCATTCTCCGGAACCCAGAGCCGCGCCGGCGCTGAACTCGCCATCGCCGACATCAATGCCGCCGGCGGCATCAAGTCACTGGGCGGCGCCAAGCTTCAGGCAATCCTCGGCGACAGCCAGGGCCGTCCGGAACTCGGCGCGTCCGAAACCGCCCGTGTTATCGAGGAAGGCGCCTGCGCCGTTGTCGCCGGTTATTCCTCGGCGGTGACGCTCGCCACCTCGCAGGAAGCGGCCAAGACCAACACACCGCACGTGGTCGATGTGGGGGTGGCCGACAACATCATGGACCGCGGCCTCAAGAACACCTTCCGCTTCGCGCCCGGCTACGGCTCGGTGGCGGCCACCGCGATCGAGGCGCTGAGGGAGATCAACGCCGGCGGTCAGGCCAAGACGGCGGTCATCATTCACGAGGAGTCGCTGTTCGGCACCGGCACCGCCGAGCTGCTGGCGGCGGAGCTGCCGAAGATCGGCATCGAGGTCCTGCAGGTCATCAAGCACGCCAACCCAACCCGCGACTTCACCAACATCGCGCTGCAGCTGCGCTCGCTGAAGCCCGACATCATCATCCCGGCCAATTACTACAACGAGTACGTGCTGCTCGCCCGCACGCTGCGCCAGCAGCGCATCGAGGCCAAGGCCATCTACTCGGTGCTCGGCGGCGCCGCCTCGAACGTCCAGTTCGTGAAGGAATTCCCCGAGGCGGCCGAGTACATCATGGACTGCAACCACTGGTACGATCCGAAGTCGGAGCTCGCCCTGAAGCGCCGCGCGGAAGCCGAGGCCAAGGGGCTCTACTACACCTACGAGGTGTTCCTGACCTATAACGCCGTGGCCTTCCTGGCGGACGCCATCGAGCGCGCCGGTTCAACCGACAAGGAGGCGATCATCGAGGCGCTGCGCACCTCGACCTTCTCCGACCACGGCATGCCCTACGGGCCGACCCAGATCGACGAGAACGGCCAGAACCTCGGCGCCCGCGCGGTGAACACCCAGGTGCTGAACGGCAACATCGAGGTGGTTCTGCCGAAGGAGTTCGCCTCTGCCGAGGTGGTCTTCCCGATGCCGTCGCGGTCCTGATCCCGGCAGCCACCACGAATGCAACAGGCGCGGACCCTTTGCGGTCCGCGCTCCACGGAAGGTGCCTCGATGGTCGATGCGGTCATCCTCATTCCTTCATTCATAAACGGGCTGACGACCGGCGCGCTTTACGCTCTCGTCGCGCTTGGGCTCACCCTGATCTACGGCGTACTGCACATCATCAACTTCGCCCATGGCGCGATGCTGATGATGGCGCTCTACGGGGTCTATTTCCTGCACCAGCTGTTTGGCATCGATCCCTATGTGTCGCTGTTGATCGTGCCGCCCGCCATGTTTGCGATCGGCTATGTCCTGCAGCGGTTCGTGATCAGCAAGGCAAGCCATGGCCGCGACGAGAACATCCTGCTCGTCACCCTCGGCATGTCGATCATCATCGAGAACCTCGCCCTCTATTTCTTCCGCTCCGACACCCGCACGATCGAGACGCCCTATTCCTTTGAGGTCGTCGAGTTCGCCGGCGCCTTCCTGCCGCTGCCCAAGGTCGTGGCCTTCTTCGGCGCGCTGATTACCGCCGGTCTTCTCTGGGTCTTCATGGCCCGTACCGACCTTGGCCGTGCCATTCGCGCGCTCGCCAAGGAGCGCAAGGGCGCCCGCCTCGTCGGCATCGACGTCGAGCATGTCTTCGCCATGAGTTTCGGCATCGGCATCGCCTGTCTGGGCGTGGCCGCCTGCCTGCTCCTGCCCAGCTATTACGTGAGCCCGCAGGTCGGTTACAGCTTCGTGCTGATCGCCTTCACCATCGTGGTGCTCGGTGGCATGGGCTCCTTCATCGGCGCGATGATCGGCGGCCTCATCATCGGCATCGTCGAGGCGATGGGCGGCCTCTTCCTGGGCGAAAGCCTGGGCCAGGTCGGCATCTTCGCCATCTTCATCCTGATCCTGCTGTTCCGCCCGACCGGACTGCTGGGCCACAAGGTTTAGGTGGAGCGCATGGTCAACGCCAGACAACTCGTCACTCTACTCGTGGTGTTCGCGCTGATTGCCACCTGCCCGTTCTGGGTGAAGTCCGCGCCGACGATGAACACCATCATCGCGGTGCTCTACATCGCCCTGCTCGGCCAGGCCTGGAACATCCTTGGCGGCTACGGCGGCCAGTTCTCCTTCGGCCACGCGGCCTTCTTCGGCACCGGCGCCTACACGGTGGCCGTGCTCCAGATCCAGTTCGGCATCAATCCGTGGATCGGCCTCCTGGCGGGCGCCCTGCTTGCCACCGCCGTAGCCCTCATCGTCGGTTTCGCGAGCTTCCGCTACGGCCTGCGCGGATCCTACTTCGCGCTCGTCACCCTCGCCTTCGCGGAAGTTCTGCGCATCCTCTCGAACTCCGTGAGCTTCACGGGCGGCGGCGTCGGCCTGCTGCTCCAGCTCGACCGCCGTTTCTCCAATCTCCAGTTCGCCGACAACCGCGGCTATTTCTGGGTGGTCTGGGCGATGTGCCTCGCCTGTTTCCTCTGCGTCTGGTGGATTGGCCGCTCGCGCTTCGGCGCCTGGTTGATGGCCGTCCGTGACAACGAGGATGCCGCTCGCGCGCTTGGCGTCGATGTCTTCCGCACCAAGATGGGCGCGGCTGCCCTTTCCGGCTTTTTCACGGGGCTCGCCGGCGTCTTCTACGCCCAGTTCTATCTCTATCTCGACCCGTCGATCGCCTATGGCTCTGCCGTCTCGATCGAAGCCCTGCTGGTGCCGATCATCGGCGGCATGGGCACGCTGTTCGGGCCGCTGATCGGCGCGGGCGTCATTCACTTCCTGTCCGAAATGACCCGCCACTTTGTGGGCGACGTGCCGGGCGTGGCGCTTGCCATCTACGGAGCCTTGCTCATCGTGATCGTCATGTTCCTGCCCCGCGGGCTGATCAGCATCGACTCGGTGATCCGCGGCGGGACCTCTGGCCGGAGGCGCGCCAATGCTTGATGTGAAAGGCATTTCCAAGTCATTCGGCGGCCTGAAGGCGGTAGACAGCGTAACCATGAAGGTCGAGGAAGGCGCCCTCGTCTCCTTGATCGGCCCGAACGGTGCCGGCAAGACGACCTTCTTCGCCCTCATCACCGGCTTCCACAGGCCGGACGCGGGCACTGTCCACTTCCGCGGCCAGGACATCACCGGCTGGAAGCCCAGCGACATCGCCCGCGCGGGCATGGTGCGCACCTTCCAGATCGTTCAGCCCTTCGCCGGGCAGACGGTGCTTGAGAACATCGCCGTCGGCGCGCATCTACACCACGCCTCGCGCCGCGACGCCCTCGACCATGCGCGGGAAGTGGCGGAGAAGGTCGGCCTCGGCGACCGTCTCGACCAGGACGCCGCCTCGCTCACGGTCGCAGGCCGCAAGCGCCTTGAGGTCGCCCGCGCGCTGGCGACCGACCCGAAACTCGTCCTTTTCGATGAGGTCCTGGCCGGCCTGAACCCGAGCGAGATCCGCGACGTTATTCCGGTGATCCGGGCGATCCGCGACAGCGGCGTGACCATCCTGCTCATCGAACACGTGATGCAGGCGGTGATGAGCCTGTCCGAATACACCTTCGTCCTCAATCAGGGGCGGCTGATCGCCGAAGGCAAGCCGCAGGATGTCGCCAACAACCAGGCCGTGATCGAGGCCTATCTGGGCCATGGCATGGCGGAGCGTCTCAAGCGCCAGCGTGAGGAGGCCGGAGCATGACGCAGCAAGACTTGATCGTCGAGGTCGAAGACCTTCGCGCGGGCTATGGCGCGGTGGAGGTCTTGCGCGGCATCGACCTCACCATCAGCCGCGGCGACGTCGTGGCGCTCCTCGGCTCCAACGGCGTCGGCAAGACCACCTTCAACTCCGTCCTGTCGGGCCTCATCCGCCCATGGGCGGGACGCATCCGCTTCAACGGTGAGGACGTGACCGGCCGCGACGCCGCCCGCATGGTAGACGCCGGCCTCGTGCTCGTGCCGGAGGGCCGTCTCATCTTCCCGAACCTGACGGTGCGGGAAAATCTGATCCTCGGCAGCTACCGCCGTGCCGGCTCGCGCCGCGAGCAGAACATCGAGCGCATCGTTTCGATCTTCCCGCGGCTGAAGGAACGTTTCGAGCAGAAGGCGGGAACGCTCTCCGGCGGCGAGCAGCAGATGCTCGCCATCGGCCGCGGCATGATGGCGGAGCCGGAGCTTCTCATTCTGGACGAGCCGTCCCTCGGCCTCTCGCCGCTGCTGGTGGAGGAAATGTTCAACCTCATCCGGCGCCTGAACGAGGAAGGCCTGACCATCCTGCTTGTCGAGCAGAACGTGGCCCAGTCACTGGAAATCGCAACCACTGGCTACGTACTCGAGAACGGCACCATCAGCCTGGCAGGCCCTGCCGCCGAGCTGATGTCGAACCCCGAACTGCAACGCAGCTATCTGGGGATCTGACCCATGACAGTCCCTCCCATGACACTTGCGGAAAAGATCATCGCCAAAGCGGCGGGACGCGCGTCCGTCTCGCCCGGCGAGGTGGTGACCGTCCGCGTCGATCTTGCCATGATCCATGACTCCGGCGGTCCCCGCCGCGTCGAGCCGATCCTGAAGCGTCTCGGGGTCGGCCTGTTCGACCGCGAGAAGGTCGTCCTCATTTCCGACCATTATGTCCCCGGCGACACCGACGAGGGGGCAGCCATCCTGGCACTCACCCGCGAATGGGCAAAGGAGAGGCAGGTCGCCTTCTACGACGGCGAGGGCATCTGCCACGTCGTCCTGCCCGAGCGCGGCCACCTGAAGCCCGGCATGCTGGTCGTCGGCGGCGACAGCCACTCCCCCACGGGCGGCGCCTTCGGCGCCTACATGTTCGGCGTCGGTGCGACCGAGATGGCTGGCGTGCTCGCCACCGGCGAGATCTGGCTGCGCGTGCCCGAGACCATCCGCATCGAATGGACGGGCAAGCTCGGTCCGCGGCTGATGGCCAAGGACATGGTGCTCGCCATGTGCGGCCGGCTCGGCATGGACGGCGGACGCTATCAGGCCATTGAATATGCGGGCGAAACCGTCCGGTCTCTCTCCATGCAGGAGCGGATGACGCTCTCCAACATGGCGGCTGAGCTTGGCGCCCAGGCGGGTCTGATCGCACCCGACCGGACGACCATCGACTGGCTTGCCGGGCATGGCGGGACCGACCTGCCCGATCCAACCGACTGGCAGAGCGATCCGGACGCGCCGGTTGCCGAGACCCACTTCTTCAATGCCGGTGAGCTTGCCCCGCAGGTGGCCGCACCCCACTCGCCAGCCAATGCCGCGCCGGTCACTGACTATGAGCCGACGCCAATCGACGTGGCCTACATCGGTGCCTGCACCGGCGCGAAATACGTGGACCTGAAGGCAGCCGCCGAGATCATCCGCGGCCGCAGGCTGGCGAAGGGCGTGGAGCTTCTGGTCGCCCCCGCCTCGAAGCGGGACCAGGATCAGGCTGCGCGTGACGGCATCATGCAGGTACTGGAGGATGCGGGCGCGAAGGTGCTGCCCAACGCCTGCGGCATCTGCGCAGGCTATGGTTCCGCCCGTCTCGGCGAGAACGTCACCTGCATCTCCACCACCGCCCGCAACTTCCGCGGCCGCATGGGCGCCAAGTCCTCGATGGTGTATCTCGGCTCGCCCTACACCGTGGCGGCCTCCGCCATCGCCGGCCGCATCACTGACCCCCGGGAGGTTGGAGCAGGCGCATGAACAGGGCATTCGTCTACGGCGACGACATCGACACCGACGCGCTCGCGCCGGGCCAGTACATGGGCGGCGGCATCGAGCAGATCGCGACCCACTGCCTGGAAACCATCGACCCGGATTTTGCCTCTCAAGTCAGGCCCGGCGACGTGCTCATTGCCGGCAAGAACTTCGGCATGGGCTCCTCGCGCGAACAGGCGGCGCAGGCGCTGAAGCATCTGGGCCTCGCCGGCGTCGTGGCCCGCTCTTTCGCGGGCATCTTCTACCGCAACGCCATCAACCTTGGCCTGCCGGTCTTCGTCGGCGGGCCGGAAATCGCAGCCATCAGGCCGGGCGATCGGGTCGAGCTTGATGTGGCCAACAGCCGTCTCGTCACGGCCAATGGTTCGATCCAGCTTGAACCGCTCCCCGACTTCCTGCTCGCCATGATCGCCGATGGCGGTCTCGTCCCCCACCTGGAAAAGCGTTTTGCGCGGCAACGCGCCAACAATGACGGAGAACAACAATGACGCGCCTCAAAGCGCGCCTCGGCAACGGAAGGATCATCATCGCCCCCGGCGTCTATGACGGGCTGTCGGCGCTGATCGCTTCGCAGGCGGGCGCGGAAGCCATCTATCTCTCGGGCGCATCGCTCGCCTACACGCGATTCGGCCGCCCCGACATCGGGCTCGTCACCGCCACCGAGGTGGCCGACACCATAGCCGTGATCTGCGATAGGGTTTCGCTTCCCCTCATCGTCGACGGCGACACCGGCTTCGGCAACGCGCTCAACGTCCAGCGCACCGTGCGCACCTTCGAGCGGATGGGTGCGGCCGCGATCCAGCTCGAAGACCAGACGATGCCCAAGCGCTGCGGGCACCTGAACGGCAAGAGCCTAGTCTCTCCCGGCGAGATGATCGGCAAGATCAAGGCCGCAACTGACGCCCGCGCCAGTGACAACTTCCTGATCATCGCCCGCACCGACGCCATCGCGGTGGAAGGCTTCGAGGCCGCCCTCGATCGCGCGGCGGCTTATGCCGACGCGGGCGCCGACATGCTCTTTGTCGAGGCGCCGCGCTCGATCGACGAAATGAAGGCCATCGTCGCCTCCCTCGGCGGCCACGTCCCGCTGATGGCCAACATGGTTGAAGGCGGCAAGACCCCGCCCATGAAGGCAGCCGACCTCGAGAAGATCGGCTTCTCGCTGGTGATCTTCCCGGGCGGCCTCACCCGCGCCATCGCCCACACCGCGCGCGCCTATTTCGAGAGCCTTCTGCGCACCGGCTCCAACGAGGCCTTCAGCGACAGGATGTTCGACTTCGCCGGGATCAACGAGATCCTCGGCACGCAAGAGCTGCTCGAGGCGGGCAGCGCCTACGACGAGAAGAGGTTCACCCTATGATCGATCCCGTCCTCCTCGCGATCCTGAAGGGCCGTCTCGAGCAGATCGTCGACGAGATGGACGCCACCCTGTTCCGCTCGGCCTTCAACCCCACCATCGCCGAGGCACATGATGCCTCCCACGGCATCTACGACGCCGTAACCGGCGAGACGCTGGTGCAGGGCAAATCGGGCCTGCCGATCTTCGTCGGCGTCATGGCCTTCGCCGTGAAGGCCGTGATCGAAAAGGCGGCCAAATCCGGCGGGCCGAAGGACGGCGACGTCTGGATCTTCAACGATCCCTACGCTGGCGGCACCCATCTCTCCGACTTCCGCCTCGTGCGCCCGCTGTTCCGCAATGGCAAGGTGTTCTGCTACCTGGCCTCCGTCGGCCACTGGCATGACGTGGGCGGCAACGTGCCCGGCAACTACAACCCGGTCGCCACCGAGTGCTTCCAGGAAGGCATGCTGATCCCGCCGGTGAAGCTCTTCGACGGCGGCGAGTTCCGCCAGGATGTGCTCGACATCCTGTCCTCCAACTCCCGCCAGCCGAACTCGCTGTTCGGCGACGTCAACGGCCAGATCAACGCGCTGGAGCTCGGCGTCAAGCGCATGAACGAGCTGCTCGCCGACTATGGCGACGAGACGGTGGCCACCGCCCTCTCGGAGCTGCGCAGTCGCGCGGCCATGCTCATGCGCGCCGAAATCGACCGCCTGCCCAAGGGCACCGTCTCAGCCGAGGACTACCTCGACAATGACGGCGTGGTGGACAAGCCGCTCACCATCGCGCTCGACCTCACCATCGAGAACGGCCGCATGGTGATGGACTTCTCGCGTTCCTCGCCCGCCTGCGCGGGTCCCGTGAACATCTCGCGAGCCACCACCATCGCAGCCTGCTATGTGGCCCTGAAGCACGTCTTCGGCGACGTGCCGGCCAACGCCGGCGTGCTGGAGCCCGTCGAGTTCATCATCCCCGAGGACAGCCTGCTCTCCGTCACCGCGCCGAAGCCGGTCGGCGGTTACACCGAGACCATCCTGCGTCTGATCGATGTGGTCTTCCAGGCGATCGCCCGGATCGCGCCGGACCGCTCCAACGGCTGCGCCTACGGCACCATCAACGCGCTCTCGATTGCCGGCTTCCGCGGCCCGGAGCGCAAGCGCTGGGTGATGTTCTCCTTCTTCGGCGGCGGCCATGGCGGGCATCCCGAGGGCGACGGCCTCAATCACGGCAACGCGCCGATTTCGACCGCAACCATCCCGCCGCTGGAAATCCTCGAGGCTGCCTACCCGATCATGTTCACCCAGTGGGCGCTGCGTCCCGACAGCGGCGGCCCGGGACGCCACCGCGGCGGCCTCGGTGCCATCTACGAGATCGAGCTGCTGGAGGAAGAGGCAGACGTGTTCCTGTTCGGCGAACGCGGCCGCTTCCCGCCCAGGGGCGTCGCCGGCGGCCAGGATGCCGTGCTCAACCGCTTCACCTACCAGCAGGTTGACGGCGAACACAATCCGCCTATGGCCTCCAAGATGGTGGGCATCAAGTTGGAGCGCGGCCAGCGCGTGCGCCTCGAGACGCCCGGCGGCGGCGGCTACGGCCCTGTCGAAGAGCGCGATCCCGCCCTCATCGAGCGCGACGTTGCCCTCGGCTACGTGTCGCCCGAGGCAGCCGCCACGATTTATAACCACCCCGTCAAGACCAACAGCAAGGATGCCGCATGATGGGTTCCAGACGCTATGTAATCGGCGTGGACGTCGGCGGAACGTTTACCGACATTTTCGTTTACGACCAGATCGACCGCAAGGTTCAGACCACCAAGATCCCGTCCACCCGCGGCGACCAGTCCAAGGGCTTTGCCGAAGGCATCGCCCGTATCGTGCCTGACTTCTCGGAGATCGCCACCATCGTCCACGGCACGACGGTGGGCACCAACGCCCTGCTCGAACGCAAGGGCTCGCGCACCGGCATCATCACCACCAGGGGCTTCCGCGACGTGATCGAGATGCGCCGCCGCGACCGCCCGACCACCTGGGGTCTATGGGGCCAGTACACGCCGGTCATCAGCCGCGAACACCGCCTGGAGGTGGAGGAGCGCGTGCTCGCCGACGGCACCGTGCGCGTCGCCGTCAATGACGACGAGGTGCGCGGCAAGGCGGAGCAGCTGCTTGCGGCCGGCTGCGAATCCGTCTGCGTCTTCTTCATCAACGGCTACGCCAATGACGCCAACGAGCGCCGGGCCGTGGAGACCGTCCGCGCCGTCTGGCCCAACGGCTATGTCACCGCCGCGACCGAGATTGCGCCGGAGATCCGCGAATTCGAGCGCCTGTCCACTGCTGCCCTCAACGCCTATCTTCAGCCCGTCGTCTCCTCATATCTCGACCGCCTGGAGAAGACCCTGCGCGAGCGCGGCTTCGCGGGCGACATCCTGATCGTCCAGTCGAACGGCGGCGTCATGTCCATCGACACCGCCAAGCGCTTCCCGATCCGCACCGCCCTCTCCGGTCCCGCCGCGGGCGTGATGGCCGGCCAGGCGATTGCCAAGGCCGCAGGCTTCCCGAACATCATCACGTGCGACATGGGCGGCACCTCCTTCGACGTCTCGCTGGTCACAAATGGCGAAAGCGCCCTTGCCGCTCAGACAGCCATCGACTTCGGCCTCGTCGTGCGCACGCCGATGATCGAGATCACCACCATCGGCGCGGGCGGCGGCTCCATTGCCCAGATCGACAGCGGCGGCATCTTGCAGGTCGGCCCAGAATCGGCGGGCTCCGATCCTGGCCCCGTCTGCTACGGCCTCGGCAACGACCGCCCGACCGTCACCGACGCCAATGTGATCCTCGGCCGCATCAACGCCGAGCGGCCCATCGGCGGCAAGCTCGCCCGCCTCGATGTGGAGGCTGCCCGCGCCGCCGTGGAGAAACACATCGCCGGTCCGCTCTGCATCTCCGTCGAGGAAGCGGCCGAAGCGATCCTCAAGATCGCCAACGCCAGGATGGCCGGGGCCATCCGCCTCGTCTCCATCGAGCGCGGCCATGACCCGGCGACCTTCGCCGCCATGCCCTTCGGCGGCGGCGGCGCGCTCCACACCGGCGCGCTGATCAAGGAAGTCGGCCTGAAATCCGCGCTCGTCCCCCGCTTCCCCGGCGTGACCTCGGCGCTCGGCTGTGTCGTCGCCGACATGCGCCACGACCGTGTGCAGACCGTCAATCGCCTGCTTGACGGCCTCGATGCCGCCGCCCTCGGCGAGGAAATGCTGAAGGTGGCTGAAGAGACCGCAGCCCTGCTCGACCAGGCCGGTGTCGCCTTCGAGCGCGTCGACCGCATCTACGGGCTCGACATGCTCTATCTCGGCCAGACGCACACCGTCTCTGTGCCGCTCGAGATCGGCGCAGGCGGCCTCACCACCGAGGCGATCCGCGACGCCTTCAACACCGCCTATCTGGAAGCCTTCGGCCGCCTGCTCGAAGGCATTCCGATGCGCGTCATGAACTACCGCGTCGCCGTCGTCGGCCACCGCCCGCAGTTCGACATGCGCTCCTTCGCCCCCGCCTCCGGCAAGCCCGCCGAGGAGTGCCGCACCGGTACGCGCAGGGTCTATGTCGGCGGCGCCTGGCACGACACGCCGGTCTATGACCGTCTTGAGCTTGGCATCGGCGCGACTGTCCAAGGGCCCGCCATCCTCGAGCAGGCCGACACCACCATTTTCGTCGATCCTGGCCTCGAAGGCCGCGTCGATGAATTCGGAAATCTCATCATTTCGCGGAGCGCCGCATGAGCCACGCCCCCATCGACATCGCCCGATCCGCCCTGCTGATCGTCGATCTCCAGAACGACTTCCTCGATCCCGAGGGCGCCTACGGCCGCGCGGGCCAGACCGCCCCGGCCATCGCCGCCCTGCCGGAAAGGGTGAAGCCGCTCGCCGACGCCATCCGCGCGAAAGGCGGCTACATCATCTCGACCCAATTCACGCTGGTACCGGGCCGCGGCGGCGAGCCGCTCATCTCTCCGCACCTTAAGGAACTGCGGCCCTTTCTCAAGAAGGGCGATTTCCAGCCCGGCGCCTGGGGCCACCAGCTGGTGGACCTGCTCCAGCCCGCCGATTTCACCGTTGAGAAGGTGGCCTATTCCGCCTTCTACCAGTCGCGGCTCGAGTTCGTGCTGAAGAAGGCCGCCATCGAGACGCTGTTCGTCTGCGGCATCGTCACCAACGGCGGCGTCGCCTCCACCGTGCGCGACGCACATGTGCGCGATTTCAGGACCTTTGTGCTCGCGGACGGCTGCGCCGCCTTCTCCGAGACGACGCACGAGACGGCGCTCAAGGATCTCTCCTCCATTACAAGGGTCATCACCATCGCGGATGCAATTGGAATGGTAACATCGGCATGAGCGAAATCCTGCCAGCCTCTTCCATGCGCGCGGACGCCGAGGTTGACGTGGCCGTCATCGGCGCCGGCGCTGCCGGCCTTGTCGCGGCACTGCGCGCCGCCGAAGCGGGCGCGGATGTGTTGGTGCTCGAACGGGACGAAAAGCCCACCGGCTCCACCTCCATGTCGTCGGGCTTCGTGCCCGCGCCGGGAACGCGTTTCCAGCGCGCGATCGGCGTGACCGACGACACCCCGGAGCTGTTCGCTGCCGACATCCAGGCCAAGAACAAGGGCCGCGGCGACCTCGGTCTGGTCAAGACGGTGACGGAGGCCATCGGCCCCGCGCTCGAATGGCTGGCGGACAACCACGGCCTCGAATGGCACGTGCTCAACGATTTCCTCTACCCCGGTCACAGCCGACACCGCATGCATGCCGTGCCCGAGCGCACTGGCGCGGCCCTTCTGCAACGGCTGCTTACGGCCGCCGAGCGGCAGGGCATCATGGTCGCGACCGAAGCCCCTGTCACCGGCCTTTTCGCCGACGGACGCCGGATCGTGGGCTGCCGCATCACTCGGCCCGACGGCGGCGAGGAACACCTAGCCTGCAAGGCGCTGGTGCTCGCCTGCAACGGCTATGGCGGCAATCCTGAACTTGTGAAGCGCTTCATCCCCGACATGGCGAACGCCGTCTACCACGGCCACGCCGGCAACCAGGGCGATGCGGTACTCTGGGGCGAGAAGCTCGGCGCCGACCTGCGCAACCTCTCCGGCTGCCAGGGCCACGGCTCGCTCGCCTATCCGCACCAGATCCTCATCACCTGGGCGGTGATGATGGAGGGCGGCATCCAGGTAAACACCGACGGCGATCGCTTCTCCAACGAGCACGGCGGCTACTCCGAGCAGTCCGTCAACGTGCTGAAGCAGCCGGGCGGCATCGCCTGGAACGTCTACGACCAGCGCATCCACCACTTCGCCCTGTCCTTCCCGGACTACCGCGAAGCCTTCGACGCCGGGGCCATCCGCCGCGGCGGCGACATCCACGCGCTGGCGCAAGCCATTTCCGTCGATCCCGCCCGCCTTGAGGCCACCATCGCTGCCACCCGCCAGATGCAGGCAGCAAGGCTTGCCGATCCCTTCGGCCGCGATTTCACGACGAAGCCCGCGCTTGCCGCCCCCTTTTACGCGGTGAGGGTGACGGGTGCGCTGTTCCACACGCAGGGTGGGCTGATGGTGGACGAGAACGCCCGCGTGCTTGGCAGGGATGGAGAGCCCTTCCCCAACCTCTTCGCCACCGGTGGCGCCGCCTGCGGCGTCTCCGGCCCGGATATCTCCGGTTACCTCTCCGGCAACGGCCTCCTCACCGCCATTTCACTGGGCTATCTGGCTGGTGCTGCGGCTATGGAGCGGCTTTACGATTGCAGTTAAAGTAATCGGGGATACGAAAGTTTGTCACATTCCCTCTGCATATGGGATAGACTTCTATTTATTCAGAAAGAAGTTCATCCAACTGCGGACTTAATGAGATAGTGTCGTCTGTCCATTATACTTCATCCGTTGCTCATCGCCTTTTGTTGCGCCAGGGGAGGGAGGCAATGACGGCTAGGGTTCAAGATGTCGCAAGATACATTCTGATGCGGCTGGGTCGCATGACGGCGATGAAGCTGCAGAAGCTCGTGTATTACTCCCAGGCATGGTCTTTGGTTTGGGATGAGCGTCCGCTCTTCAGTGACCGCATCGAGGCTTGGGCGAATGGCCCGGTGGCGCCCGCCCTCTACGTGCTACATCGCGGCAAGTTTGAAGTCTCTGAAGCTGATATCGATGGAGACCCTTCGAGTCTGGATGAAGCCGCGCGTGAAACGATTGATGCCGTACTCGAATTCTACGGCTCGAGATCGGCGCATTGGCTGTCGGAACTCACCCACATTGAGCGCCCGTGGCAGGAAGCCCGCTACGGGTTAGCGCCCGGTGAACGGGGATCCGCTGAGATAACCCCCGCAGCCATGATGGAGTATTACTCGGGTCTGTAACCCGTGCGGAAGGGGGGAAAGAAGCAGGTTCCGAAAGTCGGAGCGGCACCGGTTCCCGTCAAAAAGCCACGATATTTCCAGGCTCCGCCGCCGTTCAGAGGTGGTGTGCTGGCGTGGCGGTTCAACGCTGTTGACAAAGAAGGGCCTTTCGCGTGGACCAATCTCCGAGACCCTCACGAGTTCAAGAGGGTCATTGAGAAGCTGGCTGAGTTCGAGACCATGAGCGTGTCCCAGTTAAGTGAGCACGGCTGCCATTTCGTTGACATCACAGCCCTTTCAAAGCGTGCTCAGCAGCGCCTCATGAAGCTGAAACTCGACGATCTCGACGCGCTCTATTCTCTTCGGCTCACGGCAAGAAGTCGCGTCTTCTGCGTACACCGGCCACAGTACATGCGAGTGCTGTGGTACGATCCGGAACACCAAGTTTGCCCCTCTCCGAAGAAGCATAGCTAGTGGCCTGCCAATGAGGCCACAAACCTGTTAGCCTGCAAAAAGGCGGTACCCGGGGCGCTGGGTGCCGCTCTGCGGGCCTCGGGAAGGTTTCAGCCCGCGGTCGGAATGCGGTAGCTCTGCGCCAGCTGCGTGACCGCCTGCCGGAAGACTCCGACGTCCGATCCCACCGCGATGAATTGCGCGCCGTCCTCCCGCGCTTCCGCTACGTGCTCCTGGGTGCCGAGCAGGATGCCCGGCGCCTTGCCTGCGGCGCGGATCTTGCGCGTGGTTTCGCGGATGACCTTCCGCACCTCCGGATGCGCCGGCTGTCCGCGGTAACCCATGTCGGTGGAAAGATCCGCCGGGCCGATGAACAGTCCGTCCACACGCTCGATCTTCAGGATTTCATCGAGGTTCTCGAGCGCCTTCACGCTTTCGATCTGCAGCAGGATGCAGACCTCGTCATTGGCATTGGCAAGATACTGGGCGCGGCGGCCGAAGCCGGAGGCCCGCGCCAGCGCGGCACCCACGCCGCGCTTGCCTTCGGGCGCATAGAGACAGGCGCGAACCGCCTGCTCCGCCTGTTCCGCCGTGTCGATCATCGGCACCAGCACCGTCTGGTAGCCGATATCGAGCACCTGTTTCAGCATCCAGTCCTCACCGGCCACCACGCGCACCACCGGATGCGCCGTGCCGCCCGCGCATGCGCGCAGCTGCTCGCGCAGCATAGCCATGTCGTTGGGTGCATGTTCGCCGTCGAGCAGCAGCCAGTCGAACCCGGCATGGGCACTGATCTCGACCGTCTCCGTCGAGGTGAGCCCTTGCCAGAAGCCGATCAGCACCTCGCCGCGCTTCAGCGCGGCACGAAACGCATTTGCCGGAGCCCCATTAGAGGAAGTCACAGCGCACCTCCCCGAACGGGCCGTAGTCGGCGACGAAGCGGCTGCCGTGCGGCGCTTCCACCGGACGAATGAACGAGCCGGACAAAACGATGTCGCCGGCCGAGAGCTTGCCGCCATACTTGGCGATGCGCGCGGCGAGCCAGATGATGCCGGTGACCGGATCGTCGAGCACGCCCGCGCCGAGGCCGGTTTCCTCCACCACGCCGTCGCGCTTCAGGATGCAGCCCATCCAGCGCAGATCCGTGGTCGAGGCGTCGAAGCGCCCCTCACCCAGCACCAGCCCGCCATTCGCGGCGTTGTCGGAGATCGTGTCCGTCACCTTGCGGATCGCACCGGTGACCGGGTCCTTGCGGATGATGCGCGTGTCGAGAAGCTCCAGCGCGGGCGTCACATAGTCCGTCGCCGCCAACACATCCTCGCGGGTGAGGTTGTCGCCCTCGAGGTCCGCCTTCAGCACGAAGGCAATTTCCGCCTCCACGCGCGGCTGGATGAAGCGGTCCGCCGGAATCTGCCCGCCGTTCGGGAACAGCATGTCGTCATAGAGGACGCCGGAATCGGGCGTGGTGATCTGGAGCGCCTCCTGCATGGCACGGGAGGTAAGACCGATCTTCCAGCCGATTCGCCGGAAGCCGGCAGCGTCGCGCGCTGCCAGCATTGCATCCTGGACGGCGTATGCGTCGTCCAGATCCATCTCGGGAAAGCGCTGCGAGAGCAGACCGATCTGCTTCCGGTCCCTCTCGGCCTCGAACAGCGCGAGGCCGCAATCCCGGTGATCCTGAGGTGTCATGCCTGCCATGAAATCACTCCGCGGCCATCGGGAGAGCTTCCTGGCGCGGCTCGCCGAGCTGAGCCCGCAGCCGCTTCACCGAGGCAGAGAGCTCGTGGCGGTCGCACACGGCGAACACGTAGCGGTCCGGACGCAGGATGTAGAACCGCTGCTTCGGGTACTTCAGGAGCAGATCACGGAACACGCCGTCCAGGTCATCCAGCACCAGCGTGTCCGGATCGGCCGACCAGCCCACCTTGCCGCGACGCGAGCGGTTGATCTGCACGATCGTGCCGATCTGGCGGAAGTAGTCCTTGTCTTCCGCCGTCAGCTGCGCGGCCGGATCCTCGTTGATGCCGATGATGGCAAAGCCCTTGCCGATCGCGTCGTCGAGCAGCATGGCACGGTCCTCGGCATCCGCCACGCGCGGCTGCACCATCATGCGGCCGACCATGGACTTGCCGCCTGCATTGGAGTGATCGACGATGCCGCGTTCATAGTACGGCAGCGGCTTGAACTTCATCTGCAGGATGTAGTCGCGCATCGACGGCAGGCGCTGCACCAGCCAGAAGAACGCCTTGCGGAAGTATTCCGTGAAGTAGCTGTAGGGCGCGTAGAACTTGCCGATGCCGGTGGCGAACTTCACCATCTGCTCGGCATGGTGCTGGCGCTCCTGCTCGTAGGTATCGAGGATCTTCGGATCGGCCTTGCCCTGCACGACCATGGCGAGCTTCCACGACAGGTTCATCACGTCGCGCATGCCCGAATTGAGGCCCTGGCCGAAGAACGGCGGCTGCAGGTGCGCAGCGTCGCCGGCGATGAAGACGCGGCCCTTGCCGAAGCGGTCCGCAACGCGCGAATGGTGCGTGTAGATGCGCGCGCGGATGATGTCCGGCTTCTCGTCGGGTCCGAGACGCGTGCGCAGCAGGCGCTCGATCTCCTCCGGCTTCGACATCTGCTCTTCCGTCTCGTCGTGCTTCAGGCGGAACTCGAAGCGGCGGTGCCCATAGGGCAGGTCGATGACCATGCACGGGCGATGCGGATCGCAGTAGATTGCCGAATAGGGCTCGAAGCGGTCGTCGTTGCGGACGTCGATGACGAGCCAGCGCCACGGATGCGTGTCGCCCACGAGTTTGATGTCGAGCAGCTTGCGGATGGTCGAGCGGCCGCCGTCGCAACCGACGACATAGCGCGCGCGCAGGGTCTTCTCGCCCTCCGCCGTCTTGACGGTGAGCGTCACGCCGTCGGCGTCCTGCTTCAGGTTCTGAACCTCGTGGCCGGCAAGAAGGCTCACATGCGGGAAGCGCTGCAGGCCGTTGCGGACCGTCCTTTCGGTGAGCGGCTGGATGAACAGGTTGCGGCGCGGCCAGCCGAACGGCTTGGTCTTCGGGCCCACCTCCGCGAACATCTTGCCGTTCGAGTGGTGGTAACGCAGCAGCGTGTTCTGGATCATGTCCTTGAGCAGCGCTTCCGCGAGATCGGTGGTCTGGAACGTCCGCAACGCCTCATCGTCGATGCCGACGGCTCGCGGATAGTCGATGATGTCCGCCTCCCGCTCGAGAACGATCGTCTTCACCCCATAGGTTCCGAGCAGGTTGGCAAGCGTGGTGCCGGCAGGGCCGCCACCGACAATGATGACGTCAGCATCGAATGCAGTTTGCTGGACCATGATTTCTCCCAGATAGCGTGTGAGCCGTACCGTTACGGTATTGCCTCATTATGATAACAGCCTTCTCGTATTGCAATAATACTGTAAAAAATTCACACAAAAACGGCCGCTCTTTCGGGCGGCCGTCACGAGAAAGGCTGTTTTTGAATAGGACCGGCTTACTGGGCGGTAATACCGGCCTCCTTGACGATCGGTCCCCAGAGGTTGACCGACTCCTCGACGCGCTGCTGCAGCGCTTCGGGCGCACCGCCAACGAGCGTGTAGCCGTTGGTCTCGAGGTACTTCACGACGCGCTCGGATTTCAGCGCCTCGTTGACGCCCGCGTTGATCTCGTTGACGATCGAGTCCGGGGTCTTGCTCTGAACGAACACCCCCCACCAGGCGATCGCGCGCAGGCCGTCCACGCCGGCCTCAGCGAAGGTCGGAGCCTCCGGCATCAGCGGCGACTTGTAGTCGACGGCCAGCACGTTCATGGTGCCCTTGGCGACTTCGCCCGAAGCGGCGCCGACACCGAAGACGCCCAGNTGAACCTCACCCGAGGCCATGGCCTGCATCACCGGGCTCACGCCNTTGAAGTGAACGACCTTGAGGTTGATGCCGGTGAGCGACTTCAGGAGCTCCGCAGCGAGGTGCGGGGAAGACGCGGGACCGAACGTGCCGAGAGCAATGTCCTCGGTCTTGGCGCGCTCGATGAGCTCGGACATCGTCTTGATGCCGGTGTTCGACGCGGCCACGAAAGCCAGCGGCCATTCGCCCACGGTGATGACGGGGCGCAGCTCTTCGTTCAGGTTGTACGGCAGGCTCGGCATGGTCACCTCGTTGAGGGCGATGCCGATGTCGTTGAAGAGGATCTGGGAGCCATCGGGCTTGGAACGGGCCACAGCCTGCGTGGCAATCACGCCACCGGCGCCGGGCTTGTTCTCCACGACGACCGCGGTGCCCCAGCGGTTCTGCAGCTCCTCGGCGATGAGGCGCGCGATCGCGTCAGTCGTGCCTCCCGCCGCAAACGGAACGACGATGCTGACAGGCCCGGTCGGATACTTATCCTCGGCCTGCGCAAAACCGGCCAGCGCGGTCAGGGCCACGACAGCGCCCATCAGCGCGCGGCGGGAAAAAGAAACGCACTTTGTCAAGACGACTCCTCCAGGTTTCATCATTTTGTGGAATTTGCATTCTCACAAAAAGAGATTGACCTTGGTCAAATATTCGGCCTTCTCTCAGAATGCAAGCCGCCTTGCTGTTTATGACCAAGAATTGATATGTAACTGATCAAGATTTAGACGAGGGGTTGGAATGCCGGGGAAAAACAAGAACTTGGACAAGGCCGTAAGCGTCAATTCGACGGCGGATCGCGCGATCGAGATCCTGCTTGCCTTCGATGCCGCGCATCCGGTTTGGACACCGACCGAACTGGCCCAGCATCTGAAGATGCCGCGCTCGACCATCTACCGGTATTTCAACAGCCTGAAGCACTACGGTCTGATTATCGAAGATCGAAATGGCGGCTTCCAGCTTTCGGCAAAGATCGTCGAACTGGCGCGTGTGGCCAAAAGCACGACCACTGTCATGCGCATTGCCCGCCCCTATCTCGAGCGCCTGTCCGAGAAGTTCGGCGAGTTCACCTCGCTGCGCCAGGTGATCGGGCCGGAACTGGTTCCGGTGGACAGGATCGACTGCCGCCACCATGTGCGCATTCCCTACCTGCGCAACACGACATTGCCCTGGCCGGCGACCGCTGGCGCCAAGGTGATGCTGGCCTTCTCCTCCCCCAAGGAGGTGGAGGAGATGTTCAAGATGTTCACGCCGGTAGCCTACACGCCGAACACGATTACCGATCGCGCCCTTCTGGAGAAGGAGCTGGAGCGCGTTCGCCGGCAGGGTTATGCGGTAACCAACGAGGAACGGGATGAAGGCGTGAGCGGCGTCGCCGCTCCGATCTTCTCCGGCGGGCGTCTCGCCTACTGCATCGCGCTCGGCGGCCCCTCCTTCCGTTTTGTCGGCCGGAACCTGTCCGAGATGATCGACGAGATTACCCAGGCGGTCGAAGCCATCACGGCCGAACTCGCCCAGTACGATCTGTAGGGCCGCGCGCCCCCTTCCCTCATGCAAATTGTCGGCGCAGGGGGAGGTCCCCGGCGATCGGCACAACTGCCCCAACGAAAAACCCCGCCACGTCGTGACGGGGTTTTCTTTTCTCTACTGGAGATCCGGACGGGTCAGCCGCGCAGGAACTCGAGGCTGAGCTTGTTGAAGGTCTCCGGGTCTTCCCACTGCGGCCAGTGGCCGACGCCTTCCATCTCCACGTAGCGCGCGTTCGGCATCAGCTTGGAGACGACCTGCGCGGTGCGCAGGTACTCGTCCGCATCCGCGAGCGAGCCCACCACCAGCGCCTCGGCGGTGATGGCCTTCCAGTCGTCGTCCTTGAGCAGGTTGCGCTCGCGGATCTCTGCGTCCTGCAGGGCGAGGATGTTGAGCATGCCCTCCTTCATCTCGGGCATGCGGTAGATCGCCTGGCGGTGAGCGATGAGATCGTCCACGCGGCTCTTCTCGTCGGCGAGCAGCTTGTTGAAGATCGCCTTGATGTTCTCCCAGGACGGATCGTCCACCGCCTTGGTACGCTGAGAGATGATGCGGCCGCGGTTCTCGGCGCTCGAGAAATAGCCGGAAGCCGACAGCAGCACGAGCTTCAGCACGCGCTCCGGATGGTTGCGCGCGATCGCCGCCGAAATCCATGCGCCGAGCGAGCAGCCCATGAAGTTCGCCTTCTCGATGCCCATCACGTCGCAGAACCCGAGCACATGGCCCATGTAATGCTTGATTTCGAGCGGATGGTTCGGCTTGTCGGTGAAACCGCAGCCGATCATGTCGAGGGCGAAGATTTCGAAGTCGGCGCTATGTGCCTTGAAATTGGCCGAGAACGCCTCCCAGTGGCCCGCCGTGCCGTGCAGCATGACGAGGGCCGGCTTGCCGCGCGTGCCGGAACGGGCGTAGCGGGTATTAATGCCGTTCACGTTGACGAAGCCCTGCTCGAACGCGGTGTCGCGCAGGCCCGTCCAGATCGAGCGGTATTCGTGGCGCTGTTCTGTCATCTGTTCAAACGCTTTCCTGATTACTTGTCCTTCGGCACGCAGATGCCGCCGCCGACGACGCCCATGCCCGTAATCCAGGTCGGGACCGGTTCGTAGCCGATGACCTCGATGTCGCGGCCCCATGCGGCGGCAGCGGCAACCCAGCTGCGCAGCTCGTGGGCACCGTTGCCGGCAGCTTCCTCGATCTCGGCGTCGGTACACTTGTGCAGCGGCTCGAGGTTGTTGGTGGTCAGCAGGTTGAGGAACCACTGGTCCCACTCCACCGACACCTTGCCCGTGCGGCCCTCCTTGCGGCGCTCCTTGGAGATGCGCTCCTTCTCTGCGTTGAACTCGCGCGAGCGCTCGCGGCCGTTGATGATGTAGTCGCGTGTCTCTTCCGGGGTCGCCTCGTCGTCCGCCGACATCTTCGGCAGGAAGTGCGACAGACCGCCCGATCCCATGACGATCACGTTCATGTCTGCCGGGAAGCTGCGGATGGCGTCGCCCACGGCGCGGCCGAAGTCGGCCACACGGCGGTAGCTCGGGCGCGGACCGGCCTGGCAGTTGATCATGATCGGCACGACCGGGATGTCGAGCTCCGGGTTCACCGCGGCATAGGGCTGCGTGTGGCCGTGGTCGAGGCACATGTTGAGCGAGACGGCCGGGTCAAAGCCGTTGCCCATCAGGTGGTTGAGAATGTGGCGGCCGAGTTCCTGCTGGACCGGCATCTGGCCCGACGGGCTGTCGTAGTCGCCGTAACCCTCGAGCTTCTCGATGCCGATGCAGAACTGAGGCATCTGGTCATAGAAGAAATTGCGGTAGTGGTCCGGTCCGAAGATGACGATGGCGTCCACCTTCTGGCCATTGAACTTGCGCAGGCGCTCGATGGCGGCAACGAATTCCTGACCGGGGCCCTTGAGGTCGCGGGACAGATCCCACGACGGAGAATGGGACATTGCGGCGAGACCGACGAGGTTAGCCATGGGTAGTCCTCCGTATTGGCAAGGTTGGATTGGGTGGATTGGGGATGCCGGGCACTACTCCTGGAACGCCTCGGCGCGCGACTTGCGCAGTCCGGGAAGCGCCATCAGCAGCAGGAGCAGCACGGACGCGGCCAGCAAAGTTGCCGAGATCGGACGCTCGATGAAGACGGAGTAGTCGCCTCCCGACACCGTCAGCGCGCGGCGCAGGTTCTCTTCCATCATCGGGCCCAGGATGAAGCCGATGATCATCGGCGCGGGCTCGCAGCCGCAGCGCATCAGCAGATAGCCGAGCAGAGTGAAGCCCGCGAGCAGAAGGATCTGAAACGCGCTGCCGCCCTCCGAGTACACGCCGATCAGGCAGAACATCATGATCGCCGGGAACAGAAGGTCGTAGGAGATCGTCAGCAGCCTCACCCACAGGCCGACCAGCGGCAGGTTGAGAACCACGAGCATCAGGTTGCCGATCCACATCGAGGCGATCAGGCCCCAGAACAGGTCCGGGCGCTCGCTCACGATGGCCGTTCCCGGGGCGATGCCGTGGATCATCATCGCGCCCATCAGCAGCGCCATGATCGGGTTTGAAGGCAGGCCGAGGGTCAGCAGCGGCACGAAGCTCGTCTGCGCGCCGGCATTGTTGGCGGCCTCAGGCGACGCAACGCCCGCCGGCGCGCCCTTGCCGAAGGTTTCCGGCCGCTTCGACAGCTTCTTTTCGAGGCTGTAGCTCACGAAGGACGCCAGCACGGCGCCACCACCGGGAAGCACGCCGAGAAGCGAGCCGAGGATGGTACCGCGCACCACCGCCGGTGCGGATTCCCGGAACTCCTCCCGGTTCGGATAGAGGTCGCGGATCTTCATTTTCGGCCGGTCGCCGCGCGGCTCCGGGAACTCGAGGTTGCGCACCACTTCCACCAGGCCGAACAGTCCGATCGAGATCGCCAGGAAGCTGACGCCCTCCCACAGGTCCGGAATGCCGAAGGTGAAGCGCTGCACGCCGGAGTTGATGTCGAGGCCGACGAGACCGAAGATGAAGCCGATCAGCATGACGGCAATGGCTTTCAGGATGGATCCCTGCGCCAGTACGACGGTCATCGACAGACCCAGAACCATCAGTGAGAAGTAGTCGGCCGAATGGAACTTCATCGCCAGGCTGGCGAGCGACGGACCGAAAGCCGCGATCAGCAGCGTGGCGACCGTGCCGGCAAAGAAGGAGGCCAGCGCAGCGATGGCGAGCGCCGAACCGGCGCGCCCCTTGCGGGCCATTTCATACCCGTCGAGCGCGGTGACGATCGAGCCGGCCTCGCCCGGCATGCGCACGAGGATCGCGGCCGTAGACCCGCCATACTGGGCGCCGTAGTAGATGCCGGCAAGCATGATCAGCCCGGACAGCGGCTCCATGCCGAAGGACAGCGGCAGCAGCATTGCCACCGTGGGAACGACGCCGATGCCTGGCAGAACGCCGACCAGGGTGCCGAGAAGGCAGCCCACCAGCGCATAACCGAGATTGGCGAGGGTCGATGCCCCGGCAAAGCCGATGGCGAGATTGTTCAGCATGTCTGCGATCATCAGAACCACCACAGATCAATGGGAAGGCCGAGGCCGACGATGAAGATGATCGCCAGGGCCGCAGGCAGGATGACCACCATTCCCAGCGCGTAGGGCACGCTGGGCCTGCCGTTGCCGAAGAGGGAATTGAAGATGGCGATCGCGCTCGCGACCACGAAACCGGCGCTCTCGACGAGGAAGCCGAAGGCGCAGGTCGCCACCAGGATGAGGATGATCGGGCGAAGCTTCACCTGACCCACGACCGGCGAATGCAGCCAGATCGTGCGCAGCCCGGTGATGACGCCCAGCGAGATGACGGTCCAGCCCAGCGCGCGCGGCAGATAGCCCGGCCCCATGTCGGCGGAGGTTCCGGCCCTCAGATCGGCTCCAAAGACCAGCGCGGCAACGCCGATCAGAATGAAGATGATGGCTGCAAGCAAGTCTTGCGAAATGCGGATATTGAGCATTCGCCCTCCTGCGAATGTGGGACTGCCGAGGAGGGTCGCATGATCAACGGATTGTCCAGCAGACCAGCACCAGCCCCCCTTCCAAGATTGCCTGGTGTCTACCGTGCCCCTTGATCCTTATCAAGATAAAAAAATTAGGCTCTCGAATTTTGATAACAACAAACTTTTTCGAGCTGTCACATGGCAGGAAAGCGGCACTGATGTCCGGCTACTGGGATGGTTAGTCCAGCCACGGGATGGAAAGGGATTTTTCCAAGATCGCCTTGGCAGCGCGCAACCATACACACGAAGGTGTCATCGCACACACGCCAATGCCCGGCAATGGTCTCGGATAGCGAGAGGGAGCCCGGATAGCAAAAGGAAAGCCCCGCCGTGCTTGCGGCGGGGCCAGGATCGGAAGCGCGGCCGGTCAGGCGCTGATGCCGCCCAGGCACACGTATTTCATCTCGGTGAAATCATCGATTCCGTAGCGCGAGCCCTCCCGGCCGAGACCGGAAAGCTTGATGCCGCCGAACGGCGCCTCGGCGGTCGAGATGAGGCCGGTATTCACCCCCACCATGCCATATTCCAGCGCCTCGGCCACGCGCCACACGCGCGCGAGATCCCGGGCATAGAAGTAGGAGGCAAGGCCGAACTCGGTGTCATTGGCCTGCGCGATGACATCCGCCTCGTCCTTGAAACGGAACAGCGGCGCAACCGGTCCGAACGTCTCTTCACGGGCCACCGCCATCTCCGGCGTGACGCCGGTGAGCACCGTGGCCTCGAAGAAGCAGCCGCCCAGCGCATGGCGCTTGCCGCCGAGCGCCACCTTGGCGCCCTTGGCCACCGCATCGCTAATATGCTCCTCGACCTTGGCCACGGCAGCGTCGTCGATCAGCGGCCCGAGCACCACGCCCTCCTCGAAGCCGTTGCCGGTCTTGAGCCCGGCCACCGCCTTCACCAGCTTCTCGGCGAAGGCGTCATAGACGCCGTCCTGCACGTAGATGCGGTTGGCACACACGCAGGTCTGTCCGTTGTTGCGGAACTTGGCGATCAGCGCGCCCTGAACCGCCGCGTCGAGATCGGCATCGTCGAACACGATGAACGGCGCATTGCCGCCGAGCTCGAGTCCGAGCTTCTTGATGGTCGGCGCGCACTGCCGGTAAAGCTCGGCACCCACTTCGGTCGAGCCGGTGAAGGTGAGCTTGCGGATGACCGGATTGGCGGTGAGCTCGCCGCCGATCTCGCGGGCCGAACCGGTCACCACGCTGAACAGGCCGAGCGGCAGCCCGGCTCGCTCCGCCAGAACCGCAAGCGCGATCGCCGAGAACGGCGTCTGCGAGGCGGGCTTCAGCACCATGGCGCAGCCGGCCGCGAGCGCCGGGCCCGCCTTGCGGGTGATCATCGCATTGGGGAAATTCCACGGCGTGATTGCCGCCACGACGCCGATCGGCTGCTTCAGCACCATGATGCGCGCATCGGTGCGGTGAGCCGGGATGAGGTCGCCGTAGACGCGGCGGGCTTCCTCGGCGAACCACTCGATGAAGCTCGCGCCATAGGCGATCTCGCCCATGGCCTCGGGCAGCGGTTTGCCCTGCTCGAGGGTGAGGATCTTGCCGAGGTCCTCCTTGTTGGCGATCATCAGCTCGAACCAGCGGCGCAGGATGTCGGACCGCTCCTTGGCCGTGCGAGCGGCCCAGGCCTTCTGCGCCACTTCGGCGGCGCGGATCGCCTCGCGCGTCTCCTCCACACCCAGCTTCGGCACATATCCGATCACCTCACCGGTCGCGGGGTTGGTGACGGCGATGCCGTTCGTCGCATTGGCCTCGATCCAGCGCTCGCCCACAAGGGCCGCCTGCCGGAAGAGTGTGGGATCCTTGAGCTGCATCTGTTGGAACTCCTCTCTGGTCAGATCGGGAAGCTGGCTGGTGTGGCCGCTGGCGATGGCGTGGCCGCTGGAGATGATTCCGCTCCCCTTTGGCCCGCTTCCTTATACGACGCGCGCCGCGTTGCAACCCCGCACACGCAATCGCGTGTGCGTCCGTTTGCCAGGAAGGCGGGCTCGGCTTTCCTGCGCAGCCTGCAACCGGGAGCGTTGCCAGGTCCAGTTGACGGGTTCGACAGAAACCGTCCGCACCCTTCATTCCGGCCTCAGCACAGATCGCATTCGCCCGGGCGCCTTGCCACCCAAAGACCTGCCGGCGCTCCATGTTCCGGCATGAAACACGGGGAAGCCTGCCCTTCTGCCGGTGGAACACTTGCCGCCCTTCCCTGTTTGGCCGGTAGACCGAACAACAAAGGGAGTCAGTTCATGCACGACCTCACAGGCAGGCGCATCGCCATTCTCGCCACCCACGGCTTTGAACAGTCCGAGCTGGAGGTTCCGCTACATGCGCTCCGCGAGGCGGGTGCCCAGGTCGACGTCGTCTCTCCCGCATCCGGCGAGATCAGGGGCTGGGACAAGAAGGACTGGGGCCGCTCCGTTCCCGTGGACCGCGCGCTGGAAGGTGCTTCCGAGGAAGGCTACGACGCGCTCGTCCTGCCGGGCGGTCAGATGAACCCGGATATNCTCCGCGCCAACAAGCAGGCCGTGGATTTGGTGANATCCTTTTCTGCCGCCGGNAAACCCATTGCCGCNATCTGCCATGCCCCCTGGCTTCTGGTGGAGGCGGGCCTTGCCTCCGGCCGCCGCCTGACCTCCTACGGATCGATCAAGACGGACGTCATCAATGCTGGCGGCCTTTGGGAAGATTCAGAGGTTGTCGCCGACGAAGGCCTCATCACCAGCCGCAATCCCGGCGACCTTCCGGCGTTCTGCGAAAAGGTGGCGGAAGTGATTGCTGAAGGCGTCCGGGAGCTTTCCTGACACTTCGATGGCAACTTGTAGCCTTCAGAAACATTGCAGTTCCTGAGGTGGCTGCGTCAGCGCGCTGCCCGCTTCCGGGTGGAGAGACAAGCCTCAAGACCGCCTTTCGTCTTCAATTCAGACACCGAAATTTTGGGCTGCCCCGAAAAGCAGCGCCACCAATCCCCGTCTTGCGCGTTTAGTCTGTCAAGGCTTGCGAGAGGTTGCCGCGATGTCAGAGGCTTCGGAGATCAGGGATGGGAAAACGCTGTCGATCGAAATCGATCCTGCCACGCTGGACGCACTCGATCGGCTCATTGATGGTCACACGATCAGCAGCCGCCCCGATGCGATACGGTTCATCCTGAAACGCTGGCTCGAAGAGAACCAGAAGATCGACGTCACCGACCAGGAAGGCACCCGGCCCGAGGACCTCAACGCCAGCAACGACGACTAGATCCGCCGCGCCCGACTTTCCCACGCCAGGAACGCTCGATCTTGCCTGCCAGGCTTGCGCCTTTGAGCAGGACGATGGAAGGCTGGATCACTTCGAACAGTGTCACGAAAAGAACCGGGGCCGCGCGGGCCCCGGAGCATGAAACTCTTCTCGGGCGGCGGCTATCACGCCGCAGCCTGGGCGCTTTCCTCGAGGCCCGCGGCCACCACGGAAACGCGAAAGCGGCCTTCCAGCTTGTCGTCGAATATGGCGCCAACGATGATGTCCGCGTCGTCGCCAATCTCCTCGCGAATGCGGGTCGCGGCCTCGTCCACCTCGAACAGGGTCATGTCATGACCGCCGGAGATAGAAATCAGCACGCCCTTGGCGCCGGCGATGCTGTTGTCGTCGAGCAGCGGGTTGGAGATGGCGATGTCGGCGGCAATGCGCGCGCGGCCCTCGCCCGCGGCCTCGCCCGTGCCCATCATCGCGCGGCCCATGCCCTTCATCACCGTGCGGACGTCGGCGAAGTCGAGGTTGATGAGGCCCTCCTTCACGATCAGGTCGGTGATGCAGCCCACGCCCGCGTAGAGCACGCGGTCGGCCATCTGGAACGCCTCGGCAAAGGTGGTCTTCTCGTCCGCCACGCGGAACAGGTTCTGGTTGGGGATAACGATCACCGTGTCGGCTGCCTCGCGCAGTTCCGCAATGCCCTGCTCGGCCATGCGCATGCGGCGGGAGCCCTCGAACAGAAACGGCTTGGTGACGACCGCGATGGTGAGAATGCCCGCCTCGCGGGCCGCCCGTGCGATCACCGGAGCCGCGCCCGTGCCCGTGCCGCCGCCCATGCCCGCCGTGATGAAGCACATGTGCGTGCCGGACAGGTGGTCCATGATCTCGTGGATGGATTCCTCGGCTGCCGCGCGGCCCACCTCGGGCAGCGAGCCGGCGCCCAGTCCCTGGGTGAGGTTCACGCCCATCTGGATGACGCGCTCGGCCTTCGACATCATCAGGGCTTGGGCGTCGGTGTTGGCGACCAGGAACTCCGTTCCCTCGAGCCCCTGGGCGATCATGTTGTTGACGGCATTTCCGCCGCCGCCGCCAACACCTAGGACTGCAAGACGTGGCCTCAAAACCTGAGTCTCACCGGGCACTACGACCATCATAACCTCTTCTGCCACATACGCAGCGAATCACCCGCCCCAGGCCAAATGAATCAGAGAGCGGACGCGCCTGCAACGCCGTGCGCGCCTCGTCTCCGCCAAATGAGCTTGCTTAACCTGAACGAGGTCAGTTAGTTTCACTTTTATAACAGGCCCGTGTGCCAGCGCCATGCACAAAGGTCAAGTCAACTCCTGGCAAGGATGGTCCAATGAGTGAGATCGCCGTCAAGTCTCCCCTGCAATATCTCGATCTTGCAATGGGCAAGTTGCGAGATCTTGGCCTGGTGCAGGAAAAGCCCAGCGAAGCTTCGCCGATCGTTGGCCTGCTCGAGAAGATTGCCGACATCGAGCCCGAGAAGATCGCCATCATCACCCGCACGCTTCAGCAGATGAGCATCTTCAACGAGGTGGTGCGCGAGCAGGTGGCGGAGATGTCCATCAGCAACCGCTACGAGCAGATCACCCGCGCCTTCGATTCCATCCGCGATGATGCCAAGATGCTGGTGGACCAGCTCGAGGACGGCAGGATCGACCTGTTCGAGCGCGCCACCAACGCATGGATGAAGATTTCCCGCGGCGACATCGCCACCCGCTTCGACGACATCAAGAAAACCTATCTCGAGGTCTCCCGCGACACCAAGGCCAACATCGAGCGCGAGCAGACCATCCTGGAGGCTTATCGCGACTTCCGCGGCGCCCTGAAGCATGGCGAGGTGGCCGCGCTCGAGATCTTGAAGATGGCTGAGGCCAAGCTCAACGAAGCCAAGGAGGCCCTGCAGAGGGCGGCCGAGGCCGTTGCCTCCTTCCCGGCCGATGGCGAGGTTGCCGAGCGCGCAAAGCTGGAGCTCGTGCGTGACGAGCACCTGCGCCGCGTGCAGTTCGAGGAGGGCCGCTACCAGGTCGCCAAGGACCTCGCCGACAACATGACCATCAGCTACAACACCTCGGAAGTGGTGATGGCGCGCCTTCTGCAGACGATGAACGCAAAGGAGCGCGTCTATCAGCAGGCGGTGTCCTTCTTCTCCACCAACGAGTCCGTGCTGACCGCCCTGAAGGCCTCCTTCACCGGCCTGTTCGGCCTGCACGAGGCGACCCAGACGCTCAACGAGATGAAGGAAGGCGTTTCCAAGTCGCTCGAGACGCTGGCCGAGATCGGCGGCAAGGTCCAGGAAGAGGCGCTCAAGGCGGGTTACGGACCGACCGTTCGCGCCGATGCGGTCAAGAAGCTGGTGGACAGCGTCGTCAACTTCCAGACCCGCTCCGCCCAGATCATTTCCGAGATGCGCGATCTCGCCACCCGCAACAGCGCCGAGATCCGCGATGCGGTCGAGGACGGCAAGAAGCGCATGGCGCAGCTCGCTGCGGAAGGTAACGCGCTGGTGCTTGCGGAGAAGTGACGCGCTTCGCGGGATCTGATCCATGAGCGACACGGCTGCCCCCGCCTCCCCTGCCCCGTCCCCGTCGGCAGGGCCGGCCTTGGACGAACTTATGCTGGCGATGGATGTGGTGGACACGCTCCGCCACCAGGAGGCCGTCGCCCTGCGCGAGCTGGCGCAGGACGGCCGCGACGAGAACCTGAAGGAGCGCCTGCGCTCCATCTACGAGAGCCAGGGGCTTGAGGTCTCCGACCGCATCCTCGATGAGGGCATCCGGGCCCTGCGGGAGAGCCGTTTCACCTACACGCCGACGCCCCCGAGCTTCAAGCGCACGCTGGCGGGCCTCTGGGGCCGCCGCGGCACCATCGGCAAGGTGGTCGCGGTCGTCGTCCTGCTGGCCGCGGCCTGGATCGGCTGGAACGCCTGGCAGGGGTATCAGGCAGAGCAGGCCGCCATTGCCGCCCAGCGAGAGCTCACCGAAGTTCTGCCCAACCGGATTGCGGCGGCGGCCGATGCGGCGCTCGGCGAGGCGAAAACCGACGACGCGCGTGAGCGTGCCGAACAGCTGCACGCCGATGCACTCGCTGCTCTCTCGCGAGGCGATGCCGAGGCCGCCCGCGCCGGCGTCATCGCGCTGAACCGCCTGGCCGACGCGCTGCGCGAGACCTACGTGCTGCGCATCGTCAGCCGCCCCGGCGAGATGAGCGGCGTCTACCGCATCCCGGACATCAACTCCGACGCCCGCAACTACTATCTTGTCGTCGAGGCGGTGAAGCCTGACGGCACCCTCCTCTCGCTCCCGGTCACCAGCGAGGAGGACGGCAAGACAAAGGTGGTCTCCAAGTGGGCCGTCCGCGTGCCGAAGCAGACCTACGACGCGGTCGCGCGCGACAAGACCGACGACGGCATCATCCAGAACAACATTCTTGGCGAGAAGCAGCGCGGCAGCCTGGAGCCCACCTGGCGCATGAATGTGATGGGCGGAGCCATAACCGAGTGGTAGCGGACAGATGATCAGCGCGGCGAACACGCTCAGCACAATTGAACAGGCGATGTACAAGGTCCGCCAGGACGAGGAGAATCTGCACCGCGTCGTCGAGGCCGCGACCGAGGAGATGACCCGGTTGCGCGCCGAGCAGGCCGAGCTCTACCGCGCCTTGGCGAAGATCCGCATGCAGGCGCTGCGCGACGACCAGATCCTAGGCACGCTTGACGATGCAGAGCGCAGGGCGCTTGCGGCAATCGAACGGCAGAAGCAGCGCCTGGCCGATCTTGAAAACCGCCAGAAGAAACTGTTGGCCACATTGCAGGAACGCCGTGCCCGCCGCGAGGAACTTGCGGCAGCCGTCACGGCGGCCGCCGACGCCATCGCCACCCGTACCGAGGCCACCCAGCGCCGCGTGGCGGATGAGGTGGAGTGGCAGGCGCTCAGCGCGAAGGTCGACAGCCTCGAGGCCCAGGCTGCAGCGGCCGACGAGAAGGCAACCCAGTCCGAGGCCGACCGCGACGCCAAGTCCAAGCCCTATCACGACGATCCGCTGTTCATGTATCTCTGGAACAGCGGCTACGGCACGTCCGCCTATCGCGGCGGTCCCATCGCGCGCATGGGCGACAATTTCGTTGCCCGCGTGGTTCAGTACGAGCAGGCGCGCCAGAACTACTATGCGCTGACCGAGATTCCGAAGCGTCTACGCGCCCATGCCGAGCGCCTGAAGGAAGATGTCGCTGCCGCCGAGGCCGAGCTGGTAGCCTACGAGCGCAGGGCGCTTGAGCAGGATGGCATCGCCGCGCTGGAACAGGCGCACGAGCAGGCCGTGGCCGCCCTCGAAGGGCATGACCGGGAAGTGGCTGAGCTGGAGGAAGAACTGGCTTCGCTCGACCGCGAGCGCGCCGCACTCATGGACGACACGTCGGAACAGGGTCTCGGCGGTGCCGTGGCCGAGCTTGCGGCGGCGCTGCAGCGCGACGATCTCCGCGTGCTCCTGCGCGAGGCGATGGAAACGCCCACGCCGGAGGACGAGCGCATCGTCCAGAAGCTGCAGGTCATCGCCACCCGCCTCGACCAGCTTCAGGCTGAGGCGGACCAGGCCCGCCACACGATGCTCATGCTGGCCAAACGCCGCGCGGAGCTGGAACGCGCAAGCCAGGACTTCCGCCGCTCCGGCTATGAGCGCGGCGGCGGCACCTTCGTCAATGACAAGCTGATCGGCGATATCATCGGCGGCATCATCGGCGGTGTCCTGTCGTCGAAGGAGTTGCGGGATGCGCTGCGCAGCGGCTACCGTCCGAGCAGCGGCTCTTCCCGTCCTGCACGTCGATCGAGCGGCAGCGTGTTTGGCGGTTCGCGCGGCGGCTTTGGTGGAGGTTTTGGCGGTGGTGGCGGTTCCCGCGGCGGCGGTGGCGGAGGCTTCAGGACCGGGGGCGGTTTCTAGCCCGGCGGGATGTGACCTGTACCTACCGGAAGTCGACCGGATGACGGTCCCCGGNCCTCATCCTGAGCTAGTCGAAGGATGAGCCCTTCGAAAGACGNGGGCAGATGACACCGTATGCTNTTNCCCTTCGACCTTGGGCAGGCTTAGCCTGAAGGCGGAGGAACGCACTTCGGGATTCCGGCAGACCCTGATGCCTACCGCCGTCTTCACTCGTGCACCACGACCGTGAAGCCCTCGAACTGCGGGGCGCCCTTGTAGAGGGCCTTGTGCTGACCGGCATTCCTGTGCGCGGCGCGGAAATTCTCCGAGCGCGTCCAGTTGATGAAATCCTGCTCGCTCGTCCAGATCGAGTGGGAAGCGTAGAGCGTGTAACCCTCTTCTTCGTTGCGCGGTCCGCGCAGCAGGCTGAAAGAGACGAAGCCCGGCATCTCGCGAAGCCTCGTTTCCCGGTTCTTCCAGACCTTCTCGAAGGCTTCCTCCTGCCCTGCCGCCACCTTGAAGCGATTCATCGCAATGAACTGGCTCATACTCCCGCTCCCTTCTTCCCGCTGTAAAGACGGACTCCGCCGCCGGGATGATAGCGCAATTTCCCGCAGCCCAACCGTCTGCTCTGCATGGAACCCGCGCAACCGCAGCAAAACGGGCGACGCGGCCCTGCGTTGAACCTGCCCGCATGCCCCTCCGATCCGGCGCTCCTGCAGCACCCCGGCGACGGCCTTGCGCCACATGCGCGAACATGAGGCATCTTGCACTGCAAGAAGCTTCTTGCGCTGCGAGATATGATATTTATCGTAGCCACGCCAGCGGACTGGGAGGAGGATGGAATTCCCGTTCTGGAGGATGGACCTGCGGTCGGCTTCCAAACGGGTGGAGTCCTGCCGGTACTCGCAGGCGCAAGGAGGGGCGGCGGTTCGTTCATGTTTCGCCAGTGTTGCGTCTCATCAGGCAAGACAATGCCGGACAGAATGCTAAGATCGCCCCGAAATAACTATGTGAGTGCTTGGTTGTGGAACTGATATGACGAGCAAAACCCAATTTGACTGGGCGGATCCGTTTCGCCTCGATACCCAACTGACGGAAGAGGAACGCATGCTGCGGGACGCGGCGGCGAAATTCGCGGCTGACCGCCTGGCTCCCCGCGTCGAAAAGGCTTATCTGGAGGAGACCACCGATCCGGAAATCTTCCGCGAGATGGGTGAGGCCGGCCTTCTGGGCGTGACCATTCCGGAGGAATACGGCGGCCTGGGCGCCGGTTACGTGTCCTATGGACTGGTCGCCCGCGAGATCGAGCGTGTCGATTCGGGTTACCGCTCGATGATGAGTGTCCAGTCCTCGCTCGTCATGCACCCGATCTATGCCTTCGGCAGCGAGGAGCAGCGCAAGCGCTACCTACCAAAGCTTGCCACGGGCGAGTTCATCGGCTGCTTTGGCCTGACCGAGCCGGACACAGGCTCTGATCCTGGCAGCATGCGGACCCGTGCCACGAAGATCGACGGCGGCTACCGCCTCAACGGCAGCAAGATGTGGATTTCCAACGCCCCGATCGCCGACGTGTTCGTCGTCTGGGCGAAGTCGGACGCCCATGACGGCAAGATCCGCGGCTTCGTTCTGGAGAAGGGCTTGAAGGGCCTCAGTGCGCCCAAGATCGAAGGCAAGCTCTCGCTGCGCGCCTCGATCACCGGCGAGATCGTGCTCGACAATGTCGAGGTCGGCGAGGATGCGCTGCTTCCGGGTGTCGAGGGCCTGCGCGGTCCGTTCGAGTGCCTGAACCGCGCCCGCTACGGCATTGCCTGGGGCGTCATGGGCGCCGCTGAGGACTGCTGGTTCCAGGCCCGCCAGTACGGCCTCGACCGCAAGCAGTTCGGCCGCCCGCTCGCCGCGACCCAGCTTCACCAGAAGAAGCTCGCCGACATGCAGACCGAGATCGCCCTTGGTTTGCAGGCTACGCTTCGTGTGGGGCGCCTGATGGAGGAAGGTGCCTGGGCGCCCGAGATGATCTCCCTCATCAAGCGCAACAACTGCGGCAAGGCCCTGGACATCGCCCGCATGGCCCGCGACATGCACGGTGGCAACGGCATCCAGATCGGCTACCGCGTCATGCGCCATGCGCAGAACCTGGAAACCGTCAACACCTACGAGGGCACGCACGACATCCACGCCTTGATCCTGGGCCGAGCCCAGACGGGGCTTCAGGCGTTCTTCTGATCGGACCGGACATCCTTTCAAGGTAAGAAAGGGCCGGGAGCGTTCGCGCTTCCGGCCCCTTGCCTTTCAGCGTTCCCGCAGCGCCTCCCGCGCCTTGTTGAACGGCTTCACCAGATATTGAAACAGGGTCTTGGAGCCGGTGTGAATGTCGACCGCCGCGATCATGCCCGGCACGATCGGGAACTTCTCTCCGGCCTTGTTCTCCAGGGCATCGGAAATGGTCTGGATGAACACCCGGTAGTATTGGACATTGGGATTCGCCTCGTCCCGCATCGTGTCGGGCGATATACTCTTCACTTCGCCGTCGAGGTCACCGAAAATGGCGGGGTCATAGGCCGTGATCTTCACGTTCGCCTTCTGCCCGGGCCTGATGTAGGCAATGTCCCGTGGCGAGACCCGCGCCTCCACGATCAGCTGGTCGTCCAGGGGAATGATGCTCATCAGCCTGCCATTGGGCGGCACCACACCCCCGATCGTCGTCACCGCGATATCCTGCACGACACCCCTGACCGGCGACTTGAGGGTAAGGCGTGACAGCATGTCGGATCGTCCGCGCACCACCGACGACAGCGAAGCGATGTCCGCATTGGCCTTCGCCAGTTCCTCCCGCGCCCGCACCAGATAGTTGGACTCGATGTCCCAGCGCTTGAGCCGCAGGTCCGCCAGCTGCTTCTTGAGCCTGATCACCTCGAAATTGCTGGCGGCTCCCNGTTTCGTGAGCTTCTCGTTGACGGCGAGCTCGTGCGAGGTCAGCGCGATGGTTTCATCGAGGAACTTGATCTCTTCCNGCAGGTCCCTGCGGCGTGCCTCGAAGAGTTTCATCTCGGCGGCAATCAGGTCCGGATAGGCTTCCAGCTCCGTCGGAAACCTGGGCTCGCCGCCGTTCACCTCCGCAGTCAACCGCGCTCCGCTGGCGAGCGCCGCCCGGTATCTCGCCGCCGTTTCCTCGACGCTCGACTCCGTCGTCGTCGGATCCAGCTGGGCAAGCACCTGCCCGGGTTCGACCAGTTCGTTCTCATGCACGTAGAGTTCTGCCAGCACCCCACCCTGAAGGGACTGGATGATCTGCGCCTGGCTGCTCGGCACCACCCTGCCGGGCGCAGTCGATACCTCGTCCAGTTCCGCGAACCATGACCAGCAGACGAAGGTCGCCAGGCATAGCCCGACAAGCATGACGAAACGGCGGGCTCGCCTGACTTTCTCGGTATCGTTTTCCTCGAAGCTCCAGGTGGGAGCGTCCAATCCGTGCGCGGCCATATGCTTTCCCGTATCCTTGTCCGAAAACCAAATCAGGCGGAGGCTGGCCGCACCATGCGTGCCGGTCCGCCGGCGAGCAACGCCAAGGCCTCGTCCCTCTCGCAGTCCACCACGACCTTGCCGCCATCGATCACGACGATCCGCTGGACCAGCTCGAGCACTCTGGTGCGATGCGTCGTGACGATCAGCGTGCGCCCGGCGACCCAGGAACCGAAATGCTGCACGAACTGCCGCTCCGCGAATTCATCGAGGGCGGCCGTCGGCTCGTCGAGAAGGACCACCGACGGATCCCGCAGGATGAGCCGCGCGAGCAGGATCGCCTGCTTTTGCCCGGACGAAAGGCCGATGCCTCCCTCATGGATGGGATAATCCAGCCCCTTCGGTAGCTGCCGCACGAAGGCATCCGCGCCTGAAATCTCCAGTGCTTCCTGGATGCGCTCCGGCCGCGCGGCCGGGGCGCCCAACATGACGTTGTCGCGCAGGGTGCCGTGGAACAGCCTCGAGTTCTGCGTCAGCAGTCCGACGTCGCGGCGCACGTCGGCGGGGTCGATGTGATGCAGCGCCAGGTCGTCGAGCAGGACTTCTCCCTCGAACGGCCTGAGCAGCCCGGCCATAGCCTGCAGCAGCGTCGACTTGCCCGCTCCGCTCTTGCCAAGCACGGCAATCCGCTCGCCCGGCTCGACCTTGAGCTCCTCCACCTCAAGGGCGGTAGGCAGCTTCTCGCCGTGGCGGAACTTCGCCTGGCAGAGAGCATAGCGCCCGGCCACCCGCGGCACCTCGATACGGTGTTCGTCTTCCGGGTTGTCCACCGGCATTTGCATGAGCTTGTCGAGGCCCTGCTTGGCGATCTTTGCCTGCTGCAACCGACCCAGCACCTGCGTGAGCTGGCTCATGGGCGCCAACATGCGCGATCCGAGGATGGAAGCACCCACGAGCGAACCGGTGGTTATCTCTCCCTTGATGACGAGCGGAGCGCCGGTGAAGACGGTCAGCGCATAGACGCTGAGCTGCACGTTCTGCGTCCACACGTTGAGACCGTTGGTGAGCGCGCGCAGCTTGAGCTGCGCCGCCCCGGCCACCGCCGTGAAGTTGTTCCACAGCGTCTGGAAGCGGTGCTCCGCCTGCATCATCTTGATGTCCTCTAGCCCCTGCACGGCCTCCACCAGCATGCCGCTGCGCAGGGAGGATTCGCGCATGGCCTCGTTGGCATGAGCGCGCAGCCGCCGTTGCAGCAGAACGCCCGGCAGCACCAGCAGGACCAGAGCCGCGATGGGAATGGCGACCAGCTTGCCCGCGATGGTCCAGTAGAGGCAGAGGAACAGCAGGAAAAACGGCATGTCCGCCAGCGCTGCAACCACCGTCGATGTCAGGATCTCGCGCACCTGCTCGATGTCACGGATCTGCGCTATGTAGGTTCCGGTGGAAACGGGCCTCGCATCGTTGCGCACCCTCAGCGCATGCCCGAACACCATGTCGGAGATCTGAAGATCGGCGCGCTTGCCCACGATGTCGATGATCGCCATGCGACTGCGGCGGATCAGGAAGTCGAAGACCACGCAGATCGTCACGCCCGTGAACAGAACGAACAGGGTGTGGAAGGATTGCGCCGGGATGACGCGGTCGTAGACCTGCATGGAAAAGATGATACCGGCCAGCCCGAGCGTGTTCGCGACCAGCGAAGCCAGGAAGACGCAGGAATAGGCCCGCCAGTCGTTCAGAATGATCCGCCGCAGCCAGTCCACCCGGTAGGGTTTGATATAGGCATCAATGCGCGCATCCGGCACCGCCCGCGCCGGCCTTGCCAGCACCACGCGGGTAGCCTGACTTTGCAGCTCGTCCAGCGGCACGGGCTGTTCCAGCCCCTGCTCGCCGGCGAAGATCACGCTTGCGATGCCCTCCTTGGATATCGCCTTGATGACGGCAATGCTGCCATCATCCAGCTCCACGACAACGGGCAACTGCCAGTGGCTGAACCCCGACAGATCCGGCTCGACGAAGCGTAGCCGCAGGCCCAGGTTCCGCCCGATGAGGGAGATCCGCGCCTCCGCGGCGGTTGCCGTATCCGCCAGCGCCGCGATCCTCGCGCTTTCCAGCGACGTGGCGATCCGGTAATGCACCGCCACATACCGCAGGCATTCGATCCATGGGTCGGACGGAAAGGGCTTGCCCTGTTCGGTTTCAGGCTGCTCCCCAGTGATGGCAAGTTCGACCGACATCGTTACTTTGCTCCCAAGCGGCGGGCCAGAACCTCGTCGACGCCGAAGCGCTCCCGCAGTTTTCCAGAGTGGAAGAGACAGTTGACGTAGAGGCGATGCAGATCATGCTCGGCGTTGGTGGCTAGCACCTCTGCCTCGTAAAGCTCCTGTTCGGCATCCAGGACGTTCAGGATTGTCCGGGTCCCCAGGTCGACATATTGCATCTCGTAGAGGTCCCGGGCCTTCTTCATGATGTCCGCACGCCGCATCAGCGTCGCTCGCAGATCCCGGATCGGTTCGACCTGCTGTCGCGCGGCTTCATACTTTTCCCAAGCCGACACACGCGCGCGCTGCAGGGCCGCTTCAGCTTCCTGAAGGACGAAACCGGCGGACTGGACGCGGTTGAGCGCCGCACTGCCCTGCAAGGTTGGCGAAGTCACGTGCAGGCCGACGTTGTAATGGAGCGGGTCATCCGCCTCGGCCGTTTCGATCGCATAGGAAGCACCTGCCTCAAGCGCCACGGTGGGCAGCATCTCGACGCGGGCGCTCTCGACCTTCGCCCTCGCGCGCTCGACTTCGGCGTGCGCCATCTGCACCTCCGCGACGGCGGCCCATTGCGGCTCGGGCAGATTGCAGGCGCCAAGCAGCCATTCCGGCACGCCGCGCCCGACATCGGAGACTCGTCCGGCGAGATTGGCGAGATTGGCGAGTTGCTGCCTGTGCCTGGCCTCAAACTGCAGCCGCGAAGCGCGTGCCGATTCCAGGCGGGATAGCGCTTGCACCCGGTCGGACTCGGCGCTCGCACCGCTCTCATGCCGGTCACCCACCAGTCCTACGATGGCCTCCACACGCCCGATCCGTCGCGTCGCCAATTCCATCAGGTTGCGGTTGCGCTGCGCCTCGACGACCGCCAGTGCCGTGTCATGGGCAAGGCTGTCCGCCTTGGAGATCAGACGGACACGGCTCAGTTCCTCGTCCGCCAGGCCTTCCCGGACGGACCGGTCGACCTTTCCGAAGTCGAAAAGCATCTGCTGGGCAGCCACGTGAAGCTTCGGACCCGGGCCGGTCTGCGTATCCCCACCCGCAATCGGAGTTGCCCGGATGCTGGCCTTCACGCCCGGCAGATAGCCGGCGCGGGCCTCCGATACCCTGGCCTGGCGATCCTTCACCCGGTTTGCGGCTTCGTCGATGGACGGATGCCATTCCACGGCCTGACGGACCAGCCGTTCCATCGAGGAACCTTCGGCCTGCATCCGAGCGACCGGCATCGTCCTGTCCGGGGTCGCGGATACCGCAGTCTGGCCCCGCGATGCCGGGATCTGGCGGGAGGCCGCCGGCGTGCTCTCCGCTCCTCCGCTACTGCCGCGCGAAACGCAGGCGACTAGCCCAAAAGAGGCCAGGAGAAGAACAATTTGGACCAATCTCAATAAACGCACTCTCTTATAAGAAAAGTAAATTCTAAGAAACAATTTCAAATGCAAAGGAATCAAACGCTTGAAACACTAATTCCATTTATTGATTGGAAATTCTATTACAACTTATCACAGTAATTTTATTATAGTCTGCAGTGGCGAGATATTCCCCGTTGTCAGGCTAACCGGCACAAACTCGCTCCCAGTTGTTACAAAGTCACAAGCTCTGCGAGGCGTTCGCATCCATGTGGGACACTGTCGGCATGCTGCCGCTTCGCGGCCCGGTTCGGCCGCCGGACATCCGAAATGTATCGCTTTGCTCTCGCATGCGGCGGACGTCCAGCACCTCGGAGAACGCCTTCCACCGATGGTTGAACACATCTTCATGATTAGTGACCGGCATAATGCATAATTTTTCGCTATAAGTCCTTGGCTGGCCAATTTGCCGCAGGCAATCTTCGGGCGGGTAGGATGGGAAGGGCGGAGCCATGCACGAACGACTCACCCAACTGCATGTCGCACTTCGGGGCTTTGGGGAAGCTGGCTCCGCCTTTGCTTCAGGATGGAACCGAAGCAGCATCGCCTCGGTTTCCGCTTTCGACGAGAAGGTCAATCTGCCCGACGAGCGCTCCGCACTGGAAGCGCGCTTCAGGCAGCATCGCGTGACGGGATGCGAAGACGAGGCGTCGGCTTTCCGCGACGCCGATCTCATCTTCAGTCTCGTCTACGCGGATCGCGCCCTGGAAGCAGCAACCGCTACAGCCCGCCATCTGAAGGCCGGGGCCCTTTATCTGGATGGAAACTCCTGCTCGCCGCAGACCAAGGCGCGAGCCGCGGAGTCCGTGACAGCCGCGGGCGGCCACTACGTCGACATGGCGATCATGGCACCCGTTCTTCCCAGGCGGGAGAAGACGCCGGTCCTGCTTTCGGGGCCGTTGGCAGACAAGGCCTGTGACCTCCTGCGAAACCTCGGCATGCAGGCGCGTGTCGTTGGCANCAGGGTTGGCGCCGCCTCAGCCATCAAGCTTACGCGCTCCATCATGATCAAAGGCATGGAGGCACTGTTTGCCGAATGTTTCCTTACCGCCCGCCTGAATGGCGTCGAGGATGAGGTTCTTGCATCCCTTGAGGAGAGCGATCCCGACATCCAGTGGCGCAAGCGGCGTGACTACTGCATGGAGCGCATGACGGTTCACGGCCGCCGCCGTGCCGCCGAAATGCGCGAAGCGGCGAGCATGGTCGCAGAGCTCGGCCTGCCGAATGACATGGCAGCCAGCACCGCCCTCTGGCAACAGCGCCTGGGCGACCTCCTTCTTCCCGCACGAGAGATTTCCGATGTGCTGGAAGCTCTGCTCAAGCCGGGAGAAAAGTTACCTTGATCAAGTTCGAGCACAATCTGCGTCATCTGCGGGTTCTTCTCAGCGTTGTGGACACAGGGTCGGTCACCAAGGCATCCATCGCCTGCAACGTCTCCCAGCCGGCGGTGACCCAGGCCCTCCAGAAGCTGGAGCGCCAGTTCGGCACCACCCTTTTCGAGCGCACCAACCAGGGCGTCTTTCCCAACATGCTGGCCCAGCTGCTGGCCGAGCGCGTTCGCCGCGCCTTTCAGCTCCTGGACAGTGCGGTTGAGCAGATTTCGTCCCGCGGTCCCCTGACGGCCACCACGGCCAAGCTGCGCGCGCTGATCGCGCTGGCCGACAGCGAGAATCTGTCCATTGCCGCGCGCAGCCTCGGCATCGCCCAGCCCACCATCCACCGCGCCATGACGGAGCTTGAAAGCGAGGTGGGCCGTGAGCTTTTCCGCCGCACGCAATACGGCAGCACACTCACCCGCGCGGGCCAGCTTCTGGCGAACGCCGCCCAGCTGGCCTTTGCGGAACTGGCCCAGGCGGAGATGGAGCTTTCCGAAAGCATTGGACGCGGCCAGTTCAGCATTACCCTCGGCGGCATGCCGCTTTCCCGCTCATACATCCTTCCCAAGGCCATAGCGATATTCCACGAGCACCATCCCAATGTCCGGATCCGCGTGGTCGAGGGCCCCTACGAAACCCTGCTTTCCGGACTGCGCCGGGGCACGATCGACTTCCTGCTGGGTGCCCTGCGCAACCCACCGCCGATCGACGATATCGTCCAGGAGCATCTTTTCCACGATGAGCTGGTGATCGTGTCGGGACCGGACCATCCCCTCGCGAAAACCGCCGCGCCCGATCTCCAGTCTGTCTTGCGCGACTATACGTGGATCCTGCCGTTGCCGGACACGCCCGCTCGCCGCCACTTCAATGCCTTCGCGGCCCTGCACGGCGTCGCGGAGCTTCAGTGCCTGGTGGAAACGGGATCCATGGTCCTGATGCGTGAATTGCTGGACAATGGTCCCTATCTGGGCTGCATTTCTAGGCTCCAGGTCGAAGAGGAAATCGCCAAGGGCCTGCTTCATCCGCTGCCGTTCCAGCTCGCCCAGAGCCGCCGGCCCATTGGCATCACCACCCGCGATCGCTGGAAACCGACCCGAACGCAGGCGGCGCTGCTTGATATCATCAGGGAAATCTTCTCTTCCTCCCGCGACCTGCGGGAAGCCCGGAGGGCATGACCGCCCCCTCCTCATGAAGTCTCATACCGTCAGATGAACGCCTATCGCATGATGAACTTCCACACCACCTGACGAGCCTGAAGAATTGAAGCCGCCGTCCTGCGGGCAAAGCAACCCAGGGCAGGCGCAGGGCTTACCGATCTGTCCGATCTGACCGGGCTTTCCCCATTCTGCAAACCATCCTCCGGGCGGAGTTTCGGATCAGCGGCCGTGGATCCCCACCCGTTTCGGGTGGGGATCCGGTCCCCCCCCCTGATAAACCGCCGCAACGGATCAAACCATCCCTACACTTGGGATCGCGCACCGGCCCATCCCGCGCCCCCGCCCACAGCAGGCAGCAAGCTTGAGGCATTCCGGCAAACGGATCCCACCCGTGCCCCGACAAGACTTCATTCTTTTGCAGCCTTGGCAGAAACCCGGATCAGCCTCTGCAGCAACCGTCAAAACACAACACCGTCCATCAGCTTGCGGGCCGTGCGAAGCACGCCGGCTGTCAGCAGGTTTCCAGCCTCGTCCACATTCGCAATCACGGTAAACTCGCCCGTCGGATGCTCGATGGACATGGCCTTCTCCTGGCCCTCCGGCACCACCGCATATTTCGCGGCCGGCCCCTCCGGCAGCAGGCAGGCGCTGGCGACCGACACCGCCCCCAGCACGCCGATCGCATCGTGGCACCGGTGCGGGATGAATGTGCGCGTGGAGATCGCGCCGCCGTTCCGCGCTGGACTCACCAGCGTCATTTTCGGCACTGAAGTGTCACGCACGTTGCCCAGGTTCATCAGCGGTCCGGCAGCGAGCCGCACCTCCTCGAGCCGGGCGCGCAGTTCCGCGTTGGCCTCCAGTTCCGCCGGCGTTTCCTGGCCCGTGAGGCCGAAATCCGCCGCATCGAGGATCACGCAGGGCATGCCGTTGTCGATCATCGTGACCCGCAGGCCCGCCACCTCGTCCACCGCGTTGCCGGTGGGCAGCAGCGCGCCGCAACTCGATCCCGCCGTATCCTTGAACACGATCGTGACGGGGGCCGCAGTGCCCGGCACACCGTCAATCCGCGCATCGCCGTCATAGCGGACCTTGCCGCCCGGCGTCTGAACCGTCGCGATGGCAATCTGGCCCGTGTTTTCCATATAGATGCGCACCTCGGTCCGGTCGCCCGCCGGCTTCACCAGCCCCCGCTCAATGGCGAACGGCCCGACCCCGGCGAGAATGTTTCCGCAGTTCTGCCTGTCGGTCACAACCGGCCGGTCCACGAACACCTGCAGGAACAGGTAGTCGACGTCGACCCCCTCGCGCGTCGAGGGTTTCACCACCGCAACCTTGGAGGTGAGCGGGTTGCCCCCGCCCATGCCGTCGATCTGGCGTGGATCGGGCGACCCCATGATGCGCAGGAGCAGCGCGTCCCGCTCTTCCACGCTTCCCGGCAGGTCAGACGCGAGGAAATAGCCGCCCTTCGACGTGCCGCCCCGCATCCACATGACCCGCGTGCCGTCAGACATAGCGCAGACCCTTGGCCTTCAGCTTCTCGCGCATGTTGTAGATGTCGAGGCCGAGCTCTCCAGCAGCGAGCCGCCTGCGCTTCTCCTCCTCGGCCGCGACCCGCGCCTCGGCCTTTTCCGCCACGGCTTCGGCCTCTTCGCGTCGGACCACGCACACACCGTCATCGTCGGCGACGATCACGTCGCCCGGGTTGACCAGGGCACCCGCGCAGATGACCGGCACGTTTACCGAGCCCAGCGTCTCCTTGACTGTCCCCTGCGCGAAGATCGCCTTGGACCAGACGGGAAACTGCATCTCCGTGAGATCGGCAACATCGCGCACGCCCGCATCCACGACGAGGCCCTTGCAGCCCCTAGCCCGCGCCGAGGTGGCCAGCAGATCGCCGAAATATCCATCCTCGCAGGGACTGGTGGGGGCGAGCACCAGAATGTCGCCCTCCCTGATCTGCTCGATGGCCACATGCACCATCCAGTTGTCTCCGGGCAGCGCGGAGATGGTGACGGCCGATGCCGCCAGCCGCGCACCGCGATAGATCGGGCGCATGTAGCTCGCCATCAGGCCCTTGCGCCCCTGCGCCTCATGCACGGTCGCCACGCCGCAGGCCGCAAGCCGCTCGATCACCGACCTCTCGGCCCGCTCGATGTTCTGAACGACGATTCCGCTCATCACAGCTCATCCACGGTTCGCGGGAACACCGACTGGAACCCTTCGGCATATTTTGCCGGGCGTCCCCCCGCCTGCCCGCCGGAATTGCGCATGAACTGGTTGGCCCGGTTCTCGGCCACGTTCTTGTAGTAGGTCCAGAGGTGCTCCTGCCCTTCCATACACTGGATGGCGGCCCACTTCTTGTCCCACACGGGCGTGATGTCGAGCAGCACGTCCGGTCGCCATTTCATCTGCTCGGTCTGGTGCGGCTCGAACATGTAGACCTGCGGCGCGCCGAGGATCTTCTCGCCGGGATTGTGGCCCCAGGCCTGCGCCACGGCGCGGCATTCGAGCGTCCATTGCTGCACGTACATGTGGTCGGGATTGTAGGGATCATACTGCGAGTGCGACAGGATGAAGGCCGGCTGCACCTTCCGCATCACGTCGACGAGACGGAACTTTGCCTCGCGGTCCATTTCCAACGGATAGTCGCCGAGGTCGAAGAACTGGATGTCGTGAACGTCCAATGCCTTCGCCGCGTTTTCCGCCTCCCTGCGCCGCTCGGCCTTGACCTTGTCAAGCGTCATGCCGGGCGTCTTCCAGAGCTTGGCGCTTTCGCCGCGCTCGCCGAAGGACAGACACACGACGGTGACCTCATACCCCTTCGCGGCGTGCAGGGCGATCGCTCCACCGCATCGCCAGACGAAGTCCGCTGAATGTGCGCTGATGACCAAAGCTGTCTTGTTCGTCATGGGAAAGTCCTGTTCCGCTAGGGGGAGGACCCGGGGCGTTCAAGGTGCCCCGCGTCTGACGCATCGGGCCCGAAACTGTCACGCTCTGGCCCGGAATCCAAATTGGAAAAGCAGGCTGACCTATAAGCAGGCGCTATAGCCATGGCTTCCTCCGCCTGCTCGCGCCCGTGACGGCGGCGCTCATGCCGCTTTCAGTTGTAGTGACAAAGATTATCTCAACCGGTTGGAGGGTTTCACGCAACCAGTTGCAGACGTTGGAAAACAGACATCTGGCCGTTCCGCGGTCATAGTGGTTCTCCAACAGGGCATTTGGCCCCAACCGGATGCTTCGCCATAAGCTTGGGTTGAATTCGTGTCGAAAACGCCTTCGGGATTCAACCTGCGCACGCGCCCGTTTGCCTCGGCCTGCCACGACAGTATGTTGAAGACGTAATCCTGCGGGTCACCTCTGCCTTGCTGACGCGCTCTCGCTAGGCGAACGAATTTCATCCGCCGGCAGGCCCGTTCGCGGGCGAGGTTCAGTTGAGCGATGCCAGCGAGCAGGCGCGCTCTTCCACCCGGCGCCGCAGATACGCAGTATAGTCGTTGTCGCCCAGCCGCCGGGCGCGGCTCAGTACTTCGTCCGGGGTGACATAACCCATGTCGAGCGCGATTTCCTCCGGGCACATGATGCGGCAGCCCTGTCGCGTCTCGATCGCTCGAACGAAGAAGGAGGCGTCCTGGAAACGGTCAGGCGTGCCGGCATCGAGCCAGGCGAGCCCCCTTCCCAGTCTGCATGCGCCGAGGCGCTGCTGCTGAAGATAGATGCGCTGGATCGTGGACATGGGTATGCCCCCGGACGACCGTCGCATCAGATCCACGGCAATGTCGACGACATCCCCGTCGTAGAACGCAAGTCCGGTCACCGCCCAGCCTTCCCGGTCTTCATCTGGATGATCGATGATGGCGACCGGTCTCATGGTGTCCGGATCGAACCTCACGACCGTATGCCCCCGTGCATTCCCGACGCGGCAGGCGAAGATTGTGGCCCCCGCTGGCGTCTGCGCGGCCTGCTGGCAAATCCCGAGCAGGCCCGGTCCATAGAATATGCTGTCCCCGTGGATGACAGCCACACGCTCGTCGCCGATAAAATGCCGTGCCGCCGCCAGGGCTACTGCCGTTCCATCCGCCTCGTTCCGGGTGGCGAACGAGATGGATATTCCGTATGCCGACCCGTCGCCCAACAACCGTCTGAACTGGAGCAGACACCTGGCAGGCGAAGAGATCAAAACCTCCTTGATTCCCGACATCAACAGCACGCCCAGCGGATAATAGATCATAGGCTTGTGATAATCGGGGCTGACCGGCTTGGATTCCCGGAGCTTTGCCGGGAAAAGCCTTGCTCCCATTCGTCCGGCGACAATGATCCCCTTCATGGCTTGTCTGCCAGGTGCAAGCTCCATGGTGGCTGCCCGCCCCATGAAGCCCGCACCTCTCCCCCACCAGCGCCTTTACCCGCATAACGTATCAGAAAATCGCAACCCTTGCGCTAACTATTCTCTATCTTTGGTTGTATTCTTGCAGGTATGATTGGAACTTACCCATTACTCATCCGGCTGGAACCGGACCATGATCCGGCGCAGCTCCCTGCGCTGCCATGCGGCCTCCAGCGCCAGCGCCTCCTCGTACCGGATTCCGTAGCGTCCGGCGCGCCGTTGCGGCCTATCGGAAGACGGGCCACTACCGCCGTCCTCCTCCGTTTCGCATTCGTCGTAGCAAAGCAATCCCAGCTCGAACGCGTCGAGGCCCCTTGCGGCGAAACAATCCCTGACGCGCTGCGCCACGAGACCGACGTGCCATCGCGCCACGTTGCCCTTTGCCTGAACCGCATCGCGCGCGCGGTAGCGAACCCATTCCACGTCACCCCAGGCATCGAGCCACTCATCCGGCACCGGCCCGATGTCCTGCTTCTCGCTTTCGTCGGAGGTGCTGATCGTGGCAGAGGCCGCGAATATCTGCGCCCAGCGACTGGTGGCGGTGCCCAGCGACTGGGCATCATCCGCTCCCGGCGCGATGCTTCCGTCGTTCTCGACGGCGAGACGGGGCGTGGCCGTCCCCGTCACCTGGCTTCCGTAGTCGCCTATGACGAGGCGCCCGTTGCCGCTCGATGACGCCTCCACGGCGATCAGGAAGCCCTTCCACGGCGCTGCGCCATAGTTGCCGCTCTGGTACCGGTGGATCTGGATTCCGGCGGGGCTGTCGTCGTGTTCCAGACGCATGCGCCCTCCGCGGACGTGAAGCTTCTGCGCCGGATTGATTCCGCCGATGGCCACCGCCCCGTTGGAGCAGTTGATCCTGATCGCCTCGGTCCATGACGATCCGTTCGCCGATACCTTTACATGAAAATTGTCGTCCCCCGTCGTGCCGAACTCGGCCCGTCCGCTCCAGTTGGTCTGGAACAGGACGCTTGCCGTATCGCTCGCCTGGTTCTTGTTGATCTTGACCTGATGTCCGGCGCCCTCGTGATTGAACAGGCTGAAGGGCGAGGACACCGCAAGGCGGTTGGTCGCATCGTAGGATGCGTTGATGCCGAGCCCGTCCACCATCTGCAGCTGCTCCGCCGCAAGCTGCAGCGGCATCGCTTGCCATGTCTCGCCATCATGCACCACCAAGGCGTTCTCGCTCCCAACGAAGGCGATCCACCCGGCCTTTGGCTGATAGAATGCCCAGTCCCCATCCTGGAAAGCTGCAAGCCACCCGTCCTTGCCCGCCCAGCTCTCCGTGGCGCCCTCAGCCACGATGTACCGGTCTCCCTCCTGGGGATCGGCGGGCGGCTCGTCCAGATCACGCGCAATCACGCCGATCTGCAGCAGCGCGTCTAGGGCCCTGATTGCCTCATTGTGGGTGACATGTTTCTGCGCCTGCGACGGCATGATGTACGGCAGGCCAAGATTTGGTGTTTCTTCGCTCATGAAGACGCTCCCCCGGTTCCAGCGCCTTCATTCTGCGGGTGCCTGCTGGCTGTGGGATAGAAATGCCGCAAACGGAACGGCCCTGTCCCCCTACGGCGTATGGGAAGCGGCGCGCGGGTTCCGGTGCGAATACGCCTAATAAATCGCCACCAGCCGGCTGCCGACGGGGACGACCTTGATCTCGGTCTCGTAGATCTGGCTGAGGAGTTCAGGCTGGATGATCTCCTCGGGCGTGCCCGAGGCGACGACTCGCCCGTTCTTCATCGCCACGATCACGTCCGAGAAGGTGGAGGCCATGTTGATGTCGTGCAGCACCACTACCATGGTCTTGTTGAGACGGCGGGTCGCCTGCTGCACCAGCCGCATGATCTCCACCGCGTGCTTGATATCCAGGTTGTTGAGCGGTTCGTCGAGCAGCACGTACTCGGTGTCCTGACAGATCACCATGGCGATGAAGGCGCGCTGGCGCTGTCCGCCGGACAGCTCATCCAGAAAGCGGTCGGCGAGGCTCGTGAGCCCAAGCATCGAAATCGCCTCGTTGATGTGCTTCTCGTCCTCGACCGTGTAGCGGCCCTTCGAGTGTGGGTAGCGGCCGAAGCTCACCAGGTCCCGCACCGTGAGCCGCACGGCCAGGTGGTTGTCCTGCCTGAGTACTGCCAGCCTCTTGGCGAGCTGGTCGGAGGGCGTTTGGCTCACGTCCATCCCGCCCACAGTGATCGTGCCGGCATCAGCCGAAAGAAAACGTCCCATCATGCCGAGCAGTGTCGACTTGCCCGCGCCATTGGGGCCGATGATGGACGTCACGCCGCCCTTCGGCAGGCTGATGGACACGCCATCCACCACCACAGAGGAGCCGTAGGATTTCGTGACCTTCTCGACAGCAATCATCGTGCAGCACCTCTGACCACCAGGAGGATGAAGACCAGCCCCCCGACAAATTCGATGATGACGGAAAGCGCGGTATCGAACGCGAAAACCCGCTCCAGGATCACCTGCCCACCCACTAATGTAATCACTGCTATAAGACTTGCGACGGGTAATACAACCGCATGTCGCGACGTTGGCAGGATGAGATAGGCGAGATTGGCGACCAGCAGACCGAAGAACGTCACCGGTCCTACCAACGCCGTCGACACCGCGATCAGAACCGAGATAAGCGACAGCATGATGATGATCGTGCGATTGTGATCGACGCCGAGCGCGGTCGCATGATTGCGCCCCAGCGCCACGACGTCGAACACCGGCAGCATGCGAATAATGATCACCGTCACTACTGCCACCACTATTCCCGTCACACCGAGCAACGATGTGTCGACCATGTTGAAGCTGGCGAACATGCGGTCCTGCAGGATCAGGAACTCGCTCGGATCGAGAATGCGCTGCAGGAAGCTGGACAGGCTCCGGAACAGGATACCGAACACGATGCCGACGAGCATCAGGAGATGCGGGCTGCGGGCCGCTCCCGAGAGGATCCAGCGGTAGAGCAGGATGGAGAAGACGAGCAACAACCCCGCCTCCACGATGAACAGCAGGAACGGGTTCAGCGCCGACACGCGCCCGGCGCCGATGGCGAACACCAGCACCGTTTGGATCAGCACGTAAAGTGCATCAAAGCCCATGATGGACGGCGTGACGATCCGGTTCTCCATGACGGTCTGGAACAGCACCGTAGATACCGCAATGGAATAGGCGATCAGCACCAGCGCCGCCAGCTTCGCTCCGCGGAACGAGAGGATGAAGGACCAGCTTCCCTTCGCCCCCAGCGTCATGAAGGCAACCATCGAGATCGCGGCGAGTACCGACAGCAGGATGATGATCGACCGTGTGCGTCTCTTGCGAACATCAGGATGCACGGGAGTTTCTCCGCAAGAGCAGATACAGGAAGAAGAGCGAGCCGATCACGCCCATCACCGCGCCGATCGGCATCTCGTAGGGCCGGATGATAAGCCGTCCGAAGATGTCGCAGACGAGGACGAGTCCGGCGCCGAGCAGTGCCACCCACGGCAGCGAGCGGCGCATGTTGTCGCCGATCGTCATCGCCACGACATTGGGCACGATCAACCCCAGGAACGGCACGGAGCCGACCGTGACCACCACGGATGCCGTCACCAGCGAAACGATGGCGAGGCCGAGCGTCATCACCCGGCGGTAGTTGAGCCCGAGGTTGGTGGTGAACTCCTGGCCGAGTCCCGCCACCGTGAAGCGGTCAGCCGCGATATAGGCCGCCACGCTGAGTGCTCCCGCGATCCACAGGAGTTCGTAGCGCCCGCGCAGCACGACCGAGAAGTCGCCGGTCATCCATGCGCCGAGCGACTGGAGCAGGTCGAGCCGGTAGGCGAAGAAGGTGGTGATCGCGCCGATCACCCCCGCCAGCATTATGCCCACCAGCGGCACCAGCAGCACCGAGCGCAGCGGCACGAACTTGAGGATGCGGATGAACAGCGCCGTGCCCGCCATGGCGAAGGCGGCGGCCACCGCCATCTTGACGATCACCGGCGCATTAGGGGCGAAGATGGTGATCACGAGAATGCCGAGCGTGGCCGACTCAACCGTCCCCACCGTCGATGGTTCGACGAAGCGGTTGCGGGCCAGCATCTGCATGATCATGCCCGCAATTGCCATGCCTGACCCGGCCAGGATGAGCGCCAGCGTTCTCGGGGCGCGGCTGACCAGCAGCACCTGCAGTGCTCTTGCGTCACCCTCGAGCAGGCTTTTCAGCGACACGTCGGAAACACCGACAAACAGGCTTGCCACCGCAAGAACGAGCACAAAACCCGTTGCGAGGAAGATGGCTGGCGAAGTCGATTTCACAAGGCGCTCACGCTTCTGCGGTCACAATAAGCAGACACAACCGGCCCGGGCAGGCCGGTTGTGCACTCGCGGCTCTTAATAGAACTTACTTGCTGAACGCCGCAAGCAGCTCGTCGACATCGGACTGCACCGCATTGAGACCGGCGCCGATGATGTACCAGTTGCCCGGGTTCAGGTAGACGACATGGCCGTTCTTCCAGGCATTGGTCTGGCGCACGAGATCGTTGTCAAGCACCTGCTGGGCGGCCTCGCCCTGCTGGCCAATGGCTGCGTCGCGGTCGACCACCAGCAGCCAGTCCGGATTGTTCTCCAGGATGAACTCGTTGGAGATCGACTGGCCGTGCGTTCCGACATCGAGCCCTTCAGCCGCCGGCGTCATGCCGAAGTCGTCATAGAGGATGGTGAACCGGCCGCCCCTGCCGTGGGCGCTGATACGGCCGCCGGTGGTGAGGATGGTCAGCACCCGGCCGGCATTGGCGGTCTTTTCCTTGAGCGCGGCGATGCTCTCGTCCAGCTTGGCGAGCTTCTCCTTGGCAAGCTCTTCCTTGCCGAAAATCTTCGCCAGCGTCTCGACGTTGGCCCGCATGTGATCCAGGAAGTGGTCCGGCGCCACCGTCATGTCGATGGTCGGCGCGATCTTGGAAAGTTCGGCATACTTGGGAGCGGAACGGCCGCCGACGATGATGAGGTCGGGCTCAGCCGCGTTGACTGCCTCGTAGTCGGGTTCGAACAGCGTGCCGATTTTCAGGTACTGGTCGCCCTCGTACTTCTTCAACGTCTCCGGCTTGCTGCCGCCCGGCACGCCCGTCACCTCGACCCCCAGCGCGTCAAGAGTGTCGAGCGATGCCATATCGAACACGAGCACCTTCTTCGGCGTGTCCGGAAGCGTGGTTTCGCCCTGGGCGTGCTTGACGGTGATCTCCTCCGCCATTGCCGGTGACAGCGCCGTCGCGGCGGCCAATGCCAGGGTTGCGAAAATGGTTGTCAGCTTCATTGGAATGCTTTCCTTCGCAAGTATGCGTTAATCGTCCACGTGATCGTGACCGCCAATGCGGCCCGGTCGCCAATATCCCTCGGAGCGGATCTGCTCGCGGGTCATGCCCCGTGCGATCAGGTCATGGCGCTGGCGTCGGACATTGCTCGTCTCGCCGATGATGTAGGCCTGTCCCCTCCCCTGAGGCAGGGCAAAGGCCGCCACCACGTTCGCCATCAGATCGCTGGGCCCTGCGGGCAGCTCTCCTCGGTGCAGCCAGGTGAGCTCGAGATCGGCATTCGTCTTGAACTCGACCTCTCCACTCTTGTTTTGAACTTCCATAAAAGCAAAGGCCTTCGTTCCAGCCGGTGCCTCTTCAAGAATGTGTGCAATGGCCGGGATGCAGGTCTCGTCCCCTGTGAACAGGTGCCAGTCGGCCTCCGGATTGAGGAAAGTGTGCCCTCTCGGTCCCTTCGCCTCGACTTCATCCCCCGGCCTGGCGCCGATGGCCCAGCGCGGTCCGGGCGTATCGCCATGCTTGAGGAAATCCACGGCAATGGTCCGCGCCTGATGGTCGAAGGAACGGATAGTGTAGTCCCGGCGACCGAATTCCCCGTCGCCCGTCGGGATCATCATCACGAGCGCCTGCCCTGGCTTGTAGTCGAAGGCGGCAGCCTCCTCGGGAAGCGCGAAGGTGACACGGCGCATGTTGCCCGCGGCATCGGCGCTGTCCACCACGGTCAGCCGGTAGGATGGAAGGTTCGGCCTGCCGCGGCGGGGAGCGGGCTGTTCCGCCCCGAACTTGGTCTCGGCGCTTTCCATGCGCACTCTCCGCAATACTCAGAACGTGGACGTCAGACCGACCCAGAACCGGCGGCCTTCGAGGGAGTTAAGGTAATCGTCTGGATCGACCTGCTTGTCAAACAGGTTGTAGACGGCGCCCTTGAGCGTGGTGCTGTCGCCGAGCCGGTAGTTCAGGCCCACGTCGACGAACGTATAGGCAGGCAGCGTCCTGACACGCGGCGTCTGACGCACGTTGGCGCTGACCTGCTCGCCGTGGTAGCTGACCGTTGCCCACAGGTCGAGCTTGTCGGTTGCGCTCCAGTCGGCGCGCAGGCTGGCCTGATGCTTCGGCGTCCGCGTCAGCGGCTCACCCTCGAATTCGCCCGAGGTCTGCTCGGAGTGCGTATAGGTATAGGTGCCGCGGAACGTGAGATCCGGCGTGGCCTCCCAGGTCGCCGCAAGTTCCACGCCCTGGATGATGGCGCCGTCGATGTTGAAGTAGCGCCACAGGCAGTACTCGCCCGGATTCAGCACCGCCGCTGAGCAGTTGCCGCCCGGATCGCGGATCCGGCCGGTCTCCGGATTGATGATCCGGTGCGTGTTTTCATTGGCGATCTTGTTGGTGAAGTCCGTGTAGAAGTAGGTCGCGCCAGCCGTGAACCCGCTGTAGCTGTCGTAGAGGATGCCGATTTCGTAGCTCGTGCTCTCCTCGGGCTTGAGATCAGGATTGCCGGCGATGACACCCGCCCCGCGCTGGGTTGGATAGTAGTAGCTCGGGGTGACGGCGCGGATCTCCGGCGCCGTGAAGCCGGTGGAAACGCCACCCTTGATGGTCACGCCCTCGAACACGTCCCACACCGCATAGAGGCGCGGGGTAACATGGGACCCGTAACGCTGGTGATGGTTGTAGCGGACGCCGCCCGTGAGCGCGAAGTCGTCGGTGATCTTCCACTCGTCCTCGCCGAACAGGGCAAAGCTGTCGGCCGACAGGTCCAGGTAATCGCTGGTGTGCCCGGTATCGCGCAGGTTCTCGTTCAGGTACTGACCACCGGTCACCAGCGTGTGCTGGCCCATGAAGTCGAACGGCGTTGTGAACTTCGCGTCGAGCGTCGTGTTACGGATGCGCGGCACGCGCAAGCTCTTCGTCCAGTCCTCCGTGCCGGCTGGCGAGGAATAGTTTGTACGGCGGCCGTCTTCCTGTGAAAGGGTGATCTCGGATGTTGTCCAGCCCCAGTGCCCGACATGGGAGACGGACCAGTGCGCTCGGTCGTAATCGCGGTATGTATCCTCCGCCCCGGAGGTCCACTCGACCGTCTTGCCGGCATGAGCGAGGGAGCGCACGCGCGTTAAGCCGCCCTCGATGTAGATCTCGTGGTCATCCGAAGGCGTGATGGTCAGCTTGCCGCCGATGTCGCCCTCCTTGCGCTCCTGCGTGCCGCCGACCAGCTTGTCTTCGCCGCGCAGCAGGCCGCGGCCCCAGACCTGGATGCCCACCTTGTCGTCGATGACCGGCCCCGAGATGTAGAACGAGGTCTGGCCCGCATTGCCGAAGCGCGAATGCCCGTTGAGCGTGCCGTCGACGCTTACCGTGCCGGTCCACGTGTCGGAAACCTTGCGGGTGATGATGTTGATCACGCCACCCATGGCGTCGGAGCCGTAAAGCGAGGACATGGGCCCGCGCACGATCTCGATCCGCTCGATGGCGGAGATCGGTGGGATGAAGCTCTGCTCCAGTCCGGAGCTTCCGTTCGGGCGGGAGTTGCGGGTGTTCTGGCGCTTGCCGTCCACCAGGATCAGCGTGTAGTTGCCCGGCAGGCCGCGGATCAGAATGTCATTCTCGTTCGCTGCGCCCGTCACGGTGACACCCTGAACTTCCTTCAGCGCGTCCGTGAGATCCTTGAATGCACCCTTCTCGAGTTCCTCGCGGGTAATCACCGTGATGGAAGCCGGAGCATCCTTGACGTTCTGCTCGAAACCGGCCGCCGTGACCACGAGCTGCTGCAGCTGCGTCACGCCTGTCGAACCGCCCGCAGCGTCCTGAGCCAGCGCCTGCGACGCGCTCATCACGACCAGGCTCGCCCCCAGTACCAGACCGTTCCTGATGCGCTCAACCTTGCCTAGAGGATACTCAATCGTGCTGACTTCAACCATTTTCCGCCCCGGACTCAAAACTTGATAGTGGGACTCCTATTATTCTTGTTTACGCCCGGGTCAATCAGAATATTTCGGAATCGTTCTAAACTCGCGATCCTCACGGAAAGAAAAATTGATGTGGTTTCAACCAATTAACATAGCTGCGGTGTAGCACGCCGGCATTTTGTGGATTAGTTTTGTCATATTTTATCCACAGGCAATCTTAATCTGACTCCTGGAATCGTTGCCCTGTCAGGTGGGCTCACCCAAGCGCGGCAAGGTGGCAGAAGTCTCTTGCGGGTTTCCCCGACACCCTGCGGCAATCTGGCCGACCCTGCCTTGCTTCTGCCCGGAATGGGTGTTACAAGGTGGCTCGCTCGGGTGGTTGCAGACCCGGAGACTGGTAACGTTCAGAACGATCCTTTCCCCGTAAACCAACACTTGGCGACAGCGAACCTGCGCGCGTTGCGCAGACGCTTCTTGCAGCAACGGGGAGAATCCCAATGGCCACGACTGGCACCGTAAAATTTTTCAACACCACCAAGGGCTTCGGCTTCATCACGCCCGACAACGGCCAGAAGGACGTTTTCGTTCACATCTCTGCCGTCGAGAGCTCCGGCCTGCGCACGCTGACCGACGGTCAGAAGGTCTCCTTCGACGTCGAGCCCGACCGCATGGGCAAGGGTCCGAAGGCTGTAAACCTGACCGCTCTGTAAGATCGGCCCGGCACGGCTTTTTCTCAGGCACGGCAAGCCATTGCCGTGCCTTTTGTTTGATTAAAAACAAATATCCGAATGTGATGTGGGGCGATCGAAAGTTTTGCTTGCCCCCGGCAACGAAATAGATAAGTATTTTGCTCGTTCGGGCATTTGCCGGCCCGGAGACTGGAATAGCATACCCCGGCATACGACACGTTAAAGGCTCCCGGGAAGTCGCATGCGCATCCAGATTGGACCGCATGCGGAATGACTGTTTCTTCTCCTCCAGTAAAGCGCCGAGTTTACGTGAACGGGCCCACCGGCCTTTCACAGAAGTTGGATCGGGAGCAAAGGAATACTTCCCATGTCGCAGCGCGGTACCGTCAAGTTCTTCAATCATGCCAAGGGGTTCGGGTTCATCACCCCGGAGGATGGTCAGAAGGACGTTTTCGTTCACATCTCTGCCGTTCAGGCCTCCGGCCTGCCTGGCCTCGAGGATGGCCAAAAGGTGTCGTTCGACACTGAACCGGACAAGCGCGGCAAGGGTCCGAAGGCAGTCAATCTTTCGCTCATCTGAGCATCCGTCAGGCATCGCGACCTGACACGCTTTGAACGCCGGCACCTGCCGGCGTTTTGCTTTCCTGGCCCTGCCTGCTTTCCTGTTCTGCGTGCTTCCTGGTCCTGCGACGGCTTCTCGCCCGCCCCTTTCGGCACCCCCGCGCCGGAGCGGCACGGCTGTTCTATCCGACGTGAAGAAAAACAAGCTCGAGACGGCTCGGACCTTCAAGAGAATCTTCCCGGTTCCAGTCTTACGCCCCAAGAATCCCATCAAATTGACGCTTTTCTGATGTCTTAACCGTTCAGTTACGGTTCATCTTGGCCGGATTAATGTGCCGGCCGACAGTGAATGTCGTACCGATTGATGGAGACTGTAATGAAAACCCTATTCAGGAATGCCGTCCTCGGTCTGGCAGTCGCGGCGACCACCCTGGCCGTTGTTCCCGCGGAAGCCCGTGACCGCTGGCACCGGCATCATTCGCATGATGATGCGCTGGTTGCCGGCATCGCCGGACTTGCGGTCGGCGCCATCATCGGGGGGCTGGCGTCTCAACCGAGCCCGCCGCCAGCGCGGGTTTACATTGATCCGCCCTATGAACCGGTCTACCGGCCCGTTCCGGCCTATCGCGTTCCGCGCTTCCAGCCGACCTACAGCTACGGCTATCGCGGCCTGCAGCCCTGGACACCCGCCTGGTACCGGGTCTGCAGCCAGCGTTATCGCAGCTTCGACCCCACTTCGGGCACCTTCCTGGGGTACGATGGGCAGCGTCACTTCTGCACGCTCAACTGAGTGCCCGTAGCGGCCCCGGCAAAGCCTGCGACGGTTGCGTCCGGGGCTGCGAGGCCGTCAGCCGGGGTGGATCTGGGTTCGATGAAAGCCTGAACCGCCCTGGCCAATCGGTCCTCTGTTCCTCCCCTACAAGGCCTTGGCCGCCCTGCATTCTCCGGCAGGCGGCCTCTTTTTTTCTTGAGGCCCCCACCTTTTCCGTTGATGCCTGGATTCGCCTGCGCGGCCCGGGTCAGAAGCCCTTGCCGGTAAGGAACGGGTTGGTCTGTCGCTCGACGCCAAACTGGCTTGCGGGACCATGTCCGCAGATGAACGTAATGTCGTCGCCGAGCGGCAGCAGTTTCTCCTTGATCGAGCGGATCAGCGCCTCGTGGTCGCCTCCCGGCAGGTCCGTGCGCCCGACCGAGCCACGGAACAGCACGTCGCCCACATGTGCGAACCGCGCCGTGGCGTTGTAGAACACGACGTGACCCGGCGCATGTCCCGGGCAATGGAAGATCTCGAACTCATGGCCGCAGAAGCTCACCTTCTCGCCCTCGCTGAGGAAGCGATCCGGTGTGCAGTTACGCATCGTTCCGCCGATTCCGTAGTTCTGCGCCTGCCTTTCGATATTGCCGAGAAGCGGCGCATCCGCCTCGTGGGGTCCCAGAATCTCGACCCCCAGCGCCTCCCTGGCCTCCATCGCGCCTCCGGCATGGTCCAGGTGGCCGTGCGTCAGCCAGATCGCCTCGATTGTGACGCCAAGCCTGCGGATCGTATCCAGGATCTGGTCGACGTCACCGCCGGGATCCACCAGCACCCCGCGCTTTTCCTGATCGTCGAACAGGATTGTGCAATTCTGCTGGAACGGAGTGACCTGAACGATAGCGGCTCTCAAACTTCCCATGGCACCCTTGCCTCAAGCGACATATCAATGGCCTTTTAGGCCATTCCGCGCGCGAATGAAATCATCGATGCCTGCCCCTGCCCGGGATACGGACACCAGTCCACCAAGACTTGGCCCTGCACTGGACATCCAACGCAGTCCGCATTAGACCACCCCGCACCGAAGCGCGGGCACAAGAAACCCCGGCGCGCGTACCGTCTTTCGGTTCAAGTCAGACGCGGCCGGGGTTGTAGCGGAAACCGATTGCGCGCTCTTACGCCTTTTTCGACGCGCTCATGACGGCACCGACGATGGCCGTCAGGATTGCCCCGCCGCCGACACCGCCCACGGCGTCGCCGAGCAGTCCTCCCAGAGCGCCAGCATCACCGCCGAGTCCGGACAGCGCCGCACCGCCGGCGACACCGCCGATGAGGCCGCCAAGGATCTTTGGTAGTTGTCCCATCGCAGCCTGCTTGAAGGCGGCTCCGACGGCCTGCCCGCCGATGATGCCTGCAATTGCCTGCACGATGATGGGAAGAAGTGCTTCCATGTTCACCTCCCTTGATACGGGCCGGAAATTTAGCCGGCGTATCAGGCGAACACGCCTTCTTCCCAAAGTCAATTTATTAAATTTGCGAACGACCTCACTCGGCAGCCGCGCGCAGGCTCGGGCGAACCTCGGCGGCATAGGCGTCCATGAGCGCGCGCGTCATCTCGCCCGGCGTGAAGGTATAGGGGCCGATCTCCGCCACCGGCGTCACTTCGGCTGCCGTGCCGCAGATGAAGCTCTCGTCGAAGCCTTCCAGCTCCTCCGGCATGATCGCCCGCTCCTCGACCTTGATGCCGCGGCGATTGGCGATCTCGATGATGGTCTGACGCGTGATGCCGTTGAGGAAGCAGTCCGGCGTCGGCGTCAGCAGCTTGTCGCCCTTGACGAAGAAAATGTTCGCGCCGGTCGCCTCGGCCACCTGGCCGCGCCAGTCGAGCATCATCGCGTCCGCATAGCCCTTGGCCTCGGCCGCATGCTTGGAGAGCGTGCAGATCATGTAGAGACCGGCAGCCTTGGACTTGGACGGAGCCGTGCGCGGATCGGGACGGCGGTATTCGGCGATGTCGAGCCGGATGCCCTTCAGCTTCTGCTCCGGATCGAAGTAGCTCGGCCACTCCCAGATCGCGATGGCGAGATGGACGCGGTTGTTCTGCGCCGAAACGCCCATGGACTCGCTGCCACGCCACGCGATCGGGCGGACATAAACGTCCTTCATGCCCTGCTTCGCCAGCAGCTGCCGGCAGGCCTCGTCAATCTCCTCGACGGAATACGGGATCGTGAAGCCCAGGATGCGCGCCGACTCGTGCAGACGCTGGGTATGCTCGGTGAGCTTGAAAATCTCCCCGTCGTAGGCGCGTTCGCCCTCGAAAACGGCGCTTGCATAATGCAGTCCGTGGTTGAGGACATGAACCTTGGCCTCATTCCACGGAATGATTTCACCATCGAACCAGATGTAACCGTCAAGCTGGTCAAATGAAACTGACATGATTGAAGCTCCCTGGATGCCCTGCGGCAGCTGCTGCCTGCTTTATAATTCTCTAGCTTCGGAATGTCTTCTGTTGTGGGGAGCAATTTAGGATTTCTATCGGAAGACAGACCAACCCAGCATAAAAATGCAGGCTGAGACCGAAAAGCTTGGCAAAAATTATCAAGATGGGATATTTATGTCAACAAAACTGACATATTTCAGAGGACGCAGACGAGCATGACGGAGGTAACCTTGCCGGTGAGGGAGCAGACGGCATGCACCGATGAGTCTCTCCAGCTGGGGCTGATCGAGCTGCTGTTCTTCGCCTATCGCGACTTCACCTCCGACCCTGACGAGCTGCTCCTGCAGTATGGGTTTGGGCGTGCGCATCACCGCGTTCTTCACTTCGTGACGCACCGTCCCGGCATGACGGTTGCGGAACTGCTGGAGGTGCTGCGCATCACCAAGCAGAGCCTGGCCCGCGTCCTGAAGCAACTTATAGACACTGGTTATATCATTCAGATTCCGGGACCCCGTGACCGCCGGCAGCGAGAGCTGTATGCTACCCAAAAGGGGAAAGAATTGGCGCTGGCGCTGGCGCTGCCACAGTCCCGCCGTATAAATACGGCACTTCGTGAGGCCGGCATTGATCGCGCCGTGGTGGAACAGTTTCTTCGCGCCATGGTCAACCCTGAACGGCGCAGGCAGTTGGACCGCCACCAACCCGGCGCGCTTGCAGCGGAGGACGACCGGCATGATCGACGAGGAACTGCTCGATAGGATAGAACCGCCATCAGACGATGCGCCTCATCTTCTTGTCGTGGACGACGACACGCGCATCCGCATGCTCCTGCATCGGTTCCTGCGCGAGAACGGCTTCCGCGTGACCATCGCCGGGGATGCCGCCGAAGCCCGGCGCAAGCTGCGCGGCCTCGAGTTTGACCTGATCATTCTCGACATCATGATGCCTGGGGAGGATGGAGTGGAGCTGACCCGCTCCCTCCGGCAGGAGCGCAACGTGCCGATCCTGATGCTCACCGCCCTGTCGGAAACGGAGAACCGCGTCACCGGCCTCGAGGCGGGAGCAGACGATTACCTGCCCAAACCCTTCGATCCGCGCGAACTCGTACTGCGCATCAACAACATCCTTCGCCGCGGCGGCCAGCAGTCCGTTCCTGCGGTCGAGCAGGTCGTGTTTGGCCCGTACACCTTCCAAATCCCCCGTCGCGAACTCAAGCGCAACGGCCAGGTGATGCGCCTGACCGAGCGTGAGCGGGAGATCCTTGCCATCTTCGCCGAACGGGCCGGCGAGACCATTTCCCGCATGGAGCTGGTCGGCTCGGACTCCGAGGTGGGCGAGCGGACGATCGACGTCCAGATCAACCGCCTGCGGCGCAAGATCGAGCGCGATCCGTCCAATCCGGTTTGGCTGCAGACGGTACGCGGCATCGGCTACAAGCTCTGCGTGGAGTGAGTGCCAATCCCTGCCGCCGCTGTCGGGCAGTTCCAGACGGCCGGGGAACCGCGTGCTCCGCCAGAAACGCGGATCCCTTCCGGAATTCTCGTGGACCGGCCGCGCGGGCATGGCAAGCGGCATCGCATTGCCCTCCCGAGCTGCGGAAACGGGATCGGGAGCAGGACAGAGTTTTTGAAATGGCCTGAACTGCTCTAGAATGTGTTGGGAACCGGCGGCCGCATGCCTTCGCAGCCGTTTCCGGTTTCGCGGGACATGAACCATGGCGGATCAGCTCTTGTCAGACGCGGCGCACCGCAGCTTGATCGACACACCTCTCCGGGCAGCATCTGCCGTCCGCAGGCTCTGGCGCCGCTTCTGGCGTCTTGTGTCCCACTACATGCCCAAGCGGCTGTATGCGCGCTCGCTGATCATCGTCATCGCGCCGATGATCCTGCTGCAGTCCGTCGTGGCCTTCGTCTTCATGGAGCGTCACTGGCAAACGGTCACCCAGCGCCTGTCCCAGGCGGTCACGCGGGATATCGCGGCCATCATAGACACGCTCGAAAGCTATCCGCAGGACGACGGCTACGCCACGATCATCCGCATCGCCCAGGAACGCCTGGCTCTGCGCATCAGCATCGAGCCGCTGGAGCCGTTGCCGCCGCCGGGCCCCAAGCCCTTCTTCTCGATCCTGGACCGGACGCTTTCCGAAGAGATCACCAAGCAGATCGGCCGTCCCTTCTGGCTGGACACGGTCGGCGATTCCGACATGATCGAGATCCGCATCCAGCTGGCCGACAAGGTACTTCGCGTCTTTGCCAAGCGCAGCCAGGCCTATGCGTCCAACACGCACATCTTTCTTCTGTGGATGGTGGGCACCTCGCTCGTGCTGATCACCATCGCCGTCGCCTTTCTGCGCAACCAGATCCGTCCGATCCTGCATCTGGCGGAAGCGGCCGAGAGCTTCGGCAAGGGCAGGCCGACCCATGACTTCAAGCCCCGCGGCGCCGAGGAGGTGCGGCGCGCCGGTGCAGCCTTCATCCAGATGCGCGAGCGCATCGAGCGGCAGATCGAGCAGCGTACCGCGATGCTCATGGGCGTCAGTCATGACCTGCGGACGATCCTGACGCGCTTCAAGCTCCAGCTTGCCCTGGCCCGCACGAAGGCCGATATCCAGGCGCTGGATGAGGACGTGGAGGAAATGCGCTCGATGCTGGAAGGCTACCTGACCTTTGCCAAGGGGGACGGCGCCGAGGAACCGTGCGAATTCGATCTCAACGCCTTCTTCGAGAAGCTCAGGGACGAGGCCAGGCTTCGCAAGCGCGGCCTGGAAATCAGGGCTCCGGAGGCCATGCAGATCTTCGTGCGGCCCAATGCCTTCAACCGCCTGATGTCGAACATCGTCGGCAACGCCTTCCGCTACGCGAAGAACGTGCGGATCGAGGCCCGTCATCCCCGCGGCATGCTCTACATCGTCGTCGACGACGACGGTCCCGGCGTTCCCGTCGAAAAGCGCGAGGAGGTCTTCAAGCCCTTCGTGCGCCTCGACAGCGCCCGCAATCAGGACAAGAGCGGCACGGGCCTTGGTCTCGCCATCGCGCTCGACATCGCCCGCAGCCACGGCGGCGACATCATTCTTGATGACAGCCCCATGGGCGGCCTGCGTGTCATCGTCCAGCTTCCCGTCTGATTGATAGTATTTGTTAACCAGCAGCCCCGTGCGCGGGTGGGTGGGCGGCGAGTGGTTCCTGGTGTGGCCGTCTTCCACCTGAAACGGCCAGCAGACAGCCTTTCGCTTCCAGGTGACCATTCTCGGCAAGCTGATCTTCGTCGTCCAGCCCGGAACGCGGAAGACCGCCACCGTGGCGTTGCGACCCCCTGGCCCCACCCGCGAGCCGTTGCCATCCCGTGGGTGAGGCTCACAAAATCCCCCGGAAATTCCGCCGCCCAGAACGAAGCGAGTCCGTCCGGACTTGACAGCTCCCCCCACTTGGCGGGTCATTGGAAGGCTGGCCGGCGCCAATGGCAGGGGGTCGGCGTCGGCCGATGATGGGGGGCAAGTTTCGTGATTTTTGGTGTTGGATCGCTTTTCGATCTCGGAATTGAACAGGTGATCCTGCTGATTGCCCTGTTTCTGTTCATCGGCTCTGGGCTGGGCTTCGTCGCAACAGCGAAGGTCTGGCGCCTGCAACGCCGTATCGCCGATCTGGAAGCGGTGCTCCGGCAGTTTCAGTCGGCGCCGCGCCCCGCGGGAGAAGCCGCATCTGCCGGGGCCGTACCCGTTCCGGAGCAGGTTCCCCCGGAACCCCAGCCTGAAGAGGCTCCCGCGGAGCCACCTGCCGCGACGGCCCACGAGGAAGAACGCCCCGAACAGGAGCAGCCCCGGGAGGCGCAACCTGCGGGCGACCAGCCGGCCGAAGGGCAGCCTGCCGAAGCGGGCCCCTCTGCGACCGGACCGACCGTTCCGCCCGCAACTCCCGCATCCGTACACCGGCCTTCAACCGCAACTCCGGCTGCGTCCTTCGAGGAACGGTTGGGCGCCCGCTGGACGGTCCGGGTCGGCGGCCTTACGCTCGTGCTGGGTGGCATCTTCCTCGTCCGCTATTCGATCGAGGCGGGCCTGCTCGGCCCCGCCGCGCGTGTGACGGCTGGCGGCATCCTTGCCTTGGTCCTCGCCGCGCTCGGCGAATTCCTGCGCCGCAGGCAGGCCGAGGCCGTCGCAAACCGGCCCTACATCCCCGGCGTCCTGACCCTGGCCGCCACCACCACGGCCTTCGCCAGCATCTATTCGGCCCATGCGCTCTATGGCCTGCTCGGCCCCACGCTTGCCTTCATCCTTCTGGCAGCAACGGCGTTGCTGACCCTGCTTGCCGCCGTACTCCACGGTCCGGCCGTCGCCTCCTATGGCCTCGTGGCGAGCTATGTGGTGCCCTTCCTCGTTTCCTCGCGCGAACCCGCCGTCTGGTCGCTGGTCTTCTACGGCCTCGCGGTGAGCGTCTCGGCCTATGGCGTCGCGCGTCTGCGCCTGTGGCGCTGGCTTGCTGTTTCGGCCGCGCTCGGCTCGGTCTTCTGGGGCCATGTGGTTGCGATCGCCGCCGACGGTCCCTGGGATGCCGGCGCGCTCGCCCTCTACGACGTGGCCGCTTTCGCCATGGCTGCCTTCGTTTTCGTCGTGAGCCTCTATCCGCGCGATCCGCGTGTGGCCATCGAACGTTCCGACGCGCTCGCGGCCTTCGTCCTCTTCCTGCAGTCCTTCCTGGTCCTCTATTTGCTGCAGGAGGCGAACTTCTCCGGCGCTTCGCTGGCGCTGCTCGCGGCAATCGTCGCGGCCATGATGGTCATCGCCTCCGAATGGCCGGCCGCCGCGGCAACCGCCATCGGCGCCTTCGTGCTCTCCGCCCTCGGCTATCTCTCGTGGAACGTGCCGCTGTCGCCGCGCGACGTCACGATGAACGTCTCCGAGGTGGAGCGTCTGGCCGCCGCCTTCGGCAACCAGTGGGCGGATCTTTTCCCGACCATGGGGATTCTGCTCGCCGCCATCACTGGCAGCCTTGGCCTCTGGGGCACGATGCGCTCCACGGGACGCCGGACGCTTGCCGCCACCGGTGTCGCCACCCCGCTCGCCATGGTGGCCATCGCCTATTTCCGTGTGGCCCCGTACGAAACGGAATTCCTGTTCGGCACCATCTGCCTGTTTCTGGCGCTCCTGTTCACCGGCGCGCTGCGCCTGATCGACACGCGCCTTGGCGAGGATGAGCCCTTCCGTGAAACGGCGCTTGCCGCCTACACGATCGGCGCGGTCGGTGCGATCGCTGGCGCCATGGCGATCCTGCTCGGTGACGGCTGGCTGCCTGTGGGGCTTGCCCTGCTCGCGGCAGGCGTCATCTGGGTCCACGGCATCTGGCCACTGCGCGCGCTTCCCCGTGTCGCCCTCGGCGTCGTGGCTCTCACCGGTCTGGTGATCTGGCACAAGCCCACCATTATCGGCCCGCTCGAACTCAGCCAGCAGATGCCCATCTTCAACGCCCTGCTCTATGGCTACGGCGTCCCCGCCCTTGCCTTCGCCTGGTGCGCCTGGTTGCTCCGCCGCCGCGAGCGGGAAGGCAATCCCGGCCTTGTCCAGCAGACCTTCGAGGCAATCGCCGTTTTCGCCGCGCTGCTCACCGCTTCCGTGGTGATCCACCATGCGATGAACGGCGGCCGGTTTTACACCGAGCCCGACACGATGGCCGAGTGGAGTCTGCACACGCTGGTCTTCTTGTCGGCGGCACTTGCCCTCCGGCGCATGAACCTGCGCGCCCGCAGCGCCGTTCTTGGCTCCTTCGCCTGGATCCTGGGCGTGGTGAGCCTTTTCACCATCGGCTGGTTCCAGCTCATCGCCCTGAACCCGCTTTTTACGGGCGAGCCAATCGGCACCAACGTCCTGTTCAACACCCTGCTGCTCGGCTACCTCGCTCCGGCGATCCTGCTCAGCTTCATGATCTGGGAAACGCGGCACCAGAGCTGGTCCATCTACCGCCTCGTCGCCGGCAGCCTCGTGATCCTGCTCGTCTTTGCCTGGATCTCGCTCGAAATCCGCGCCGTCTTCCACCGTCCGCGGCTTACCGAGGGCATCACCGACTACGGCGAGTTCTACGCCTACTCGGTCGCCTGGCTGCTCTTTGGCGTCCTACTGCTGCTGGCCGGCCTGCGTTTCGGCTCGCGTTACCTGCGGCTTGCCTCGAGCCTCTTCGTGCTGCTGGCAATTGCGAAGGTCTTCCTGCTCGACATGGCGGGCCTCGTAGGCATCTGGCGGGCGCTCTCCTTCATCTGCCTCGGCGCGGTGCTGATCGGTATCGGTCTCCTGTACCAGCGGCTGCTGCGCCCGGCCACGAAATCGCCGTGGGAAATGGCCCGCGAACGCAAAGACGGTTCCCCGTAAGCCCGTTATGACCTAAATCAGGGCATGAAGAGTGCCCGCCCTCGGGCGGGCCTCGCACAGACACGACATGAGGGAGAGAGGCTGGACATGGCATTCGCAAGGGTGAACGGAATTGTGCTCCACTACGCCGACCGGGGAAAACGGGACGCCCCGGCGATCGTGTTTGCCAATTCGCTCGGCACCGATTTTCGCATCTGGGAAAAGGTGGCGGACAACCTCGCTGCCGACTACCGCGTCATCCTCTACGACAAGCGCGGCCACGGCCTTTCCGACGCCACGCCCCAGCCCTACTGCATGGACGATCACGTCGAGGACATGGCGGCGCTGCTGCGCCATCTCGGCGTCTCCAAGGCAGTGATCGTCGGCCTCTCCGTCGGCGGCATGATTGCCCAGGGCCTCGCAGCGAAGCATCCGGACCTCGTCCGCGCGCTCGTCCTCTGCGACACCGCCCACAAGATCGGCACCGCCGACATGTGGAATGCCCGCATCGACGCGGTGAACACGAAGGGCATCGCCTCGCTCACCGACGCCATCATGGAGCGCTGGTTCACCCCGGCCTACCGCACGCCTGATAATGCGGACTATCAGGGCTACATCAACATGCTGAACCGGTGCCCGGTCGATGGCTATGCGGGAACCTGCGCCGCGCTGCGCGATGCGGACCTTACCGCTTCCACCAGCGCGCTCGACCTGCCGGTCCTTTGCATTGTCGGCGACCAGGACGGCTCCACGCCGCCCGACCTCGTCCGCGAACTTGCCGCGCTCATCAAGGGTGCCCGCTTCGAGATCGTGGCGGGCGCCGGACACATTCCCTGCGTCGAGCAGCCCGATGCAACCATCCGGCTGATCCGCGGCTTCCTCGATCAGGCATCCATCCGCTAAACCCACCGAAATCCGAAAGGACCTCCCATGGAAATCCGCAGAGTGAACGACGACTTCGCCGTCGCAGGCCAGATCGGGCCGGAAGACATCGGCGCCATTGCCGCCGAAGGCTTCCGCAGCATCGTCTGCAACCGCCCCGATACCGAGGACGGCGCGATCCCCCACGACGCGGTTGAGGAAGCCGCCCGCGCCGCCGGCCTCGAGTTCCGCTTCCTGCCGGTCGTCTCCGGCGCCATCACCGACGATGACGTGCAGCAGATGTCCGAGCTGCTGGCGAGCCTGCCCGCGCCGATCCTGGCCTACTGCCGCACGGGCAATCGCTGCCTGAACCTCTTCGCGATGGTCCAGAACAGCAGGTAAGGCGCTCAGTCCTGCTTTTTGTGTCCGGCCCGGCGAGTTGCGCCCTCTGACACCTTCCAACGACTTGGGAACGAGCCCCAAGTCCAGGAGGGTGCATTCTCCCCCCACAGTGGGGAAAGATTGTGAGCGTTGCACGAACGCTTGTGCAAGTCCCCGGCGTTCGCAATTGGCCTTCTCTCCCCCGCTGCGGAGGAAAATGAAATCGCGTCATCCTGGGGAGCCGAGTGTCTGATTTCGAGAGGGGGATCGGTGGCACCGCACCGCGTTCTCCCCCAAACCCGACGACGGGCAGGAGTGGGGGAAAACCCTTGCCTGGCTTCGCTTGGGTTGCGAATCCCCCTATGATTGGGGAATGACAATCAGGCAGCTCTCCGAAAACGTCATCAACCAGATTGCCGCGGGCGAGGTCATCGAACGTCCCGCCAGCGTGGTGAAGGAATTGGTCGAGAACGCGCTGGACGCCGGCGCGCGCCGGATCGAGCTTGCCACCGCGGGCGGCGGCCTCACCCTCATTCGCGTCATCGACGACGGCAGCGGCATTCCGGCAGAAGAGCTTCCGCTCGCCGTCTCGCGCCACTGCACATCCAAGCTCGGCGACAACATCCACGACATCCGCACGCTCGGCTTCCGTGGCGAGGCCCTGCCCTCCATTGGCTCTGTCGCCCGTCTGTCGCTGCGCTCGCGCCCGCGCGATGCCGACAGCGCCGCCGAGATCGTCGTTGAAGGCGGCAAGGTGAGCCCGGTCCGTCCGGTGGCCGCCAACCATGGTACTATCGTTGAGGTGCGCGACCTCTTCTTCGCCACGCCGGCCCGCCTCAAGTTCATGAAGGGCGAGCGGGCGGAGGCCTCTGCCATCACCGACGTGGTCAAGCGAATCTCGCTCGCCTTCCCGTCGGTCCGCTTCACGCTTTCGGGCTCCGACCGCAGCACGCTGGATCTTCCCGCCGTTCCCGAGGATGGCGAAGGGCTTTTGCGCCGCATCGGCCACGTGCTTGGCACCGACTTTGCCGAGAACGCAATCCCCATCGATGCCGAGCGCGGGGGCGTCCACCTGACGGGCTACGCCTCGATCCCCGCCTATTCGCGCGGCAACGCCCTGCACCAGTATGTCTACGTCAACGGCCGCCCGGTGCGCGACAAGCTCATCGCCTCGGCCATCCGCGCGGCCTATGTCGATGTGCTGCCGCGCGACCGCCACGCGGTGACGGCGCTCTTCATCCGCCTGGATCCGGAACTGGTCGACGTCAATGTGCACCCGGCCAAGGCCGACGTGCGCTTCCGCGACCCCGGCCTCGTGCGCGGCCTGCTCGTGGGCGCCATCAGGCAGGCCCTCGGCACGAGCGGAACCCGCTCGTCCACCTCGGGCGCCGCCGCCATGCTGGAAGCCTTCCGCGTGCCCGGCCCCGCGGCGGCTTCCTCCGGCTCTGCCGCCTGGCAGCAGCGCCGGTACGCCGCCGAACCGCGCCCGTCGGAGCCTTGGAGCGCGTCGAACTCACCCAGCCGGCCGCTCGATTTCGGCGAACCAGCGCCGCGTCCGGCGCCTGCCGCCGGCGGCCTGGCCGAGGCTGCGCGGGAGTTTCTCGACATTGCCGCCCCTGCCGCGGACGCCCGTGCCGATCAGGACGTGATCGACGACAAGGTCCGCTACCCGCTCGGCGCGGCCAAGGCCCAGGTGCATGAGAACTACATCATTGCCCAGACAGCTGATTCCCTCATCATCGTCGACCAGCACGCCGCCCATGAGCGTCTGGTCTACGAGGCGCTGAAACAGGCCATTCATTCGCGGCCTCTGCCGTCGCAGGGTCTGCTGATCCCCGAGATCGTCGACCTGCCCGAGGAAGACGTGGACCGCCTCGTCGCCCACGCGGAGTTCCTTGCCCGCCTGGGCCTGCATCTCGAGCGTTTCGGTCCGGGCGCGGTGATCGTCCGCGAAACCCCGGCCATGCTCGGCAAGGTTGACGTGCCCGCCCTCATCCGCGACCTCGCCGACGAGGTCGCCGAGGCGAACTCGGTCAACCTCCTCCGCGAACGCATCGATCACATTGCCGCGACCATGGCCTGCCATGGTTCCGTGCGTTCGGGCCGCCGCCTGCGGGTGGAGGAAATGAACGCCCTTCTGCGTCAGATGGAAGCGACGCCAGGATCCGGCACGTGCAATCACGGCCGGCCCACCTATATTGAGCTCAAGCTCCCTGACATTGAACGACTGTTCGGACGGCGTTGAGATAACCGCGATAAGGCTTGACGCGGAACGCGGAATATGGCGCAAGGAGAACGATGATGAGGCAATCTTCCATGAACCGTTTCGAGCGCATTGCTGACACTGAAGCAACGATTCACTATCTGGACGGCGATTACGAGGTCATCAAGCCCGGGTCGTACGTCATTTGCGCCGTGACGGGTGAGAAGATCCCTCTCGACGATCTGCGCTACTGGAGCGTTGCCCGCCAGGAAGCCTACAAGGACGCTCATGCCTCGCTGCAGCGCGAGCTTGAGCTCAATCCGGACCTGCCCCGTCCCCGCAAGAAGTAGGCGTTCTTATCCCCGCCCCCTGCGCGTTTCGTTGCTGTGCAGGCCCCCTGCGCTCCCGCCTCGAAATCCTAATCCCGTCCGCTGCGACCGATCCGTTCGCGTCCGCGCGATATTGTCTGTTCGATGATGCGCGCGGCATCGTCCTGCCCGGAAAACACTGCCTCGATGCGCAAGCAGAGGATTTTCTCCCTGAGCGCCGCGCCAGTTCCGGTACCGGTACTGATGCGGACGAGATCCTTCTCGGTCGTGACCAACGCCAGACCCTGAGCCTCGGCCTCTGCCAGCAGAGCCTGCAGTTCGGCGTGCGTATAGGGATGGTGATCGGGGAACGGGCGCGCAACCGCCACCTCGGCGCCCGCGCTCCGCAAGCTGTCGAAGAACTTGGACGGATTGCCGATCCCCGCGAAAGCCAGCACCCGCCTGCCCCTGAAGTCATCCACGTTCACCGGTTGCACGGCAGCGCGAAAGACCGCCTTCCCCGCCCGCTCGAACCGGTTCGGCACATCCTGGGCGCCATCCCCCTCGCCCATGCAAAGCAGGGCGTCGGCATGGCGCATCTGCTCGTCCAAAGGTGCGCGTAACGGCCCCGCGGGCAGCACAAGTCCGTTGCCGAGGCCGCGGCGGGCGTCCATCACCATCAGCGCGAAATCCATGGCCAGATGCGCGCTCTGGAAACCGTCATCCATGATGATGAGGTCGCAGCCTTCCCCAATCAGCCGCCGCGCGCCATCGACACGGTCCCGAGCCACCACCGTGGGGGCCGCGCGCGCCAGCAGCAGCGGCTCGTCGCCGACCATGGCTGCGTCATCGCCGGATGCATCAACGCGGTGCAGCCCGCCATGCGCTCCGCCATGGCCGCGCGACAGAAACCCGGGATTGAGCCCCATCTCCCGCGCCTTCCGGGCGAGCGCGATGGCCACGGGCGTTTTCCCCTCACCTCCGACGGTGAAATTGCCCACGCAGAGGACCGGAACCTCGACCGGGACCCGCGGCGCGTGACGCATGCGGTGTGCCGCCACCGCGCCGTAGACGGCAGCAAGAGGCCGGAGAGCCGCAGAACGCCAGTCCGCCTTCCGCCACCAGAAATCCGGTGCCGCCCCGGCCAGCACCATTACCGCCTACCTTCCGCCCTGCAGGCGGCTCTTCACGATCAAGGGATGCAGAAACGGCTCCAGCGCCGTCAGTGTGCGCGACAGCGAGCCGGACATCTGCTGCACGGCCTCGAGCCCCGCCCGCATCATCGCCTCGCGGGCCGCGTGGTTCTCCAGCAGGAAATGGACTGCACCCGCCAGCATCTTCGCGTCCTTCACCAGCCGCGCCCCGCCTTTCTCGATGAGCAGGCGATAGGCTTCCCGGAAGTTCTGGACATTCGTGCCCGACAGCACCGCCGTGTTGAGCATTGCCGGCTCCATCGGGTTCTGCCCGCCCTCGCCCGCCAGCGACCGCCCGACGAACGCGATCTCCGTCAGCCGCAGATAGAGGCCCATTTCGCCGATGCTATCGCCCAGGAATACATCCGTGTCCGGCGTCACCGGCTGCCCGCTGCTTCGGGTCACCACCCGCAGACCACGCCCGGTCAAATCTTCCACCAGCGCCTCCGCGCGGTGCGGATGCCGCGGCACAATAATGGACAACACATCCGGATGGCGCGTGCGCAATGCCTTGTGCACCTGGGCCGCGATCTGCTCTTCGCCCTCATGGGTGGAGATCGCCGCCCACGTTTTCCTGTTGCCAATGCACTTCAGGTAGAAGTCGAGCAGCGCGTCGTCCACCGGCGGCGGCTCCGTGTCACCCTTGAGGTTGCCCGCTACGGTGACGGGCCGGGCGCCCAGCGTGCGGAACCGGTCGCCATCGGTTTCCGACTGCGCGATCACATGCGCGAAATTCTCGAACAGCGCCTCCGCCACGAACGGCGCCTTCTGCCAGCGCTCGAACGACCTGTCCGACATGCGGGCGTTGACCAGCACCTGCGGGATCCGGCGAGCGCCGAGTTCCAGGATCGTCACCGGCCAGACCTCGGATTCCGCGACGATAGCAAGATCCGGCTTCCAATACGAAAGAAAGCGGCTGACCGCCGGCTGCAGGTCGAGCGGTACGAACTGGTGGATCACCCGGTCGCCGAGCCGTTCCGAGACCACCCTTGCGGACGTGACCGTTCCCGTGGTCAGAAGCACATAAATCCCCGTCCGCAGAATACGGTCGATCAGCCCCAGCACCGCCGCCGTCTCGCCGACGCTTGCCGCGTGCACCCAGACCAGCGGCCCGTCGGGCCTCTCCCGGCTCGGCTGGCCGTAGCGTTCGTGGCGCCGCGCGCGATCCTCCTTGCCCTTGCCGACGCGGGACAGGACATAGAGACCGATGAATGGCATCGCGGCAACGCCCGCCCAGCGATAAGCCGTCAGCAGAGTTCGCGCCCAACGTTCACTCATCGGCGACCATCTGCCAGCTGATAGGCGCGCAGAGTGGTTTCATTGAGGGCATCCGTCAGCTGCCTGCGTGCTTTCTCCATCTCGCCCTCATCCGCATCGGCGGGGACCAGGATAGGTTCACCCATGACGGCCGACAGCCGTCCGAAAGGTAGGTTGATTGTCGTCTTGTCCCAGCTCTTCTCCAGAACCTTCCGCCGGCTCGTCGCCACCGCAAACGGAAGGATCGGCCGTCCCGTGAGCTTGGCCAGCGTGATGATGCCGAGCCCGGAACTGCGTGGAACACCATGCGGAATGTCCGCGATCATCGCCACGTTGCTGCCCTGCTCCATCGCCCGCTTGAGCTGGATGAGCGCTCGCGCGCCACCCTTCTTGGCATGGTCAACGCCCTCGCGCCCGCCCGATCCGCGCACCACCTCGAGCCCGAACCTCTGCGCCACCAGCGCATTGAGCTCCGCGTCCGCGCTGCGCGACACCAGTGCTGTCACCTTCAGCCCCTTCGCCATGAAGACTGGGGTGAGAAGATGCTGGCCGTGCCACATGGCAAGTATCGCCGGCTCATGGGTCTTCACGGCCGCCACTGGATCATCCGATCCCTCGACAAGCCGGTTCGTCCGGCGCACGAACGTGAGAGCCCCGCCAATGACGGACGCGATGGCATTCTTCGCCAGATTGGATTGGGCGAGAGGACCCCGAATACGCTGCCACAGTCTTTTCATCGGCCGCTTCTCCGGGCATGCGTTTCGTCGGGAGTCGGCGTCGGACGATTGGGTCATGCTGTCTGAACGTCCGGCTTAACCGTTGCTTGCCTGCGGTTCGAGCAGCCGGTGCAGATGCACGATAAAGTAGCGCATNTGCGCGTTGTCCACCGTTTCCTGCGCCTTTGCCCGCCACGCCACCTCCGCGGACTTGTAGTCCGGGAAGATGCCGACGATGTCNAGCTTGGACAGGTCACGGAATTCCGTACTGTTGAGAGACGTCAGCTCGCCACCGAAGACAAGATGAAGAAGCTGTTTCTTGGGTTTTTCCTCGTCCATGTCCCTTTGTTCTCCGTTCGCAGAAGAGTTGGGTAGGCGCTCGGATCGCGTTCAAAAGGCAAGCAACGCAAATCACTTGCCCTTTTTGTCGCCATTCGTCGTGGCAGGCAACCCCGCCCGCGCCCAACTCAACACATTCAGCCAAGTGTTCCGGTCATGATCCGCAGCAGTTCCCCGCTTCCGGCGGCTAGCGGTCCCTTCTCCGGATCGCTTCCGCCCAGGTAGGGACGCTGCCCGCCGGCGTCCAGAAGCAGCCCGCCGGCTTCGCTGAGGATCAGGTCGGCGGCCGCGAGATCCCAATCGTGCGAATATGGCTTGACGAAGGTTGCATCCAGCTCGCCGCGCGCCACCATGGCGATGCGGTAGGCGAGCGAAGGTATGTGCGACGGGATCTGCACCCCCTGCAGCAGCTCGCCCGGGAGCCTGTTGATCATGGCCTTCGCACCGGCGATCCTGAGTTCGCCGCCCTGCGGCCGCACGGCAATGGCCGAGCCATTGGCGAAGGCGCCCTGCCCCGCGGCGGCGGTGAACACTTCCCTGCGGGCCGGGCAGTCGAGAACGCCGGCGATCGTGCGGCCGTTTTCAACCACCGCGATGCTGACGCACCAGATGTCCTTGCCGCCGATGAAGGCACGCGTTCCGTCGATCGGATCCACGACGAACGTGCGCTGCGCCTTCAGCCGGTCCGGCTGATCGGCCGTTTCCTCCGACAGCCAGCCGTAATCGGGCCTGGCCGCCAGCAGCTTGTCGCGCAGGAACCTGTCCACCGCCAGATCGGCGGCGCTGACCGGAGAATTGCCCTCCTTGAACCATACCTCCGGATCGCGCCGGTAATAGCTGAGCGCGATCTCGCCCGCTTCCCGCGCAGCCTCGAGGATCAGCTTCAGGTCGTCGGCGGGACTGGTTGTCCGGGCCTCATTCTCCTGCAACAGTCATTCCTTCTATCAGAAGCGTGGGCGCGGCGATCCCGAAATTCCGGTCGAGATCATTCGCCGGCACCATGCGCATGAACATTTCCTTGAGGTTCGACGCGATGGTGATCTCCGAGACGGGATAGGCAATCTCGCCGTTCTCGATCCAGAAGCCGGCAGCACCGCGGCTGTAGTCACCGGTGATCAGGTTTGCGCCATGGCCGAACAGTTCGGTCACGTAGAACCCGCTCTTGATCGCGCCTATCAGCTCTTCGGGAGTGCTCTCGCCCGGCTCGATGGCGAAGTTGGTCGAAGCGGGCGTCACCGACGAACCCGAGCGCACACCGCGCCCGTTGGTCTCGAGCCCGAGTTCGCGCGCCGTGGAGGTGGACAGCAGCCAGCACATGAGCACGCCGCTCTCGACCGGCACCAGTTTCTCGCCCTGCACGCCCTCGCCGTCGAAGGGCCGGGACGACGGCCCGCGCCGGCGCAGCGGCTCGTCAGTCACCGTGATGCCGGCGGAGGCAATCTGCTGCCCCATCTTGTCCTTGAGGAAGCTCGTCTTGCGCGCGACCGCCGCCCCGTTGATGGCCGAGGCAAGCGCGCCGGCAAGGCCCCGCGCCACGCGCGGATCGAACACCACCGGAAAAACGCCCGTCTTCACGCGTCGCGAGTTGAGGCGTTTCACCGCCCGCTCGCCTGCGCGGCGTCCAATGACTTCCGGCGCTTCCAGATCGGCGAAATGCAGCCGCGAACAGAAGTCGTAGTCGCGCTCCATGCCCGTGCCAGTACCAGCCACCACGCTCACCCCGCGCGAGAAGCGCGTCGCCGAATAGGCGCCGAGAAACCCGTGCGACGTGGCCAGCACCAGCCCGCCTTCGCTCGCCGAAGCGCTTGCTCCCGAGGACTTGGTGACACCTTCGACCGCCATGGCGGCGGCTTCAGTGGCCAGCGCGTCTTCTGTCAGCTGCTCCGAGGATACTTCGGTCGCGTCGACCAGATCGAGGTCCGGGATTTCCCTTGCCAGCCGCTCTGGGTCCGCCAGCGACTGATACGGATCTTCCGGCGAGACCCTGGCCATTGCCACGGCCCGCTCGGCAAGTTCCTGGGCGTCCCCGTCCATCGCGGCGGAGACGCTTGCCACCCGCTTGCCGACGAATACGCGCAGCATCATGTCATTGCTTTCGGCGGACTCGGTTCCTTCCACCTTGCCGAGTCGGACCGCAACGCTGCGGGAACGCGAGCGCGTGACCACCGCATCCGCCGCGTCGGCCCCCGCGCGCTTGGCCGCCTCCACCAGTTCGGCGACGCGGTCGATCAGAATCTGCTGGTCCGAAGCTTTACTCATGAGATGGCCTTCACGTGGTGGGGAACCGGATCCGCTGTGAACCCGGCGCGGTTTTCAACCAATCATTTATGGCTCTCGCGGACGCAACGCAAGGAGAGCCGCCCTCAGCGCGCGTCCCCCGTATACGATCGCCCGGACAGATGCGCCGAGATGGCCCTGTCCAGTTCGCGCTTGACCTCATCCTTGAGCCCCGCCGTCTGCCGCATGATCGCATCCATCTTCAGGAAATCAAGGACCCGGAAATTGCCCACCGCCGGCCGCAGGAACACATCGGGACGCGAGACCTGAAGCTTCGTTTCGATGATCGAATTCATCATCAGCTGCGTCGCGCCGTAGAGCAGATCGACCAGCGACGGCGTCCCCCGCCCGGCCGGGTGGGGCACGCCCACGACATCCACGGCCACGACGATGTCCGCCATCCCTTCCAGAAGATCATAGGGCACCGGATTGAAGAAGCCGCCGTCGATCAGCGTCATGCCGTCCCGCTCGACCGGCCGGAACACGGCGGGCAGAGCCACGGAAGCCGCCAGCGTTGAAATCAGCGCCCCGGACCGGAACACGGTGAGCCGGTGGCCAAAAAAGTCGGTGCCCGTCACCAGGAGCGGTATCTTCAGTTCCTCGAATGTGGCTGGAATGGTCTCCGGCAGGAATTCCCGCAGCACCGCCTCGGCATCGAGCCGTCCGAACAGCATCGCAGACTCGAGCAGCGAGCTGAGCGAAGCCCTTTGCGCGCGCCAGATCCTCGACGCGACCTTTGGCTTGTTCGACAGAAGCGCCTGGGCGTAATCCCGGACCTCCCGGCCCGTCATGCCGGAAGCCATCGCCGCGCCCATCATCGCGCCGATGGACGAACCAGCGATGGCCACTGGCTTGATGCCCATCTCGTCGAGGGCCTCCATTACGTGGATGTGAGCGAGGCCCCGGGCTCCGCCCCCGCCAAAAGCCAGAGCGATGCTCGGGGCCCCCGTCATGATACCTTGACCCTAGCCGTCTTCGCGGCCGACGACGAGCACGGCAGGCTTCGACGAAAGGAGCTTCGCCGCTATGGCCTTCACATCGTCAATCGTCACCGCGTCATAGAGGTCGTTCAGCTGATCGAGGTAGTCGATCGGCCTGTTGTTGCGCTGCAGGCTGACCAGGGTACGCGCGATCTGGCTGGTTGAATCCAGCGCCCCGATGACCACGGACCCCTTCAGGAAGGCCTTCGCGTCATCGACCTCTTGCTGGGAAATGTCGCCCTCGGCCGCCTGCTTCATCACCGTCTCGGCCATTTTCATGGCTTCGCTCGCGCTGTCCGCGCGGGTGCTGGTGGAGACGTAGATCAGACCCCAACCATCCTCGAAATCATTGAACGCGTTCGCGCCATAGGTGAGGCCGCGCTTCTCGCGAAGCTCGCGGAACAGGCGGGAGGTCATGCCGCCGCCGAGCAGATTGGTGAGGACGTTGGCGGCATAGATCTCCGGGCTCTCCCGCGACAGCCCCGGGTAGACCAGCGCGATAGAGGTCTGCGGACGGTCGTAGGGCTGATGCACGCTGATGCCGAACCGCGGTTCAGGCGCCGGGACGGGCTCTACCTCGGCTGTCTCCGGCAGGTCGCCGAACAACTCGTCCAGCACCTTCGTCAGCTCCTCCCTGTCGATATTGCCGGCAACGCCGACCGTCAGGTTGGAACGGGCGAACAGCGCCCGGTGCCGCGCAACCAGATCCTCACGCGCGATGCCCTGCACGCTTTCGGGCGTCGCAATCGCCGCGAGTGGATGTCTGCCGTAGAACTCTTTATTGAACTGCTGCCAGCCCTGCTCGTCCGGGTCATTTTTTGCTTCTTCAAGGGCTGCGATCATGACGCCCTTTGCCAGGTCGATGTCGTCCTGGTCGAAGCGGGGCGCCTTCAGCGCAAGCGCGAGAAGCTCAAGCGGTTCCTTCTCCTCGCCCTTGAGGAGTCGGATGGATCCATTCACCTGATCGGAATTGGCACGGAAGGAAAAGCTGGTCCCCGTCGCATAGAGGCGCGACGCGAACGCATCGCGGTCCAGGTCGCCCGCACCCTTGTCGAGCAGGTTGCTCATGAGCTCGGTGAGGCCCTCCTTGCCCTGAGGGTCCTGCAATGAGCCGCCATTGAAGGAGAAGGAGATGACGATCATCTGGTCCGTGGGATCGTTCATCAACCATGCCTTGACACCCTTCGGCGAGACCACCTCCTCGATCTCGACGGCCCGCGCGGTCTGCACCGCGAGCAGCAGCGTTCCGCAGACGAGCACCCCGCGGAAGGCTGAAAATATCCGGTTCGTTGTCTTGTTCATGGCAATGTCTTTCAATCCGCGGCCGTCTCGTTGTCGGCGGGCATCAGGTAGCCCTTAACGCTCCGGTCCAGGAGCAGGTACTTTCGCGCCGCCTCCTGGATCTTCTCGAGCGTCACCGCCTCGAGCCGCTCGCGCGCGTCATCGAGCTCATCCACCGTCCCGCCTTCGATGAGATCCGACGCATACTGGACCGCGCGTGACATCATGTTGTCCCTGGCGAAGACGAACTGGCTCGCATAGACCTTCTTGGCCGTCTCCAGCTCCTCCGCCGTTACCCCGTCCTGCAGAACCGCCTCCAGCTCCTCGCGGATCGCGGCTTCGACGGCCTTCAGTGCCTCCGGATTGATCGGATCGGCGCCCACGGCGAAGCGCGCATAGTCGCGGTCACTGGAAAGGTAGGCATAGACCCGCGCCGCGGTGCGGTCCTTGATGACCAGCCTGCGGTGCAGACGGCTGCGCTCGCCGCCGCCGAGAATCTCGCCGAGCACGGCGAGCGCATCGTTCAAGTCCCGATCTTCCGAATAGGGCGCCGGAGCGACCCACGCCTGATAGAAGCTCGGAATGGTCACGCGGTCGTCCTTGAGCGTTACCGTGCGCTCGGTGCGTGCCGGTGGCTCCGTTGGACGCACGCGCTCCGGCAGGTCCGGCCCGCGCTCCACCTTGCCGTAGGTCTTCTCCGCAAGCTGCCGCACCGTCTCTGCATCCACGTCGCCGACCACCACCAGGATCGCGTTGTTGGGAACGTAGTAGCGGTTGTAGAAATCGATAAGCTGCTCGCGGGTCAGCCCCTCGATCTCGTTCCGCCAGCCGATGACGGGGCGCCCGTAGGGATGGTTGACGAACAGCGCTGCACCAAAGGCTTCGCCGAGAATCCCGCCCGGATTGTTGTCCGTGCGCATCAGGCGTTCCTCGAGCACCACCTGGCGCTCCGTCTCGATGGTCTCGTCATCAAGGATGAGATTGCGCATCCGGTCGGCCTCGAAAGCCATCATCTGCTCGAGCGCGCTCGGAGGAACTTTCTGATGGTAGACCGTCATGTCGTGAGTGGTGAACGCGTTGTGGCTGCCACCAAGCGCCTGCACGGCCGCGTCCAGTTCTCCGGCCGCGTGGTTCTTTGTCGCCTTGAACATCAGATGCTCGAAGAAGTGCGCCATGCCGGAGAGGCCGGGCGGCTCATCGGCAGCGCCGACCTTGTAAGCCAGCAGATGCGTGACGATAGGCACCCGGCGCTGCGGCACCACCACCACCTGCAGCCCGTTTTCGAGTGTGAAGACATCGATGTCGGGCTTCTTGACGGCTTCCTCGGCATAGGCCCGAGAAACCAGACCGGCGACAAGAGCAACAACACTCAAGAAATACACAAAAACAGAGATACGTCGAAATATCTGCATCTATACTTGTCCCTGGTAGAAGCCGATTAGCTCTTGCTCTCTGATTTTGACCAAAATCAGACTACCCGGCAGATGCTCAGGCTGCTTGAAGCGTAGATCCGGCGATCGAGCAGTGTCAGCCCTTCCGGCAACTGGAAAGGGTTTGAGGCCGTCTCTTCGACGACGACCAGGGCACCTTTCTCGAGCCAGCCCCCTGCCAGCAGCGAGGCGACAGCCTTCTCGCCGAGCCCCTTGCCGTAAGGTGGATCGGCGAACACCAGCCGGAACGGCTGCATGGTGCCGATCGGCCCCATATGGGTTGCATCGCGTCGGAAGATGCGCGTGCAGCCCGGCAATCCGAGCGCCTCCACGTTTTCCCGGATCAACGCCCTGGCCGCGATGTCCTGCTCGACGAACAGGCAGTAGGCCGCGCCGCGGGAAATCGCCTCGATCCCGAGCGCCCCGGTGCCGGAAAAGAGATCCAGCACCCGCGCGCCCTCGATCGAACCCGGATAGGCATGTTCCAGAATGTTGAACAGCGACTCCCGCGCGCGGTCCGTCGTCGGACGGATCGCGTCCGACTTCGGTGTCGCAAGCCGCCTGCCCTTCAAAGCCCCACCAACGACCCGCATTCGACCTTACCGCTTCTTCTTTGCTGCCCCTGCCCTGGACTTGCCGGCAGGCTTGGCGCCCGCCTTCGCCGGTTTCGCAGCCTTTGCCGCCTTGCCGGCCTTTCCGGTGCTGTCAGCCTTGCGGGCCGCACCCTTCGCTGGCTTCGGCTTGGAAGCCGGCGTTTCCTTCTTCACGGTCGGGCGGGCCCCGGGCGCGATCCACACGTGAGCGGTACGGGGCCGCATCGGTTCTACGACCTCGGTGCGCTTGCCGCCCGTTTTCCGTCCGTCAGTTCCACCGGCGGCTTTGCCGGCAACGGCAGCCTTCGCTCCGGCAGCCCCCTTTCCGGCTGCGCCCCTGGTAGCCTTCACGCTCCTGAGCGGCTTGGTCTGAAGCCGGGCGCGAGCCTCCTCGCGAATTTCCTCGCGCGACTTCTTCCTGCCCTTGGGCGCTGCGGTTTGCTCCTTCTTGCCTTCCTTCTCCTCGAGTGCCAGCAGTTCAGCCGGCTCCTGACCGGCCCGCACCGGGCGGTTAGGGAACGGATACAGGATCGGTGCATCGAAGTTCGCGCCAGCTTCCTCGACCAGGCGCGGCCCGAGCTGGTCACGCAGCGTCCTGCCCTTCACCTCCTGCACCGCGCCCTCCGGCAGGTCACCGAGCTGGAACGGGCCGAAGGACACGCGAATGAGCCGCGTCACCTGCAGCCCTAGGGCGCCCATGACGTTCTTGACCTCGCGGTTCTTGCCTTCCCGGAAGGCGACGGTAAGCCAGGCGTTGCTGCCCTGCTTCCGGTCCAGCGTCGCCTCGATCGAGCCGTAGAACACGCCGTCGACGGCAATGCCGTTCCTGAGTTCGTCCAGCTGCTCCTGCTCCACCTGCCCGTGCACGCGCACGCGGTAGCGGCGCAGCCAGCCCGTCGTCGGCAGTTCGAGGACGCGCGCCAGTCCGCCGTCATTGGTGAGCAGCAGCAGACCTTCCGTATTGATGTCGAGCCTACCGACGGTCACCACGCGCGGCATCCCCTTGGGCAGTACGTCGAAGATGGTGGGGCGCCCCTCGGGATCTTTCGTGGTCGTCACCAGCCCCGCCGGCTTGTGGAACAGGAACAGGCGCGTACGCTCCGGGGGCGGCAGGCGTTCGCCATCCACCTCGATGCGGTCGCGCGGAGAAACGTTCACCGCCGGTGTGGTCAGCACCTTGCCATTCACCTTCACTCGGCCCTCGGCAATCATCGCCTCGGCTTCGCGCCGGGACGCGATGCCCGCGCGCGCCAGCCGCTTCGCGATGCGCTCGGAGCCGTCCGCCTCGCCGGCGATCTGCGCGCCCGCATTCTTCGCGGCCTTCGCGCTGCCAGTGCGTTTGCCCGCGCTCTTCTCTGTCGTGTCGTACTTCTTTCTTGGACCGCTGCCCTGGCCGGCCGCAGCAGCCGGTTGCTTCTTGTTCTTCATAACGCCTTTGCCGCTTGAGGCACCAATGGGTTCTGCAGGAATGCCCGGGAAACGGAGGGATGCAGAAACCGGGTTATCTTCAAATCAGGGTTTAGATCATTTTGCGTCTTAGTGGAATCACCCGCGGTTACCTATAGCGGTTCCAGGAAAAGTGGATACCGGTTTTCCGTCCGGAACCGCGACAGGCAAAAGACCGGTTCCAGGAAAAGTGGGTGCCTGCCCGGGTCTGGCGGGGCCGTGCGGCAGACGGCAAGCGGGAGCATTCAGCAAAACCCCCGCCAGCAGGGCTGGCAGGGGTTTTGTTCGTTTGCCGTAGCGCGGTTCGGCCGGATCAGAATTCCTTGCCGATCAGCCGGTCGAGCGAATACTTGCCGCCGCCGAAGGCCGCGATCAGCGCGGCGCCCGCAGCCCAGAAGGTCGAGTTGAACACAGCCTTGCTCTGCACCTGGTGCAGGAAGGCATAGCCGCCGTCTGCGAGCAGCCGCGCCTGGCCCTGCGGGGTCAGGTACTCGAGATTCGCCTTCAGGAACTCGATGCCTTCAGGCGTAAGGAACGCATCGCCATAGGGGCGGGTCACATGGAACCAGATGGTGATGGCGAGCATCACCGCATTGGCAAGCGCGATCGGACGGGTGAGCAGGCCCAGCGCCATCATCGCACCGCCCACGAACTGCATCACCGCCAGCAGCGGCGAGAAGAACCAGCCTGCCGGCCAGCCCAGCACGTTTTCCACGAAGCCCACCTGCGCGAAAGGCGCGGTGATCTTCGGCCAGCCTTCCACCATCAGCAGGCCGCCGATGATCACGCGGAAAATGGCCCAACCGACCGGCTGGGCAAAGCAGTGGTAGAACGGCGCCATGAACGGCAGGATGAGCCGCTCACGCGGGCTCGAGGTCATTTCTTCCATGGTTTAGATCCCTTCGACTGGGCGGGCATGGATGCCGCCCGAATCCTCCTCTGGGGCGCCACCGCGGTCGGCGTGACCGGGGCGCGCCTTCCCGTCACTGCTAAATCGCCTGTGATGTAAACGTATTGCGATGGATCAAACCCTGGTTAGGAAACTGTCGACAGCGGGCCCGAATTATCACCTGGCGGCACCCTCTCCGGGGGTGGCGGCAGGAGAATATCGGTTTTCAGAGACCGGCCTTCGCCCCTGGAGCCACNCCCGACGCCGCAGACCCTCTCTGCTGTCCACGAAAAAGGGCCGNCCTAACCCCTTGTTNTTGGGCTATTCCCGGCAAGTGCCTGTTTCTCCTTTTCGCCGAATTGCAGTAATAGTGGCTCGCAACCGCCGCAACGGCAGTTGCGCGCGATTCAGAACCGCCCTTGCCGGGTACAGGAGATCCATGACGAAACCCGCCGGGAACTATGTGAGCTTCATGCAGGTCGCCCTCGAGGAGGCCCGTGCCGCGGCCGAGAGGGGCGAGGTTCCCGTCGGCGCGGCCATTGTGCGCGACGGCGAGATTCTGGCACGCGCTGGAAACCGTATGCGCGAGCTGAGGGACCCGACGGCCCATGCCGAAATGCTNGCCNTCCGNATGGCCTGCGAAGCGCTCGGCTCCGAGCGGCTGACCGGTGCAGACCTTTACGTCACNCTTGAGCCCTGCGCCATGTGCGCCGGCGCGATCTCCTTCGCCCGCATCAACCGGCTCTATTTCGGCGCAAGTGACGAAAAGGGCGGCGGGGTGCTGCACGGCGGCCGCTTCTTCTCGCAGCCGACCTGCCACCACGCGCCTGAGGTTTACGACGGCATCGGCTCCGCGGAAGCGACCGCGCTGCTCAAGGATTTCTTCGCCGCCCGCCGCTCATCGGCAGAAGGGGCCTGAACCGGCCTTCGGAAACTGCCCCGTCCCCCGGAAAAGAAAATCGCCCCGTCCGCGGGGACAGGGCGATTGAAATCTTCCGAAACCGCCGGATCAGAACGGCCAGAGGCGACCGAGGCCGCCGCCACCCGCCTTGCGCTTTGCCTCGCGTTCCTTGACGGCTTCATCCTTGCCGATCTCTCCGGCCGGGGCCGTCGGCTCGGGCTGGCGATAGGTCAGCGGCGGATCACTGAGATAGCGGCGGACATTGGGATCGCCCTGCTTGGACATCTGTTTGCGGCGCAGGACCTCAGCCCGCTGCTCCTGCGGCGAAAGCTTCGAGAAGTCCACGTCCTGGCCCGAAGCTACCAGATCCCGCACCACCGGCGAACGGTAGCTCGGATCGTTCTGGTGCTCGGTCGCCTCGGCGCGAATGCGTGCGAGACGCTCCTCCGGGCTTTCCGGCCATGCCGGATTGTTCGAGGCGATGTTCTCCTGCGGCGGCGGCAGCACCGTCGCTGATGGCGGTTTCACCAGCTCCGGACGCGGCTTGTAGTCGATGGCCTGCCGTTCCCGCGGCCCGAGGGAAAGAATGCCGGTGACATCCTCCAGGAGCTGCTGCTCCGAGGTCTTCCCGGTGCCATAGGTTGCCCCGCCGCATCCGGCGAGAACGACCGCGGAGGCTGACACTGCCGCGCAGGCAGCTATCCGCAAAGCCCGTGAAACGCTGAGCTGCTCCGCCCTGCCATTCCTGATGACCATGTACTCTCCTAACCCCTGCTCAAGCCGCTGGGGGCCTGTGCGCGCCATCTTCCCCCTGAATCCGACAAGAGAATGGCGATATAAGGCACTTATTATAGGAGGGGCGGCCCGTGCGCAACGCTGCCGCCCCTCTTAAATCAGTATGAATCGCTTTCCACAGGCCGTCTGGCCCAAAGATTACTTGGCCAGGAGACCCTTTGCCGCGAGTTCGCGGAGCGCCGCCGCGTCACGCGCCGAGACATCCGGATATTCGGGATCCGAGCCCACGTCCTCGGTGTAACGCCAGGAGCGGGCGCACTTGCGACCGCTCGCACGCTTGAACACGACACCCACGCCCCGCACCTCGTCGATGCGGAAGGCATCCGCCGGAGCCTCGCCCTCGACGATCTCGATGGCGCTGGTGATGCACACCTCGGCCATGTCGGTGCCCTTCACCGCCTCGGCAAGCACCGGGTCTGAAATGTAGACCACCGGCGCGGCTTCGAGCGAGGAACCGATTGTCTTGGCCTTGCGCTCCACCTCAAGCGCACCCGTCACCACGCGGCGCACCTGGCGGATCTTCTCCCACTTGGCCTTGAGCGCGTCATTGCGCCACTCGGACGGTACCGGGCGGAACTGCTCCAGGTGCACGCTCTCGGCCTGCGGATAGCGCGACAGCCATGCCTCCTCCATCGTGAAGGGCAGCATCGGCGCCAGCCACGTCACGATATGGTCGAACAGGTGGCGCACCACCTGCAGCGCCGACTTGCGGCGGATGCTCGACGGGGCGTCGCAGTACAGCGCATCCTTGCGGACGTCGAAGTAGAAGGCAGACAGCTCCACCGTCATGAAGTCGATCAGCGCGCGCGTGATCCGCTTGAAGTCGAAGTTGTCGTAACCCTTGTTCACGATCTCGTCGATCTCGGCGATCCGGTGCAGGATCAGGCGTTCCAGCTCGGGCATCTGCTCGACCGGGATCACCTCGCCCTCGTCATGCGCCAGCGTGCCCAGCATCCAGCGGATCGTGTTGCGCATCTTGCGGTAGGCGTCGATGTTCGTCTGCAGCACGTTCTTGCCGAGACGCTGGTCCTCGCCGTAGTCCGTGGTCATCACCCACAGGCGCAGGATGTCGGCGCCGGACTGTTTCATCACGTCCTGCGGAACCACCACGTTTCCGAGCGACTTCGACATCTTGCGGCCATCCTCGTCCATGGTGAAGCCATGGGTGATGACCGTGTCGTAGGGCGCGCGTCCGCGCGTGCCGCAGCTTTCCAGCAGAGATGAATGGAACCAGCCGCGATGCTGGTCGGAACCCTCCAGGTAGACGTCCGCCGGCCACTTGAGGTCCGGACGGTCCTCCAGCGTGAACGTGTGGGTCGAGCCGGAGTCGAACCACACGTCAAGGATGTCCTTCACCTGCGTCCAGCGGTCCTTGTCGTCGCGGCCTTCCAGGAAACGGTCCTTCGCGCCCTCGGCGAACCAGGCGTCCGCGCCTTCGGCTTCAAAGGCTTCGAGGATACGGGCATTGACCTTTTCATCCTTGAGGATGTTGCCGTCCTCGTCGACGAACACGCAGATCGGCACGCCCCAGGCCCGCTGACGGGAAAGCACCCAGTCCGGTCGCTCCTGGATCATCGCGCGCAGGCGTGCCTGACCGGCCGGCGGCACGAAGCGCGTCTCGTCGATCGCCTTCAGCGCACGCGTGCGCAGCGTCGTACCGTCGCCAAGGTCCTTGTCCATATAGACGAACCACTGCGGCGTGTTGCGGAAGATCACCGGCTTCTTGGAGCGCCAGGAATGCGGATACTGGTGCTTCAGGCGGCCGCGGGCGAACAGCATGTTCGCGCCGATCAGCGCGGTGATCACCGCCTGATTGGCGTCGCCCTTCTTGCCGTTGTCGTCGATCACGCGGGCCGGACCACCCTCGCGGTCCGGACCGAAGCCCGGCGCGTCCTTGGTGAAGAAGCCGGCGTCATCCACGGTGAACGGGATGCTGGTGTCGATGCCGCGCGCGGCAAGGTCCTTGGCCGCGTCCATCCAGGCCTCGAAGTCCTCACGGCCGTGGCCCGGAGCCGTGTGGACAAAGCCGGTACCGGCATCGTCGGTGACGTGGTCGCCCGGCAGCATCGGCACGGGGAACGTGTAGCCGCCCCCAAAGCCCTTGAGCGGGTGCTGGAGCGTCATGCTGAACAGCTCGTCGGCGCTCACGTCGCGGATCTTGCGGTAGCCGAGCTTGGCCTTCTCGAACGAGCCTTCCGCCAGCACGTTCGCGAAGATCAGCTTTTCGCCCGGCTGCGGGCCGTAATCGTTCTCCGCCGATGTCACCTCATAGAGGCCGTACTCGATGCGCGGCGAATAGCTGACCGCGCGGTTGCCGGGGATCGTCCACGGCGTGGTCGTCCAGATCACCACATGGGTGCCGAGCAGGTCGGCCGGCCCTTCCACCACCGGGAACTTCACCCAGATCGTGTCGCTTTCGTAGTCGTGGTACTCGACCTCGGCTTCAGCGAGCGCCGTGCGCTCAACCACCGACCACATCACCGGCTTGGAGCCACGATAGAGCTGACCCGACATGGCAAACTTGAGCAGCTCGCCGGCGATCCGCGCCTCCGAATGGAAGGCCATCGTCGTGTACGGATTCTTGAAGTCGCCCTCGACGCCCAGGCGGCGGAACTCTTCCGTCTGCACCTTGATCCAGTGCTGGGCGAACTCGCGGCACTCCTGGCGGAACTCGTTGATCGGCACCTCGTCCTTGTTCTTGCCGGCGGCGCGATACTTTTCCTCGATCTTCCACTCGATCGGAAGGCCATGGCAGTCCCAGCCCGGCACATAGTTGGAGTCATAGCCGCGCATCTGGAACGAGCGCGTGATGACGTCCTTGAGCACCTTGTTCAGCGCATGGCCGATGTGGATGTTGCCGTTGGCATAGGGTGGGCCGTCGTGCAGCACGAACTTGGGCCGCCCCTTCGACTGCTCGCGCATCCGCCGGTAGAGGTCCATCTCCGTCCAGCGCTTGACGAACTCAGGCTCCTTCTCGGGCAGGCCGGCGCGCATCGGGAAATCGGTCTGCGGCAGGTAGAGGGTCTTTGAATAATCCAGCTTCTCGGAAGTATCGCTCATTACTTTTGCCGTATGGGTTGCGATGACCGTATGGTCCCGCTGATGATCGTATCAGAAGGTGGAAGGCGCCACGAGCGCAAGTATCCCGGCCGTTCCCGGCGTCACGCCATAAGGAAGGCCGGGCCAGTAATTCGCAGAATGGATAGGCTCATACCGGCACGCGTCATCATGCTGGCGCTTTTAGCCGACGCCCGCGAAAGAATAAAGCGTTTCTTGCAGGTAGCGTCTTATGAGGAAACCTTCTGGAGCTTTCGGCACCGCCATCCTCGCCGTCCGATTCTCGTGACTTGCATAATCCCCAATCTATGGCTGCAATTCCCTTTGATCAGGCGGGGAGGGATGACAATGCCGACCGGCACAACCACCAAGGTTACAGAACAACGGCCAACTCCTCGGCGAAATCGTAGCCGCCCGGGCAGCCTTTCAAAAGGCGAGCGCGCACNCCTCACAACTGNAGCGTGAAATCGAACGCTCCTCNATTATCCCGCGCAATCTGCAAGCCAGACAGACATCCGGCAGNTCGTTGANGCGAAGAAAGCCGCTCCGCACTGACCATGCGCTAGAACGCCAGCGCCAGATCCAGCTCCGACAGCGGGCGNACGCCGGAAAGCAGCGCCCGGGCCTCCGCCTCGTCAATCCGCATCTGCTGGACCATCGGGTCCAGCCCGTCGAACTTCTCCTCCGGCCGCAGAAATCCGAACAACGAGACCGAACAGACCTCGCCATAGATCTCGCCTGCGAAGTCGAAGATGAAGGTCTCGAGGAGCGGATGGCCTTCGCTGTCCACGGTCGGCCGCCGTCCGAAGCTCGCGACCCCGTCGTGGAGGGACCCGTCCGCGCGGCGCAGCCGCACCGCATAGATTCCGTGGGCAAGCTCGACATCATCGGGCAGCACCATGTTGGCCGTCGGGAAGCCGAGCGTGCGTCCCAGCTTCTTGCCGTGCGTGACCTCCGCCTCCACCGTGTAGCGGTAGCCGAGCAACCCGGCCGCTTCCGCCACCCTGCCCTCCTTCAGAGCCGCGCGGATCCGGCTCGAGGAGATGACCTCGCCGCCCTCGTCGGCGAATGCCTCGACAATGCTGACGCCGAATCCGAGAGACCTGCCTGCCTCCGCGAGGCTGTCCGAATTGCCGCCGCGCGCCTTGCCGTAATGGAAATTGTAGCCGGTCACGATCTCCCGCGCGCCTAGCTTGCCCGCGAGGATCTCGCGCTCGAAGGCCTCGGCGGGAATCGCCGCGAAATCCCGGTCGAAACACTGCTCGATGACCGCGTCGAAGCCGAGCAGCTCCAATAGCCGCGCCTTCATGGCAGGCGGCGTCAAGCGGAACAGCGGCTGCTCCGGACGGAAGACGCTCCGGGGATTGGGCTCGAACGTCAGCGCCACTACGGGCCTGCCTTGCGCCCTGGCGAGCTCCAGCGCCCGCCCGAGCACCATCTGGTGCCCCCGGTGGACGCCGTCGAAATTGCCGATCGCGACCACACCGCCGCGCAGGTGCTCGGGACAGGCATCGGCCCCTGGAATTCGCAGGAACTCAGTCATTTCCGTTTCGTCAGCGAAGCCTTACGGTTGCGGCGACGGGCGCAAACCCGTGGGACGCCATGTAGTGCGCGAGCCGCTCCGGATCGGGACGTCCGCTCTCGCCATATTCCGACGCATGGATGCCATCGGTCACGAACAGCAGGTCGATTCCCATGCCCGCCGCGCCCTTTACATCCGTCATCAGTCCGTCGCCAATGGCCAGCGCGTCCTTCACGCCGACGGGCCGCCCCAGCACCTCGCTCGCCTTGGCGAGCGTTGCCTCGTAGATCGGGTGATACGGCTTGCCGGCGATCTGCGTCCGGCCGCCGAGCTGGCTGTAGGCCCGCCCCAGCGCACCCGCGCAGTAGATCATGGTGTCGCCGCGCTCCACCACGATGTCCGGATTGGCGCAGATGAACGGCAGATCCCGCGCCCGCAGACGCTGCAGCAGGTCCGTGTAATCGTCCGGCGTCTCGGTGCGGTCATCGAACAGCCCGGTGCAGACCACGCCCGCGGCCTCGAACTCCTCCACCACCTCGACATCGAGCCCGTCATAGAGCGTCATGTCCCGGTCCGGCCCCAGATGAAAGATCTTCCGGGGCCCCGCCTCGATCAGCGACCGGGTGACATCGCCGGATGTCACCACCGCGTCATAGGCATCGTCGGGAACGCCCAGCGAGCGGAGCTGCTCGATCACCGGTCCGAACGGGCGCGGCGCATTGGTGATGAGAACCACGGCCTTTCCAGCCTGGCGCGCGCGCTGCAGCGCCTCCACGGCCGGCTCGAAGGCCCGAACACCGTTGTGGATGACACCCCAGACGTCGCATAGAATGGCCGAATAGTTTTCAGCCAGCCCATCCAGACGGTCGATGATCTCAAGCGATGCCATGAAGTATCCCTGGGTTGTTCGTTCGGAAGGCGCGCCGGTTGGCGCGATTTTCGCGAGGGATAGCCTAATGTTCTCCGGCTGTCACGGTTTTTGAAAGGATATTTCCCCGCGGCCGTAACCGTTCATAAACCAGACTTTCGAAACTCGCGCGCCATTAAGAAATAGATTAAGCCCTCGCCCGATAGTCTCCCGACGGACCAGCGGTGGGGGTTCGCCATGATTTTCAAGTTTCTGCGTGACAAGAGCGGCAATTTCGCAATGCTTCTGGCATTGGCCATGGTGCCGATCATCGGAGCCATGGCACTGGCCATCGACTACACGGAGATGAGCCGGCAGCGTCAGGCAACACTCAACGCCTTGGACGCGGCCAACATGGCGACGGCCTGGCGCTACCTGAACGGCGATCCGGATCAGGACGTGCGCCAGTTCGCGCAGGATTTCTTCGAGGCCAATCTCGGCCCCGTGGATCCGTCCAAGGTGACCTTGACGGTTCACCTTCCCGACGAGTCTGAAGGCGGCAACACGATCCGCATGGAAGCGGACCTGCGCTATGACCCGTACTTCTACGGAACCTTCATGAAACTCCTCGGCAAGTCCGGCGAGATCAACATCAAGCTCTACGCGGAAAACGAGGTCCAGCTGAAGAATACGCTGGAAGTTGCGCTTGTCCTCGACAACTCCGGCTCCATGGACGACACGGGCTCCGGTTCCGGCAAGAAGCGCCTGCAGCTTCTGAAGGACGCTGCCAAGCAGCTGGTCGATACCATGGCGAAGCAGGGCCAGCTCATGAAGCAGGTCCAGAAGCCCGTCCAGTTCGCCCTCGTGCCCTTCGCGGCGTCGGTCAACGTCGGCCCCGAACATGCCAACGCGAGCTGGATGGACGTCCAGGGGCGCTCTTCCATCCATCATGAGAACTTCGACTGGACGACCATGCCCTCCAACCTGAAGGTGGAGAAGGTCGGAAACGTCTACCAGAAGACCGGGCAGGACTGGGGGCCGGAACGCTACCAGATCGTGACGCGCTTTACCCTGTTCAACGATCTGCGGCGCAAGTACTGTACGAAATCCAGCAAGAATGTCTGCCAATCCTGGGCAGAAGTACCTGTGACGAGCTGGGCCGGCTGCGTCGAGATGCGTCCTTATCCCTACAACCTCGACGACACGCCGCCTTCTCCGACCAACCCGGACACGCTGTTCGTTCCGATGTTCGCTCCGGACGAGACGGATACGAAGAGCGGCTCCAGGACGGCCTACAACAACTGGTGGGCGGACGCGATCAACAGCACGGCGGCCAACCGTCAGAAGTACATGCCCAAGTACTACGAGGCCAACGAGAGGAGCAGCAACTTCAAGCTCTACAATGAGGGCCCGAACCTGAGCTGCACCACGGTGCCGATTACGCCGCTCACCGATGTCACGACGACGGCGGGCATCAAGCGTATCAAGGATGCCATCGACGGAATGATTGCCGACGGCGCCACCAATGTGCCCGAGGGCATCGCCTGGGGCTGGCGCGTGATCTCCGGCGGAGAGCCCTTCACCGAGGGTCGCCCGGACAAGGAAAAGGGCAACGACAAGGTGATCATCGTTCTCACCGACGGCGCCAACACCTACTATACCCCGAGCAGCCTGGGCTACGCCGACGAGGCCAACAACAAGTCGATCTACTCGAACTACGGCTATGCCTCGAAGAAGCGCATCTTTGACGGCACGAGCCGTCCGACCACCTATGACAATGACAACTACACCAAGGCCATGAACGAGCACATGCAGAAGGTGTGCACGAACGCGAAGAATGCGGGCATCATCGTCATGACCGTCGCGCTGGATCTCAGCACGAAGAAGGCCGACGAAAAGGCGCAGATCGACCTGCTGCAGCAATGCGCTTCCGAATCCCGCGTCCGCCGCGGCCAGAAGCTGTTCTGGAACACGACCGGCGCGGAACTCTCGGAGACCTTCCGGCGCATCGCGGACGAGCTGTCCAACCTCCGCTTCGTCGGCTGATACTATTATCATGCGCAATCAGTCCTGCGCTGCAGACTTGTCGGTGCAGGCCTGATCGGTTAGGGAAACGCGCGGCATGTTCGCGTCACCGCCCCGCGGTGGCCTTCATGCCGCGCGAATATTCATTTCAACCACCAGATCCAGAGCTAAAGACATGGCGGACAAGGCGAACAAGGTGAAGGCAAGGCTCCCGCGCGGATTTGTCGACCGACACCCCGAGGACATTCGCGCTGTCGACGAGATGCTGGTGAAGATCCGCCGCGTCTATGAGCTCTATGGCTTCGAGCCGGTCGAGACGCCCCTCATCGAATACACCGACGCACTTGGCAAGTTCCTGCCCGACCAGGACCGGCCGAACGAGGGTGTCTTCTCCTTCCAGGATGACGACGAGCAGTGGCTGTCGCTGCGCTATGACCTGACGGCACCGCTCGCCCGCTACGTCGCCGAGAACTTCGAGCGCCTGCCCAAGCCCTATCGCAGCTACCGCTGCGGCTGGGTCTTCCGCAACGAGAAGCCCGGCCCCGGCCGCTTCCGCCAGTTCATGCAGTTCGACGCCGACACGGTCGGCGCGCCGGACGTCTCCGCCGACGCCGAAATGTGCATGATGATGGCCGACGTTCTTGAGGAGCTTGGCATCAGGCGCGGCGACTACGTGATCCGTGTCAACAACCGCAAGGTGCTGGACGGCGTTCTGGACTCGATCGGACTGAGCGGTGACGAGCATGCCGGCCGCCGTCTCACCGTCCTGCGTGCCATCGACAAGCTCGACAAGTTCGGTCCCGAAGGCGTGCGTCTGCTGCTCGGCAAGGGCCGCCTCGACGAGAGCGGCGACTTCACCAAGGGCGCAGAACTCGACGACGCAGCCATCGCCAAGGTCATGAATTACATCGAGACCGGCGAGATCGAGGACAATGAAGGCGTGCGCGAGCTTCGCGACATTCAGGCCCTCTGCGCCGCCGCCGGTTACGATGACGGCCGTATCAAGATCGACCCTTCGGTCGTCCGCGGCCTGGAGTATTACACCGGCCCGGTCTTCGAGGCCGAACTGCTGTTCGAGGTTCCGAACGAGGACGGCCAGATCGTCCGCTTCGGCTCCGTCGGCGGCGGCGGCCGATATGATGGGCTGGTCTCCCGCTTCCGCGGCGAACCTGTTCCAGCCACCGGCTTCTCCATCGGCGTCTCCCGCCTGATGACCGCGCTCAAGAACCTCGGCAAGCTGAAGACGGCCGACACCGTTGCGCCGGTCGTGGTCCTCGTCATGGACCGCGACATCGAAAGCCTCGGCCGCTACCAGAAGATGGTCTCCGACCTGCGCCAGGCCGGCGTTCGTGCCGAGATGTACCTGGGCGGCGCCGGAATGAAGGCACAGATGAAATATGCGGACCGCCGCGGCAGCCCCTGCGTCATCATCCAGGGCGGCGACGAGCGCGCGAAGGGCGAGGTACAGATCAAGGACCTGGTCGAAGGTCTGCGCCTTTCCCAGGAAATCGCCGACAATGCCACCTGGCGCGAGGCCCGTCCCGCCCAGTTCTCGGTGCCGGAAGGCGAGATGGTCGAGGCGGTCAAGCGTGTGCTGGCGGCCCAGGCGGAAGACGGACGCGGCTGACGTCCACCCTGCCGGTGGACGCAGACGCCCGCTAACGCGAAAGGCTCGAGCCCGATGACCTCCCGCTACCCATCCTTTGCCGCGGATATCCTCGCCCTGTTCGCCGAGCGGGACGTCGTGCTGACGCATGTCGACATCCTTCAGCCCGCCGACCCGTTCCTCGACATGGCGGGAGAGGACCTGCGCCGCCGCATCTATATGACCGAGAGCGAGACGGGTGAATCCCTCTGCCTGCGGCCGGATTTCACCATTCCCGTCTGCCTGGACCACATTGCCTCGCGCGCATCGACACCGCGCCGCTACGGCTACCTCGGAGAGGTCTTCCGCCAGCGCCGCGAAGGCCGCGCGGAGTTCTTCCAGGCCGGCATCGAGGATCTCGGCTCGCCCGACCGCGCCGAAGCGGATGCGCGCTCCCTCTGCGACGCAACGGCGCTGATCGCCCGGTTGCTCCCTTCTGTTCCCCTCACCATCACGGTCGGCGACAAGGCGATGTTCGAGGCGGTGCTTTCCGCCCTTGGTCTGCCGGGCGGACTGCAGAAGCGCCTGCTGCGCGCCTTCGGCACGCCCGACCGCCTGTCGGCGGCCATCGAGGAGTTCCGAACCGCGCGCGTCTCCCAGCCCCTGCCCGCCGAGATCGCAGGTCTCGTGCTGACAGGCGACGAGAGAGCGCTCGCCGCCTACATCGAGACCGCGATGGTCGACATGGGCTTTTCGCCCGGCGCCGGCCGCCATCCGAGGGAGATTGCCCGCCGCCTCATCGAGAAGCGGCATCTGGATAGCGTGACCCTTTCAGAACAGGCACTCCAGGCGCTCCGCGATTTCCTCGCGATCCGCGTGCCGCTGTCGGACGCCGTGGCCACGCTGGCGGACTTCGCGGGCAGGGCAGGTATCGCCATTGACGAGGCGCTGGCGAATTTCGAGAAGCGCAACGCGGCCATCGCCGCCGCCGGCGTTTCCGTCGCCGACGTCCGCTACAATTCCGGCTTCGGCCGTCCGCTCGACTACTACACCGGTCTCGTCTTCGAGATCACCACCGACCGTCTCGCCCTTCCGCTTGCCGGCGGCGGGCGCTACGACCGGCTGCTCACGCTGCTCGGAGCGCAGGAGCCGATTCCGGGCGTCGGCTTCTCGGTTTGGCTCGACCGCGTGGATACCCTCAGGGAGGCCCGCTGATGAGCGTCACCCTCGCACTTCCGTCCAAGGGCCGCCTGAAGGACGAGGCGATCGCCCGCCTGGAGAAGGCCGGTTACCGCGTCACGCCGCCGAAGGACGACCGCAGCTACAGCACTTCCGTCGACGGCCATCCGGCCATCGACGTGAAGTTCATTTCCGCCTCGGAAATCGCCCGCGAGCTGGAAGCCGGCAACGTCGATCTGGGCGTTACAGGAGAGGATCTGATCCGCGAGACGATCCCCGAGTGGGAGCGCAAGGTCGCCATTCGCGCCCGCTTGGGCTTTGGCCGCGCCGACGTGATCGTCGCCGTGCCCGACGTCTGGTTCGATGTCTCCACCATGGCTGATCTTGACGATGTGGCGGCCGACTTCCGGCACCGCCATGGCCGCCGCCTGCGCATCGCCACCAAGTACTGGCGCCTGACGCAGCAGTTCTTCTCGCAGAAGCACGGCATCCAGGTCTATCGCATCGTCGAAAGCCTCGGTGCCACGGAAGGGGCGCCCGCGGCTGGCTCCGCCGACATCATTGTCGATATTACCTCGACCGGTTCGACGCTGCGCGCAAACCACCTGAAGGTGCTCGAAGACGGCGTGATCCTGCGCTCGCAGGCCTGCCTCGTGGAATCCCTCAAGGACCGCTCTGCCGGAGATGTTGCCGTCATCGCTGCCATGGTGGACGCGCTGAACCGCTGACACCTCTGGCCCTCCCTCCGCCCCCCTCATGGTGAGCTCGTCAAACCGGGAGCTGTCGGAGGGCGGCAAGCACAAAGGCTTTCTGCGGCGGGTCCACAAAGACTTGGAGCGACAGTGTCGGTTCTTGCCACCTTCATGGTTCGGCTGGCCCACCATGATGGTTCGACGGGCTCAGCATTAAGGTGTACGGCACGCCATGACGGCCTTGCCTACTCATCCACCACGCGCAATTGCAGGCGGCCCTGACCGGGCGACACGGGTCCGGCCTTCTCTCCCCCGCCCGCACCGGACTTTCGAACCGCTCCGCCGGTTTCCGCCTCACCCAGTTCCAGCGCCTCGATGCGGCTGCCGCGCTTGGTGATCTTGTCGGCGGAGGTAAGGATCATTTCCACATCCTTCTGAGCCGAGAAGAAGTGACCCTGCAGCTTGCGCACGCGCTCGTCGAGCCGGGTCACGTCCTCCATCAGCTTCACCACCTCGGCCTGGATGAGATGCGCCTGCTCTCGCATCCGCGCATCGCGGAGCACCGACTGGATCACCTGCACCGAGAGCATGAGCAGCGAGGGCGATACGATCACCACCCTCGCCCGATGCGCCCGCTGCACCAGCGCCTCGAAATTCTCGTGAATCTCCGCGAAGATGGACTCCGACGGCACGAACATGAAGGCGAGCTCTTGTGTCTCGCCGTTGATGAGATACTTCTCGGAGATCGCCCGGATATGCACTTCGATGTCGCGCCGGAAGGCGGTTTCCGCCGCCTTGCGCGCCTCGGCGCTGCCCTCGCTCCCGGCAGCCTTCATGGCGTTCCACGCCTCCAGCGGAAACTTGGCATCGACCACCAGCGACGGTGCGCCGTTCGGCATACGGATCAAGCAGTCGGGCCGCGCGCCATTCGAGAGCGTCGCCTGGAACTCGTAGGCCCCTGACGGCAGCGCGTCGGCGATGATCGCCTCCATCCGTGCCTGCCCGAACGCCCCGCGCGTCTGCTTGTTGGAGAGGATCTGCTGCAGCTGGACCACCTGTCCGGCGAGCGCCTGGATGTTGTTCTGCGCCGTGTCGATGACGGCGAGCCGCTCCTGCAGCTTGGCGAGGTTCTCGTGCGTCGCCTTGGTCTGCTCGTGGATCGAGGTGCCGAGCCTGTGCGTCATCCCGTCGAGCCGTTCGGTGAGTGCCCTGGTCAATTCCGCCTGCCGGGAGCCGAGGATTTCCGCCATCGTGCCGAGTCGCCCGTGCAGTTCGGCTTGCGTGCGGGCGAGCTCCCGCAGCCGCTCCTCCGCTTCCGCCGCCGCGACCGCCCTCGCCCGCGAGGCCCGCGCAACCATGATCGCCATCAGAACCATTAGGAACAGGATGACACCGCCCGCCGTAGCCATTACATGACCCACGGTGAAGGTGGCCGCGCCGAGGCGGAACACGGGACTGGCGAAAAGCGACGCTGAATCCATCATCGCGTTACCGTAGACGATTCCGCCCCGCCCGAGAAGATCAAAACGAGAACAAAACGTACCCGTGCCATCCGACCGCATTGACGCCCGACACGGGAGCAATTACGTCACGCCAATGGCTACTCGACCGCTTGTAATTCTTCCCGATCCGTTGCTCCGCCAGGTCTCAAAGCCCGTGGAGCGTATTGACGACGAACTGCGCAAGTTCGCCGCCGACATGTTCGACACCATGTACGACGCGCCCGGCATCGGCCTCGCGGCCGTGCAGGTGGGCGAGCCGATCCGCATGCTCGTGCTCGACGTTGCCGGCAAGGACGAACCGAAGAACCCGCAGGTTTTCATCAACCCTGAAATCCTCGCGAAGAGCGAGGACATGAACGTCCACGAGGAAGGCTGTCTGTCCATTCCCGATTACTATGCGGAAGTGGAGCGTCCGGCCCGCATCAGCGTGAAGGCGCTGGATCTCGACGGCAAGGAAAAGATCGTCGAGGCCGACGGCATCCTCGCCACTTGCCTGCAGCACGAGATCGACCATCTGAACGGCGTCCTGTTCATCGACCACCTGTCGAAGCTGAAGCGCGACATGGTGATCCGCAAGTTCAGGAAGCTGGCGAAGGAACGCAAGTCGCCCGTGGTGGGCTGAGCGGTCCCTGGAAAGGTGGAAGCCGGTTCCCGCCCGGCCCCGTGACACGGGGACAGGGCACGGATCCGGCGGAGACGAGAGCCGGTTTGCCTTTCCATCCGCGACAACGGAGGATTGAGCCTCCCGTTTTCCGCCCGGCGAAAACAGGCTTGGCCGGCGGTCAGCAATGGATGTGGCGGGATGTCGGCCAGGCAGGTCACCCGCGAGAAGCGCAACGCGCATAGGATGTGAGAATGCCCCTCAACCTGATTTTCATGGGAACGCCGGAATTCTCGGTCGCCACGCTGAAGGCGCTGCACGAGGCGGGGCACAAAATCGTGGCCGTCTATACGCAGCCGCCGCGCCCGGCCGGACGCCGGGGCCTGGAACTCACAAAGTCGCCGGTGCATCAGGTCGCAGAAGAGCTCGGCATACCCGTCTTCACGCCCGTTTCCCTGAAGAGCGAAGAGGAACAGCGGCGCTTCCGTGACCTCAACGCGGATGCCGCCGTCGTCGTGGCCTACGGCCTGCTCCTGCCAAAGCCTATCCTGGAGGGCACACGTCTCGGCGCCTACAACGGCCATGCCTCGCTGCTGCCCCGCTGGCGCGGGGCCGCGCCCATCCAGCGCGCCATCATGGCCGGCGACGCCGAGACCGGCATGATGATCATGAAGATGGATGAGGGGCTGGACACCGGCCCGGTGGCGCTCACCCGCGTCGTGAAGATCAATCCCGACATGACGGCGGGCGAGCTGCACGACGCCCTGAAGGAAACCGGCGCTGCCCTCATGGTCGAGGCCATGGCAGCCCTCGCCTCCGGTGACCTCAGGCTGACGCCCCAGGCCGGGGAAGGCGCCACCTACGCCCGCAAGATCTCCAAGGAGGAGACCCGCATCGACTGGACGCGCCCTGGCCGCGACGTCCACAACCACATCCGTGGTCTTTCGCCCATGCCGGGCGCCTGGTGCGAGATGGAACTCGGCGGCAGGCTGGAGCGGGTGAAAGTGCTGCGCTCCACACGCGTGGATGACATGGGCGGCGAACCCGGTGAGGTCCTGGACGACTTCCTCACGGTCGCCTGCGGCACCGGCGCCGTGCGCCTCCTCGAGCTGCAACGCGCGGGCGGAAAGGTCGTGACCGCCGCCGACTTCCTGCGCGGCGCGCCGGTGAAGAAGGGGCAAAGGATCAGGTGACCGCCAGCACTCCGGAGCGCAGCTGAGCCATGCCCCGCTACCGCATCGACATCGAATACGACGGCACCAACTACGCCGGCTGGCAACGCCAGGCCGGCCAGCCTTCGGTCCAGGAAGCGATCGAGCGCGCCATCCTTGCGCTGAGCGGCGAGACGGTGACACTGAAAGGCGCAGGCCGCACCGATGCCGGCGTCCACGCCCTCGGTCAGGTCGGCCATTTCGATCTCGCGCGCAACTTTCCCGAACGCAACATCCGCGACGGCCTCAACGCCCATCTGCTGGCCGCTGGGGAATCCGTCTCAATCCTCTCGGCCGCCGTGGTGGACGAAACCTTCGACGCCCGCTTCTCGGCCAGGGCCCGCCACTATCTCTACCGCATCGGCAATCGCCGCTCGCCCTTCGCGCTCGACCGCAACCGCGTGTGGCACGTCTGGAAGCCGCTCGACGTCGAGGCCATGCAGGAGGCGGCGCACCGGCTGATCGGCCTGCACGACTTCACCACCTTCCGCTCCAGCCAGTGCCAGGCGAAGAGCCCGGTGAAAACGCTGGACCGTCTGGACGTTACCCGTGTCGGCGACGAGGTGCAGATCCGCGCCTCCGCGCGCTCCTTCCTGCACAATCAGGTGCGATCGCTCGTCGGCACCCTCAAGAAGGTCGGCGAAGGTAGCTGGACGCCGGACGATGTCCAGGCGGCGCTCGAAGCGCGCGACCGCTCCCGCTGCGGCCCCATGGCCCCGGCCCACGGCCTCTATCTCGTTGGCGTGGACTACTAGATCGGCCCTTGGGAAGCGGGGCCGGTTTCCTCGAAACCCAAACGGCTTGAGCCCGATTTTCCGTGAGCGTCCGAAAGCTTCCGGGCCCTTCCTACAGGCTTCCCACGTTGATACCGAGCAACGACTGCAGGATGAGCAGTGTGGCGATGGAAGCCACCAGCATTCCGAAGAACACGCCGGTTCCCATCGCAGCCCCCTTGGCGAGCGCGACCACCGTCACCCGCCAGGACAGGAACAGGGTGAGGAAGAACAGCACCAGTGACAGGAACATTGCGATTTCCGCCAGCGCCGGGAAGAAGATCTGCAGCAGCGTCGGCGGCAGCATCATCCAGGTGAGCAGCGCCGAGGCCCAGTTGCTCGCCACCACGTAGTGGATGAGCCGGTCCGCGATCCGCGCCTGCTTCGCCACCGCGAGCAGGCCCACCAGCGGCAGGATCCACGACCCGATGCTGGACAGCGCCAGCCGCAGCACGATCTCGAGCCGCGACATGGGCAGCAGCATCAGCGCCTCCGCCTCGTTGGCAAAGGCCAGCCAGTTGATGAGCAGGGCGGGCAGCGACACGGGAACGGCATAGAAAGAGTTCCAGAACCCGTCGACGGAAATGTCGAGGTACCGCAGGCCGTCCGCCCGGCCCGTCATCAGGCGCCAGACACCATGGAAATACTGCTGGATGTCGGCGCCCCAGTTCGTCATCCGAACCAGTCCTCCAGGAACCGCAGATAGATCCGGGTGAGCTCCTCGAGGTCGGCCACTGCCACCCGCTCGTCCACCATGTGCATGGTCTGGCCGACCAGGCCGAACTCGACCACCGGGCAATAGTCCTTGATGAAGCGCGCGTCGGACGTGCCCCCCGTGGTGGACAGTTCCGGCGTCCGGCCCGTCACCGCCTCAATGGAGGCACTCAGCGTGTTGATGAGTTTCTCGTCATGGGTCAGGAACACCGGGCTGACATTGCCGACCCACTTCAGCTCGAACTGGACCGGCTCTTCCCTTCCGCTGCGGAACCGCTTGTCCTCCGCCGCAGCCCTGAGCCGCAGCTCGATCTCGGCCTTGAGCCTCTCGGCGTTCCACAGATCGTTGAAGCGGATGTTGAAGGCGAAGCTGGCCTTCGCCGGGATCACGTTCGTCGCCGGATTGCCGACGTCGATCGAGGTGATCTCGAGGTTCGTCGCCGGAAACTGCTCCGTCCCGCTGTCGAGCGCGGGATTGAGGAGCGCTTCGGCCAGGCTCAGGAGCCCCCGCACCGGATTGTCGGCGAGATGCGGATAGGCCACGTGCCCCTGCCGCCCGCTGACCGTCACGCGGCCCGAGAGGGAACCGCGCCGGCCAATCTTGATCATGTCGCCCAGCGCCTGCGGGCAGGTCGGCTCCCCGACGATGGAGGCGTCCCACGTCTCGCCCCTCTCCGCCGCCCACTGGAGAAGCTTGACCGTGCCGTTGACGGCCGGGCCTTCCTCGTCTCCGGTGATCAGCAGGGAGATGGAGCCCTTCGGCGCCCCGTGCTTCTCGACGTAGCGCGCGACCGCCGCCACAAAGCAGGCGATGCCGCCCTTCATGTCCACCGCGCCGCGCCCGTAGAGAATGCCATTGTCGATCACGCCGCCGAATGGCGGGTGGCTCCAGGCGGCCTCGTCCCCCGCCGGCACCACGTCCGTATGGCCGGCGAACATCAGGTGCGGCCCTTCGCTGCCGAACCGCGCGTAAAGGTTTTCGACGGATGCTTCGCCCGGCTCGTCAAACACGGGACGGTCGACGCTCATGCCGAGCGGCTTCACCATTGCCTCGAGCGCAGCGAGCGCCCCGCCTTCAGCCGGGGTCACCGACGGGCAGCGGATGAGCGTGACCAGATTCTCGACGGGATCAACGGGAAGTTTCATTTCCTTGCCAATAATTCAAACCCGCGGAGAAGTCACGGGGCGGTTGATGGGATGGTTTCAGTCCTGCGGCGCATTCGTGTAGCGACCGTAGCGGTTTGCCCCGGGATCCCCCGGATACAGACACAGAATGAGGAAGGCTAGGATCGACAGGACCGGNATGAACAGCGTCACGGCGAAGTAGCCCTCCCTGTTGAAGTCGTGGAAGCGCTTCACTGACAANGCCANGTGCGGCCAGAGGGAGCCCAGGAAGACGAGCGCGAAGATCATGNTCCACNTCTCGTATTCCGCGCTGCCCAGCGGCGCGATCATCGACTTGTACAGCGGAATCACCGCGATGACGCTGAGAAGCATCGTNGCGAGGAAATAGACCCACCGGCTGATCCGGCCGGAGATGCTGAAGAAAAGCCATGTGAAATTGCTTGTGCCCACGACCTTGCCCCTGTGCACTGCTTTCCAGTCGGAGACCGGCACACATTTGCTTCAAGATACCATGACCGGCGTTCCTGCAGGACGCGCGGCTGCTGAAGCCCTCCCGCCCCACGGGCGAAAGGTCTTCCGAAATCTGTCCGCTTCGCGCCGCGACGGAGACCCTCTTTCACGCGCTGGCCAGTCTGACCTGTTGAGGCCGGTTCCGGACGAGGCGGAACCGGGTTTCCGTCCGGAACCGCAAAACAAACGCCTGGTGCAGTTCAGGGTCTCTGCGAACCTGGACCGCCCTAGTCGCGCAGCAGCTCGTTGATCGCGGTCTTTGCGCGGGTCTTCTCGTCCACGCGCTTCACGATCACGGCGCAATAGAGGTTGGGCCCGGGCTGACCGTCCGGAAGCGGCTTGCCCGGCATGGTTCCCGGCACGACCACCGAGTATTCCGGCACCTCGCCCTGGAACACCTCGCCCGTCGTGCGGTCGATGATCTTCGTCGACTGACCGAGGAACACGCCCATGCTGAGCACCGCTCCGCGGCGAACGATGACGCCCTCGGCCACCTCGGAGCGGGCGCCGATGAAGCAGTCGTCCTCGATGATCGTCGGCGAAGCCTGCATGGGCTCCAGCACGCCGCCGATGCCCACGCCGCCGGACAGATGCACGTTGCGACCGATCTGCGCGCAGGATCCGACCGTGGCCCAGGTATCCACCATCGTGCCCTCGCCCACATAGGCTCCGAGGTTGACGAAGGACGGCATCAGCACCACGCCCGGCGCGATGAAGGCGGAGCGGCGCACGACCGCGCCCGGGACGGCGCGAATGCCGGCGCGCTCGAACTCCGAGGCACTCCAACGGTCAAACTTGGACGGAACCTTGTCCCACCAGACGGCCTCGCCCGGGCCGCCCTTGATCACTTCCATCGGATTGAGCCGGAACGACAGCAGCACCGCCTTCTTCAGCCACTGGTTCACCCGCCACTGCCCGTCCGGCTGGCGCTCGGCAACGCGCGCGCGCCCGCTGTCCAGAAGGTTGAGCGCCTCCTCGACCGCGTCGCGAATCTCGCCGCGCGTATCCGCGGTCACTTTGTCACGTTCATCAAAGGCCTGCTCGATAATCTTTTCGAGAGTGGCGAAATCCGATGTATTCATTAGCGAACCATCTCCGTTATAGGAGCTGTTGAAAGGGTGCCGTGATTTGATGTCATTGCCGGCTGGATGCCGGGCAAGCGGACCCTAAGCGAACGGCCGAACCGGGTCAATCATTGCAATGCTCTGGCGGAAGAGTGTTAACCGGGACAAGTGAGGACGCTGACGAATGAAGCCTGAAGATACCAACAACTGGACCCCACTGCCCCACTCGGATGAAGTGCGCAGGCTGGCGCGCAACGTTCCCGAGACCGCGCAGACCAGGTCGCCGACCTATCGCCTGGCCTGGGATGACAATGATTTCCTCACCCGGCGCGAGTTGCGTCCTGTCCGCCTTCAGCTCGAGCTTCTGAAGCCGGAGATGGCGCTGGCGGAAAAGGGCATCCGCTCGACCGTCATCATGTTCGGCGGCGCGCGCATTCCCGAACCCGGCGGCGAGGCCTGGGCTGCCAAGAACGAAATCCAGAAGAAGAATCTCGAGGCCAACAGCCGCTACTACGAGGAGGCCCGCAAGTTCGCGCGTCTCTGCTCCGAGTACTCGGCAAAGTCCTACTATCGTGAATTTGTTATCGTTACCGGCGGCGGACCCGGCGTGATGGAAGCGGGCAACCGGGGCGCGGCCGACTGCGGCGCCCCCAGCATCGGCCTGAACATCATCCTGCCGCACGAGCAGGTGCCGAACCGCTACGTGACCCCGGAACTATGTTTCAACTTCCACTACTTCGCCATTCGCAAGATGCACTTCGTGATGCGGGCCAAAGCCGTCGCGGTCTTCCCCGGCGGTTTCGGCACGATGGACGAACTGTTTGAAACGCTTACGCTCATCCAGACCGGCAGGATGGAGCGCGTGCCCGTCATTCTCTTCGGCCACGAGTTCTGGAACAACGCCATCAACATCGCCTACCTGGCGGAGCAGGGAACCATCTCCCCCACCGACATCGACCTCCTGACCTTTGTCGACACGGCAGAAGATGCCTGGAAGGCTATTCAGGAGTTTTACAAGATTACGATATAGAATTTATTATGTTAATTCGAAATATTCAAATTATTCAAAGTGTAATACTTTGATATTGAATTAGAGGTCACTATTGATTTAGGTATTATTTTAGCATAATTTTATCGACGGATGGGAGGGAAGGATCTTCACGATGAATCCGTCGGATACACTTTGGGGAGGCGGGCCCGTGACGACACTTTTTCATGTGGCCCTGCGCAACCCATCTGTTCAGGAATGCTTGGAAATTGTGTCCCGGTCCAACTGGTTCGACTATCTCACGCTTAGTATTGTGAACCCTTCGAGAGACCCGGCAAGCCTTCCGAGTACATGGAGTACCTGCCCTGGTGGATGGATAACCCGGTATCTGCGCCGTTCCTACGCCCTGGACGACCCAGTGATGCAAATCGGCCTGAATTCCTGCGAGCCATTCTTCTGGTNGGATCTGTCGAAAAGAAGCGACAGGCGCGGCGTGCTTCAGGATGGAGCCCGCCACGGCATTGGCCCATGCGGTTATTCGATCCCCCANGCGGCCAATAATGTGCGCAGCATCCTGTCCATAACGTCCCGATCCATGGCCGACCGGGATTGGCGATACTACATCGCGGCCATCAGCGTCGAACTGCATGATTTCACGCTGAAATTGCACGAAAAGGCCGTACAGGAGCTGGCAACCGAGGCCGCTGCCGGACGGAAACCGGCCGCGCATGCGCCAGCGCGACAGACCGCGAGGACAGGCTCCCGTCAGCGCGAGCGACGGTCAGGCAGCGGCTCCGTTCGACCCGCCCAGCGCTCTCAGTGAGGCAGACCTCGGCGGCGAATGCGCCGTCCGCCCCTCCTTTGCGCGGCACGTCCCGCTCTATCGCATGTCCCCAACCTCCGGGGACCACTTGGAAGCGCCCGGGGAGAATGAAATCCGCTCCTCCGTCCGGAATTACCCTGGAATGGATGACCGGAACGGTTCAGGGCCGCCGTGGAGCCCTGACCACACCTTTGCCTTTCCGCTTCGATCAGATGTCCGCCGGGGCCGGACCGCGCACGATCAAGCGCAAGAACCGCGTCAGATCGTCCGTCACATAATCGACCTCGTCCTCCTGCCCCAGGTCCCGTTCCCAGATCTCCGAATATGTGCTCTCCAGATTGCGCGGCACCACGAGCACCGTCTTCATACCCATGGCCTTGGGCACCCGAAGATTGCGTGCGAGGTCCTCAAACATCACCGCGTCGGGCCCCTGGATGCCATGCCGGGCCATGAACGTCTCGTAGCTCTCGCGCCGGGGCTTCGGCACCAGCCCCGCAGCGACGATGTCGAAGATGTCCTCGAAATGGTCGAGCACGCCGAGCTGCGCCGCCGCCCGTTCGGCATGACTTCGGTTGCCGTTGGTGAAGATGAACTTGCGGCCCGGCAGCGCCCGGATCGCCCGGCCTAGCTCCGGATTGGGCTTCAGCCAGCTGTAGTCGATGTCGTGCACCTTCTGCAGGAAGTCATCGGGATCGATGTTGTAGAGGTCCATCAGCCCCCGCAGCGTCGTTCCGTGATCGCGATAGAGTTCCTTTTGCAGCCTGCGGGCGTCTTCCCGCGACAGGCTGAGCAGCTCCGACACATAGGCCGTCATCCGCACGTCGATCTGCGAATAAAGGTCGGTGTCGTGCGGATAGAGCGTCTTGTCGAGATCGAAGATCCAGGTCCGGACGTGCTGGAAGTGGCTGGGGTCTGGAACGTTCACGGGAATACCCTGCTCTGGTCACGAATGCGTCACGCCATGATGGACGGGCGCAAGAAAAACATTGTGCCCTCCTGCACACGTGCTATCAGGCACCGTCTCCATTCGCGTGGTAGCCCCTCTTGCCCGCAAGATCAATCGCGCGACGGAGACTGCAGTTCCCACCACCTCCTCCGGGCGATTACCCCATGGAACTCTGGATACCGATCACCATCGCGGCAGCCTTCCTGCAGAACCTGCGGTCCGCCGCGCAGAAATACCTGAAAGGCGTCATGGGCACGACGGGCGCCACCTTTGTGCGCTTCGGTTTCGGCCTGCCCTTTGCCGCCCTCTACGTGTTCCTGCTGAACAGGCTTGGCGGCTTTCCCGTCCCGAGCCCCAATGCAGTTTTCGTGGTCTGGGTTGTCATCGGGGCGATCGCGCAGATTGCGGCCACGTTCCTGCTCGTCCACCTGTTTTCCTTCCGCAACTTTGCGGTGGGCACAGCATATTCGCGCACCGAGCCGATCCAGGCCGCCATTTTCGGCCTCGTGCTTCTGCAGGAGTCGGCTGGCTTCGGCGCCCTGATCGCCATCGCGATTTCCGTGGTGGGAGTGATGCTGATCTCCGTCGCCCACGCGCCGATGACCTGGAAGAACGTCTTCTCCTCTCTCGTCAGCCGCACGGCGCTGATCGGGCTCACCTCCGGCACTTTCTTCGGCATCTCCGCCGTCTCGTATCGCGCCGGCTCGCTCGCCCTGGGCGGCCCGAACTTCATGATGCAGGCGGCAACCACCCTGCTCTGCACCATCGTCCTGCAGACGGTTCTGATGCTGGGCTGGATGCTGCTGCGCGACCGCGCCGAGCTCAGCCGCATCGCAAAGGCATGGAAACCCTCGCTTTTTGTGGGCCTCTGCGGGGCGACCGCTTCCTTCGGCTGGTTCATGGCGATGACCCTGCAGCAGGCCGCAATCGTCAAGGCGCTGGCGCAAATCGAAATGCTGTTCACGCTGGCCTCCTCGGCCTGGTACTTCCGCGAACGCATCAACCGCACGGAACTCGCCGGATGCGTCCTGATCGCGCTCGGCATCATCGTGCTCGTCCTCGTGGACTGAACCCGGGACAGATCCGTTTCCCCAAAAAGAAAACCGGAGCCGCCGGGCTCCGGTCCGTCTTCTGAAAGACTAGTGTCTGCAGCGCCAATCAGGGCACGATCAGCGTGCCGGCGCCCTGCTCGGTGAACATCTCGAGCAGCACGGCATGCGCGGTCTTGCCGTTGAGGATCACCACGCCCTCCACGCCGCGCTCGATGGCCTGGATGCAGGTCTCGTACCTTCGGGATCATGCCGCCGGAAATCGTGCCGTCCTTGATCAGCGCCTTGGCCTGCGCCACCGTGAGCTCGGGGATCAGCTCGCCGTTCTTGTCGAGCACGCCCGGCACATCGGTGAGAAACAGCAGGCGAGCCGCCTTCACCGCGCCGGCGATGGCGCCCGCGAATGTGTCGGCGTTGATGTTGTAGGTATGGCCGTCCCGGCCCGGCGCAACCGGGGCGATCACCGGGATCATCTCGGAACGGGCCAGCAGGTCCAGCAGCGTGCGGTCCACCTCGACCGGCTCGCCCACGAAACCGAGGTCGAGCACACGCTCGATATTGGAATCCGGGTCGACAACCGTCTTGCGGGCGCGTTCGGCGAATACCATGTTGCCGTCCTTGCCGCAGAGCCCGATCGCCCATTCGCCCTCGGCATTGATGAGCGCGACGATCTCCTTGTTGATCGAACCGGCCAGCACCATCTCGACGATCTCGACGGTTCTCGCATCCGTCACGCGCAGTCCGCCCTCGAAACGGGACTCGATGCCGAGGCGCTTCAGCATGTCGGCAATTTGCGGCCCGCCGCCGTGCACCACGATCGGGTTGACGCCGGCCTGCTTCAGCAGCGCGATGTCGCGGGCAAAGGCGCGTCCGAGTTCCTGGTTGCCCATGGCGTGCCCGCCGTACTTCACCACGACGGTCTTGTTCTCGTAACGCTGCATGAACGGCAGCGCGGCAGAGAGAAGGGCGGCTTGTGCTTCTGCGTCAGTAAGATTCGTCATGTCCCGTTTCCACGCATGATCGCCTGTCTGGCCGGCGCCCGGAAAGAGCCTCTCGGGTCGCGTTGCCAGCATGAAACTCTTGCACCACCGGTCAGGAAGCGCTTTGCGCTCTAATAGCCTATTCGCGGCTACTGGCAAATGAACAGTTACGTCAGAAGACGGGGCCTCATCCCGTGTATTCGACTGCGGTGGTGATCGCCATGCGCAGCTCGTCAAGCCCCCAGCCCTTCTCCGACGACGTCGCGATGACGCCTGGGAAGGCGGCGGGCCGTCGGGAGATCTTCTGCGCGGTGTCCTCCACCAGCTTCTTGAGCGCCGGCGCCTTGATCTTGTCGGCCTTGGTCAGCACCACCTGGTAGGACACCGCCGCCTTGTCGAGCAGGTCCATCACCTCCTCGTCGATGCGCTTGATGCCGTGGCGCGAATCGATGAGCACGTAGACGCGCTTGAGCGTCACGCGCCCGCGCAGGTAGTCGAACACGAGCTTCGTCCAGGCCTCCACCTGCGCCTTCGGCGCCTGTGCGAAGCCGTATCCCGGCATGTCGACGAGTGCGAAGGGCGGCAGGTCCTCCGCCTCGCCGCTGTAGCCGCTCGGGATGAAGAAGTTGAGCTCCTGCGTGCGCCCCGGCGTGTTCGACATGCGCGCAAGCCCCTTCTGCCGCACCAGCGCATTGATGAGCGACGACTTGCCCACGTTGGAACGCCCGGCGAAGGCTACCTCGTGCGGCCCTTCCGGCGGCAGGAACTTCATGGCCGCCACGCCGCGCAGGAAGATCCATTCGCGTCGGAACAGCCTGTCGGTTTCCGGCGTCACGATCGGGACCGCCTTTTCCTTCGTCTCGCTGGCGGTCGCGCCCGGCGCCATGTTCTCGTTCGTCATTATTCCGCCTTCTCCAGTCGCTCGATGTCCATGCCGCGAATGGCATCGAGATTCCGGGTGATCTTGTCAACCGGCCAGTTCCACCAGGCGATGGCCTGCAACCGCCCGACCGTCGCCTCATCGAAGCGCATCTTCACGACGCGGGCGGGATTGCCGGCCACGATCGCATAGGGCGGCACGTCCTGACTGACCACGGCTTCAGCGGCCACGATCGCTCCGTTGCCGATGCGCACGCCGGGCAGGATCATCGCGCCATAGCCGATCCACACGTCATTTTCGACCACCGTATCGCCGCGCACCGCCTCCTGCCAGGTGGACACATCGAAGCCCTTTTCCCACCCGTTGCCGAAGATGTTGAACGGATAGGTCGAGAACCCCGACATGGCGTGGTTCGCTCCGTTCATGATGAAGCGGACGCCCTTTGCCAGCGCGCAGAACCGTCCGATGATCAGTTTGTCGCCCACAAACGGGTAGTGATAGAGCACGCACCGCTCGACAAAGTGCTCGGGCCCCTCGGGATCGTCGTAATAGGTGTACTCGCCGATCTCGATGTTCACCGCATCCACGAGCGGCTTGAGGAATCCGACTCTCGGGAAACCTTTCATCGGATACATGTCGTTCGGATCAGGACCGTTCATGCTGTTTCTCCCGTGTTGGCCGTCGTGATTTCTCTGCGGGAACTACCCTGCTGCACCACTGACCGTTCCCCTTGCAGAAGCTTAACCGACACCGGGTCAAAGAAAAGGCTACCAAAGCAAAAGGCCCGCAGGGCGGGCCTTCGCTGATTGGAAATGGACCGGCGTCACTCCGCCGGCTTCGGCTTCTTCTTGAACATGCCGACCAGATTGTCCCAAAGCTCGACCTTCGCGCCGTGACGCTTCATGATCACCGCCTGCTGGATGATCGACAGCGTGTTGTTCCACGCCCAGTAGATCACCAGACCCGCCGGGAAGCTCGCCAGCATGTAGGTGAAGATCAGCGGCATCCAGTTGAAGATCATGGCCTGGGTCGGATCGGGCGGCGTCGGATTCATGCGCATCTGCAGGAACATCGTGATGCCCATGATGATTGGCCACACGCCGATCATCAGGAACGCCGGCACGTCGTAAGGCAGCAGGCCGAACAGGTTGAAGATCGAGGTCGGATCCGGCGCGGCGAGGTCCCGGATCCAGCCGAAGAATGGCGCGTGACGCATCTCGATGGTCACGTACAGCACCTTGTAGAGCGCGAAGAAGATCGGGATCTGCACCAGCACCGGCCAGCAGCCGGCGACCGGATTGACCTTCTCCTTCTTGTAGAGCTCCATCATCGCCTGTTGCTGCTTCATCCGGTCATCCCCGTACTTCTCGCGGATTTCCAGAAGCGCAGGCTGGAGCTGCTTCATCTTGGCCATCGACTTGTAGGACTTGTTCGCCAGCGGGAACAGCACCAGCTTCACGATCACCGTGGTGGCGAGGATCGCGAGGCCGAAGTTGCCGAGCAGGCGATAGAGCCAGTCGATTAGATAGAACATCGGCTTGGTGATGAAGTAGAACCAGCCCCAGTCGATCAGCAGCTCGAACTGGCGGATGTTCTTGGTCTTCTCGTACTCGTCGATGACGTGAACTTCCTTCGCGCCGGCGAAGACCATGTTGGAGACGGTCTGCTCGCCCTGCGCCGGAACCACGATGGGGTCGGTCAGGAAATCGGCCTGGAAGCGCGGACGGCCTTCGCCGAAGAAGGCGAAGCGCGGATCGAAGGCCACACCGGAATGCGGAATCAGGGTAACGGCCCAGTACTTGTCCGTGATGCCGAGCCAGCCGTCCTCCGACTTGCCGGGCTTGATCTGCCCCTCTTCCTCGGCATCCGCGTACTTGATCTCCTGCAGGCCCTTCTCGCCGGTCACACCGATCAGGCCTTCATGCAGGATGTACAGGCCAGCGGTTGACGGGGTGCCCATGCGGGTGGTGCGGCCGTAGCTGCGCAGCTCGATGGGTTCCGTGCCGCCGTTGACCACCGTGTCCGTCACCGTGAACATGTAGTTCGTGTCCACGGAAATGGTGCGGCGGAAGGTGAGGCCCTTCTCGTTGGTATAGGTGAGCGTGACGGGCGTATGCGGCGTCAGCGTCGAACCGCTCTCCACGGTCCAGACCGTGTCAGGGCCGGGGACCGTGCCGCTTGCGGCGGAACCGACGAATCCGAACTCAGCGAAATAGCCATCCGGCAGCGCGGCCGGGATGAGCAGTTCGATGTTCGGCGAATTGGGCTCGACGGTGACGCGATAGTCCTTGAGCTTCAGGTCGTCGAGGCGGGCGCCCTGCAGATTGATGGAGCCCGCAAGCCGCGGGGTATCGATCTGGACACGCGGGCTGCTGGCGACGGCAGCCTCACGCGAAACGGGCTGGGTGGCACTGGACGAAGCTCCGGGAACCTCGCTTCCGGCCGTAGCGCCCGGTGCCGGAATGTTCGTGTCACTCTGCGTGACCGAATCCAGATTGGACGTCTCGGCTGCCTGCTCCGCCTCGATGCGCGCCGCCTCCCGCTGCGCCTCGATTTTGGGATTCACGTACAACATCTGCCATCCGGTCAGGATGACCATCGAGATCACGAAGGCGATGAGCAGATTGCGGTTGTTTTCCATGATGTCCTCAGCCCGTTTTGACGGGTTTGCTGTCGCGCAGCCGACGGGAGAGCTCTTCTTTTAGCACATCGAACGGTGCCGAAAGGATCTCACGCCGTCCAACGATCACATAGTCTCGTCCAGGCGACATGTCACCAGCAGCATGTGTGCGGATGGCTTCGCGCACACGGCGGCGAATACGGTTCCTCTCGACGGAGTTGCCCACCTTCTTGGTGACCGTAATGCCAAAACGCGGCAAACCCTGGTCGCCGCGTTCCAGGACTTCGAGCAGGAACAGGGGGCCCCGACGCTTCGTTCCAGCACGGACGGCAAGAAACTCGCTTCGTTTCCTGAGCCGCCCCGGCGTCTTCGGACCCGCCTTTTCCGCCAAGTCTCCTTACCCTTGGTCTCTTGGGGAATTAGGCAGACAGGCGCTTGCGGCCACGCGCGCGACGGGCGGCGAGAACCTTGCGGCCACCGTTGGTCGCCATGCGGGCACGGAAGCCATGACGGCGCTTGCGGACGAGTTTGGAGGGCTGATAGGTGCGCTTCATTTATTTGAATACCGCGGAGTGCGGCCCTTCTTCATTCTGTTGGATAACAGGAGCGTAATGACCGCAAGGCATACCTGGGGTACGCCAGACAGTCGCCCGAGCGTGCGGGGCTTATAAAAAGCCTGACCAGCAAAGTCAATGAAGGACGTGGATAGTTACGGGACAGACTGCGGAAAGTTCCCCCCTGCCCCGCAACGGAAACCGGAATCAATACGCGTGTTCCTGGAACAGCGGTTCGACGGATTCATTCCAGCGCATCTGGAAGGCCGTTGAGAGCTCCTGCGCGCTTGTTGTGCCGCGCGCGACCACCTCATCGAGCGTGTTGAGGAACACGGTCTCGTCCGCGCCTTCGGAGTTGAGCCGCTTGCGATTCCTGAGACCCGTGCGGGAAATCTCCAGCACCTCGCGGCCAAGCTCCAGCAGCCTTCGGCCCCTGAATTCAACCTCGAGCCCGCCCGTCGGCACGGCGTCGCGCATCGCGTTCACCTCCTCGAAGGTCCAGTCGCGCGTGAGCTGCTCGGCCGCGGCCATCGCCTCGTCGTCATAGAGCAGCCCGACCCAGAAGGCCGGCAGCGCGCAGATGCGCCGCCACGGCCCGCCGTCTGCTCCGCGCATCTCCAGGAAGCGCTTCATGCGCACGTCCGGGAACAGCGTCGAGAGGTGGTTGGTCCAGTCGCCCATGTTCGGCGTCTCGCCCGGCAGGGCGCCGTCGAGGAACTGGCGGAAGGTGATGTGCGTGCAATCGCGGTAGCGCCCGTCGCGGATAATGAAGTACATCGGCACGTCGAGCGCCCACTCCACATAGTCGCGGAAGCCGAAGCTTTCCGAGAAGACGAAGGGCAGCAGGCCGGCGCGCTGGTTGTCCGTGTCGCGCCAGATCTCCGCCCGCCAGGACTGGAGCCCGTTGAGCTTTCCCTCGGTGAAGGGGGAATTGCTGAACAGCGCCGTGGCCAGTGGCTGCAGCCGCATGCCGATCTGCATCTTCCGGCGCATGTCCTCCTCCGACTCGAAGTCGAGGTTCACCTGGATGGTGCAGGTCCGGTACATCATGTCGAGGCCGTGGCGGCCGACCTTCGGCATGTAGGCCGTCATGATCTCGTAGCGTGACTTGGGCATCCGGGGCGTTTCCGCCAGCGTCCACTTGGGGCTGGCGCCCAGCCCGAGGAAGCGGATGCCGAGCGGCTCGGCAATCGAGCGCAGCTGCGCCAGGTGCGCGTTGCTCTCCTTGCAGGTCTCGTGAATGTTCTCGAGCGGCGCGCCCGACAGCTCGAACTGCCCGCCCGGCTCCAGCGAAATGGCACCTTGCCCCGACGGCTCGACCAGGCCGATGATGTTCCCGGCGTCCATGATCGCCTCCCAGCCGAGCAGCTTCTGCATGCCTTCGAGAAGCGCGCGCACGCCCCTGTCACCTTCGTATGGGACCGGCCTGTTGCCGTCCACGTAGAAGGGGAATTTCTCGTGCTCCGTCCCGATGCGCCATCGGCTCTTCGGCTTGCAGCCCTGCGCAAGGTAATTGACGAGCTCGTCAAGCGAATTGATCGGCCGGCTGTCTGTCGTGTCGCGCGCCATATTTTCCTCAGACTTCAAATCCTAGCCTGATTGGCCAACAACTTTGATGCAATCAAGCAAATAATTCTCACGCTTGTATCAAGGGTGTTGATTCGGCCTTCAGATCAGTGCTGGTTTTCCAATCACTCTGAACTGTTCCGGTAGCTGTCCTGTCGCGGACCCGGACAGAAACCGGCGCCCGCGTTTCCGGAGCCGCTTCAGTCGCGCCAGTCGCCGATGACCGCCTGAACCAGAGCGAGGGCCGCGACTGCCGCCGTATCCGCCCGCAGGATGCGGGGCCCCAACGGAATGGGTCGCACAAAGGACAGCGACCTCAGGGTCTGTCGTTCGCTTTCAGAGAATCCTCCCTCCGGTCCGATAAGAACCGCGCAGCGGCGCCCCTCCAGCGTCCTGAGCAGTTCGAGCGGTCCGTTGTGTTCCGCCCCTTCGTCGCAGAAGATCAGTATCCGTTCGCTGTCCCATCCTGCAAGCAGCTTGTCGAGCTTGACCGGCTCACGGACCTCGGGGACCGAAAGGATGCCGCACTGCTCGGCCGCTTCGATGACATTCGCACGAAGCCGCTCGATGCCGAGCTTCGGAACCTGCGTATGCTGCGTGATTACCGGCTGCAGCACGCCCGCTCCCATCTCCGTGGCCTTCTGGACCATGTAATCCAGCCGACCCTGTTTCAAGGGAGCGAAGCAGTAGACGAGATCGCTCGCCGGTGTCTGCACCCGGGTCTGCTCGCGCAGCGCAAGCCGGACCGACTTCTTGGAAATGCTGGTGAGACGCGCCCGCCATTCGCCATCCCGTCCGTTGAAGACGAGGAGTTCCTGTCCCTCCTCCATCCTCAGCACATTGGTCAGGTAATGGGCCTGGTCTCGCCCCACTTCGACCTCTGCATTCCCGGCGAGATCGTCCGTCAGGTAGAGGCGCTGCATTCGGTAATTCGCTCGCATTGGCGTTTGATGCGATGCCGATCGCCGTTCGTCAAGCCCGCCTGCTTCGCCGGCAAACGGATGCAAAATCATTTGTCCGTGAACGCTCCGTCCGCCCGTGTGACCTTCCGGGAACAGTATCCATTAAACTTGTTCACCGATCCCTCATCCGGCTTGCAAATTGTTGAGGCAGGAGTAAAGGGCTGTCGGCCTCGATCATCGGATCGGCACGGTAACTTTTCTGTATAGTCCTCGGGAACCGATCGGTAACCAGTGAGGTCTATACTCTGTCAGTTCCCCCAATTGAGTTGGACTTCAATGCGTACCGCCTTGCTTTCGTTCTTGATGCTTGCAGCAGTGCTTACCTCGGGCGTCGGCATCTACGCCGCTACCGGAAATTCCTCCTATCAGACGGCCGACGGTTACGGGATCAGCGTCCGCCACTGACACGGCCCCGGCCAGTCCGGAGTTCCGTCCGGATTCCATGAAACCGTAAATCAGCTAGAAACCCTCGGGCGCCGAGATCTGAACGAGAGCCTTCCCGGCGCCTTCAAATTTCATTCCGCTGAGGATCCCCGTCCGGAACGCTCCCGTGTCGAGATTGACGCGGTTGGTGAGCACTTGCGGCGCCGAATGCGGCGTATGCCCGTGCACGATGAGCTTCGGATGCAACCCGGGATACTCCAGGAACTCATCGCGGATCCAGATGAGATCCTCGCGGCTCTGCCGGTCGAGCGGCACGCCAGGGCGTATACCCGCATGGCAAAAGAACAGGTCGCCGAAGCTGGCTGACCATCCGAGCCCTTTCAGGAACCTGCGGTGCTTTTCGGGGATGGCCTCTGCCAGCCTGGCGGCGGAGGCGACGAACGCTTCATGGGATTCATATGCGAGTTCCACACCATAGGAACGCGCCGTGGCGTCCCCCCCATATCCCGCGAAAATGCTGTCCCTCCGGGGCATCCGCAGAAAGCTCAACATGCCGCGGTCATGATTGCCCGCAAGCGCGATGACGCGCGGATCGGATTCAACCGCGCTGCTCAGGAACTCGAGCACCTGTCTCGATTGCGGTCCCCGGTCCACGTAATCGCCGAGATAGATGACCCGCCAGTCGTCCGGCCGGTCCCGCTCCACTTCGTTCACGATCTGCTCGTGCATCCGCGCAAGCAGATCGTAGCACCCGTGGACGTCCCCGACCGCGTAGATTCGCATGCCGTCCGGCGCCGCGGCCTCGGCAAGGCCTATGCCCCGTTCAGTCGCCATCGACCACGATCACGTGCAACGCGCGGGGACCATGGGCGCCGAGCAGCAGGGTCTGCTCGATGTCCGCCGAGCGGGACGGCCCCGTGATGAAGTTGAGCGTGCGCGGCATGACGCCCTTGCCATAGGTCTCCCGCACCCGGTCGAACACTGTCTCCATGTCGCCGGCAATGTCCTTTGCCCTGACCACCACGAGGTGATGCTCCGGCAGGAAGTTCACGGTCGTCGGATTGGCGGGGCCAGACGCCAGCACCAGCGTTCCGGTCTCGGCTATCCCGCCGAGCGCATGGGCGAGGCCGGCGAGATCGCTGTCCTCGGCCCGGCCAACCGTGATCTCCAGCGACGGTTCCGAGCCCCACGGCACCTGCCGCAGACGCTCGTCGGAACCCATCCGCACGCGGGCAGGCAGGTTCTTCTCGCGCAGATACCGCGCCACCGCCTGCGGGACGTCTGCCGGACGGGCGACCCGTTCCACCGTGGCGGAAACCTTCTCCGCCATGGCGCAAAACAGCCTGACCCGGTCCTCTTCCGGAATCTGCCCGCGCGCCGGAATCACGCCGCGCGGCGCGCTCTCCAGCCTCTGCTGCACGGCACGCGCCCGCGCCGCATCGTCGGCACCGGCCCGAAGTGCCGTGCGCAGGCGGCTGAGGATGGCCTCACGTCCGCTCATGACGTCTGCCCTCCCTGTTTGCGCGCCTCGCGCTGTTTCCATTCCTGCATGAAGGTGCGTCCTTCGGGCGACGGCATGTCACGATACTTGGTCCACCCGCTGGCGAGCGGCAGCACCCTGAACGAGCCGCGTCGCCTGCCGAACAGCGACAGCACCGGAACCGCAAGCGATGTCGCCATCCGGTAGAGCCGCGGTCGCTTGGCGAAGAACGCCCAGGCCCTGAGCCCGTAGCGCTGGGTCGCCGGATTGAGCCCGCGCGAGAACTCTCGCTCCCGCCAGTGCCGCATCATTTTTGGCAGCGGAATACGCATGGGACAGACCGCCTCGCAGCGTCCGCAGAAGGTGGACGCGTTGGGCAGGTGCCCCGCCTTGTCCACACCGATGAGCGAAGGCGTGAGCACCGCGCCCATCGGACCCGGATAGACCCAGCCGTAGGTGTGCCCGCCGACCGCGTGGTAGACTGGGCAATGGTTCATGCAGGCGCCGCAGCGGATGCAGCGGAGCATGTCCTGGAACTCGGTTCCGATCATCGACGAACGGCCGTTGTCGAGCAGGATCACGTGATACTGCTCCGGCCCGTCGGGATCGTCCGGCCGCCGCGGGCCCGTCGACAGAGTGGTGTAGACGCTCATGTCCTGCCCGGTGGCTGAACGCGCCAGCACCCGCAGGATCTGCGCGAGGTCGGAAAGCGTGGGCACCACTTTTTCGATCGAGGCCAGCACGATATGGACCCTGGGCAGGATCTGCGTGAGATCCCCGTTGCCCTCGTTGGTCACGATCACGGAGGTACCGGTCTCGGCCACGAGGAAATTCGCGCCCGTTATCCCCACGTCCGCCGCGAAATACTGCGAGCGCAGCACCTTGCGCGCTTCCGCCAGCATCGTCAATGGCTTGGAAAGGTCGCGGCCCGGGGGCAGTCCCGTGTGTGCGCGGCGGAAGTCCTTCTCCACCTGCTCGCGGGTGAGATGCACCGCCGGGGCGATGATGTGGCTCGGATGCTCGCCGCGCAATTGGATGATGTATTCGCCGAGGTCGGTTTCCACAGGGCGGATGTCGTGCGCCTCCAGGAAATCGTTGAGTTCGATTTCCTCCGAGATCATCGACTTGCCCTTAGTGACGGTCTTCGCCTCGACCGACTGGCAAATGCGCAGCACGATGTTGCGTGCATCCTCTGCCGTTTCCGCCCAGTGGACGTGCCCACCGCTTTCCGTGACTTTCGCCTCGTAGGCTTCCAGATACTTGTCGAGATTGGCGAGCGTCAGGTCCTTGATGGCCTTGCCTGCGTCGCGCAGCTGCTCGAACTCGGGCAATGCCGCCGCTGCAAGCGCCCGCTTGTGAATGAAGCCCGTCTTGACGTGCTCCATGGCCTTACGCAGCTGCGGATCGACCAGCGCCGCGCGCGCGTTCTTCTTGAAGACCGGCGATCGTATCTCCATCAGCCCTTCCTCCTTCCTATGGCGGGCGTGTCGGTCATGCCGGCGAGCACCTCCGCAACGTGCCGTACCTCGATGCTGCTCCCCTGCCGCTGCAGCTTCCCGGCCATGTTCATGAGACAGCCGAGATCGCCGGCGAGCAGCATCCTCGCGCCGGAGGCCTCGATGGACTTCGTCTTCTCCTCGACGATCCGGTTGGAAATGTCGGGATACTTCACACAGAAGGTTCCGCCGAAGCCGCAGCAGACGTCGGAGTCTTCCATCTCCTTCAGCTCCAGCCCCTTGACCGAGGCGAGCAGCTTGCGCGGCTGTTCGCGGATGCCGAGCTCCCTGAGCCCCGAACAGGAATCGTGATAGGTGACGCTTCCCGCGAGCGCCGCTTCGACCGCCGTGACGCCCGCCACGTCCGTGAGGAAGCTGGTAAGCTCGTAGACCTTGGCCGAGAAAGCCTTCGCCCGCTCCGCCCAAGCGCTGTCATCCTGGAACAGCGCGGGATAGTGTTTCTTCAACATCCCCGCGCAGGAACCCGACGGCGCCACGATGTAATCGTAGCCTTCGAAGATCTCGATGGTTTTCCGGGCAATGGAGATGGTGTCTTCGCGGTCGCCGGAATTGTACGATGGCTGGCCGCAGCAGGTCTGCGCCATCGGCACATCCACCTCATAGCCCGCGTCCTCGAGCAGCTTGACCGAAGCGAAGCCGATGCAAGGCCGGAACAGGTCGACGAGGCAGGTGACGAAGAGCCCTACGCGCCTCGATTGAGAAATATGCTGGTTCAAGAATGTTCCTCGTCTGTCTTTCGTTCGTTGCCCGGATCCGGCGAGGCCGGCTTGCGGTCGCGGAACCGTTGCCTGAGGCGCAGCTGCGCCACCCGTTCCCGATCATCCGCCCGCTCCGCTTCGGCGCTTGCCTGGATGATGAAATCAATGTGCGCCCGGGCCGCCTTTCGCGCAGCCTCGGGATCCTGCCCGCAGATGGCCTCCGCGATGCCTCGGTGCTGGTCCAGAAGCGCCTCCCTCGCTCCTGGCAGATGATAAAGCCTTGCGCGAATCTGGAAAACGCCGTCCGAAAGGAGGCGGTAGCACGACCTCAGCGTATGCAGCAGGATGAAGTTGTGCGCGCACTCCCCCACCGCATTGTGAAACTCGACGTCGATCTCCGCCTCCGTATCGAAGTCGCCCGCCGCGTGCGCCATTTCCATTCGCTGGATGATGTCGGCGATCATCTGCCGGTCGGCCTCGGTGGCGCGCCGCGCCGCCATCTCCGCCGCGATCGCCTCGATCTCCCGCCGGTATTCGAGATAGTCGGCCGTCGCCTTGGGATGGGAGGCGATCAGTTCCCGCATCGGCGTGGAGAACACCTCGCCCACCACATTTGCCACATAGTTGCCGCCGCCCTGGCGCGACACGATGAGTCCGCGCGCCTCCAGCGCCTTGAGCGCCTCGCGCAGTACCGGCCGCGAAACGTTCATCGACTGCGCGAGTTCACGTTCGCCGGGCAGCCTGTCGCCATCACGCAGAACCCCTTCTAGAATGAGGTCCTCGATCTGCCGCACGACGGCGTCGGACGTTCGTCCGTGCTCAATATTCGAGAAAACAGCGGACACCTTGATAACCGGTCCATGTTAGGATGATGCTAGCATAACGACATTGACGACAACTGGTCAATTGTCTTAACCAGTTCGCATACCAGAGTTGTTCTTATGCTGAGGCGCGTTTCATGTCAGGACTGAGGATGCCCGAGCCGCAGGCGGAAACCATCGCCCGGCGCGAGGAAATTGTCGCGGACATGCGGATCATCGTGCCCGGCGAAGGAGTGATTGACACCGAGGAAGGCATGCGCGCTTTCGAGACGGACGGCCTCACCGCCTACCGACAGCTTCCGCTGGTCGTGGTTCTGCCGGAAACGGTATCCCAGGTCTCGCGCATCCTGAAATACTGCCACGAACGCAACATCCGCGTGGTGCCGCGCGGCGCGGGCACGTCGCTTTCCGGCGGCGCCCTGCCGCTCAAGGATGCGGTCCTGCTCGTGATGAGCAAGTTCAACCGCATCCTCGAGATCGACTATGCCAACCGTGTTGTGGTCGCGCAGCCTGGTGTCACCAACCTGGGCATCACCCAGGCGGTGGAGCATGAAGGCTTCTATTACGCGCCGGACCCGTCCTCGCAGATCGCCTGCTCCATCGGCGGCAACGTCGCGGAGAACTCCGGCGGCGTTCACTGCCTGAAATACGGCCTTACCGCCAACAATGTTCTCGGCATCGAGATGGTGCTGATGAACGGCGAGGTCGTCCGGCTGGGCGGCAAGCACCTGGACCCAGAGGGCTACGACCTCCTCGGACTCATGACCGGTTCGGAAGGTTTGCTCGGCGTGGTCACCGAGGTCACCGTCCGCATCCTGCGCAAGCCCGAGACCGCCCGCGCCTTGCTGATCGGCTTCCCGACCAGCGAACAGGCCGGCCAGTGCGTGGCCGACATCATAGCCGCCGGCATCATCCCCGGCGGCATGGAAATGATGGACCGCCCCGCCATCCACGCGGCGGAGGATTTCGTCCACGCGGGCTATCCCCTCGACGTCGAGGCCCTGCTCATCGTGGAGCTGGACGGCCCGATGGCTGAGGTGGATCACCTGATCGAGCGCGTGAGCGCCATAGCCGCGCAGAACGGCTGCACCACCAATCGCGCCTCCACTTCGGATGAGGAGCGCCTGCGCTTCTGGGCGGGCCGCAAGGCGGCCTTCCCGGCCGTCGGCCGCATCTCGCCCGACTACTATTGCATGGACGGTACCATTCCGCGCAAGGAACTGCCGCGCGTTCTGGCCGGCATGCGCGAGCTTTCCGAGAAATACGGACTGCGCGTCGCCAATGTATTCCACGCCGGCGACGGCAACTTGCACCCGCTCATTCTTTACGACGCCAACAAGCCGGGCGAGTTGGAGAAGGCCGAAGCCTTCGGCGCCGATGTCCTGCGCCTATGCGTCGAGGTCGGCGGCGTCCTCACAGGAGAGCATGGCGTCGGCGTCGAAAAGCGCGATCTGATGCCGGAAATGTTCTCCGAGGATGACCTCAATCACCAGATCCGCGTGAAATGCGCTTTCGATCCGAACCACCTGCTGAACCCCGGCAAGGTATTCCCGCAGCTTCACCGCTGCGCCGAGCTCGGCCGCATGCACATCCATCGCGGCCAGATCCCATTCCCCCATCTCGAGCGGTTCTGATGCAAGAGCAGCAACAGCCTGAAGCGGCCACCATCTTCACCCCACCAACGCCGGAACAGGTTCTGGAAACCGTGCGCTGGGCCGTCGCGGAGGAAACGCCGCTGGAGGTGCTGGGTCATGGCTCCAAGCGCGGCATCGGCCATCGCGTCGAGGCCGCTCACGTCCTCGACCTCTCCCGTTTGACCGGCGTCACCCTCTACGAGCCCGAGGAACTGGTCCTTTCCGCCCGCGCCGGCACGCCGCTTGCCGAAATTCAGGCGCTGCTTGCCGCCCACAATCAGGAGCTTGCCTTCGAGCCGATGGACTACGGTCCGTTGCTTGGCGGCGAGCCCTGCAGGGGCACCATCGGCGGAGTACTCGCCGCCAACCTTTCCGGCCCGCGCCGCCTCAAGGCGGGAGCAGCGCGCGACCACATCCTTGGCATCCACGCCGTTTCCGGCCGCGGCGAAGCCTTCAAGTCCGGCGGCCGCGTCGTCAAGAACGTCACCGGTTACGACCTCGCCAAGGGCCTGGCCGGCTCCTGGGGAACGCTTGCGGTCGTCACCGACGTCACCTTCAAGGTGCTGCCTGCGGCGGAGACCGAGAAGACGCTGCTCCTGAACGGCCTCGACGACCACACGGCGGCCGAGGCCATGGCAGCCGCCATGGGCTCCAGCGCCGAGGTCTCCGGTGCCGCCCACCTCCCGGAAGGCGTGATCGCGAAGTTCCTGGGCCGTGCCCTCGTCGGCGGTGCGAAGACGGCTCTCCGCGTGGAGGGCTTTGCTCCCTCTGTCGAGTACCGCATCGACCTGCTCGCCCGTCTTCTCCGCTCCTATGGCCCGGCGGAAGTGCTGGAAACGGAACAGTCCCGCCAGCTCTGGCGCGAGGTCCGCGATTGCCATCCCTTCGCCGACGGTACGCCCGCGCCCGTCTGGCGCGTCTCCGTTGCGCCCACCANGGGACCGAGGCTCCTCNACACCTTCCGCCGCGCGGCAGGCATCAACGCCTACTATGACTGGCAGGGCGGACTCATNTGGATGCGCATGGAAGCCGACCCCGAGGCGGAATTGTTACGTANACTGATCGTGCATTTCGGCGGCGGCCATGCCACGCTTATCCGTGCGCCGGTTGCCGTGCGGGAGGCGGTGGACGTGTTCCAGCCGCAACCGCCGCAGTTGGCTGCGCTGTCCGCGCGCCTGAAGGAGCAGTTTGACCCGAAGAACATAATGAACCCTGGCCGCATGGTCCGTCCAGGGCAGCATCCGGAGAGGACCCATGACTGATTATCAACCCCAGGGAACGCCCCCTGCCCGCCAGGCCGGCTGGTTCGATCCCGGCGTCTCCAACATCCAGCTCATCTATGTTCTGTATCTGGTGAGCTTCGTCGTCGGCATCACCGGCCTTGTCGGTGTTGTCCTTGCCTACCTCAACCGCGGCAAGTCGGAAGCCTGGCTTGAGACCCATTACACCTGGGCCATCCGCACCTTCTGGATCGGCGTTCTCTACGCCTTCATCTCAATGCTCTTGATGTTCGTCGGCATCGGCTTCCTGATGATGATCCTGGTGGCGATCTGGATCGTCGTCCGCTGTGTCATCGGCCTGCAGGCAGTGAGCCGCGGCGAGCCGATCAAGAACCCAGAGAGCTGGATCCTCTAGCCAATGCAGACCCGGTTCACGCCCGAACAGCTTGCAGATCCCGCAACCGCGCATTCGGAGTCGATCCTGCGCAAGTGCGTGCATTGCGGATTCTGCACCGCGACCTGTCCGACCTATGCCGAGCTCGGCAACGAGCTCGACAGCCCGCGCGGCCGCATTTACCTGATCAAGGACATGCTGGAGAAGGGCCGCCCGGCGGACAGGGAGACGGTGACGCACATCGACCGCTGCCTGTCATGCCTTTCCTGCATGACCACCTGCCCCTCGGGCGTGAACTATATGCACCTGGTTGACCATGCCCGCGCCCACATCGAGAAGACCTACCGGCGCCCGCTGTTCGACCGCCTGAACCGCGCGCTGCTGGCGAACATCCTGCCCTATCCGGGCCGCTTCCGTTTCGCGCTGCGACTCGCTCGCCTTGGCAAGCCTTTCGCAGCCCTGTTTGCGAAAACCGCCGCGCTGAAGCCGGTCGCCGCCATGCTGGAACTCGCGCCATCGTCCGTTCCGGCGCCGAGCAAACCAGAGCCCCCGGCCGTCGCAAGCCCGCGTGGTCGCGTGGCAATTCTCTCGGGCTGCGCCCAGTCGGTGCTGGATCCCGAAATCAACGCGGCCACCGTCCGCCTGCTCTCCCGCTTCGGCATCGAGATCGTCACGCCGAAGAACGAAGGTTGCTGCGGCGCCCTCGTCCACCACATGGGCCGTGAGGAAGAGGCCCTCGCCTTCGCCCGCCGCAACATCGACGCCTGGTGCGAACTGATCCGCAACGGCGGGCTGGATGCCATCATCATTACCACCTCCGGCTGCGGAACGACCATAAAGGACTACGGCCACATGCTGAGGCTGGATCCAGCCTATGCGGAAAAGGCCGCCCTCGTCTCCTCGCTTGCCAAGGACGTTACCGAATACCTCACGACCCTCGACCTGCCGGAGCCGTCGGTCGTCACCAATCTCGAAGTGGCCTACCATTCGGCCTGCTCCATGCAGCACGGCCAGAAGATCACGCGCGAACCCCGTCAGCTTCTGACCAAAGCCGGCTTCGTCGTCCGTGAGCCGCGCGAGGGCCACCTCTGCTGCGGCTCGGCTGGTACCTACAACATTCTTCAGCCGGAGATTTCCCGCCGCCTGCGCGACCGCAAGGTGCGTAACATCGAGAACACCGGCGCGGTCCTTGTGGCTACCGGGAACATCGGCTGCATCACGCAGATCGCGTCGGGCTCGAAGCTCCCGGTTCTTCACACGGTGCAACTTCTGGATTGGGCATACGGCGGCCCGAAGCCGGAAGCCATCGCGCATCTCGATTCCGCCCGAAAAAGGGAAACGGCCCCCGCTGCGTGATTGGCACGGCAGTCTGCGAACCCGAAGCCTTCGGTCCTCGCATGGCGGTGCTGTTCCGGAAAAGAAATCGGGGATGTTCCGGCTCCCCAACCGGAACATCCCCCTGACGAGCTGCCCCCCTCTGGCAGGCCCGTCCCCCTGTATTCAGATGACCACGACGGTCGTTCCGACCTTTACCCTCTCGTACAGGTCGATGACGTCTTCGTTCCGCATGCGGATGCAGCCGGACGAGACGGCCTGACCGATCGTCCACGGCGCGTTTGTGCCATGAATCCGGTAGAGCGTCGAGCCCAGATAGAGCGCTCGGGCTCCCAGCGGATTGGCCGGCCCGCCCGGCATGTGGACGGGCAGGATGCGGCCTTGCTTGCGCTCCCGCTCGATCATGTCTGCCGGCGGACGCCAGTCCGGCCATTCGCGCTTGGCCGTGATCTTTTCGACACCCTTCCAGCCGAAGCCTTCCTTACCGACACCGACGCCGTAGCGGCGAGCCTTGCCGGGCTCGGTGATGAGGTAGAGATACTTCTGCGCGGTATCGACAATGATCGTGCCGACCGGATGCTTGCTGTGGTACTCGACCTCCTGCGGCAGGAAACGCGGATCCAGGGGCAGGTGCGAATAGTCCTTCGGTCTGCGGCCGACGATCTGCGGCGGCTGGTAATGCTGGCGCAGCTGCTGCGTGGCAGCCGCCTGCTGCACCGCGGGCCTTGCCGGCGAAGGTGCGACACGCTGCACCTGCGTCGGGGCGCGCTCACTTCCCCGCGTGGGCACCCTCTGGGTGTTCCTCAGCTGCAGCAGCCAGGGAGCGGAAAGATCCGGGCTCACCGTCACTGGCGGCGGCTCGACGTAACGGCCCTGCGCCGCAGCCGGCGAGATCAGTGCGGCCAGCAGGAGAAGCCCGGTGGAACGCAATATGTAGTTCATTGCACACACTCTGCACGTTTCTGGACCTGGGTCCGGTGGCGATGGCGGCAGACGGGGCGTCACGGCCGAACGATCAACCGCTATCGCCCCCGTTGTGTCAGCAGCATGCGTTCAACTGGAAACTGAAAGATGAATCACGCTTCAGAAACTGCAATACAGGAGAACATTCTGGAATCGTGGTTACCGTTCCATTGACCGTGTTGGTAAAGGAACGGCAACCACGCGGCACGACTGGAGGAGATACCTGTGAGCGACCATGCGCCCGGCTTGATCGAAGGCCCCGATGGAAGGCTGCGCTGCCACTGGCACGGCAATCTGCCGGACTATCTCGCCTACCACGACCGCGAATGGGGCCGCCCGGTGGTTGACGACCGCCGCCTGTTCGAGAAGATCTGCCTGGAAGGCTTCCAGTCCGGCCTGTCCTGGCTCACCATCCTGCGCAAGCGCGAGAACTTCCGCGCGGCCTTCGCAAACTTCGACTTTCGCGTGATCGCCACCTACACCGAAGACGACATCGAGCGGCTCCTGCGCGATCCGGGCATCGTCCGCCATGGCGGCAAGATCCGCTCCGTCATCAACAATGCGCGGCGGGCGGTCGAGCTGTGCGAGCAGGAAGGCTCCTTGACCCGCTACTTCTGGCGGCACGAACCGCCGCAGGAGGAACGCCCGCAGAGGATTGACCTCGCGACCCTGCGCACCCTTGCGAAGACGGAAACCTCCACCCGCATCTCGAAGGACCTGAAGAAGCGCGGCTGGACCTTTGTTGGCCCCGTCACCGTCTACGCCTTCATGCAGGCCATGGGCCTCGTGAACGATCATCTCCACGGCTGCTGCATCCGCGAGGAGGTTGAGGAGGAGCGGCGGGCGCTGAAGCGCCCGGCTTAAGCGCGGCTTCCTGAACCGCGCCAGCCCTGACCGGCCTGAACCTAGATCCGGCTTTCCGCCTGCCCGGCCTGCTCGGCCAGCGCCCGTCTGGCTTCGGCCGCCGCCTGCGTCGACCTCTCCCGGGCGAGGACCCGTTCGCGGTGGACGATGTAGAGCCCCGCGCCCATGATCACCACGATGCCGGCCGAGGCGACCGCGTTTGGGAATTCATGGAAGAATATCCAGCCTATGAGCGTAGCGAACGGGATTTCGAGGTACTGGATCGGCGCAAGCGTGGCTGCCGGCGCGAAGCGCAACGCCCATGTCATGATGAGATGCGCGCCGCTGCCAATGATGCCGATGCCGACCAGCATCCAGGCATCGCTGACGGAGGGAACGACGAGACGGGCATCCTCGATCGTCGGACCCGCGAGAACTGACACCAGCACGAGCAGCAGGACGCCGTGGACGCCGCTGATCCCCTGCGCGACCGCGGGATCGGCAACACGGACGAGCTGGCGCGTCGCCATCGAATAGAAGGCAAAGAAGAGCGCGCCGCCGAGCGGCAGCAGCGCCGGCAGGCCCACCTCCGCAAAGCTGGGCTGGATGACCATCATCGTGCCGAGAAAGCCCACGCCGCAGGCTGCGATACGCCGCGGTCCCACCTGCTCTCCAAGGAAAAGCTTGCCCATCAGCAGCACGAGGAAGGGCGAGATGAAGCTGATCGCGATGGCGTCCGCCAGCTGCAGATAGCGGAAGGCAACGTAGAACAGGCCCAGTGAGCCAAGCTGCAGCACGGTGCGCAGGAACGCAAACGCGGACAAGCGCCAGCCGAGACGCGCCCGGCGGTTTGCCAAGGCCGGCGCCGACATGACAGCCTGTCCCAGGAATCGGGCGATGAGAATGGTCAGAAGCGGCACCTGTCCGGTCAGGACCTTAGCCAGGGCGTCGCTGAAGGGAATGATGATGCAGAAGGCGATGGTCAGGACGACGCCCGCCAACGGCCGATCCGTTGATTTACTTTGCTGCATGTTGGGGGAGAACCCTGACTTGACTCTGGTGGGCACCCTCCTTATCTCCAGTTAGCACTCTCGCAGGGGGAGTGCTAACGGAGGTCTTCCTCTGCCCAGTGGAGACAAACCTCATTTCGATATGGGAATCAAGGGTTCAGATTATGGCCAAGACGAATTTTCGCCCGCTCCATGACCGCGTGGTCGTCCGCCGGGTTACCTCTGAGGAGAAGACGGCTGGTGGCATCATCATTCCTGACACGGCGAAGGAGAAGCCGCAGGAAGGTGAGGTTATCGCGGTTGGACCGGGCGCCCGTGACGAGACTGGCAAGCAGGTGCCTCTGGATGTGAAGCCGGGCGACCGTGTTCTGTTCGGCAAGTGGTCCGGCACGGAAGTCAAGATTGATGGTGAGGACCTCCTGATCATGAAGGAGTCCGACATCATGGGTATCATCAGCTAACAAGCCGCGCAGTTTGACCGGCTGGCACACGGGTGTCGGCCCAAGGAGCAATATCAATGGCAGCTAAAGAAGTACGTTTCTCCCGTGACGCTCGCGAAGCGATGCTGCGCGGTGTCAACATCCTCGCCGATGCGGTGAAGGTGACTCTCGGCCCGAAGGGTCGCAATGTCGTCATCGACAAGTCCTTCGGTGCTCCCCGCATCACCAAGGACGGTGTGTCGGTCGCCAAGGAGATCGAGCTGGACGACAAGTTCGAGAACATGGGCGCCCAGATGCTCCGCGAGGTGGCGTCCAAGACCAACGACAAGGCCGGTGACGGCACCACCACCGCGACCGTCCTCGCCCAGGCGATCGTTCAGGAAGGCGCCAAGGCCGTCGCCGCTGGCATGAACCCGATGGACCTGAAGCGCGGCATCGACCTCGCCGTCGCCGACGTGGTGGAGTACCTGAACAAGGCTGCCACCAAGATCACGACGCCGGAAGAGGTTGCCCAGGTTGGCACCATCTCCGCAAACGGCGAGCGTGAGGTCGGCCAGATGATCGCCGAGGCCATGCAGAAGGTCGGCAACGAGGGCGTCATCACGGTCGAGGAAGCCAAGACCGCCGAGACCGAGCTCGAGGTCGTCGAGGGCATGCAGTTTGACCGCGGCTACCTGTCTCCGTACTTCATCACCAATCCGGAGAAGATGGTTGCCGAGCTCGAGGACGTCTTCATCCTCCTGCACGAGAAGAAGCTTTCGAACCTGCAGCCGCTGCTGCCGATCCTCGAGGCCGTCGTTCAGTCCGGCAAGCCGCTCCTCATCATTGCCGAGGACGTCGAGGGCGAGGCTCTGGCCACGCTCGTCGTCAACAAGCTGCGTGGTGGCCTGAAGATCGCCGCCGTGAAGGCTCCGGGCTTCGGTGACCGCCGCAAGGCCATGCTCGAGGACATCGCGATCCTCACCGGTGGCCAGGTCATCTCCGAGGATCTCGGCATCAAGCTCGAGAACGTCACGCTCGACATGCTCGGCCGCGCCAAGCGCGTCACGATCTCCAAGGAGAACACCACGATCGTCGACGGTGCTGGCGAGAAGTCCGAGATCGAGGGCCGCGTTGCCCAGATCAAGGCCCAGATCGAGGAGACCACCTCCGACTACGACCGCGAGAAGCTCCAGGAGCGCCTGGCCAAGCTCGCTGGCGGCGTTGCCGTAATCCGCGTCGGCGGTGCGACCGAGGTCGAGGTCAAGGAGCGCAAGGACCGCGTGGACGACGCCCTTAACGCGACCCGCGCCGCGGTTGAGGAAGGCATCGTTCCGGGCGGCGGCGTTGCCCTGCTGCGCGCTTCCCAGGCCATCAAGGCCAAGGGCGCCAACCCGGATCAGGACGCCGGCATCAACATCGTCCGCCGCGCCATCCAGGCTCCGTGCCGCCAGATCGCGACCAACGCTGGCGCCGAGGCCTCGATCGTTGCCGGCAAGATCCTGGAGAACAGCGATCAGAACTTCGGCTACAACGCTCAGGCTGACGAGTTCGGCAACATGATCTCCTTCGGTATCGTCGACCCGATGAAGGTCGTCCGCACGGCCCTGCAGGACGCTGCGTCCGTCGCCGGCCTGCTGATCACCACCGAGGCGATGATCGCCGAGCTGCCGAAGAAGGAAGCTGCTCCGGCCATGCCCGGCGGCATGGGTGGCATGGACTTCTAATCAGTCCGCAGCACCGGTTCAGTCATGGGGCGGCAGCAATGCCGCCCTTTTTTGTTCAGCTATTGAATAGTTCGGGCGCAGGTTCATTGCCGTGAACCTGAACCCACCCTTCAGCCCGTTCTCCGGTCAGCCCAGCATGGCAGGAGGCCATCTCTTCCAGCGCCTTCTCGAGATGAGGCATGAGGGCCTGCGCATGGCGGCTGATCTTGTGGCGGGCGAGCACCGGGAAGTACATGCGCACGCGCGCTTTCAGCGTCATCACCAGCGGACCGAACCCATCCACCATGACGAGGTTCAAACGGTTCCCCGTTCGCTGGACAAGGAAATTGTTCAAATTATCGTCGTGGACCAGAATCCCGTTCCTGATGAGCGTTTCAACGGCACCGGACATGAGAAGCCGCGCCCCGTCGGGCGTTACCCGGCCCGTCTTCAGCGCCGTGGCCAGAGTCGCACTCGTTTGGCCATCCGCATCCCGGATCCGCTCGTAAACCAGGCCCCGCCCGAGCTGTGTCTCCACCCAGCCGTAAGTCCTTGGCAGCAGCGGATTGGACTTCACGAAGGAAAGATATTCGTGTTCGATGGCATTTCGGTCCTGCGTGGCGCCCTTGCGACGGATCTTGATCACGAGACCATCATTCGTGGGATGCAGANAAACGTCGCGCTCGAGACCGGCCCCCACATGGCGGCCGACCGGAATCTTNTGTACTGACAATACACCCCCCCTCCCGCAGGGATAATAATTATTANTAATCATGGGTTTCCGTGCGGTTCAAGNTTGCAGCAGGCTTGTTTCCACGGACATCTTTNTTGATCCGAACCGTTAAGTCGGCTCGGCATTTCACGGGAGTTCCCGACCTGCGGCCGGACGGTTTATCTCTTTGCGGGATCGCANCGGCGTGAGGGGCGTCCGGCGGCATATCGCCGTGGAAGACGAAACCGCAACCCGGCCTTGCCTCACGGGGGCGGATATTGGATACCGGATAACAGTGTCAGCCACGCCAGAATGAGACAAAGAGCATGGATCCAGACGTACAGCTTACTCTATCCATTCTCACCCTGGCTCATTTTGCCCTCTTCGTGGCGGTGGCTCTCAGGGTTCTTTCCCGACCGCAGTTGAACACGTCCACCCGCACGGCATGGATGTTCGTGCTGCTTTCCCTGCCGTTTCTCGGCATCGTGGCCTATCTGCTGGTGGGCGAAGTCTACTTCCGCCAGGGCAGGCGAAGCCGGATCGACTGGGCCAGCAAAGCCGTCCAGCCGTACATAGCCGCCAGCGGGGAGCCGCGCGATCCGGAACAATGGGGCCCCTCCAGCGCCTTCGCCACCTCGGTGAACGGCTTCGGCGTCTGCCTCGGCAACCGCGCGGAACTGCTGGAAAGCCCCGAGGGCGCGCGCCGCCGCATGATCGAGGACATGGACGCTGCCACCGACAGCATCAATGTCCTGTATTACATCTGGCTGGATGACAACACCGGCCGCGCCGTCGCCAGCGCGCTGATCCGCGCGGCGAAGCGCGGCGTCACCTGCCGCGTGATCGTCGACGCATTGGGCTCACGCGCCTTCACCCGTTCGCAGACCTGGAAGGAGCTCCAGGCAGCGGGCGTGAAGACCGCGATCGCCCTGTCCCTCAAGAACCCTTTCCGCGCAATGATGGAGCGGCGTCTCGACCTGCGCAACCACCGCAAGATCACCGTCATCGACGGCAGGATCTGCCATGCCGGCAGCCAGAACTGCGCCGATCCGGAGTTCCTCCCCAAGAGGAAGTACGCGCCCTGGGTCGACATCATGGTGCGGCTGGAAGGCCCCGTGGCCCGGCAGATGAACCTGCTCTTCGCCGAGAACTGGCTGCTCTACCACGACGAGAATCCGGCCCTCTTCGCTGCGGAAACACCGGTTTTCCCCGATGGCATTCCCGCCCAGGTGGTAGGCACTGGCCCGACGACGGGACGCCTTGCGGCCGCTCAGCTGTTCTCCCGCCTCATCTTCGAGGCGCAGCAGGAGCTGATCATCGTCACCCCCTACTTTGTACCCGGCGAGGTCGTCTGCGCCGCCCTGCTGGGCGCGGCCTTCTCGGGCGTGAATGTCACACTGATCGTGCCGCGCCGCAACGACTCCCAGTTCGTGTCCCGTGCAAGCCGGTCCTACTATCCGCTCCTGATCGAAGCCGGCGTCACCATCGCCGAGTACAACGGGGGCCTCTTGCACTCCAAGATACTGACCATCGACGGCCGCAAGACCTTCATGGGCTCGTCCAACATGGACATCCGCAGCTTCGACCTGAACTTCGAGAACGACGTGCTTCTGCACGATCCGAAAGTCACGCAGGAGATACGTGCCCGCCAGCTGTCCTATCTCGAACAGTCGACGCTGGTAGATCCGGAGGCGGTGCGCCGCTGGCCCGTCTACAAGCGCGTCTGGCTGAACCTGTTTGCGACCATGGGCCCGCTTCTCTGAGGCGGTATCCGGGAAAGCGGCACCGGTCGCGACCCGGCATTCGCCATTCCTCCGAAACGGGACATACGGGCCAGGCGGCTCGGCTTGCCGGATAGCGCAGGCCCCGTTCGGGCATCCCGAAACAGAAATGCCGTGGATCGCTCCACGGCATTTTCTGAACTGTCTGATTTGGCCGTCAGAACCGGTAGTTCATGCCGGTCCGCACCGTGTGGAACTTCAGGCCCGTTTCGGCCTTGAGCACCGGGTCCTCGTAGAAGGTCCACTTGCCGAGATCCGTGTACAGGTACTCGGTCTTCCAGGTCCAGTCGTCGGTAACCGCGTATTCCGCGCCGGCGCCCAACGTCCAGCCCGTCCGGGTCTTGGAGATTTCATCCCTGTAGGGGATGCCGCCCACATTCACCTCGCCGGACAGCCCCAGCTTGCCGAATGCCGCGCCGCCGGTCGCATAGAGGAAGAAGCGGTCTTCCGGCACGAAGCCGATGCGTGCGCGAAGCGTTCCGAGCCAGCTGAGCGATCCGCTCGCCGAAGCCGAGATCCCCGTGCCAAACAGGTTGGTGAACGCGGCCAGTTTCGCGTTGATGTCGGCGTATTGGAAATCGCCCTCAATGCCGTACACCACCGATCCCGACTGCCAGTTGTAGCCGGCCTGAGCGCCACCGATGAAGCCGTTGGTGGTCGCGCTGATGCTGCCACGCAGAGGCGTGCCAATGATCGAAGCGTCGACCTCATGCTTGCCACCACCGTAACCGATGTTGGCCCCGAGATAGCCGAAGGTCCAGTTGTAGGTCGGAGTATCCGAACCATACGGGAAGAAGGCATCAGCCGCGAACGCGGTTGATGAAACCAGCGCAAGCGCCAGAGCTGTCGTGAGAGTCTTCATACCCCACCCCTTTGAAAGCCGCCTGAGTGTTGGGCACCAGCCCAAGTACCGGTCTGGAGTATTAACGGTGATGGTTAATGAAGTGATAACTGTATTATATTTGCATCAACCATATCTTATTGCCGGACTCGAAGGTCTGATCAGCCGGCCGAAAGATATGGCACGCCACTGCATGGCGCCTGCCCACAGGCTGACACTCGCCTGCCCGCCCGGTCATGGGGCCAGATTACCCGTTCCTGTTTGAGGCCT
>Ga0065720_1018826_pt1 | contig 185718 bp, 176 predicted proteins | sample Thericmetagenome_FD_59107 | JGI IMG/M metagenome (GOLD analysis project Ga0065720, IMG submission 59107) | Thermophilic microbial communities from the Joint Bioenergy Institute, California, USA of rice/straw/compost enrichment - eDNA_2 v2... | ecosystem: Engineered > Solid waste > Grass >...
GGCCCGCCATTGCCGCCTTGCAGGCTGGCGTCAATGCGGCGGGCTTGAGCGGCAGGGTCACAGCCGAGGCGCGCGACCTCGAACGCCGGCCGCTCACCGGGCCGGAGCTGAAGAAGCTCGATGCGCTTGTGCTCGACCCGCCGCGCGCCGGCGCCAAGGCGCAGGTGCAGCAGATCGCCGCTGCGGCCGGCTCAAAGCAGGCCCCGCCGCTCATCGTCATGGCGGCCTGCGATCCGGCCAGTTTTGCCCGCGACGCCCGCACCCTGGCGGATGCCGGCTACCGGCTGGAACGGGCCGTGCCCATCGACCAGTTCCGCTGGTCGCCGCATCTGGAAATCGTCAGTATTTTCAGGTGCTAACGGGGGTATGCGGGAGGGGTTGCAAAGCCCCGGCGGAACCGCTATATCCCGGCGCCTGAACCGATCCGGTCCCTGCTGGGGGATCGTCTAACGGTAGGACCCCAGACTCTGACTCTGGTTGTCTAGGTTCGAATCCTAGTCCCCCAGCCAACTCTCCGCTCCGGCGGCTTTCCCATATTCCTGATGTCGGTTTTCAGATTAGTTGGCAATTTCTCAAAGAAGTTGGCAATTCCGACCGGACATTCTGGCAATCGGTGAGAATCACTGCCGCGTTTCGAACTACGGTTCGCGGCGCGACGTGGTAAAATCCATCCAAATCGCAGGCAGAAATTTCGGCTGCCAGTGAGCGATCCGGAAGGATCCCAGATGTACTTGCCGCGGAAATGGCCCGTCGGCATCTCGCTTCTGACCGATGAGAGTTTTGCGTCTTGGTTTGCTCGCATCGCATGGGCGCATGGTGCCACACCGTCTGAACTCTATCGTATTGCCTTACCCGGTGCGCGCATCGGTGGGGTCGATCTGGACAGGCACGCCTGCGACGATCTGATCTTTAACCTTTCCCGGGACGCCGGCTTGCCGGCGCTTACCCTTGAGGCTGCCACGCTCCGGCGCTGGCGGGGCTCGGTCTATGACAACGACGACGGCAAGACGCCGATCGTCTGGCTGCCACCAGCCGGACGTGCTTATGCAAAGAGCTCTTTCGGGCAGCAGGTCTGCCCGTCCTGCCTGGCCGAAGATCCAGAGCCGTATTATCGGACCAGCTGGCGCCTTAGCTTCTACAGCGTTTGTACCCGGCACCGGCAGATAATGGTTGATCGTTGTCCTGGCTGTACCCACCCGCTTCATCCCTCGAACACGGTTTCTGGTGCCACATTGGCGCTGTGCGGCTTCTGCGGCTTCGATTTGCGGGCGATTGCAGCAGCGAAGGTTCCTGAGAGAGATTTGGCCGCTCAGATTCGACTTCTAAAAGTCGCCGATGGTGATTGGCAGCCAATGGGCGATTATGGACCGATACACCCGGTCTTGTTCTTCCGCCTATTTACGCTGCTTTACAGGTTGGTTTCGTCCGATCGCCATGCGCTTCCGTTGCGACAATTATTGATGCCGCCCAAAAGCGACGTCAGGGCTGAAGCCATCCCGCGCATTCGTGAAATCGACAGGCATCCCGCCCGAGTACGCCATCTGTTGGTCAACCTGGCGTCGCAGATGGTCCAGGATTGGCCGCGTCGCTTTGTTGACGCCTGCGATGCTGTGGGTCTGCATCGTTGGCTGCTCGTCAAAGAGCCAAAAGATGTACCATTTGCCTATTCGGACGCTGTATCCCGACACTTGGTTCGGCAAATGCACCATGTTGGCGCCGAGGAGGTTGATACCGTTTCGCGGCATCTCTCCGCAGCTGGACAATCCCCAACTTACGAAGCGTTGCAAGGCATCCTTGGCGTTAAATTCCACGCCGCGCGCAAGCTCGCAGCGCCTGTGAAGGCTCACAAACCATACGGAACCCATAGATACTGGAAGCTCGATGGGGTTTCCCCCACTACGAGAGCAGCTGTGAAGCAAGCCGCGCACAAAGCTGGAGAAAACGTTGGCGCGTGGGTAGATCTCGCCCTGCAAAGCGCTCTGAAAGCTCAAGCGAAGAGGTAACTGAAATGCCTGTACGCCGCATTAGAGCAAACCCGCGTAGTATCACTGGCGCCGTGACTGGTGCGGATGGAAATTTTATCGACTTTGAGTCGCTCTTGGAGCGGGACTATCTAGTCCTTACCCGCTTTCAGTATCCGAGCGCGAAAATCGAAGAGCAGCCAGTCAAGATCCCATATGTCATGGATAATGGCCGTAAGAGCCACTACACCCCCGATTTTCTGGTGGAATACGAGCAAGGTCCGAGTGAACTCGTCGAAGTCAAGCCAGCTGAGGTGCTAGTTAAAGAGAAGGAAGCATTCCTGGCTCGTTTTGCTGCAGCCGCGGAATATGCTGCAAATAAGGGCTGGGATTTCGTCATCAAATCAGAGATCGACGTTAAGCTCCCTGTCCTGCCTAACGCACATTTCCTGATTCACTACAGGACGCTCAAGCCAAAGCCTGAGCTCTGCGCGCGCCTCATGTGCGAGGCAGAATCTGGCCCCATTCCTGTTGGCAACCTAATCGCGAGTGCAATCTGGGAGGCATCCGAAAGGTACAGCGCAATACCACAGGTTTGGCGGTTGCTGGCGACAGGCATGCTCGATGCCGATCTAAATGTTCCATTGAACCAAGGCTCACTCGTATGGGCTCAGGCGAGGTAGTTCAGGTGAAGAGGCTATCGACATTTAAGAAGGGGACCAACGCTTACCTGCATGGGCGGCGTTGCACCATTATTGGTACTGCGGGGACAAAGTCTGTCCGGATCGTATTCATGGATGGTGGTCAGACTGTTCAGACTGATATCGAGAACCTGTGGGAAGACATTTCTCCCGACGATATGGGAGCCGATGTTTCAATCGATATCTTCCATCCCAGCGATATAGAGGTAGCTCGTGAGCGCCTGGAAATTATTGAACCTATCGTGTCTCTACTCAACAAACCCGCCAAGGATGAAGCTTTTAAGGCACTTTATAAGGAGATCAGTCAGAAGAGCGGGCATAGCGTAAGAACGTTGTACCGCTGGGTTTCCGATTATACCGGAAGAAGTCTGCTAACAGACTTGGCGCCCAAGAGGCGAAAACGTCATAAGCGACGGCTCGATAGCAAATCAGAAGACATCGTTGAGGATGCTCTGAAGAAGTATCTGTCAGGCCGTAGACCATCAATTAACGCGATCTATAAAACGATTGCACAGCAATGCAAAGATGTAGGCGTTGAAATTCCACACTTGAGTACATTGCGTCGGCGAATAAAGGATTTACCGCCGAAAGAAATTCTCGCTAGCCGCCTCGGCCCCAAGGCCGCGAGAGACATGTACGAGCAGATCCAGGGGCACTATCCCGGGGCTGACTATCCACTCGCATATGTTCAAATTGACCACACACTTCTCGATATCCAAGCGGTAAGCGCACGGGATCGCCTTCCGATCGGTAAGGTGTGGCTGACAGTGGCAATCGATGTATATAGCCGAATGATCGTGGGCATTTACATCACGATTGAAGCGCCTAGTGCGTTTTCGACGTGTATGTGCATCCGACATGCCGTCTTGCCCAAGGAGAATTTTTTACTGGGGCTAGATGTCAAAGGAGAGTGGCCGGTATGGGGATTCATGCGGAATTTGCATGCGGATAATGGCCCCGACTTCCGCAGTGAGGTGTACAAGGCCAATCTGCAGCAATACGGGTGCTGGCCATTGTGGCGCAAGCTGCGTCAGCCGCACTACGGTGGCCATATTGAGCGCCTCATTGGGACGATCAATCGTGTTTTCCATGATCTGCCAGGGACAACATTTTCAAACCCTCGGGAACGAGCAACATACGACTCCGAAGGTAATGCCGTATTCACGATCGATGAGCTTGAACAGGTCGTGGCGCATTGGGTGGTGAATATTTACCACAGGACCCTGCATGAAGAACTGGGATGTACGCCTCTGGAGAAATGGGAGGCTGGCATACTTGGCACGGATGGCTCGCCAGGTGTTGGCCTGCAGGATCGTGCCGAAGATCCGGAGCGGGTAGCGCTTGACCTGCTGCCATTTGATGAGCGCACGGTGCAGCGTGACGGAATCACATGGGAGAAGATCACCTATATTTCCGAAGCGCTCATACCGTGGATCAAGGCTGATGAAGGCCGTGTGCGCAAAAAGTTCAAAGTTCGCCGGGACCCGCGAGACGTCACTTGTGTCTGGTTTTTAGACCCCAAGAGCGGAGTATATCACCGGATTCCAGAGGAAACTCGGCAGATGAAGCCAATATCCATATGGGATCATCGGCTTGCGAACAGCCTTAAACTGAAGCGCGGCGGACGGGTTGCCAGCACTCTCGATACCTTGGATGCGCACCGAGATCTGGAGCGCATGACCCAGGCAGCCGAGGAAAAGACGAATATGGCAAAGGGTGCGCGGCGGAAAGCCGAGCGGCAGCGCCGTAATCAAAAGACCCTCGGAGATGAGGCGTATGCCGGCAAACCAGATTTGACGTCTGCGCAGCAGAAGATTAAAGCGCCGGTACGACCGCGTTTGGTCGTGAATAATGACAATCTCAGTAAAAAACCGACACGCCAGATCAATGACGACAATGACCTCGATCTGTCGCTGGATGATTTGACGGCACGTGCGGAGGAATTATGACCGAACCAAATATGGTTGATCCTGTCTGTGGCACAGGATCGAGTTTACTAGCTGCAGACTTCAATGAGTTGCGAAAGCCTTGCTGGATATCATATCCACGAGGCGATGTAGGGCTGCGGAAACTGCGTGATTTGATTAAGGCGCCTGTGAGTCACCGGCCGGGTGGTATGCTTCTCTATGGAGATTCTAACAGCGGAAAAACAACGCTGGTCCGACATTTTCAGAACCTCCGCTCGAAAAGTAGCGATGATGGTGACGACGATTATCCGTTCGAGGGTGGCAATGCGACGATGATCTTCCAATCGCCGCCGTATCCGTCAACCGGCGCTCTCTTAACCGGTGCTTTGCGAAGCCTGAATGCACCCCACCAGGAAACATGGCATTGGGAGAAGAAGCTGGCCGCGGCGGTCGCCATCCTTTCGAAGACCAGCGTACGTATGATCGTCATTGATGAAATACATAACGCGCTTACGGGACCGCATGACAAGCGGGTGCATTTCCTGAACACGATCAAATATCTTTCCAATGAGTTGCGGATCCCGATCGTGGTTATCGGGACGAGCCTGGCGCTCAGCACTATTCAGACCGATCAGCAACTCGGCAGCCGGCTTGTGCCTTTCAAGCTACCGAAATGGGAGGCCGACAAGGAGTTTGCCCATTTTCTTGGACGGATATTCGTGCACCTAAAGGTCAACCCGTTGCCTGCCGTCAATTCTCGCAAATTCCGTGAGCGCTTCATCCATATGACGGATGGCCTTACGGGGGAAATCTGGAATCTTGCGGTTCTGACCGCTGAAGACATGCATGCCAAGACCATTGATATCGTCGAAGAGCAAATGCTGATCGATGCTCCTTGGGTTCGGCCGCAGGATCGGCGAATCGAAAGCTAGGCCGTCTGATCAGAGATTACTTCTAGGGAGGTGACCGTGCCGAATTTTCGTTCGTTTCACGATGGCGTTTTTGAATGCGCTAAAATCGACGGGGACTTTCGGCGATCATTACTGCGCGAATGCGCAGGGTTACTCCTGAATCAAGAATTCGAGGTCGCTCACAGGCTGGTCAAGAATTACATCCTCTCGGCCGACTACATTGAGAGAATGTCCGAAGAGCTTGAGCTGGATGGTGGCACAGAGGCCGTCATCAATCTGCTTGACCCGGAAGTAAATGATGAGGGTACCAGGCTGCTTCTGGCGCTTATTATCATACTTCAGAATGAAGGATTGTCCCTGATCACACGACGACAGATTTCTGTCGATCGACGGCGGCTATCCTGATGCCGATCAGTCGGTCTTTCGATGAGACAGCTGCGGCCCGTGCAGCCCGCGATAAGGAATTCGCCCGAGGTCTTCTTGTCGAAGCGATATCTGTATTAGGCTCAGAGCCGGAAGTTGCTTCAGTGCTCATCGGTCATTATATCGACGGTACAGGCGATATTGACCGCCTGGCCGTAGCAATGGGCCTTCCGGGAACGGATGGCCGGTCTGCAATGCTAAATCCAGGCGCGACACCGTTTGTCACTTTCATGCGCGGCCTTGATTCACTCTGTAAGGCGGAGGGAATGTCCGCCGCGGTATCTTGCCTAGCGCCGGGTATTCAGCCCTTAGAAGAATGGACGCCAGCACATCACAGATTGGCTCTGGTGCGCATCGAAAATCTAATGGATGCAGCCGCAGGCTCTCCGGATGCAGCCGAGCTGGCTGCGCTCGGAGAAAAAGTCGCGTCCTATGAACGACTATGTTTTCCCCATCGCAGACGAACGCTAGCCGAGCACATACAGGATTTTCTGCGTAAGGTCCGGGAACGAAAGCCCTGGGAATAGGCATGCAACTGTCTGAAATTGTTTTTATGGATTCTGAGGCCTCAGCTCTGCGGGACGGTTACCCCGTCGAGGTGGGGTGGGCATGGGTCGAGGGCAGCGATGTTCAGGCCGAGAGCATGCTCATCTCGCCTGCCGACGAATGGCTGACACCAAGCTTCGTATGGGACCCGATTGCCGAAGGTCTTCACGGTCTTCCGCTAGCCAGGTTGCGGGCGGAAGGTGTAACCCCGTCCGAGGTCTGCGACGTTCTCAACGAACGTCTGCAGGACAAAATTGTCGTTTTCGATACGGGCCCTGATGGGGTCGATCGGCATTGGCTGGACCTTCTGTATTTTGAAGGTGGGCAGCATCGACACTTCAAGCTCGGCGGATCGGCGAGTGAAGTCCTCTTGGCGCTGGCAGCTGGTCATGGCCTGACGGATGCCGATCTGCTGCAAATAAAGAAGTGGGCGCCGGAAGCGACCCATCACGCAGCGATCGATGCCGCACACTATGCTTGGTGTGCAGCGGCTATTCAGTTAATGACAAGTCAAATGCCAGATGAAGGAATTGAAAGAATTGTACACCTGATATCAGTTCGGGGCGCAGTTAGAAAGTAGCAGATGGTAAAAATAGCTTCATGAAATGAGTTGTGTGAGCTTCGAGAAGCCTAAACTGGTGGCTATATTATCCCGTCGATCTAACGGTAGCAGCCGAAATTACTGATCTATGAATGCAACAAGCCATTCGGAGGCAAAGGGTCATGTATGATCGTCAGCAGCGAAACAAGTTGCGCGAATGACATTGAACGTGCACTAGCGAAGTATTCTAGACCGCAGCCTGCTTCCGCTCCATTCTGGCAGCTCTCCAGACATCGTTCGCAGCCCCTACATTCATCGCCGCGATAGCGGTGCCGACAATCAGATCTGGCCAGCCCGATGCCGTATAGGCCGTCGCCACGGCAGCCAGCAGGATGGCGCCATTCGCATAGGCATCGTTCCGGGCGGACAGGAAGGCCGCCTTGGTCAGGCTGCCGCTATGATGGCGGAATTTCACCAGCACATAAGCGCAAACCACGTTGACGGCAAGAGCTCCCAGGCCAGCCAGCGACAGAGGGACCGGTTCTGGCGGAACGGGCGCCAGGAACTTCTCCCAGGCCATCCATATGGTCGCCAAACCTGGAACCAGCAGGATCCCGGCCAGCGCCATGCCCAATCTGCTGCGCGCCTGCAGCGACCAGCCTAACGCAATCAGAATCAGGAAATTGACTAAGGCATCTTCCAGGAAATCAACGCTGTCGGCGAACAGGGAGACCGAGCCGATCGTCAGGGCGACAGTAAACTCGATGAAAAAATAAATCAGGTTGGCACAAGCGACGAAACCAACCGCCTTTCGCAGTTCGACATTGTCGCTCGGATCAATCGCGCCCATGTGTCGTTCCCGAAGGAAATGCCAGTCTGACAATTAGGCCAGGCCTGTTGTCCTGCAACGTCACCTGTATGTGATGTAGTTCCGCCACCGCTGACACCAGTGACAGGCCCAGTCCGTTGCCTGCCGTCGTGCGACTGCTTTCCAGGCGATAGAAGCGCCGGAAAACCTTTTCACGCGCTTCCGCGGGAATGCCTGAGCCAGTGTCAGACACAATACCCACAATGCCATCTGGGCTATCCTTGAGGCCGAGGTAAATGGTCGTTCCGGGCGGGCAATGCCGAATGGCATTCTCCACCAGGTTGACGAGCATTTGGGTCAGCAGTTCCTTATCGCCGTGGACCAAGACGCCATCCTCGATATCGGCGCTGATGAACTGACCGTTATCTTCAGCGACAGCAGAATAGGTCTCGCAAATCGACCGGAACAGAATGGACAGGTCGACCGTGCTGAAGCCTGCCTTTCGCGTACCAGCTTCAATCTGTGCAATTCGCAGCAAGGCTGCGAAGGTTTGCAGAATGGCGTCCACATCCGAAATGGCGAGGTCGACAGCCGATGTGTAACCTTCAACGCTCATGCTGCGCGCCCGAGCAGCTTCCAGCTTCTGGCGAAGTCGACTCAGGGGCGTGCGCAGGTCATGTGCGATGTCGTTGGATACCTGTCGCAGACTCTCAATGAGCGCCTGGAGCCGGTCGAACATCTCGTTCAGACCCTGCGCGAGCCGGTCCAGCTCATCGCCAGTACCTCGTGTCGGGATACGGTCATGCAGATTGCCTGATACGATAAACTGGGCAGTACGCGAAATCTCATCGACGCGACGCAAGAAGCCTGTGCTCAACAGTATACCGCCACCGAAGCCCGAAACGATAATTAGGGCAAATGCCAGCCCGAAGGCGCGGAAAATGGCCTCCTCGGCCTCAATGACACGGAGACGGTCTTCCGCCACAAGAAGGAAGCTTCCGTCTGTAAATTTCTTGCCAAAGGCGATCAGCATGTGCTCGCCTTTCTGATCATGGTCCAGATCATCAGGGCCGGTTGGTGGCGTTGGACGGATAAATTCATGCCAACCGACAACAGGATCCCGCATCGGCAAGCTGCCGGCGAGCCGCTGTCCCGCCGGGTCGAGGAGAAGGTAGTAGGTCGTCGGGCGACGGCCAGAACTAAGGCGAATCTCAACTTCATCCTTTAGATGAGGTAGCCCATCTTCATCATACTCCTCGGTAAGCGCCTCAATTTCGGCGGAGATGATATGGTTCAAGCCATCTCGCAGGGCATTGCTGGTGACGATGTAAACCACGCCGAGCAACAGTAATACCGACACGCCGAATATCCCCGCATAGAGCAGGGCCAAGCGGAAGCCGATTGTCTTGACGATCCTATTCAGGCGCATGCAGTTTATACCCGGCGCCCCGAACCGTGTGAATCAGTTCTTGACCAAAACCACGGTCCACCTTGCTGCGCAGGCGGCTAATATGCGTCTCGACTACATTGGTCTGCGGGTCGAAATGAAAGTTCCACACGTTCTCCAGCAACATCGTTCGGGTGACGACGCGACCGGTATGCCTGATCAGGTATTCTAGCAGCTTGAATTCCTGTGGTTGCAAATCGATGCGTTTGCCGCCCCGTGTCACCGTCCGGCGAACCAGGTCCATCTCCATGTCCGCCACACGCAGGGTGGTATCAACATTCACTACGGGCGGACGGCGCGCGAGCGCATTCACGCGAGCCAGTAGTTCGGCAAAGGCAAAAGGTTTGACGAGATAGTCGTCAGCACCGGCTTCCAGACCCTCGACACGATCATCGATGCCACCCAGCGCGGTCAGGAACAGGACCGGCGTGCGAACCGCTGCACCGCGTATGGTCTTCACGATGCCTAACCCATCGAGTCCGGGCAGCATGCGGTCGACAATCATGACGTCGTAAGGTTCGCCGGCAGCCATAAACAGGCCATCGCGACCGTTTGCCGCATGATCGACAGTGTGTCCAGCCTCTTTCATCCCGCCGACGATGTAATCGGCAGTTTCCTGATCATCTTCGATAAGCAGCAGCTTCATCGCTGTCGATTGGCTCAATCAAATTGTTGCCGGACCCGCCACGGAGACTACCTGTCCAGCATACCCAAGCAACGGACTTTACAGGGAAAATCCAAATATTACGAAATTGTATAGTTCGGGCATCCTTGCCCCAATGCTTGCTTGCTCATAGTGGCTCCGTTTTCATCCTCACGGGGCTCTCTTTATGGCTAGCCAGCCAGACATCTCAGTCGTCATCCCGGTCCACAATGAGGAAAAGTGCATTTCCGCATTGGTCTTAGAGACCTGCCGGATTCTGCGCGGCCAACTTGCATTCGAGATTATCGTCGTAGACGACGCCTCCGATGACGACACATGTGACTTGCTTCAGCAATGCATGGAAGCAATTCCAGAACTGCGACCTCTACGCCACGGAAAACAGGCCGGACAATCCCGAGCCATCATGACCGGCGTCCAGGCTGCCCGCGCTGAGATCATTGTCACCATGGACGGCGATGGCCAGAACGATCCCGCCGATATCTTAACTTTCTGGACCGCGATGCAGGGCGCTTGGGACGGCACATTCCTGCTGCTGGCGGGGCAACGGGTGCGCCGCCAGGACACCTTCATCAAGAAGGCCTCATCCAAGGTCGCCAATATCATCCGTTCGTCGGTTCTGCGCGATGCGACTCCTGATACCGGTTGCGGTATGAAAATGTTCAGCCGTCAGCTTTTCCTGCAGCTCCCCTTCTTCGATCATATGCACCGTTTTCTGCCGGCACTGGTCATCCGTATGGGCGGGCGTGTGGTCTCCTTGCCGGTGAACCATCGCCCTCGACGTGGCGGCCGTTCGCACTACGGCACGCTCGATCGGCTGGTTGTCGGCCTGATTGATCTCTTTGGAGTCTACTGGCTGCGTCTTCGCTGGACCGATAGCGGCGGCGCTACTCTCCTGTCAATCAAGAACAATAACTGAGATTTCGAATGTGGCCGGAATATCTTCAAAGGCTGCTCGACAGCTTCGACGTCTGGGCATTGGTCGGGTTCCTCGGCCAGCTCGTATTCGCCTCCCGCTTTGTCGTTCAGTGGATTCACGCTGAACGCGTCGGCCGCAGCGAAATCCCGCTTGCCTTCTGGTTCCTCAGTGTGGCCGGCGGCGTAATCTTGCTCTTTTACGCTGTCCAGCTCGCCAATATCGTCTTCATCGTAGGTCAGGTCACCGGCCTCGCCATCTATCTGCGGAATCTGCACCTGATTCTCCAGTCCCGGCGGTCTATGCCTTCTCAGCAGAGCATCGCCGGTGCTTGAACGCAAAGACTACTCCCATCTGACGCCGTTCCTGCTGACTGGCGCCGTCATCCTGATCAGCCTTTACGCTCGGCCGCTACTGCCGGTCGACGAGACGCGCTACCTGTCCGTCGCCTGGGACATGCATATCAACAACGATTGGCTGGTCCCGCACCTGAACGGTGAGCCATACCACCACAAGCCGCCATTGCTGTTCTGGATTATCCGCCTGCTCTGGCTGACGTTCGGGGTTTCCGAATTCGCTGCTCGCCTGGTCGCTCCGATATTCGGCATCGGCGCCTTGTGGCTGACGCAAATTCTCGGCCGACTGCTCTGGTCCGGCGAGGAAGGCCGCAAGGCTGGCATCTATGCATCTCTGATGGTGGCATCCGCCAGTTGGTGGATGGTTTTCTCGTCACTGGTGATGTTCGACCTGATGGTCGCCTTCTTCGCTATGCTGGGATGCGTCGGTCTGGCTTACACGGCGCGCACTGGAAAGCTGCTGCATGGCATGGCGATGGTCGCAGTGGCCATTGGCGGCGGCATCCTCGCCAAAGGCCCCGTCATTTTCCTATTCATTGTCCCGGTAGGCTTGCTCGCACCCATTTGGGCACCCCCCGAAAACCAGATCCGCTGGCGGCAGTGGTATGGCAGCCTGCTGGCAGCCGTATTGGCCGGTACTGCCGTTGGGCTGGCCTGGGCCATTCCAGCGGCAATCTCAGGTGGCGAAGATTTTGCGGAGAACCTGCTCTGGGGTCAGACTGTCAACCGGGTTTCAAACAGCTTTGCCCATCGGCGGTCGTTCCTGTGGTACCTACCGCTGCTGCCTCTCATCCTTTTCCCGTGGTCGATCTGGCCGAATAGCTGGCGTGCCCTGACACGCTGGTCGCACACGACCGACCGTAGCGTCTTCCTGACCGTTCTTCTCCCAGCACTGGTCTTCCTTTGCTTCTGTGTAATCAGCGGCAAGCAGCCCCAATATCTGCTGCCGCTATTTCCGCTGCTGATGCTGGCGATTGCCCGCGGCATCACGATGCCGGGCCGGGCCATGAATCGGCCGGCGGCCTGGCCTATCACCGGCACCCTGGTGTGTCTTGGCGTTGGACTGCTGGCGGCGCCATTCATGCTTCTGGTGGATGCCCGCCTTGAAGGCGCCGACTGGTCGGGCATCGTGCTGAAAGCACATGTACCTGCCGGGCTTGCGGTCCTCGCGGTGGCCGCCTTGTGTCATTGGATGGCGCGTCGAGGTCAAGTCGAAGATGGTCTTCATGCCTGCGTCGTGGCCGTTTTCGGTCTCTTTGCCATTCTGCATCTGGCAGTATTCAACCCGCATTTACGCGACGCCTATGACCTTGGTCCTATCAGCCGCGTCATCGCTGAATACCAGAAGTCCGGGTACGACATTGCTTTCGCCGGCGACTACGCCGGGGAATACAATTTCAGCGGCCGTCTGAAGCAGCCACTCGCGGAACTCCACCTCAATGAGGTCTCGGCTTGGACCGCGGCCCATCCGGACGGCATCGTCGTGACACTGCTCCGCGATGAGCTCGCGTCATTCCCGCCGCTATTCAGCCAAGCTCAGCGTGGCCGCACCGCAGTCCTGCTACCGTCCCGCGCATACCGTACCGGGACAGACCAATCGCCCATGTCCCTCAGTGCAAGTGCTTTAGCGAGGCAGGCACAATGATGATGGCGCCTGCACCAAGCACTTTGAAATTCCGCATCCTGCAGCTAAGCGCGCGCCGGGACAGATGGATGCTTCCACTGGTGATTGCCTTCTTCGTATGCCCTTTGGCGGCCTTTCTGATCGATCCTTGGCTGGCCCTATTTATCCACGGGAAGCGCGATAGCTGGGTAGTCAGCGTCGCCCAGTGGGTAACGGATTTCGGAAACGCCTGGCGATACTTGCTTGGCCTGGCGGTCCTGCTCGCGGGCTCCTACATCTTCAAGAATGCCAGCAATTTCCGCGCTCGCTGCATTTATGTCTTCGTGAGCATATGCGCGAGCGGCGCCATCACCGAAGTGCTCGCATTCATCATCGGCCGGTCCCGTCCGAGGCTTCTTATAGAGCAGGGCATATACCAGCTTTCCCTATTCAACGGCTTCAAGCCTTACGACTCCCTGCCATCCTCGCACGCCGCGTCCGTGCTAGCCTTCGTGTTTGCCGCGGCCCTGGTGTTCCCCAATGCGCGGGGAGTTCTATTCATCTACGGCTTCTTGCTGGCAATCACGCGCGTCCTGATTAATGCCCATTACTTTGGCGACCTCGTCGCCAGCGCGGCAGTATCCGGAGCTGCTGCTCTATTCCTGTTGCGATACCTGCCGCAGAAAAATACAGCCCTGACTCCAGACACAGTCGTGAATGGCCCTACCTGATGAAATCCTCAGAGTATCTCAAGGGTCTTTTTGCTGCGACTGGGCGCAGTAATAGCCGGCTTCTGGATTTTCTGGGCGCTTGTGCATTTCGGCCTGGAATTCTGGATCTACTTGCTTCGCCATTAAGGGGTGCGCCCAATGCGGCTTCCGAACCGTTTCAGCTTCTGGCTGCTATGTATCGTTGTTTTTGTGGTTATTTCAACGCTTGTACGCTTGGGCCTCGCCACCTGGATTGCCGTGGAAGGGCATTCAGTCCGAGGGCTACTGATAACTGTCGTGGTAGGTATTTTCCATGACGCTAGTATGGGCTTAGCGCTCGGCCTGCCATTTCTGGTCGGACTCTATTTGCTGAAATTTGCATGGCAGCGCAGGACTGGTCGCTGGCTTGCACATGCAATTCTATTTGCGTTCAGCAGTGTATTGATTTTCTCGGCTGGCGCTGAATTCTTATTTTGGAATGAGTTTAGCAGCCGGTTCAATGGCATTGCCGTCAATTACCTCATCTTCCCGCGCGAGGTGATCGGCAATATCGGTGAGTCCTTCAATCTTGGCCTGTATCTGCCAATGGCGGCTCTGATTGCTCTGGTGCTTTACTGGAGTCTCCGCCGCCGCCTGGATGCGGCGCTTGCGGCTCGCCTATCGCCCGCCGAGTTGATCGGCGTTGCCAGCAGTGCTCCTATCCTGGCCATCATCGCGGCATTGAGCCTTTACTGGGCGCCATTCGGCCCCAGCCGCGACCGAGAGATCAATGAGGTTGCCCAGAACGGTCTGTTCAGCATGGTCAGGGCATTTCTGACTAACGATTCCGAATATGATGGTCAGTATGCCGGTATGGATGAAACTGCCGCTATTCCGCTGCTCCGCGGTATGGTTGCTCAGGACAATACGGTTTTCCTGACACCGAAAGGCTCGCGCAGCCTGATGCGGCATGTGGACAATGGCCAGAAGCTCAAGAATCTGAATATCGTTCTCGTCATCAACGAGTCCTATGGCTCAACCTACATCGACAGCCTGGACAACAAGCGCGGAGAGTCCATTTCTCCGAACATCGACAGGCTGGCCAAAGACGGCCTGTTGTTCACCAACGTCTATGCGACCGGCGACCGCACAGTGCGCGGCCTGGAAGCCCTACTGACGTCCTTTGCTCCCATTCCCGGCATCTCGACTGCTCGCCGCAGCGGGTCTGAGGGCATGAATTCCGTGCCGCTCCTGTTGCGCCAGTTCGGTTACCGCAGTGCCTTCCTGTACGCGGGCGACGGACGCTTCGACAATATGGGCCACTTCTGGGAGACCATTGGCTTCGACAATGTCTGGGACGAACGTGACTTCTCCGAGAAAGGCTTCAAGACGATCTGGGGCTATGCCGACGAGTATCTGTACAAGGAGGCTACTGCACGCCTCGACCAGATGACCAAGGATGGCCAGCCAGCCTTTCTGGCCATGCTGACCGTATCCAACCATCGCCCCTATACCTATCCTGAAGGCCGGATCTCCAAAGATCCGAATGCCAAGACGCGGACGAATGCTGCGACCTATGCCGATTGGGCATTCGGCAACTTCGTGGACAATGCGCGCGGCAAGCCATGGTTCGACAACACGGTATTCGTATTCATCGGTGACCATGGCCCAAAGATTAACGGCTCGGCCCATGTGCCGGTCGATGGCTTCCGCGTTCCGCTGCTCTTCTATGCGCCCAAGCATATTGTGGCAGCACGAGACGGCACTCTCGGGTCCAGTCTGGACATGGCACCGACCCTGATGGGTCTGCTCGGCATCAGCTTCGACAGCCCATTCTTCGGGATCGACTTGCGCCGCGTGCCCCCCGGCGGCGGGCGCATGACGATGGCGCACAACTTCTCAGTCGCGTTCGGAACGCAGAACAAACTGGTAGTGCTGGAACCCAATCGAACGGTTCGTGGCTACACCTTCCAACCCGGCCCGGCACCGCCTCGATGGCAGAAGGAGCCGGACCCGGAAGTCATGCAACTCGGCATAGCCCAGACGCAGACGGCGCACCGGATGTTCTATGCCCGTCAATACCATGACCTGTCAGAACAGACCGGAAAGCAGTACGACCCGAGCAAACCTCGGCCGACAGCGGAGCTCCGGCATTGACTTCCGCCATTCTCTACTCAAGGAGGGAGTAGATGTTTGGTAAATGGCGAATTCGATGTAGGTTTTGCACGGATTGATGGCGAGCCTTTAATGCCATGGCAATCCAGTGACGTGGCTTATCCTTTGTCTCAATTATGGGACGTGGGTATGGACACAGTTCAGCAATACCTCAGTGCCAATTTGGCAGCCATTGGTCGTCGCGCAGGGCTCTAAGATGTTGATAAGGCATAGTTTATCTTGCAAGATGACGAAATCTAAAAATGCAGGATAAATTATGTCTTGCCAATAAAGCTGGTCCTTGGGAATCGTTTGCCAAAATGTCTGGTGATTCCTTGCCAACGACTCGGATTCGACTCGCCCGACTCACGCAAAAAATTGCCATCTACTCTGGTAAGTGACACCTGAAATAGGTATTCCTGAAATAGGCGCGCCGCATCTCGGCGCCTGCTGCATTGCAACGTCGCATCAGGGCGCCGCAGCCATCCCCAAAGGTGCGCGAAAACGCCTGATTTGCGCCTCTGCGGCAGCGGGGGCAGGCGAGATAGCAGACACAGCTTGATCACAACCCAGAATGGGCTTGGCGTCGCTAAATGGCGCCATGATCATCGTCGATAAAGCCCTCCAGCACTACGAACTTGAGCACGGCCGCCCCATCCGCGTCGGCATGATCGGCGCGGGATTCATGGCGCGCGGCATCGCCCTGCAGATCGCAACGGCGGTGCCCGGCATGCGGCTGGTTGCCATCGCCAACCGCAATCTCGAGCCGGCCAGGCGCGCCTATACCGAGGCCGGCCAGCCGGTGCCGCGGGTGGTCGAATCCCCCTTCGGCCTGCGCAGCGCCATCGCCGCGGGCCAGCCGGCGATCACCGAGAACTGGCGCCTGCTCTGCGAGGCGGAGGAGATCGACGCCATCATCGAGGTGACGGGCTCGATCGAATATGCGGCCCATGCGGTCTGCGCCGCCATCGAGAACGGCAAGCATGTCATCCTGATGAATGCCGAACTGGACGGCACGGTGGGGCCGCTGCTGAAGCGGCGCGCCGACAAAGCCGGCGTCGTCTACACCAACGCCGATGGCGACCAGCCCGGCGTGACCATGAACCTCTACCGCTTCGTGCGCGGCATCGGGGTGCGTCCGGTCCTGTGCGGCAATATCAAGGGCCTGCACGATCCGTATCGGACGCCGACGACGCAGGCGGAATTCGCCCGCCGCTGGAAGCAGAAGCCGCATATGGTGACCTCTTTTTCGGATGGCACCAAGGTCTCTTTCGAGCAGGCGATCATCGCCAACGCCACCGGCATGGGGGTTGCGCGGCGCGGTATGCTGGGGCCGACGGTGGAAGCCGGAACCCCCATCGATAAAGCCGCACAGCTTTTCCCGGCCGATGCACTGATGAGCGGCGAGGGCATCGTCGATTACGTGGTCGGCGCAGCTCCCGGCCCCGGCGTCTTCGTGCTCGGCACCATCGAGCATCCGACGCAGCGGCATTACCTTGCCCTCTACAAACTCGGGGACGGGCCCTTCTATTGCTTCTACACGCCCTATCACCTGTGCCATTTCGAGGTGCCCAATACGGTGGCGCGCGCGGTGCTGTTCAAGGACGCCGCCATCGCGCCCATTGCCGGGCCCTGCGTCGAGGTCGTGGCGGCAGCGAAGACCGATCTCAAGGCCGGCGACACGCTCGACGATCTCGGCCATTACATGACCTACGGCCTTTGCGAGAATGCTGATGTGGTGCGGCGCGAGCGGCTTTTGCCAATCGGCATTGCCGCCGGCTGCCGGCTGCGGCGCGACATTCCGAAAGATGCGGTGCTGACCTACGATGATGTGGAGCTTCCCGCCGACCGCCTGATCGACCGTCTGCGCGCCGAGCAGGACGCGGTCTTTGCGCCAGCCCAGGCGCCGGAGTACGTCCGGCCGCTTGCCGCCATGCCCGCGTAACCGGCTGGAGCGCTCCATGACCAGCCAGCCCCTCGTGAGCGTTGTCACGCCGGTCTATAACGGCGCAGCCTATCTGGCTGAATGCATTGAGAGCGTGCAGCGCCAGGGCTATGGCAATTACGAGCATGTCATCCTCAACAATGCCAGCAAGGATGACACGCGCGCGATAGCGGAAAGCTATGCGCGCCGCGACCGGCGCATCCGGGTGATCACCAACGAAGCCACCTTGCCGATCATCGAGAACTGGAACCGCTCGATGCGGCTGATCTCGGATGCCAGCGTCTATTGCAAGGTGCTGCATGCCGACGACACGCTCTATCCTCATTGCCTGGAAGAGATGATGCGGGTGGCGCTGGCGCATCCTTCCGTCGGGCTGGTCGGTTCGCTGCGCCAGCGCGGCGAGGAGGTCGAATGTGGCGGCCTGCCGGCGGACCGGGAAGCCTTCCCCGGCGTCGAAATCGCGCGGCTCTTCCTGGCGCAGAAGGTTTTCTCCCTGGCGCCAAGCTCCGGGCTGATCCGCGCCGATCTGGTGCGGGCGCGCTATCCGGCCTTCTATCCGACCCAGTTCCTGCATGCCGATCTGGCCGCCTATTTCGATCTGCTGGACCGCGTCGATTACGGCTTCGTGCATCAGCTGCTGTGCTTTTCGCGCAAGCACGAGACATCGGTGACGTCGACAGTCGCCGAGCGCAACCAGACCCTGATGCGCGAATGGCTGGTTTTCCTGAGGGATTACGGCCCGCGCTATTTCAACGCGGCTGAACTGGCCGAGCTGGAACGCGCGCATCTGCGCCGCTACTACCGCCTGCTGGTGCGCGGCGCGGTCACCGGCCGCGGCGGCTCGTTTCTTCGATATCACCTGGAAGGCTTAAAGGCCGCCAAGCGCGTGCCGAATGCCTTCGGACTCAGCCGCGCCGTGGCCGCCGAAGTCGCAGCCGCAATCAGCAATCCGGGCAAGCTCTATCACGTTCTCTCCGGCCGCCAGCCGCCCAGGCCGACGCGTGAGCCAGAGCCGCCCGATGTGCCCATCGCGCCGTTGCTCTCCGCCGTTCAGGACCATCCCGCGCAACATCATTCCCCACCGCCAGGCAAGCCATGATCCGCGTCCTTCATATCTCCCCGGCCGACGGCGATGGCGGCGCGATGGTGGGCGCCTACAAGCTGCACAAGGCGGTTCAGGCGGCGGGCGTCGACTCGCAGATGCTGGTGCTGCGCAAATACACCGACGATCCGACAGTCATTCCGCGCAGTGGCTCGCCGCGCTCGATTCTTGAGATCATGCGCGACCCGCTCGATCGCATTCCGCTGAAGATCTACGACTGGTCGCCGCATAACTGGTGGTCGGTCGGCTGGCTGCCCTTCAACATCAGGGAAGCGGTGGATCGCCTGAAGCCGGACATCGTCCAGTTCCATTGGGCCGGACGCGGAGCCGTGCCGATCAAGACGATCAGCCAGCTTCGGGACTATCCCATCGTCTGGACCTTGCGCGACATGTGGCCGCTGACCGGCGGCTGCCATTACGCGGGCGATTGCAACAAGTACATGCGCAGCTGCGGCGCCTGCCCGCAGCTTGGCTCGAAAAGCAATTTCGACATCAGCCGCTGGCAGTGGAAGCGCAAATACCGCGCCTGGCACGGCACGCCGATCACCTATATCGCGCTCAGCAACTGGATCGCGGAATGCGCCCGGCAAAGCCCGCTGACTTTCGACAACGAGATCACCGTCATTCCGAACGGCGTCGATGTCGACCGCTTCCGGCCGGTGGACAAGATTACGGCGCGCCGCATCTGGGGTTTGCCGCTGGATAAGAAGATCATCCTGTTCGGCGCCGTGAACGTGCATGATCCGCGGAAGGGATTCTCCTACTTGTCCAAGGCCATTCACCTGCTGAACGAGCAGGGGTGGGGAGACAAGGTTCAGCTCGTTGCCTTCGGCAATCCGCTCGGCTCCACGCAGTTCGATTTCCCGGTGCGCTATGTCGGCCGTCTGCACGACGATCTCAGCCTGGCGCTGCTTTATGCCTGTGCCGATGTCATGGCGGCGCCGTCTGTCTACGAGAATGCCGCCAAGACAGTTCTGGAGGCGATGGCCTGCGGCGTTCCCGTCGCCGCCTTCGCCAATACCGGCCAGGTCGACCTCATCGATCACAAGCTCAATGGCTATCTGGCGCAGAATCTCTCCGCCGAAGATCTGGCGCTAGGCATCGCCTGGTGCTTGGCGGAGGAAAACAGGGACAGTCTCGCGCAGGAAGCACGCGCCAAGGTGCTGCGCTGCTTCGATATCAGCAAGATCGCGCAACACCATGTCGCGCTCTACGAGCGCCTGATCGCCGCCCGCGGGCGGGCGACGGCAAACGACAGCCTTTCCGGTTTGGATGCGGAAGCGGTGCGGTCGATGATCGACGACACGCTGATGCGTCCGCAGAATGGGAGAGTGTCATGAAGGTAGTCATTCTCGCCGGCGGATTCGGCACCCGCATCAGCGAGGAGAGTGCGATCAGGCCAAAGCCTCTGGTCGAAATCGGCGGCCAGCCGATCCTCTGGCATATCATGAAGATCTATTCAGCCCATGGACTGAACGACTTCATCATCTGCTGCGGCTACAAAGGCAACATGATCAAGCATTACTTCCGCAACTACGCTTTCGAGTTGTCGGATCTTACGCTCGATCTGCGCAGTAACGACGTCCAGGTGCATAAGAATGGCGTCGAACCCTGGAAAGTGACCCTGATCGATACCGGCCAGGACACCATGACCGGCGGCCGCATCAAGCGGGTGAAGGATTATATCGGCGACGAAACCTTCTGCCTGACCTATGGCGATGGCGTCGGCGACGTCGACATCAGCGACCTGATCGATTTCCACCGCAAATCCGGCGCCCTTGCCACCGTGACGGCCGTGCATCAGCCGGGCCGTTTCGGCGCGCTGAACCTGCTGCCGGGCCAGACCCAAGTGAACGGCTTTCGCGAGAAGTCGAACGAGGACGGCATCTTCATCAATGGCGGCTTCTTCGTGCTGGAGCCGGAAGTGCTCGATTACATCGATGGCGACGACACGGTGTGGGAGCGCGAACCGCTCGAGAGGCTGGCCGCAGAAGGCAATCTGGTTGCCTACCGGCATCGCGGCTTCTGGCAGCCGATGGATACCCTGCGGGACAAGAGCGTGTTGGAAGGCTTGTGGCAGAAAGGGGAAGCGCCATGGAAGATCTGGTGATGGATACCGAAATCCGGCCGGTGCGCAGCGAGCCGGTGCGCGAAGTGCCGCGCAAGGTGCTTCTGACCGGCGCGGACGGCTATATCGGCAGCGTGATGGGGCCGCGCCTTGTGGAGCAGGGCTTCGAGGTGACCGGCGTCGATGTTGGGCTTTACCGGGCCGGCTGGCTGTTCCATGACGGCAAGGACCGTCCGCCGATCCTGATGCGGGATGTGCGCGACCTGAAGCCGCAGGATCTGCGCGGCTATGACGCGGTGGTGCATCTGGCCGAGTTGTCCAACGATCCGCTGGGCGAGCACGACCAGGGCCTGACATATGCCATCAATCATGAGGCATCGGTTTCGCTGGCCAAGGCGGCCAAGGCCGCCGGCGTGCGCCGCTTTGTCTACGCTTCGTCCTGCAGCGTCTATGGCGCAGCTGCGGATGAGGAGCCGCGCACCGAGCTGTCGCCGACCAATCCGCAGACCGCCTATGCGCGCTGCAAGGTGATGGTCGAGCGCGATGTCAGCGCCTTGGCGGATGCGGATTTCTCGCCGACCTTCCTGCGCCTGTCGACGGCGTTCGGCGCCTCGCCGCGGATGCGCTTCGACGTGGTGCTGAACAACCTCGCAGGGCTTGCCTGGACCACGGGGAAGATCGCCATGAGCAGCGACGGCACGCCCTGGCGGCCGCTGGTGCATATCTCGGACATCTCCGATGCGTTCATCGCCGCGCTGAAGGCGCCGTCCAACGCGGTGCATAACCAGATCATCAATGTCGGCACCGAGGCCAACAACTATCGCATCCGCGAGATCGCCGAGACCGCAGCGAAGGTTTTCCCTGGCTGCGAAATCTCGTTTGGCGATAACGGCGCCGATAATCGCAGCTACCGGGTCTCGTTTGCAAAACTTGGCCAGTGCCTGCCGGATTTCCGCTGCCAGTGGACGGCGGAGAAAGGCTTCCGGCAGTTGCGGGCAGTCTTCGAGCGGATCGCGATGACCGATGCGGTGTTCAACGCGCCGCCTTTCACCCGGCTGAAGCAGCTCCGGCAGTTGCTGGAGACCGGCCAGTTCGACGCCAACCTGCGGTACAAGCCCTATGAAATTCACTGAGACCAAACTGCCCGGCGCTTTCATCATTGACCTGGAGCGGCGCGAGGACGACCGCGGGTTCTTTGCCCGCGTCTGGTGCCGCAAGGAGTTTCTCGATCACGGTATCGATATCGACATCCTGCAGGGCAACCTGTCGGTCAACCCGGTACCCGGCACGCTGCGCGGCATGCATTACCAGGAGAAGCCTTATGGCGAGGCCAAGCTGGTCCGCTGCCAGCGCGGCGCGATCTATGACGTGATCGTCGACCTGCGGCCCGGCTCGCCCACCTTCCGGCAATGGATCGGCGTCGAGCTGACGGCTGAGTCCCACCGGATGCTGTACGTGCCCGACGGCTTTGCCCATGGCTTCCAGACCCTGGTCGAGAATTCGGAAGTGAATTATCTGGTGTCGCAATACTACACGCCGGATGCTGGCCGGGGTGTGCGCTACGACGATCCGGTGCTGAATATCACCTGGCCGCTGCCGGTCAGCCGGATCTCCGAGCAGGACAAGGGCTGGCCCTTGCTGGCAGCAACCGTTCCCGCTGAATAAGCCTGAATAGCGTTGATGTGATGGCGCCGTCATCCCTGCGAGGATGACGGCGTTATCATAATTCGCCCGGTGCTGATCACGTCGCGCACCAGCGCCGGAGCGAAGAGGCGGGCAGCCCCGATATAGAGCGCCACGCCAACCCCGATGGCGATGGTCAGTTGCAGCGGCGCGCCATATCCAGCCGGCAGGGCCCATAATGTGGCTGCGACGCCGGCGGCCATGGCGGCGGTGGCTGCCAGGGCTGGCGTCGCCATGCCCAGCATCGCGGGCATCGAAATGCCCAGGAAGCGGTGCATGACATAGATGTGGATCGGCATCAGCGACACCGACTTGCAGACCCAGAAGATCGCCACCGCAGCGATGCCGAAGAATTGCGACATCACGACGATGCCGGTCATGCCGATGGTGAAATACAGGATCGCGCTATACAGCGCCCAGGCCGGCTTGCCCAGCGCGCGATAGCCGGCGCTGAAGAACATCAGATAGAAGGCCGGCAGCATGTCGAGCGCCAGAATGCCGAAAAGCGGGATGCTTTCCTCCCACTTGGCGCCGAACATGACCTGAATAGCGGGCTCGGCCGTTACCGCCATGCCGGCGCCGATGGGAAAGCCGATCAGACAGCTCATCTTGGTGGCGCGGGTGAAGGCGCGCACCAGCGCCGGGCGGTCATGCTGCAGCTTGGCGAAGGTGCTGAAGGCGACCTGATAGACGGCCGAGGCGATCAGCGCGCGCACCAGCTGCACCATGCGCCAGGCGACGCTGAAATGGCCCAGGATGACGGTACCGAACATGCTGCCGACCAGCAGGTTCATCATCTGCTCGCCCAGTGCCGAGATCACCTGGCTGGTGGAAACATGGAAGCCGAATTCACCCATCTCGCGCAGACGCTGCAGCGAGAAGCGAAAATGCGGCCGCCAGCGCGCCGCGATCACCACGGCTGCGCTGCTGATCACCGCGGCAATCAACTGCTGGCCGACCAGGCTCCAGAGCCCAAAGCCGGTCAGCGCCATGATCACGCTCGCCACCGCGCCGATGGCCCGCCCGGAGACATTGCAGATCGCCAGGGTGCGGAAACGCAGATCGCGTCGGAAAATGGCAATCGGCACGGCACCCAGCGAATTGACGATCAAGAGCGTAGAAAGCCACGGCATGATGACGGCGAGTTTGGGCTCATTCAGCCATTGGGCCGCCGTATCCGCGCCCAGGGTACAGAGAAGGCAGAGCAGGATGGCCGTGCCCAGCGTGCTCCAGAAGCCGGTATCGAGATGCTCGGGCGTCAGGCGCAACTGCAGGACGATGGCATCGACGAAGCCATAGGCGATGATCAGGTTGAAGATGATGATGAAGGCGCTGGCCAGTGCCACCGCGCCGATATCGCCGGGCTCCAGGATACGCGCCAGGATGATGAAGGAGCCCAGCGACAGGATGGCGACGCCGACGCTTTCGGTGGCCGACCAGAGTACCCCTTTGATGCTGCGCGTCTTCAGACCATCCGTCATGTCACCCCATTCCACTCCTCTCAGACCCGATCAGACCTGGCAGCGGGCTGCCTGCAGCAGCCGACCATGCCCCAGGCGCAGACCGGAATCATGATCTTCACGCGTGATCATAAAGAGACGGCGTCAGTGCAGGCTGTGACATCCGTGGGTTGCTGAATTCCGCGGCAATCGGTCATTCGATTGGCAGTCAGGTCCTGCTGTCAGGATCGCTGCGACGACGGTTGCGGAAGGCCGGCATCGCTGTGCTGGGCTGGCTGATCGAGACCGGATCGCTGGCAGGGAAACTGTCCACCAGGCCTTCGTCCAGTTCCTCTTCCTGCTGCAGGCGCTCGGGTGAATAGGCCTGTTTGGCACGCCCGCGGGCCAGCCGCTCGCGGGCCTGTTTCTGGCGCGCCTGTCTTTGGCGGGTTTGTTTCTGATAGGAGAGATCCTGCTCGGATTTCGGCTGCATGGTCGGCTCCATCACGGCGTCGTCTCCATGACATAGTGCCGTTGACATATGGTCCAGGGGTGACACGCCAAGGCCGCGCCTTCTGCTCCCCTCGATGACCTGCCGCGTTATGCGCTGGTGCAGAGGGCGTGAAATGGCGCTATGGTCATCCCCTCACGTCGGCCGGGTGTCCGCCCGGTCCAATCAGCGACCTCCCATCGCAAAAAGACCAGCCGCCTGCAGCACCCCATGCCAGTCCTTCCAGCCCAACGGCCATCCACCGTCATTCTCGTCGCCATTTCCGCGCTGGGGCCGCTGGCCCTCAACATCTTCATGCCGTCGATGCCCGGACTGGCCAGGCAGTTCGGCGTTGATTACGGCATGGTGCAGCTCACCCTGACCCTTTATCTGATCGGACTGGGTGTGGCGCAGTTGATCTATGGTCCGCTCAGCGACCGCTATGGCCGCCGTCCGGTGCTGCTCTGCGGATTGGCGCTCTATCTGGTGGGCAGCCTGCTTTCCACCCTGGCACCATCGATTGCCGTGCTGATCCTTGGCCGCATGCTGCAGGCCATCGGCGGCTGCTCGGGTCTGGTGCTCGGCCGCGCGATCATCCGCGATCTATATGACCGCGAACGCTCGGCCGCGATGATCGGCTATGTCACCATGGCGATGTCGCTGGCGCCGATGCTGGCGCCGGCCATCGGCGGCTATCTGGATACGCTGTTCGGCTGGCGCGCCAGTTTCGCCTTCTGCAGCCTGATCGGCGCCGTCATCCTGGGCTGGGTCGCGCTCGCGCTGCCCGAAACCCTGGCCGAGCGCGGCAGTCCCGGCTTTGGGGCATTGCTGCGCAGCTATGCCGGGCTGATCCGCTCGCCGGTCTTCTGCGGCTATGCCCTGCAGACGGCCTTCACCTCCGGCGTCTTCTTCGCCTTCATCGCCGGAGCGCCCTTCGTCGTGGTCACCGTTCTGGGCCTGCCGCCTTCCAGCTACGGGCTTTGGTTCGTCGTGGTCTCGCTCGGCTATCTCGCCGGCAATTTCCTCACTGGGCGTTTTTCCGTGCGGTTTGGCATCGATCGCATGATCGCCGCCGGCGCCATCACCGGCCTGTTGGGGATTACGGCCCTGGCGGTTACGGGATGGTTCGGATTGCTTACTCTGCCGGCGATTTTCCTGCCCATGGCGGTGGTCGGGCTTGCCAACGGCCTCACCCTTCCGAATGGCACCGCTGGTGCGGTTTCGGTCAATCCGCGCGCCGCAGGGACGGCTGCCGGCCTGTCCGGCGCGCTGCAGATGCTGGTCGGAGCGGGGGCTGCCGTGGTGGTCGGCTATGGCCAGGATATCGACCCCAGCCAGTATCCGATGATCTGGACCATGCTGGCCAGCGGCCTGCTTTCAGTGGCCAGTTTCCTGCTCGCGCTGCGGTTTCGCCGCCGCCGCGGATAGTTTTGCCAGGACGCGAATGCCCAAAACCCGCATGGATGGCGGCTCCGATTCGGGTGGGGTGTTGCAAAGCCGCATAACTAGCGGATTTTTTCGTATTGCCGATGGGCAAGTGCCCAAAGCGGTGCTATGGAGGATTCCGGGAAACAACTCCCGATTCGCAAATAACAAGCGTTTGACGCATCTTTTGAGGAGAGAGCTATGGCTAAAGCGGCCGCCACCAAAACGGTCACCGTGACCGCCAAACAGATCGCCACTGCGCTGGCGGAGAAGCATGAGCTGCAGAAGAAGTCCACGGTCGCCCTGTTCGACGAATTCTTCGCTGCCGTGACCAAGTCGCTGAAGAAGGGCGAGCGCGTCCGCCTCGGCGATCTCGGCATCATGCAGGTCCGCAAGCGCGCTGCCCGCATGGGCCGCAACCCGCAGACCGGCGAGCCGATCAAGATCAAGGCTTCCAAGAAGGTTGCCTTCCGGGCCAGCAAGGTTCTGAAGGACGCGATCTAAGTCGCTCCGCAAGGACGACAGCGATCAGGGGCCTGCCGCGCGGCGGGCCCCTTTTTTATTGCCCTCTTTGCCTTTATTGCCCTCTTTGCCTTTATTGCCCTCTTTGCCTTTATTGCCCTGTTTGCCCGGCTTGTGCGCATAGCGCCGCCGTGCCGAAGGCCTTCCCCGATGCAATGCCTGGATCAACATCCGCGCAATGGGCCTGGCTTGCCTCTGGAAAACCCGATTCGTTTGGGGGCGGGGCGCTTATCCTGTGGGCGAAACTCTAGTCCGCGAGGATTTTGCACGGTATTCTTCGCCTTATGGGTATCCTTTCATCTCTTCTTGGCGCCATTGGCCTCGGCGGAAAGAAAGAGGCCGTTAATATGCGTCAGACCCCCTCGGGGATGCGCGTGGGTGAGGTCGTCGTCGGCACCGGCGACAAGGCCGAACCGGGCAAATTCGTCTCGGTCCATTATTCCGGCTGGCTGTGGGAGAATAACAAGCCCACCCGGATGTTTGATTCCTCCTACAAGCGCGGCCAGCCCTTCGAGTTTCAGCTCGGCCAGGGCAAGGTGATCAAGGGCTGGGACGAAGGCGTCGCCTATATGAAGGTGGGCGGCAAGCGCGCTTTGCTTATTCCGCCCTATCTGGGCTATGGCGCGCGCGGCAACGGCCGCATCATTCCACCCAATGCGACGCTGTTCTTCGAAATTGAATTGATCGGCGTAAAATAATCACTCCGGCCAGCATCGCGTGCGGGCCGTCTGATCTTTCATAAAAGTCACAAGGCGGGCCACGCTGTCGCCCCATTTGCGACGAAGATTCCCCCTGTGCATCTGCATCTTTGTTCATTGCCGTTTTCAAGGAGTTCCGTCTCATGGCTTTCCGACCCCGCCGCGTCTTTATGCGTCACGCCCTCGCCGCCCTTGCCGTCTCGGCCTTGGCTGTCGGCGGTGGCGCGCTGCTGTCTTCGACGACCCTGATCCCCTCGGCACAGGCCGCGCAGGAAACCACCACGCCGTCCGGCCTGCGCTATACCGAGACCAAGGCGGGCAGCGGTCCGACCGCGCAGGCAGGCAGCACGGCGCTGGTGCATTACACCGGCTGGCTGTCGGAAGGCGGCAAGAAGGGCCAGAAATTCGATTCCTCGCGCGACCGCGGTCAGCCCATCGCCATCGCGCTTGGCTCCGGCCGCGTAATCCCGGGCTTCGAGGAAGGCGTCTCGGGCATGAAGGTCGGCGGTGAGCGTACGCTGGTGATCCCGCCGAATCTTGCTTACGGCGAACGCGGCGCGGCCAATGTCATTCCGCCGAATGCCACGCTGATCTTCGATGTCGAGCTGGTGGACGTGAAGTAAGCGCCGGGGCGATCAAATATCTCAATAAAAAAACGGCCGGGTTTCCCCGGCCGTTTCTTTTTGCAGTTCGTGCAATGCGCGTTACGCAGCCTTGGCCAGGTTGCGCAGCACGGAATGCAGGATGCCGCCGTTCTTGTAGTAGTCGATCTCGTCCAGCGTATCGATGCGGCACAGCACCTCGATCGTCTGGGTCGAGCCATCGGCTCGGGTAATCGTCACCGGCAGCTTCATGCGCGGCTTCAGGCCCGAGGCGAGGCCGGTGATATCGAACTTCTCGGTACCATCCAGCTTCAGGGTGTGGCGGTTCATGTCGCCCAGGAACTGCAGCGGCACGACGCCCATGCCGACCAGGTTCGAGCGGTGGATACGCTCGTAGCTCTCGGCGATCACGGCCTTCACACCCAGCAGGATGGTGCCCTTCGCCGCCCAGTCGCGCGACGAGCCGTTGCCGTATTCCTTGCCGGCAACGATCACCAGCGGCGTGCCCGCCGCCTTGTACTTCATGGCGGCGTCATAGATCGACATGACTTCGCCGGTCGGCACATACTTGGTGATGCCGCCTTCCGTACCCGGCACCATCTCGTTGCGCAGGCGGATATTGGCGAAGGTGCCGCGCATCATCACCTCGTGGTTGCCGCGGCGGGCACCATAGGAGTTGAAGTCGGCATAGGCGACGCCGTTCTCCAGCAGGTACTTGCCGGCGGGGCCATCCTTCTTGATCGAACCGGCCGGCGAGATGTGGTCGGTGGTGATCTTGTCAGGCAGGATGGCCAGCAGGCGCGCGCCCTTGATGTCGGTGATCGGCGACGGCGTCAGGCTCATGCCCTCGAAATAGGGCGGGTTCTGCACATAGGTCGACTTCGAGTCCCAGTTGTAGGTCTGGCCGGCGCCAACCTTGATCTTGCGCCAGTTCGGATCGCCCTTGAAGACGTCGGCATAGCGCTTCTTGAACATCGCCGGGGTGACGTACTTGCGCACCACCGCCGCGATCTCCTTGTTGGAAGGCCAGATGTCCTTCAGATACACCGGCTTGTTCTTGGAGTCGTAGCCGATCGGCTCGCTCGTCAGGTCGATCTTCAGGTTGCCGGCCAGCGCATAGGCCACCACCAGCATCGGCGAGGCGAGGTAGTTCGCCTTGGTCAGCGGATGGACGCGGCCTTCAAAGTTGCGGTTGCCCGACAGCACGGCACCGACGACGAAGTCGTTATCGGTGATCGCCTTCGAGATGTTGTCCGGCAGCGGACCCGAGTTGCCGATACAGGTCGTGCAGCCATAGCCGACGATCTGGAAGCCCAGCTTGTCGAGATCCTTCTGCAGGCCCGACTGGGCCAGATAGTCGGTGACCACCTGGCTGCCCGGGGCGAGCGAGGTCTTCACCCAGGGCTTGGTCCGCAGGCCCTTCTTGATGGCGTTGCGGGCCAACAGGCCGGCACCCAGCAGCACGCTCGGGTTCGAGGTATTGGTGCAGGAGGTGATTGCCGCAATCACCACGTCGCCATGACCCAGGTCGAAGTTGGCGCCTTCGACCTTGGCGCGGAAGTCCAGCGCGGTCTTCTTGCCGTAGAAATTGGTCATCGCGTCCTTGAACTCGGCGGCGGCGCGGCTCAGCGGCACGCGGCCTTCCGGACGGGTCGGACCGGCCAGCGACGGCTCGATCGTCGAGAGGTCGAGTTCCAGAGTGTCGGTGAAGACCGGCTCAGGCGACTTCGGCGTACGCCACAGGCCCTGCGCCTTGGCATAGGCCTCGACCAGCTTCACGCGCTGCGGGTCGCGGCCGCTGGCCTTCAGGTAGGCGATGGTCTCTTCGTCGACCGGGAAGAAGCCGCAGGTGGCGCCGTATTCAGGGGCCATGTTGGCGATGGTGCAGCGGTCGGGGATCGACAGTTCCTCGACGCCCGGGCCGTAGAATTCGACGAACTTGTTCACCACGCCCTTCTTGCGCAGCATCTGGGTGACGGTCAGCACCAGGTCGGTCGCCGTGGTGCCTTCCTTCAGCTTGCCCGACAGGCGGAAGCCGACCACCTCCGGCAGCAGCATGGAGATCGGCTGGCCCAGCATGGCCGCCTCGGCCTCGATGCCGCCGACGCCCCAGCCGAGCACCGCTAGGCCGTTGACCATGGTGGTGTGGCTGTCGGTGCCGACCAGCGTATCCGGGTAGGCGACTTCCGTTTTGCCATCCAGGCCGGTCCATACGGTCTGCGCCAGGTATTCGACGTTCACCTGGTGGCAGATGCCGGTGCCCGGCGGCACGACGCGAAAATTGTCGAACGCAGTCTGGCCCCAGCGCAGGAAGGCGTAACGCTCGCCGTTGCGCTCATATTCCAGATCGACGTTGCGCTTGAAGGAATCCTTCGAGGCCGAATAGTCCACCATCACCGAGTGGTCGATGACGAGATCGACCGGCGACAGCGGATTGATCTTCTTGGTGTCGCCGCCGAGCTTGGCCATGGCGTCGCGCATCGCCGCCAGGTCCACCACGGCGGGCACGCCGGTGAAGTCCTGCATCAGCACGCGGGCCGGACGATAGGCGATCTCGCGGTCGGAGCGGCGATCCTTCAGCCACTTCGCCACCGCCTTGATGTCATCGACGGTAACGCTGCGGCCATCTTCATAGCGCAGCAGGTTTTCCAGCAGCACCTTCAGCGAATAGGGCAGGCGCGACAGATCGCCCAGGCCGGCCTTCTCGGCAGCCTTGATGCTGTAATAGGCGTAAGTCTTGTTGCCGACCTTCAGCGTGCGGCGGGTCTTCAGCGTGTCCTGGCCGACGACGATCGGCACTGCGCGCGCGGCGCCCTTGCTGGCGCTCACCACGGCCTTGGCGGCCGGCTTCCTGGCGACAGCCTTCTTGGTAATGGCCTTCTTGGTGGCGGCGCGGGTAGCCGACTTAGCCGACTTGGCGGCCTTCTTGGCGATCTTGCGAGCGGCGGTCTTGGCGGCCGTCTTCGGCTTCGCAGCCTTGCGGGCGACCTTCACGCTCTTGGCCTTGGCAGGGCTTTTGCGCGCCGACTGCGCCGGCTTGCGCTTGGTCTTCTTCGCGGCTTTCACGGGGCGATCCTTTCGTGTCGAAATCGTCAAATGGGAAAGGGCTGGATCGGCGGGTTTCATCCCGCCTGGAATGCTGCCCATAGGTGCCGTAAATCCGCCGCTTTGCCAAGGGGCTTGCCGTGGAGGAAAGCTCAACCTCGGTCGAAATTTAGGCAATCTCGCTGCTGTTCCGCGCGAGACAAATCGCGGGCCAATTCCACGCCCCCTTGACGGGCAACTGTCCGTACGCTTATCAACGATAGCAATAACGACGGTATCGCCACTGGCGGTATCGCGTAGAGGAGGCGAAAATGTCCGAGACGTTGGCCGCGGCCGATGGGCGCGATCCGTTGGGTCGCGACACCATCCCTAAATTCATTGCGTATAACGGGCAACATCGCCGCGACCGCCCGGCCATGCGGGAGAAAGATCTCGGCATCTGGCAAAGCTGGACCTGGGGCGAGGTCGCCGCAAAGGTGCGCCAGCTTGCCTGCGGCCTGGCCGAAGCCGGCTTTCAGCGCGGCGACAAGCTGGCGATCATCGGCGACAACCGCCCCGAACTTTACTGGTCCCTGGCCGCCGTGCAGTCCCTGGGCGGCATTCCGGTGCCGATCTATCAGGACAGCGTTGCTGACGAAGTCCAGTACGTCATCGACCATGCCGAGGCGCGCTTTGCGATTGCCGAGAATCAGGAACAGGTCGACAAGCTGCTCACCATCAAGGATCGCCTGCCGCGGCTGAAGACCATCATCTACAGCGATCCGCGCGGCCTGCGGCATTACAACCAGCCATTCCTGCTCTCGCTTGAGACGGTGATGGAGCGGGGCGCTGCCTTCGAGAAGGCTAATCCTGGCTTCTACGACGCCGAAATGGCGAAGGGCAGCGGCAGCGACGTTTCGATCATCTGCTATACCTCCGGCACCACCGGGCGGCCGAAAGGCGTCATGCTCAGCCACGACAATGTGGTCCGCTCGGCCACTCTCGCCATCGCCTTCGACAAGATCAACGAAGACGACGAGATTCTGGCCTATCTGCCGCTCGCCTGGGTGGGCGACAACTTCATCTCCTATGCCGAAGCTGCGATTGCCGGCTTCTGCGTGAATTGCCCGGAATCCGGCGAAACCGTGCTGTCCGATCTGCGCGAGATCGGACCAACCTACTTCTTCGCGCCGCCACGCATTTTCGAGAATCTGCTGACCACTGTGATGATCCGGATCGAGGATGCCAGCGCGATCAAGCGGCGCATGTTTCACTACTTCATCGGCGTCGCCAAAAAGGTCGGCCGCTCGATCCTGGAGGGCAAGCCGGTGGCTTTGGGCGACCGCCTGCTTTACGCGATCGGCGACCTGCTGGTTTACGGGCCGCTGAAGAACGTGCTGGGCATGAGCCGGCTGCGCCTGGCCTATACGGCGGGCGAGGCGATCGGCCCGGATATCTTCGATTTCTTCCGCGCGCTCGGCATCAACCTCAAGCAGCTCTACGGCCAGACGGAATGCACCGTCTATCTGTGCCAGCAGAAGGATGACGATGTCCGCTCCGACACCGTCGGTCCGCCGGCGCCTGGCATCGAGCTGCGCATCGACGAGCAGACCGGCGAGGTGCTGTATCGCAGTCCCGGCGTTTTCGTCGGCTATTACAAGGACGAAGCCGCCACCGCCGAGGCCAAGACGCCGGATGGCTGGGTGCATACCGGCGATGCCGGCGTCTTCACCGATGACGGCCATCTGCGCATTATCGACCGCGCCAAGGATGTCGGCCGGCTGAACGATGGCTCGCTTTTCGCGCCCAAATATGTCGAGAACAAGCTGAAATTCTTTCCCTTCATCAAGGAGGCGGTGGTTTTCGGCCATCAGCGCGACTACGCCACCGCCTTCATCAACATCGATCTGGGCGCGGTCGGCTCCTGGGCCGAGCGCAACGCCATCGCCTATACCTCCTATGCCGATCTGGCCGGCCGGCCGGAAGTCTATGCGCAGATCAAGAACTGCATCGAGCAGGTCAACCGCGACCTTGCCTCTGACAGTTCGATGGCGGCCTGCCAGATTCGCCGCTTCCTCATCCTGCACAAGGAACTGGATGCCGATGACGGCGAACTGACCCGCACCCGCAAGGTGCGTCGCCGCATCATTGCCGAGCGTTATGGCGAACTGATCGAGGCGCTTTATTCCGACAAGCAGGCTGTCGCAGTGGAGGCCAAGATCACCTTCGAGGATGGCCGCACCGGCACCTTCAAGGCGAATCTGGCGATCCAGGGCGCTGAGACCTTCATCCCGATGCGCAAGGCCGGCTGACACATATGAACCCTGCACAGAAGACAATTGGCGACGTCCTGCTGAAGGTCGAGAATATCAGTCTGTCCTTCGGTGGCGTGAAAGCGCTGACCAATATCAGCTTCGAGATCCGTGAGCACGAGATCCTCGCGATCATCGGCCCGAACGGCGCCGGCAAATCCTCGATGCTGAACTGCATCAACGGCTTCTATCATCCCCAGGAAGGCACCATCACCTTCAAGGGGCAGCCGCGCAAGCAGATGCGCCCGCACGAGGCGGCCAAGCAGGGCATTGCCCGCACCTTCCAGAACATCGCGCTGTTCAAGGGCATGTCGACGCTCGACAACATCATGACCGGGCGTCTGCTGAAGATGAAAAGCGGGCTGCTCTCCTCGGCCATCTACAAAGGCCCGGCCGAGAAGGAGCAGATCGAGCACCGCGAATTCTGCGAGCGCATCATCGACTTCCTTGAGATCGAGGCGATCCGCAAGGTTCCCGTCGGCCGGCTGCCTTATGGCCTGCAGAAGCGCGTCGAGCTTGGCCGCGCGCTGGCGGCTGAGCCCACCTTGCTGCTGCTGGACGAGCCGATGGCGGGCATGAATCTCGAGGAAAAGCAGGATATGTGCCGCTTCATTCTCGATGTGAACGACGAATTCGGCACGACGATCTGCCTGATCGAGCATGACATGGGCGTGGTGATGGATATTTCCGACCGCATCGTGGTGCTCGATTATGGCCGCAAGATCGGCGATGGCCTGCCGGACGAGATCAAACGCAATCAGGCGGTGATCGACGCCTATCTCGGCGTGCAGCATTAAGGCGAGGGCGGAGAGATGATGTTTTTCCTCGAAGTCCTGATCGGCGGCCTGATGGCGGGCGTGATGTACTCGCTCGTCGCACTTGGCTTCGTGCTGATCTTCAAGGCCTCTGGCGTGTTCAACTTCGCCCAGGGCGCCATGGTGCTGTTCGCCGGTCTGTTCTTCGTCGGCTTCATGGAGCTCGGCGTGCCGCTGCTGCTTTCGCTGCTGCTCACGGCGGCCGTGATGGTGCTGCTGGCAGGCGTGATCGAGCGGCTGGTGCTGCGGCATCTGGTGAACCAGGAAGGCATCATCCTGTTCATGGCCACCATTGGCGTGTCCTTCTTCCTGGACGGCTTCGGCCAGACCATCTGGGGCAGCAACGTGCGCCAGCTCGATGTCGGCATCCCGACCGATCCGATCCTGCTGTTCGATGGCGATATCCTGATCCAGTCCTTCGATCTTTATGCCGCGCTTGTTGCCGGCGTGCTGCTCGCCATCCTTGTGGTCTTCCAGAAAACCCGCATCGGCCGCGCGCTGCGCGCGGTGGCGGACGACCATCAGGCGGCTCAATCGGTAGGCATTCCGCTCAACGTGATCTGGGTGATCGTCTGGTCGATTGCCGGTCTCGTCGCGCTGGTGGCCGGCGTGATGTGGGGCTCCAAGCTCGGCGTGCAGCCGGCCATCGTGTCCCTGGCGCTGAAGGCCCTGCCGGTGCTGATCCTCGGCGGTTTCACCTCGGTGCCGGGCGCCATCGTCGGTGGCCTGATCATCGGCGCCGGCGAGAAGCTGGCCGAGGTCTATATCGGGCCGCTGTTCGGCGGCGGCATCGAGAATTGGTTTGCTTACGTGCTGGCGCTGGGCTTCCTGCTGATCCGTCCGCAGGGTCTGTTTGGCGAACGCATCATCGAACGCGTCTGAAGCGGAGAGAGGCAAGATGTTCTACCGCGAATCCGGTCAGTTCAAGACCTCTTATCGCGCCGATCAGGCGATCTTCACCATCCCGCAGGACCGGATCTTCTTCGCCCTGTTCATGCTGATGGCCTATGTCGGCGTTCCGCTAATCGCCAGCGACTATCTCTATACCGCGCTGATCATTCCCTTTCTCTGCCTGTCGCTGGCGGCGCTGGGGCTCAACATCCTGACCGGCTATTGTGGCCAGCTGTCGCTCGGCACCGGCGCCTTCATGGGCGTGGGCGCGGTCTCGGCTTGGAACCTTGCCTACCGCATTCCGGACCTGAACATCCTGGTGGTGTTCATCCTCGCCGGGCTGATCACGGCTGCGGTCGGCATGTTCTTCGGCCTGCCGTCGATGCGCATCAAGGGCTTCTACCTTGCGGTTGCAACCCTGGCGGCGCAGTTCTTCCTGCCCTGGCTGTTCGTCAAATGGGGCTGGCTGACCAACCACAATTCCTCTGGCGTGATCACCGCGCCGCAGCTTGAGCTGTTCGGCTGGGTGATCAACACGCCGATGGAGAAATATCTCTTCGCACTCAGCATCGTCGCGCTGCTGGCGCTGGCGGCGAAAAATCTGGTGCGCAGCAATCCGGGGCGGCAATGGATGGCGATCCGCGACATGGATATCGCCGCCGAAATCATCGGCATCCGCCCCATGGTGGCCAAGCTGTCCGCCTTCGCCGTGTCGTCCTTCTATGTCGGCGTCGCCGGCGCGCTGTATCTGTTTGTCTATCTCGGCTCCACCGAGCCGGATGGCTTCAACATCAATCTGTCCTTCCAGACGCTGTTCATGATCATCATCGGCGGACTGGGCTCCATTCTCGGCAGTTTCCTCGGGGCCTTCTTCATCCTGCTGCTGCCGATCTTCCTGACCCGCGTGCCGCCGATGCTGGGTTTCGAATTCTCCACCGCCCTGGTGTCGCACCTGGAATTCATGGTGTTCGGTGCGCTGATCGTTTTCTTCCTGATCGTCGAGCCGCATGGCCTGGCCAGATTGTGGCAGATCGCGAAGGAAAAGCTGCGCATCTGGCCGTTCCCGTACTGAGCGAGATCGCCGCCGGCGCGGGTTGTATGGGAAACCGTGTTTGTCGCCTTGAGTCCGCGTGCTAGGGTTTAAACAACGCCCGCCGAAAAGGGCGGGTCAAACCGGGAGGAAACAAAATGAATGCGAGACAATGGGTGGCGTCCGTTGTGATGGGCGCCTCGCTGGCTGGAGCGGCCTTCGCCGCTTCGGCGCAGGAACAGATGATCCCTTCGATGGTGTATCGCACCGGCCCCTATGCCCCCAGCGGCATCCCGGTCGCCGATGGCTATCAGGACTTCATCACCCTGATCAACCAGCGCGAAGGCGGCATCAACGGCGTCAAGCTGCGGGTTGAGGAATGCGAAACCCAGTACAACACCGAGCGCGGCGTCGAATGCTATGAACGCCTGAAGGCGCTGGGCGGCACCATCTTCAGCCCGTATTCGACCGGCATCACCTACGCGCTGATCGACCGCGCGCCGGCCGACAAGGCGGTGATCTTCTCGATGGCCTATGGCCGCGCTTCGGCCACGGTCGGCAACATCTTTCCCTGGGTCTTTACCGCGCCGATCACCTACTGGGGCGGCGCCTCGGCCGGCATCCAGTATTTCGCCAGCCAGCTTGGCGGCAAGGACAAGCTGAAGGGCAAGAAGATCGCCTACGTCTATATCGACATCGCCTATGGCAAGGAGCCGATCCCGGTCTTCCAGAACTACGCCCAGGAACTCGGCTTCCAGCTTGAGCTGGTGCCGGTGCCGGCGCCGGGCCTGGAGCAGAAGTCGATCTGGCTGCAGATCCGCCAGATGCGTCCCGACTTCGTCTACCTGCAGGGCTGGGGCGCGATGAACGCCGTCTCATTAAAGGAAGCGGCTGCTGTCGGCTTCCCGCGCGAGAAGATGCTCGGCGTCTGGTATTCGTCGCAGGATAGCGACACCCAGGCGGCAGGCGCTGCGGCCAAGGGCTACAAGGGCCTGACCTTCCATGGCGCGAGCCGCGATCTGCCGATCCTCAAGCAGTTGAAGGAAGTGGTGCTCGACAAGGGCCTTGCCAGCAACGGCGCCAAGCATTTCGGCGAGATCGGCTACCTCCGCGGCGCCCTGAATGCCTTGTTCGTCGTCGAAGCCCTGCGCACCGCGCAGGAGAAGTTCGGCAAGGGCAAGGTGATGGATGGCGAGCAGTCCCGCTGGGGCTTCGAGAACATCAACTTCACCGAAGAGAAGATCAACAAGATGGGCCTGCAGGGCTTCATCGCGCCGATGAAGCTGAGCTGCGACAACCATCTGGGCGACGGCAAGGCGCTCGTCGTGCAGTGGCAGGGCGATCAGTGGAAGCCGGTCAGCGACTGGATCGAGCCGGAGCATCCGAAGCTGTGGCCGCTCTATCTGCGAGACGCCGAAGCCTATGCGCGCGAGAAGAACATCGCCTCGCGCGTCTGCGCCAAGTCGTAAAGCAATGGCATCCCTGCCGGTGCAACCGGCAGGGATTTCCTTCCGCACTCTGAGACGAGCTTCCGCCGATGAGCACCTCCACTGCCGTGGCCGATCAGCCCTTGCTGTCGGTCAACAACATTGAAGTGATCTACAATCACGTCATTCTGGTGCTGAAAGGCGTGTCGCTGCAGGTGCCGCAGGGCGGCATCGTCGCGCTGCTGGGCGCCAATGGCGCCGGCAAGACCACGACCTTGAAGGCGATTTCCAATCTGCTGCGCGCCGAACGCGGCGACATCACCAAGGGCCATATCGATTATCGCGGCGAACGCGTCGACCAGCTCAATCCCTCGGCGCTGGTCAAGAAGGGCCTGATCCAGGTGATGGAAGGACGGCATTGCTTCGCCCATCTGACTGTTGAGGAGAACCTGCTCACCGGCGCCTATACGCGCGGCGAGGGCCGCAAGGCGATCGAGCAGGATCTGGAGATGGTCTACACCTATTTTCCGCGCCTGAAGGTGCGGCGCAAATCGCTGGCGGGCTATACCTCCGGCGGCGAGCAGCAGATGACGGCGATCGGCCGCGCGCTGATGAGCAAGCCCGACATGATCCTGCTGGACGAGCCCTCGATGGGCCTCGCGCCGCAGCTCGTCGAAGAGATATTCGACATCGTGCACAAGCTGAACAGGGAAGCAAAGGTCAGCTTTCTGGTCGCCGAGCAGAATACCAACATGGCCCTGCGCTATGCCGATTACGGCTACATTCTGGAGAATGGCCGTATCGTCATGGACGGCGAGGCGGCGAAGCTGCGCGAGAATTCCGACGTGAAGGAATTCTATCTCGGCCTCGGCGCCGGTGGCCGCATGAGCTTCCGCGATGTGAAGCATTACCGCCGCCGCAAGCGCTGGCTGGCGTGATCGTTCAGGAGGATTGCCGTGGCAAAAGCGGCCAAAAGCAAGGCGCCCAAGAAAAAAGCTGCCAAGTCATCCATCAAAGCTGTCAAGCCGCGTGCGCGGATGGCGAAGGCTGCTGCGGATGAATATTTCGACAGCCGCGAGACCCGCACGCCGGCGGCACGCCTGAAGGCGCAGATCGCAGCACTTCAGGCTTTGCTCGCCCATGCCAAGAAGGCGAGCCCCTATTACCGCGAAATTCTGAAGAACGTGCAGCCGGCGAAGATCACGTCGCTGGAAGCTTTGGCCAAGCTGCCGGTGACGCGCAAGTCCGATCTCGCGCCGCGCCAGAAGGCCAAGCCGCCGCTTGGCGGCCTTGAAGCCGGCAAACCGTCCGAGATCGCCAATTTCTTCCAGTCGCCCGGTCCGCTTTATGAAGCCTATATGCGCCCCACCGCGGCGGTGAAAGACCCCTGGCGCTTCTCACGCGCCATGTGGGCAGCGGGCTGCCGCCCAGGCGATCTGGTGCACAACACTTTCTCTTATCATCTCACGCCCGCCGGTCGGCTGACCGAAGTTTCGGCCAATGCCATCGGCTGCCCGGTTTTCCCCGCCGGCGTCGGCAACACCGAATTGCAGCTCGATGCCATCGCGCAACTGAAGCCGCGGGTTTATTGCGGCACGCCGTCGTTCCTGAAGATTCTGCTGGAAAAGGGCAGGGAGCTTGGGCTGTCGACCGCTTCCTTGAAGAAGGGCCTGGTCGGCGGCGAAGCCTTGCCGCCCAGCCTGCGTGCCGAGCTGAAGGCCGGCGGCGTCGATGTGCTGCAATCCTACGGCACGGCGGAACTCGGCCTTGTCGCTTATGAATCCTCGGCCATGGAAGGCATGATCCTGGACGAGGATGTGATCGTCGAGATCGTGCGCCCCGGCACTGGCGATCCGGTGGCGCCCGGTGAGGTCGGCGAAGTGGTGGTCACCGTCCTGGGCAATCCGGTCTATCCGATGATCCGTTTTGCCACGGGCGATCTGTCCGCCATCCTGCCCGGCTTCAGCCCCTGCGGCCGCACCAATACGCGCATCAAGGGCTGGATGGGCCGCGCCGATCAGACGACCAAGATCAAGGGCATGTTCGTCACGCCAGGGCAGGTGGCCCAGGTGGTGGCCCGCCACCCGGAGATCGCCAAGGCGCGGCTGGAAGTCGCATCCCGGAACAATCTCGACAGCATGGCGCTGAAGATCGCGCTGAAGCGGCCGGTGGCCGATACGGCGGCCCTGGCCAAGGCGGTGGGGGAAAGCCTGCAGAGCGTCTGCAAGCTGCGCGGTCAGGTCGAGGTGGTCGATCCCGGCAGCCTGCCCAACGATGGCAAGGTGATCGCCGACCTGCGGACCTATCAGTAGGGTCGGCAGGTTTCTGGGCCGGTTTCCGCGCCTATCGGCGGAGCGGCGGAATCGCTACACTTTGCCGCGCCATGACCTTGACGGTTGAAAAGCTCGCCTGCATCCGCGGCGAGCGTCAGCTATTTTGCAATCTGTCCTTTCGACTCGCTGCTGGCGAGGCGCTGCTGCTGCGCGGCCCGAATGGCAGCGGCAAATCCAGCCTGCTGCGCATCCTGGCAGGCTTTCTGAAACCCGCCCGGGGCGGCATCGCCTGGGACGGCGCGGCGGCGGACGACGATACCGAGGCTTATTCCGAGCGGCTGCATTACCTTGGCCATCAGGATGCGGTGAAGCCGCAGCTGTCGGCCGAGGACAACCTGCTCTTCTGGGCGCGCCTCCTGGGACATGATGTCGCAGAGGCGCAGGCCAAGGTCGAAGACGCGCTCACCTCCTGCGGCCTGACGCGCCAGCGCCGCCTGCCCGGCCGCTATCTCTCCGCCGGGCAGAAGCGGCGCCTGGCCTTGGCGCGCTTTCTGATCACGCCGGCTTCGCTCTGGCTGCTGGACGAGCCGACCAACGCGCTCGATGCCGCGGCCGTGGAATGGTTCGGCGGTGTCCTGCAGAAGCATCGCGAAAGCGGCGGTCTGGTCATTCTCGCCAGCCATGTGCCGGTGCCGCTGCCCGGTGCGCGCGTTCTCGATCTGCCGGAAGGAAAGCTCTCATGAGCGCCTTCTTCGGAATCGTCATGCGCGATCTGCGGCTGGGCTTCGGCGCTCAGGGCGCGATGATGACGACGCTTTTGTTCTTCGTTCTTGCCGTCAGCCTGTTTCCGCTCGGCGTCGGGCCGGAGCCGGAAGTGCTGGCGCGCATTGCATCCGGCGTGATCTGGGTTGCCGCGCTGCTGGCTGCCATGCTGTCGCTGGATCGTCTGTTTGCCACCGACATGGAAGACGGCACGCTGGATCTGCTGGCGCAGGCGCCGCTGCCGCTGGGTCTTGTCGCGCTGGCGAAGACTTTGGCGCATTGGCTGACCACCGGATTGCCGCTTGCCGTGATCGCGCCGCTGCTTGCCGTTCTGATGCAAATGGAGGGCGATGCCATCCCCGTTCTGCTGCTGGCCCTGCTGCTCGGCACGCCGAGTCTGAGCCTGATCGGTGCCATCGGCGCGGCGCTGACATTGGGGGCGCGGCGCGGCGCCGTGCTGGTGCCGCTGATCACATTGCCGTTAGTGATACCGGTGCTGATCTTTGGCGTCGGCGCCGTCGATGCCGCCGCTTACGGCCTGTCTGCGCAGCCACATTTGCTGCTCCTGGGCGCTTTTTTTGCCGGTGCCGCCGCGCTCAGCCCCTTCGCCATGGCCGGCGCCATCAAGCTGGCATTGGAATAGCCGCCGCCCTATAAACCAGACCAGCCATGCACGCCCTAGCCAACCCAGCCCGATTTCTGCGCCTGATGGCGGCGATCCGGCCTTACGCTGCCGCCGTCGCGATCATCGGCCTTGTCGTCGGCCTGGGCTGGGGCCTGCTGATTTCGCCGCGCGACTACCAGCAGGGCGAGACGGTTCGGATCATGTATATCCACGTCCCGTCCGCCTGGATGGCGATGTTCATCTACGCGGCAATTGCCGTGTCGTCGGCTGTCGCGCTGATCTGGCGCCATCCGGTGGCGGAACTGGTGGCCAAGGCTTCGGCTCCGGTGGGCGCGGCTTTCACCCTGATCTGCCTCGTCACCGGCTCACTCTGGGGCAAGCCGATGTGGGGTACCTGGTGGGTCTGGGATGCCCGGCTTACCTCGATGCTGATCCTGTTTTTCCTGTATCTCGGCTATATCGCGCTGTGGGAGGCATTCGACGATCCCTCGCGCGCCGGCCGTGCGGCCGCAATCCTCGCCCTGGTCGGCGCGGTGAACCTGCCGATCATCAAGTTCTCGGTGGATTGGTGGAATACCCTGCACCAGCCGGCCAGCGTGCTGACGCTGGAGGGGCCGAAAATCCATCCGGACATTCTCTGGCCGCTGCTGATCACCGCAGTGGGCGCGCAGGGCTATTACGTCTGGATCCTGAGCCTGCGGGTGCGGGCGGAAATCCTCAACCGGCAGGCCCGTATCCTGCGGTTCAGCGCCGCGGCGGATCGCCGCGCCGGGTAGCCCTTCCGGCAGGAAAACTATATTTTCAGGCGGATGTCTGGCCGCGGGGCCAGGGAAAACAAGGATTTGTAACGTGTATTGGTCTTCGCTGGGCGATTTCCTGGCCATGGGTGGCCATGCCGGCTTCGTCTGGCCGTCTTTCGCGCTGGCGCTGGTCGTGCTGCTCGGTCTCGGCTGGTCGAGCCGCATCGCCATGAAGGCGGCCGAGCGCGAGCATGCGGAAGCCAAGCGGGAGGCCCGCGCCGATGCGTGACGTCCCCATGCGCAGAGGCATGAAGCGCAAGCACAAGCGCCTTCTGGCCGTGCTTGGCCTGGTGGCTGGCCTGGGTGTGGCGGCGGCGCTGGTGCTGACCGCCTTCAACGACAATCTTGTTTTCTTCCACAGTCCCTCGGATGTGGCCGAGAAGAAGATCGCCGCCGACAAGCGTTTCCGCATCGGCGGTCTGGTCGAGGCCGGCAGCGTCAAGAAGGACGGGCTGACCACCGAATTCGTCGTCACCGATCTGCGTCATGCCGTGCCGGTCGTCTATACCGGCATGCTGCCCGACCTGTTCCGCGAGGGCCAGGGCGTGGTGGCCAACGGCAAGCTGGATGCCGAAGGCCGTTTCATCGCCAGCGAAGTGCTGGCCAAGCATGATGAGAATTACATGCCGCCGGAAGTTGCCGACGCCTTGAAGAAATCCGGCCAATGGCACGAGAAGCCCGGCGATCACGCCAAGCTGAAGCCGGGCTCGTGACCGGCCTGTCGCATGGTTGCTGAGTTCGGCCATATCGCTCTGATCCTGGCGCTGGCTTTGGCGCTGGTGCAGGGAATCCTGCCGCTGATCGGCGCCGCGCGCGGCATTCCGGCCTGGATGGCATTGGCGCCGACTGCGGCGATGGGGCAGGCGGTGCTGGTCGCCTTCGCCTTTGGCTGTCTCACCTATGCCTATGTAACTTCCGATTTCTCGGTGCTGAACGTGGCCGAGAATTCGCACACGCTGAAACCGATGCTCTACAAGGTCAGCGGCGTGTGGGGAAACCATGAAGGTTCGCTGCTGCTGTGGATCCTGATCCTGGTGATCTTCGGTGCCGCCGTTGCCGTGTTCGGCCGTAACCTGCCGGCGACGCTGAAGGCCCGTGTGCTCAGCATCCAGGGACTGATCGGCGTCGGCTTTCTCGCCTTCATCCTGTTCACATCGAATCCCTTTGCGCGCATCCTGCCGCCGCCGCTGGAAGGCCGCGGCCTCAATCCGCTGCTGCAGGATCCCGGCCTCGCTTTCCATCCGCCGTTTCTTTATCTCGGCTATGTCGGCTTTTCGGTGGCCTTCTCCTTTGCGGTTGCCGCCCTGATCGAGGGCCGCGTCGATCCGGCCTGGGCGCGCTGGGTGCGGCCCTGGACCCTGGCCGCCTGGTGCTTCCTCACTGTGGGCATCGCGCTCGGTTCCTGGTGGGCCTACTACGAGCTCGGCTGGGGCGGCTGGTGGTTCTGGGATCCCGTCGAGAATGCTTCCTTCATGCCCTGGCTGGCCGGCACGGCGTTGCTGCATTCCGCCGTGGTGGTCGAAAAGCGCGAGACCTTGAAGAGCTGGACCATCCTGCTTGCCATCCTCACCTTCTCGCTCAGCCTGCTCGGCACCTTCCTGGTGCGCTCGGGCGTCATCAACTCCGTGCATGCCTTCGCCACCGATCCGACGCGCGGCGTCTTCATCCTGATCTTCCTTGGCGTGGTGGTGGGCGGCAGCCTCACGCTCTATGCCCTGCGCGCGCCGGTGCTGCAGGCGGTCGGCGTCTTTGCGCCGGTCAGCCGCGAGGGCGCGCTGGTGCTGAACAATCTGCTGCTGGCGGTGGCGACGGCGGCCGTGCTGCTCGGCACGCTCTATCCGATGGCGGTGGATGCGCTGCTCGGCGCGAAGGTCTCGGTCGGGCCGCAATATTTCAACACGGTCTTCATCCCGCTGATGACGCCGCTTCTCGCCGCGATGGCGATCGGGCCGCTGCTGGCCTGGAAGCGCGGCGATGTCGGCGCTGCGCTGCGCCGGTTATGGCCTGCGGCGCTCGCAACGGTGATCGCGCTGGCGCTTGGCTTGTGGCTGCTTCATGGCCGCGATGCGCTGGCGCTGCTGGGTCTGGCGCTGGGTGCCTGGCTTGGCATCGGCACGCTGTGCGAATGGGCGCTGCGGATCAAGCTGTTCGCCGCGCCGCTGTCCGAGACGCTGAACCGCGCGCGCCATCTGCCGCGCGCCGCCTGGGGCATGACGGTCGCGCATCTCGGCATGGCGCTGATGGTGCTGGGCATCACGGTGTCCAGCGTCTGGCAGGTGGAAGTGCAGCAGGTGATGAAACCCGGCGACATCGCCAGGGTCGGCCCCGTCGAATACCGCTTCCTCGGCGTCCAGCCGGTGCGCGGCCCGAACTACACCGCGCAGCAGGGCCGTTTCGAGGTAATCGAAGGCGGCGAAGTCGCCCGCGTCATGACGCCGGCACAGCGCCGCTATCAGCAGCCGCCGATGGAAACCACCGAGGCCGCGATCCGCCCCTCGCCGGTTGCCGATCTTTATGCCGTGGTCGGCGAAGGCGATGCGGCGCGCGGCTGGGCGGTACGGCTTTACTGGAAACCGCTGGTCTCCTGGATCTGGCTGGGTGCGCTGATCATGTGCTTCGGCGGGCTGCTGTCGCTCAGCGACCGCCGTCATCGCGTCGGCGCGCCCGCCCGCAAACGCATCGCGGCCTCTGCTGCCGCTGCCGAGTGATCGTCCATGCGCCTTGCCTATCTTGTTCCGCTTGTCCTCTTCGTGCTGATCGGCATCGGCCTCGCTGTAGGGTTGACGCTGAACCCGCGTGAGATTCCCTCCGCCCTGATCGGCAAGCCGGTGCCGGAATTCAGCCTGCCGCCGGTGGAAGGCCGTAAGGAAGGTCTGTCGACGGCGGATCTGAAGGCAGGCACGCCCAGCCTGGTGAATGTCTTCGCCTCCTGGTGCGTGCCCTGCCGCATCGAGCATCCTTTGCTGATGGGTCTGGCGCGCGAGCAGATCGCGCCGATCCACGGCCTGAACTACAAGGATAATCCGGCCGATGTATCGAAATGGCTGGATCAGCTCGGCGATCCGTTCCAGCGCACCGGCGCCGACCGCGATGGCCGCGTCGGCATCGAATGGGGCGTCTATGGCGTGCCCGAGACGTTTGTCGTTGATGGCCAGGGCCAGATCCGCTGCAAGCATGTCGGGCCGCTGACCGAGTGGGATGTCGAGAACAAGATCAAGCCGCTTTTGCGCGACCTGACGGCAGGGAAAGAAAGCGCAGTGAAATGCTGAAGCGGTTTGCATTCCTGATCGCGCTGCTCGCCGCGCCGCTGGCGCAGGCGCAGCCGCTGGACGAGCATCTGTCCGATCCGGCGCAGGAGGCGCGTGCGCGGGAGATTTCGCGCGAGCTGCGCTGCCTCGTTTGCCAGAACCAGTCGATCGAGGATTCCAATGCGCCGCTGGCGCGCGACCTGCGCCGCATCGTGCGCGAGCGCGTTGCCGCCGGCGAGGACGACCAGGCGGTGCTGGATTACGTCGTCGCGCGTTATGGCGAATGGGTGCTGCTGAAGCCGCGCTTCAATCTGCAGAACCTGCTGCTCTGGCTGGGGCCCGCACTGTTTCTGGTGATCGGCGGCATCGTGGTCTATGCCGTGCTGCGGCGTCAGCGCGCGGCGCAGGCTGCCGCCGCTGCTGCGCCGCTGAGCGCGGAAGAGCAGCGCCGCCTGCAGGCGCTGCTGAACGAGACTGAGGGGCAATAGATGCTGTGGCTCGGCTTCGCCGTCCTGGCACTGGTGGCGCTGGGATTCCTGCTCTGGCCGCTGATGCGCGTCCAGCATGGCGCCGCCGACCGCCGCGCGCATGACATCGCTGTCTACCGCAGCCAGCTCGCCGAGATCGATCAGGAACTGGCGCGCGGGGCGCTGAGCGAAGCGGAAGCCGAATCCGCAAGGCTGGAAATCCAGCGCCGCCTGCTGCGCGCCGACAGCGCCGGTGCCAATGTCGGTGCCAATGCCGGCGCTTCGCAGACATCTTCCCAGCGTTTCGTGCAGTTCGGCAGCATGGCCGCCCTGGTTCTGGTGCCGCTGCTGGCCGGCGGTCTTTACGTGATGCTGGGCCGGCCTGAGGCCGCCGACTTCGACACCGCGATGACACGGCAGCAGGCCGAGCGCGAGGCGCAGCAGCGCCAGGATATCGAGCGCATGATCGCGCAGCTGCGCCAGCGCCTGGAGGCCGAGCCGAACCAGCGCGAAGGCTGGATGCTGCTGGGCCGTTCGCTGATCGGCGTGCAGCGTCCCGAGGAAGCCGTGGCCGCTTTCGACCGGGCCATCGCCATGCCGGCGCCGCCGGCGCTGATGGCCGATGCGCTGTCGCTGCGCGGCGAGGCGCGGGTGCTGGCCGCCGATGGCGCAGTGACGCAACCGGCGCAGGAGGATTTCCGCGCCACCCTGCAGCACGATCCGCAGAATGCCAGCGCGCGCTATTACCTTGGCCTTGCGCGGCTGCAGGAAGGTGATACGCGCGGCGCCTATGACGACTGGTATGGCCTGGCGGCGGAAGCGCCGGCCGATGCGCCCTGGCTGCCGCTGGTGCAGGCGCGGCTGCGCGAACTGGCGCCGCGGCTGAACATTCCGCTCGCCCAGGCGGTGCCTGAGCCCAAGCCCGCCGCCGGCGCGCAGGACGGACAGCCCGGCCCAAGCCAGGAAGAAATGGAAGCCGCGCAGCAGATGGCGGACGACGAGCGCGCGGCGATGATCCGCGGCATGGTCGAACGGCTGAACGAGCGGCTGAAGGAAAATCCCAACGATGCCGATGGCTGGCTGCGGCTGGCGCGCGCCCGCGAGGTGATGGGCGAGCCCGAAGCCGCCCGCGAGGCCCTGCGCAAGGCGGTGGCGCTGCAGCCCAACCGCGTCGAGGCGCGGGTGGCGCTTGCCTTCAACCTGGCCGGCACGAGCGCCCGCAGCCGCGAGCCGCTGCCCGCCGAGGCGGCCGAGGAATTCCGCCAGGTGCTGACGCTCGCGCCCAACCATGCCCAGGCCCTGTGGTTTGCCGGCCGTGCCGCCTATGAGGCCGGCGACAAGGCCACGGCAGCAGGACACTGGAACAAGCTGCTGGCCATGCTGCCGCCCGACTCGCCCGAGGCCCGCGAGCTTTCGGACCGGATCGAAAGCCTGAACCGCTAGACCCGGTTGCCGCAGTCCCTCCGGGAAAGGCCCGGCTGCAGGACTTGTCCACAGGATTGGCGGTTATCAAACGCAAACTTGGGCCCGGCGTTAACCTCTGTTTAAGTGAGTCCTGCGCGTAATCGGCTCCGGGTTGAATTTCTGGGGTTACGGTCACCGGATAGTCACCGGCGGCGCCCGCATCGAGCGGGATTGGGTTGAGGCAGGCATGGCGATCGCACCGAGCACTAATCTTCTGTCGGCTTTGTCGCAGCTGCAGCAGGGCAGCGTCCGTCCGGCGCAGCCGGTCCGTCCCGCGGCCGGCCAGGCCCAATTCCAGGCGCAGGCGCAAGCCGCCGGCCAGACCCAGGCCGCCAGCCAGATCGCCGGCAGCTTTGCCGCCCAGCTCGCCGCCGCGCCGGGCGCGGTCCGCAACGCGGCACCCGCTGCGGCCACGGCATCGGCCGGCCTGACGGCCCAGGCTGGTGAGCAGCGCCAGGCCATCACCATCCCCGGCCTGCAGAATCACCGGCCGATCCCAACCCGCGGCGGCTATCTGGGCCAGCACGTCAACATCCTCGTCTGAGGCCGTCGGTGCCGGGCTGCCCTCGGCGGATTTCTCCCGGCGTGTAAGCCGCCTGCCGAGGCCCGCATTATCCAAGCCTGGCTGTTTTGGTTCTCTAGCCCGTATGGGTTCGTTTGAATTCATTCGGCACTATCGGCGCAATGAGTAGTGCCAAACCGGGCATGCTCTCGGCGGCAATGCCCTGTCTGCCTGCAGGCCACAATATCGTCGCACAACAATTTTTGGGGCAACTGCTCGCTGTTCAAACATTTTGCCACGTTCAGGGACAAATCGCGGTTCGTATTCCTCCCAGGCTGCATTCCTGAGAAGACGAAAGGATGGCTTGGGCACGAAGCGATCCGATAGGCGCTGGGAGACTCGCCTCGTCTGCTCGATCGGACGCAGCAAGAGTCTGTAACCAGTGAAGGGGAGCGGCTTACGTCCGAACGTGGAGAAAGGGCAGGGGGACCCAGCCGGTATCCCTTCACCTCCCCCGGCATTTCCACTAGCCTGACGCGCCTCAAACACTTGCGGGTCCTGGGGAGAAAACGCCATGGTCACACGTCGCTTCATTCTGTCGGGCCTGGTCGCCGGCACGGCTCTGTCTCTTGTCCTGCCCGGCATGGGCGCACTGGCGCAGGCTAAGGACAAGGTGAGCATCGCCGCCTTGCCCTTCATCTCCACAGCGCCGGTCTTCATCGCCAAGGAGCGCGGTTATTTCGATGCCGAGGGCATCGATCTCGACATCAAGATCTTCACCGCCGCACAGGCGGTGGCGGTGGCTGTCGCCTCGGGCGATGCCGATTTCGGCGTCACGGCGTTCACCGGCGGCTTCTTCAATCTGGCCGGCAAGGGCGCGCTGAAGGTGGTGGCGGCGCAAAGCCGCGAAGAGCCGGGCTACAACTTCAACGCCTATGTCGTGTCGAAGAAGGCCTACGAGGCCGGCTTCCGCTCGCCCAAGGATTTCGCCGGCAAGTCGGTGGCGATCACGACCATCGGCTCGAGCTTCCATTACTGCCTCGGCATGCTGGCCGACAAATACGGCTTCAAGCTGGAAGACGTGCAGATGAAGCCGGTGCAGTCGATCCCCAACATGATGGCGGCGCTTTCGGGCGGGCAGGTGGATGCCACCATCATCACCGCCAACAACGCGCTGAAGCTGGAGGCCGATGGTGTCGGCAAGATCATCGGCTGGGTGCATGAGCATACACCCTGGCAGCTTGGTGCGCTGTTTGCCTCGACCAAGAACGTGAAAGAGAAGCGTCCGATGGTGGAGCGTTTCGTGCGCGCCTATCAGAAGGGTCTGCAGGATTACGCCGACGCCTTCCTGCAGAAGGACAGTGAGGGCAACCGCATGATCGGCGAGAAGGCGCAGGCCATGATGCCGATCCTGGAGAAATGGGTGCAGCCCAAGCCCACGCTGGATACGGTGAAGATCGCCGCCAATTACATGGACCCGCAGGGCCGCCTGATGGTGAAGAACATCTACGACCAGGTGGCCTGGTATCAGGCGCAGGGGCAGGTGGATAAATCCGTCAACGCCAGGGATTTCCTCGATCTCAGCTTCGTGCAGGGTCATTTCGACGTGCCGAAGAACTGAGGTATTGCCGTCATCCCGGGTGCTGTGCAGCGTGAAACGGTGCGCTGCTCACCCGGGACCTTTCTCTGGCGTATGGATCCCTGGGTCTGCACTGCAGCATGTAATGCTGCAGCGCGGCCGGGATGAAGATGGCCGGAATGAAGATGGCCGGTGCGAAGATGACCGTAGGATGACGGCGTGAGGTTAAGGGTTTAGAGGATATGCCGTTCTGACACCTTACCCTTCTCCCATCGCTGACGCGATGGGCTCCTCCCTCTCCGCCGACGGGAGAGGGAGGGGCCTGCTGCGAAGCGGTGGGGGATGAGGGTGCTGGAATGACGCTGAGTTCTGTCGCGGGAGTAAACTGAATGCAGGTGGTGCTGGAGGGTGTCGGCTACCGATATGGCGATCTGCCGGTGCTGGACGGCATCAGCTTCACCCTGCCGCAGGGCGAGACGGCGGCACTGATCGGACCGTCGGGCTGCGGCAAGTCCACCCTGCTCAATCTTGTCGGCGGCCTGCTGCAGCAGCAGACGGGCCGCATCAGCACCATCGGCACGCCGCCACCGGGCTGTCTCAATCCGCTTACCTTCGTCTTTCAGGATTTCGCGCTGCTGCCCTGGCGCAGCGTCGCCGGCAATGTCGCGTTGGCGCTGGAGCATCACAATCTGGGCAAGGCCGAGCGCGAGGCGCGCATTGCCGATGTGCTTAAGCTCTGCGGCCTGTCGGATTTCGCCGATGCACTGCCCAAGCAATTGTCAGGCGGCATGCGCCAGCGCGTCGGCATTGCGCGCGCCATCGCGGTGCGGCCCGCCGTGCTGCTGATGGACGAGCCGCTTTCGGCGCTGGATGCGCAGACGCGCGAGTTGCTGATGGAAGACCTGATCTCCATCTGGAGCCGCGAGCGCACGACGACGCTCTATGTGACGCATAACCTGAACGAGGCGGTGCGGCTGGCTGACAAGGTGGTGGTGCTGTCGCGCCGGCCCGGCCGCATCAAGCAGATCGTCACCATCGACGTGCCGGTGGCCGAGCGGCAGCAGCCGCAGCATGCAGCGACGCTCAAGCGCCTGCATGACGAGCTTTGGGCGCTGATCAAGGCGGAGGCGCAGGTGGCAGACCGCGAAGTGCAGAATGCGTAAGGCGAGCATGGATGAGGTGCGGCATGTCTGAGGCACCGCTGTTCGCCCAGCAGGCCGCCCAACAGACTGCGCAGCAGACCGGCCCGCAGACAGCCGTTGCCTTCCGCGGGGCCGGTTTCGTCAACGACACGCGGCGCTGGGCACCGTGGCTTGCCTTCGCGCTCATCATCGCCGCCTGGGAGACAGCCTCGCAGCTTGGCTGGCTGCCGGCGCTGTTCATGCCCGCGCCAAGCGAGGTGGTGCGCGCGCTGCATAGCTTGCTGCTCGACGGCAAGCTGCTGGCGCATGTCGGCGCTTCCTTGCAGCGGATCCTGTCGGGCTGGATTCTCGGCAGCCTCGCGGGCGTGATGGTCGGCTTCCTGATGGGCATCTTCGTGATCGTGCGCTCCATCGGCCTGCCGGTGGTGTCGGCTTTGTTCCCGATCCCGAAGATCGCGCTGCTGCCGCTGTTCATCCTGTGGTTCGGCATCGGCGAGCCGTCCAAGATCGCCACCATCGGGCTTGGCGTTTTCTTTCCCACCGTGGTCGCGGCCTTCTCGGCGGTCGACAACGTGCCGCGCAACCTGATCCGCATGGCGCAGAGCTTTGGCCTATCGACGCCCGCCATCGTCGCCAAGGTGATCCTTCCGGGTGCGATGCCGGGCATTCTGGCGGGCTTCCGCATCACCTCGTCGATTGCGCTGATGCTGGTGGTGGCGGCCGAGATGATCGGCGCGCAGGTCGGCATCGGCGCCTTCGTGCTGGCGGCCGGCAACCTGATGCAGATCGACCAGCTGATCGCCGGCGTGGTGCTGCTGTCGCTGCTGGGCCTGACGATTTCCTGGCTGCTCAGCCTGGCCGAGCAGATCCTGCTGCGCTGGCGCTGATAAGATTTGCCGCGCGCCCGATCCGACCGGCGCGGGTAAGATGCCGCAGATCGAGATCGCAGCCCTGCAGGCGCGGTTTCCCGGCAACCTGCAGCGCTGCAATCGGCAACGCTGCGACCGTGGCTAGACGCCCGAGACTAGACGCTCAGGCCTGCTGGCGCGGCTCCAGCGCCTCGATGATCTGCTGCAGCAGCGCGATGAATTCCGCCCGCTTGGCTGGCGGAATCGGCTGCATGATGCGGTCCTGCGCCCGCATCACGCCGGGCACCGCCGCCAGCAGCTGGCGTTCGCCTTCCGGCGTCAGGGCCAGGGCGTTGGTGCGCCGGTCGGCCTCAGTGCGCTGGCGCACCAGCAGGCCGCGCTTGATCAGCCGGGCCACCATCTCGGCGACGGTCGAACGGTCGATGCCGGTCTCGCGGACCAGATCGACCTGGCTGATGCCGGCGCGCTGGTGAATCGCCAGCAGCAAGGCAAACTGGCGCGGCGTCAGGCCATCGGCGCCGACCTCCATCGTATAGAGATCGACGGCGAGTTGCTGACAGCGGCGCAGCAGGTGGCCCGGTGCGGAATGCAAGTCGAATTCGGCCAAGACATCCGTGGCCGTACGCTGGGTGGTTGTGTCCCCCGACATGGAACCTCCCGATATCGCTTCAGATTATGTTTTTATGCGCACTCCCTGGGAGCAGCTTATTCTTGCCGCTTCTCAGTTCACTGATAAAACGCCATTTGAGGGCGTGTCGTCTAGGGGGCGCGTTGTGATGCTTTGCCGAAATCGCGTCTTGGATCACAATTTATCGCAAAAAAGTGACTGAATGACTGAGGGATTATGCAGAATCCGACGAACTTCCCCTTCGCGAAGAAGATTCCGGAGGGCGACAGCCGGGAAAGGCTGGTCTGCGGCGATTGCGGCTGGATCCATTACGTCAATCCCAAGATCGTGGTCGGCGCGGTGGTATCGCATGACGGCAAGATCCTGCTTTGCCGCCGCGCCATCGAGCCGCGCCGTGGCTTCTGGACGATTCCCGCCGGCTACATGGAAGAGCGCGAGACCAGCGAGGCCGGCGCCATGCGGGAAGCGCAGGAAGAGGCCTGCGCCGAGATTGCCATCGATCAGCTGCTGGCGGTCTACAACATTCCTCGCATCAGCCAGGTGCAGCTGATCTACCGCGCGACGCTCGCTAAGCCCGAGATCGCGCCCGGGCCGGAATCGCTGGAAGTGCGGCTGCATGACTGGAATGAGATTCCGTGGGACGACCTGGCCTTCCCATCGGTGCATTGGGCGCTGAATCATCATCGCGCGGTGGAAGGCAAAAGCGGCTTCGCGGCTTTCACCAATCCGCCCGGCGAATTCGGCAATTACTGAGCCATTGCTGAACGGAAGCGGGCAGGGTCAGGCGACCTGCTCCAGGCCCGCCAGCGCGCGCGAAAACGCCTTTGCCGTGAAAGGCTGCAGATCGGCAGCCTGTTCCCCGACGCCGATGAAATGAACCGGCAGGCCGAACTTGTCGGCAATCGCCACCAGCACGCCGCCGCGCGCCGTGCCGTCGAGCTTGGTGATCACGAGGCCGCTGACGGCGCAGATTTCCTTGAATGTCGCCACCTGGTTCAGCGCGTTCTGGCCGGTTGTCGCGTCCAGCACCAGCAGCACGTGATGCGGCGCTTCCGGCATCTGTTTTTTCAGCACGCGCACGATCTTGGCCAACTCGCCCATCAGGTCGGCCTTGTTCTGCAGCCGCCCGGCGGTGTCGATCAGCAGCACGTCGATATTCTTGTTGCGCGCTTCGGTCAGCGCGTCGAAAGCAAGACCCGCCGCATCGGCGCCGGTCTCGCGCGCGACCACCGGCACCTGCGCGCGCTCGCCCCAGATCTTCAGCTGCTCGATGGCGGCGGCGCGGAAGGTATCGCCGGCCGCCATCATCACGCTGCGGCCCTGCTCGCGCAGATGCGTCGCGATCTTGCCGATCGTGGTGGTCTTGCCGACGCCGTTGACGCCGACAACAAGAATGACCTGCGGCTTGCCATCCTCAAGCCGCAGCGGCTGCTCCACCGGCTTGAGCAGTTCGGCAACCGAATCCGCCAGCGCGGCCTTGATCTCTTCCGCCGAGACATCCTTGTCGAAGCGGTCTTTCGCAATCGCCTTGACGATCTTCGCCGCGGTCGCGACGCCAAGATCGGCCTGGATCAGCGTCTCTTCCAGCTCGTCCAGCGCCTCCTGATCCAGCTTGCGCTTGGTGAACAGCGCCGTGATGTTGCCGCCGAGCTGGCCAGCCGTGCGCGACAGACCTGCTTTCAGCCGGCTGAACCAGCCAAGCTTCTTGCCGTTCTCGGGCTTGCCGTTCTCGTTCGTCTCGCTCATGCAGCCTCCAGCCAGAGCTTGCCATCGCGTGCCGCCGCAATCCGCGCCGTGATGATCGCGCCTTTCGCATGCACCGGCGGCAGGGCGACCGGCGCGTAAGTCTCATCGCGGCCCACGCCTTCCTGTTCTACCAGAATGCTGGCCTCGACGCCGATGCGGGCAGTCAGGAAACGATCCAGTGCCGCAGCCGCCCGCGCGCGCAGGATCGCGGCGCGTTGCCTGCGCAATTCGACCGGCAGCTGCGGCATGCGTGCCGCCGGCGTGCCGGGACGCGGCGAGAAGGGGAAGACATGCAGGAAGGCAAGCCCTGCCTCGTCGATCAGACTGGCACTGTTCTCAAACGCGGCATCGCTTTCGGTGGGAAAGCCCGCAATCAAGTCGGCGCCCAGGGCGATGCCAGGCCGCAGATCCTGCAAGCGGCGCATGACCGACAGCGCCTGCTCGCGGCTATGGCGGCGCTTCATGCGCTTCAGGATCAGATCGTCGCCCGCCTGCAGGCTGAGATGCGCATGCGGCATGACGCGCGGCTCTTCGGCATAAAGCCGGAAAAGCTCTTCGTCGATCTCCGCCGGATCGAGGGACGAGAAGCGCAGCCGCTCGATCCCGGGCACCAGTGCGAGCAGGCGGCGCACCGCCTGGCCGAGGCTCGGCCTGCCTGGCAGGTCGTGGCCGTAGGAGGTGATGTCGACGCCAGTCAGCACGAATTCACGATAGCCTTGGGCTGCCAGCGCGCGCGCCTGCGCCACCACATCGCCCAGAGGCAGCGAGCGGCTGGGACCGCGGCCGTAAGGAATGATGCAGAAGGTGCAGCGGTGATCGCAGCCCTGCTGGATTTCGAGATAGGCACGCGGCCGGCCGGGGAAGTGACTGACCGCGGGCAGGGCGGCCGGCGTGTCGCGCTGGATGTCGCCGACGGCGATGCGCGGCGCCGCTTCGAGTGTCTGCCAGGTTGCCTGGTCGAGTTTCTCGCGGTTGCCGATGACGTGATCGACTTCCTCCATCGCCGCGAAGGCCGCGGCATTCACCTGGGCGGCGCAGCCGGTGACGACGATCTTGGCATTGGGCCTTTCGCGGCGCAGGCGGCGGATCGCCTGGCGGGCCTGCTTTTCAGCCTCGGCCGTCACCGCGCAGGTGTTGACGACGACGACATCGTCCTGGCCGCTGGCGCTGAGATGCGCACGGATGGCCTCGCCTTCGTAGGCGTTGAGACGGCAGCCGAAATTGAGAACGCTGGCCTTGCCCGGCATCGCTGCTCAGGCCGGCTCGAGCGTGGTCCAGAAGCTCGGCGGAATCTCGCCGCGGAAGGCCTCGGTGGCCGGACCGGTCATGTAGATATGGTTGTCGGCCGCCCATTCGATGGTCAGCGGACCGCCGTCAAGGATGACTTCGGCCTTGCGCTCGGTCAGGCCGCGGCGGGCAGCCGCAACCAAAGTGGCGCAGGCGCCGGTACCGCAGGCCCGGGTGATGCCCGCGCCGCGCTCCCAGACGCGCATGCGGATACGGCCGCGATCCAGCACTTGCGCAAATTCGGCGTTGATGCGCTGTGGGAATAGCGGGTCATGCTCGATCTTCGGGCCGATCTCGGCCAGCGGCACGGCTTCGGCATCGGCGACGAAGAAGACGACATGCGGATTGCCGACATTCACCGCGCCGGGCTTGTCGTAACCGGCGAAAGAGTAATCCAGCGTCTCGGTATCCATGGCGCGTGACAGCGGAATGTCCTGCCAGCTGAGCCGCGGCTCGCCCATATTGACGCTGACCTGGCCCTTCGCGCCAGACTTGGCTTCCAGCCAGCCGCCCAGCGTGTCGATGGTCACGGCGTCGCGGCCGGTTTCCTGCATCAGCAGGGAGGCAATGCAGCGTGTGGCATTGCCGCAGGATTCCACTTCGCTGCCATCGGCATTGTGGATGCGCATGAAGGCATCGGCCTTGTCCGAGCCTTCGATGGTGATCATCTGGTCGAAGCCGATCCCAAGGCGCCGATCGCCCAAGAGACGCACCGCGGCGGTATCCAGCCGCACGGGCAGGCGACGGGCATCGAGCACGACGAAGTCGTTGCCGAGGCCGTGCATCTTGATGAAGGGGATCGGACGGTCGGGACGCATGCGGGGGTTATAGGGCGCGGGCGAGGGGGTGTCCACCCGGGCGCAGACCAGGGCGGAAAATGGCAGGGGCGGAGAGCTGAACCGCCGCTCCAGGGGGAGCGGGAGCCAGTATTCCCGGTGCCGGCTTACCCCGCCTTGGCGGCGGGTTTGGCCTTGTCGACGGCGGCTTTCAGCGAGGCGCGCAGTTGCGCCTCCAGCGGGCCGCCGGAGCCGGTGATCTTGTGCGTGACCACCACATAGAGCGTGTCGATATGGATGCTGACGATCTCCTGCTGCAATTCGTCGAGATCGTTCAGCTCTTTGAGGAAATCATGCAGCGACTTGGCGAATTCGGTCAGCAGCGGATAGCCGAAAACGCCGCCCATCCCCTTGATCTGGAAGGCTTCCTCGCGGATCTGCTCCAGCACTTCCGGGCGCGAGGAAGGATCGCTGGCGGCCCGGCCCAGCGCCTCGCGCAGGGTTTTAAGGATTTCGACCGTCTCGTCCAGGAACTGGCCGGCCGAATTCTGGATCACGGCCTCCATCTTCTGGCGCATCTCGTCGTCCAGCTTGATGTCGAGGCCGGTCCGGTAGTTCACCGCCTTGCGCTTGAGGTCGCCACGGTTGGGGATGATGGTTCGCCGCATCACGGGACTAGTCCAGCTTTTGCTGACGCCGGTCGGGGCCTTCGAAGGGCAATTGCTGGCGGCGGCGGTCAGGCCCGAAATAGCTTGGCACGCTGACGAAATCGCGCGGCCGCGCGATCACCGATACCAGCCGCCGGTACATGCCATCGGCGGTGAAGGGCTTGGCGAGGAATTCGGTGACGCCCTTGTCGCGGGACTCCACCACGTAATCCATTTCGGAATTCGCCGTCAGCATGATCACCGGCATCATGCGGTCGGGCGAGAGCGCGTCGGTGCGCAGCCAGTCGAGCAATTCCAGGCCCGTGCGCGGCTTGAGATTCCATTCGGTGATCAGGATGTCGATCCCGCCGGCGCGCAGGTTCTGGATCGCCTTCTCGCTGTCGCGGGCGGTGACAACCTGAGTGGCGCCCAGCATCATGAGGATGTCCTTCACGATCTGGCACATCAGGCGGCTCCCATCCACTACAAGGAAGCGAACCTGGCTGAAATCGATTTTCTCCGACATTGCGTCGGCATCCCCCTCAGAATGGGCCCCACCCCACCCGACTCGAATCGCGGATAATATTTTGCGATCACGTATATACTGCGGGTGGGGCTTCGCCAACCGATCCCTGGCTCTGGCACAGGCGCGGCCGGGGGGTCTATTATACCTAAAGTTGAAGTCTGCCCCGAACCGATGACAAATCCCTCTCCGCCTGCCGGCCTGGTGTCGCTCCTTACCATTCTGTTTGCCAATGGCGTCCTGGCCGCGACGATGTATCTGCCCTCGCTGCCCACCATCGGAACGGAAATGGGGGTGGCGGCCGAGATTCTGCCACTGACGCTGACTGTCTATTTCCTCACCTTCGCGGGAGGGCAACTGATCTATGGCCCGTTGAGCGACCGCTACGGAAGGCGGCCGCTGCTGCTGGGCGGGCTGGTGATCATGGTTGTGGGTTCGATCGCCTGCGCACTGGCCGAGACGCCATCGGCGCTGCTTTGGTCCCGTGCGGTGCAGGGCCTGGGTGCCGCCAGCGCCATGGCGGTGGGCCGCGCCATCATCAACGATGTCTATGACCGCCTGCAGGCGGCCCGCGCCACCTCGGTGATCAGCGCTGCCATCGCCATCGCGCCCATCGTGGCGCCGCTGCTGGGCGGCCTGATCGAGCATTACCTGACCTGGCGCTGGAATTTCTGGATCAGCGGCGGCATCACCGCCGCGGTGCTGGTGCTGCTGACCTACCGGCTGATGGAAACCCACAAGCCGCTGCCGGATGCCGGGCCTTTGCTGCATGGCATCGTCAAAGCTTATGCCTTCCTGCTCAGCAGCCGCACCTTCATGACGCTCGGGCTGCTGAACCTCGCGGTCTTCGCCGGTCTGCACGGGTTCAGTTCCAGCGCGCCGGCGGTGCTGATCGGCACGCTGGAACTCAGTCCCGTGCTGTATGGCGTGCTGACCGCCTTGGGCTCGGCCGGCTTCTTCCTCGGCGCGCTGCTGTCCTCCTGGCTCGGCGGACGGCTCGGCCTCATGCGGATGATCGATGGCGGCGTGCTCTGCATGTTCGTCGCAGCCATCGGGATGGCCCTTTACGTTGAATTCATCGCGCCAAGCGTAACCGCCATCATCGTTTGCCGCATGCTATGGGCGGCCGGTATGGGCATGACCCTGCCGAATTCGGTGACCGCTGCTGTGGGCATCAATCCGGCTACCATCGGCGCCGGCGCAGCCCTGGCGGGATTTCTGCAAACGGCTGGCGGCGTATTCGGCTCGGCGGTCAGCTCGCTGTTTCCCGCCGGCGATCCGCTGTCGCTGGGCCTGTCTTTTGGCAGCACCGCGCTACTGGGGGCGGTGGTCTGGTGGCTGAACCGCCCGGCCGTCGCCAAGGTGATGGCTGACCGGAACTGAAGCCGGCGCGGGCTAGAAGACCGCGGCTCAGCCTTGCGGCTTCAGCACGGCCATCAATTCGCGCCATTCGCGTGCGCTTAAGCCCGAATTGGCCTGATCGACGGCTTCGCCCGCCAGCATGCGGCGGACCACCTTGATCGCAGTGGCGGAAAGGCTGGCGCCGCCGACGCGGTATTCCATGAAGGCATCATAGCACATGGGCACCCAGCGCTTGACCGTCTCCAGCATCGCCTCGGCATAGACGCGGATCTCGTACTGCGCGTGGCTGTCGGCACGCAGGCTGAGGAAATGCAGCAGGTTCAGCAGATCGGTCTTCCAGTACCACTGGGTATAGAAGTTCAGCGTCAGGTTCATGCGCGCCAGCTCGCGCGCCAGGCCCTGGCGGCTTTCGTCCTTCTTCGTGCCGTCCGGGTTTTCGTTCAGCATCTCCTCGTAGGAGGCATAGGACTGCATCGCATCGCGCTTGAGCAGTTCCAGCACCCGGGCCGCCTCGGCGCCGGTCAGCAGGTCGCCGCGGCCCTGGCGGTTGCTGGTCGACTGCGCCGCCAGCTGGTCGGGGGCGGGGATGTAGAATTCGTTGTCCAGGATCGAATAGCGGGCGGAATATTCGTTCACATTGGCGGTGCGATGGCGGATCCACTGCCGGGCGACAAAAATCGGCAGTTTTACGTGATACTTGATCTCGCACATCTCAAACGGCGTGGTGTGCCGGTGCCGCATCAGGTAGTTGATCAGCCCGCGATCCTCGCTGACCTTCTTGGTGCCGCGGCCATAGGAGACCCGAGCGGCCTGCACCACGGCGGAGTCGTCGCCCATATAGTCGATGACGCGGATGAAACCGTGATCCAGCACCGGGATGGCTTCGTACAGCACCTCTTCCAGCGCCGGGACGGTGGCACGGCGGGTGGTCTGGGTCTGGCTGCGCAGGGCGGCGATTTCGGCGGCCTGCTCCGGCGTCATGGTCATGGCGGCATTTCTCCGGCAACGAACCCGGCGACTCGGCGCCGGGCGAAAAAAGGCAGGCCGTTATAGACCGGCCACCCGAGTCCCAGAAAGGGCCTCAGGCGGCTCCAGGGGGCCTGCGGCGGCAAAAGCGGGGCCTTTGCCGGCGAAGGCTCAGCCGGGGCTTTAAAACCCGGCCGCTCCCCCCTACATTAACGGCGTCGGGCAACCGACTATGGCGATAAACGCTGTGTAGAATAGGCGTAATGGACCCGGGGGCAGTACCCGGCGCCTCCACCATGAATCCAGCCCATTGGCCGTTTCGGCAGCCGCTGGGTTGATGCTGGGGGCGAATCAGGCTCGACATGCGCAGTAAAGACGCAGTTTTCGCCCGGCATGATACCGCCGTTATCGGGTCACTCTAAAAGTGCCAACGACAATAGCGTTGCACTCGCTGCCTAATCGGTAAGCGCGGCTCGGGGGGCGCCGGGCAACAGAAGCCCCCCACTGCAAATCTCTTCTCCGCCGCGGCGAAATACCGCCGGCTGAGAGCTGCATTCCACCAAGAGATAATCCTGCTTGGAATTGAACCGCTTGGGGCGGAAGGGTAAAATGCCCCGAGTAAGCCCCGAGAAGATTAGTCATGGCCGGCAAATTGCTCGACTACAACCAGTTGGTGGAAACGGCGCTGCGCGGCGCGGTACGCGAGGCGCTGAAGCGCGTCGCAGAATTCGGCCTGCCGGGCAATCATCATTTCTACATCACCTTCCGCACCGATCATCCAGGCGTCGAGCTGCCCGACTATCTGCATGAGCGTTATCCCGAAGAGATGACCATCGTGCTGCAGCACCAGTATTGGGGACTGGAGCCGTCGGAGGATCAGTTCCAGGTCACGCTCAGCTTCAACAAGGTGCCGGAGCGGCTGGTCATTCCCTATGCGGCGATCACCGCTTTCGCCGATCCCAGTGTGCAATTCGGCCTGCAATTCCGCGTCGCGCCCGCCGAGGGCAGCGCCCGGCCTGCCTCTGCGGCCGCCTCCACCGCCGACAGCGACGCGGCGCCCGCCCGCAGCGCCGAGACGACGAATGGCGAGCCGGAGCGCAAGACCGGCGACGTCGTCGCGCTCGACGCTTTCCGCAAGAAGAAGACCTGACATGCCTTTGGCCCGTCCGGGCCATCCGATCATCCGCCAGCCGCTGGAGTGACCAATGCCCGAGTTCCTGTACGAGGATCTGTTTCCGCTTGCCAAGGACACGACGCCGTACCGCAAGCTGTCGAGCGATGGCGTCGAGGTGATCAAGGCCGGCGGCCGCGAAGTGCTGCAGGTTTCCGACAAGGCACTCAGCGATCTCACCTTCGCCGCGATGCGCGACATCGCGCATCTGTTCCGCCCCGGCCATCTGGCGCAGCTTCGCGCCATCCTCGATGACAAGGATGCCTCGCCTAACGATCACTTCGTCGCACTGGAGCTGCTCAAGAATGCCAATATCTCGGCGGGCATGGTGCTGCCGTCGTGCCAGGATACCGGCACGGCCATCGTGATCGGCAAGAAGGGCCAGTATGTCTGGACCTCGGGCAAGGACGAGGAGGCGATCAGCCGCGGCGTCTATCGCACCTATACCGAGACCAACCTGCGCTATTCGCAGCTCGCGCCGCTCTCCATGTTCGAGGAGAAGAATACCGGCACGAACCTGCCGGCGCAGATCGAGCTCTATGCCACCGACGGCGACGAGTACAAGTTCCTGTTCATGGCCAAGGGCGGCGGCTCGGCCAACAAGACCTTCCTGTATCAGCAGACGCCTGCCGTGCTGCGCGGCGAGAACCTGCTGAAGTTCCTGGATGCGCAGATCAAGACGCTGGGCACCGCGGCCTGCCCGCCGTATCACCTCGCCATCGTGATCGGCGGCCTGTCGGCTGAACTGAATCTGAAGACCGCCAAGCTGGCCTCGGCGCGTTACCTTGATGGCCTGCCGACCAAGGGCAGCCCCAGCGGCCATGCCTTCCGCGACATCGAGTTCGAGCAGAAGATTCTGGAGCTGACCCGCGTCAACGGCATCGGCGCGCAGTTCGGCGGCAAGTATTTCTGCCACGATGTGCGCGTGATCCGCCTGCCGCGCCATGGCGCTTCGATTCCGATCGGCATTGCAGTGTCCTGCTCGGCCGACCGTCAGGCGCTTGGCAAGATCACCCGCGAGGGCATCTTCCTCGAGCAGCTTGAAACCAATCCGGCGCAGTATCTGCCCGATCACGAGGACAAGCTCTCGACCGAGGTCGTGAAGGTCGACCTCAATCAGCCGATGAGCGAAATCCGCAAGCTGCTGTCGCAGTATCCGATCAAGACGCGACTGTCGCTCACCGGCACGCTGATCGTCGCCCGCGACCTGGCGCACCAGAAATTCGCTGAGCGCATCGAGAAGGGCCAGGGTCTGCCGGATTACGTGAAGAACCATCCGATCTACTATGCCGGCCCGGCGAAGACGCCAGATGGCATGCCGTCGGGTTCCTTCGGTCCGACCACGGCGGGCCGCATGGATTCCTACGTTGACCTGCTGATGGAACATGGCGGCGGCTATATCAGCCTTGCCAAGGGCAACCGCTCCAAGCAGGTGACCGAAGCCTGCAAGAAGTACGGCGGCTTCTATCTCGGCTCGATCGGCGGCCCGGCCGCCATTTTGGCCAAGAACAACATCAAGAAGGTCGAGCAGCTCGAATATCCTGAGCTCGGCATGGAAGCGGTGTGGAAGATCGAGGTTGAAGACTTCCCCGCCTTCATCATCGTCGACGACAAGGGTAACGACTTCTTCGCCAATCTGAGCTGAACGCTCTTCTATGGGCTTCTAATCCATGGCCCCGGGCTTGACCCGGGGCTTCTTTTTTGGGAGCGCAGCAGCGCTCACATGTCCAGCGGCTGGCCGTTCACGTCGTAGGCGAGATACAGCCCCAGCAGCATATCGACATGGCGGCCGTCATCGGCGAGCGGCAAGAGCAGGGCTTCCATGAAGCTGTAGGAATCGCTCACCTGCACCAGGCGCGGCCAGCGCCGCCACAGGCCTTCGCCGGCGGCAATCGCAGGCGCCAGGCGCTCCATCAGCGCCGAGACATCGGAGATTTCATCCGTGTAGCGGCCGGTGAGTTCGAGGCCGGTCCATTGCCGCAACGCCGTGCCGGCCAGTCGGAAGCGCAGCCGCAGGCGCGGCGTGTGCTCGATGTCATAGAGGCTGAGATAGGGCAGCAGCTTCGGCACTGCCGCAGGATCGAAATGCGCCCGTGCCGGCAGGCGGCCTTCGGGGGCGATGCTGCGCCAGTAATCGAACAACGCGCGATGACGTTCGTGCCAGGTCTCCGGCTGGAGTTCGGGCCCGATCTGTATCACGGGGGAAATGGCGTTGTTCAATAGACCGGCTCTTCCCTCATGGACTTCGGGTCAGCATCGGGCCGCAGATATTAACAAAGGCTTTCGCAGCGGCGCTGCGAAAAACCCTTACAGACCGAGATAAGCCTGCCGCACGCGGTCGTCATGCAGCAGCGCCTCGCCACTGCCATCCATCACGATGCGGCCATTCTCCAGCACATAGGCATGGTCCGCCAGTTTCAGCGACACGGCGACATTCTGCTCGACCAGGATCACCGTCAGGCCGCGCTCATGCAGCAGCTTGATGATGTGAAAGACTTCCTGCACCACGGCCGGCGCAAGGCCCAAGGACGGCTCATCGAACATGATCAATTCCGGCTGGCCCATCAGGCAGCGGCCGATCGCCAGCATCTGCTGCTCGCCGCCCGACATGGTGCCGGCCAGCTGATCGCGCCGTTCGGCAAGACGCGGGAAGAGGGAGAAGACCTCTTCCATCGTCGCCTTTTCCTTGCCGCGGGCGCGCGGCAGCAGGCTGCCCATCTGCAGGTTCTCGACCACCGTCAGGGTCGGGAAGATCTGACGGCCCTCGGCCACCTGACCGATGCCGAGATCGCAGACCTTGTAACTCGGCAGGCCGGCGATATCGGTGCCGTTATAGCGTATGCTGCCGCGACGCGGCTTCTCGATGCCGGCGATGGTGCGGATCAGGGTGGACTTGCCGGCGCCATTGGCGCCGATGATGGCGACGATGCTGCCGCGCGGCACTTCCAGCGAGACGCTATCCAGCGCCTGCGCATCGCCATAGAAGACGTCGATATCGGACAGGCTGAGGCTCATACTTCGGCCTCCTCGCCGAGATAGCATTCCAGAACTGCGGGATCGCGCACCACCTCTTCCGGCGCGCCCCGGGCGATGACCTGGCCATGATGCAGCACCACCACCTGCTGCGACAGCGCCATCACGGCGCGCATCACGTGCTCGATCAGCAGAATGGTGACGCCCTGGCGGTTGAGTTCTTTGAACACGGCGACCATCTGATCCGTCTCGGTGGGCCGCAGGCCGGCCATCACCTCATCCAGCAGCAGAAGCTTCGGCTCGGTGGCCAGTGCGCGCGCCACTTCCAGGCGCTTGCGCTCAGGCAGCGTCAGTTGCGCGGCCGGCTGATCGCGCTTGTCCAGCATGCCGAGGCGATCGAGAACCGCTTCCGCCTTGCGCCGCGCTACCCGCACATCCGGCTCGGTGCGCAGCGCGCCGACGATCACGTTCTGCAGGGCGGTGAGCTCCTTGAACGGCTTGACGATCTGGAAGGTGCGGCCGATGCCGGCATGGCAGATCAGGTCGGGCCGCAGGCCATCGATGCGGCGGCCTTCGAAGCTGATGCTGCCTTCATCAGGCTTGAAGACGCCGGCGATCATGTTGAAGCAGGTCGTCTTGCCGGCGCCGTTCGGGCCGATCAGGCTGACGATGCTGCCCTGCGGCACGGTCAGGCTGGCGGCCGAGACCGCGCGCAGGCCGCGGAAGCTTTTCGAGATGCCGTCAACGGTCAGGAGATGCGCGCTCATGAGTGATCTCCCAGGCCGAGGCGCTTGCGCAGGGGCGGCCAGATGCCGTTCGGCAGATAGATGATCACGACCAGCAGGCACAGGCCGTAGAAGACCTGCTTGATGCCTGGAATGTCATAGCCCAGCGCATGCATGATCTCGGTCACGCTTTCGGCCAGCACGGTCAGCACCACAGCGCCGAGGATCGGCCCGAACAGCGAGCCGATGCCGCCGATGATCGGGCCAAGGATCAGCTCGATCGAACGGCTCATGCTGAAGATCTGCTCAGGAAACAGATTGTTGTAATAGAAGGCGAAGAACACGCCGCTTAAGGCCGTCATGCCCGCCGAGATGGCGACCGCGATCATCTTGTAGCGGAAGACGTTGATGCCAAGCGTCTGCGCGGCCTCGGGCTCTTCGCGGATCGCCAGCCAGTAATAGCCGATGCGGCCGGTCAGCAGCCAGCGGCAGAACAGGAAGGCCAGCACGGTGATGGCGAGCAGGATGTAATAGAACATCACCGGCGCGCCGCGCAGGTTCAGCGGATCGTTCACGCTGTATTGTGTCACCGGGAGGAAGAAGCCGCCCGAGCCGTTGACCCAGTCGAAATGGTCGAAGCCGACGCGGGTGAACTCGGCAAAGGCGATGGTCAGCAGTGCGAAGTAGACGCCGCTGATGCCGAACCGGAACGCCAGGAAGCCGATGAACAGGCCGCAGGCTACCGAGATCAGGATGGCAAGCCATACGCCGGCCCAGGGGCCGATGCCGAAATGCACATAAAGGGCGGCGGCGGTATAGGCCGCGACGCCGACATAGAGCGAATGCCCGAGGCTGAGCTGGCCGGCGAAACCCATCATCACGTTCCAGGCCTGGCCGGTATAGGCGAAATACAGCACCAGGATCAGGATCGAGAGGATATAGCCATCGACCAGCAATGGCGCGACCAGCAGCAGCGCCAGGAACAGGCCAAGCAGGATGAGCGCGCGCCGCGGCACGCCGTCGACAAGGCGGGAGATCATATTTTACGCCCTAACAGGCCTTGCGGCCGGAATAGCAGAACGAGGATGAGGATGCCGACGCCAAACATGGTCTTGGCCGACGGCGCGAAGAACAGGCCGGACATGGCTTCCGACAGGCCGATCAGCACGCCGCCCAGCAGCGCGCCGGGCATCGAGCCAAGGCCGCCGATGATGACGATGACAAAGGCCTGGAGCGTGAAGGCCGGTCCCAGATTCGGTGTGGTGTCGATCAGCAGGGTCATCATGGCGCCAGCGGCGCCGACGCAGGCCGAGCCGATGCCGAAGGTGAGCGCGTAAAGCTTTTTCACATTCAGGCCGACCACCAGCGCGCCGAGATAGTTGTCGGCGCAGGCGCGGATGGCGCGGCCGGTGCGGGTCAGCTTGAAGAAGGCGAACAGGCCGGCGGCGATGAGCAGCGCCAGCGCGGCGGTGATGACGCGCACCTTGTCGACCAGCAGCGGCCCGATCTCGATGGAATCGAGCGCGTAATCGACCAGCACGTTGCGGGCATCGGGGCCGAAGATCATCAAAAGGCCGTTGACCATGATGATGGCGACGGCAGCCAGCAGGATGAACTGGCTGTGCTCCGGCCGGTTGATGAAGGGATTGATCAGCACCGCCTGCAACATATAGCCGACGGCGAAGAGAATGACGGCGATCGGCACCATCGCCACCAGGGGATCGATGTTCCAGGCGCCGAAGGCGACGATCGCGGCATAGCTCGCGATCGTCATCATCTCGCCATGGGCAAAATTGACCACGCGCACGACACCGAAGATGACCGACAGGCCAAGGGCCATCAGGCCATAGACCAGTCCGGTCAGGATGCCCTGTACGGCAACAGTGAAAACAAGTTCGATGGGCATCTGCTTCGAAATTCCGTGCGCGTGGTCTGTTACGGTTTACCGCTTGCTCCAGCTCTGCAGCGGCAGGGCAAGATTGTCTTCCGCGATTTCGAGCGGCAGCACAACCTTCGGCCGCTGGTCGAGGTTCTGCAGGGTGACAGAGCGGATGTTGACGTTCTGACCCTTGGCATCGAACTCCAGGGTGCCGCCGGCCATGACGTGGTTCTCGATCTTGGTCTGGCGGATCGCGTCGGCCAGCTCCTTGCCATTGGCGGTCTTGGCCCGGTTGAAGGCGTCGACGGCCACCATGACAGCCTCGAAGGAGAAGCCGACATTGAGCTCGAACATCTCGTTCTTGTAGGCCTTGGTGAATTCGTCGAGCAGCTTCTGCGTGATCGAGGAGCGCGGGTTGTACCACGGCACGTTCGTGATCATGCCGTTCGAGAACTTGCCCAGCGTCTTGTAGAACTGGCCCTCGTAGAAGCCGGGGGCGCCGGGGCTCATGATGATCTTCGGCTCCCAGCGCTGCTTGATCATTTCGCGCACGATCAGGATGGCGTCGTTCAGACGGGTGACCGGCATCACCATCTCGGCACCGGTTGCCTTGGCCTTGGCCACCTCGACCGAAAGGTCTTTGGCCTGCGGGTCATAGGAAATCGTTTCGACGATCTGGAAGGGCAGGTTGAAGCGCGGTGCCATCGCCTTGATCGCACCGGCCATCGACTGGCCGAAAGTGTCGTTGCAGTGCATGAAGACGGCGGTCTTCGGCGTGATGCCGCTCTTCTCGAAGACGCCCTTCATCAGGTTGAGGCCGTCGCCGACCAGCATCGGCGCGGTCGGGAAGTTGCGGAACACGAACTTGTAGCCCTGCTCGGTGATCTGCGGCGCGGCAGCCACGTTGACGATGTAGGGCACGCCCTTCTGCTCGGCGACCTGGGCGATGGCCGCGGACTGGCCGCTGTCGAACGCGCCGATCAGCACCTGGGCGCCGTCATTGATCAGCTTCTCGGCGCGGCTGCGGGCGATGTCGACGTTGGATTCGGTATCCGCGCTCATGATCTCGACTTCGGCATTCATGCCGAGCTGCTTCAGCACCCGCGGCGCGATGTCGATGCCGCGCTGGCAGGCGAGGCCGAGCTGGGCCTGATAGCCCGAGCGCGGATGGATCGAGCCGATCTTCAGCGCCTTGGGCTGGGCGCGGACGATGTTGAACGGCGCACTGCCGGCAAGCAGCGCGGCGCTTGCCGCTGTCCCGGCGGCGAATTGGCGGCGGGTAATCTTGGTGGTCATGGTCTCTCCTCCCTCGATAGGATTGCTCGACGACCGGCGCGTGCCTCGCTGCGGGCCGGCCGTTTCTGGCGCGACGAAATGGGACTGTCGCCCGGCGCGGACGGATTGTCCGTTCCGGCGTTGCCGCGCGTCGCCGGCGCGGCAATGAACTTGTGCAGCAGTTTCATCAGCATGCGGTGTTCTTCCGAAGTGAACACCGCATTCATGATCTTGTCATGGGCCTGGACGCGGGCGATGAGGCTGCTCATGCGCTCGCGGCCTTCGCGGGTCAGGAACAGGCTGTAGGCGCGGCGATCATGCGGATCGGCGCGGCGCTCGACGAGCCCCAGGCGCTCCAGGCGATCCACCATGGTCATGGCGCCGGACCGCGCCACGCCAAGCGCCTCACCGAGCCGGCTTTGCTGAAGGCCGGGATTGCGTTCGACCAGGATCAGGGCGGAGTAGAGAGACGGACTGATGCCGGTATCGCCGAGGCGGGCATAGAAGTCGTCCCACACGCGCAATTGCGCGAGCCGCAGCAGATAACCGACATGATTGGGAAGACTGCCATAATCGACGGAAGCGACGCCCGCCTTGCCGGCCGCCAGACCAGCCGGCCGCCTGCTGGCGCCCTTCAGCTGCGCGGCTCTGGCCTGCGCGGCTTTGGGCTGTGCCCCTGGCGCTGCGTTGCGCGGCATCGCGGTGTCATCCTCCCTGGACCCCGGCCTTGCTGCGGCCAGTGGTATTTCCCGGCAGATTGTAGCGATTCATAATTGTAATGCAAGAATACTAAATTCGCCCGCGGCCCGTTTCGCGCGATGCCGTCTGCGGGTTGTCATAAGGGGTCATGATGGAGCGCTAAGATTCAAACACCTTGGCACCGGCCTGCACGGCCTAGCGACCCGGCCGGATCAACGTTCCCGCCTAGACCGGCCTTTTTTGTCTGTGGATAGAAGCGCGGAATGCGGCCGAGATCAACCGGCAGGGGCGGTGGAATCAACAGTCGCCGCATCACGGTGCGCGGCGGTCCAGTCCGCTGCGGCGGCTGGGACGGCGGCGGCGCTCCTGGCGCGTCGGCTCAGCGGGACGAAAGCGGCGGTCGGGCTGGCGCCGGCGTTCTCCCTGACGGCGGCGGTCCGGGCCGATATAGTTGGTGGTGGTGATGAAGCGGCGCGGCACCTGCAGCACGCGCATCAGGCGCAGCATCAGCGTTTCGACCGAAAGCGGCTTGACCACCACCTCATGCACGCCGGCATCGCGGGCGGCCATCACCAGCGCCGCATCGGGCGCCTCGGCCATCAGAATGATTGGCAGCTTGCGCAGATCGCCCTTGTCGCGGCGCAGACGCCGCGTCAGGGCCAGGCCGTTGCCGCCCGGCAGCCTGTAATCCAGCAGCAGAAGGTTTGGCTGCTGCTGCACGATCTGGCGCATGGCTTCGGCCGTGTTGCCGGCCAGCAGGATCACCGGGAAGCCCATGCCCAGCAGCACGTCGCGCAAGGCGCGGCGCAAGGAACGGTTGCCCTCGGCCACCAGGATGGTCGCCGTGCGGAAGACGCTGGGATCGATGCGGCGGTGCAACGTCATGGAAGCTGGCGGAACCGGATTTCGGTTCCGCCAGCATCGCCGCAAGGCGGTTAAGAAAGGCTTGTTGGGAAATCGTGCGGGGCAACGCCCCGCAGCGATCAGTCGCGCAGAAGCTCGTTGATCGAGGTCTTCGAGCGGGTCTGGGCGTCGACGCGCTTGACGATTACGGCGCAATACAGCGACGGGCCCGGCTGGCCGTTGGGCAGCGGCTTGCCCGGCAGGCTGCCCGGCACCACCACCGAATAGGCCGGCACGCGGCCCTGGAAGACCTCGCCCGTGGTGCGGTCGATGATCTTGGTCGAAGCGCCGAGATAGACGCCCATGGAGAGCACCGAGCCTTCCTCGACGATCACGCCTTCCGCCACTTCGGAGCGGGCGCCGATGAAGCAGTTGTCCTCAATGATCACCGGATTGGCCTGCAGCGGCTCCAGCACACCGCCGATGCCGGCGCCGCCGGAGAGATGCACGTTCTTGCCGATCTGCGCGCAGGAGCCGACGGTGGCCCAGGTATCGACCATCGTGCCGCTATCCACATAGGCGCCGAGATTGACGAAGCTCGGCATCAGCACGACGCCCGGCGCGATATAGGCGGCGCGGCGCACGATTGCACCCGGCACGGCGCGGAAGCCGGCGCCGCGAAAACGCTGCTCGCTCCAGCCAGCGAATTTCGATGGCACCTTGTCGAACCAGTGCGCGCCGCCCGGCGCATCCGAGATCAGCATGTTGTCGGTGAGGCGGAAGCTGAGCAGCACGGCCTTCTTGGCCCACTGGTTCACTTCCCACTTGCCGTCGATCTTCTCGGCGACGCGCAGCTTGCCGTCGTCGAGCGCGGTCAGCGTGGCTTCGACGGCATCGCGGATCTCGCCTTTGGTGCTGAAATTGACCTGATCGCGAGCCTCCCAGGCCTTTTCGATGACGGGCTGGAGCTGGGTCTTGAGCGCGGCGTCGGTCATGGGATTTCCCTCGGGCAATACGGTGAAACGGCGGTGGAATGCGGAAAAACCGCGAGACAATAGCCGCAGGGCCTCTTTAGTCAACCGGCAGGCTGGCTAGGAAGGCAGTCAGGTCGGGCGCCACATGGTGGATATGGCTGTGGTCGTCGTTATCCGGCCGCGACCAGGATTCGGAGGTCGGCACCCAGATGGTGGTCATGCCCAGGGCGGCGGCCGGTTTCAGGTTACGCGCCATGTCTTCCACCATGACGGCGCGCTGCGGCGGGATGCCATGCAGGTCCAGCATCCGGCGATAGGGCGTCTCCTGCGGCTTTGGCAGGTATTCGGAGGCGACGATGTCGAACACCGTGTCGAAATGGCTGCCGATGCCGATGCGGTCCAGCACGCGCCTGGCATGCGCCACCGTGCCGTTGGTGTAGATGATCTTGCGGCCGGGCAGGCGGCGCAGGGCGGCATCCAGTTCGGGCATCTCAGGCACCACCGAGACGTCGATGTCATGCACGTATTCCAGAAAGCCCAGCGGATCGATGCCGTGTTCGACCATCAGGCCGCGCAGCGTCGTGCCATGGCGGTTGAAGAAGCCTTTCTGGCGGCTTTTGGCTTCGTCCAGGCTGATGCCGAAATGATCGCAGATGAACTGGCCCATGCGTTCGTCGATCTGGGCGAACAGGTTGCATTGGGCGGGATAAAGCGTGTTGTCGAGGTCGAAAACCCACATTTCCGCGCGCGCCAGGGCGGCGCCGGAAAGCGGGGTTTGCGCAAGACTAAAAAGGGGTGGTCGGGCGTCTGTCATCACGGTTTCGCAAAATACTGCCTTCCGTCTAAGATAGCGAGCATTCGCGGGTCTTGGAGCGCTGCGTCGTCGTGGAGAAAACAGAAGCAGGGAAGGGGCAGGCGGTGGCTTCGGCCTTCGCGCCTGAGGCGTTGATCCCGACCTTTCCCGGTCCGGCCGTATTGTTCGACGCACAAGACGGCGTCGTGCAGGCCAATGCGGCGGCTGCGCCGCTGGTGAGTGTGCTGGCGGATGGCAAGCTGCCGGCCTTGTCGGCCACCATTGATGCAGCCTTGAAGGACGGTAAGCCGCGCCAGGAACGCGTCGACCTGCCGCCGGGGCCCCCTGGCAATGCTGCCGCGCTGCAGCTCACCTTGCTGCCCGATGCAGCAACCGGCCAGTTGCTGCTGCTGGGGCGCGACGCCACGCTGGAACGCAACCTGATCCAGGCGCTGATGCAGTCGCGCCAGCTGTTCAAGGATCTGGTGACCTGCTCGACCGATTTCGCCTGGGAGACCAAGCCGGACGGACGCTTCGGTTTCGTCTCGCCGCGCGGCGCGCTGGGCTACACGGCGCGGGAGCTGGAAGGCAGCGATGCGCGCGCTCTCGCCGCGCCGGACGAGCCGGAGACGCCGGCGCCGAGCGTCTGGCCCTTCGCTGCCAAGACGCCGCTGGAAGCCATCGAGGTGTTCCTGCGCCGCAAGGACGGCAGCATCGGCTGTTTCGAGGTGTCCTGCCTGCCAGTGCGGGATGCCAGCGGCCAGTGGCTGGGCGCGCGTGGTGTCGCCCGCGACGTGACGGAAGCGCGCGAACGCGTCGATGCGCTGCGCCGCGCTCACAAGAAGCTCAACAAGCTGGCCAATACCGACGGCCTGACCGGGCTGCTGAACCGCCGCGCCTTCCTGGCCGAGCTGGAGAAGCGGCTGGCGCGGCATTTGCGTAACAAGCTGCGCGGCACCCTGATTTATTTCGACCTCGACAATTTCAAGAAGGTCAACGACGTGCGCGGCCATCAGGCGGGCGACGATGTGCTGAAAGCGGTGGCCGAGATCGTGCAGCGCACCTTGCGCGTGGTCGATCTGGCCTCACGCATCGGCGGCGACGAATTCCTGATCTGGCTGGAGGAAAGCAACCGCGGTGCGGCCGAATCGATTGCGCACCGCCTGCATGAGGCCGCTGCGGAACTGGACCGCCAGTATGGCGTCGAAGGCTTTCCGCTCGGCTTCTCCATCGGCGCGGTCTTCTCGCGGCTGGACCGGCTGGAGACCACGGAAGCCTTGATCAGCCGCGCCGATGAGGCGATGTATACCGCCAAGAAGGGCGGCAAGGGCCGCAGCTTCATCGCCGACTTGCCCGATGCGGGCAGCGAGGCTGCCGCATGAGTGACAAGACCAGCAGCGGAAAAGGTTTGGATTACGAAAAGGCCAAGGCGCTTGCGGCCTCGCCCGATCCTGCCGTGCGCCTGCAACTCGCCAGGCGGCAGGATACCCAGCCAGAAATTCTCTATTACCTCGCGGTGGACCAGGCCGAGGAAGTGCGCCGCGCCATCGCCGAGAACGAGGCAACGCCGGCGCAGGCGCATCTGCTGCTGGCCAATGACGCTTCCGAGGAAGTGCGCCATCGCCTGGCCGAGAAAGTCGCGCGGCTGTTGCCCGATCTGCCGGTCGACGAGGCCAACAAGGCGCGTGAATACGCGATCCAGACTTTGGAACTGCTGGCGCGCGATGAACTGACCCGCATCCGCGCCGCTTTGTCGGAAGCGCTGAAGGCTGCCGACAATGTGCCGCATCACATCGTCAAGCAGCTGGCGAAGGATGTCGAACTGATCGTTTCGGCGCCAGTGCTGCAATTCTCGCCTCTGCTGACGGACGACGATCTGCGCGAGATCGTCGCCACTGCTGCGCAATCGGGCGCATTGGCGGCGATTGCCCGTCGCGTCGGCCTTTCGGCGGGCGTGTCGGATGCGATCGCCTCCACCCGCGACGTTTCGGCGGTGGCAGCGCTGCTTGCCAATGACTCTGCCCAAATCCGCGAGGAGACGCTGGATCTCATCCTTGACGCCGCGCCCAGCATCGAGCCCTGGCACGAGCCGCTGGTGCAGCGGCCGAACCTGCCCGGCAAGGCGGCCAAGCGCATTGCCGGTTTCGTGGCTTCCTCATTGCTCACACGTCTGGCCGACCGCACCGATCTGCCCGCCGATACCCTGGCCGAAATCCGGCACGTCATGGAAGAACGCCTGGACGTGAAGCTGGAGGACGAGTCTGAGCCGCCCAAGAACAAGAAGAAGGGCGAGGAGATACGCTCGGAACAGTCGCCGATGGAGGTGGCAGAAGCCCGGGTGCGGGAACTGATCAAGGCCGGCAAGCTCGACAGCGACGTCGTGCAGGAAGCCATCGAGCGCAACGACCGCAATTTCGTGCTGCAGGCGCTGATCCAGAACGGCCGCATTCCGCTTTCGGTGATTCAGAAGACGTTCGAGTCGCGCAACGGCCGTTTGATCACGGCGCTGGTCTGGCGCGCGAAATTCAGCATGCGCACGGCAGTGATGATCCAGCGCGACCTGGCGAAAGTGCCGCCGCGCATGATGCTCAATGCCCGCAACGGCACGGACTATCCGATGGGCAAGCCGGAGCTGGAAGAGCAGCTCAGGATTTTGGGGTTGTAAGGCCCCCCAGCATGACGCTGCTAAGGCGTTATGCTGCACTCTCGTCGATCACCCGCAGCACCTGCTTCTGCTGCTCGCGCAGTTGCAGCAATTGCGCCGCCGTGGCGATGGCGATTTCGCCAGGATGCTTGCCGGAGATGCCGCCGATGCCAATCGGGCAGGTAAGCTTCGCGATCTGATCTTCCGGGATGCCAAGCTCGCGGAAGCGTTTCTCGAACCGCGCGCGCTTGGTGGTGGAGCCGATCAGGCCGATATAGGCAAAGCGATTCTCCTGCAGCGCCTTGGCCGCAATGCCGAGATCGAGCGCATGGCTGTGCGTCATGATCAGCAGCCAGGCGCCATCGGGCAAGGTTGCGACGTCGCGTTCCGGCGCATTGGTGACCTCAACCTCCACGCCTGGTGGCACATGATCGGGGAAGGCATCCGGCCGCGGGTCGAACCAGCGTATCCGGCAAGGCAGTGCCGACAGCACCTGCACTATGGCTTTTCCGACATGGCCGGCGCCGAACAGGGCGACGGTGAAAAGATCCGGCCGCTGCGGCTCGAACAGCAAAGTGACGTGGCCGCCGCAGCATTGGCCCAAAGCCGGGCCGAGCGGGAATTTGCGCAGGCTCGGGCCCTGTTTGGCGGCGAGCATATGCCGCGCGATCTCAATGGCGCGGAATTCCAGCGTGCCGCCGCCGATGGTGCCCACCGTATCGTCGGGCGTGACAACCATCTTGGTGCCGGCCTCGCGCGGCGCTGAACCATCGACGGCAGCAATGGTGACCAGCACGGCGCCGATGCCGCGGCGTTCGCATTCACTCAGCGCATTCAGCCAGGCCGAAGTCATTTCGCCGCTACCGGGATGGATGCAGCCGCGGCCTTGCGTGCGGCTTCGATGGCCAGCAGCACGCGTTCGGGCGTTGCTGGCGCATCGAGATGCACAGGCTTGCCCGCTGCGGCGGAGGCTGCGTCCTTCAGGGCGAGCCAGGCGGAAATCGCCAGCATGAACGGCGGCTCGCCCACGGCCTTGGAACGGAAGATGGTATTGGCCGGATTGGCGCGGCCGGAGACGAGCTGCACGCGGAAATCGTCCGGCAGGTCGCGTGCGGTGGGAATCTTGTAGGTGCTGGGCGCATGGGTGCGCAGCCGGCCTTTTTCGTCCCACCACAGCTCTTCCATGGTAAGCCAGCCCAGGCCCTGCAGATAGCCGCCCTCCACCTGACCCAGATCGATGGCCGGATTGAGCGAGTTGCCGCAATCGTGCAGCAGGTCTGCGCGGGTAAAGCGGTATTCCCCCGTCAGCGTGTCCAGCAGCACCTCGGTCGCGGCGACGCCATAAGCGAAGTAATAGAAGGGCTGGCCCTTGCCGCTCTCGCGGTCAAAATGAATCTCCGGCGTGGCATAGAAGCCGGCAGCGGAAAGCGGCACGCGCGCCAGATAGGCCTTGTGCACCACATCGCCGAAATCGAGCGACTGGCCGCCGCCGCTGACCCTGCCATCCGCAAAGACGATCTGCTCCGCCGGAACCTTCAGCTCATGCGCGGCCACCTCGGCCAGACGCTGCCGCAGCGTAAGCGCGGCCTGTTCCGCTGCCTTGCCGTTGAGGTCAGCGCCCGACGATGCAGCGGTGGCAGAAGTGTTCGGTACCTTGTCGGTGCGCGTCGCGGTGATGCGGATGCGATGAAGGTCAATGCCAAGCACTTCGGCGACGACCTGCGCCACTTTGACATAGAGGCCCTGGCCCATCTCGGTGCCGCCATGATTGACCTGTACCGAGCCATCTTCATAGATCAGCACCAGCGCGCCGGCCTGGTTGAGGAAGGTGGCGGTGAAGGAGATGCCGAATTTGACCGGCGTCACCGCCAGGCCTTTTTTCAGATAGGGGCTTTGCGCGTTGAACGCGGCAATCTCTTCGCGGCGACGGCGATAATTGCTGGAGGCCAGCAGCTCGTCGAAAAGTTCGGGCAGGATATTGTCGGTGACGGTCTGGTAATAGGGCGTGACGTTGCGCGCCGTCTTTCCGTAGAGATTGGCCAGCCGCACCTCCAGCGGATCGCGCCCTAAATAACGTGAGATCTCATCGACCACATACTCCGTCGCCGCCATGCCCTGTGGCCCACCGAAGCCGCGGAAAGCTGTATTCGAGACGGTATTGGTCTTGCAGCTCAGGCCGGTGATCGTCACATCCGGGATGTAGTAGCTGGAATCGGCATGGAAGACGGCCCGGTCAACCACGGCGCCGGTGAGATCCGCCGCCCAGCCGCCGCGGCCTGCCAGCAGCAGATCATAGCCGAGGATGCGGCCATCGGAATCAAAGCCGACCTCGTAACGCACCAGGAAATCATGCCGCTTGCCGGTGGCGATCATGTCCTCGTCACGGTCCAGCCGCAGCTTCACCGGCCGCTGCGTGCGCTGCGCCAGCACGGCGGCGATGCAGGCGAATTGCGCAGCCTGCGTCTCCTTGCCGCCGAAGCCGCCGCCCATGCGCCGGCATTCCACTGTGATGCTGTGCTGCGACTTGCCCAGCACGCGGGCGACCAGCTTCTGCACCTCACTCGGATGCTGGGTCGAGCAATGCACGAAGACATCGCCATCCTCGCGCGGCTCGACCAACGAGACCTGGCCTTCCAGATAGAAATGATCCTGGCCGCCGAGCCGAAGCTCACCCCTCAGGCGATGCGGCGCTTTGGCAATCGCCGCTCTCGCATCGCCGCGCTTCAGGACGGAAGGCGGCATCAGCAGGGAATTCTTCTCGATGGCTTCAGAAAGATCGAGGATTGCGGGCAGGTCTTCGTATTCGACCTTGATCAGCCTGGCTGCGCGGCGTGCGGTGGCGAGATCGACGGCGGCGACGGCGGCAATCGGCTGGCCGTGGAATTCGACCACATCCTTCGCCAGCACCGGCTCTGGCCGGATGATCGGCGCGATGTCGGGATCGCCGGGCACATCGGCGACGGTAATGATGGCGCGCACGCCAGCCAGGCCGCGCGCTGCCGAAAGATCAATGCTTTTGATCCGCGCGTGGGTGCGCTCGCTCAGATGCAGGGCCGCATGCAGCAGGCCTTCCGGCTCAGGCAGGTCGTCGATGTAGCGCGCCGTGCCGGCCACATGCCTGCGCGCGCTGTCATGCGCGATGGGCTTGTTGGCGATCAGCGTTTTCTGCACGGTCATGTTCTGCGCAGTCATTCGGCGGCCTCCACGCCGATCTTCCGGCCTTCGTTGACCTCCAGGCAGAACTTGCGCAGCAGGTTCTGCGCCGCCAGCAGGCGGTATTCAGCCGAGGCGCGCATGTCGCTCAGCGGCGTGAAATCCTCAGCCAAGGCCGACACCGCAGGTTCGATCTCGGAAGGGGTGAAGCGCTTGCCGATCAGCGCTGCTTCGGTCTTGCGGGCGCGGGCGGGCACCGCCGCCATGCCGCCGAAGCCGATCCGCGCGCCGGCGATGCTGCCGCCATCCAGCATGACTTGGAAAGCGCCCAGCACGGCGGAGATGTCCTGATCGAAGCGCTTCGACAGCTTGTAGACGGCGAAGCGGCTCTCAGGCTTGGGCTTTATCACCGTCACGCTCTCGACGAATTCACCGGGCTGCAGCGCCGTCTTGCGATAGCCAAGATAGAAATCCTCCAGCGCCAGCTGCCGCTGCCCCGCCTGGCTGCGCAGGTTCACCGAGGCGCCAAGGGCAATCAGCGCCGGCATGCTGTCGCCGATGGGCGAGCCATTGGCGATATTGCCGCCCAGTGTTCCGGAATTGCGGATCTGCACCGAGCCCAGCCGCCGCAGCATGCGGGCGAAATCGGGATGCAGGCTTTCGATGGCGGCGAAGGCGTCGGTGAAGGTCACGCCGGCGCCGATCTCGATGCGGTCGCCATGATCCTCGATCCGCTGCAGTTCCTTCACGCGGCCGAGATAGACGATGCTGCGCGGCGCGCGCTGCTGCTTGGTGATCCATAGGCCCACATCGGTGCCGCCGGCGAGAAGCCAGGTCTCGCCCTGCGGCAGCTTGGTCAGGACGTCGGTCAGTTCATCCAGATTGCGCGGCGCGATGAAATCGCCTGACGGTGTCGATTGCCACAGCATGCGCCGCCGCTTCAGGCTGTTGAGCTGCTCCAGCAACTCGGCTTCTGCTTGGTCGAAGCGGTCGGTTGTCGCGTAGCCGAACATGCGGCGGCCGGCTTCCAGAATCGGCCGGTAGCCGGTGCAGCGGCAGAGATTGCCGGCCAGCGCATCCTTCAGGCTGGCATCGTCGGCGGCATCGCGCTGATGGAAATAGGCGAACAGCGACATGACGAAGCCCGGCGTGCAGAAGCCGCATTGCGAGCCATGGGCATCGACGATCGCCTGCTGCACGGGATGCAGCGTTTCGCCATCGGCAAGGTCGTCGACGGTGAACAGCGCTTTGCCGTCGATCTGGTGCACCAGCAGGATGCAGGCATTGACCGCGCGATAGCGCGGACGTCCGTCTTCGGTCGCCTCAGCCAGGACCACCGTGCAGGCGCCGCAATCGCCCTCGGCGCAGCCTTCCTTGCTGCCGGTGCGGCCCATGGTAAGTCGGAGATACTCCAGGAGTGTGGCGGTGTGCGGGACTTCGCGGCCCACCGTGACCACCTGCCCGCGCGAGATGAACCGAACGGGGTCGGACATGGCACACTCCCAATCCGCCCGGCATAAGCCGGCCGGGCCGGTTCACGTTAGCAAATCGCTTTACGATATCAACTCGCCGCGGAAGGCCCAGCCGGTCATGCGGCGCTCGAACCAGACCGCGACCGCGTACATCAGCACGCCCATCACCGCCACCACGATCAGGCCGGAGAAGACCAGCGGCACGTTGTAGCTCGAGGAGGCCGACAGCATCAGGTAGCCGATGCCCTCGTTCGAGGCGACCGTCTCGGCGATCACCGAACCGACGAAGGCCAGCGTGATGGCGATCTTCAGCGAAGCGAAAAGGTAGGGCATCGCGCGCGGAAGTCCAATCTTGGTCAGGATTTCCATCTTGGTGGCCCCCAGCGAGCGCAGCACGTCGCGCAATTCCGGCTCGATGGTGGCAAGGCCGGTGGCGACGTTCACCACGATGGGGAAGAAGGAAATCACGAAGGCGGTGATGATCGCCGGCACCGTGCCGATGCCGAACCAGATCACCAGCACCGGCACGATGGCGACCTTCGGGATCGAGTTGAAGCCGATCAGCACCGGATAAAGGCCGTTATAGACCAGCTTGGAAGCGCCGATGGCGATCCCGAGCAGCGCACCGCCGACCACGCCGAGTGCGAAGCCGGCGGTGGTGGTGAACAGCGTCTGCAAGGAATGATGCAGAATCTGCGGCGCGAACTGCACCGTGGTCTCGAACACCAGGCTCGGGCGCGGCAGGATGAAAGGCTCGACGCCGGTGACGATGCACAGGGCTTCCCAGAAGACGAACAGGCCGATGGTCACCAGCCAGGGCATCGCGCGCTGCAAGGCTTTCTCGCTGGTCACGACACCCTCACTTCATGAATATGGTCGCGCAGTTCGTGCACGATGGCGCCGAAATGCGGCTCGAAGGTCGTTTCCAGCGTGCGCGGATGGGCGATGTCGACCTTCTTGGTCAGGATCACCTTGCCTGGTCGCTTGCTCATCACGAAAACCTTGTCGGCGAGATAGACGGCCTCGCGCAGATCGTGGGTGATCAGGATCGCGGTGAAGCGCTTTTCCATCCACAGATTCTGCATCACCGCCCAAAGCTCTTCGCGGGTGAAGGCATCCAGCGCGCCGAAGGGCTCGTCCAGCATCAGAAGCCGCGGGTCGTGGATGATGGCACGGCACAGATTGGCGCGCTGCTGCATGCCGCCCGATAACTGCCAGGGATACTTGTCGGCGAAATCCGCAAGGCCGACGGTTTTCAGCAGCGACATGGCGCGCTCGATATAGGCCTTCTTGTTACGGCGCAGATTGCGCTTGTGCGGCTCGACGATTTCCAGCGGCAGCATCACGTTTTCCAGCGTGGTGCGCCAGGGCAGCAGGGTCGAGTTCTGAAACGCCATGCCGACGCCCTGCACGGGGCCGCGCACCGGCTTGCCGCCGATGGTGATATTGCCGGCCGTGGTGTTCAGAAGACCGGTGACCAGTTTCATCAGGGTGGACTTGCCGCAGCCCGAAGGGCCAACCACGGCGACGAACTCGCCTTCTTCGATATCGAGGGACAGATCCTCGACGGCCAGTGTCTTTTCCTCGGCGAGTTCATAAACCAGGCTGACGCCGTCGATCTTTACGAAAGCCGGTCCCTGCATTACGCCCATTCCGCACCAAGGCGCATGGCGAGGGCCAGCGCATTACGGCCACACCGCTTAACGGCGCAGCCGCATTCCACTACCATTACGTTCATGATGCGACCTGTCCCCCTGGTCCCGAACTTCTGCGGCTGCGGATTAGTGTTCCTTCGTGCCGCATATGGAAGAATTGTAAACACTGTTGCCGCAAAATTGTAAACAGTTTTTGGCTGCCCGTTTTCTGGGCAGGAGGAGTGCAAGGTGACCATCGAGTCGCGCGGCATGGCATGGCGAATCAGCCTGCATTTCGCCGCGCTGTTTATTGTCCCCGGCGTTTATCTGCCGTTTTTCGCAGTCTGGCTCGAGTCGCGCAGTCTGGCGCCGACGCAGATCTCGATCATGCTGTCGGTCGGCATCCTGATGCGCCTGCTGGCCGGGCCGATGGCGGCGCATGTGGTCGACCGCAGCGGACGGCGCAAGACGGCGCTGATCCTTCTCGCCTGGGCGAGCCTCGCCAGCTTCGCGCTGCTCGGCTGGGTGGATGGTTTTGCCGCCATGCTGCTGGTGTGGGTCGTCCATTGCGCGGCCTGGGCGCCGGTGACGCCGTTCAGCGACAACATCGCCTTGCTGGCATCCACGCGGCACGGACTGCATTACGGCCGCATGCGGCTGTGGGGCAGCATCAGCTTTCTCTGCGCCGCCTATCTTTCCGGTCTGTGGCTGAAAGGCCGCGATGCCGACTGGATCTTCGTGCTGCTGCTGGGCGGCTACACGGCTCTGGTGCTGGGCGCTCATCTGCTGCCCGATCTGCGCCTGCCGCTGGACAAGCCGCGCGTCGGCGCGCCGGCTTTCCGCCTGCTGCGTTCGCGGCGTTTTCTGCTGTTCATGGGCGCTGCTGCCTGCCTGCAGGCCAGCCATGCCGCCTTCTATACCTTCGGCACGCTGCACTGGCGCAGTCTTGGTCATAGCGATGCGGCCATCGGCTGGCTCTGGGCCGAAGGCGTGGTGGCCGAGATCGTGCTGTTCGCCTTTGCCCAAAGAGTGCCGGCCTGGCTTGGCGGCACGGGTTTGCTGCTGATCGCGGCCACCGGCGGCCTGCTGCGCTGGAGCATCACGGCGGAGGCGGAAGACTATCTGCTGCTCGCAATTCTGCAGGTGCTGCATGCCGCCACTTTCGGGGCGGCGCATATCGGCGCGATGCGGCTGCTGTCGGACGGCGTGACGCCGAGTGACTCGGCCACGGCGCAGACGCTTTATGTCGCCGGCAACAGCGCCATGCTGGCGCTGGCGACGCTTGCGGTCGGGCCGATTTTTGCCTGGGGCGGCGGCGCGATCTATTGGGCGATGACAGCGCTGTCGCTGGTTGGCGGCGCCTGCGCGCTGATGCTCTGGCACAGGCGCGACAACCTGGTTTTCGCGCCGCCGCAGCCATAGCGGCCTCATGAAAGAAGCCCGCGGGTTGCGCCGCGGGCTTCTCCGATAGTTTGGATGGCCGTCAGGCCGAAGTGATCTTCGATGGCAGCGGCAGCGAGCGGAACTTCTGCCTGGTCGCCGCCATCAGGGCATTGGCGACAGCCGGAGCCAGCGGCGGCACGCCCGGTTCGCCGATGCCGGTCGGCGCTGCGTTGGAGGGCACGATATGCACCTCCACCTCCGGCATGCGGTCGATGCGCAGCACTTCGTAATCATGGAAGTTCGACTGCTCGACTGCGCCCTTGTTCAGGGTGATGCCGTTATACAGCACCGGCGTCAGCCCATAACCGATGCCGCCTTCCACCTGCGCCGTGATGATGTTTGGGTTGATCGCGATACCGCAATCCACCGCCGCGACCACCTTCTCGACGCGCCAGCTGCCATCCGGCTGCAATGATACTTCTGCCACCTCTGCCACGTAGGTGTTGAAGGATTCATGCACGGCGATTCCGCGGCTGCGGCCCGCCGGCAGCGGCTTGCCCCAGCCGGCCTTCTCGGCGGCGAGGTCCAGCGCACCGAGATGACGCGGATGCCGGTTCAGCATGCGGCGCCGCAGGGTGAGCGGATCCTGTCCGGTGGCCTGCGCGATCTCGTCCAGGAAGACTTCGGTCGCAAAGGCCGTATGCGTGCTTCCCACAGCGCGCCACCACAGAACCGGCACGCCGGCCTGCGTGGAGTGCAGCTCGACACTCATATTGGGAATGTCGTAGGGCAGGTTGGCGGCGCCCTCCACCGATGTGTGGTCGATGCCGTCTTTCACCATCACCGGTTCCAGCGGCGTGCCGGCCATGATCGACTGGCCGACAATGCGATGGCGCCAGCCGATGATCATGCCATTGGCATCCAATGCCGCAGCCAAGCTGTGGTGATACATCGGGCGATAGCGGCCGCCGCGGATATCATCCTCACGGGTCCAGACGAGCTTCACCGGCGCTTCGCCGTTGATCGCCTTGGCGATCTGCACGCCTTCGACGATGTAATCCGACTGCACCGTGGCGCGGCGGCCGAAGCTGCCGCCGGCGAACAGCGTGTTGATCTTCACCTGTTCGGGCTTGATGCCGAGGATACGCGCGGCATTCGCCTGATCGACGGTCTGGAACTGATCGCCAGCCCAGATTTCGACACCGTCCGCCGTCAGCCTGACGACGCAGTCCAGCGGCTCCATCGGCGCATGGGCGAGATAGGGGAAGTCGTAGGTCGCCTCGACTACCTTGGCCGCCTTGGCAAAGGCGGCATCGACATCGCCCTGCTTGCGTGCCGGCTTGCCGGGCGTTTTGGCGAGAGTCCTGTATTCGGCCAGGATCTCGTCCGTGCTGCGTTTCTCAGCGGCGGAATCGTCCCATTCGATCTCCAGGGCTTCGCGGCCCTTGCTGGCGGCCCAGAAATTCTTCGCTACGACGGCGACGCCATTGTCGATCTGCACCACATGCGTCACGCCGGGCACCGCCCTGGCCTTGGTCGCGTCGAAACGCTTCACCTTGGCGCCGAAAAGCGGCGGCCGCTGCAGTACGGCAGTAAGCTGGCCGGGCTGTTTCACATCGAGGGTGAACTGCGCCGTGCCGTTGCTTTTCGGGCGCGCATCGAGGCGTGGCACGTTCTTGCCGATGAGGGTGAACTCGCTCGGGTCTTTCAGCGTCACATCGGTCGGCGGCATCTGTCGCGCAGCGGCCTGCGCCAGTTCGCCGAAAGTCGCCTGGCGGTTCGAGGCGGCATGGCTGACCACGCCCTTGGAGACGGTGATCTCGCCGGGCGGCACCTTCCATTCCGCTGCTGCAGCGGCGACCAGCATGGCGCGCGCGGTGGCGCCGGCGCGGCGCAGCTGCTCGAATGAATTGGCAATCGCGGTGCTGCCGCCGGTGCCCTGGATCGTCCCGAAGGCCGAATTGGCGTAAAGCGCCGCATTGGCGGGCGCGCCTTCGGTGCGGATCTGCGACCAGTCGGCATCCAGTTCCTCGGCCACGATGGTGGCAAGGCCGGTGTAGGTGCCCTGGCCCATTTCCAGATGCTTCGACAGCACGGTGACGGTGTTGTCGGGCGAGATGCGGATGAAGGCATTCATCGTCTCGCCAAGCGGCTTGATGCTGCCATCGGTGACGGCGGCGGCCGCGGCCTTGCCGCGCGGCGCCCAGTGGAAACCGATCACCAGTCCGGCGATGGCAGCAGCGCTGCCTTGCAGGAAACGGCGGCGGTCGGCTTCAGGCAGAGTGAACTTGCTTTGCTCGGTCATTGTCGGTGCCTCGCTCTGGTTCAGGCGCGCAGCGTCTTGGCGGCGTCGTGGATGGCGCTGCGGATGCGAACATAGGTCGCGCAGCGGCAGATGTTGCCTTGCATCGCTTCGTTGATGTCGTCGTCGCTCGGCTGGGTGTTGGACGACAGAAGGGCCACCGCCGACATGATCTGGCCGGACTGGCAATAGCCGCATTGTGCGACCTCGTGCTTCACCCAGGCATCCTGCACCGCCTGGGCGACCTTGCCCTGCAGTCCTTCGATGGTGGTGACGCTCTGCCCTTCGACGGCGCTCAGGGGCGTCGAGCAGGAGCGGACGGGTTCGCCATCCACATGCATGGTGCAGGCGCCGCACTGGGCCATGCCGCAGCCGAATTTCGAACCCGTAAGCCCGATTTCGTCGCGTACTGCCCAAAGCAAAGGCATATCAGGGTCGACATCCAACGAAACTGGTTGGCCATTCAGCGTGAAATTTACAGCCATGGTGTCCCTCCACTTGGGGCGGTGAGGCAGAAAAGCAGTCTGGGTTTGCGTTGTACGGAAATGGCAGGGCGGTTGCTCCGCCTCTATGCTGAGATCAAGCGAAGTATGCTGCGGCTTGGCCAAGGCAATGGTCGCCGTCTCAGTGCAAAGATCATGGCACGAAAATCGTCGCAGACGATGCGGCTGCGGCGCTCATATCTGTGACGATGATTACAGTCTGACGTCGCTTTGAAATCGCAATCAATTAGGCACCTTGAAGGATGCATAGGCACTTTGAGGAAACCATTGGGTCGAACGGAATCGTTGGAGCGTGCGATGACAGAGGGTAAATCGTCCGTCCCGCCGGCTTGCGAAATCACCAAGGAGGCCGAGGATCTGGTGCGCGATCTGATGGTGCGCTTTGGTGATAAATGGAGCCTGCGCGTGATGGACGAGCTTTACGAGCGCGGCCCGATGCGCTTTTCACGCTTGCGTGAACGGCTGGATGGCATCAGCCAGAAGATGCTGACCCAGACGCTGCGCCTTTTGGAGCGCGATGGCGTCGTCGCCCGCCAGGTCTATGCCGAGGTGCCGCCGCGGGTCGATTATGCGCTGACCAAATCCGGAGTTGAATTATCCGAAGCCCTGTGCGGCGTGTGGGAATGGGCCATCCGCCATGTCGATGACGTCGCGGCATCGCGGCGCGCTTTCGACGGTCAGGCGCATGCCCGGCAGGGCAGCGATGACCAGTCCGCTGCCAAGGCGGGTTAACGGCCTGCCGGCGGGTTACGGCACATAAGGTTCAGAAGACTTCATGCGCTCGGCGATGAAGTCGAGAAACAGTCTCATCCGCGGCGGCAGATGGGCGCGTGAGGCATAGACTGCATAAAGATTGATCCGGTCGCATTCATAGGCTTGGAGCAGGCGCACCAGCCGGCCGGACCGGATATCGTCCTCCACGTCCCACAATGCCTTGCAGGCGACCGCATGCCCGTCGACCGCCCATTGATGAATGACTTCGGCATTGTTCGAGAGCAGCCGGCCGCTGACCCGGATCTCCCGCACATGGCCGTTCTCCTCGAATTTCCAGCCATCGAAGATCCGCCGGCCGCGCGCCAGCCGGGCGCAGTCGTGGTTGAGAAGGTCCTCGGGGCGTTCGATGGGAGGATAAGCGGCGAGATAGCGAGAAGACGCGACAATGACTCTCAGACTACGGATTAATGTCCGGGCAATGAGGCTTCCGTCGCTTGGCTCGTCGAGATAGAGCCCGATGTCGATTTCCTCTTCAAGAATGTCGACGGGCGCGTCACTCAGCACCAGTTCGATGCTGATCTCCGGATATTGCGCCGAGAATTCTGCGATCAGCGGCGCGATGCGGTTCCGGCCGATCTCCAGCGGCGCGCCCACGCGCAGGTATCCGCGGGGATGACCGGCCCGGGCCATGAGCTCGGTCTCGGTGTCATCGAGCGCGCGCAGGATGGCCTCGGCCCGCTCGAGCAGGAAGGTTCCTTCATCGGTCAGGGTGAAACGGCGAGAACCGCGTTCGATCAGCCGCACTCCGAGGCGATCTTCCAGCGCCGCAAGCCGCCGGCTGACCGCGGGCAGCGAGCTGCGGGTCCGTCGGGCCGCTTCAGAAAGGCTGCCTGCAGAGACGATACGCTGGAACAGGCGTAGATCCCCGATGTCATCAATCACGCTGCGATCCTTCCATTTTTCGGAAGGATGCCTTCAAGCGGCCGTGCCTACAAGACGCCGGCCGGGTGCCTGATATCCGCCGCGAAATGAAGCTGAACCAGCGAATGAAGAACCATGACCGATATTCCCGCGCCCGCCCTGTCCCCCGAGCAGCGCCTCCGCCGTCCCGCCCTGACGCCAGAGCAGCGTTTCCGCCGTAGCGTCTACAGCACGGTGGCGGCCGGAGCAGCGCTGCTCCTCTACATAGTTGTGGCCGATCAGTTCATGCCCGTAACGCCCGAGGCGAGGGTGCTCTACGACACGATCCGGGTTGCGCCGGAAGTCTCCGGTACCGTCGTCCAGGTCCATGTTACCAATGACCAGCCCGCCAAGGCCGGACAGGTCCTGTTCGAGATTGATCCCACCCGCTACGAGCTGGCGGTCACCGCCGCAGAACTGGCGGTCGAACAGGCGGAACAGACGATCCGTCAGCGTGATGCCGACATCGCCGAGGCCCGTGCTGCCGTCGCCAGCGCGAGGGCGGCCGCCGAGGAGGCGAGGCGCCAGGCAAATCGCATGGTGGAACTGAGCAAGCGCAATGCTGTCTCGCTCGCTGCTACCGATGCAGCGATAGCCAGGCGCGATGAAACCCGCGCAGCCCTTGGCGTTGCCGAGGCACGGTTGCGGGCAAGTCTCGTGCTCCGCGGCGAGGAGGGGCCCGACAATCTCTATCTGCGTGAGGCCCGCAACAAGCTCGCGCTTGCCCAACGGGACCTTCGGCAGACGAAGGTTGTCCTCGCCGAAGACGGCATCATCACCAACATGCGGCTGCGGCCGGGCAACTACATCTCCTCCGGCACGCCTGTTCTCGCCGTCGTCGGCCTGCAGCCGACTATCGCCGCCGACTTTCGCGAGAAGGCGCTGGCACGGGTGCAGGTCGGCGATCAGGCCCTCGTCAGCTTCGATGCCATTCCCGGACGTCTCTTCGAGGGGCATGTTGCCTCGATCGACGCCGGCATCGCGCAAGGGCAGGTCAATCCCGACGGCACCCTGGTCCAGACCGTCGAGACCGACCGCTGGATCCGCCGCGCCCAGCGCGTGCGGGTCAATGTCCAGCTGAATGATCCGCCGAGGCTTGTCAGCGGATCGCGCGCAACGGTGCAGCTCGTGCCAGGCGGTTCTCCCATCGCCCGCATGCTCGCCGAGGCCCAGATCCGGCTGATTGCCCTGGTGCGTTATGTCTACTGATTTTGCTCTCATGAGCGCCAATGACTGGCGGATGGCCTGCCGCATGGCCTTCGGCGGCTTTGTCGGCTGGGCCCTGGCGACGCTGTTTGGTTGGTCTTATGTCGTCTACTACGCCGTCTATCCGCTGGTTCTGATCGGCTTGGCGCCGGCCTATGACCGGCATATTGCCCTGCAGTTTCTGGCCAGCGCACCGACCGGCATGATCGCTGCCGGCATCATGGTAGGCGTGCTGTCCGCCTATCCGGTGGCGATGACGGCGGCCTATCTGGGCTTTGTGATCGTCTGCTTCGTGCTGATGACAGGTCCGCGCAAGCTGTTCATGTATGGGGCGGTATCGCTTGCTGTATGCAGCGGGCTGGTCCATTACGGCAGCTACCCCTATCCGGAAATGGCCTGGGAAGAGCTGTTCTGGGGCGCCGGCGGCGCCCTGACGTGCAGCGTTGTCCTTTATGTGCTGGCCTTCGCGCTGTTTCCGGATGCCGAGCCCCGTCCGCCCCGCATTCCGCCGCCGCGTTCGGCAGCCCAGCGCCGGCATCTCATCCTGTTGTGCACTTTCGGCGCGACCGGCTCCTTCATCTTCTTCCAGCTGTTCGAAATGAGCGACTCGCTCAGCGCGCAGATGGCGACGGTCCTCATCCTGCTGGGCATGACTCATGACGGCATCTGGAATGCCGGGCGCTCACGGCTTGTCGGCTCCGTCGTGGGATCGGTCCATGCGGTGCTGATCCAGCTCCTGGTCTCGTCCTACACAAGCTTCTGGCCGCTGACCGCCTGTGCCTATCTCGCTGGCCTGCTGTGGTTCAGTGTTGATCACGCGCGGGACAGGACCGGCCCCGGACGGGGGTTCGCTGCGGTGACGGCCCTGGCCATTCTCTATGGACTGCTGAATCCGACCGATGACCTGATCCGCAATTCGCTTTATCGCGGCGTGTCCGTCGTCGTCTCCATCTCGGTGATGCTGGTCTTCATCTCGTTGCTGCACTACCTGCTCAATCGCTTTCCCCGGACACGCTGGGAAGTGGCTGCCTGAAAACCTGAGCCCGGCCAATCGGGTCGTAGCCAAAAAAGAAAACGCCCCGCCAGAAAACCGGCGGGGCGCTGTAATGCTTGGCGATGATGCGAGGTATGATCAGTCCTTGGCCCGCTCGATATACGTGCCGCCTTCCTGGATGTTGATCACGATGCGCACGCCGGCGGTGATATGCGGCGGCACCATCACGCGCTGGCCGTTGGAGACGATCGCCGGCTTGTACGACGACGACGCGGTCTGGCCCTTCACGGTCGGCTCGGTCTCGGTGATCTCCAGCGTCACGGTCTGCGGCAGTTCGACCGAAACCGGACGGCCTTCATAGAGGCTGATCTCGACATGCATGCCGTCCTGCAGCCACACGGCCTGGTCGCCGATCACGTCGAGCGGAACCTGAATCTGTTCGTAATTCTCGATGTCCATGAAGGTGGCCTGATCGCCTTCGGTGAACAGATACTGGAATTCGCGGGTGTCGATGAAGACGCGCTCGACCGCCTCGGTCGTGCGATAGCGCTCAGTGGTCTTCAGCCCCGTCGCCAGATCGCGCAGATCGAGCTGGGTCACCGGCGTACCCTTGCCGGGCTGGATATTCTGCGCCGTGATCACCGCATAGAGCTTGTTGTTGATCTCAACCACATTGCCCTTGCGGAGCTGGTTGGCATTCACCTTGGCCATACATGTCTCTCCGAAACGATTTGCGCGGTTCTCGGCCTCTCAGCGCTGCTGGGATCGCAGCTTGTGAGACCGCGCTTGCGAAAAAGCCGGGCGGAAACTATCAGGTCGGGTATACCTTCTCAACCCGAGTCGCGGCCAAATATGCAATCCGGAAGGCAGCATGGCGGTATCCCCTGGTGGCGGCCGGACGTCTATGCCCGGCGTCGCCCCAACCTGCTGGTCCGCCAGACCGTGCTGCGGGCGATCCGCGAGACTTTCTCGGGCCGGGGCTTCATCGAGGTCGAGACGCCCGCCCTGCAGATCTCGCCCGGGCTGGAGCCGCATCTGAAGGCTTTCGTCACGACGCTGGAACATCCCGACGGCACGACGCGGCCGCTTTACCTGCACACCTCGCCCGAATTCGCCATGAAGAAGCTGCTGGCGGCGGGCGAAGAGAAGCTGTTCCAGCTTGCGCCCGTTTTTCGCAACGGCGAGCGGGCAGCAATGCATCATCCGGCCTTCACCATGCTGGAATGGTACCGGGCCAAGGCCGATTACCGCGCCATCATGAAGGATTGCGAAATCCTGCTGCATGCCGTCGGCGCGGTCACCGGCCAGCGGTTCCTGCGCTGGCAGGGACGCGAGGCCGATATCGTCCGGCCCTGGCAGTATCTCACCGTGCACGAAGCATTCGCCCGCTATGCGCAGCTCGATCTGGCGGCCTGCATCGGCGCCGATCCGCATCATCCTGATCTCGCGGCCATGCGCGAGGCCTGCGCCCGTATCGGCGTGCGGGTGGATGCGGGCGATTCCTGGGACGATCTGTATTTCCGCGTGGCGCTGAAAAAGGTCGAGCCGCAGCTTGGCCTCGAAGTGCCCTGCATCCTCTACGATTACCCGATCCACATGGCGGCCCTGAGCCGGCCGAAGAAAGACGCGCCGCATCTGGCCGAGCGGTTTGAGCTTTATGTCTGCGGCGTGGAACTGGCGAATGCCTTTTCCGAACTTACCGATGCCGCCGAGCAGCGCCGCCGCTTCGAAGCCGACATGGCGCTGAAGAAGCGGCTTTACGGCTACGATTATCCGATTGACGAAGATTTCATCATTGCCTTGCAGCATGGCTTGCCGGACTGCGCCGGCATCGCGCTGGGCGTGGATCGGCTGGTGATGCTGCTGACCGGCGCCAGCCGGATTGAGGAGGTGTTGTGGCTGCCGGTCGCCGAATAGGGTTGGTCATCGCCATCCTGTTGATGGCCGCCGGCTGCGCGCAGCGCCAGGCGGCTCTGCCGCCGGTGCCGATGCCCGCGCCGCAGCCGGGGCCGGGCATGCATATGTGGCCCAACCGCGATGCGATCCAGTCGGCCTGCCTGAACGATCTCGCCGCCACCGGCGCGCAGTTCGAACTGATTGCCCAGGCCGAGCCGGGCAAGAACGGCTGTACCCTGGTCAATGGCGTGAAGCTCACCCGCACCACGGTGCCGCTCAATCTGCCGGTGGAAATGACCTGTCCGATGGCGCTGCGCTATATGCAGTTCGAGCAGACAGTGCTGCAGCCTGAGGCACAGCGCCTGTTCGGCCGGCCTTTGGGGCAGGTCAATCATGCCGGCGGCTTCACCTGCCGCCGGATGACGGGGGGCGGCGGGCGGCTGAGCGAGCATGCCCATGGCCGTGCCTTCGACATCTGGGGCTTCACCTTGAGCGACGGCACGCGGCTGTCGGTGAAGGATCATTTCCGCGCGCGCGGCGCCATCGGCGAGTATCTCCGCAATGTCAGCCGCCAGGCCTGCCGCTATTTCTCCGTCGTGCTCGGGCCCAATGGCGACGCCAACCATCAGGATCATTTCCATTGGGATATCGGACCCTGGCCACGCTGCGGTGGATAACACGCGGCCATGTTTCGTCTATAAGCGCTTTCTGTTGATTTTTTGTTCTCCAATGCTAGAGTCTCTTGATGAGACTCGCTCATGGATCGTGCCCCGCCCCATAATCCGCCAGCGCCAAGCCGAGCCTCGGGCCGCAAGACCTGGGAAGCCTCCTCGCTGGGCTGGCTCTATCTCGACCTGAACAGCTATTTCGCCTCGGTGGAGCAGCAGCTCCAGCCGCGGCTGCGCGGCCGGCCGGTCGCCGTGGTGCCGGTGATGACCGATACCACCTGCGCCATCGCGGCCTCCTACGAAGCGAAAGCCTTCGGCATCAAGACCGGCACGCCGATCTGGGAAGCCAAGCAGAAATGCCCCGACATCGCGCTGGTGCCGGCGCGCCATGATGTCTATGTCGATTTCCATCACAGGATTCTGGATGAGGTCGACCGCCATATCCCGGTGGAGAAGGTCTGGTCGATCGACGAGATGGCCTGCCGCCTGATGGGGCCGCAGCGGCTGGAGGCCGAAGCGGTGGTGCTGGCGCAGCGCATCAAGCAGGGACTGCTCGACAATCTCGGCGAGTGCATCCGCTGCTCCATCGGCATCGCGCCGAATGCCTATCTCGCCAAGGTCGCCAGCGACATGCAGAAGCCCGACGGCCTGGTGGTGCTGCGCGCCGAAGATCTGCCCGGGCCGCTGTTCAAGCTGAAACTGCGCGATCTGCCGGGTATCGGCGCCAATATGGAAACGCGCCTGCGCCAGGCCGGAATCGATACGATCGAGACGTTGTGGAACCTGTCTGCGCGCGATGCGCGGCGGATCTGGGGCGGCGTTGCGGGCGAGGATTTCCTGGCGCGGCTGCATGGTCGGCAGTTGCAGGAGGTCGCGCAGGGCCGCCGCAGCATCAGCCACAGCCATGTCCTGCCGCCCGATCTGCGCAGCCTCGGCGCGGCTGAACTGGTGGTGCGGCGCCTGGCGGCGAAAGCCGGCAGCCGCGTGCGCCGCATGGGCTTCTTTGCGCGTCAGGTCGATGTCAGCGTGCGGTTCGAGAATGGCGAGCGCTGGGCCGATACCTTCCGCCTGACCGAGACGCAGGACAATTTCGTCATCCTCGATGGCGTCAGCCGCCTGTGGCGCCGCCTGCGGCAGGAGGAGAGGGGGCGTAGGCTGAAGAAGGTCGGCATCGTGCTGCATGACCTGATCGCCGAGACGGAAACGACGCTTGATCTGTTTGGCGGCGGCTCGGGCTTCGAGCGCGATATCTCGGTTGCCCAGACGCGCGCCAAGCTGTCCGGCGTGCTCGATCAGCTCAATGCGAAATTCGGCAGGGACACGGTCGCCATCGGCCAGTTGCCGGCCGAGCGCGAAGGTTTCATGGGCGCCAAGATCGCTTTCAACCGCATCCCCGAGCGTGCCGAATTCAAGGAGTAAGATGCGGCGCTATCATGGAAATCCGGTATTCCATCGGCCTGCGCATCACGCATGTGTGCCATGCGTGATCATCGTTTCTGCTTGACGGCGGCGCGGCCGCGCCGTATCACGCTGACCCATCATCGTGGTGATTTGAGCCGACCGGCTTGCGGACCACGTAAAACAAACCGCTAAAAGGTCGGGTGGTTGGACAAACCCCGGGCCTGCGGCGCCGGGGTTTTTTGATGCCCCGCCCGCCGCCGCCCGGCGCGAGGACGAGACGACGATGAACGAGATGGCGGGCGGCAAGGCAACGGATCAGCGTAAAAAGGATCAGCGCAATTGGCGGCTGGCGACGCGGATGGTGCGCGGCGCCACCAACCGTTCGCAGCATGGCGAGACCTCGGAAGCGATCTTCCTCAATTCCGGTTTCTGCTACGACAATGCCGAGGCAGCCGAAGCGCGCTTCAAGAACGAGGCGCCGGGCTTCGTCTACAGCCGTTACGAAAATCCCACCGTGCAGATGTTCGAGCAGCGCATGGCGCTGATCGAAGGCGCTGAAGCAGCCCGCGGCACTGCCAGCGGCATGGCTGCTGTGAATGCAGCGCTGACCTGCCAGCTGAAGGCCGGCGACGAGCTTGTCTCATCGCGCGCGGTGTTTGGCTCGATCGCCTATATCGTCAATGACCTGCTGCCGCGCTTCGGCGTCAAGACCACGATGGTGGATGGAACCGATCTGGCGCAGTGGGAGAAGGCGATCACGCCGCGCACCAAAGTCGTCTTCCTGGAAACGCCGGCCAATCCGACCCTGGAAGTCATCGATATCGAAGCCGTCGCCAAGCTGGCGCATCGCCACGGCGCGCGGCTGGTGATCGACAATGTGTTTGCCACCCCGGTGCTGCAAAAGCCGCTGCAGCTCGGTGCCGATATCGTCGTCTATTCCGCGACCAAGCATATCGACGGGCAGGGGCGCTGTCTGGGCGGCGTCGTGCTCGGCCCGAAAAGCTTCATCGAGGATGAGCTGTCGCCCTATCTGCGCCATACCGGCCCGGCGCTCAGCCCGTTCAACGCCTGGGTATTGCTGAAGGGCCTGGAAACGCTGGAGTTGCGCGTCGCCCGCCATGTCGAGAACGCCGCCAAGGTGGCCGACGCTCTGGCCGCGCATAAAAATGTAGTCAAGGTTCTCTATCCCGGCCGCGCCGACCACCCGCAGCATGCGCTGGCGCTGCGCCAGATGCAGGCCGGCAGCAACATGGTCGCCTTCTGCCCGAAGGGCGGCAAGGAGGGCGCGTTCCGTTTCCTCAATGCTTTGAATCTCATCGATATTTCCAACAATCTGGGCGATTCCAAAAGCCTCATCACCCACCCTGGCACCACCACACACCAGAGGTTGAGTGCAGAGGAGAAGGCACGGTTGGGGATCACCGAGGACCTGCTGCGCATGTCGGTCGGCCTGGAAGATGCTCAGGACCTGATCGAGGATCTGGTCCAGGCCCTTGATAAATTAAGCTGATCTGCCCGCAGCCTCTGTTGCCGATATGCCACAGCCCGGCATTTTCGCTCCCGGGCAGGCGGAAGGGTTTCCCGGTTGCCCGGGGCTGCTGTTATAGTCGCCTCTGGTTGAGGCTACCCGCTGAGCCCCCCGGGCTCCATAAAAATGCTTCTGAGGAGATCACTCATGAATGTTCGTATCGCTTTGCTGACCGGCGCCGCCCTGCTGGGCTTGGCCTCGGCTCCGGCCTTGGCGCAGTCGCAGGGTCCCTATGTCGGCGTCGCTGGCGGTGCTAGCTGGATTGAGGACGCCGATATCAACGGCGCCGGCGCCGTGAATACCCTGGAGTTTGACACCGGCTGGGCCGCCCTTCTGAAGGGTGGTTATGCGCTGGGCAACGGCCTGCGCCCGGAACTGGAATTCGGCATCCGCGATTTTGACGTCGACGGCGTCAATGGCGGCGGTTCCGCCAGCGGCGATCTCCGCACCTACACCGTGTTCGCCAACCTGCTGTACGATTTCATGCCGCAGGGCAACTGGAGTCCGTATCTGGGCGCCGGTGTCGGCTATGTCCGCTCCAAGCTCGACGGCAGCATCAACGGCGTCAGCGGCAGCGACACCGACAACACCTGGGGCGCCCAGGCCATTGCCGGTCTGTGGTACGCGATCACCCCGAACTGGCTGGTCAGCGCCGACTACCGCTACATGTACACCGGCGATCTCGACTATAACGCCGGTGCGGCAGGCATCGAGCTCGGCAACGAGATCCACACCGTCATGCTCGGCCTGACCTATCGCTTCGGCGCTCCGGCTCCGGCTCCGCAGCCGGCCGTCGCTCCGGCGCCTGCGCCGGCCCCGGCCCCGGCTCCGGCTCCGGCCGCCGCTCCGGCCCCGGCGCCGCGTCTGCCTGAGACCTATGTCGTGTTCTTCGCCTGGGACAGCGCGGATATCAGCCCGGTTGCCGCTCAGGTGCTTGACCGCGCCATCGCCGACTTCCGCGCCACCGGCATGACCAACGTCGTCATCGAAGGCCACGCCGACCGTTCGGGTAACGAGGCCTATAACCAGCGCCTGTCGCAGCGCCGCGCCGACGCCGTCGCCGCCTACCTGCGCAGCAAGGGCATCGGCCAGAACCAGATCCAGACCGCGGCCTTCGGCGAAACCCGTCCGCGCGTTCCGACCGCCGACGGCGTCCGCAACGACGAAAACCGCCGCGCCGAAGTGTATCTGCGCAAGTAAGTCATCGACCCTTATCGGGTTTTCCGGCACGGCCGTCCCTCTGGGGCGGCCGTTGCCATTTTCGGTATCCCGTAAAGAGCCGCTGCGCCTTCATCTGCACCTCGCTTGGCTGGACATTCGCGGTCCGGCTCCTACTATTGGCAGCGGGCCGCGTCAGGGTGGTAAGGCGCGCGAACGGAAGGACGATGTATCAGCAGACGACGTATCAGCAGACGACCCGCAACATCCAAGTCACCGTGCAGCCGATCTTCCTGGAAGAGCAGTCTTCGCCCGACGAGAGCTATTTCGTCTGGGCCTATAACGTGAAGATCGAGAATGGCGGGACCGAGACGGTGCAGTTGCGCAGCCGCTATTGGCGGATCACCGATGCCCGCGGCCGCATCGACGAAGTGCGCGGGCCGGGCGTGGTGGGCGAGCAGCCGGTGCTCGGTCCGGGCGAGAGTTTCGAATACACCAGCGGCACGCCGCTGCCGACGCCGTCGGGTTTCATGGTCGGCACCTACCGGATGGTGACCGAGTCGGGCGAGGAGTTCGATGTCGCGATCCCCGCCTTTTCGCTGGACAGCCCTCACGAGGCGCGGCGCGTGAATTGATCCGGCCCGAAAGAGTCTGGGCCGGCAGAATAAGGAGTTCAGGGTGACAGGTGCAGTGAAGAGCGGAAGCGTGCAGGCCTTTGCCAAGGCCAACGATGTCGCGAAGGTGGAGCGGCCGAGCCGCGAAGAGGCCGAGGCCGCGGTGCGGACGCTGATCCGCTGGGCCGGCGACGATCCCGACCGCGAGGGCCTGCGAGGCACGCCGGATCGCGTGGTGCGGTCCTATGAGGAATTCTTCGCCGGTTACGGCGAAGACCCGGTCGCTCTGCTTGAGCGCACCTTCGAGGAGATCGACGGCTACGACGAGATGGTCGTGCTGCGCGACATCCGGCTGGAAAGCCATTGCGAGCATCACATGGTGCCGATCATCGGCAAGGCGCATGTCGCCTATCTGCCGGGCAAGCGCGTCGTCGGCATCTCCAAGCTGGCCCGCGTAGTTGAGGTCTATGCCCGCCGGCTGCAGATTCAGGAGAAGCTGACTGCCCAGGTGGCAAACACCATCCAGGCGGTGCTGCAGCCGCGCGGCGTTGCCGTGGTGATCGAGGCCGGGCATCAATGCATGACCACCCGCGGCGTGCACAAGCCGGGCGTGACCATGGTGACCAGCCGCATGCTGGGTGCCTTCCGCGACGATCCGCGCACCCGGCAGGAATTCCTCACCATGATCGGCACGCCGATCGGGCGCGGCCAGGATTGAGGCCGGGCCCGATCGCGCGTTTCAGACCGGGAAAGGTGAGGGCGCGCCATGTCGCATTGACGGCGCGTCCGGCCTTTCGTAAATCCGCTGAATGACAAAATCTCCCCAGGAACCCAGCGCCGCTTCGCTGGAATGGATCGCCAAGCTGGTCGGCTTCGACACCACCAGCCGGCTCAGCAACCTCGCCCTGATCGATGCCATCGCCGACTACCTCGCCCAGCATGGCGTGGAATGCGAGCGCATCTTCGATGCCACCGGCACGAAGGCCAATCTCTATGCCACCATCGGACCGAAGGACCGGCCCGGCATCATCCTGTCGGGCCATACCGATGTGGTGCCGGTCGACGGCCAGGACTGGTCGAGCGATCCGTTCAAGCTGACAGAGCGCGACGGCAAGCTGTTCGGCCGCGGCACGGCCGATATGAAGAGCTTCATTGCCATCTGCCTCGCCATGCTGCCCGAGATGCTGGCGAAGCCGCTCAGCGTGCCGCTGCATTTTGCCTTCTCCTACGATGAGGAGGTCGGCTGCTTCGGCGTGCATGGCATCGTCGATTTCGTCAAGAAGACCGGCATCGTGCCGCGGCTTGCCATCGTCGGCGAGCCGACTGAGATGCAGGTGGTGAACGCGCATAAGAGCGTCTGCGCCTGCTCGACGACCGTGCATGGCCTGGAGGCGCATTCCTCCGCCACGCATCAGGGCGTCAACGCCATCCAGTACGCGGCCGAACTGATCGCGGAGATCAACCGTCTGCAGCGCGAATACCAGAAGCCCGAAAACTGCGATCCGCGCTTTACGCCGCCCTACACCACGATCACCGTGGGCCAGATCCAGGGCGGCACCGCGCGCAACATCCTCGCCAAGGAATGCCGCGTCGAATGGGACGTGCGCAGCATCAAGCCCGAGCATGACGAAGCAGTGATCGAATCCGTGAAGCGTTTCGCGGCCGAGAAGCTGCTGCCCGAGATGCGCCGGATCCATGTCGATGCCGCCATCGAGACGCGCGTGCTGGCCTATGTGCCGCTGTTGCTGCCGCAGGGCGACAATCCGGCGGAGACGCTGGCGCTGAAGCTCGCCGGGCAGAACCAGACCTTCGCGGTGGCCTATGGCGCCGAGGCGGGCATCTTCCAGAAGGCCGGCATCTCCACGGTGCTGTGCGGTCCGGGCAATATCCGCGAAGCGCATAAGCCCAACGAATATATCGAACTGTCGCAGGTGGCCGAGGGTGAGGCTTTCATGCGCCGCCTGATCGACTTCTGCCGCGACGCCGACAACCTGTCATTCTTCGGTCAGGCGGCGTAGCGTCTCGCGATATGCCGCTGCGAACCGGTCGGCATGGATATGCCGGCCGGCTTCCACCACTCGTTTTCCGCCGACATAGACGTCGCGGACCGGCGAGACCGGCTGCGCTGCAAAGATCCAGCTATCCAGCACGGCATCGCCGCGCTTGCCGGCCAGCACCGGCGCTTGGGCATCCAGCAGCACGAAATCGGCGCGGAAGCCCGGCGCGATTGCGCCGATCTTCAGGCCCAGCGCCTGCGCGCCGCCCTGGCAGGCGAGATCGAACAGACGGCGGCCGGTGGAGTAATTCGGCTCGCCCGCCAGCAGATTGCGGCCGCGATGCACAAGGCGCTGGCCGTATTCCAGCAGCCGCAATTCTTCCGCCGCATCGATGCAGATATGGCTGTCGGAGCCGACGCCGATGCGGCCTTTCTGGGCGAGATAATCGATGGCCGGGAACAGCCCGTCGCCAAGATTGGCTTCGGTGCTGGGGCAAAGGCCCGCCACCGCGCCGGAAGCGGCCAGAGCGGATGTTTCTTCTGCCGTCAGATGCGTGGCATGCACCAGGCACCAGCGTACATCGATCAGCCCCTGCGCCAGCAGCCATTGCACCGGTCGCTGGCCCGACCACTGGATGCAGTCATCCACCTCGGCGGTCTGTTCGGCGATATGGATGTGAATCGGCGCGGCGGCATCGATATCGTTCAGCATCGCCACGGCATCGCGCAGAAGTGCGGGCGAGACGGCGCGCAGCGAATGCGGCGCGATGCCCAGCCTGCGATCCGCACGGCCCTTGAAAGCGGGGGCCAGCGATTGCAGCAGGCGGTGATAGGCATCGGCATCATGCAGAAAGCGGCGCTGGCGCTCCTGCGGCGCGCGCTCGCCAAAGCCGCCATAGCGGTACAGCACCGGCAGATGTGTCAGTCCGATGCCGCTGGCCTCGGCGGCAGAAAGGATGCGCCAGCTCAGTTCCGCCGCATCGCCATACGGCTGCCCATCAGCCTGGTGATGCAGGTAATGAAACTCGGCCACTGCCGTATAGCCAGCCTGCAGCATCTCGGCATAAAGCTGCGTGGCAATGGCTTCGATATCGGTAGGTGCCAGCTTGCCGGCGAAGCCATACATCGTCTCGCGCCAGGTCCAGAAACTGTCCTGGCCGGGGCCCGAGCGTTCCGCCAGCCCCGCCATGGCGCGCTGGAAGGCATGACTATGCAAATTGGGCAGGCCGGGCAGCACGGGGCCATTCAGGCGTTCAGCGCCGTCGGCGGCGGGCTGATCCGGCGCAACAGAGGCGATGGTGCCGTCCTCGCCGGCCTCGACCAGAACATTGTCGTGCCAGCCATCCGGCAGCAGGGCATGGCGCAACAGGAAGCGGCGCATGACGGGGTCTCCCAACTTGTATATATAAGTTGGCAGAAGCCGGCCCGGAACGAAAGGGACAGCCCACATGCAGTATTGGGACAGCGTCTGGCGCCAGACCGACATCGCCACCATGCTGCCGGCGCAACAGGCCGGCGGCGCGCCCTTCGGCGCCATCCGGAATGGCGCCATCGCCGTGCGCGATGGCCGCATCGCCTGGATCGGGCCGGATAAGGATCTGCCGCGTGATCAGATCGGCCCGGCCACGGTGGTGCATGATCTCGGCGGCGGCTGGATCACGCCGGGGCTGATCGACTGCCACACGCATCTGGTCTATGGCGGCAGCCGCGCCCATGAATTCGAGTTGCGGCTGAACGGCGCGACCTACGAAGAGATCGCCAGGGCCGGCGGCGGCATCCGCTCGACGGTGACCGCCACCCGCGCTGCCAGCGAAGACGCGCTGATGAAGCAAAGCGCGCCGCGCCTGCGCTCGTTGCTGGCTGAAGGCGTCACCACCGTCGAAATCAAATCGGGCTACGGCCTCGATCTGGAAAACGAACTCAAATCCCTGCGGGTTGCGCGCAGCCTGGGGCAGCGTTTTCCGGTGCAGGTGAAGACCACCTTGCTGTCCGCCCATGCCGTGCCGCCGGAGTTTCACAACAATCCCGACGGTTATATCGACCTCGTCTGCAACGAGATCATTCCAGCCGCAGCCAAAGCCGGTCTTGCCGATGCCGTCGACGCCTTCTGCGAAGGCATTGGTTTTTCGCCGGCGCAGACGCGGCGTGTTTTCGAGGCGGCGAAAGCGCATGGCCTGCCGGTCAAGCTGCATGCCGAACAGCTCAGCAATCTCAACGGCGCGGCTTTGGCTGCGGAATATGGCGCGCTGTCGGCCGATCATCTCGAACATCTCGATGAAGCGGGCGTGAAGGCGATGGCCGCTGCCGGTACCGTGGCGGTGCTGCTGCCCGGCGCTTTTTACGTGTTGCGCGAGACCAAGCTGCCGCCCATTGATTCGCTGCGCCGCCATAACGTCGCCATGGCGGTGTCCACGGACTGCAATCCCGGCACCTCGCCGATCAGCTCGCTGCTGCTGATCCTGAATATGGCCTGCACGCTGTTCCGCCTGACGCCGGAAGAGGCACTGGCGGGTGTGACCCGCAACGCTGCCAAGGCGCTGGGGCTGGAGGCGGAATGCGGCGTACTTTCACCCGGAAAACGGGCGGATTTTGTGGTCTGGGACATCGACCGCCCGGCCGCGCTCGCCTATCAGATCGGCCTGAATCCCAGCCGCCAGGTGGTGTTCGGCGGGCGGGGCCTGTCGCATTAACCATCGGCCGGGCATGATCGTGGCGCAAGCCGCTGGGCTAGGCGCAAGATTGCGCCACCATGTCGAGGCGATGTATCCTGACCCCCGGCGATGCTTGTCCCAGTTGTCAATATCGCAGGTGATCCATGAATGATTGGCTTTATGTCATGGGTGGCGCCATCGTCCTCTTGTGGTTGGGGGCGTGGCTGTTGCTGCATCTTGGCAACTTCGAGCAGCGCATCAGCCAGATGCGGATCACGTTGGAAACCCGCATGGGCAGCATCGAAAAGCAGTTCGCTGCCTATAACAAATTCTTCGCCGAGAACGAGCGTGCGGCGCAGCTCACTTATGGTGAACTGAACGAGCTCCGCGATCAGATTTCCGAACTGCGCCAGCAGCTGGATGAGACCAAGCGCGCCATCAACGTGCTGGAAGTTGCGGTCAACGACATCAAGCTGCGCACCAATCCGCGCAACCTGCGCATCGTTTAATCCGTCATAAATCCGGCCACATCATAAATCCGGCCACAGGCGGCGCAGGTCTTTTGCGATCTCGTCAACGATGGCGGCGATCAGCCGTTCGCCTTTTTCCGCCGTCGCGGCCGTTGCATCGCCGGTGGCGCCGCTGCGGTTCACGATGCCGCCCGGGCGTTCCTCAGGTGTCAAACGCATAGGGCGGCGCAGGCTGGTCAGCACCACATCCTCGCTGTCTTCCGCCGCCACGGTTTCCGCCAGGCGGTCCATCCGCACCATGCCCGGCGCAATGGCGAGCAGCAGCGAGGTTTCGCGTTCGTTGGCATGGCCGCTATCCGGCGTGCTCCATTGATCGGCGCAGGCCTGGCCCAGCCGCGGCAGATCGGCGATGGCCACAGCCACGCCATGGCGCTGCAGGATGGTCTGCGCCGCCAGCCGCAGCGGCGGCTCGGTGGAGATGCCGTTGTTGAGCAGCACGATGCGCTCGGCGCCGTGCCGCAGATAGCCTTCGATGATTTCTTCGACCATCGCCTGAAAGGTTGGTGCGGTCAGATGCTGGCTGCCCGGATAATCCATGAAGGCAGGACAGAAGCCCTGGCCGATGGTTGGCGCGACCAGCACGGGCAGGGCGGCCAGCAGGCGTTCGGCAATCGCCTCTACCACCAGTCGGTCGCTGCCGAGCGGCAGATGCGGACCGTGGGCCTTCGCTGCCGCGCCGATGGGCAGCAGCACGGGCAGGCCGTCGCCGATCAGGTCGGCGGCATCGATCCAGGTCAGGTCGGCGAGGCGGAAGCCGGTGCGGGCGCGTTGCGGGGCTGTCACGGTTTGTTGCGGGCGTTCTGGTAACGGGTGTTTGGTGAATCGGCGCCAAGCCTAGCATTCTTTGCCCCATCACCGTCCAGCAGCGATTGCGCAGGCGGCGTTTCCATCTGCGATTTCCGCATCTGCGGCCTTGCCCGCTTTCCCGCATGGCCCTATCTGTGGGCGCCTTGATCGACCGCCAGTCCTGACCTTTTGCCAGAGAGACGCCGTGCCCCGCCGCCCGCCTTCAGGCCGTCCCCCTTCCAGCCGTTCGCCGTCTCGTGCTCCGGCCCGTTCGCCATCTGCCGGCCGCACGCCGCGCAGGCCGGAGCGCCACTCAGAGCGCCCAGCCGGGCGGAGCGCCGGCGGCCTGGAAACGCGTCCCGCGGGCCGCAAGCCCGAACACCGCAAACCTGAGGACCGCAAACCCGCTGCCGAGCGCGGATACCAGCAGGGCACACCGAAGCCGAATAATCCGCAGCAGGGTCATCCGAAGCGGGGCGGGCAGAAGACCGCCGGCTTCCGTCCCGGAAAGTCCAGTGCAGGAAAGAGCCATCTGGAAAGCCGCGCCGAACGGCCGCGTCATGCGCGTCCCGAGCGGCGCGAAGGGCGGCCGGACAAACGTGCTGCCATGCGTTCCGGCTCCAGCCGCAAGGCGGTGGAAGGCGCGATGGCGCTGCTGGATGCGATTGCTGCTTCGGGCGAGCCGGCCGACCGCGTGCGCCATGCCTGGATGCGCGATCATCACAAGCAGTTCGATCCGGCGGAGCGTGCGGCGCTGATCCAGTTGAGCGAGCAGGTGCTGCGCCATCGCGGCCAGCTCGACTGGTGGATTACCCGCGACAAGGGCGGCCTGACGCCCGACAGCCGCCTGCGGGTCTGCGCCTTCCGCATTCTGTCCACCGGCGCCAAGGCGGCCAGCCAGTTTCCTTTCTTCCAGTCGGACGAGGTGAAGGAAGCCGAATTCCTGCGCCGCCTGGAACGCCATACGCTCGATCATCCCGACATGCCGCTGACGGCGCGGCTGAACATCCCGGACTGGATCCTGCCGCATTTCAAGAAACGCTTCGGCGTCGATCTCGAACTGGAACTGACGGCGATGCTGCGGCCAGCGCCGCTGGATGTGCGCATCAATCCGCTGAAGACGACGCGCGATGCCGCGGCGGCCGCTTTGGCGGCGGAAGAGCTGCGCAGCCAGCCAACGCCGTATTCGCCGCTTGGCCTGCGCCTGTCGCCGCAGGCTTACGTCAATAACGGCCAGGCCTATGCCGATGGCCTGATCGAGCCGCAGGATGAAGGCTCGCAGATCGCCGCGCAGCTCGCCGATGCGGCCAACTGCAAGTTCGTCGTCGATTTCTGTGCTGGCGCCGGTGGCAAGACCCTGGTGTTGGCGGCAGCGATGCGCAATGTCGGACGGCTGGTGGCGATGGATGTCAGCGCCGGGCGGCTGACACAGGCCAGGCTGCGGCTGCGCCGCGCCGGCGTGCACAACGCAGAGACCCGCGAACTGGATTCGAAATGGATCAAGCGTCATTCCGGCCAGGCGGATCGCGTGCTGGTTGATGCCCCCTGCACCGGCACGGGCACCTGGCGGCGCAAGCCGGATGCGAAATGGCGGCTGACGCCGAAGGATCTGGAAGAGCTGGTACCGCGCCAGGCGGAAATCCTTGATCGCGCCGCGCGGCTGGTGAAGCCCCAGGGACGGCTGATCTATGTCACCTGCTCGGTGCTGCGCGAGGAGAATGACGATCAGGTCGCCGCCTTCCTCAAGCGCCATCCGGACTTCAAGGTGATGCCGGTAACGGAGGTGTGGCCCCAGACGATCGGCGGCGCCTGTCCGGTGCCGGGGCCGTATCTGGCGCTATCGCCCGCCCGCCATGGCACCGACGGCTTCTTTGCCGCGATTCTTGTACGTCACGCCTGATTGGAGCCAGATATCGAGGAAGCCGTCCAGCCAGGCGGCGATCCCGGCATCGTATTGGGCGCAGGCCGCCCTCATGGTCTCGCGCGCCTGCGCGCCCGGCAGCGCCAGGCGATGGCCCGCGGCGGTGCTCCAGCGCCGCATCATCGCTTCCGTGACTTCCGGATGGAACTGCACGCCAAAGGCATTGGGGCCGATGCGCATGGCCTGATTGGGGAACCAGGTGGATGACGCGAGCCGCACGGCGCCGCGCGGCAGGCTGAAGCCTTCGCCATGCCACTGGAAGATATGCAGCTTGTCGGGAAACAGCTCGCGGCCCTGCGGCGTTGGCTTCACCGGATAGTAGCCGATCTCATGCCAGCCGTCGGGATGCGGGCCGACCTTGCCGCCACCCGCCCGCGCCAGCAACTGCGCACCGAGGCAGACGCCAAGAAACGGTCTGCCGCTGGCAACCACGCGCGGGATGAAGTCGAGTTCCTTGCGGATGAACTCGAGATGATCGTCATTGGCCGACATCGGCCCGCCGAACATGACGCAGCCGGCATGCTCGTCCAGGCTGACGGGCAGTTCCTGGCCCAAACATGGGCGGCGGATATCGAGCCGGTAGCCCCGCTCGCGCAGCTTGTCGCCAATGCGGCCGGGATCGGAACTTTCCTGGTGGACGATCATCAGGATGGCCGGCTGGGGCGCGGGATGGCCCTGGCCGTGATCCTGCAGCGGTCCTTGATACATGCCTGGGTCGGCTTCCTCTTCAGAGACTGCCGAGGAACGCATCCAAAGCAGCGTTCACCGCAGCCGGCTGTTCGATGCTGGAACTATGCCCCGCTTTGGGAATTCTGACTAGCCGAGATTGTGTGATGGCCGTCTGGATTCGCTCAGCTTTTGCCGGCACGGTGGCGGTATCCTGCTCGCCGACGATGATCAGCACGGGGCATTTGATCCGCCCCAGCTCCTCATAGATGCCCTTGCGCTCGATCACGCCGTTCACCGCCCGCCAGATTGAGCGTCGGTTGTTCAGAAGCTTCTGCCGCCAATAGGCGCGCTCGCTTGAGCGCGCCGGATCAGTCATGAAATCCTGGCTGAACATGATCGGCATGACCTTGTCGGCCACCAGCCGCAGGCCGAGCCAGCGCGCAACCAAGTTGAGTTTGCGGTATTTCGGTACGTTCTCGACGGGCTCCGGGTCGGCTGAGGTTTCCATCAGCAGCAGCGAACGCACCAGATCGGGCCGCCGCGCGCCCAGCCGCATGGCGACAAAGCCGCCCATCGACAGGCCGCCGAAATGCACCGGGCCGAGCTGTAGCTTCTCGATCAGCGCGACCGCATCCTCATAGACGGTTTCCATGTCGATACAGCGGGAGGGATCGTCGGCGCTGCGCCCCTGGCCGCGGTGATCATAGGCGATGACGCGGTAGCGGCCCTTGAAATGCGCGATCTGCGGCGCGAACAGCTCGGTATCCCAGAGCAGGCCGTGGCTGAGGACGATGGTCTGTCCGGTCGAACCTGGCCCGGTGTCTTCGTAGTAAAGCCGGGTTCCGTTGACGGCGATCTCAGCCATGAAAGAGCCTTCTGTTCCTGGACGTTTCTGGTTATTGCGCGGTGATCCCGCCATCGATGACGAACTCGGCGCCGGTGGTGAACTTCGATTCATCGGAAGCGAGATACAGGATGCAGTTCGCCACGTCGTCCGGTTCCCCCAAGCGGCCGAGCGGCACCTGCGCCTCCAGTTTCTGGCGCACCACCGCCGGATCGCCACCGGCATAGATCATCGACTGAACCATCGGCGTGTCAATGAAGGTCGGATGCACAGAATTGCAACGAATGTCATATTTGCGCTTGGCGCAATGCAGCGCCGTGGTCTTGGCCAGCATGCGGGCACCGGCTTTCGAAGTGTTGTAGGCCGACATGTTGTGGCCGGCGATGATGCCCGACACCGACGAGATGATGACGATCGAGCCGGGCGCGTATTTGCGCATGCGGGGCAGGCCATGCTTGATGCCAAGGAACGGCCCGTCGAGATTGACGCTGTGCACGAAGCGCCATTCCTCGACGCTGATGTCTTCGACATTCTTCAGGATGCCGACGCCGGCCGAATGCACCATCACATTCAGCTTGCCGAAGGCGGCTTCGGTCACGTCAAGCGCGGCGATCCATTGCTGCTCGTTGGTCACGTCCAGATGAACGGCGATGGCGGCCTTGCCGATCTCATCGGCCACGGCGCGGGCGCCCTCCAGATTGCGGTCGGCAATGGCGACCTTGGCGCCTTCCTTGGCCAGCAGGATGGCGGTGGCTTTGCCCAGGCCCGAGGCTCCGCCGGTAATCAATGCGACTTTATTTTCTACGCGACCCATCGTGTTTCCTCCTGTTTGCCGGGAGGATAACCGGGATTTCGGGCCTGCGGCCAGCCTGTCGTGACGTCAGCGGTTCAGTCAGCGCCGTCATGCCCGCTTGCGCGGGAACGACGCGTGATCTGAAACCTCAATCCGGCTCTTCGAGCTTGGCCGGCAGGCCGGCATCGGCGAGCGCGGTCAGCAATTCCTCAAGATGGGCACGGTCGCGCGCCTCGACGACGAATTCGATCTCGGCGCCCTTGGCGGAAGCCAGGGTGAACAGGCGGCGATGCGCCACTTCGACGATGTTGACGCCGACCTTGCCGATCACGCCGGATGCCAGCGACAGCCGTCCCGGTGCGTCGTCGGTCATCACGATGATGCGGGCGAGGCGGCCGTTGCGCACCAGGCCGCGCATCAGCACGGAGGCGAGCAGGCGGGTATCGATATTGCCGCCGGAGAGCACAATGCCGACATGGCGGCCCTTGAAGCGCTCGGGCTCGGCCATCAGCGCGGCCAGGCCTGCTGCGCCCGCGCCTTCGCTGACGGTCTTTTCGATCTCGACCAGAGCCACGATGGCGCGCTCGATATCGGCTTCGCGGGCGATCAGGATGTCGTCCACCAGGCGGCGCGCGATCTCGATCGTGGTGCGGCCCACATCGCGCACTGAAATGCCTTCCGCGATCGACACGCCGCCGACCTGCACCGGCTGGCCCTGCAATTCCTGCTGCATGGCCGAATAAAGCTCGCTCTCGACGCCGAAGACGCGCAGATCGGGCCGCAGCGCCTTGGCCGCAATTGCCATACCGCCGATCAGGCCGCCGCCGCCGACCGGCACGATCAGGTCCTGCAGTTTCGGTGCCTGTTTCAGCATCTCCAGCGCCACCGTGCCCTGACCGGCAATCACGGCTGGATCGTCGTAAGGATGCACGAAAACCAGGCCTTCTTCCTTGGCGATCCGCTGCGCTGTGGCGGCGGCTTCGGCCAGCAATTCGCCATCCAGCACGACGCGAGCGCCGAAGGCGCGCACATGACGCACCTTCACGAAAGGAGTGAATTTAGGCATCACGATGGTGGCCGGAATGCCCAGCCGCCCGGCATGGTAGGCGACGCCCTGCGCATGGTTGCCGGCCGACATGGCGATCACGCCGCGCTTGCGTTCCTCGTCGCTGAGCTGCAGCAGCTTGTTCAGCGCGCCGCGCTCCTTGAAGCTTGCGGTGAACTGGTGGTTCTCGAACTTCAGCCACACATGGGCACCAGTCAGGTCCGACAATGTGTGGGAGTGCAGGCACGGGGTTTCGGCGATGGCATCGCCCAAGCGCGCCGCCGCCGCGCGGATATCCTCAAGACCCAGCGCTGACGCGTTGTTGGGCATTCCGTTTTCTCCGTGAAACAAACAGACTGGGGGCAAAATGCAGGCGGTAAGCGGTACGGTTTACCCGGGTTCAAGTCAACTGCCGGGACCGTGTGTCATCTGTCTGCGTCCTCCCGTTTAAATGGAGGCGAGGGCTGCGAAACAGAATCACGGCAATGCAAAATCACTTGGCGCGGATCGTTTCGCGCACTAGGCTCAAGGCATGGCTTTGGCAATCAAACCGCCTGTCTTTGCCGCAGAGTTGCGGCCGCACCGCTCTCTGGGAGCGCGCGGTTTCCTGATCCTGATGCTTGCCGTCGGCGCGGTGAATTTCACCGCTGGCATTGCCTTCTGGATTGCCGGCGCCTGGCCGGTTTTTGGCTTTTGTGGGCTGGAAGTGCTGCTGCTATGGCTTGCCTTCCGTGCCAGCTACCGCCAGAGCCGCGCGCGCGAATACATCCAGCTCGATCAGGACAGCCTCACCGTCTGCCGCCGCGATGCCAAGGGCGCCGAGCGCGTCTGGCGCCTGCAGCCTTACTGGCTGCGCGTCGAATGCGCCGATGATGACGAGCAGGCGCGGCTGAAGATCTGGAGCCATGGCCGCGCGCTGAGCCTCGGCGAATTCTTAAGCCCCGACGAGCGCCGCAGCCTCGCCGATGCACTGCGCGAGGCGTTGTGGCGCTGGCGGCAGCCGGAGGGCGCGGGCCTGCGGCCGATAGGGCAGGTTTAAGGCGCAGCGTCTGGCGCGGCACCGGCTGCCCTTATCACTGGCGTCAATTATTGTTACAGGCCGCCGAAACCCAGCACGTCGGCCATGCGGTAAAGCCCCGGCTGCTTGCCCTTGGCCCAGATGGCGGCGCGCACTGCACCGCGTGCGAACAGGCCACGGTCGGTGGCCTTGTGGCTCAGTTCGATCCGCTCATGGTCGGCGGCGAAGATCACCGTATGCTCGCCCACCACATTGCCGCCGCGCAAAGCCGCAAAGCCGATATTGCCGGGCTTGCGCGCGCCGGTAATGCCGTCACGGCCGCGGTCGGCAACCTTCTCCAGCGGCACGCCGCGGCCCGCCGCGGCCGCTTCGCCGAACAGGATCGCGGTGCCCGACGGCGCATCGACCTTCATGCGGTGGTGCATCTCGACGATCTCAATGTCCCAGGATTCGTCCAGCGCCGCGGCCACCTGGCGCACCAGGCCGGCCATGAGATTCACGCCCAGGCTCATGTTGTAGCCCTGCACGATGGCGCAATGATGCGAGGCTTTCTTCAGCGCCTCGAAATGCTCCGGCGCTAGGCCCGTCGTACCAACGATATAGGCTGCGCGGCATTGCGCAGCGAGTGCCGCATGATGCGGCAGGGCTTCGGGCACGGTGAAATCGATCACCGCGTCGATATTGGCAAAGAGTTTTGCGGCATCGTCCGTTACCTTGATGCCGGTTTCGCCGATGCCGATCAGCGCACCGACATCCTTGCCGATATGCGGCGAGCCCGCACGCTCGGTGCCGCCAGCTAGCTCCGCGCCCGCCGTATTGCTGACTTCGCGCGCTAGCGCCTGACCCATGCGGCCGCCAATGCCGACAATGCCGATGCGGACTGCGCTCATGTTCTCCCCCTATGACTGGCGATATGGTGACGATGTTGCGCGACACTCTAGTGCGGTTGGCGGCGCGGGGAAACCGCTGGCGCCTATACCCTCCCATCGCTGACGTGATGGGTCCCTCCTTCTCCCACTGGCGTGGGCAAGGGAATCTTTTTGCCCTCTTTCGCTTGCGGGAGGGATGGACCCGCAAAGCGGGAGGGTAAGGGCAAGTAAATGGGGGCCAGGCTCTCGCGGCGCAAAAAAACGCTGTTTGGCCGGGATGACGTGAATGCGTTCTACAACGAGCGGGCCATCTGGCGCCAGGCGGCGGGGGGCAGGCCGTAGGCGCGGGAGAAGGCGCGGTTAAACGCGGCTTCGGTGCCGTAGCCGGAATCGTAGGCGATGGCGGCGATCGGCTTGCCGCTGGTGCTGAGTGCGACGCTGGCGAGATAAAGCCGCCAGTCGCGTAAGTAGCGAATCGGCGAGGTCTGCAACACGGCTTCAAAACGCTCGGCCAGGGTGCTGCGCGACAGGCCGGCAGCGGCGGCCAGACTCTGCACCGACCATTCGTGCCGCGGGTCGTCATGGATCAGCGCAAGGCAGCGGCCAAGCGCAGGATCGGCCAGCGCCGCCAGCCAGCCGACGGCGTCGTGTGGCGTGGCGGCGATCTGCTGGCGCAGCATCTCGATGAAGGTGATCTCGGTCAGCCGCTCAAGCAGCGACAGGCCGCCGCTTTGCGGATGGTCGGTTTCCAGCGCGATCTGCCGGATGGCGGCTCGCAGCCAGCTGCTGCGGTCGCTTTCCGCGCAGCGCAGATGCAGCAGCGGCGGCAAGGCCTCGCGCAGCGGGCGGAAATTCATCGCCTCGCAATGCAGATAGCCGCAGAGCATGCGCAGGCGCGCAACGCCGTCATCGCCACGCAGGTCGTCATAGCGCAGGATGGGCAGGCTGCGCCAAGGCTTAGGGGGCAGGTCACGCACCGGGCAGATGGTCGGGCCGCCTTCGCCCGCACCAAGCTGATGGCCGCTGCCGAAGGGAAAGGCGACGATGTCGCCTTCCTCCAGATCGACATGCAGGCCGTCCATTTTCAGCCAGCAGCTGCCTTCGACGACGATGTGAAACGGCACGGTATGTGAGGACGCCGCTTTCGATGCACCATCGCCGCTTATCAGTTCGGCAAGGGCGGGTGCATCGTCGGTCTTCCAGGTGCCGGTCGGCATGAAGCAGAATTGCAGCGCGCCGGACAGCCGGATGGTGCGCAGCACATCGGAAAGCACGTCGCGGCTGTTCTGCGTGACATCAGCCGCCGATGTGCTCAGGGCGGACGTGTCCCGCGCCGGTGAAGCGATGGCGCTCACGCGCGGACTTGCAGGCGGCCGCTGCCGGGTTCCCGCATGCCGCGCCCTTGCGCCTGCCGCAGTGGGCGGCGGATTTTCGATCAAGTCATTCGGCAATCCGGCCAAAGACGTCTCCTTCCCGATCCAGTAGACCGGCGGCCCCCCAATCACGCCTGCTATAGGAGGATAAAGCAATGGCCGTTGGAACTGACAAACTTGTGATTTTGATGACCAAGGGGATCGATTCGGAGCTGTCTTCCGTCGCCTTCACCATCGCCAATGGCGGACTGACCGCCGGGCTGAAGGTGTTCATCTTCCTGACCAGCGCCGCCGTCGACCTTGTGCGCAAGAACGGCCAGGCGATGACCCATGTGCCGCCGCTGGAGCCGCTGGCGGCGATGATCGCCGATTTCCAGAAGCGCGGCGGCACCATCTGGGCCTGCCCGCCCTGCGTGAAGTCACGCGGCTACGAGCAAAAGGATCTGCTGGATGGCGTGATCATCCAGGGCGCATCCGCGATGCATGCTGAGATCAAGGCGGGCGCCGCGACTCTGTCGTTCTGAGTGGAGTTTCAGAGGAGAAAGACCTCAGGGGGCAGCGCATCATCGCGTGCTGCTCCGCTCCCGGGATGACGATAATGAGAGCGCGGGAGGGGGATGGTGAGTGACGGATGGCTATGTGCTGCCGAGACGCACCCTCACCCTCCCGGCCTTCCTCTCGTAGAAGTGGGAGAAGGGACGGGCCCATCGCGTCAGCGATTTAGTTGAGGGGCTGGTTCAACATAAATGCGGTCCCCGGGGCTCGTTTCACTCGCCCGGGGCGATGTTTCCCTTGATTGCAGAAAATGGAATCCCGGCTCGCGCGGCGCAAAAAAAAGAAGCGCCGCCCGGCCGGGATGACGGGATATGCCTCGCAGAAGCAATTCTTCAACGACGCAGGAGATGGCGAAGCGGAGACGGTGGTGAAGCGGAAGGCGCAGAGAAGGCCGCTCGCCGCAACAATCACTTGCCTTCGTCACTCATCCAGATCACTCGCCCTTGCCGGCGAGCATTTCCTTCACCTTGGCGAAGAAGCCGGAGCTTTCGGGGCTGGAATCGTCGTTTTCGAGCTGGGCGAATTCTTCCAGCAGTTCGCGCTGGCGCTTGTTCAGCTTCACCGGTGTCTCGACCATCACCTGGATGTAGAGATCGCCAAAGCCCGCCCCGAAGCCGCTCTGCTGCAGGGAGGGCATGCCCTTGCCGCGCAGGCGGAACTGCTTGCCGGTCTGCGTGCCTTCGGGGATGGTGACGCGCGCATGGCTGCCATCCAGCGTCGGTACGTCGACATGGCCGCCAAGCGCGGCCGTGGTCATCGAGATCGGCACACGGCAATGCAGATGCTGGCCCTCGCGGCGGAACAGCCGATGCGGCTTCACGCTCAGGAAGACATAGAGATCGCCGGACGGCCCGCCTCGCAGGCCCGCTTCGCCTTCGCCGGCGAGACGGATGCGGTTGCCTTCATCGACGCCCGGTGGGATGTCGACGGTGAGCGTCTTTTCCTTGTGCACGCGGCCCGCGCCGCCGCAGACCTTGCAGGGCTTTTCGATGACGCGGCCGACGCCGCCGCAGGTCGGACAGCTGCGTTCGATGGTGAAGAAGCCCTGCTGCGCACGCACCTTGCCATGGCCCTTGCAGGTCGGGCAGGCGACGGGCTGGGCCGCGCCTTCCGCGCCGGAGCCGTCGCAGGCCTCGCAGGCGATCGAGGTCGGCACACGGATCTTCGCCGACTTGCCGCGGTAGCAGTCTTCCAGCGTGATCTCGAGATTGTAGCGCAGGTCGGAGCCGCGATTGGCGTTGCCGCGTCCGCCGCGCCCGCCCGAGCCCATGAATTCGCCGAAAAGGTCGTCGAAGATGTCGGAGAAGGAGGTGAAGTCGAAACCGGCGCCGCCGGGGCCGCGTCCGCCACCGCCTTCGAAAGCGGCATGGCCGTACTGGTCGTAGGCCGCGCGCTTTTGCTCGTCCTTGAGGACGTCGTAGGCTTCGTTGATTTCCTTGAAGCTCTGTTCGGCCGACTTGTCGCCCGGATTGCGGTCCGGGTGGTATTTCATCGCCAGTTTGCGGAAGGCCCGCTTGATGTCATCCGCGCTGGCGTCGCGCGATACGCCGAGGACTTCGTAATAATCGCGTTTCGTCGTCGCCATGCTCAAAGGTTCCTGGCGTAAGGCTTCATGGGCGCGAAAGGCCTGCCCCGAAGCGAGTCCGGGCGCCGCTTCCGGCGCCCGGTTCGCTTGCGGTCACGCGGCCTACTTCTTCTTCTTGTCGTCCTTCACTTCTTCGAAGTCGGCGTCGACGACATTGTCATCGGGCTTGGCGTCGCCGCCGGACGAGGTGCTGGTATCCGCACCGGCATCGCCCCCGGCTTCGGCCGTCTTGTAGAGGGCCTCGCCGAGCTTCATCGAAGCCTGGCTGAGCGTCTGGCTCTTGGCCTTGATCTCCTCCAGGTCGTTCGCCTCGATCGCCTTCTTCAGGTCGGCAATGGCAGACTCGACCGCGGCCTTGTCGGCGGCCGGCGCCTTGTCGCCCAGATCGGCGATGGTCTTCTCGCAGGCATGAATCAGCGTCTCGGCCTGGTTCTTGGCCTCGGCCGCCTCACGCCGTTTCTTGTCTTCGGCGGCATGCTCCTCCGCCTCGCGGATCATCTTCTTGATGTCCTCTTCCGACAGGCCGCCGGAGGCCTGGATGCGGATCTGCTGTTCCTTGCCGGTGCCCTTGTCCTTGGCCGAGACATGGACGATGCCGTTGGCGTCGATGTCGAAGGTAACCTCGATCTGCGGCACGCCGCGCGGCGCCGGCGGGATGCCGACCAGGTCGAACTGACCCAGCAGCTTGTTGTCGGCCGCCATCTCGCGCTCGCCCTGGAAGACGCGGATGGTCACCGCATTCTGGTTGTCCTCGGCGGTCGAGAAGACCTGGCTCTTCTTGGTCGGGATGGTCGTGTTGCGCTCGATCAGCTTGGTGAACACGCCGCCAAGCGTCTCAATGCCCAGCGACAGCGGGGTCACGTCGAGCAGCAGCACATCCTTCACATCGCCCTGCAGCACGCCGGCCTGGATGGCGGCGCCGATGGCGACGACTTCGTCCGGGTTCACGCCCTTATGCGGCTCGCGGCCGAAGAGCTGCTTCACCGTCTCGATCACCTTCGGCATGCGGGTCATGCCGCCGACCAGCACCACTTCGTCGATGTCGCCGGCCGACAGGTCGGCATCCTTGAGCGCTTTCTTGCAGGGCTCGATGGTGCGCTGGATCAGATCGTCGACCAGCGCCTCAAGCTTGGCGCGGGTCAGCTTCATCACCAGATGCTTCGGACCCGAGGCGTCGGCAGTGATGAAGGGCAGGTTGATCTCGGTCTGGGTCGAGGAGGACAGCTCGATCTTCGCCTTTTCGGCCGCCTCCTTCAGGCGCTGCAGCGCCAGGCGGTCGGTACGCAGGTCAATGCCCTGCTCCTTCTTGAACTCGGTGGCGAGGTAATCGACGATGCGCAGGTCGAAGTCCTCACCGCCGAGGAAGGTGTCGCCGTTGGTCGAGCGCACCTCGAAGACGCCGTCGCCGATCTCCAGGATCGAGATGTCGAAGGTGCCACCGCCCAAATCGTAGACGGCGATCTTCTTGCCGTCGCCCTGCTTGTCGAGGCCATAGGCAAGGGCCGCCGCGGTCGGCTCGTTGATGATGCGCAGCACTTCAAGGCCCGCGATGCGGCCGGCATCCTTGGTGGCCTGGCGCTGGGCGTCGTTGAAGTAGGCCGGAACGGTGATCACCGCCTGGGTGACCTTCTCGCCGAGGAAGCTCTCGGCGGTTTCCTTCATCTTCTGCAGGATGAAAGCCGAAACCTGGCTGGGGCTGTATTTCTTGTCCTGGACTTCCACCCAGGCATCGCCGTTATCGCCCTTGGCCACCTTGTAGGGGACCATTTCGGTGAAGCGGCGGGTCGCCTCGTCGCTGTACTGACGGCCGATCAGGCGCTTGACGGCGAAAAGCGTGTTTTCCGGGTTGGTGACCGCCTGGCGCTTGGCCGGCTGGCCGATCAGGCGCTCGCCATCCTTGGTGAAGGCGACCATCGAGGGCGTCGTACGCGTGCCTTCCGCGTTTTCGATCACCTTCGGGTTCTTGCCATCCATGATGGCGACGCAGGAATTCGTCGTACCGAGGTCGATGCCGATGACTTTGGCCATAATCCACTCTCCTTTTTCGCGGCGGTCCGGGGCGGCCTTGGGAAGCACCGCAGCGGACCCCTTCTGGTTCGGTGTCGCCGGCTATGTAAGAGTGCGTATGCGCTCCCGCAACAGGTGTGGCGAAAAAATGTCCGGTTTGTCCGGGCATTTCCGGGGCAGAACTGCCGAATCAGGGATTTTCCTGAGGCTTTTCGCCGCGCCAGACCGGCGCGGGCCCCTATCTGGTCACCGATGGTGCCATCCGCAAGGGGCGGCGGACGGAGGAAAAGCAGGCCGGGCACAGGGGCCGGCCTGTGGAAAAGGCCGGGCGAGGGGCGTAGGAAGCGGGATCTGTCAGGCGCCGCGACGGGGCAGGGCCAAAGGATAAGGAGCGACGAGTAGCAATATGAGTGGAGTTGGGATGGGCCAGACTATGCGGAACAAGATCACCCTGGGTGGCGACAGCGCGCTGCTGGTGGTCGATATCCAGAATGGCTTCCTGCCCGGCGGCAGCCTGGCGGTGCCGGGCGGCGACGAGATCATCCCGCTGGTGAATGCGCTGGCCAGGGGCTTTGAGAATGTGGTGCTGACCCAGGATTGGCATCCGGCCGACCATCTCTCCTTCGCCTCGCAGCATCCCGGCCGCCAGCCCTTCGAGACGGTGCAGATGCCCTATGGCGAGCAGGTGCTGTGGCCCGACCATTGCGTGCAGGGCAGCGAAAGCGCGGCGCTCGCGGCCGATCTCGCCATTCCGCAGGCGCAGCTGGTGATCCGCAAGGGCTGGCGTCGCGCCATCGACAGCTACTCCGCCTTCCGGGAGGCCGACGGCCAGACCGTCACCGGCCTTGCCGGCTATCTGAAGCAGCGCGGCATCGCGCGCGTATTCGTGGTCGGCCTCGCAACGGATTTCTGCGTCGCCTGGACGGCGATCGATGCACGCAAGGAGGGCTTCGAGGCTTACGTGATCGAAGACGCCTGCCGCGGCATCGACACGGCGGGCTCGCTGGCAAAAGCCTGGGCGGACATGGAAGCTGCTGGCGTGCAGCGGATCATGGCGGCGGATTTAGCGCAGGCCTGAGGGCGTAAAAATGGGGCCTCGGGTCAGGCCCGGGGCGACAAATAGAAAAAATAGAAAAAACGACAGAGCGTTCGTCATCCCGGGCGAGCGCCATGTCGATGGCGCGAGACCCAGGATCCCATTTGGCTCACCGGATAAAGATCCTGGGTCTGCGGCGCCCCATCGCGTGCTGCACCGCGCCCGGAATGACGAATAACCCTAGACACCAGCCTGCGCAGGCCTCACATCAAAAATATGACGACAGCGACGGCAATTGAGGGATTTCGCTACTATCCCGGCTTTCTCGATGCCGCGCGCCAGCGCGCGCTGACCGAGTCGGTGATGGCGGTGCTGACCCAAGCGCCGGCCTATCACGCGACGATGCCGAAAAGCGGCGTGGCGATGAGCGTGGCGATGAGCAATGCCGGGCGCTTCGGCTGGTATAGCGACAAGGAGGGTGGCTATCGCTACATCGAGCGGCATCCTTTCACAGGCCAGCCCTGGCCTGCGATCCCGGACGAGATCCTTTCGATCTGGGATGCGGTGGCAAATTACGGCGTGGCGCCGGAATGCTGCCTGATCAATCACTATCGCGCCGGCGCGAAGATGGGCCTGCATCAGGATCGCGACGAGCAGGATTTCGACGCGCCGGTGGTATCGATCTCGCTGGGCGATACGGCGGTATTCCGCCTGGGTGGCTTGAACCGGAAGGATCCGACGCGGGCAATGAAGCTGCAATCGGGCGATGTCTGCGTGCTCGGCGGCGCTTCGCGTCTGGCCTTCCATGGCATCGACCGCGTACTCTCCGGCAGCAGCCGCCTCATCCCCGGCGGCGGGCGGATCAACCTCACTTTGCGCCGCGTGACGCGGCCGTGAGGGGAAAGCTAGGAAACTAAAGACTAAGCGGCGGGCGTGGAACCTCTTGCGCACAACCCTCACCCTCTCCATCACTGCGTGAAGGGGCACTCCCTTTTCCGCAGGCGGAGCGGGCGTTGGTGTGGCGCTTCGCATTCTCTTTCCCGTGACGACGGGAGAAGGCGGGGTCGCTGCAAAGCAGCGGGAGGGTCAGGGCCAAAAACGAAGCCCCGGGTTTAAGCCCGGGGCGACATGACGATTACAGTTCTCTAAAAGCTTAGGCGGCTCTGGAAAGCAGCGGGCTTACGCTTGCGTGTTGACGCTCTGACCGGGCTGGGCCTGCGGCTGGGGCCCGCCTTTGGAGACGCCAACCATGGCGGCGCGCAGCAGGCGGCCATGCTGGACATAGCCAGCCGCAACCACCTGCAGCACCGTGCCGGCCGGCACGGAGGAATCTTCGATCTCGAACATCGCCTGATGCAGGTTGGGATCGAATTTCTGGCCCTTCGGATCGATGCGGGCAATGCCGTGGCGCTCGAAGACGGTGAGCAATTCGCGCTCGGTGGCTTCGACGCCGATCAGCAGGTTGCGCACCGGCTCGCTCAGGGCTGCGGCGCCCTCGCCATCCTGCGGCGCGCTTTCCAGCGCGCGGCGCAGATTGTCGGCGACGGTGAGGATGTCCTTGGCGAACTTCGCCGCCGCGAATTTCACCGCATCTTCGCGCTCGCGCTCCAGGCGCTTGCGCAGGTTTTCCGCATCGGCGCGGGCACGCAGCACCTGATCCTTCAGATTGGCGATCTCGGCCTGGGCCTGCGCCAGCGGATCGGGCTGCTGCGCCTCGCCGGCAGCTTGCTGGCCGGCATTCTGGGCGGCGTTGCTGTCGGTGGCCGCAGTCTGGCCCGCATTGGCCTGGCCCGGATTGTCGTTACGGGCGGCGGCATTCGGATCGGTATTCTGGGTCATCGCATCTCCTCGCATTGGCCGTCATATACGGATCGCCTGCGCGAATTGAAAGGGGTGCGCCGAAAAACCGCGCCTTTTCCGCTGCGATCTGTCTGTGGTCATGGTCTGTGCCGCGCAAAAAACGCCAGCTATGCCGATAGGGCTAAGCATGTGGAAATAAAGGGTGAGGCTTTAGGCGGACAGTTTCTGCCGCGTGGTTTCAGCCAACAGCGTCAGCCGAGCAGGCGGCCGACCACCTGGGCGGTGAAATCCACCATCGGCACCACGCGGGCGTAGTTCATGCGGGTCGGGCCGATCACGCCGATGGCGCCGACGATGCGCTGCTGCTGGTTCTGCAAAGGCGCGACGATCAGCGAGCAGCCGGCGCGGCGGAACAGCGTATTCTCCGAGCCGATGAAGATGCGCACGCCTTCGCTGCCCTGCGTCAGCTCGATCAGGCGCAGCATCTCCTCGGTATTCTCCAGTTCTTCCATCAGCGCGCGGATGCGCTCCAGATCGGCCAATGCTGCGACATCGTCGAGCAGATTGGCGCTGCCGCGCACGATCAGCGTGCCGCGTTCGGATTCGCCGCCCCAGACGGCCAGGCCCGCTTCCACCACCTTGGCGGCAAGCTGGTCGAGCTCGGCGCGGCGCGCTTTCAGCTCGTCCAGGATTTCGTTGCGCGCCTCGTGCATGGTGCGGCCAGCCAGGCGCTGCGACAGGAACTGCCCGGCCTCGGCCAGCGCAGAGGGCGTCATGCCCATGGGCAATTCGACCATGCGGTTTTCCACCTGGCCGGATTCCGTCACCATCACCACCAGGGCCTTGCCGGGCCCGAGCGGCACGAATTCGACATGGCGCAACGGTGCATCCACTTTCGGCGCCACCACAAGGCCGGCATGGCCTGAAAGACCCGAAAGCGCGGAAGTGGCTTCGGTGAGCACCTCCTGAAAGCCGCGGCCCGACGCGGCGCAGCGGCTTTCGATCGAGCTGCGCTCATCCTGGGTGAGATCGCCGACCTGCAACAGGCCGTCGACGAACAGCCGCAGGCCCGATTCCGTGGGCAGGCGGCCGGCCGAGGTATGCGGGGAATAGAGCAGACCTGCCTCTTCCAGATCGGCCATGGTGTTGCGGATGCTGGCCGGAGAGAGTTTGTGCTCAAGCTTTTTCGACAGATAGCGCGAACCGACCGGTTCGCCGGTGGCCATATAGGTCTCGACGACCAGCCGCAGAATTTCGCGGCTGCGCTGGCTCATCTCCTGGATCATGTGCAACAATTAAGGAAGCCGGATGGGCGGCGTCAATATGGCGCCCGGCAGGATGGAATAGCCCGGAGTTCCGGGCTTGGGGTGCAAGGGCGTCCCGTTCGCTTCTTTCGCGCTTTCTGCGATGTGTTTCAATGCGCTTCGCTGCTGCCGATATCGTGATGCAGATTGCGCTCGTCGCCGCGCGCATTGTGCTTGCGCACATAGGTGATCATGGCGGCGGGATTCTTCTGCTTCACCTTTAGGGCGGCAATCAGGGCGTCCTCGGCTTCGACGGTGACGCTTGCCGATTTGCTCTCATTCCGCATGCCGACCATATAGCGTCCGACCATGGCTGGGGCTCCCGCGCTAGCGGAGGATGGGCGCGATCCTCGTGAGAAGAGATATAGTGCGGCGGCAGCGACGGCCCAAGGATGATATGGCCCAGGGGCGGGTAGGCATGGCCATTCACGCCACGGGTATCCGTGGCGAAGCTGCTGGGATGTGATGGGAAGAAAGATGTGATGGGAGGAAATTGGAGCGGGCGAAGGGATTCGAACCCTCGACCCCAACCTTGGCAAGGTTGTGCTCTACCCCTGAGCTACGCCCGCTCGGCAGATCGGCAGGCCCGCGGGGGCCAACCCGGCGACCGGGGGTACCGTGTCGCAGGCGCGCAATATACCCAGCCGCAACCCCGATGCAAGTATCTCGTTTAACAAAATAATGGGGCTGCCAGACCTTTTTTGCAGACCTTTCGTAGTGCCCGGGCTCCGGGGCCAAGCGCCTGGGCGGGCGGCGGAATTCCGGGGGCGGGAACGCCCGGTTTGTCCGGAAAAGGCTTGCGCACAGGGTGGCGCTCCTGTATGTGGTGCGCCTCGCGCGGCTCAATCAGATGGCCTTCGCGTATGGGTCCCCATCGTCTAGAGGCCCAGGACGGCGCCCTCTCACGGCGCAAACCGGGGTTCGAATCCCCGTGGGGACGCCAAGTTTCAGCTAAGTGGCTGAAAATACAGCGAAATCCGACAAGGCCCTGACGGCATGTGACACACAGTTGTGCTACACGCCGCGAGGTCCCTCTTGAGCCGGATTCCGCATGTTATCAGACGCCGAAATCGCCTCTATCTCCGCGTCCGAATACCCGCTGACGTTGCGATGCTTGTCGGCAAGGATTATCACGTTCGGACGCTCCGAACTGGTGACCCAAGACGAGCGAGGTTGGAAGCAGCGCGCGCCTTGGCGCAAGCGCATGCAGCTTGGAATGAGGTTCGCCGGATAATGTCAGCAAGAGTGCTTGGTAAAGCGATTCACGAACTCGCAGACGACGACATTCTGCGCATACGCAACGAAGACATAGAAGCCCTGAGTGACGCTGATAAGGCAGCGCTGATTCAGCAGATGGAGCTTATCGTTGAGCGCGAACGGCTGGCGGCTGAGAATGCCGAGGCTGGGCGGGCGAAAAAAAGCTTTGAGGTGCAATCCATCGCTATCGAAGTAAACGCGATGGAGCGCACCATGCGAGAAGCAAAGCTGATAGAAATGCAGGGCAAGGCTGCGGTCGAACATGCGCAGCAGAGTTTGCGACTGGCACAGGTAGAGCAGGCAATGCGAGAAGCCGTTACCCGCATCGGTTCCGTGCCCGCCGGACTTGCGCAAGCTGAACTGCCGCCAGAGGCCTCGCTTCCATGGAATGACGCCTCGCTCCTCGAAAGGTTCTGCGCCGACAATCCCGCTGGCGAATCATCAGCAGATGAGCGCGACCGAGCCTTCCGCGAATTCGCCGACCTGATAGGCGGCAAAGCAGTGAAAGACGTTGCCAAGGTAGATATCAAAGCCTACGCCGATTATCTCAGAGATAAAATTGGAAAGCGTGGGAACCCACTTAAACATGCAACGATTGTCAAGTCGCTCGGCTATGTGAAAGCGTATTTCAAATGGCACGCGGCATCGGGACACATCAATGTGAATCCGGGTGATGGTGTAAATCCTCGTGCCAAGACTGCGGCGGAGAAGGGGCAGCAACGGCGCGCATTCACGACCGACGAATTACGGCTTCTCTTCGACTCGCCGCTATTCACCGGATGCAAATCGCCACTTCGCCTTTCTAAGCCCGGCCCGAACGTGTATCGCAACGAGCGATATTGGTTCTGGATGCTGCTGCTGCTGACCGGCGCGAGACTGGATGAAATTGCTGCGGCCCCGGCGCGCATCGTCAAGGTCGGTGAAGTTGAATGCTTGGACTTCCTGCATTCGACAAAAACGCCGAACGCTCCGCGCTTAATTCCAATTCTCTCCGACTTGCGGCGCGTCGGCATTCACGACTGGATTGAAGCTCAGCAGCGGCGAGGCCGCGGTCTTGTTCAAGGTCCGGACGCTGTGGTGGACTGGTCGAAATGGCTGAACAGATATTTGAACGACCTCGGACTCGACGATCCGAAATTGGTCGCCTACAGCCTCAGGCATAATTTCCGGCAGCAACTCCGCGCATCGGGAATTCACAGTGAACTGGTCGATAAGGTGTTTGGACACGATGGCGAGACTGTCGGGGCGAACTACGGCCGCGACCTGTCGCCTGACGAAGCTCGGCTCGTTGTCGAACGAGTCCGACCGCCCGTTCCGATTGAGCACCTGTGGCAAGCATAAAAGCGGCGGCCGAACGGGGTAATCCAGCCGGGCAAAAAGATTCCTTGACTTGCTTGCGACAGCCAACGGCAAAATAAAAACGCCGCGTCATCGGTCTTGGCGGACCTCGGCGGCGTTTTAACTCTAGGTCTTCAAATCATGCGCATTGTGCTTGCAGATTTCAAGGCCGCCGTTCTTGGCGGTTAATTGGACGGGCGGCTGCATAGCCCGCCTGCCACCAGATCACATCCAGGCCCACCCAATGTTGACAATGTTGACACAGCGCGGCGGCTAGCAATCCGCAGCTCTCTGTTGACAGACCACGGCACAACAAGATCGTGGCTGTCGCAGTTCCTGCCACCCGAACCGCCAGCGCCGCCCCCAGCCAGTAATGACCCGCGACCCGTCGATCGTGATCTCGACCGGCGGCTGGTCGAGGCGGAGCTAGATGCCGAACTAGCCATCGACCGCCTAAATCAGATAGCCGAAACTCTGCCACCAGCCGCTGCACTGGCCCTGCTGCGCCAAATCGGCGTCCGTACGACATCGGTACAGGCTTTGCGGCAGGCCCTGGATAGCCGTAGGCGCTTGGCGTATCGGGGCACGCTGCCGGTCAACGACGACACGCCTAAACGCATTCTGGACGACGCACTGCCCGCCCTGGATCGGCTATCGGAGTTGGTCGGCAAAGACAACCTGCGGCTTCTAACCGCAGACGACAACGACCTGCTCGTAGAGGCCACAGAGATTGCATCCCGCCGCCAAGCCCGGCATGCCGCCGCAATCGCGGCAGGGAAGGAAGGTCTACATCCACGGGAGCGGGATGCCCGTTCGATCCGGCGGTGGCTGCGCCGTCAGGTCAATCAGAGCGCAGCGCATCTCGCAGGTATCCTTGGCCTAATAGGCGGGCGACAGTCCGCCCGGTTACCCGCTTACGTCGACGATTGGGCGCTGAAGCGCTGGCAACAGGTTCAAGAGGCCGGGCGAGCCTTCGTCGAAAGCCGAGTTCTCGTCGCAGCGAATGGCGAAACGGTGCCGCTAAAAGACGCCGTGGAAGGTGCAACCAAGGCGCGGGAGGCGCGCTGGTACGCCGTCCTGCTTGGATTGCAGCAGGTCGCGCAGCGGCGCGGCCTTGCGCCGGTATTTCTGACGTTAACGCTTCCGGCTGAATATCACCTGCATGCCACCAATGGACAGCGTGGGAACCCACGAAATTCGCCGACCGTCGCGGCCAAGGAAATCAATGCGCGGTGGCATAACCTCCTGTCCGTCGTTCACCAGCGCGGAACCACACCGATTGGCGTCCGAGTCATTGAGCCCCACACTGACGGTTGCCCGCACCTGCACTGTTGTCTGTGGCTGGCGCAGGATGGAATTCGTGATCTGACCGACGCCCTCGATATTCATTTCCCGGCCACAACGCCGGAGGAAGCAGCAGCACGGCGGCGCGGCGACTACACCCAAGGCCCCGCAGCGCTGGTCAAATCATGGCGGCCCGGCGAGGCTGCATCGCCCGTAAGCTATGTGCTGACCTATGTGCTTAAGACCCTTAGATCCGAAAAAGCGCCGGATGACAATGAACCGAACGGAGGACATGACCGGGCGGCAGCGTGGGCCAGCATGGTGGGAGTTCGCCGTCTTGACCTGATCGGGCTGAAAAGAGGCCTACAAGGGCGCTGGCAAGCTATGCAGCGAACGATCCGGGCGGCCGGTGATGACCGCCTTCCAGAGCCGCGCGCCCGCGCTATCGCGCATGCAATGAAGCGCAGGCAGTGGGGCACGGCCCTTGTCCTGTTAGGCGCGTTTGCCGACGCACCCCGACTGGCTGCGGTGCGGGCAGAACGCCGGAATTGCTGGGGAGACGCGGTTCAGGTGACGACGGATTACGCCCACCCGTTGACCGGCGAAATCGTCGCCACCGTCCGACCCAGAGAATGGAAGATTCAGGAAATCAGGAAGGCAGAACCAGCAGGCCAGCAGGCGACCGCGTGGACCGAGGAATCGCTGAATAAAGTGTTAGAGGACTACGGACTTTCAAAAGTTTTTAGTTACCCAAGTGGGGGCGCTGGCGCGCCCCCACCCGGCTCCGCCGGTCCGCCGCCAATACGGCGAAGGCCGACCATGCTGCAAATCGACGCCGCCAATGACGACCAACTGCCCGAAACCGACGCGGCAGCCTGAGTAGCTGCGCGAACAGTAGGAACCCACGGAATTGAGGTTGCCGCAGCTTCACCCCATGGCCTAGGGCTTGCCCCCTCAAGGGGGCTGCGCGTGCTCGCCCGTTCCGGGCTGCGCAATCGAAGTCAGCGGCGCGTCCAAGGACGCGCCTTGACCACAATCAGTCCGTCATGGACGACAGCACAACCCTGTTGCCCACGACTTCGACGTCGTCGACCAGCAGACTGAACCAGCGGCCGTTTTCACGTTCGATTTCGTCATAGATATCCTGCTCGATTTCATCGTCCGACAGCCCTATTGCGCGAGCATCGACGACGTAACGCGCAATCTCCGCAGCAGCAGAGTCCGGCACGCCACCCTGCTCCCCAGAGGAGCCGACAACAAGGATATCGACCTCCGCCGCCGCCATCACACAGACTCCGACCGCAAGAAGGCGATAACTTGCTTCACGGTGCGCTCCATCGTCGCATCAGGTCCGCGCCCCGCAGCTACGTGAGCGAGCAGATTCTGCCAATCCTGTTCCAGGAACCCGGCCAACTTCTCCGCCTCCAGCTTCCGCTTCGATTCGTTGCTCATCATCATCTCCATCGCTGTTACCCGTGATGCGAATCAGTATGCCCGATCGCGCGCGGGCTGGCAACCACAAAATCGCCAAAATGCCAATAAAAACAAATACTTGTCAACATAGAGCCGCAATCCTTACTCGCAAGGATTGCGGCTCTATGTTGACAAGGATTACGCGGCAGCGATGTCCTCGAATCCTTGCATTGCCTCGAAAATCTCTTGTCCGATTTTCCCGGAATAGATTCGCCACAGCACCTCGACCTCTGGCGTGTCCGCACAGGCTAGGCAACGACCGCCCTCGTAAATATAGCTGGCGAACTTCTCAAACAGTCGCGCGCGCCTCTCAACCGGATCGCTCAAATACTCTGATTCGTAGTCAGCACCGCGAGCAACCGCCGCATCGAGGACGCGCCGATCCGGCGGTTGCAGATACCAGTCGACAGCGTGAAACAGTTCGTGGAATAGCGTTTCCAGCGCTGTCGACGCATACGCCCGAGTGTTAACGAACACCACGCCTTGGTTTTGATGGCAGTGTCCGCCCCATCGTTCGCCCGTCTCTGAGAGAATTCGCGGACCCAAATAGAGGTCGACCCACGGCGCAATCCTCGTCGCCAGCTCGGCGATGTAGCCAAGGGCCGGGGCAACAGTAACGTGCTCGAGACCGCTCTTGACCACCGTGAACGCCCTGCCATCACCAAACTTGAATCCCTCAACCGGCAATTCGGAAACTGTCAGACTGCCACCTTTGATACGGTAGAGCCTCCGACTCACACGCCTGCCATGCTTTTCCATCACATCACCGCTCTGGACTCGTTGCTGATATCTGTTGCTGGCGTTTCGTTGTCGTGCCGCCGCGTCGGCGGCGGTAGCAGGCCAGGCAGCGGCCGACCAAGTTCCGGGAATTCATCCAGCTTCGCGCCGATGGCGTCGATCTCACGCAATTCCCGGAGACAGCGCGCACCGCCGGACAGCGCACGGTCGAGTTCAGAGCGCCACGCCTGCGCAGTTTCCGTGTCAGCGGCATTCACGGCGGCAAAGAACCTGCGACTCGGACCTCGAAAAGGGGATTCCCCGCCGACGCCGTTGAGCTTGTAATCCAGATACTCAATTGCGACGGCGGCAATATCGCGGGGCGTTCGCCCCGGCAGTTCCGGGATTCGCGCAACAAGCGCCTTTAGCTGTCTGATTCGCTCGCGGTACTCCGCGAGCGTCGCCCTGACCTCGGCAGCCGAATACTCGGGCGCGGGCGGCAGCACGATTTCACGATCAGCAGGCGGCGGAAGCATTGGCCGCCGCCCGGACAGCGAACCAAGGAACGACTCCAGAGCCGCGCGAATCGCACCGACCATCGCTGCCGACATGGTGGCAAACGATTGCCGAAAGGCGAAGTCGGACAGTAGCTCGGCATCCACCCGCAGCGCCCGACGACGCTTTGCATGACGAGATTTACGCCCCTGCCGTTCACGCTGCCGATGATAGTCGGCGACCGCTTCCTGCTCGGCGGCGCGCCGAGCCGCCGCCCGCCTTGCCGCATCTCGATTATCGTCGTCGGCAGCCAGTTCAGCGAGGCGACGACGGCGTTCAGCGTGGTAAGCCTCCTGCTGAATCCGCGACAGCGAACCGAGCTCGACACGGCCTGATTCGACCGCCGCAAACGCAGCATCCGGATTCAGATCAGGCTCAGGCTGACGTTTCACCATTGCCATCGCCCTTTGCGACCGGAGTCACCTCAAATGGCGTCCCCCTGAGGGTCTCATAGTCGATGTCGCGGAGCGCCTGACTGGCGATATGATTCCGCGCCGCTGCCAGACGCTGTTCGCTGGCGGCAATCCAGTCGCCGAGCAGCGCGCCGAGTAAATATTTACGGCTGTTGTCCCGCCGCCTGATTTCCTGCCGCAGCCGCCGCTCTACGGCCGCGCGCACCGCCCGCGCCCTCGCCAACCGCGCCTCAGCCCGTTTCCGCTGTTCCTCGATTGTCAACATTGTTTGCCGCATCGCCGTCCTCCTGGAATTGCGTGGTCTTCCAATCGTGAATCGGCGGCAAGCAAGAAAGAAAAAGAAATCTGGTGTCTTGCAACAGTCACCTAAAAACTTGACGACGACCAACAGAGGCCGACCGAAGGTCGGACAGTCTCGCTTATACGTTCCTGCGGAACGTGCTCGTCCGGAGGACGACATGACCAACAAGACGGCGCTATTCCACGCGCACTTCGGCGTCGTCCAGCGCGCCGCTGGCAACCATGCGGTGAAGGTCTCGGCTTATCAGCTGTGCAGCCGATTGCAGACCACCGAGGGCCGCCGCTTTAATTTCACCCGCAAATCGGCGGAGCATGCGGGACATGCGATGCTGCTGCCGGATGGCGCGCCATCCTGGGCGAATGACCCGGGCGAGCTGTGGCGGCGGGCTGAGGCGGCTGAGAAGAGGGGTGACGCACAGACGGCGAGATTGATTGAGTTCGCAATTCCTCGGTCGGTTCCTGCCGACCGTCGCCTTGAGTTTGCTCGCTCCGTCCTCCAGCCGTTCGTTGACGACGGCATGACGGTCCAGCTCGATGTCCACGCCCCACCCGGCGGAGCGACTGACGGCGGCGAGCAGCCGCATGCGCATGCGCTGATTACGTTGCGCAGGTTCGACGGTGACAAGTTCGCGGCGAAGAAGGAGAGGTCCTGGAACGACCAGTTCACCGCCGACAAGGGCCGGACGATGCGCGGCCAAATTGCCGACCGCATGAACAAATGGTTGGCGGCCAACGACCTCGCTGACCGCGTCGACCATCGCTCCAACCGTAAACGCGGCTTACCGCCACTAAGAGAACCTGACGTTCCGGACTGGCAATTCGAGAAGCGGCGGCAGACGGGGCAGGCTCCTGACGCGCTGGCGGATCTGATAACGCAGCGGCGGGCGCGCCGGGCGGGACACAATCTATCGAGCGCTGTCAAAGTCTCCCGCCTATCAGAGGAGCGATGGCAACAGCATCTCTCTGAGATAACAAAGCGCGGTCGAGCCAACGCGCTCCGTCCGGCCGACCCTGCTGAGCGAAGGGCGCGAAAAGAACGGTTCGTTGCCATGATGCTCGCGCGGCATTACGACGTGAAGTGGCTGCCCCAAGGCGTAGCCGAGCGAATCGAATCCGTTCAGCTCGATGCCGCCCGACACCTCGCCTTTATTCGCCTTCGGGACGGCAGTCAGATTATCGACGCTGGGGATGCAATCGCTCTCCGGGGTAGGTGGTCGCAAGACGCGATCAAGGAACTGGTTGAGGCGGTCAGCAGGAACGGCTGGGAGGCGGCCGAGGTGGCCGGAACGCAGGATTTCAAGGACAGGATCACGACGGCTTTGGCGCTCCGGAACCCGCCCGTGCCCGTCACCAACCACACCCTCAGCCCGGCGGCACAGGCCAAGCTCGACGCCGAGCTAGCCCGTCGGGAAGCCATGGCGGCCAGACGGGCAGAGGAGGCCCGTCAATTAGAGGCCGCCCGTCAGGCCATGCAGCAGGCCCGCAGGCCGCCAGCAGCCGCTACAGCGGCTCCAGAGGCCAATCTGCCCGGCCACACCCCGGCATACGTTCCGCCGTGGCAAAGAGCCGTTCAGCGACCACCCGACGGCGCGAAGCAAAAACAGGATCAAGACCGGCGGTAAGGTCGGCTTACGCACACAACTCACAGATACTCCGCCAGCACTTTTGATGGTGCGCTGCGTATCTGTGAGTTGCGCTCCGCTTCGCTGCGGCCCGCCGATGGCGGGCTGGAAAGCCGAAAGCATCACTTTTTGACTGGCGCAAATTTCTTTCCATCTGGACCAAAGCAGAAATATCGCTGTTCTGCCGACAATTGTTCGTACCGGGGATATGGGCAGTCAGGCCACATATGCACCCAAATCCTTGCAACACATTCATCGAAGTCGCTGGGGCTGATTGGCACATAGAGCGGCCGAATATCAAAGAAGTGCTTACGGCCCTGTAGGGCCATCAGGTTCTCTTTTGCCATCAATATTGACGCCATCTGCTCGGCAAGCAGCAAACGAAGATCATCATTAGGTATGGTGAGACTGGCATCGCCGCCGGTTTTAAGGGCGTGCCGGATTAGGGCTGCGTCTACCTGCATCCAATTTGCCAATCGATCCGCAACAGAAGCCGCCGTTGCGAGAAGGCTGTCCAGGTTTGCCAGTAAGGCGCGGCGTCTACCGAACCACATGCGGCCTCAGCCAATGTTGACAAGGATTACAGCCATTGTGATACATGGAAGTGTTACACGCCGTCCAGCCCGGTATATAGGGTTGGTCGGGCTTGTCGGATCAATAGCTTGTATGTTGTTTGGCACCCGCTCCCCGTGGGGACGCCAAATTTAAAGTTTTCCCAGTTTTTCGGTGCCTTTTCGGCTGTACTTTCCTCAGTTGGTACACTGGGTGGTACACAAATGCTCATCTCCATGAGATTTTCTGCCGTGCCGCGCCGGCATCTACATTTGTCGGCATCATTTATCGTCGCCGTGTGCCGGGCCATTTGGTCGACGTCATCGGCCAATGCGAGTTGAAGCGTTCGCTGGATAATCGGGATGAGGCTACGGCTATAGCCAGATAGCCGGCAGCTCACGAGTGGGCCGAAGGCCTGCTAACTGGTGCTGGGAGCCGCCCAGTAGGCGATTTGAAGCGGCTCGCCGACCGCTGGTTACATGCGCAGTTGACCGAGGCCGCGATCGAGGCGGCTGCCCGAAAGCCCGTCAACAATGGCAGTCATCGTATCACGACCATGACGAACTGGCAGAGGAATTGCCGCCGCCGCTGCGCCATCACCCGACGATCCCGGCCCGCCCCGGCGACGCGCTCGATCGCGATCTGCCACCAAGCCCAGTGAGCCGCGTCGTCTGCTGCTGCATGCGTAAACGACGGCGGCCGTCTCTCGATCAGTGTCCATGCGACATCTCCGACCCCGAGGCGCTGTACGTTGCGTATCGTCAGGGTGTCGGCGGCGGTGGGGCAAACTGCAGATGACATGACACCACGCTCTCAGCATACAGCTGCATGAGCCAGCGCCGATCCATGCCCACCGGGCCGGTGTCGAAGCAAAGCTCTGCGTCTGAAAGTGAGTCGTTCAGGGCTCGACAGATCCGATCGACGAGCTGTCCTTGCCGATCCACTTGTTCCAGGGTGAGGCCATGGATCGCTTCGGCCATCGGGTCCCATTGATACCCTGGCGACTGCGATTCGTCGGCACGCGCAATGAGCATCGACCGTGCTTCGACATGTGCATTCTCCGCCCACGCCCAGCCAACCTCGATCGGGTAGCCATCGCGCAGGGCTGAGGCCTCGAAGTCAACGAATACGAGGCGCCTCACGGCTCATTCTGGCCGACCGGGTCGAGCTTCCAGAGTCGGAGCTGATCAGCACAGCGCGCTGCGACTCCGTCGAGAACCTTGTCCAGGATTGGCGCCTTCAGGCCGGCCAAGTGGCATCGTCTCACGACAGCGGCCATTGCGTCTGGCAGCTGGTGTGCCATCTCCCACAGCGCGTCAACAAGCCGATCCTCGTCCATGCGGACCTTCTTGGCGAGTTGGCGCCAATGACGAAGCGCAACGTCGCCGTATTCGCGCTTGTCGGCGATCCGCATCGGCATTCTGGGATTCCTCCCGTCGTGATACGGCAGAAAGCTCGCGATGTCATAGAGCGGCGCCAAGCGGAATCCGCGCTCGCCGTGGAGGATTGAGTAGTTCTTGGCGTGCGCGTCCGTGCCTTCGATCAGGAAATTGAAGATGATGGCCTTCATGAACGCCAGCCGATCGTCCTGGGCCCGGCGGCTGCCGATTAGCACGCTGTCGATCTGCGCGATGCCGGGACCGCCATCAGACTCATATTTCTGCCCCGGGTGCAGACCAAGTGCCTGGCACATGTCCTCCTGATGCACCCGAAGCACGGAATCACCATCGAAGACACGATCATATCGCTCGACGACGATGACGACATGCTCGCCAAAATGAGCAATCTTGCTGCACGTCGTCGTCAGGCCCATTTCGGCTGCGGTCTCAAGGCACAGATGCTCGTTCTCGACCAGGCCCTCGAGGTTCATGGCCGCTGGCTTGAAGATATGCGTCGACGGCACGCTACCCCATGGTTGGAACCATCGATCGTCTTTGTTCAGCAGTGCGATCTTTGGCTGAGCTCCTGGAAGGCTGAACGCGCCAGGGTGTTCGCCTGACCCCGGAACGCTGCCAGTGGTGATGACATGTGTCAGATTCTGCGCAATCTGCTCCTCGGTAAGCGGATCCGCGCCGCCATCACGCACGATCTGATCAACATCTTCAGGCGCCACGATCTGAAGGGCGCCCGCACAGTCGGCACCAACCTTGCGGATCAACTGCATAACACTGTTCGGAGAGCAAGGGCCCCCAAAATTTGGGTCCCTTGCGATCGCTTCAAGGCGGCGCGGGTTATCCGGCAGCAGGCCCCAGAGGAAGTTTTCGACTATTCTACGCTGCGCACGACCGCGCCTGCCCAGCCCCGCCATTCCGAACCGGGGTAGCGAGATGGATACTGGGATCGCGACGTCGTAGCCGTCGGCGTACTCGAAAAAGATGCCCGCTGCGTCCTGGATGAAGTTGCCGGCATGGACGCCATGCAAATAGGCCTGCAGGATCATTTCGGTCGCCGGAAGCGAGCAATATGTTCGTCGATGTCGACCATCGGGCGGGACGGTGGGCGGAGATCCCGATCGGTCCGCATCATGTGCTCGTCGGTCATCAGCCCGACATCGAGCACATTCAGGATCGCGAACAGGGTGCCGACGCGGGGGTCGGCGTTTCCGTTCTCGATGTCGGAAATCGTCGCCTGGCGGACACCGACCCGGCGAGCGAGGTCGGCCTGAGTCATGTTGCGCTGTTGCCGCTTGGCCGCGATTAAGTCGCCTATGTCTTTGATAGATCTAAGCATGGAGTTTAGCATATACGGTTTGCCGTATAAATCAACATTAATACGCTTTACCGTATTTATACGGTTCCCCGTATAATTGGCCGAAAATACGGTATTCCGTATAAGTCACTCCAAAATGCGTCGCTCCGGCATAGTCGTCATTTTGCCGCCCTCAAGGCTCGCGCGCCTTGGGTGAGCTTGCAGGAACTGATGACCAGGACGGTACCATCATTTCACAAGGGTTGACGCGCGGTCTCCAATGACCTGCATGGTTCTCCCGGTTTTATTTGCCCCGAGGGCTTTTTTCGTGTGATATGCTATCACATATCACACGAAGAATTTGATATATTAATACAGATCATTTCTTGAAAAGCTTCTATTGGATATATGTTATTATATATAAAATGATCCGCTGATATATCTCTGCATATGATTTACGCAACTGAGGACATCGTGAAATCGCTTAAGGCGGCAAGGAGGGCTAAACGCCTTACCCAGCGAGATCTCAGTGCGCTTACGGGCCTGCCACAAAGTCACATCTCGAAGATCGAGGGGGGCGTACAGATATCCGCCTGTCGAGCCTAATCGAGTTGGCCCGCGTCCTCGATTTGGAACTCAAGCTCGTACCACGGAAGGCTGTGCCCGCTGTTGAAACTGTCGTCCGCAGCACGGCTCCATCGTTAGAGGCTCAACATTCAATCACGCCGAAAACTTTCGCCGAGCTCTTGGCAACGCGCCGCCTTCTTCAAAAGCTAAAAAAGAAATTCCCTAACAACCCGGCTTTGCAAGACATGCAGCGTACTTTGCAGTCTCTGCAATACATGTCGATCTCCGAAGCGGTACTTCACAATATCATTGTAGAAACCCGTAAATTTCTCGCTCTCCTACAGAAGCAGTCAAAAGCAATCGACGACGTAAATTTATCTCCCGATGCACTGCGAATCCTGACGAAAGCAGCGGACAACTTAAGACAAATCCGCAATCAGGCCGTTCATGGCGTGCCGATGGCGACCACACCGCGCCCCGCATATCGTCTCGATGACGAGGACGGTCATGGCTAATGTTTCAGTCCTTAACGTCCGCCTCCACGGAACGACGATCGGAAGTATTACGCATGTGCAGGGCGACCGAACGGTGTTCGCCTTCACTGATGAGTATGTTCAAGATCAATATCGGCCAACTTTGAGCCTGTCATTTAAGGACGAATTCGGCTCCCTTATTACCGAATGGCCGGTCAGACAAAAGCGCCTAATGCCTTACTTCTCAAACCTCTTGCCTGAGGGACACCTGAGGGAGTATCTGGCCAAACGCGCAGGCGTGCATCCCGAGCGCGAATTCTTTCTGCTCTGGGCATTGGGAAGAGATCTTCCGGGCGCATTGACCGTCGAACCTGCCGACGGCGAAATTTGGCCGCCTGGTCTGGATGAAGGCGAGAACACCGAGCAGGCTCGAATGCGCTGCGATTTTCGCTTGCTGGCGTGCAGCTTAAATTCTCCGCTGTACACGATGCCAAAGCCAACATGAGCCTGACGATCCCCGCAAAGGGGGTTGGCGGTTCATGGATCGTCAAGCTTCCGTCACTTCGCTTTGAGGGAATTCCCGAGAACGAATTTGCCATGATGACTCTTGCCCGCCTCGTGGGTATTGAGGTGCCAGAGATCAAGCTGGTGGACATTGGCAGCATCGGTAATCTGCCCGATGGCATCGGTGACCTGCGTGGCCAGGCCTTTGCGATTGCCCGCTTTGATCGCACGCCGGCAGGGGCCGTGCATACTGAGGACTTCGCTCAGGTGTTCGCCATATGCAGAAACCGGGCAGGACGGCGTTACCGAATTTATCAGGCGGTTAACGTTCAATACTCTTATCGGCAACGCCGATATGCATCTGAAGAACTGGTCACTTATCTATCCGGATCAACGGACACCAGCTCTTTCTCCGGCCTATGACCTTGTATCCACGATCGCCTACCTTGATGAGGATCAAGCCGCATTAAAGTATGCACGCACTAGGAATTTTGATCGGTTCTCCTTGGATGAACTTTCCTATCTGGCGGCTAAAGCCAGTCTCCCAAAGAAACTGGTTCTCGACACCGCTCGGGAAACAACCGCGCGCTTCCTTGAAGTCTGGGCTGCAGAAAAATTTCACTTGCCACAAGACAAGCGCGTAACAAAGAAAATCGATGCCCACCTCAAGCGCCTGCCGATCGTCAGAGAACATGCTGCGTCTAACTGACGCTTGCGATCGATTATTGTCTTGATGGATCCATCATGGATGTCAGCTTCACTGCGACTGAGGCACGTCTACCTGTGTTCTGTTCCGCGGCTTGACGAGAAGACCATCAGCCGATCCAAGTAGTGCCTGTCGGTGATATCCGGCCCCAAGGCCTGCGTCTCGGTCATGTTAGATACGAGAGCGAGATAAGCTCGAAAATTGATTGCATCGGGCTCGTTTGCAAATTTCCATACAGCAATGTCTCGCCCGTCTCGGTGTCGGCCCAGCGCCCGAATTGGTGGCGCGTCAGCCGGGCCCTGATCCAGGCCTCAATCAGATTCAGCCGCTGCCCAAATCGGTATGGTGGGATCACTTCCTTCCGCCAGCAATGGCACTCATCCGTCTCTACATGAGAAACTGAAGGCGAGCCGCGCTTTAACCAGACATTTTTCGCCTCACTCAGGCAACCCCGCTCGCCGTAACCCTTCGGAGAATATCTCGACATGCTCCGGGTGGCGAATGGGGAGCCAATCCGTCAACCCGGAGATGCGGAGCGTCGAATCGAGCTGGCGCAAGTGATTCATTGCCTTCTTGGCTTCGTTCGGCCGATCGGCCAAAGCATGGCTTGCTGCGATGATGGCAACGACCATCAGAAAGCTCGGCAGCTCCCTGTAGGCTTTTTCTGCCCATGAAGAGGCGGTGTTGAAGCGGCGGGCAAATAAATGCGCCAGCGCCATTCCTGCCTGCATGCGAAACATCTCCGGGTCCAGCGGGCTGAAGCGCATGGCTCTGGAGAAATAGTCGATGGCGCTGTCCGTATCGCCGCGTTCGGTTCTCAGGAAGCCGCCAAGGAACCATGCGGCGGCGAGATTCGGATCGAGTGCCAGCGCCCTGTCGAGCAGAGCAATGCTCATGTCGAGATCGCCCACGAAGTGCGCGAGTGCATGACCGCCCCTGGTCAGCGCAACGGCGTCCTCCTTACCCAACTCTATAGCTCTTCTGGCCAGGCGCGTGCCTTCCGCGATCTCACGTTGACGATCGATCATCCATCCATTGACCTTGCGCCAGAAATGACACCAGGCCGCCATCGCATAGGCGGATGCAAAATCCGGATCGAGTTCAATTGCTTTGTAGAAGTAGGGAAGACCCTCTTCTATTGCCTCCCTGGTGCCTAGGTTCAAGCTTGCGCGGCCGCGCAGATAGCAGTCGTATGCATCAAGGTTATCGGTCGGCTTCCGTTTGGCGCGGTCGATTTCCGCTTGCTCCAGTTGTCGCGCTATCGCACCCACGACGCTCGCGGAGATCTGATCCTGCAGTTCGAAAATGTCGTCGAGCGTGCCTTCATAGCGCTCTGCCCAGATATGCATTCCGGTCGTCGCATCTATAAGCTGACCGGTGATGCGCACGCGGTTTGCGGCCTTGCGCATGCTGCCTTCGAGAACATAGCGCACGCCGAGCTCACGGCCGACTTGCGTTATATTTACTGCCTGTCCCTTGTAGGTGAAACTTGAATTGCGCGCGATGACGAACATCCAGCGAATGCGTGACAGCGCCGAGACGATGTCCTCGACAACCCCATCGATGAAATAGTCCTGGGAAGCATCCTGACTCAGGTTCACAAACGGCAGGACGGCGATGGACGGCTTTTCGGGAAGTGGCGGGGGTTGAGCGTTATCCTTTGCCGTAGCGGTGTCTCCGGGCGTAGGAGAGCTGGCGCCAACTTGTACAGGCCGAACCAGAACGTCGCCGACGAAGCGAAACCCCTTCCGGGCAATCGTCCGGATCAGGCGCTGTTCCTGGCCGCTATCGCCGATCGCGTTGCGGACGGCATTGATATGGCTGGCCAAGGTGGACTCGGAAACGATGCGCCCTTTCCATACCGTATCCAGCAGATTGTCCCGGCTGACTACCCGTTCGCGGTGTTCCACCAAATAAAGCAATAAATCAAAGACCTGGGGCCCAAGCGTAATCACCTCTGCCCCACGAGAAAGTTCTCGCCGGTCGGGGTCGAGCACGCAATCACCGAATACGAATGGCATTCGGCTGTCTCCCTGGCCGTGCACGGATGAGTGCGGGCGGCCTTCGCGGCGCGGGTCTTGGATAAAAATCCAAGCAAAACCTAACAGTAATTCAATGCTGCCGCAAAGTTTTCCTGCCGTCTTTCAGGCATCGTCTGCTCATCGGTAGCGAGTGATGCAGTCCGATCAACGAAATGGCTGCTGCATCGCCTCGCTCAATGAACAGCCAGCCGAAGAAGGAATGTCGACATGAGCATGATCAGGACGAAGGACGGCACACAAATCTACTACAAGGATTGGGGGAAAGGGCCCGCCGTTGTTTTCTCGCACGGCTGGCCGCTGAATGCAGATGCCTGGGACGGGCAAATGCTTTTCCTTGCAGAAAAGGGCTTCCGCGTTATCGCACATGACCGGCGCGGTCATGGCCGTTCAAGCCAAAGCTCATCCGGTAATGACATGAACGGCTATGCCGACGATCTGGCCGCCCTCATCGAGGCCCTCGATCTTAAGGACGCGACGCTCGTGGGCCATTCTACTGGCGGCGGCGAAGTTGCCCGATATATCGGTCGCCGCGGAACCGAGCGAATTGCCAAAGCCGTGCTGATTGCCGCCGTGCCGCCAATCATGCTCAGGTCCGCGACTAATCCGGAAGGCCTGCCGTTGGAGGTGTTCGATCGCATCCGCGCCGGCGTCGCCGGAGACAGGTCGCAATACTACAAGGATCTCGCCATTGCCTTTTATGGCGCCAACCGGCCGGGAGCAAATGTGTCTCAAGGGATGCTGGATCAGTTCTGGCTGTGGAGCATGCAGGCGGGGACTAAGAATGCCTATGAGTGCGTCAGGGCATTTTCGGAAACCGACTTCACCGAAGACCTGAAGAGGTTCGATCTGCCGACGCTCGTGCTCCATGGCGAGGACGATCAGATTGTTCCGGTTAAGGATTCGGCCATCAAGTCTGCGCGGCTGATCAAGGGAGCTCAGGCGATTTATTACCCTGCCGCGCCCCACGGCTTAACCGCCACTCATCAGGATCGGGTCAACGCGGATTTGCTGGCTTTCATCGGCGCGTAGCACCTGCAGGCGAGCCTCATGCGGACGGACGCCTGATACCCTTTTCACAATGGAGAGACATATGAAGATCGTCGTCATCGGAGGCAATGGCCTCATCGGATCGAAGGTCGTGGGCCGGCTTCGGGGAATGGGCCATGAGGTTGTTGCGGCATCCCCTGCCTCAGGCGTGAACAGTGTCACCGGCGAAGGGCTGACGGATGCGCTTGCAGGTGCCAGCGTCGTCATCGATCTGGCAAATTCGCCTTCCTTCGACGACAAGGCCGCCATGGACTTCTTTGCCGCAGCGGGGCGCAACCTGCTTGCAGCGGAGGCGGCCGCCGGAACGGAGCATCACGTGGCATTGTCTGTCGTTGGAACGGAGCGCCTTCAGTCCATGGGGTATTTTCGCGCGAAGTTGCTCCAGGAGGATCTGATCAAGGAATCTGGCCGTCCCTACACGATCATCCGCTCGACGCAGTTCTTCGAATTCACGGCGGCCATCGCCGAATCCGGTGCGAGTGGACAAACGGTTCGCATGTCGCCAGCCCTTTATCAGCCCATTGCATCGGACGACGTCGCTGCTGCCGTGGCAGACATCGCGATCAAACCGCCGGTGAACGGCACGATTGAGATCGCCGGCCCGGACAGAGTGCCGATCGATGAACTGGTGCGGCGTTTTCTGACTGCCACCCGCGATCCACGAACCGTGATTGCTGATTCCCGCGCCGGCTATTTCGGCGTTGCCGTGGACGATCAGTCGCTGACCCCAGGCGCAAACGCGCGCATCAGCAGCACTCGTTTCGAGGACTGGCTCAGCCGAATGGCTTAACGGACCTATCGTGATGCGCCGCCATGCAGTGCGTCATCACGATACCGGAAAGGGAGACGCACCATGAGGACCAGAAACGACATTGGCGAAGACCGCCGCGTGGTGATGGCTGCCATACTCATCATGGTCACCTTCAATAGCCTTTTCCTTTCCCTCAATGGGATGTTCATGCTCGTCAACCCGCTGACCTGGTACGAGCTGGTTCCCGGGGTCACCGATACCGGATTCTTCAACCAACACTTCATTCGGGACATCGGCATCGTCCAGCTTTTCCTGGGCATAGCCTTCGTGATCGGCCTGTTCTGGCCGGAGCGTCGGATTGGCCTCTGGGCTGGCGCTACGCTGTGGCTGATCGCGCATGCCGTGTTTCATCTGTGGGAGGTCGCCGTTGGCATCTGCGCGCCGTCCGTCATTCCTCGCGATTTTCCGGCTGTCACGTTGCCAGCACTTATCGGCATCGCACTCACTTTGTGGGCAATCGGCCGCGCCCGTGCCGGAAGAGCGGCTTTCACCTGAGTTCTCATCACCAGCAAAAGGAAAAGGACGATGACAAAACATATGGACAATCTCGCCCGCAAGAGTGACACGCACCGGTCGGAACCAGACGATCCGGTCCCCTCACGCTACGCCTTGCGAGTTGGGGATATTGAAGTGCTGGTCGTCAGCGATGGGGTGCTGCCGCTACCGACTGCAACCTTGGCCACTAATGTCGAACCGGCCGTCCGTGCGGGCTGGTTCGAAGGCATGTTCCTGCCGCCGGATAAGTTCGATTGGGCGCTGAATGTGCTTGTGTTGCGCAGTGGCGAGCAAACCATACTCGTCGATGCGGGGCTGGGAGGGCAGTTTCCCGGCTTCCCCCGGGCTGGCCAGTTCCCAAAACGACTGGACGCCGCAGGCATCGATCTGGCCTCGGTCACCGATGTCATCATCACCCATATGCACATGGACCATGTCGGCGGCCTGCTGGTCGGCGAGGTCAGGAAGCGGCTGCGGCCGGATCTGCGAATTCACGTCGCGCGCGCCGAGGTCGATTTCTGGGCGTCGCCCGATTTCTCCGCCACTGCCATGCCATCGCCGGTTCCGAACGTCCTTCGGACAACTGCCAGGCAGTTCCTGAAGGAATATGGCAGCCAGCTGCAGATCTTCGAGGAAGAGTTCGAGGTGGCGCCCGGGGTGGTCGTGTGGCGTACCGGCGGTCACACGCCGGGACATAGTGTAGTCCGGGTCACCTCAGGCGGCGAACGGCTGACATTTGCGGGCGATGCCATCTTCCCTGTCGGTTTCGATCATCCCGACTGGCACAACGGATTCGAACATGATCCTGAGGAAGCGGTTCGTGTCCGCATCCGTCTTTTGCAAGAGGCGGCAATGACACGCGAATTGCTGGTGGCCACCCATCTGCCCTTTCCGTCCGTCGGCAGGGTGGCGGTCGATGGCGATGCCTTCCGTTGGATTGCGGCCTTCTGGGACTACTGACCCATTGGGGAGTTTTTCACGGTTCCACCCAGCATCAGGAACATCATGTCCACATTGGAAGATAAAGTCGTCATCGTCACCGGCGGCAGTTCCGGCATCGGCCGGGCTGCGGCACGACGCTTCGCCGAAGTGGGGGCGAAAGTAATGATTACCGGTCGCCGGTCGGCAGCACTCGAGGAAGCCGCCGGCGACCACCCGGGCATTTTCATGCTGGTCGCCGATTCTGCTGCGCCGCAGGATGCGGCGCGGACGGTCGCCAAGGCCGTCGAAGCCCATGGGCGGCTGGATATCCTCGTGAACAATGCCGGCGCTGGGGCCATCCTTCCTCTGGTCGATGCCACGGCCGAGCGGATCATGAGTATTTTTGCGGCCAATGTCCTTGGACCGAGCCTGCTCGCCGCCGCGGCGCTGCCCTATCTGCAGGCAGCAAAAGGAACCATCACAAATGTGTCGAGCACCTTCGGTCACAGAGCAGCAACGGGGCTATCGCACTATGCCGCCAGCAAGGCTGCCCTGGAGCACCTGACCCGCTGCTGGGCGCTGGAACTTGCTCCGCAGGGCGTAAGGGTCAATGCGGTTGCGCCGGGGCCAACCGACTCGGGCGCATTAACAGGAATGATGGGGCTTTCGCCGGAGCAGGCCGCCGCCATCGAGAAACAGGAGCGTGCCAGGATTCCGCTCGGGCGGCGGGGCAACCCTGACGACGTGGCCCGATGGATCGTCGCCTTATCGGATCCAGCGTCCGAGTGGGTCACGGGCCAGGTAATCGCCGTCGATGGCGGGCTCGGCGTTGCGTGAGGCTCAGATCGCGGAACTGAGTCCGATCGCCGAAAATGGTTTGCGATGGTACACAAAATTCAGCCCCATTGGTACACAATGGGGGCAGAGCGGTCGAGAAGAACCTGTAAATATTGGTATTTTCGACTGGCAGACTTGGTTTCCCCGTGGGGACGCCAATTCCACTTTCCACGCATTTCCGGTACCTTTTCGGTCGTACTTCCCTCAGCTGATACACCGGCTGCTACACAATGCTCATTCCCATGAGCTATGACGCGACGCAGCGGCGCCATCGGGCCGCGTGAGTTGAAGCGTTCGCTGGCCTCACGATGAGCCGTTGCCATCGCGCAATACGCTGCCACGCACGATTGGACCGAGAGAGTAACTGCACGCAGTCTTCAGGCGGCCGAGCGGGCCGCACGTGCTGTGACTTTATATTTGAAGCCGGTAGCGACGCTGGAAGGTGTGGCAGCGGCTGCGCCGTATGGGGGAGACCTCAACCGGGCCGAATATGCCGGGGCGCGCCTGCCGGCGAGGTTTGCCTTCGGTGAAGAGCGCGCCGATGACATTTCTTGCAGCTATCCGCGCTCCTCGATGGGCCCCTGCTGGTATTTTGCAAGCCTTCCCGAGGACGCCGGGCTGATTGCTCTGGCTATCCCTGCCTGACTATCCCTGTACCATCTTCTGGCGGCGTTCCTGCAGATTCTTCCACCCGACTTCAGTGTTGACTCTGACATGTTCGCGTAGCGCTTCGATGTCCGTCCCCATCTTACGGACCACAGGCCCACGCTCTGGCGGCAGATAGACCTCATCGGGTCGGGTCCTGAGCGCTTCCAGGATGGCCGCGGCAACGTCTTCAGGCATCATGGGCTTACCTGCGAATGCCAGGGCCAAGGCATCGTCCTTTGCTTCTTTCTCCAGCATGGGCGTCTCGGTGGCACCCGGGTAGATGAGGCTGAAGTCGACGGGGCTGTCGCGCTCCTCGATCGCTAGGGCAACATGGAAGGCACGTAATGCATGCTTTGCGGCGGCATAGCTGGCGAGGCCAGGATAGGGGATGAAAGCGACCATGCTGGCGACTGTCACCAGATGGCCGCTGCCCTGGGCCTTCAGACGGGGTAGTGCCGTCATCATGCCGTTAATGGCGCCCATGCAATTCGTTTCCATGGTCTGCCGGTGCGCTGAAAGCGGAAGATCCCGGGCCCAACCGGTATGGACAATGGCCGCGTTGTTGATCAGAACATCCAGGCGTCCCTCAACCTCCCAGACCCGGTCCAGGGCGGCTTCCCAGTCACTCTCCAAGGTAATATCGAGTTTTACGGGCCAGGTGTGCGGACCGAGCAGTTTGGCCGTCGCCTGCGCCTTGTCCAGATCGATATCCGCAATCACGACCCGATAGCCTGCGGCCACTGCCAATTTCGCCGTTGCTGCGCCGATGCCGCTGGCGGCACCGGTAATCATCACCACTTGGCTCTGTTTCTTGTCGTTGTTCATGTTGCTACGCAGGCCTTTGCTTAAAAATACGTTCTGATGGAACCGGTCACCTGATAGGCCTCGTCCACCAGATGCAGGACGCGCCACTTATCAAATGTCAGGCAGGGGTGAGAGATGCCGAAGCCGACCAGGTCGCCGACCTGCAACGGTGAGTCCTCGGGCAAACGAAGGTGGCAATGCTGGTCGTTCAGCTTCTCGACTACCAGGCCTGCAGGCGCAGGCTGCGGCGACGTGTGGAGGCCGGGGCGGAGCCACTTCAGTGCAATGGGCGGATCGTCATAGGAAATGTCGCGCTTCCCCATCGAGATGATGGCTTTGGCCGCCTCGGGACGTGACTGCACCGCAGCCCAGACCTCAAGGGCCGGTTGCAGATCGCCGATGGCGGCTACGCCGGGAGAGCGGCGGGCAAGCGCATGCCGCGCCCGGACATACATATGCGAATCATGAGTGATGTAGCAGCCGGACCGGATAATCACTCTGGTGGGCCGAGACAGCCGGACCTTTTTCAGCGCGGTGGCTACAAGATCGAAATACGAGGAGCCGCCGGCGGACAGGAGAACTTCCGGACGGCCATACAGATTCTCGGCATCCGCCATTTCAGCTAGGCGCCCCATGCCGGCGAGCAGCGCCTCGATCTGGGCGAGGACCTCCGGCGTTCCGTCGTTTCTCAGAAGGCCTTCAAAACCTTCGATTCCGGAAAGGCATAGAGCTTCAGACTCGGCTGCGACCTGCCGCGCAACTTCAATGGCCTCCTCAACGGTCCGGCACCCCGTACGGCCGCCCTGATAGCCCAGTTCCACCAGCGCATTCAGGGGCCGGGCGAGACCGATCTCGCGGGCGGCTGACGCGAGGGCAGCAACATTTTCCTTGCTGTCGACTAGGCAAAAGAATTCGACATCCGGATTGGCCTTCAGGCCGCGCAGCACGTCCCGGATGCTTCCGGCGCCGATCAACTGGTTGGCCATAAGGATGCGGGTGAAACCTGAGCGCACCGCCAGGGTGAAATGCTGGGACGTCGAGACTGTGATGGCCCAGGCGCCGTCGGCAATCTGCAGATCAAATAGGGCCGGGGCGAGGGTCGTTTTGCCATGCGGGGCAATGTCGACGCCGGTCTGGGCCAGAAATCTCCTCATCCAAGTGCTGTTGTTCAGCAGGGCCTGTTCGCGCAGAACAGCGACGGGCAGAGGCAGGTCACCGGCCAGCAGGCTCCATTTCCGGTCGCCGACCTGATCCAGAGGAAGCGGCTGTTCCAGGAAGGGCACACCCTTCTCGATGGTGGTCAGCGGCGCTTCCCAGTCGCGTATTTTGTAGTGGATCTTCGAATTGCTCATGGCGTTTCTCAAATCGGAGCCGGATCAAGGAAACGGGACAGCACGTTCTTGGTTATGCGGGCGACGTTGTTGCGGTAGCCGTTGTGGGATAGCGCGCAGCACCATCCAATCGACCCCACGGAGAAAACCGCGCCACCTTCTGCCGTCGGTGTCAGGACGATATCGGCGCGGGCGATGGTGCTCTCCTCGCCGGTAAAGCCGCGATACAGCACCGGCAGCTCTTCTGGGGCAGGGATGCCGCCCGCACCGGTATTGTCGGCTGTCGCCAGAATCATGGCTTCGGGAGCCGTACCCAGATCCCGGTCGGCACGGTCAATCTCGAGCGACGCAGCGCCCCCTGCACGGAGGCCGAAGTTTCCAATCACTTCGTCGTCGGCCAGCCCTTCCATCACGAATGCTGCCCGGGGGAGATGGCTGTCGGGCAGGCGACGGTAGGACGCACCCCGGTCAAAGACCTGGGCGGAGAACCCAACGCCGGTCAGGCGCTGCGGCGCACGTCCGGAGGATCGCCAAAGGCCGCTGGGCTCGCCCGTGAATGACAGGCAGTCTTCCCCAGCCTCGGCTTCCCAGCTCCGCAGGCCGGTGACGCCGCGCCGCAGTTCGATGAGACCAGATTTCGTCGGGTGGAAGGCAATCCGCCAGTAGAAGCCGTTGCCGCCGAGATACATGTGGCGTCCGCCGTCGTCTTGATACTCCTGCAGAGCATCGAGCATGTTTTTTGACGTGTACTCCGGATGAGTCATCGTCACGGCTACGCGATACGGCTTCAGAATCTTGACGCCTTCGCGATCCAGATCCTCATCGGTGATGACGTCATAGGCGAAACCTTCTTCTTCCAGCCAGTCGAGAAGATGGGTGTCGTTGACGTAATTGAACGTATAGGCTCCAGGCCGCTGGTTCAAAATCGGCCGGCGCGCTGAGGAATAGCAGACTCCGCTGTGGTCTCTGTGTGTGTCGTAGACCGAGCTGCCCAGTTCGCGGTGCTTGTGATTGTAGAGATCGTCGGGCGACAGCACGATCAGGCCATCGGCCATAACCTCGAAATGAATCTGGTCGATGCGGGATTTGTTGTTCGCATAGGCCAGATACGTGGCCGTCGGCGCTATCACCACAATGTCAGCGGTGGTTTTCCCTCGCGGAGGGCGCACAAAGAACGGGATATGGCTCTCGGTCTTTACCCCGTCATGCTCGGCAGTCAGTTCAAGCGAGTAGAAGCCCGAACGAATGCCGTCCGGCACCTTCGAGCTCTGTGTGACGGGCCAACCTGCATCTTCAACATCGTCGTCGTGGAAATGGATGGCGCCGTATTCTTCCGGTGCTGCGGTCCAGTTCGTGCGTGTGCCGGTCCAGTTTGCTCCGGTTGCAGCCCGCATCGGCATGCGCCTGACGGTGCCATGCAGGGCATTTCGCGAACGGTCAGAAATCGCGTCAGTGGAGATGTCCAGGCTAAAATCCCAGGCACCGATCAGGTGAGGATCGTTCAAATCCGGGACAACGCTGTCGACGATGCGGCGCATCTCGGCGCCGCTGAGAGCACGGCCATACAGGCGCGGCCGGTCAATCTTGCCGTTGAAGTGATTTCTGGTGGGGGAATGAGGCGCGGTTTTCCCGGACAATTCGGCTGCAAATGTCAGGGAGGCAACCTCTGCTAAATTAGGCTGCACAGAACTGCTGCCGCTCAGGTCCACATGCTGAGCTCGCCCACCATCCTTGTGAAGGCTTTCCGCCGTCAGCGTGAGCTTTCCTTCCGTTGCGGAGAAACTGGCGTGAACGTACAGCCATTCCCGCACGACAACCGGCCGGTCCGCTGCGAGCGACGCGGTATGTGTGCCATCCGTGATTTCGAAGGCGAGGCACCCGTCGGAATTAATATAAAGGCGCCAGCCGCCAGCCGCTGTTGAGCTCCCGCGGGCGAAGACGACCTGGTCTTTACCAGTCAGAAAGGTCGGCCAGATCCAGGCGCCAATGCTGAAGTCCTTCAGATTCGTCAGACCCTTCGTGTCCGGGATATCGCCATAGCTTCCATTGTGGATCGGATGCGAAGCGAGTTGGATCTCGCCATCCAGCGGGGACGGTTGATGGTGGAGCTTCATGCCTGGCCCGCGCGGGTCCGCATCGGCACACCGGATGCGAACAATTCGTGCAGAGGCACTCTTCAGAACATCGCTGGACAGATGAAACTGCACCTCGTCACCTGGGGCAACGGACCAGGGAAACGCGTAGCCGATAACCTTGCTGGAATCTTTCATGCGATTAGTCCATCTCGGCAGGCAGGGCATTGCCTGTCAGGGCTTCCCAACGAATGCGGAATACATGCCATTCGGCATCGTTCAGCGAGGTAAACGTTATCTCCGGGTAAGTGAGGATTTCGCCGTAGCGTTCATCCGGGAGCCGCGCGAGCATCCATCTGACGCCGGGCTCGACCGTCACCACACACCACCGACCACCAGTGCCAGACCAGCGCATGCGATGAATGACGCGGCGCAGTTCGGGGCTGTGCGGCCCCTTCGGCGCACGACGGAATTCACGGGCGAGATCGAGCCGGGTCGGATCGATCTCAAAATGCGCGGTATCTCGGCTGGTTCTCAACATGACTATTGTCTCCGGATAAACCGGTCCGGGATTGCTCCCGGACCGGCCTGCCACTTATACGCGGCGGACGTTCCAGAACACCGGGAAGGTGTCCAGAATGCCCTCGAGATTGCTCCGGTAAGCCGTCGGGAAGTAGAAAAGACCCAGTGGGATAAAGGGTACTTCCTTGAGGCAGATTTCCTGCAGCTTCCGGCCAATCTCACGCTGCTCTTCAACGGTGGTCGCTTCCAGCCATGCTGCGCGCAATTCCTCGATTGCCGGGATGTTCGGCCAGCCATCGAAAGCCGAGGCGCCAGCGCGAAGGTAGGTGTGGGCGGCCGTGTTGAAGGTGCCCGCGCCCGCAACGAAGTTGGCGAAGATGTGATAGCCGCCGGCGGAGATGTCGCCTTTGTTCTTCATGCGCGCCGACACGGTTGCCCAGTCCTGAACCTGGTGGTCGACGTTCATGCCGATTTTGCGCTGCATATCGGCAGCCACTTCGCCGAATGCGCCGATGACGGGGAAGTCGGCCGTCGACATAAGGACGATCTTCTCGCCCTTGTATCCGGCAGCTTTGAGCTCCTGCTTGAGCGCTTCGTAGTTCTTCTTCTCGACGAAGGTCGACAGACCGAAATCGCTCGCCAGTGTCGACTTGGGATGGAAAAAGCCCTGAGGAACGGACCAGCGGCTCTTATCCTCACCCACGGCAGCCAGCATGTAATTGGTCTGCTCGACAGCCTTGAGCACCACTTCACGAACGGCGCGGTTGTTGAACGGCGGCTGAAGGAAATTCATGCGCAGCAAGCCAATGTTGCCGCTCGAATCCTTGACGCCGACCTTGACGTCCTTCCCCTTGAAGATGGGGAGGAGATCCGGCGTCGGCGCTTCCCACCAGTCGATCTCGCCGGACATAAGTGCTGCGGCCGCAGTCGCTGGGTCGGGAATGGTGTGCCACTCGATGCGGTCGAAATGGGCGATCTTGCCGCCAGCCAGATTGTCGGCGGGTTCCGAGCGCGGAACGTAGTCTTCGAACCTCTCGTAAACGTTCAGGGAGCCGGGAATCCGCTTCTCCATGACATAGCGATACGGACCGGAGCCGATGATCTCGGGTACGGGAGTATTCGGATCCGTCTTGGCTAGCCGCTCGGGCATGATGCCGGTCGAGAAAGAGGCCATTTTGCCCAGCAGATCCGGCAGGATCGGGAACGGCTTCGACAGCTTGAATACAATGGTCTTGTCATCGGGCGCCGAAAGGTCGGTCAGCACGGCGGCCAGAGCGGCAGCAAAACCGTCCTTAACCATCCAGCGCTTGAGACTGGCAACAACGTCAACGCCGCGCACCGGGCTGCCATCATGGAATTTGAGGCCGTCGCGCAGGACGAGCGTCCAGGTCTTGCCATCCGCCGAAGGCTCACCGGATTTCACCATCTGAGGCCGCGGCACGTTGTTGCTGTCGACGCCGTACAAGGTGTCGTAAACCAGCATGGCGTGGTTGCGGGTAACGTAAGCCGGGGTGCCATGCGGATCGAGCACCGCAAGGTCAGCCTGCGGTACGAACTTCAGCACCTTGGTATCTTTGGCGCGCGCCTTGAAACTGCCACCGGATACCATCATCGCGCCGACAGCTGCCGTGCTGCCGGCCAAAAAGTCTCTACGCTTGATCTTCATTACAATCTCCCCTTGCGTTGGTCCTATTAAGCGATGGTGGCCGGCGCCATCGGCAGTAAGTGGCAGGCGGCCTGCTGATTTCCGCCGACAGGTGTCAGGCGCGGAATGTCGTGCGCGCAGAGGTCCTGAGCGAGCGGACACCGCGTGCGGAAAGTGCAGCCAGATGGCGGATTGAATGGAGAGGGCAATTCTCCCTTCAGGATGATGCGTTCCCGACGCGCGGCGGGGTCCACCATGGGAACGGCCGAAAGGAGCGCCCGCGTATAGGGATGTTTCGGGTTGTCGAAAATCTCGTTGCGCGACCCGATCTCGACAATGCGACCCAGATACATGACGGCCACCCGGTCCGTGATGTGGTCGACGATCGCCAAGTCGTGACTGATGAAGAGGAGCGCCAATCCGAGTTCGTTGCGGAGGTCAGCCAGCAGATTGACGATCTGGGCTTTGACCGACACGTCGAGCGCAGAAACTGCCTCGTCACAGATAATCAGCTCGGGATTGGGCGCCAGAGCGCGTGCAATGCCGATACGCTGCCGCTGGCCACCGGAGAATTCGTGAGGATAGCGGTCTGCGGAGTCTCTGGGCAGACGGACAAGATCAATCAGGCGGGCAATCTGCGCGTTGAGATCCTGACGGTCTTTGGCCAGGCCGAAATTCTTCAACGGCTCGGCAATGATATCGCGCACCCGCATTCTCGGATCGAGGCTCGAATAAGGATCCTGGAATACCACCTGGACCTTGCGGTGCCATAACTGCCCAGCCTTGTATTCCGGGCTGGTGATGGGTTTTCCGTTCAACAGGATCTCGCCATGCGTTGCCGGATGGAGGCCGGCTATCGCCTTGCCGACAGTCGACTTGCCGCATCCTGACTCTCCAACAAGCGAGAGCGTTTCGCCGCGTGCGATGTCGAAGCTGACGTCCTGGACGGCCTTGACGGTGCGCTTGCCCAAACCGAAGAAGCCGTGACCGTGGACATAGTGTTTTGCCAGGTTGCGGACGCTGAGAAGCGGTGTTGCGGTCATGCCGGTCCCCCTTCCAGCTCCACGAGGTGGCAGGCAGCCCAATGGCCGGGCGCTTTCTGGGTCAGCGCAGGTTCCAGTTTCCGGCACATGTCGCTGGCATAGGCGCAGCGGTTGGCAAATGCGCAGCCTTCCAGCTTTTTCCGCAGGTCTGGCACCAGGCCCGGAATTTCTGCCAGGCGAGCCCGCTGTGAGGCGCCGATGCGCGGTACGGCCGCCAACAGGCCCTGTGTGTAGGGATGCCGGGGATTGGCCAGCAGCGTTGACGTTGCCGCCTCCTCGATTATACGGCCGGCATACATCACCGCCACGCGGTCGGTCGACTCCGCCACCACGCCAAGGTCATGAGTGATGAAGATGATGGCGGTGCCCTGCTCGCGCTGGATTTGACGCAGCAGGTCGAGAATCTGCGCCTGGATGGTCACATCCAGAGCGGTCGTAGGCTCATCAGCAATTAGCAGCTTCGGTTTGCAGGCAAGCGCAAGCGCAATCATGATGCGCTGACGCATGCCGCCCGAGAGCTGATGCGCATATTCCTGGAGCCTGCGCGAGGGGTCGGGTATGCCGACGAGATCGAGCATCTCCAGAGCGCGGCGCTTCAGCTCGGATCTGGGAACCCGCTGGTGCAGCGCAATGGTTTCCTGAATCTGGAATCCGACGGTCAGTACGGGGTTCAGGCTGGTCATCGGCTCCTGGAAGATCATGCCGATGTCGTTGCCGCGGACCCGCTCCATCTCCTTTTCGGACAGAGTGAGCAAATCCCGTCCATCGAAAATGATTCGACCAGCGCTCTTTGCCATTCCGGGCGGGAGAAGCCGCATGATCGACATCGAAGTGACCGATTTTCCGCAGCCCGATTCCCCGACGATGGCGAGTGTTTCTCCGGCCTTAACCTGAAAGGAAACGCCATTCACAGCCCGGTTGATGCCTCGGGGCGTGCGGAAATGCGTCTGCAGGTTTTGGACTTCTAACAATGCCATGGTCAGATGTCCTTGACCAAACGGCTGTCCAGCGCGTCGCGAAGTCCGTCGCCGACGACGTTCACTGCAAGCACCGTTGCCGAAAGGAAGGCCGCGGGGATCAGCACGATGAGAGGCTTTACCTGCCAGAGCGAACGACCCTCGGCCATGATGTTTCCCCAGGAGGGGATGGAAGCCGGAGTCCCGGCGCCTATAAAGGAGAGCGTCGCCTCAATGATCATGGCGCTGGCGCAAATGTAGGTCGCTTGCACGATGATGGGTGCTGCCGCATTCGGAAGAATGTGGCGCAGGATGATCTTCGTCGAATTCGAGCCGCTGACGATGCCCGCTTCGACCCAGGCAAGCTCTCGCAGGGAAATCACCACGGAGCGAACAAGGCGTGCCACGCGTGGGACTTCAGCAACCGTAATGGCGAAGATGACGTTCGATACCGAAGGGCGGATCAGCGCGACGAGGGCGATGGCGAGGAGGATGGACGGAATCGACATGACGGCGTCCATCGCCCGCATAATCAAACCCTCAGCGGCGCGAATGTACCCAGCCATCACGCCGAGCAAGACGCCAATGCCCGTCGCCAAAGCGGCGACAGAGAAGCCCACCGTCAGAGAGACGCGGGTTCCATAAAGGACGCGGGACCACAGGTCGCGGCCGAGTGCGTCGGTGCCAAAGAAATGTTCCGCCGATGGCGGGCGCGTCCGCATTGCAGGATTGATTGACAGTGGATCGACAGTACCGAGCCAGGGGGCACAGATTCCGATGAAGATGATGATGGCAATGCCTGCCAAGCCGATGGTGACCGAGATGTTGCGCTGAATCATTCCGAGAAGCCCGGAACGAGGAATCCGTTCTTCCAAAATGTCGGGAAGCGGCGTTGCGACGGCCGGATTTTCGGCGAAACGGGATGTACGCATGGTCAGTACCGAATTCTCGGGTCGAAGAATGGGTAGATGAGGTCGATCACGAGGTTGATGACCATGTAGGTGAAGGAGAACAGCAGCACGACGCCCTGAATGACCGGGTAGTCGCGGCGAAGAATGGCGTCGGCGGTGAGGCGCCCGATACCGGGAATGGCAAAAACGGATTCCGTTACGACAGCGCCGCCGATGAGAAGACCAACGCCCAGGCCGACAATCGTAACCATGGGCACGGCGGCATTCTTCAGGGCATGGCGGAACAGAATACGTTGCGCATTCGCGCCCTTGGCTTTTGCCGTGCGGATGTAATCCTGCTGCAGGATCTCAACGAGCGCAGCGCGCCCAATCCTGGAAATCAGCGCGACATAGCCGGTTCCGAGCGCAAAGGCAGGCAGGATCAGGCTTCTGAGCCAGGGCCAGATACCCTTGGACAGAGGCGTGTAGCCTTGGATGGGGAGCCACTGCAATTCGACAGCAAGGATGTAGCTGGCGCAGTAGGCAAAGACGAATACCGGGACCGAAAAACCGGCCACCCCCATCAACATGACAAGACGATCGATGGCAGAACCGCGTTTAGCCGCTGCGACGACGGCCAGAGGCACTGCCACAGCGACAGACCAAACCAGCGTGAGAACAGTAAGTGAGAGGGTGGGCTCAAGGCGCTGGGCGATCAGGCTGGTGACCGGGACGTTCGAAACGAGGGAAACGCCGAGATCTCCGTGGACCACGTTCCACAGCCATGTGCCGAACTGGATGTGGAAGGGGCGATCGAGGCCCATCCTGGCCCGGATCTGAGCGATCTGTTCGGGAGTAGCTTGATCGCCTGCAAACAAAACGGCGGGGTCGCCCGGCGCGAGGTAAAGGAGGCCAAAAACCAGCAGCGCCACGAGAAACATGACCGGAATAGCGGTCATGACGCGTCTTGCAATGATTTTAAGCAACGCTTCCCCCCTTATTACTGAAAATAATATATGATATTTCAAAAATGCATCGCAACTGGATTCTTCTTCTGACGGACGCTGTCTATGAGGCGGGCGGGCCATACAGCGCTCGCCGCAGGCGCGCTTCGGTCGAAGCGGCGAGGCTGACTTATCGACACCCGTCGATGAGTTCTTCGTAATCTGTTGGGATGTTAGGCAGACGCATCTCTGCGGGTCGAGAAAAGCGTCTGGCAAATGATGCCTACCAATATCTTCGCGCGCATCGTGGGCGCGATACGCATACCGGTTGGCGGCGCACTACATCACTAATGATTGCGATGCGTCCCGCGACAGGCACCTGCGGTAGCCGTCATAACACAATGGTACGGACAGACGGCGAATCGCCAATCCTACGCAGGATCAGCGCGGAGCGCGTGCTTTGCGCATCTTTTTCTGGGGTTCGCCGACAACCCCGGCCTTCATCTGCTCGATGATCCGGTAGGAACCTTCGCGAAGATCGCGCACGATCAGTTCACCGGCTTCCGACGGCGAGCGCCGCGACAGCGCGTCGATGACGAGCAAATGCGGATGCGTTTCCGCCGCTGCCTGCCGGATGTGCGGGTACTGGTAGCTGATGATCGGGCCCGCCAACAGCCAGAGATTCTCGATGCAACGCACCAGAATGTCATTGCGGGAGGCGCGATAAATGGTGAAGTGAAATTCCTGATTTGCGATCAGCGCCGCTTTCCAATTCTCGGCCTTCTCGCAGTCCACGAAGGCCTGATGCAACTCGCGAAGCTTTTGGATCTCAGTTTCCGTGATATTGACGGTGCTGAGTTCGGCGGCAAGCCGCTCAAGCGGGACGCGCGTTTCCCGGATGTTAATGTACTGCTCGATCGAGAGCTGCGGCACACGAGGCTGGTAGCCGAGTTTCAGCTCCAGGGCGCCTTCACGAACAAGCTGGAAAATCGCTTCGCGCACCGGGGTTGGGGAAGTGTGATAGGTGGCGGCGAGCTTGCGAATGCTGAGGCGCGTCCCTGGTGCGTACAGGCCAGTCAGAAGGGCGACGCGTAGACGGGAGTAAATCCGTTCGGAAAGGCTGTCGCGAGTCAAGCCAATCGCTTCGTCCGGATCTAACTCTGGGTTGAGGGGCGCAATCGATGGCATGGCTCTATGGTCGTCGAACATTCGTCTCGCCCGCTAACGTGGATGAAGCGAGATTTGATGCACATTATAAAGTGTACTTGGTTCGAAACAATAAACAGCTTTTACGCGGTGTGCCTCAGCTGACTTCGACCACCATTTCGACTTCGACCGAGATCTGACGCGGTAACGACCCGGCGCCGACTGCCGACCGCGCATGAGCGCCACGTTCCGGCCCGAAGATGGCGATAAGCAGGTCGGAGCAGCCATTGATGACCCGTGGCTGGTCGCCAAAATCGGGGACCCCGTTCACAAAGCCGAGCACTTTGACGATCCGCTCAATCGAATCGATAGAGCCGAGTGCGTCATGAGCCAGTGCGAGCAGGTTCAGGGTGCAGATTTTCGCATGTTCGTATGCTTCATCCACACTGAAGTCCTGCCCGACCTTGCCGGTAAAGGCTGTGCCATCCGGCAGCACTGGCCCCTGGCCTGACAGGAAGAGCAGGTTGCCGCTGCGAACCGCAGGCACGAAGTTTCCGACCGGCTTGCGCGGTGGCGGCAGTACCAGCCCCAGTTCGCGCAGCCTTTCAGTGGGTTTCATCGCCATCATCCCTTCTTGACCGCGGCCAGAGCGTCCTTTGCCGCCTTAGTCATCAAGGAGGCGTCGCTGCCGACGGTCACGAAAGTGAAGCCTGCTGCAATCATGCGATTGGCATATTCGAGGCTGATGGTATGAAGACCCGCGAATTTCCCACGTTTGCGGGCTTCCGATGTAACGGTGGCATAGATATCCAGAATCGCTGGCTCTTCTCGGTCAAACAGTGGTTTCAGGCCTATCGCGAAGCCGAGATCGCTGGGTCCGATATACACGCCGCTGACCCCGGGAACATCGAGAATGGCCTTAAGGTTGGCGACCGCCTCCGCAGTCTCAATCATCGGAATCACCAGAACTTCGTCGTTCGCGATGTCCTGATAACTGCTGCTTCCGCCATAGGTGGCGGCGCGATTGGGGCCGTTGGATCTCCGGCCAAGTGGCGGATACATGCAGGCATCGACGAGCGCCTTGGCCTCAGCGGCCGAATTGACCATCGGGCAAATTACGCCCCAGGCGCCGGCATCCAATGCCTTGCCGATGATGCCCGCTTCATTCGTGGGAACCCGAACGAGCGGCGTGGCAGGGAAAGCGGACATGGCCTGGAAGCACTGAACCATGCTGGCGTAGTCCTGCACGCCATGCTGCAGATCGACAGTGATGCTGTCCCAGCCGCAACGCGCCATCAACTCGGCGGAATAGCCTGATGGGATCGAGAGCCACCCATTTATGCTGGCTTTCCCGGCCTGAAGGCGGGCTTTCAATGTATTGGGCATCGTTTCCAACCTAGTTTGCAGAATCGTTGAATTATACTATATGATATATCAAAATTGCAATGATGTGAGGCGGATGGTGGAATTCAGGCAGTGCATCTCTTTTGACTTAATTCTGGGTGAGAGCCCCGTCTGGGACATGCGTCGCCAGCGTCTGTGGTTCGTCGACATACTGGCGCCATCCATCCATTCTCTCGATCCGGTGACGGGCGACGTGCAGCACTTCAAGATGCCCGCAGCCGTCGGGAGCATCGGGCTGGCCAAAGGTGGCCGCCTGATCGTGGCGCTGCGTACCGGTGTCCACCTGTTTGACCCAAAGTCGGAAAAGTTGGAGTTCCTGGTTCATCCGGAACCGGACCTGCATATGAATCGCCTTAACGACGGCAAAGTGGGGCCGGACGGGTGCTTCTGGGTTGGAAGCATGCATGACGCTATTCCCCGTCAGCCGACTGCCGCCCTGTACCGGATTACGCCGGACGGCGGCTGCACGCGGGTCGTCGAGGGCGTGCGGGCATCGAACGGCCTGGCATGGAGCCCGGACAGCAAAGTGATGTACCACGCAGACTCCCGGGCGCCGGATATCCGAGCTTATGACTTTGACATCAGAACCGGGAACCTATCGAACGTGCGCACATTGGCGGCGCCGGATGAGGCATTGGGCCTGCCCGATGGGGCGGCGGTCGATACGGATGGCAATTACTGGAGTGCAGGCATTACGTCCGGCCGGTTGAACAAGTTTTCTCCCAGCGGAGAACTTCTGGAGTCGATCGAGCTGCCTGTGCCGGCGCCAACGATGCCATGCTTTGGCGGGCCCGATATGAAAACGATGTTCATCACTTCACTCGACAAACAGGTCGGTGACCGGATGTATCCCGGCACCCTCATTGCCTGCGAAACCAACGCAGTCGGTGTGCCGGTCGGCGAATTTGGATAGCGCACCCAATCTTGCGGAGCCGGATGCGGGCAGATTTTAGATGCTATCCGCGTTCGCCCGGCTCTTCGGCGATGCGCGCCTTGGCCTCGATATGCTTTTTCAGCACCTGGCCGGCGAAGAAGACATGTTCCTGCATCAGGGCTTCGGCGCGTTTGGCCTGGCGGCGCGAGATCGCATCGAAGATGCGATGGTGATCGTCATGCGAGCGGTGGATGATCTGGTAGTCGTCCCAGACCATGATGCGGTTCGAGGCGAAGGGGATGTTATGCGTCTGCCGCACCAGATCGCCCAGAATGCGTGCGCCTGACGCGCGCAGGATCGTCTCGTGGAAGTCGACATTCATCTGGCGGTAACGCGCCAGATTCTCCGGCAGCAGCTTGCCGCTGGACAACAGGCTGTCGCCATCGGCCACGCAGCGCTCAAGGATGGCGAGATCCTCCTTCGACAGGCCGTTCTCCGCCGCCATCCGGCAGGCAAGGCCTTCCAGCGCGGCGCGCGCCTCATAGGCGGCGACGATGTCGTGCGTGCCGAATTCGCGCACGCCGTAGCCGCGCTGCGTCTCGTAATCCAGCAGGCCTTCGATGCGCAGCGTGTTGAGCGCTTCGCGCACCGGCGTGCGCGAAACCCCCATGCGCTCAGCCAAAGGGATTTCATAGAGGCGTTCGCCGGGATTGAAGGTGCCCTGCAGGATCAGCTCGCGGAGCTGATCAGTCACCGATTGGGAACGGGTCCGTTTGCTCATGTGGTTCCATTATGCATCCGGCGGAGGCGGTCGGGAGAATGTATACATGAAAGCGAGCAGGCATTACTACTACTTCGCCTAAATGTATAGCGAAAATGATATTTATACTGATTTTCCGCCATTTTAATTAGTTACATGTGAAATTTATTTATCAGATAGTATTGACGCGCTCACAAAAATGTATGCACATAGGGTCAGGAAACGCGCTCAAATCTGGGCACCGTGATGAAAAATGCGACAGTCTCCGGTTCCGCGGAGAAGACCGAGTCAGTCACCCGACTTGCCTTGTTGACCGGCGGCGCCCGGGGCATCGGCGCCGCCATCGCGCAGCGTCTGGCCGCGGACGGCCTGACGGTGATCATTGCCGATCTTGAGATCGAAGCCGCCCAGGCGACTGCGGCGGCGCTGCCTGGCAAGGGCCATGCCGCCTTACGGCTCGATGTCAGCGTCGAATCGGAGGTCGAAGCTCTGTTCGACCGGATCGAGGCCGAGCGCGGCCCGATCTCCGTTCTGGTCTGCAATGCCGGCATCCTGATCCTGCCGGGCGGACAGCGCCTGCCGATCTGGGAAACATCGCTGGACGACTGGGAAAAGACCCATGCTGTGAATGCGCGCGGCACCTTTCTGTGCTGCCGCGCCTATCTGCGCCGCCGCGTGAAGACGCCGGTGGAACATGGCCGCATCGTCACGCTCGGTTCGGTCGCCGCCCAGCTCGGCGGCTATCGTTCCAGCAGCGCCTACATCGCCAGCAAGGCCGGCGTGCTCGGCTTCACCAAGGCAGCGGCCCGCGAAGCCGCGCCGTACGGCATCACCGTGAATGCCGTGGCGCCGGGCGTGATCGACGCGCCGATGCTGCGCCAGTCGCTGTCGCCCGAGGGCGACGCCGCCATGGCAGCCGCCATTCCGCTCAATCGCCTCGGCACGCCCGAGGATGTCGCTTCTGCCGTCGGATATCTCGTTTCACCGGCCGCCGGTTACCTGACCGGGGTCACCATCGACGTGAACGGCGGCTATCGCATGCAGTAACCCCGGTTTCCAGAGAGGGAGGAAGACCAATGAAAACCATGTTCAGAGCGGCCTTAATGGGTCTCGTGCTGACCGGCTCAGCCGGTTTCAGCGCCCAGGCATTTCCGGTCAAGGCCGGCCAGGGCAGCTACAGTGATCCTGGTATCACCGACGACACCATCAAGATCGGCCTTTTTGCGCCGCTTTCGGGTCCGGCGCAGGCCTATGGCGAGGATCCGCTGAATGCGGCCCGCATGTGGTACGAGACGGTCAACAGCATGGGCGGCATCTGGGGCCGCAAGATTGAACTGGTGATCGAGGACGACCGCTGCAACGCCAACGACCTGGTCGCGGCCGTGAAGAAGCTGGTCGAGCAGGACAAGGTGTTCATGATCAACGGCGGCTCCTGCTCGGCGGCTGCCGTGGCGGCGCAGGAATACGTCACCCGCGCCAAGGTCCCTTACGTGATGCTGAATGCGTCGGGTGACGGCGCGCTGTATCCGCCGACCGACTACATCTTCGGCGCCATCTCGATCTCGCAGCGCGCAGTCGGCGGCACCGCGGTCGACTTCGCCACTCGTCATCTCAAGGGTAAGAAGATCGGCTACATCAACCACGACGATGCTTATGGCGCGTGGAATCTGGAAACCGCCGAGTTCACCGCCAAGGAAGCCGGCGCCACGCTCAGCGTCGAGTCGATCAATCCCAACATCACGGATGTGACCGCGCCACTGCTGAAGATCCGCGCCTTCAATCCGGATGTGATCATCCTGACCACCTATGCCCGCCCGGCGACCCTGATCCTCAAGAAGGCGCATGAACTGGGCATGAAGATGCCGATCATCCTGACGGTGACCGGCACCGCCAACCTGAAGCAGCTGGTCGACAACGTCGGCACCAAGGACGCGTTCAAGAACTTCTACGTCCAGGACGTGATCAACGACACGCCCGATGGCCCAAAGCAGAAGTGGGTCCTCGACATGTACAAGAAGCGTTATCCGGAACTGGCGGCCAAGCCCGACCATCCGACGCCGTACATGCCGTATGGCATCCCGGCGGCCCAGACCGTCACCCATGCGCTGCTGCTGGCCGGTCCGAACCCGACGCGCGAGGGCGTTGCCCGCATCATGCGGTCGCTGACCTTCGAATCGGGCGTCATGGCCGGTCTGATCAGCTATGGCGAGAATGACCGTGCGGGTCAGGAATCGTCGATCTTCCTGAAGTTCGACGGCGACAAGCAGGAGCTGCAGCCCGGCGTTTATGTGAGCCGCTGGGTCTACAAGCCGTAATCAGTCAACAGAGGCAAGGGCACGGCCATGGACTGGCAAGTAATCTGGCTATTCCTTCAGCAGGGTGTGGCATCCGGCCTGGTGACAGGCAGCATCTATGCCCTGCTGGCCGTCGCCATTGTCATCATCTTCAAGACGACGGACGCCCCGAACTTCGCCGCCGGCGAACTGTTCATGGCGGCCGCCTATGTTGCGCTGTATCTGCTCGTGTTCCTGGCGCTGCCGTTCGTGGCGGTGGTCCCGATCAGCCTCGGTATCGCCTTCATCGCGGCTGCGCTGTTCTACCGCATCGTGCTGCAGAAGATCGGCTCCTCGGCGGCGGTCACCGTCAATGTGGTGATCGCCACCCTGGGTCTGTCGTTTGTGCTCAAGGGACTGGTGCGCAAGACCGGCGTGGGCGACGTGCCGCGCTCCTTCCCGTCTATCTTCGGCAATGACACCGTGATGATCGGTCAGGCCGTGCTGACCATGCAGGATATCGGCATCCTGGTGCTGGCTGTCCTGTCGATGACGATCTTCTTCCTGTTCTTCAACTTCACCCGCACCGGCCGCGCCATGCGCGCCGTGGGCATGAACCCCAAGGCTGCGGTGCTGGTCGGCATCAACCTGCGGCGGACGCGGATGCTGATCTGGGGGCTGTCCGGCCTGCTGTCGTCGCTGGCCGCCATCCTGATCGCGCCGAAGATCCTGATGACCGCCGATATGGGCAGCGTCGTCATTCTCGGTTTCGCCGCCGCCATCATCGGCGGCTTCACCAGCCTGCCTGGCGCGGTTCTGGGCGGCATCATCATCGGCGTCGTCGAGAATCTCGTCGGCCTGTTCATTTCCTCGCGCGCCATCTCGGTCGCGCCCTTCGTCGCCATCATGCTGGTGCTGGTGCTGCGGCCGCAGGGCCTGCTGGGCGGCAAGGTTGCGGTGAAGAAGGTATGACCATGCCCATCACACTCCCCGCAAAGCTGGGTTCGCTGGCGGTTGCGCTGATCGCGCTGATCGTGCTGCCGCACCTGACCACAGGTTACGTCGTCTATCTGGCGAACCTGATGCTGATCTACATCATCCTCGCCCTGGGGCTGAACATCCTGATCGGCGAGACCGGCCAGTTCGGCCTTGCCCATGTCGCCTTCTACGGCATCGGCATCTACACCACCGCGATCCTGGCCGGACGCTTCGATGTGCCGTTTCCGGTCGCCATCGTGGCCGGCATGCTGCTGGCCGGCGCGATCGGTTTCCTGCTCGGCGCGGTCTCCTTTCGCATGCGCGACATCTATCTGGCGCTGTCGACCTTCGCTTTCGGCGAGGCGATGCAGTGGGTGTTCAAAAGCTGGGACGACGTGACCAACGGGCCGAACGGCATGCGCATCCCGCAGGCCAGCATGTTCGGCTTCCGCATCACCAACGACCATGACGCCTATTACATCGTGCTGGCTGTCACCATTGTCGTCGTGCTGGCGACCGTTGCGCTGATGCGGTCGCGGCTGGGCCGCGCCTTCCGCGCCGTGCGCGAGTCTGAGCCGGCCGCGCTGGCGCTAGGCGTCAACGTGCGGCTCACCAAGGTGATCGCGTTTACGCTGTCCGCGGTCTATGCCGGACTGGCCGGCGGCGTCTATGCCAGCTTCTCGTCCTTCATCCATCCCGACAGCCTCGGTTTCACCACGACGATCCTGGTGCTGACCATGATCGTCGTCGGCGGCCTCGGGTCGATTGCTGGGGCGATCATGGGCGCGCTGATCCTTGGCCTGATCCAGGAGCTTCTGCGTCAGGCCCCGTCGTATCAGGAGATCATCTACGGCGTGATCCTGATCCTGTTCATGATGTACGCGCCCAAGGGCGTGGCCGGTGCCATCAAGGCGCGGTTCGGGCGGAGTGCGGCGAAATGACCGTGACACCCTTCCTCTCGATCAAGAACCTCACCGTGAAGTTCGGCGGTCTGACGGCCGTGAACGACTTCTCGATGGACGTGATGCCGGGATCGATCCACGCGCTGATCGGTCCGAACGGCGCCGGCAAGTCCACGGTATTCAACTGCATCTCGCGCTACTATCAGCCGGTGAGCGGCGACATCCTCTTCCAGGGCACGAGCCTGATGCAGACGCCGGCCCATGGCACGGCCATCCGCGGCATTGCGCGCACCTTCCAGAACCTGGAGCTGTTCAACGGCATCAGCGTGGTGGAGAACGTCATGGTCGGCCTGGATGCCGCGCTGAAGCGCGACGGCAAACGGCTGTCGCCGCGCCAGATGCGCCTCGAGGCCGAAGCCATCCTTGAGCGCACGGGGCTGGCCGATTATCGCAACGAGCAGGCCGATGCCCTCGATTTCGGCCATCAGAAGCTGCTGGAACTTTCGCGCGCCCTGGCCGTGCGGCCGAAACTGCTGCTGCTCGACGAGCCGGCTGCGGGCCTGCGCAATCGCGAGATCGCCGCGCTGGACCGCCTGCTGGTCGATCTGGTGCGCAAGGAGGGCCTTACCGTCATCCTGGTCGAGCATGTGATGCAGCTTGTGATGTCCATTTCCGACGGGATCACTGTGCTCAGCTTCGGCCAGAAGATCGCTGAAGGCCTGCCGGCCGAAGTGCGCCAGAACCAGCAGGTGATCGAGGCCTATCTCGGCCGTGAAGGAGGGGCCGCGGCATGATGCTCGAGCTGAAAGCGATTTCTGCGGGCTACGGCCGCATCAACGCGCTCTCGGGCGTCAGCCTGAAGGTGGACACAGGGCGCATTGTCGCGCTGCTGGGTGCCAATGGCGCTGGCAAGACCACGACGCTGAACTGCATTTCCCGCGTCGTTCCGCTGACCTCGGGGGAAATTCATTTTGAAGGGCGCCGCGTCGATCGCCTGGCATCCGAAGAGATGGTCGCGCTCGGCGTCTGCCAGGTGCCCGAAGGCCGCGAGATCTTCGCCAGGATGAGCGTGCGCGAGAATCTCGAGATCGGCGCCCATCTGCGGCGCGACAAGGCGGCGATCCGGCAGGATTTTGATCGCGTCTGCGAGTATTTCCCGCGCCTGCGCCAGCGTTTCACGCAGGAGGCCGGAACCCTGTCGGGCGGCGAGCAGCAGATGCTGCTGATTGCCCGCGCGCTGATGGGTCGCCCGAAGCTTCTGCTGCTGGATGAGCCGTCGCTTGGCCTGTCGCCGCTGCTGGTCGAACAGATCTTTGCCATCATCCGCCAGCTCAACAAGGAAGGCCTGACGATTCTGCTGGTGGAGCAGAATGCGCGCATCGCACTGAACGTTTCCGACTACGCCTATATTCTTGAAAACGGCGAAATCGCCTTCGAGGGCAACTCGGCCGATCTGGTGCAGGACGACCGCGTGCGCCAGGCCTATCTGGGGGCGTGACATGACCGCGCAGCGTGTTGCTTTTGTCACCGGCGGGGCCCAGGGCATCGGCCGGGCCATCGCCGCGCGGCTTGCGGAAGACGGTTTTCATGTCGTGATCGCCGACCTGCAGGCCGCGGCAGCCGAGCAGGCCGCCCGCGAGATTTCGGCCGGCGGTGGCAAGGCCGAAGGCATCGGGCTGGACATCCGGGACCGTGCGGCGGTGTCGGCGGCTTTTGACCGCCTGCCGCGCATCGACGTTGCGGTCAACAATGCCGGCATCTTCACCGACCGGCCTTTCTTCGAGCTTACTGAGAAGGATTTCGACCAGGCGCATCAGGTCAACGTCGTCGGGCTGTTCATCGTCGCGCAGGAAGCGGCAAAACGGATGGAAGCCGGCGGCCGCATCATCAACATCGCCTCGCGCGCCTTCCTGGGAGCGCGCGGCCATGCCCATTATGTGGCGTCCAAGGCTGCCGTGGTCGGTCTGACCCGCGCCATGGCCATCGAATTGGCCTCGCGCGGCATCTCTGTCAACGCGGTGGCGCCGGGCCTGATCGATACGCCGATCCTGCGCGCGCTCAGCGAGGAGCGGCTGAAGTACCAGCTTTCCCTGCAGCCGACCGGCAAGGCAGGGCGGCCGGAAGACATCGCCAATGCCGTGGCTTTCTTCGCCGCGCCGCGTACCGATTTCATTACCGGGCAGACCCTGCTGGTTGATGGCGGCAAGTCGCTTGGCGGCGGTATGGGCCTGTAACATGCCTCAGACATTCGGTCTCGCCGGTCGCGCCTATCTGATCACCGGAGCCGGTCAGGGGATCGGGCGGGCGCTCGCGCTGGCGCTGGCCGCGGAGGGCGCCCATCTGGCGCTGGCCGATCTGAATGGCGACGCGGCCGCGGCGATTGCCGAAGAATGCCGCAGGCATGGCATACGAGCGGCGGATTTTGCCCTGGATGTACGCGATGCCGCTGCAACGGAAGCGGTGGTCGAGGCGGCGGAGAAGGCTGTCGGCCCGCTGGCCGGCGTCGTGCCCAGCGCCGGCGTGGCCCGCGCGGCCCATGCCATCACCATGCCGGAAGATGTCTGGGATCTGGTGCTCGACACCAACCTGAAGGGTACCTTCCTGACCTGCCAGGCGGTCGGCCGCCGCATGGTCGAGCGCGGTTCAGGCGCCATCGTCACGATTGCATCGATTACCGGACTTGGCGGCCAGAGCGGCCGGGCGAATTATGCGGCGTCCAAATGGGGCGTGATCGGCCTGACGAAGACGCTTGCCATCGAATGGGGCCGTTTCGGCCTGCGCGTCAACGCCGTGGCGCCGAACGCGGTCGATACGCCGATGATCCGCGCCGGCGTGCCAGCCGATTTCGTGACCGGCGTGATGGAAGACCGCACGCCGCTTGGCCGCATCGCGCAGCCTTCGGAAGTGGCGGATGCCATTCTCTATCTGCTGTCGGATCGTGCCAGTTATGTGAACGGCAGCATCCTGCCGGTCGATGGCGGGCTGACGGCCGGATTCCTCACCCACAAGTCCGGCGCGGAGATGGCGCTGAAGCGTTAGGCAAGACGATGAGCAGTGCGATGCGTGAGTATGATGTCGTGGTTGTGGGCTCCGGCGCCGGCGGTATGGCCGCGGCGCTGACTGCAGCCATCCATGGTCTGTCGGTCGTGGTTCTGGAGAAAGCCCCCAAGGTGGGCGGCTCCACCGCCGTTTCGGGCGGCGCCGTCTGGATTCCGAACAATCCTCACGCACGGTCGATGGGCATCGAGGACAGCGAGGCCGATGTGCGGCAGTATCTGCAGCAGGTGCTCGGCAACGCGATGCGGCCCGATCTGATGGATGCCTTCCTGCGCGCCGGCCCGCGGATGGTGTCGTTCTTCGACAAGAACACGGATGTGAAATTCGCCGCGCGCGCCTATTCGCCCGACTATTATCCCGAACTGCCCGGCGCCGGAAAGGCCGGCCGGCCGATGGATCCACTGCCCTTCGATGCCCGCGAACTGCGCGACGGTTTCGCGCGGCTGCGCGATCCGCTGAAGGAATTCATGGTGCTGGGCGGCATGATGGTCAACCTGACCGATGTGAAGCACCTGCTCAACGTCACGCGCTCGTTCACGTCCTGGAAATACGGCATGGCGCTGGTCCTGCGCTATTTCCGCGACCGGGTGACGGGCTACCGGCGCGGCACGCGTCTGCTGATGGGCAATGCGCTGGCTGCCCGGCTGCTGAAAAGTGCCGACGCGCTGGGCATCACCATCGTCACCAACGCCGCTGCGAAGCGTCTGCTGGAGCGGGATGGCCGCGTCATTGGCGTCGAGACCGTCCAGGGCGAGCAGTATGGCGCCCGCCGCGGCGTGGTGATGGCGACCGGCGGTTTTCCCTGGGATGCCGAGCTGCGGCGGCGTCTGGCGCCGCCGGGAGCGGGAATGTGGTCGATGGCGCCGGAAGAGAATGCCGGCGACGGCATCCGCATGGCGCAGGCCGTTGGCGGCAACTTCCTTGAATCGCCGGCCGACATGGCCTTCTGGGCGCCGGTTTCCATCTGGAAGCAGGCGGACGGCAAGGAAGTGCGTTTCCCGCATCTGGTCTGGGACCGCGCCAAGCCCGGTCTGATTGCCGTCGGCAAGAATGGCCGGCGCTTCGTCAATGAAGGCACCAGCTACCATGAATTCGTCCGCGCCATGTTCCGCACCGGCAACATTCCGGCATATCTGGTCTGCGACCGTCCCTTCATCGACAAATGGGGACTTGGCCTTGCGCTGCCGGGCAAACGGCCGCGCCGGCATCTCATCCGCGATGGCTATCTGATCGAGGCCAAGAGCATCGCAGAACTGGCCGCGAAGCTCGGGATCGATGCTGCCGCGCTGGAGGATACGGTCGGCCGGGTCAACCGCTTCGCTGCCGCCGGGACCGACGAGGATTTTGGCAAGGGCTCTTCCGAATACAACCGCTATTACGGCGATCCCGATAATCCCGGCCATCCCAATCTTGGCCCGGTCCGCACCGGCCCCTTCTATGCCGCGCGGGTCTATCCCGGCGATATCGGCACGGCGGCCGGATTGCAGACCAACAGCCATGCTCAGGTGATCGGCCGGGACGGACGGGTCATTGCTGGTCTCTATGCCTGCGGCAACGACATGGCCTCGATCATGGGCGGCCACTATCCCGGCGCCGGCATTACGCTCGGCCCGGCGCTCACCTTCGGTTATATCGCCGGCTGCCATCTCGCCGGCAAAGACCCCATGCAGACGGAGGACATCCGATGAAAATCTTCTACTCCCCGGCTTCGCCCTATGTGCGCAAGGTTCTCGCTGTCGGCATCGAACTCGGTCTTGCCGACCGCATCGAGAAGCTGCCCAGCGCGGCGCATCCGGTGAACCGCGACGCCAACATCGTGGCCCACAACCCGATGGGCAAGGTGCCGACCTTCTTCACGGATTCCGGCTACGCGCTCTATGACTCACGCGTGATCTGCGAATATCTCGACGATCTTGCCGGCGGCAATCGTATGTTCCCGAAAGGGGAGACGCGGTGGGAGGCTCTGCGCGATCAGGCGCTGGCCGACGGTCTGCTCGACGCCGCGCTGCTGGCGCGTTACGAGCAGGTGGTGCGCCCGGCCGAACACAAGTGGCAGCCCTGGCTCGACGGCCAGATGGCGAAGATCACCTCCTGCGTCGATGCGCTGCAGGCCAAGGTCGCCACCCTGGAAGGCCGCGTCGATATCGGCACCATCGCAGCCGGCTGCGCGCTCGGCTATCTCGATTTCCGTTTCCCCGATTACGACTGGCGCAAGGGGCGCGAGGCGCTGGCGAACTGGTTCAAGCAGTTTTCCGAACGTCCCTCGATGCGCGACACTGTGCCGTTCGACGCGGCGGCCAAATAACCGGCGAACGAAGCGCCGTTGAGTCAGGTCTGAGGCTGAGACGTCGGTTCAGCTTGCCTGCGATTGCAGGCAAGCTGGGCTGAGGTCATAGGCGCTAAGCTATGAAGCAGTGGCGAAGCGGCGCAGGCGCTGGCAGAAATCGGCGAACTCCTCCTGGGTGATGGCAAAGGCGGCCTGCGCTTCGAAGCGCTGGAGCAGCTGCTTCCACTTGCGGTCGGATGAGGTGAAGATGCCGTCCCGGATGAAGGTGACGTTATAGCCGCGCTCCAGGGCGGACTGCGCCGTTTCGTTGATAGAGGTCACGCCATCGCATCCCACGATGAAGAGATGGTCGATCTTGCTCTCGCGCAGGAAAGCGCTGAAGAGCGAGCTGGAGAATGCATCGGGTGAATGTTTGATGAAGACGTGGTCGGACACCCGCTGCAGGGCCGTTTCGGATGCGATCTCCTGGCTGCGCATGGCCTTGCCGGCATGGCCGAGATACCGGGAGGCATAGATCACCGTCACGCCTGACTTGGCGGCGAGATCGGAAATCGCATTGATCCGGTCGATCAGGCGGCCAGGCGCCTTGATCCGCCCATGGCCGCCGGCTGCTTCTGCCGTGTCGGGCACGTCGATGACGAGAAGTGCGTGACGCCGGGCGATGACGCCTGCCGTTCCGGCAGTTCCGCCAACCGTCGTCACATCCTCCACGCTTTCGTCGGCTATCGGCGTCCAGGTGATGGAGCGCGTCGGCGGTGACTGATAGGATCTGAATTCCTCAAGGAAATAGGAGTCCGCCGCATAGCCGTAGCTGGCATGCTCCTGGTCGTCGACCATTGTCGTGATGGCGCCCGCCAGCGATGCGCCGGCGCGCCGCAGCTTGCTGGCCGCGACGGCGACCGTATCGCGTGCCGTGCTGCCCCAGCGCACCACCATCACGGTGCTGTCGGCATGCTGCGCCAGTAGCAGCGTTTCCGATGCTGCCAGTACGGGCGAGGCATCGATCATGATGATGTCGTATTGATCCTTAAGCAAGGTCAGCAGTTCGGGGAAGCGGCGGATCCAGGTCAGCAGGGAGCCGCGCGAGAACCGGCCGGGCAGCATGATATCGGCACCGGAGACGACATCCGATATGACCACCTCGCTGAGACGGGCTTTGCTCTCCAGCAGTTCCGCGAGGCCGGCGCCGGCGCCGACGCCCAAAGCCTCGCTGGTGCCTTTCTTCCAGAAATCCGCGTCGATCAGCAGAACGCGGTTGCCACATTGCGCGGCCAGTGCGGCAAGGCTCAGGGCCAGCGTGGTTTTGCCTTCGCCCGGCAGCGCCGATGTAATCACCGACACGCGTGGCGCGTTCTGCACCGCGAAGAGGCCGGCATAGACCGCCTTGAGCGCTTCGCGGTAGGCCGAGCCATACTGCGCCGCCTGGGTTGGCGAACGCCGCGCGGCTTCGGAGACCGGCAGCATGCCGAGGCCGGGGATCTTGAGCTGGTCCTCGACCTCCTTGAGGCTGCGGATACTGCGGTCCGATCTTTCGACAAGCAGCACGGTCGCTGCCGCGCCGACCATCGAGCCGATTGCGGCGACCAGGATCAGCAATGCGCGCTTGGGGCTTTCAGGAGTGACGGGCAGCTGCGCATAGGACGCGATCTGCGCATCGGGTTTCTGCCAGGAGGTATCGGCATTCTGGACGGTGGTCGTCAGGCGCGCCATGAAATCGTCCAGCACGCGCCGATCGGCCTGGGCCGTGCGTTCCAGCGCCCGCAGCGTGACATCGGCTGCGTTCATGCGGGCGACATTTTCCTGCAGGCCGGCAAGCCGGTGCCTCAGTTCCTGTTCCTTCATGCGCGCGATATGCAGGTCGTCTTCGATGGAGGAGATCACCCGCTGGCTTTCGCGGCGCATGGCGGCGTGGATGTTGCGCAGCTTCTCCCGCAGTGCGGCGGCAGGAGGATACTTGTCGCCGAACTCCGTCGACATCGCGGCGATCTGCTGCTGGACCTTGGCCTCCTCGATCTGTAGCTCCTCCATCAGCTTGGAATTGACGATATCGCCGGTGACGCGGCTGCGCATCGCCTGATCCAGCGAGCTGCGGTATTGCAGCAGGCGCGCCTCGATGGCGGCGCGGGCTGTCTCAGCGGTGGCGAGCTCGGCGCTGACATCCGTCATCTGCTTGAGCAGGAGCGGCGAGCCACCAGGCATGGAGAACAGGCCGTGCTGAGCGCGGAATTCCTCCACCGCCCGTTCCGCATCCGCCACTTTCGCTTCCAGCTGGGCAATGCGCTCGCGCAGCCATTCCGAGGTGCGCTTGGCCGATTCCGAGCGCAATTCGAGCTGGCGGGCGATGTAGTGATCGACCAGCGCATTGGTCACCCGCATGGCGAGCTGCGGGTCGCGTGACTTGATGGCCACGTCGATCATGCGGGAGTTGTTTTTGATGCTGACCCGCAGGTTGGACAGAAAACCCTGCACTGCCTGCGACAGCGTGAGACTGGCATCGTCCGCCTCGATGGCCGGCGGGGGGCCAAGAATAAGCTGCTTGATCTCCTCTATGGCATTTCTGACATGGGCGATCCCACCGGTTTCATTCCGTGCAGCAACGGCGCGGTTGAATTCCGGATGCTCCTCCAGGCCAAGATCACGGATGACCTCGGCGGCGAGCTGCGGCGATTGCAGGATCTCGACGGCGGTTTGCACCGCGATGCTGTCGGGCGGAAGGATCGGCGCGGTGTCGCGGCTGGAGCGGCCTGCCTCCGACGAATCCCCCAGCACAACGAGGGCATGTGCAACATACTGCGCGGGCAGCCGCAGGATGATCGCGCTGGCAATCGCGGTCGCCAAGGCCGCAATCGCGATGAACAGCACCTTGCGCCGCCATAAAGTGCGCAGAAAGGCCATGTAATCGAGAGCGTCGCTCTCCTGGTCTGCGCCGCCGCGCGAAAAGCGGAACGGCCAGGCCGGGCCGCGCTCCATGAAACCGTCATCGCGCGGGATCAGCGCGCCCGCCGCCCCATCTCTGGACGTTCCTCCGGATCGACCGGGCTGCCAAATGTCGCGTTTCGCATTCCGCCCCATCTCAGCCTCCGTAGGGTGAACGGCACGCGCTCATCACGTTTTGTCTCATCACGCCGAGCTGCCTCTTTTGCACCGCTGCAATTTGCCGCTTGTCTTCCGCCGAATGTGTCGATAAGAAAAGAAAAGAAAAGAAAAGGCAAGAACAAGTTCGGGGCAAGGGCCCGGAAATGGGAAGGGAGAAGGCCGATGTCTGGCAGCGGCGAGACTTTTTACGGCCCAAAGGTCGGACTGTTCGGGCGGCTACCGCTCTATTTCGGGTTATCCCGATCGGCCAAAAGATTCCGTGCAACCGATCTTGTAACGCGACTTCCGGGACTGATGCTGATCTGGGACTGGATCGGCATCAGCGCGATCGGCCTTTTGCTGGAAACCGTAAGACCGGACGCGAGCCAGCCGTCCCGTTATCTCGTCATCGTGCTCTGCGCCACGCTGACGGCGAATTACATGCATCTCCTGCAGGGATACTGCATCCGCAGCATGCGCCGAGTGGCCGTGCAGATCACGAAAGTGTCGCTCGCCTGGATCGGCGCACTGGCAAGCCTGGCCCTGATCGAAAGCTTCACGGTTTCGCCGGGCATCTTCGATAAGGTCAGTTCCGCAGCAGGCGGCTTTACGGCTGCCGACGTGACGGCGCTCTGGGCGGCGGCATGGTTCGTGCTCACCTGGATCTATCTATGCGCGACGCGCGGCATGGTGGGGCATCTGCTGGCGCGCTGGCAGAAGGAGGGCCGGCTGGCGCGCCGGGTGGCGGTGATCGGCACCGGCCAGGCCGCGGCTGCAATCGCCGGTGAATTGCAGGCGCATGGCGACGAGGCGCGGGTCGTCGGCCTGTTCGCGGATGGAGACGTTTCTTCCGGGGCCGGCAATACCGGCAATCTGGAACTTCTTGCTGCGATGGCCGATACCGGCGAGATCGACGAGGTGATCCTCGCGATGCCGGAAGATCCGCCTGCCGCGCTGCGCGAGACGGTGGAGAAGCTGGCGAGCACGCAGGTGGAGGTGAAAGTCTATCCGCGGCTGCCCAATCTCGGTTTTCCCATTCAGGGTTTCAGCAAGGTCGCCGGCATTTCGGCACTGACGATCCAGTCGCGGCCGCTGGCCGGCTGGGGCGCACCTCTCAAACGCGCCGAAGACGTCGTGCTGGCCAGCCTTCTGCTGATGCTGCTGGCGCCGGTGTTTCTGGTGATCGCCTGTTTGATCAAGCTGGACAGCGCCGGACCGGTGCTGTTCCGGCAGGAACGCCACGGCTTCAACAATAACCGGTTCCGTGTCTTCAAATTCCGCACCATGCACCACGATCCGGTGCCTGATCCCTCAACGCCGCAGGCGCGCCGGAACGATCCACGGGTGACGCGGATCGGCGCCTTTCTACGGCGCACCAGCCTCGATGAGCTGCCGCAGATCCTCAACGTGCTGCGCGGCGAGATGTCGCTGGTCGGTCCGCGGCCGCATGCTACGGCGCATAACGATCTCTATGCCCGCCTCATCAACGGCTATCTGGCGCGGCATCGCGTCAAGCCGGGCATCACGGGCTGGGCGCAGGTGAATGGCTGGCGCGGCGAGACGGAGACGCTCGAAAAGATGCGTATCCGTCTTGAACACGACCTGTTCTATATCGCCAACTGGTCGCTGCTGCTGGATATAAAAATTCTTCTGCTGACCATTCCGGTCGTGCTACGCGGCACCAATGCCTATTGATGCCGTCTATTGAGGACGTCAGGCGTTACCCGCTGTATTCACCCAGATGCAGAAGACTCCAATGGAGAATTATTAAGCTGCGCGGCCCTGCAGAATGATGCACGGCAACGCAGCAATAATCCGATACAGGGAGCTGGAAAGAGGTATCGAAGTACCCTGATCAGGGTACTCTTCTGCGGCGGCTGGTTTTGCGGCTGTCCAGAATCCGCTCCACCTCCATACGGGTGGTCGCCGTCGAGCGCAGCAGCCGGTCGATCGCCTGCAGCAGCGCTTCGTAATTCTCGTCGCTTTCACTGAGCGAGATGGCATCCATGCCGGCCAGGAAGGCGGCGATGTCGCTGCTCACTCGTCCCCAGATCTCCTCGCCGGAGCGGCGAATGGGCTGAAACCGCGATTCAACGGAAAGAACCTGCGCCGATACGCGCTCGGTTTCTTCGCGCGGCGGCGCGGAGCGAAAAGTCTTTTCCTGTTTGATATCTTTATCGTCTGCGCGGCGGACGATGTAGCGGATGGCTGGCGCAGTGCATCCGTAGCTTCGCGCGATGTCAGCCAACGTTTCCCCCTTTCGGAAGCGTTCCGAAATTTTCGGCCATTCCTCCCGCCGAATTTTTCCGCGAATTCTAACGTTGCTCAAATTCAGCTGACCTCATCCTATCACGCGTGCAAGAAACTACCATGTACCGCATCGGTGACCAAATGGTGATTTAGGCGCACCCGCACTGCATACAAGAGTGATACCACAGCGACCGTTAATGGTCTCTTTATTGTCTCACTATTTTTTCTTTTTTCTTTTCTTTTCTTTTCATCGTTGGTAAGAGTCCGGACATCGGTCTTTTAACGCCGCACCAACGGTCACTCATGACAACACTGTTTCGAGAAATAGGCGCGTTGGCGCCCGGCGCCGGACGGGCCGGTCAAGCCGAACGGCAGCTTCGCCTGCCGCCAGTCGCAATTCTTGCCGGCGGCCTCGGGACCCGGCTATCGGAGGAAACCACCGCCAGGCCCAAGCCCCTCGTCGAGATCGGCGGCAAGCCGATCATCTGGCATGTCATGAAGCATTACGAAACCTACGGGATGAACGAGTTCGTCATCGCCCTGGGTTACAAGAAAGAAGCGGTCATCCAGTTCTTTCTTAATCTTCATACCAGCAGCCAGAACCTGACGGTCCGCACCCGCGACGGCTCCACCATCCTGCATGACACCCCCGGAGGGCCAGACTGGACGGTCCACCTGATCGATACGGGGCCGGAAACCGCTACCGGCGGACGCATCAAGCGGCTGCGCCCCTATCTGGGCAGCGGCACCTTCATGCTGACCTGGTGCGACGGCCTGTCCGACGTTCCCCTCGATGAACTGCTCGCCTTCCATCGTGCGCACGGAAAACTGGCCACGATAACGGTGGTGCGCGCGCCATCCCGCTTCGGCTTTGTCGAAATGGCAAGTGACAGCCAGGTGCAGCGCTTCACCGAAAAGCCCGATCAGGGCGAGGGCTGGATCAACGGCGCCTTCTTCGTGCTGGAGCCCGGAATCTTCGACTACATCGCCGGAGACGAGACGATGTGGGAGCGCGAGCCGCTGCAGGCGCTCGCCGCCGATGGCCAACTGGTCGCCTATACGCACCGGTCCTTCTGGCAATGCATGGACACGCTGCGGGAGAAGACGCTTCTTGAGACGCTTTGGTCCAGCGGCGCAGCGCCCTGGAAAACATGGAAATAGCCAGATAGGGGGGCAATGTGAAAATTCTCGTCACCGGACATACGGGCTATATCGGCACCGTGCTCACGCAGATGCTGCTGGACGCGGGCCATCAGGTCGTCGGCATCGATACCGGCCTTTTTGAGGCCTGCACCTTCGGAGCGGATGTCCGCTCAGGGATTCCCTGCATCGACGCCGATATACGCGACCTGACTGCGGATCAGCTCCGCTCCATCGATGCCATCGCGCATCTTGCGGGCATCTGCAACGATCCGCTCGGAGACCTGCAGCCGGAAACCACGACAGCGATCAACGAGACGGCGACAATCCGTCTGGCCGAACTGGCGAAGGAGGCCGGCGTCGAGCGCTTCGTCTTCTCCTCCACCTGCAGCGTCTATGGTGCCGCGCTTCAGGACTGGGTCGACGAGACCTCGCCGACCAATCCCGTCACACCTTATGCCGTCTCGAAATATAGGGCGGAGCTGGGCCTGCTGGCGCTGGCGGACGACCGCTTCTCGCCGGTGCTGCTGCGCAGCGCCACGGCCTATGGCTTCTCGCCGCGCATCCGCTTCGATCTGGTGCTGAACAACCTTGTGGCACATGCGGTTACAACGGGCCGCGTGTTCCTGAAAAGCGACGGCATGGCCTGGCGGCCGCTGGTGCATATCGCCGATATCAGCCGGGCTTTCTGCGCCGCCATCGAAGCGCCGCGCGAAGCGGTGCATTGCGAGACCTTCAACGTCGGCACGACCGGCGAGAACTACCGGGTGCGCAGCATCGCGGAAATCGTGCACAACACCGTGCCGGGTTCAACGATCGCCTACGCCGAGAATGCTGCTGCCGACAAACGCTCCTACCGCGTCAGCTTTGCCAAGATCGAAAGCCAGCTTCCGAATTTTGCGCCGAAGTGGACTGCGCTGGACGGCGCCCACGAACTGCTTGCCGCCTATACGAAGTTCGGCCTGTCGCTGGAGGATTTCGAGGGTGAGCGTTACCAGCGGCTTGCTCATCTGAAATACCTTCTGAAAACCGGCGTCCTGGATCCGTCCTACCGGAAGATACCGCAGGCCGACGTGGTGGTGCGGCCGGAACTTGGCGATGCCCCTGCATATGGGGCGCCCCGGCATGGAGCGCCGCAGCCGTGATCGCGCACCGCTGTCCGACCTGCGGCGCAGAGGATGCGCATGTTTTCCGGCGCATTTCAGATGTGCCGGTGAATAGCTGCCTGCTGTTCGATGACAGCAGCCAGGCAATGGGCCTGCAAAGAGGCGATATCGATCTCGCCTTCTGCAATCGCTGCGCCTTCATCTTCAATGCCGCCTGGCGGCCCGATGCCACAGTTTATTCCGACGCCTATGAGGAAACCCAGGTCTTTTCCGAAACCTACTCCGCCTATCAGCGGCAGCTCGCAGAAGAGCTGGTCGATCGGTATGCGCTTTTCGGCAAGGGGATCGTCGAGATCGGCTGCGGGAAGGGCGCATTCCTGAACCTGATCTGCGCTTTGGGGGACAATAACGGCATTGGCTTTGACCCGAGCTTCGTGCCCGAGAGAGCCGCAGGCGATGCGAGGACGGTTTTCAGGCGTGAATATTTCGATGAAAAGACCGAGTTGGCGCCCCCGGATTTCATCTGCTGCCGCATGACGCTGGAGCATATCGCCGAGACCCAGGCCTTCGTCCGGGCGGTGAGGCGGATCGCGTCGCCGGACCGCGGCACCATCGTCTTCTTCCAGGTTCCCGATGTGCGTCGCATTCTCGCCGAGGGCGCGTTCTGGGACGTCTATTACGAACATTGCTCATACTTCTCTCCGGCCTCTCTGGGATATCTCTTCCGCAGCGCGGGTTTCGACGTGCTGAGGATGGAGAGCAATTACGACGCCCAGTATCTGACCATCGAAGCCCGTCCCGTGACGGCCGCACTTGCTATCGACCCCCTTCAGGTATCGGAGGAGGTGGGGCGTCTGGCCGAGGACGTCGCCCTTTATCCGGAGCGCGCATCGGGCTGCGTGGAATACTGGCGGTCGATGATTGAATCCGTCTCCCGCAGCGGGGGCCGCGTCGCTCTCTGGGGCTCGGGCTCAAAAGCGGTTGCCTTCCTGTCGGCGGTCGCGATGGCGGACGAGATCGAATACCTGGTCGACATCAATCCCTTCCGGTGGGGCAAGCGCGTGCCGGGCAGCGCGAAACTGATTGTCGGTCCTGAACATCTGACGCGCTTTCCGCCGGATCTGGTGATCGCGATGAATCCCATCTACCGGCGGGAGATCGCCGCCAGCCTGGTCGAAAATGGCTGCGGCAGCACGGTTCTGTGCGCGTTGGGGGATTGGAAAGTCCAGCCGGAATCCGCGCGCATGGTCGCTTGACGAAAAAGGCCTGCGCTCGAATGCAACGCTTCCCGTGCACCGGGAGCGGCTTTGTTGGGAGAAGATTTGATGCATCCTCGTCCTGATGTGTTCGGTGTTCCGCTCAGCGCGCTCACCATGGATGAGGTTCTGGCCAGCATAGACGAGTGGATCAGGCGGGAAGAGCGGCACTATATCTGCACCATCGACGTGCATGCGCTGGTGGAAAGCCAGTTTGCTCTGGATGTCCGCGACATCTACCGCTCAGCTGCGATTGCGGCGCCGGACGGGATGCCGCTCGTCTGGCTATTGCGTTACGCCGGCCACAGCCAGGCCGACCGCATATGCGGTCCGGACCTGATGCCGGCGGTGTTCCGGCAGTCGCAATCGAAAGGCTACCGCCATTTCCTGTACGGCTCGTCGGAAGAGACGCTGTCGATGCTCCGGTGCGAGCTGAACCGGAATTTCCCCGGCGCCAGGGTCGTCGGCCATCACTCGCCGCCATTCCGGCCGCTCAGCCCAGAGGAGGAGCGGGAAGTTGACCGGCTGGTGAATGCCGCCGAGCCGGACATTGTCTGGGTCGGCCTCGGCGCGCCGAAGCAGGATCGCTGGATGGCGGCGCATCGCAGCAGGCTCAACGCCCCGATCCTGATCGGCGTCGGCGGCGCCTTTGAGATGATGGCCGGCAAGGTGCGGCGCGCGCCGCCCATCATACGGCGGACCGGCTTTGAATGGGTATTCCGCATGATCCAGGAGCCCCGCCGGCTATCGGGTCGTTATCTCAAATCGAACATCCAGTTTCTGATGATGCTCGCCAGTCAAAGACGGCGGGCGGAACGCCGGGTTGCCGATATCTGAAGATTGCCGGTTCGACATCCTCAAGGGAGCGCTTTGCCATGCAAATCACGGAATGCCGATCCTGCCGAAGCCCGTCCCTGCGCATCATCCTCGATCTGGGCTGCCACCCGGCATCGAATGCGCTGCTCTCGCCAACTGACGATCTGAGCCAGGAGTCGCGGTATCCGCTGCAGGTGGCGTTTTGCGAGGACTGCGCGATGCTGCAGCTCACCGAGACAGTGCCGCCGGAAATCCTCTATCAGCGGGACTTTCCTTATTACTCGTCATCGTCGCCCGCCTTGCTGCAGCATGCCGCCGACATTGCCGAGCGCGTGATCCGGGAGCGGCAGATCGGGCCTGACAGCCTGGTGGTCGAGATCGCCAGCAATGACGGATATCTGCTGCACAACTTCGTCATGCGCGGCATTCCCTGCCTGGGCGTCGATCCGGCCGACGGACCGGCCGAGCGGGCGCGTCAGTCCGGCATACCGACGCTGACCGATTTCTTTTCCTTTCAGCTGGCAGATCGCCTGGTGGCCGAGGGCCGTGAGGCTGATGTCATGATCGCCAACAACGTGCTGGCTCATATCCACGACATCAACGATTTCGTGGCCGGTTTCGCCCGCATGCTGGCGCCCGGGGGAGTGGCGGTGTTCGAGATCGCCTATGCGGTCGACATGATCCAGAAATGCGAGTTCGACACGATTTACCACGAGCACCATTTCTACCATACCCTGCATGGCCTTCTGCCGCTCTTCATGAGGCATGGATTGCACATCAACGATGCCGAGCGGCTGTCCATCCATGGCGGGTCGCTGCGCATCTGGGTAAGCCATCAGACCGGCCGCAGCGCCGGGCTGCGCGAGCTTGTCGCGATGGAACGCGATCTCGGCGTTCATCGCGCTTCCTGGTATGAGGATTTCTCGCAGCGCGTTTCAAATCTCAGGCTGTCGCTGTCGAGTCTGCTGCGGGCCGAGAAGAACAAGGGGCGGCGGATCGCGGCCTACGGCGCTGCTGCCAAAGGGTCGACGCTCGTCAACAGCCTCGATCTGGAGCCGGGCTTTTTTGAATTCGTGGCGGATGCAAATGCCTATAAACACGGCAAGCTGACGCCCGGTCAGCACATCCCCATCGTGCATCCTGATCATCTGCTTGAGAGCAAGCCGGATCTGGTGCTGCTGCTGGCCTGGAATTTCGCGGGCGAGGTGCTGCATCAGCAGGCGGCCTATCGCGCGGCAGGAGGGCGTTTCGTCATTCCCATCCCGAGGCCCCGCATCATAGAGCCTGACGAAGTGATCCATGAGAAGAGGTTCGCGCTCGATCCGCAGGCGCCGCAGCGCATGCCGGCCGAGCCCGAGATCGAAATGCTGGCTTCTGCACGCGGTTCAACCGTGCCCACGGCACCACGCGCTGTTTCGCTATGAATCTGGTACGGCCCGCCTTATCAGCGTTTCTGCATTGGGTTTTGCCGAACCGGCTCATGAAGTTCGCTTTTCTCGACCAGGTCGTGGCAAGTGGCGCGAACTTCCTGTCCGTGATCCTGCTGGCCCGTGCGCTGGGGATATACGAACTGGGCCGCTTCACCCTGGCCTGGATGCTGATCGAGTTCATGGCCACGCTGCAATTCGCAGCAATCATCCAGCCGATGCTTAATATCGGACCGAAGCAGCCCGATGCCGACCGTGTCCACTATTTTCAGGCCGTGCTCGTGCAGCAGGTGGCCGTCAGCCTGTTGCTTGGTTCGCTGGTAGGCGCTGGCGTCGAACTGGTCGGCGTGCTGCTGGGCAATCCGGGGCTGACAGGTTTTGCGCTCCCGCTCTGCGCCGGCGTCGTGGTCTATCAGCTCTACGAATTCTTCCGGCGCTATCTCTTCGCCCGCGGCCATCCCGGCGCGGCCCTCGGCATCGATATTCTGCGGTTCGGGCTGCAGCTCGCAGCCATCGCCGCCCTGCCATTCGTCTGGCCTGGCGCAACGGGAGAGGCGGGCATCTGGATCATTGCCGCCGCCTGCGCTGTGGCCGTCACGCAGGGTGCCCGCCTTTTCGGTCCCATGCGGTGGGATGCAGCAGTTTTCCGCAGCGTGCTGGTGCGGCATTGGCATTTTTCAAAATGGCTGCTGCCGTCCAGCTTCATGTTCTGGACGACCTCGCAGGCCTATCTTGCTGTTGCAGGCATCATGCTTGGCGCCACCGCGACCGGCGCGCTGAAAGCGGCTACCACTATAACCGGTATCTTCAACCTGCTGCTGCTGTCACTGGATAACTTCGCGCCGGTGCAGGCCGCGCGGGCGATGCATGTCGGCGGCCACGCGGAGCTGAAGCGCTATATCATCCGGCTCGGCAGTCTTTGCATGACCTTGATGGCCGGCGGCGTGGCGGTTCTGAATATTGCACCCGATCAGCTCGTGCATCTGATCTATGGCGACGACTATCAGGGCCTCGGTCAGCTTGTCCGGCTGCTCTGCGCTCCGGTGGCGGTCTACGCCTTCACCGCGGTTCTCGTCATCTGGGCCGCGGCTCAGGAGAATACGCGTCTCATCTTCTGGTCCTATGTGGTGGCCACACCGGTGGGCATCGTCGTGGCTTTCCCGATGGTGGAATACTTCGGACTGACCGGACTGGTGCTCTGTTCCTTCCTGGTGGAATGCATCCGGGCCGCCGTGCTGCTGGTGCCGCTGGCGCGCTGGAGCGGCAGGAGCCGCAATGAGCCGACGCGCATGGGCGAACCGCACAGCGAAACAGTGACATAGGAAACACAGCATGGGGACGCATGACAGGTTTGAAACGTGACCTCGTCCGATACGCTCTTTGGTCGGTATGGGCCAGCGGCGCGCCCCGTCTGATGGCAAGCCGCTATGCCGGGGAAGGCGGCATCCTGGCCTTCCATCGGGTCCAGCGCCGCAGCACGCATTCGCCGATCACGCAATCGCTGTCGATCACGCCGGAGAGTTTTCGGCAGGTCATCGAAACGCTGGTCCGCCAGGACTATACCTTCCTGTCGATGTCCGAACTTGCCGCGCGTCTGCAGGAACGGAACTGGACAGGCGAGCGGTTCGTCTGCCTGACCTTCGACGATGGGTTCAGCGATACCTACACCGAGGTCTTTCCGGTCTGCCGCGAGTTCAACATCCCGATGACGATCTATCTCGTGGCGGCTTACATCAAGCGCGCATTCCCGGTATGGCTGCTCTGTCTGGAGGCGCTGCTGAGCCGGAGCGACGATATCTGCTTCACCTGGGAAGAGCGGGAGTTGCGTTTCGTCACCCGCACCGACAGGCAGAAAAGCCGGGCCTATGGAATAATCGCCCCGCTTCTGGCCGCAGCCGATCCGAAGACAGTGCTGCAGGTCTGCACGGAGCTGGAGTTCCGGTATGGCGTCGACTTCGCGGCACTGAGCGATGAGCATCTGCTGACACCTGCCATGATTACGGAGATGCAGGCCAGCGGCCTGGTGGAATTCGGCGCGCATAGTGTCCATCATGCCTGCCTGGGCCGCCTGGATGAGGCCAGCGCCTTTCGCGAAATCGCGCAGAGCAAGATGGAGTGCGAAGCCCTGCTTGGCGTCCCGGTCCGGCACTTCGCCTACCCTTACGGCGACAGGCTCTCCGCCGGCGAGCGCGAGGCAGACATATGCCGCATTCTCGGCTTCCAGACGGCGGTGACTACGGAATGCAACACGATCTTTCCGACCGATCGCGAGCGCCCGTTTCTGCTGCCCCGCCTGACCTATAACGGATGGTTTCAGGATACCCCGCTGCTGGAGCTGCTGCTGTCCGGCACCTTGCCGGCATTGCGCCGTATGCTGCAGGCTTCGCCGAAGCTGCCGGCACAATCAGCTTCTTTGCCCTTGAGCCCCAGCGCCGAGCAGGGGTAGAGGCAGGCGCGCCGCGCTTTACAAAGACGTCTTACTACAGCTACGTCGCATCCATCTGACGGGCGCTGACCAGCCGTTCAGGGCTGCGGTGATGCGGGCGTTTCAGCACAACGAAGGCATGGTCGATGAGGCCGGGCGCACCGAAATGGCCGGGATCGCGGCCGGCGGCCAGCATGGCCTTGCGGAACCAGGGCTGCGGCGCCAGTCCGGTGATGACGGACAGCGCAAGCCTTTTCGGCAGCGCCATCGCCCGCCGCCCTTTGTGATTCACCTGGGAATATTCCTCGATGGAAAAAAGGAAGTGCGCCGCAAGATAGTCGAAGGTGGCGCGGGTCCAGAAGATCTGGTGCTCGAAGAGGTTGGTGTAATACCAGTCCCCAGGCACGGGCACGGTGCGCCAATCGCCGGTCTCGACGATCAGATATCCGCCCGGCCTGACGAAGGACAGAAGATTGGCAACGGCATTGTCGGCATCAAGGAAATGCTCGAAGACGTCGAAGGCCGTCACGACGTCATAGGGGCGGCCAGACCATGACAGCTGTCCTTCGAGTTGGCCGATGATGTATTCGCCGTTCCGCATCACGATCTCGCGGCATTGCGGATACTCGACGACATCCATGGCCGATACGCGATCGGCCTTCTCATAGAGCTGGGCCAGGAGATCCCCATTGGAGGCGCCGATATCCAGGAAGGATCGCGCATCCCCGATATAGGGATCCATCATCGGCAGGGCCGGATGCCGTCCCGGTTTCGGGCGCCACACATCCGTCGCGCCGCCTGACATGACCTGATTGCAGGCTTCCGCCGTCGGGGCGGCCGATTTGAACAGCATCGAACAGTCGCTGCATTCGAGAAGCGAGACGCCGTCCGTGGGGAGAGGAATCTCGAAACGGGCGAAATAGTAATGCTTGCGCCGCAGCGCCGAGCGCTCCCGTCCCATTCCTCCGCAGAGCGGGCATCGCGTGACGTTCCGGTAGTCAATCTCCAGCCGCTGGAATGCCACCTTTCATCCTCGTTGCTTGCTGCCGGCATCCTATTCGATCGAAATGTTCGATCTGGGCCGACAGACTGTTTCTAGTTAGAAGAGAACATCACTGCTGTGACAAATTTGGGACAGGCGAGAAGCGGCTGACGATACGCCAGGCAGCAGGCAGTCGCAGTCTGGAAAATACGCGCTCCGTTCCGATTGCATATTGTTTCAACGACCAAGCCGTTTCGCTCATTTTGGTGAGTTGTCCGGCAACAACTTTCGGCAAATGCGTGGAATCAAGCGATGTTACGCTTGAAAGAACGACATCATCGCCAGGCGATACCGGCAGATTCGGATCTATCAGAATGCAATCCCGTGCGCGATAGACGGGATTATTGCGCTCATCCTGTACTACGATAGCGAATGCAGTCGAAGGAAATACAGCAAGCATCGGACGTATCTTTTCGTCCCATCCCCTTGGACGTGTAAAGTCCAGAAACCGTGCGAGGAAATCGTCGCGCGCATCAGCAGCGCCGTCTGGCCGGTGTCGTTTGTCCAGGGAATGGCGCTGACTTCGCCGATGCTGACATCGTCCGCATCGATGCGGCCTTCGATCAGCGCGACAAGCTGATCTTCCGAAATCTTCAGAAATGACGCGGTTTTTTCGGTTTCTCCTGGCTGGAACTTCCGCTTGCCGTTGATCATCTCGTAGACGCGCACGGGCGGCAGATCGAGATGGCGCGCAAGATCGGAGGCGGTCGCATTCACCGCGCGCAGCCGCGGACGCAACCACGGCATCGGCTGTCTCGTTACCTTCCTCCCCATGCTGCGGGCCTCGCAAGAATCGACACCTTAAGTTGGCGTATAAATAGCAGCGCGCTGTTTACGATTATCGGAAAATAACATTGGCCACCAATTCTCAGTGGGTAGGTTCGCCGCATCACCGATGACGACATCATTGCTGCCGCCTCCGGGCCGCAGAGAGCGTCACTGTGATCTGTACCGTTGTCCCTGTTCGTTGCAGGCGATGACCAATGCTTACCCCCGGCGCCGTTATGCCGTCATTTGAAGGAGTAGTGTTTTGGCTACAACGATTCAGAGTCTGATCCAGTCCGCTGCACCAGGTTCAACAGTCATCGTCCCGGCCGGAACGTATAACGTGTCCGGCCTTGTCCTGCCCGGCAACATCACGCTGAAGGCGGGCGGCAATGTCACCCTGAACGGCAACCTGACCGTGGGCGGCAACAACACCACCATCAGCGGGTTCACCTTCGCCGGTGGAACCGTCAATATCGGCAACACGACCGGCACGAAGATCGAGAATTCTGTCTTCAACGGCGGCAGCCGCGCGATCAACCTCGACAACGCGAAGTCCGCCTCGATCGTGAACAACGAGTTCCACAAGGTGTCCGGCAATGTCATTGCCGGCTGGGGCCTCGACCAGTCGACCATCTCGGGCAACAAGTTTTACGATTCCTGGCAGCCCATCAATCTGAACTTCAACAACAATCACTCCCAGGGCCGCAACATCACCATCGAGAACAACTACTTCACCGGCACGCAGCGCATGCCGATCGAGGTTGGTCCGGCCGAGGCCTATACGCTGAACATGGTGGTGCGGGGCAACTGGTCGGAGAACATGAACAACGCCGGTTCCGACCGCGGCTGGAGCACGGATGTCGCCTACTCTCTGGTGCAGGGCAACGGCGTCAACACCGTGATCACCGGCAACTATGCCAAGGGCATCGGCACCGGCGTCGGCATCGAGCTGAACGGCTCGGGCGAGATCTACGGCAACTACATCGAGAACTTCTGGTACGGCTCGATTGTCTACGGCAAGGGCTTCAACGTTCATGACAATGCCTTTGTCGGTGACTACATCGAGCGGGTGCTGAATTACGGCAACCAGTCGGGCACGATTGCCAACAACAAGACCTCGGCGAACGGCTTCCCGATGCCGAAGAAGCCCGGCAGCGCGCCTGCGACGACCGAGCCCAAGCCGACCGAGCCGAAGCCGGCCGATCCCGATCCGGTCGACACGGATCCGGCGCCGACCGACGGCAAGGGCAGCGGTCATCCGGTGATCGCGGTCGACGACAACTACAAGATCGACGTCAATCAGTCCCACTGGTTCAACACCAGGCACATACTGATGAACGACAAGGGCCTCGATGGCGGCCTCAAGGTCACCAAGATCGACTCCAAGAGCGCGGCCGGTGGCACGGTCACGCTGTCGAGCGATGGCACGGTCAAGTACACTCCGGTCAAGAACTGGCAGGGCAAGGATTCGATCGAGTACACCGTGGTTGACAAGGACGGCAGCTCGGACACCGGCACGATCTACTTCCAGGTCGGCAACGGTTCCTCGACGACGACGCCGAAGCCTGCCGAACCGGCGCCCAGCAACCCGCCGGTCAGCGGCGGCGGCACCGGCAACCCGGTGGTTGCCGGCGATGACTACTACAAGACCAACGTCGATCAGAAATGGTACTTCAACACGAAGTATCTGCTGCTCAACGATAAGGGTCTTGATGGCGGCCTGAAGGTCACCGCCGTGGCATCCAAGTCGGCTGCCGGCGCCACCGTCACGCTTGATGAGAAGGGCACTGCCATCTACACCCCGCTGAAGGGCTGGCAGGGCCATGACACCATCGAATACACGCTGGTGGATAAGGACGGCAGCACGGATATCGGCATCGTCCACATGCAGGTTGGTGACGGTACCGCGACGACGACGCCCCCGAGCAGCGGCACGACCAATCCGCCTCCGTCGAACGGTGGCAACACTGGTGGCAGCACCGGCGGCAGCAATCCTGCTCCGTCGACCGGCACCGGCAATCCGGTGGTGGCCGGCGACGACTACCAGAAGACCCAGGCCGGGTCGAAGTACTACTTCAACAGCAAGTATCTGCTGATGAACGATACCGGCAAGGATGGTGGCCTGAAGGTCACCGAGATCGGCACCGTGACCGAAAAGGGCGGCACCGTGAAGTGGGATGCCAGCACCGGCACGGCGATCTACACGCCGAAGACCGGCTTCAGCGGCAAGGATGCCGTCGACTATACGGTGGTTGACAAGGATGGCAGCCAGGATATCGGCACTATCCATTTCGACGTGCTGCTGGCCTGATCGAAACAGCAATCTGAAGCCTCCTGGCCGCCGGAAAAATCCGGCGGCCTTTTTTTCCCGGCCGAATTTTGTCTTGGCCGAAGCCGGGCCAGTCAGTGCCCCCAACTCTGTCCGCCGGACCGTCATTCGCCGGACTGCTTTTCTCTGGTTTTCTCTAGACCGTTATCCCCCGTTCCGCGTGCCCAAGGCCGATTTCAGCGCCGGCTCGTAAGGCTGGCGATCCTGAAGGCCGACCAGCGCGCCGGTCAGGCGCTGCCACTGATGGCCGCGCGACACAGCCCGATGCACAACGGCATAAAAACAGGCGCAGCGCTGCGACAGCGGAAGCTCGGCGGCGATCGCTGTGCGGCAATAGGCGAACAGCAGCTTGAGCTGCTGGATGAAGATCGAATCCTGCCGCCCCGAAAACCAGGCCGCGCGGTAGGTGCCGGAGGTCTGGGCGCTGAATTGCTGCGCGTGGCAGCGCCGGTAAAACAGCGTGTCCTGGCCGAGCCAGAACGGGCCAAGCAGGCTCATCCGCGCAAGCAGAACCTTGTCGGCGCCGCTGAAGGCGCCCTGTGGCATCGCCCGCAGCAGCGCCGCGTGACGCATAAGGCCGAAGATTTCGATGCACATGAACATGTTGAGCATCACGGCCCGGAAACGCCGCACGGGATCCGCCGCCATGAGATCGGTGTTCTGTTCCGGCAAGGGCGGCCAGCAGACGCCCATGCGGTCCACATTGCCGCCGCGCTCAGGAGAGTAGGGCAGCGGGGCGCCGGTTTCATCGATCAGCACCGAGGCGGGCGAGGCGAGCACGATGCCGGGATCGCGTTCCAGGGCATCGAGGCAGGTCTGCAGGAATTCAGGCCCCAGCACATCGTCATGCGCCGCCCATTTGAAATACGGCGTGTCGCATTGGGCGGCGACGAAATTGTAGTTTGCGGCAGCGCCGATGTTGCGTGGCTGGCGGATGTAGCGGATCCGCGCGTCCTTCTTTGCGTAGGCGTGGCAGATATCCCCGGTGCCGTCCGTCGAGGCGTTGTCGGAGATCAGCAGAACAAAATCCGGGTAGGTCTGGGCCAGGATGGAGTCGATGGCCGCCGCCAGATAGTTCTCGCCGTTATAGACCGGAAGGCCAACGGTGATTTTTTTCATGCCTGCCCTGCGGACGTGCCCTTATTTGCCTGCGCCAAGGATTACAGGAGTCGATAAGAAAAAAAAGACAATTTTATATTTTTTCTTTTCTTTTTTTCTGGGGTCTGGCATCGTTATGATCCAACGAGGAGGCAAGTCCTTGAAAATCCTGCTTTCCGCCTTTGCTTGTGAGCCGGATCGAGGCTCCGAGTATGCCGTGGGCTGGAACTGGGCGTTGTCGCTTGTCCGCGCCGGGCATGACGTCGTGGTGCTGACCTGTTCCGAAGCCAGGCCGGCCATCACCCGCACCCTGGAAAAGCTGCAGCTGAACCGGCGCCTGCGCTGCGAATATTTCGACGTGCCAAAGCCCTTCCGGTGGAAGGCCCGCGGGCCGCTGCATCTGCATGCCGCCCTATGGCAATGGATGGCGGTCGACTTCGCCAAGGAGCTGCACAAGCGGGAAAAGTTCGACCGCGTCCATCACGTCACCTATGCCGGGCTGCGCATTCCAAGCTTCATGGGCCGGCTGGGGATTCCCTTCGTCTTCGGTCCGGTCGGCGGCGGCGAGCGCGCGCCGTGGCGCCTGCGCTGGGGCTACAGCCTGTACGGGCTGATCCATGATGCGGCGCGGGACGCCGCCAACGCCCTGATCCCGTTCATGCCCTTCCTGACCGAGACGCTGGAGCGGGCTGAGCGGATTTACGTCACCTCAAGCGATACGCTGCGCCTCCTGCCGCGCCGCTTCCACGACAAGGCGAAGGTTGAGCTTGCGATCGGTGCCGAGGATTCAGACGCCACCATCGCCCAGCCTGTTTCGCGCCCGCCGCGGAAGGATTGTTTCCGTGTTCTGTTTGCCGGTCGCTTTGTCGACTACAAGGGCATGCATCTTGGGCTGCCGGCTTTCGCGCGGCTGGTCCAGGCGATACCGACAGCACGGCTGACCATGGCCGGAGACGGGCCGATGAAGCGCCGCTGGCAGAAGCTGGCGGACGAGCTTGGCATAGCGGACAGCATCGACTGGCTGCCCTGGCAGGATCATCACGGCATGGCCGTGCTGTATGCCAATCACGACGTTCTGCTGTTCTCGGCCATGCACGATACCGGCGGCATGGTGGCGCTGGAGGCGATGCATCACGGCCTGCCGGTTGTCTGCCTCAAGATCGGCGGACCCGCGGCGCTGGTCGATGCGAGCTGCGGCTACGCCGTGGATCCCAGGGATAAAAGCGCGGCGCAGGTGATCGCCGAAATGGGAGACGCGCTCATCAGCCTTGCCCGCGAAAACACCCGGGCCGCACTGGCGCAGGGCGCGCGGCAGCGCTGCCATGTCTTTTCGTGGCGGGAAAAGGTCATCAGGATCCACGGCCTGGCTGACGAGAGCCCGGCCTGATGGGGGACGGGCCTGATGGGCACGGCGCTTGACCGCCTGAAAGTCTCCGCGCTGCTGGTTCTCCTGGCCGGGTATCTCATCCTGGATTACCCCTTCATGCTGCTGCGGATTCCGCCGGTCGGCTTCGGCATTCCGCTGGGCGAGGTGCTGCTTGTCATCGTTCTGCTCGGCATCAATCCACGGCTGGCGCTGTCCCGTCTGGGCTGCGTCACCCTGCTGGCGCCGTTTCTGGTCTGGTGGGGCTGGGGGCTGGGGCGCCTGGCTTTCGATGCGGCCGAGCATGGGATGTGGGCGCTGCGCGATGCCACGTCCATGATCGAATCCCTTTACGTGCTGGTCGGCTTCAGCCTTGCGGCCGATCCGCGCGCCACCGAGCGGCTGATCCGCTGGCTCTATCCCATCATCGTAATCGGCTGCTCATACTGTCTGCTGTATGTCTTCGCCGATCAGCTCGCGGCCATCTCGCCCACAATCTTGGGCGCGTCCGGCCAGGCGGTGCCGATATTCGGCGCCTTCGCGATGGCGGGCACCATGCTGCTCTGGGCGGCATTTGCATGCCTGATCACCCCGACGCAGCAGCCGCACCGCCGATTGCTGCTGACGGTGGCGGCAGGTTTCCTGATCGCCTTTGCGATGATCGTGCTGCAGAAGCGCACGACCTATCTGCAGCTCGCCGGTCTTGCCGCCTTGCTGCTCTATGTCCGGCCGCGGGCTCTCAGCCGCCTCGGGATCACGCTGCCGCTCTTGGGATTTGCGCTCCTCGTCATCACCGCTTTCGACATCCGCATTTCCGGACGGCTGACATCGGAAATATCACTGTCCTTCTTCCTGGATCACCTGCTGGCAATCGTCGGCATCGGCACCGACGAACAGGGCGCCATTGCCGATGCTGCCAGCGGCGTGCCCTTGCGCCTGCATTGGTGGACGCGCATCTACGAGCAGCTGACCAGCGATCCCATTGCCCTGATCGGCGGCCTTGGCTACGGAATTCCGCTGACGGATTTCAGGGATACGCTGGGTGTCGTCACCCGCGAGCCGCATAACTCGGTGATCTCCGTGGTGGCGCGGCTCGGCCTGATCGGCCTCCTATCCTGGATCTGGATCGTGATGGCGTTCTTCCGCGCTGGCTTCCAGGTCTATTGGATCAGCCGCCGCCGGGGCTATGACGAGATTTCCCGCCTCGCCCTGCTCGTCATCGCCTTCGCGATCCTGACCTTGGTCGGCTGCGTCGGCGAGGACAATATGGAAAAGCCTTTCTTTGCCATCCCCTTCTATACGCTCTGGGGCTTCATACTCCGGATCGCTTACCAGTTGCGCGGCGAGGTAGCGGGAGAATATCCGGCTGCGGCGGGGCTGCGCATCGCGCGGTCGGAATATCCATGAGCGCGCTGCCCGTCATCGGCACGGTATTGATCCTGCTTGCGGCCGGATCCTGCCTATCCATCGCGGCAGCATCGGATGACAATCGCGGGCTCGAAGACGCCATCCAGCGGGTCCGTGCCGGCGACACGGTGATCATCGAGCCCGGCACATATCACGTTGCCAATCTCGAACTGCCGCCGGATGTAATCCTCCATGCGCCCGAGGGCGCCACCATCGTCGGCAATCTGATTGTGCGCGGCCCGGGAACGGTGATCAGAGGCTTCACGCTGGATGGCGGCATGATCGACATTTCGCGCTCCCATGCGGTCACCATCGGCGATTGCCTGTTCAAGGGCGGCGAGACAGCCATCAAGCTCGATGAAGCCAGCGGCGCGCTGATCGTCAACAACGAGTTCCGCGCAGTGGCCGGCGGCGTCATCACGGGATGGGGACTGGATCGCTCGACGATCTCCGGCAACCATTTCTACGATTGCGGCCAATGCATCAACCTTGCCTTTAACAATGACCGCGAGCGGGGGCGGGGCATCGCCATCGAACGCAACATCTTCAAGGGCGTAGCCCGGATGCCGGTCGAGGTCGGCCCCATCGGCGCCTATACCGAGAACCTCGTCGTGCGCGACAACTGGGCGGAGGAGTTCCGCAACCGCGGTCCCGATCCGGGCGAAACCATGTCCACCTTCGTTGCCTATTCACTGGTGCCGACCCATGGCGTCAATACGGTGATTACGGGCAACTACGCCATCGCAGGCTCACGGGGGCGCGGCGATATCGGCATCGAGCTGGCCGGGTCGGGGACGATCACCGGCAACCATATCGAGGATTTCCGCTTCGGCGCGATCGTCTATGGCACTGACTTCCGGGTGCGTGACAATCTGTTCCTGCGTACGACCGATGCGGCCGTTCTCAACTACGCCAATCTGCCGGGCGAGATTTCGCTGGATGGTGAAAGCTCCCGAATCACGCATCCGCCTGAACGCCGCGCTTGGCCATGCCGTGCATCCGAAGGCGGAGCGGAGCATTTCCATCTTCCCGACTGGCCGTGTGACTGAATGCGCCACCGTTCACTTCTGAGCAAGGTTCCGATTTTACATCCGCCAGGCGGGCATGATTGCTGATGCAGGAGGCTTTCTTTGCGAAAGTGACACTTCTGGGCGATCCGCTGCTGCTGCTCTTCTGCGGGTTCGGGGTGTTCTTCTATCTCTGGAGCGACGATGAGCGCCGCGCTCTCGCCCGGAGCTGGGCCATCTCATTTGGCCTTTGCGTGCTGCTGACTGTTGCCGGCAAATTCGTGCTGCATCTCATCCGCTGGAATGACGGCACTGCCCTGCGGCTGCTTAGCCCGAGCGGGCATGTGGCGATCGGCACCAGCTTTTATGGCTGCTGCGCCATGATGCTGAGCATGCAGCAGGGCCGGACCATGCGTGCCGTGATCTGGACAGGCGTGGCCTTGCTGCTCGGCCTGATCGCCGTCAGCCGTCTGGTGCTGCAACTGCATTCTGTCCCGGAGATCGTCCTCGCCTTTGCCATCGGCGGAGTATCGCTTACCGTCTTCATCCGTCATCCGGACAGCCATCGGCCAGTCCAGCTCCGATCCGGCCAGATGATCGCGCTGATCGTGCTGCTTGCAGTCGCTTTCCTCACGCCGCATCTGAGCGGCGAGGCGCTGATCCTTTACGTCACCGGAAAGATCGGTAACTGAAGGCAGTTCTATCGCTGTCAGATCGGCTTGCGCTGCGTCCAGGTCAGGCAGCCACCGATGATGCCGTCGCCCACCAGCCAGGCGCCATGGCGATAGAGCGTAAGGCTGCTTTGCGCTGGCGGCAGCAAAAGCGTCCAGAGCGCGCCGGAGCGGTCGGACCACACGACGCGGGCATCGAGCGCGACGGCTGCAGCAAAGACCTGTGCTGCATCGGCGGCGGGGAAGAAGGCCAGTACCTGCCTGTCTTGCGATCGATCCTGCTGTGGCGGGAG